>Ga0226835_1000023_pt1 | contig 383587 bp, 358 predicted proteins | sample LAC_MetaG_1_FD_163627 | JGI IMG/M metagenome (GOLD analysis project Ga0226835, IMG submission 163627) | Anaerobic ammonium oxidizing microbial communities from anammox membrane bioreactor (MBR) in UC Berkley, California, United States -... | ecosystem: Engineered > Bioreactor > Anaerobic >... | reverse complement strand
AGGTCGTTAGAAAGAGGTGCCGTCATAAGATGCTGGCCTCCACTCCAGCCAGCACCTTGAATCACAAAACCATCAAACAGGGAATCCTGTCGATTCAATCAATCCGTGAACCGCTCTAGCGGCAACGTCCCGGAAGAAGGCGAGGACACCGAAACAATCGAAGATGACGCCGAAGCGGCCTTGCTCCTTCCGACAGCCTGATGCGGTAACATCGTTATCTATGGTAGCTATGGCGTAAACGTAGTGATCATCACTATCGGTCGCGGCCCGCCATTACTTCGCTCACGGCAGTTTCGCTTCGCTCGACGCCTCCGCGGGGAGCGTTCTTTTGGACGGTCGCGCAGTCGCGCTCCTGTCGAAGAGTTTGAGCTGAGGTCCAAACTCTTCTCCATAATCATAGTGAAATCAATATCTTATACTTCCATTTCAGGCTCCGTCATAACCGATGCCTGTCCTGCAGGTTTCCCGTGCATGGCGCGTTTCGTTCTGGCGTGCTTGCGATCCCGCTTCCGGATCGTCTCCATTTCCGCTTCGGTCTTCCTTGCCATGTGCCGACGACAGCCTCTGCGGTTTCGCTCCCGGCGGTATCTCCGACAAGCCTCATCTCGCATCAGGCCCCGCGTTCAGCGGGCGCCGGGCCTTGCGAGGTCGAACAGGTTGGGCAGCTCGACCAGCCGGGCGAACACGGTGCCCTGCGCGAAGACGCGCAGCTCCAGAAGCGTCCCCGACGCGGTGGCGGCGGTCTGGTCGAACAGGAAGTTTCCGAGCGAATAGGCCATCAGCATCTCGCCGCCGCCCAGCGTGGCGAGCCGGCCGTCGGCCAGGTGCGGATGCGCGCCGGCGATGACGGCGACGCCGCGCAGCCGCATCTCCTCGGCCAGCGCCGTCTCGCGCGCCGACGGTAGCGTCTCGTATTCGCGGCCCCAGTGGACGAAGGCGACCACCGGCCGCGTCGCGTCCTCGACGGTCAGCCGGTCGAGGAGGTCCGGGCCGATCAGGCCGGTATAGGGCGGGCCGCTGGAATCGAGGTCGGTCAGCCCGACCACGGCGAGCCCGCCGACATCGACGCGCTCGCCCTGCCCGAAGCGGGGAATGCCGGCGGCGTCGAGCGCGGCCTTCGTCTCCTCGAGCCCCGCCGGCCCGAGGTCCATGGCGTGGTTGTTGGCGAGCCCCACGGCCGCGACGTTGAGCCGCTTCAGCCACGGGATCGCCAGCTCCTGCGGCATGGCGATGGTCATGTGCGGCAGCGCTTCGGGCACGTTGGGCAGGATCACCCCTTCGAGGTTGAGGATCAGCGGCCGCCCCCTGGTGCGCGACAGCACGGCTTGCGCCACCCGCTCGGCCGCGTCGGCGTCGGTCAGCGCCCGCGTGACGGCGCGGCCGAAATGGGCGTCGCCGGCAAGGTAGTAGACCTCCGCCTCCGGCTCGTGCGGCGCGTCCGCCGGCCCGAAGCGGCCGAAGGCGATCAGCATGTAGCTGGTGGTCTCGGCCAGACGCGCCCTGGTGTGCTGCTGCTGGTTCTCCGAGGCCAGCACCGCCGGGGTGGCACCATAGACCTCGCGCTGGAGCATCATGTTGACCTGCAGGCTGCCGAGCGAATCGAGATGGTCGGGCTGGTCGAGGCGCGCGAGCTTTTCCGGGTCGCCCTCGGCGAGCAGGTTGAGCACGTGCTGGTCGAACTGCCGGGCGCGGCCGTGCGGGTGATAGTGCGAGAAATCGGTCGATTGCACGATCAGCGTTTTTTCCCCGGCGAGCGGGGCGAGCAGGGCGGCGAGCCGCCGCCAGTCCTCGGCCTTCGAGCGCACCGAGATCGCCACCGGCACCAGCTTCGCCTGCGGCAGGGCGTGGCGCAGAAAGGGCAGCAGCGCGCGCACCCCATGGTCGTCGGAAAACAGGCAGGAGGCGGCCGCGCCCCGGGCGAGCAGGCCCCCGACCGCGTCGGCGTCGATGTCGACCGGGCCGAGCATGGTGTCGAAGCCGTGGCGGGTGGTGGCGAAGGCAGCGTTGCCGAGGCGGAAGAAGTGGTCGGGCGCGAGCAGGATCACGCGGTCGTAGTCGAAGCCGGAGGCGGCGCGGAAACCGCGCGCGATCAGCCGCGGCACCACGAGATGGTGCGGCACGACGATGCCCGACAGCCTGACCGGCGAGGGCGGATGGGCTTCCTCGGCCGCGATGGCACTCTCGAACAGCGCCGGGCCGGGATAGAACGCCGGATAGCGCGCACCCTCCTCCGGGCAGGCGGCGGCGAAGGCCGGCGCGGCTGCCAGGAGAAGAAGCGCCGCGACGACGAGCCGGATTCGTCGGAGAGATGACCGCGACGTTGCCGCTTTCCCTTCCCCCCGTCTACGGGGAGAAGGTGCCCGAAGGGCGGATGAGGGGCGGCACTTGCCTCGCAGGAAGACGCCCATCCCCCTCACGGCCGCGCCACCAGGAAATTCTCGGTGCGCGGCAGGTGGTAGAAGGGCTGCTGGCGCTCGGCCGTCAGCCGCCGCACCTCGCGGTCGACATAGTCGGACAGGCCCAGGATGCGCACGCCGTCGCCGCCGGTGTTGGCCGCCCCGCGCAGGCCCTCGAGCACCGAGTATGTGAAGGCGCCGTGGCCGAGCTCGCCGAGCTCGGCGGCGGTGTTGTTGGCGGCGGTGGCCGCCAGCACGACGATGCGCGCGTCGGCCGCCTCCTTCTCCAGCTTGGCGTTGAAGGCGCCGGCGGCGTGGCAGGTGTCGAGCAGCATGAAGCGGCGGCCCCTGGCGCGCTCGATCGCCTCGTGGATGTCGGACCACGCGACCAGCGAGGAGCGCCGCCAGCGGTCGCCGTCCTGCTTGCGCGCGTCGGTCGGCACCACGTAGTAGTCCTCGTCGACATTGATGCCGTGGCCGGCGATGAAGACGATGGTGGTGTCGTCGGGGCCGGGCAGGTCGAGGAAATCGATGATCTCGTCGCGAACGTTGCGCGCCTCCGGCTCGATGATGCGCTCGTCGTCGACGATGCGGGCGATGTCGCCGGCGCGGACCGCGTCCTCCTCCAGCGCCTCGTGGTTGACGAGCAGCAGCGCCTCCATTTCCGCGTGGAGCGGCGCGGTGCGCTCGGCCACCACGCGCAGGAACTCGGCGGCGTCGGCCACGGGAAAGCGCAGGTCGCAGGAGCGGCCGCCGCAATCGCTGGGCAGGTGCGGATAGTCGTTGATGCCGACGGCGACGACGTAGAGCTTGCCCTTCGGCTTCTCCGCCGCCGTCTTCTTCGCCAGCGCCCGCACGCCGCGCTCGGTGACGTAGCCGAATTCGTTGACGCCGCTGATGAGGATCTCGTTCTCGCCCTCGCCCACCGGCACCTCGATGACGATGCGGCCGTCGCCGGCCGCGCGCGGGGCGACGTCGGCGATGCGGCGGTCGTTGGCGAGCACAGAGAAGGCCGCGACGTCCGCGCCCGCCTCGTCGGCGCCGACGATCTCGACCGCGACGTAGCCTTCCGCCGCCGGCGGGTCGGTCTCGACCACGCGCGCCTCGAATTCGGGCGGCTTGCGTTCAAGAAGCTGCTCGAGCTGTCTGTCGGTGCCGCGCAGCTCGCGCGCGGCACCGGCCGCGTCGCCGGTGATGATGGCGCGGCGCACGATCTCGGGGCTGTTCAGGTGCTGGCGCAGCTGCCGCGCCTTGATGTAGCGGCCCTCCCTGTCCTGGCCCTGGTTGATGTGCCAGCCGACCAGCGCGTCGCCGTTGGGCGAGGAGTAGAAATAGCCCTGCGGCGTCCACACGATCCAGTCCTCGCCCGCGGCGAACAGGCTGGCGACCAGCGTCTTCGTCTGAAGGTTCCACAGCCGCACGGTCTGGTCCGCCCCGCCGGTGACGAGCAGATGCGCTTCCGGCGCCTCGGCCATCGCCGTCACCGCGCCGGAGTGGCCGCCGGGGAACTCGCCGGCGAAGCGGCCGCTCTCGCGCTCGTAGGCGATCAGCGTGCCGTCGCTGCCGCCGGTGACGAGATGGCTTTCGTCGGACAGCAGCGTATACGCGCCGTGGAGGTAGCCGTTGGTGGCGTCGTTCTCGATGCGGTGGAGGGGCTCGCCCCCGCGCAGGATCTCCAGCACCGCGTTGGGCAGCCGGTTCTCGCCGCCCTCGGCATAGCGAAGCGCCCACTCGCCCTCCGCGATCACCGCCCGGCGGAAGCTCTCGCCGCTGTCGTCGAACGGGGCCGGGCTCTCGAAGCCGCGGTCGGGCGTCGGCAGCAGGAACTCGGCCTCGAGCGCGCCCATCCGGTCTGGGCAGGCGTCCTCGCCGGGGCAGGGGTTCTGCGTGCCCCAGGCGACCACGCCGCCGTCGGCCGCGACGCCCACCGCCGTCACCGGCGCGCCGGTGCCGCGCATGACGCGGCTGGCCTCGCCCGTCGCCGGGTTCCAGACATGGATCTCGTGGCGCTCGCCGCCGGCCGTCGCCACCAGCCCTTCGGGGGCGGCGGCGGCGGCATAGACGGTGTTGTCGTGGCCGGCATAGGAGAGCGGCGGGGCGTCGGGCTCGGCGAGCGAGAAGACCGCGACCGCCATGTCGCCGTCGCAGCGATAGCCGCAGCTCGCGACGAGCCGCGCGCCGTCGCCCGTGAAGGCGAGCGCGCCGATGCGGTGGCCGCGCGCGGGAAGCGTTGCGGCGAGGCTGCCGTCCTTCGCCCGCCACAGGTGGATCGCGCCCTCGTCGTCGCCGGTGGCGAAGGTCTCGCCGTCCGGCGACACGGCGAGCGCGGACAGCCGCGAATCGCGCAGCGCCTCGGCCTGCGGCATGGCGATCTCCGTGCCCTGCGCCATGTCGTAGAGCCGCGCGCCGTTGTCGGCGGTGGCGACGGCGAGGCGCTGCCCGCCCAGCGCGAAGGCGACGTCGCGGATGCGCCAGGAATCGGCGTCGAGCGCGCCGTGGAAGGCCCAGCCGGTGTCGTCCGCTTCGTCGCGCCGCCACACGCGGATAAAACCGTCGTCGCCGCCGGCGGCCAGCAAAGTGCCGTCGGGCGAGAACGCGATGTCGAGCACGGCCTGCTCCAGCCCCTTCAGCACCGCCCGGATGCGGCCGGTCTTGAGGTCGAACAGGCGGATGTCGCCATAGGGCGGGGTGTCGCCGATGCCCGGCCCGAAATAGCCGCCGGTAGCGACCGTGCCGCCGTCGGGCGAGACGGCGAGCGCGAACACCTTGCCCTCGTTGCCGTCGCCGATCTGGTGGCGCAGGGTGCGCAGCGTCACGCCCGCCCGCCAGTCCCAGACGCGGACGGTCTTGTCGTCCGAGGCCGAGACCAGCAGCTCGCCGTCGGGCGAGAAGGCGATGTCGTTGACGAAGGCGCGATGGCCGCCGCTGTCGAGGGTGAGGTGGTGCGGGGGCGGCTCGCCGGCCGGCTGCGCCCGCGCCGAAAGGGTGGCCGCCGCCGCGAGGGCGGCGACGGCGGCGAGCCGCAGGAAGGCGCGCGCAGCAAGGCCGGCCCGCCCCGCGCCGCGACGTTGTTTCGGCTGGCCCATGGCGTGTTTCTCCGTCCGTCGGGCAGGGCTCAGGCGCGCGGCGTCGTCTCCAGCGGGAAGATCAGCACCGCGCCCTTGGCGCCGGACTTCTCGCCCAGACGCGCGGCCCCGCGCGTCTCGGGCGCGGCCGCCACCTCGCGCAGCAGGTCGCCGAAGGAGGCCGCGCCGCCGCCGATGCTGCGGGTGGCCTGGCGCACGCCGACCTGCTCGAGGAAGGAAAGGTCCTCCACCGGCGTCTGCGGCTGGGCCTCCGACAGCACCACCACCATGCGCTCGATGCCGTAGCTCGAATCGGTGAAGGCCAGCAGCGGCAGGTCGATCTCGCTGCCGCTCGACAGCCGCTCGGCATACATGTGGCTGATCGAGTAGTCGCTGCCGATATAGAGCACGTTGATGTCGACGGGCTTGGACGAGGCGTTCCTGGCGGCGATGTGCACCTCGTCGTCGGGGTGGACGACGGGCACGGTGCCGGCCCTGAGCGGCTCGGTGTCGGCGGCCTCGCTGCGCCTGATCTTGAAGCCGACCTCGACCTCCTGCGGCCGGAACTCCGACGCCGCTGAAAGGCGCGACAGGCTGGTGGCGCGGAAGATGCGCACCAGATCGTCGCCGAGCCGGGCGGCGATCTCCTCGGCGCTGGCGCCGGCCAGCGGCAGCGACGGCGAGCGGCGGCCCTCCTCCAGCGAAAGCTCCGTCGAGGGCGGCAGGAGCCACACGCGCGGCTCGGTGGAGAGGCTGGCGCGCGAGGCCGCGGCGGCGGCCGCGTCCTTCGCCTGGTCGGCGACGATGACGCCGACATCCATCTCGCTCATCACCGCGAGCTTGAGGTCGGCGGCCTCGTCGGCGCCGACGAGGCGCAGGTTCACCGGCACGGTCTTCTCCTCGACGATCTTGTCGAGCGCGGCGTTGATCAGGTCGGCCTCGGCCGCGAAGCCCTCGCCGCCCGGTCGCGCCACCACAAGCTCGAAGCCGAGCGCGAGCTCGGTCAGCCGCGCCCAGGCCCCCGCCGGGATGTCGGCGACGGCCAGCGCCGGCAGGCCCTCATGCGCGACGGGCGCGACGCGGCTGGTCAGGTTCTTCGCCGCCTGCACCTCGACATAGCCGACCGCCTCCTCGAGGGTGGAGCCCGGCGACGGCAGGATGGCGAGCCTGGTGCCCTTCGACAGCCGGTGGAGCTGGCCGGCCGGAATCTCCAGCGCGCCGTTCTCGACCTTGATCGCCCATTGCGCGATGCGGTCGTCCGGGGTCATGCCGAACACCTGCCGGTCGAGGTCGCCCTCGAACAGCGGCGTCGGGCGCATGCGGTTGTCGCCCGAATAGGCCTGAAGCACGGCCTGGCCGAGCTGACGGTAGGTCATGGCCGGGTTCTCGGCGATCTTGGAGAACAGGGTGAAGGTGAACAGGCCGAGCTTGGCCGCCTCGGGGTCGCCCTTGGGCAGCGGCATCTCCGGCGTGGTCTCGGTGTTCTGCGCCGCGAAGAAGGCGACCAGCCCGCCCGGCGCGATCGATTCGGCGCCGGTCGGCGCGGCCCCCTCATGCTCGGGAGTGGTCAGGCCGAGCGAGTTCTGCCGCTGGCCCTCGTCCATGCCGCGCGTGGCGCCGCCGGCTTGCGCGGCGGCTTCCGCCATCGCCGCCTCGGGGATGCCGAGATCGGCGAAGTCGATCTTGCGCTCGGTCTCCTCGCCGTCGGTGACGGCGCGCGTCATCGTGCCGGAATGGCAGCAGTCGAACACCGCCCAGATGAAGGCGCCCTTGTCGCGGATCGCCTGCAGGTGGTCGCGGATCTCCTTGTCGACCAGCGCGTTGGGGATGCCCTTGCTGCGGTCCTGCCACATGCCGGTGTCGGCGGGCAGGAAGCACTCGTCCATGCCGTCGGGCTCGAGCGAGGGGTCGATGGCCGGCTGCTGGGTGCCGTGGCCGGAGAACTGGAGATAGACGAAGTCGCCGGCCTTGACGCTGCCGGTGAGGCGGTCGAGCGCGCCGCGGATGGCCGTGCGCGTCGGCGAGCCGGCGCTGTCGATGCCGTCGGCCAGCACCGTGACGTTCTCGGGCGCGAACGGCACCGGGGCGTTGGCGAGCAGGAACTGGCGCACCAGCGAGGCGTCGTTGTTGGGGCCGACGAGGCTGGCCTTGGGCGGCAGGTTGGGGTAGGCGGTCACCGCCACCAGAAGCGCGTGGTTGGTGCGGCCGGCCTCGCCCGCGCCCGTTTGCGCGAAGGCGGGAAGGATGCCCAGGCCGAGGCTTCCCGCGCCGAGGACGGCGGTTCCGGCCAGCAGGCCGCGTCGCGTGATGTGGTGCTGCATGAAGGTTCTCCCAGGCCCCGGTTTCCCATGCGGAACGTGTTTTCTACAGGAATGGGGCCTCAATTTGAAAGCGGTTTGAAGGATCGGACACGACTTCGACGCCGGCGCGGCGTCCAACCTTGGGTGCGGGGCCGCTTTTTCTCGACATCGGCGGCGCGGCGCGCTAGGCGAGCGCGGACACGTGAAACCGGAGCGCCGCCATGACGAGCACCCCCACACGAACCATCATCGCGCCGTCGGTGCTGTCGGCCGACTTCTCGCGGCTGGGCGAGGAGGTGGAGCAGATAGCCGAGGCAGGCGCCGACTGGATCCATCTCGACGTGATGGACGGCCACTTCGTGCCCAACATCACCTTCGGCCCGCAGGTCATCAAGGCGATCCGCGACCGCACAAGCAAGGTGTTCGACTGCCACCTGATGATCGCGCCGGCAGACCCCTACCTCGCCGCCTTCGCCGAGGCCGGCTGCGACATCATCACGGTGCATGCCGAGGCCGGGCCGCATCTCGACCGCTCGCTCCAGGCGATCCGGGCGCTCGGCAAGAAGGCGGGCGTGTCGCTCAACCCCTCGACGCCCGAAAGCGTCATCGAATATGTGCTCGACCGGCTCGACCTCGTGCTTCTGATGACGGTCAATCCCGGCTTCGGCGGCCAGGCGTTCATCCCCTCGGTCATCGAGAAGGTGCGCCGGGTCAGGGCGATGATCGGCGACCGGCCGATCGACATCGAGATCGACGGCGGCGTGACGCCGCAGACCGCGCCGCTGGTCGCGGCCGCCGGCGCCAACGTGCTGGTCGCCGGCTCGGCCGTGTTCAGGGGCGGCGGCGCGCAAGCCTATGCGAGGAACATCGCCGCGATCCGCGACGCCGCCGACGCGGCGACCGGCCGGCTGGTGTGAGCTGCCCTTCGGCTCCGGTCAGACCTTGTAGCCGATCCTGAGGCCGCCCCAGTGGCGGCCCTTGACCGTTATCGGCGCCGAGATGTCCTTCATCAGCGCGAAGGCGCCGCCGCCCATGTCGCGGCGATAGGTCTGCAACAGGAACGGCCGCGTGTTGCGGCCGGCGCCGAGCCCGGTGCGGTCGCAAAAGATGCGCCGGTTGCGGCAGTTGGCGGCGTTCCACACCGGGTCGTCGCCCTGCGGCCTGGAATAGACCAGGTTGTGCGTCGGCAGGTAGCCGTTGCGGTCGACCGCCGCGCAGAACACGATGCGCTCGTCCATGGCGAGCACCGGCTCCTGGATGGCCGGCAGCGCCCTGTCGGTGAAGGCGGTGAAGCGGGTCGTCACCTGCTCGGGGTCGGAGCCGGGCACGGGGCGGTAGTCCTCGTCGAACAGGTCGGAAAGCGCGATGCGGCCGCCATCCACCGCCTGCTCGAACAGGGCGGCGATCTCGCCGGCCTTGTGGCGGCAGATCTCGATCAGCGGCGTGTCGGGCGTCTCGATGCCGGTGCCGGCGATGTAGAGGATGAAGTCCTCCGAGATGTCGAGGATGGCCTGCGAGCGGCGGCCGGCGGCGGCGAGCTTGCCGTCGCTGTCGCGCGCCATGCCCGCCAGCTCGCCCAGATGCACCCGCACCAGGTCGCTGGCGGCGATGTTCTGCTGCACCGGGTCGACCATGCCGTCGATGCGGTCGGCGAGCTGCTCCACGGTCGAGACCAGCGACTGGATGGTGCGCGTGGCCTCGCTGGCCTGCGCGGAGGCCTCGATGGCCGCCCCGGCGGTCGCGGCGCTGTCCTTCGAGGTGCGGTCGAGCGCGGCGAGCGTGTCCTGCAAGGCGGCGAGGCTCGTCTCGTTCTGCTTGGCGGCCGAGCCGATCTGGTCGGCCAGCGCCTTGACCGCGTTGCCGATGACGGCGAAGCCCTTGCCGGCGTCGCCCAGCCGCGCCGCCTCGATCGAGGCGTTGAGGGCGACGAGCTGGGTCTCGCGGGCGATCTCGTTGATCGAGGCGCTGGCCTCGCGCACCAGCTTGATCGTCCCGGCGACCTTCTCCAGCGACGCGCCGAAGCCGATGACGCCCTCGCTCAGCGAGCGAAGGTCGTTGACCGCCCCGTCCAGCGTGCGCGCCACCGTGTCGGCGCTGGCCGACAGCACGGCGCGCGTCTCGGCGGCCGAGGCGCGCGTCTCCTCCATCGACGCGGCGAGCCGGGCGTTGGCCGCGCCGGTGTCCCTGGCCTCGCGCACCACGCTTTTCAGCGTCTCCATCTGGCGGTGGCCGAGCTTGCCGAGGTCGTCGATCAGGCCGACGACGTCGGCGATCTCGACGCCGAGGCGGCTTGCCCGCTCGCCGATGGCGGCAATATCGGCGTCGTGGCGAAGTATAGTGTCGTTCTCGTCAGAAACGCGAAGCTGAGCCACGTTCATCCCGCACCCTCCCCCAGGTATTCGGGTGCGCAGCATCCTCGCTTCCTGTTACCTTCAAGTTAACTTTGATCTGTCAGTGCGCCTCGTCCCAGTTCTTCGCGGCGCGGGCGTCGACGGCGAGCGGCACTTTCATCGCCAGCGCCGGCATGGTCGCGTTCTCCATCACCTCGCGGATGACGGGGATGGCGGCCTCGACCTCGTCCTGCGGCGCCTCGAAGATCAGCTCGTCATGGACCTGAAGCAGCATGCGCGTGGCGGCGAGGCCGGCGGCCTCCAGCGCCGCGTCCATGCGCACCATGGCGCGGCGGATGATGTCGGCGGCCGAGCCCTGGATCGGCGCGTTGATCGCCGCGCGCTCGTTGAAGGCGCGCACGGAGGGGTTGGGCGAGCGGATTTCGGGGTAGTGCGCGCGCCGGCCGAAGATGGTCTCGACATAGCCCCTGTCGCGCGCCGCCGCCTTGGTCGCCTCCATGTAGTCGCGGATGCCGGGGAAGCGCTCGAAATACTTCCTGATGTAGCTTCCGGCCTCCTCGCGCGGGATCGAGAGCTGGTTGGCGAGGCCAAAGGCCGAGATGCCGTAGATGATGCCGAAATTGATCGCCTTGGCGCGGCGGCGCACCTCGCCCGGCATGCCTTCCACCGGCACGCCGAACATCTCCGAGGCGGTCATGGCGTGGATGTCGATGCCGTCCGCGAAGGCTTGCCGCAACTGCGGGATGTCGGCGACGTGGGCGAGCACGCGCAGCTCGATCTGACTGTAGTCGGCCGAGATCAGCAGGTTGCCCGGCCCGGCGACGAAGGCGGTCCTGATCTTGCGCCCCTCGGCCGTGCGCACCGGGATGTTCTGCAGGTTCGGATCGGAGGAGGAAAGCCGGCCGGTCGTGGTGGAGGCGAGCGCGTAGCTCGTATGCACCCGTTTGGTCTGCGGATGGATGAAGCCCGGCAGCGCGTCGGTATAGGTCGATTTCAGCTTGGTGAGCTGGCGCCAGTCGACGATCCTGCGCGGCAGCTCGTGGCCCTCGGCCGCCAGATCCTCCAGCTCCCGCGCCGTGGTCGACCACTGGCCGGTCCTGGTCTTCGAGCCGCCGGGCAGGCCCATCTTGCCGAACAGGATGTCGCCGAGCTGCTTGGGCGAGCCGATGGTGAAGCGCTCGCCGGCCAGCTTGTAGATCTCGTCCTCGAGCGCGGCCGCGCCCTGCGCGAGGTCGCCCGAGAGCCGCGACAGGATCTGCCGGTCGACCGAGATGCCGCGCTCCTCCATGCGCGCCAGCACCGGCGCCAGCGGCCGCTCCAGCCGCTCGTAGACCGAGACCAGACCCTCGGCCGCCAGCCGCGGCTTCAGCACCCGCCACAGGCGCAGCGTCACGTCCGCGTCCTCGGCCGCGTAGCAGGTGGCCTTGTCGAGATCGACCATGTCGAAGGTGACCGCGTTCTTGCCCGAGCCGCAGACGTCCTTGTAGGCGATGGGGGTGTGGCCGAGCCATTTCTGCGACAGCGCGTCCATGCCGTGGCCGCCGTTCAGCCCCGCGTCGAGCACGTAGGAGATCAGCATCGTGTCGTCGAAAGGCGCGATGCCGATGCCGTGGCGGCCCATGACGACGAGGTCGTATTTGAGGTTCTGCCCGATCTTGAGCGCGGCGGGGTCCTCGAGCAGGACCTTCAGCGCCGCGAGCGCCTCGCGCAGCGGGATCTGCCCCTCGACCGGCCCGCCGCCGAGCAGGTCGCCCGCGCCCGCCTTGTGGGCGAGCGGCACATAGGCGGCGCGGCCCGGCCGCGTGGCGAGCGAGAAGCCGACCAGCTCGCCCTGCATCGGGTCGATCGAGGTGGTCTCGGTGTCGAAGGCGACGAGGCCGGCCTCGCGCGCCTCGGCGATCCACGCCTCCAGCGTGGCGAGGTCGCGGATGCACTCATAGGCGGCGGTGTCGACCTTTTCCGCCGCGGCCTGCGCCGCGCGGGATGCGGCGAGCGCGGCCGGGGTGTTTTCCCCCTCGCCCCTGCCTTCCCCCCGCACGGGCGGGGCAAGGGAGGCGTCGCGGCCGTCTTCCTTCTCCCCGTTTTCACCGGGGGGAGGTCCGGCGGGGGAGGAGGGGCTTTCCCCGGCCCCCATGTCCGGCCCGTGCGCGTGTGCGCCCCATTCGACCTCGACATGGGCCGGCTCGATCTCGGCCGCGTCGGCGCCCGATGCCTCGGCCACGCGCCGCGTCAGGGTGGTGAACTCCATCGCCTTGAGGAAGGCGATCAGCCTCGGCGCGTCCGGCGGTTGCAGCACGAGCGAATCGAGCGGCTCGACATCCGGCACGTCGGTCTTCAGCCGCACCAGCTCGCGCGACATCAGCGCCTTGTCGCGGTTGGCGATCAGCGTCTCGCGGCGCTTGGCCTGCTTGATCTCGCCGGCGCGGGAAAGCAGCGTGTCGAGATCGCCATATTCCTCCAGCAGTTGCGCCGCCGTCTTCTGGCCGATGCCGGGCACGCCGGGGATGTTGTCGATCGAATCGCCCATCAGCGCCTGCAGGTCGATCATCTTCTCCGGCGGCACGCCCCACTTCTCGATGACCTCGGGGATGTTGATCTCGCGGTCCTTCATCGGGTCGTAGAGCGACACGGTCGCGCTGACGAGCTGCATCAGGTCCTTGTCGGAGGAGATGATGGTCGTCTCGGCGCCGGCCTCGGCGGCGAGCCGCGCATAGGTGGCGATCAGGTCGTCGGCCTCGAAGCCCTCCATCTCCAGGCATGGCAGGCCGAAGGCGACCGTCGCCTTGCGGATCAGCCCGAACTGCGGCACCAGGTCCTCCGGCGGCGCCGAGCGGTTGGCCTTGTATTCGGGATAGAGCGCGTTGCGGAAGGTCTTCGACGAATAGTCGAAGATGACCGCGAAATGGGTGGGCGTGGCCCGCACGTCGGTGTTGCGCGCCTCGCGCATCAGCTTCCACAGCATGTTGCAGAAGCCGGCGAGCGCGCCGACCGGCAGCCCGTCCGACTTGCGCGTCAGCGGGGGAAGCGCGTGATAGGCGCGGAAGATGTAGCCCGAGCCGTCGACGAGGAAGAGGTGATCGCCCTGTTTCATGGCGCAAACGGGTAGCGCGGGGCGGGGGCGCTGTCCATCGCAAACCGCCGCGGGCCCCTGTCGCGGCGGGTGCGGACGGCGATCACGCGCATGTTACGAAAGTGTAATCTTCGTGCCCTTGAATCGCCACTTTCGGCGACCCAAATGCAGGGCATCGGCAATTTTCGCCGAGTCCGGCAATAGGCCCGTCCCCCGCCTGAACCGGACATTGCGGGAGCCTTATCCCCCTCTCCGGGCTCCCGCATCGTTTGTAAAAGGCCGCCGTGGTTTCCCCCTCCGCCACGGCGGCACTTTTTTGCGGCCACGGTCGGTGGCCGCTGGCCCAAGCGCGAAGGGCTTTTCCGCCGCGCCGCGCGGGGATAGGGTCGCGGCCGCAGAATCGAAAGGCCGACCGAAAATGTCCTCCTCCGTCCTCGACCCCGTGCTCGCCAAGATCGACGCCAGCCTGCCCGACAGCCTCGAGCGGCTGTTCGCCTTCGTGCGCATACCCTCCATCTCCACCGACCCGGCCTATGCCGGCGAGTGCCGCCGCGCCGCCGAGTGGCTGGCGGCGGACCTGAAGACGATCGGCTTCGCGGCGAGCGTGCGCAACACTGCGGGGCATCCCATGGTGGTCGCCCATCACGACGGCCCGCAAGGCAGCCCGCACGTGCTGTTCTACGGCCACTACGACGTGCAGCCGGTCGACCCGCTGGAGCTTTGGGCGCACGACCCGTTCGAGCCGGCGGTGCGCGAGCTTTCGCCCGGCCGCAAGGTCATCACCGGCCGCGGCTCCTCCGACGACAAGGGCCAGCTGATGCTGTTCGTCGAGGCCTGCCGCGCCTGGAAGGCGGTGCATGGCGGCCTGCCGTGCCGCATCACGCTCCTGTTCGAGGGCGAGGAGGAGTCCGGCTCGCCCTCGCTCAGGCCGTTCCTTGAGGCCAACGCGCAGGAGCTGAAGGCCGATTTCGCCTGCGTGTGCGACACCGGCATGTGGGACCGCGACACGCCGGCCATCAGCGTCGGCCTGCGCGGGCTGGTCGGCGAGGAGGTGACGATCCACGCCGCCGACCGCGACCTGCATTCGGGCCATTTCGGGGGCGCCGCCGCCAACCCGATCCGCATCCTCGCGAAGATCCTCGCCGACATCCACGACGAGACCGGCCGCGTCGCCATCCCCGGCTTCTACGACGGGGTCGAGGAGACGCCGTCGCAGGTCAAGGCGTCGTGGGACGCGCTCGGCCTGACGGCGCAGAAGTTCCTCGGCGAGGTCGGGCTTTCGGTTCCCTCGGGCGAGAAGGGCCGTTCGGTGCTGGAGCTGATCTGGGCGCGCCCGACCGCCGAGTTCAACGGCATCTCAGGCGGCTACGAGGGCGAGGGCTTCAAGACCGTCATCGCCGCGCAGGCATCGGCGAAAGTCTCCTTCCGCCTCGTCCACAAGCAGGATCCCGACAAGGTCCGCGCCGCCTTCCGCGCCTTCGTCGAGGCAAGGCTGCCGGCCGACTGCCGCGCCAGCTTCAAGCCGCATGGCGGCTCGCCGGCGATCCAGCTCGCCTACGATTCGCCCATCGTGACCGGGGCGAAGAGCGCGCTCTCCGACGAGTGGGGCAAGTCGGCGCTGACCATCGCCATGGGCGGCTCGATCCCGATCGTCGGCGATTTCCAGCGGCTGCTCGGCATGGAATCGCTCCTGGTCGGCTTCGGCCTCGAGGACGACCGCATCCACTCGCCCAACGAGAAGTACGACCTGTCGTCGTTCCACAAGGGCCAGAGAAGCTGGGCGCGCATCATCGCCGCGCTCGCCGGACAGTGAGGGGGCGAGGGCCATGACCATCCGCTTCCACAGGGGCGACCTGCCGGACCTCTCCAGTTACGGCGTCGGGTCGATCGCCATCGACACCGAGACGCTGGGGCTCAACCCGCACCGCGACCGGCTGTGCGTGGTCCAGCTTTCGCCGGGCGACGGCAGCGCCGACGTGATCCAGATCGCGCCCGGCCAGAAGCGCGCGCCCAACCTCGTCTCGCTCCTGAAGGACAGGAAGGTGACGAAGCTGTTCCATTTCGGCCGCTTCGACCTTGCCGTGCTCTACCACGCCTTCGGCGTCATGCCCGAGCCGGTGTTCTGCACCAAGATCGCCTCGAAGCTGACGCGCACCTACACCGACCGCCACGGGCTGAAGGACATCTGCGCCGAGCTGCTCGGGGTCAGCCTGTCCAAGGCCCAGCAGTCGTCGGACTGGGCTGCCGAGACGCTCAGCCCCGAGCAGCTCGAATACGCCGCCTCGGACGTGCTGCACCTGCACCGGCTGCGCGACAAGCTGGCCGGCCGCCTTGTCCGCGACGGCCGCGAGAAGGAGGCGCAGGCCTGCTTCCGCTTCCTGCCGACACGCGCGAAGCTCGACCTGATGGGCTGGAGCGAGGACGACATCTTCGCCCACTAGATCGTTTCACCGTTTCATGGAAACGGTGAAACGATCCATCTCTTTGTTTTCACGCAATCCGGACGGAAAACCGCTTCGCACTTCTCCCGGAATCGCTCTAACATCCTGATTTCAAAGGAATTGGTGGCGATGAGAGGCTGGAGGCCGGGCGTCCCGTCCGCTTGCAGGGCGGAAGGGTCCAGCGGAAATAGAAAATCCCGTGCCGGGAACGCTGGAGATAGGTCGGATTGAACAAGCCAATGTCTCACCTGGTTGTCCCACCAAGCAAAACCTGTAGCTAACATCCTGATTTCTAAGGAATTGGTGGAGCCAAGGGGAGTCGAACCCCTGACCTCTTGAATGCCATTCAAGCGCTCTCCCAACTGAGCTATGGCCCCACTGTCGGCCCCCGGTTCTCGATCGGTTCTCGATCCCGGGGCCGGAGCCGTTTCCGGCTCTTGCCGGCGCGTCTGGGGTCGCGCCGGTATTCGCAGGCGGCTTCTAGCGCCGCCCGAAGGCAAGATCAAGCCTCGCGGGAGGCTTTTTTGCGCTCAGCCCTCGTCGTCGTCGCCGCCGACATTGATGATGCCCGAGACGTCGTCCTCGTCCTCCTCGTCGTCGGCCAGGAAGGTGTCGTCGTCATCGTCGCCGAGGTCGACATCATCGTCGTCGAGCGCCAGGTCGTCGTCGCCCTTGGCCTCGTCGTCGGCCTCCTCGAGCGAGACCAGCTCGGCGGCGCCTTCCTCGATGTCGAGCTCCTTGTCCTCCAGCTCCTCGTCCTCGACGATCGACGGCGTGCTGCTGTCGAAGTAGGAGCGGGGATAGGACTGGCCCGTATAGGGCGACACGATCGGGTCCTTGTTCAGGTCGTAGAACTTGCGGCCCGTTTCCGGGCAGATCCGCTTGGTGCCGAGATCAGGTTTAGCCACGTGCTGCCTCTTCGTCTGCCTGGCCGCGGGCCGCCCCTGCGCGCCACCTGGCGGGGCGCCATCGCCCGCGCGACGGCCCGTTCCTCTAGAAAAAAGTCCGGTCCCCTTAGCGGCAAGCGCGCGTGCTGTCAAAGCCTATGTCGGAGGGCGCGGCCATGGCGGCGAAAGCCCGGCGCGGCGGCGCTTCCGCCGGGGGGATGACCGCACCGGACAGCCATGTTAGGAGACCCGCGGACCACGCAGACCGCCCCCGCGCAAGGCGCGCCTCCCAAGGAAGCACGATGAACGCCCCCGCCCATTCGTCCGCCCAGCCGGCCCCCGCCTCCGCCTCGCGCTCGCAGGCGCTTTCCGGCCGCATCCGCCTGCCGGGCGACAAGTCGATCTCGCACCGCGCCTTCATGTTCGGCGGGCTGGCGGCCGGCGAGACCCGCATCACCGGGCTGCTCGAGGGCGAGGACGTGCTGCGCACCGGCGAGGCGATGAAGGCGATGGGCGCGGCGATCGAGAAGCGCGGCGAGGAGTGGGTGATCCGCGGCGTCGGCAACGGCTGCCTGTTGGAGCCCGGGGCGCCGCTCGATTTCGGCAACGCCGGCACCGGCTCGCGGCTGACCATGGGCCTCGTCGGCACCTACGACATGAAGACGACCTTCGTCGGCGACGCCTCCTTGTCGAAGCGGCCGATGGGCCGCGTGCTCGATCCGTTGCGGCTGATGGGCGTGCAGGTGCTCGACGCGGCGCCCGGCGACCGCATGCCGCTGACGCTCCACGGGCCGAAGCGCGCCGCGCCGATCGACTACCGCGTGCCGATGCCCTCGGCGCAGGTCAAGTCGGCCGTGCTGCTGGCCGCCCTGAACGCGCCGGGCGTGACCACGGTGATCGAGCCGGTGATGACGCGCGACCACACCGAGAAGATGCTGGCCGGCTTCGGCGCGTCGCTGGAGGTCGAGACCGACGCCGAAGGCGTGCGCCACATCCGCATCGAGGGCGAGGGCAAGCTCGTCGGTCAGGTCATCGCCGTGCCGGGCGATCCGTCCTCGGCCGCCTTCCCGCTGGTCGCGGCGCTGATCGTGCCCGGCTCCGACATCGTCATCGAGAATGCGCTGATGAACCCGACCCGCACCGGGCTGATCGAGACGCTGGTCGAGATGGGCGGCTCGATCGAGATCCTGAACCCGCGCAAGGCCGGCGGCGAGGACGTCGCCGACCTGCGCGTGCGCCATTCCGAGCTGAGGGGCGTGACGGTGCCGCCGCAGCGCGCGCCCTCGATGATCGACGAGTATCCGGTGCTTTGCGTCGCCGCCGCCTTCGCGGAGGGGCAGACCGTGATGGAGGGGCTGGAGGAGCTGCGCGTCAAGGAGAGCGACCGCCTTGCCGCCGTCGCCGCCGGCCTTGCCGCCAACGGCGTCGACTGCACGGAAGGCGAGTCCTGGCTCGTCGTGCGCGGGAGCCCCGACGGCAAGGGGTTGGGCGGCAGGGGGCTGGGCGGCGGCACGGTCGCCACCCATCTCGACCACCGCATCGCCATGAGCTTCCTCGTCATGGGGCTGGCGGCGGAAAGGCCGGTGACGGTGGACGACCGCACCATGGTCGCCACAAGCTTTCCCGAGTTCTTCGGCCTGATGGCCGGGCTCGGCGCCCACATCGAATAGGAAAGATCGAACAGGAGGAACGGGCGATGGGCACCGCAACGAGGGTGGCGATGGTGGTGGGCGGCGGCTCCGGGATGGGCGCGGCCGCCGCGCGCAGGCTGGCGCAGGACGGATGGTCGGTGGCCGTCATGTCCTCCTCCGGTAAGGGCGAGGCGCTGGGCGGCGAGCTCGGCGGGCTGGGCTTCACCGGCTCCAACCAGTCGAGCGACGACCTTGCCCGCTTCGTCGAGGCGACGATGGCGAGGTGGGGCCGCGTCGACGCGCTGGTCAACGGCGCCGGCCATGGCCCGCGCGCGCCGCTGCTTCAGATCACGGACGAGGACTGGCATCGCGGCTTCGACGTCTATTTCATGAACGTGGTGCGCGCCGTGCGGCTCGTCGCGCCGGTGATGGCCGCGCAAGGGGCCGGCGCAATCGTCAACATCTCCACCGCCTGGGTCGGGGAGCCGAGCGCGATGTTCCCGACTTCCGCCGTGGCGCGGGCCGGCCTTGCCGCCTACGTCAAGCTGTTCGCCGACGAGTATGCGGCGCGAAACGTGCGCATGAACAACGTGCTGCCGGGCTGGATCGACAGCCTGCCCGCGACCGGGGAGCGCCGCGACGCCGTGCCGATGAAGCGCTACGGCCGGGCAGACGAGGTGGCCGAGCTGGTCGCCTTCCTCGCCTCGGAAAAATCCTCCTACATCACCGGCCAGTCGATCCGCATCGACGGCGGCCTGATGCGCTCGGTGTGAGGATGGCGGGCGCGCGCTTCGTCATTGCCATCGACGGGCCCGCCGGCGCGGGCAAGGGCACCATGGCGCGCCGGCTGGCCGACCATTTCCGGCTGAACCTGCTCGACACCGGGCTCACCTATCGCGCCGTCGCCCACCATATGCTGCGGGAGGGCCTCGACCTCGGCGACGAGGCGGCGGCCGTGGCCGCGGCCCGCGCGGTCGATCTCGGCAGCCTCGACCGCGAGGTCCTGTCGCAGCACGCGGTCGGCGAGGCCGCCTCCAGGGTGGCGGTCATTCCCGCCGTGCGCCGCGTGCTGGTCGACAAGCAGCGCGAGTTCTCGCGCCGCTCGCCGGGCGCCGTGCTCGACGGGCGCGACATCGGCACGGTCGTGTGCCCCGACGCCGACGTGAAGCTCTACGTCACCGCGACGGCCGAAGTCCGGGCAAGGCGCAGGCTGGCCGAGATCGAGGCGCGCGGCGGGGCGGCCGATTACGGCCGCATCCTTCAGGACATCGAGCGCCGCGACGCCCGCGACACGGAGCGCGCCGACTCCCCGTTGCGGCCGGCCGCCGACGCGCACTTGCTCGACACGAGCGAAATGGATATAGAGACCGCGTTCCAGGCGGCGAAAACGCTGGTCGACCAGGCGCTCGCCACCCGGAACGAAGGCTGAAAGCGACAGGCGGCGCACCGTTTCGCCCGGAAGGGACGGAGACGGCTGGCGGCGCGATTTTCGTTTCCTGTCCTGAACCGGCCCGCCGCATCGTCAAGCGCCGGAAAATGCCGCCCGGAAGGCGGCAAGCCGATCCGCCGAGGCGGATCGCGACGCGGCAACGGGCCAGAACGCAACGCTAACCCACGGCGCAGCCCGCAGGCCCCCTTTGCACCTATTGCCGGGGCAGGGCATTCCAGGAGCACATATGTCCCAAGCAAACCCCACCCGCGACGATTTCGCCAGCCTTCTCGACGAGTCGTTCTCCGCCGAGCACTCCGCCGAAGGTTCGGTCGTCAAGGGTCTGATCACGGCCATCGAGAAGGACATGGCCATCATCGACGTCGGCCTGAAGGTCGAGGGCCGCGTGCCGCTGAAGGAGTTCGGCGCCAGCGCCAAGGAGCTGAAGCCCGGCGACGAGGTCGAGGTCTATGTCGAGCGCATCGAGAACGCGCTGGGCGAGGCCGTGCTGTCGCGCGAGAAGGCGCGCCGCGAGGAGAGCTGGGTCCGCCTCGAGGCCAAGTTCAACGCCGGCGAGCGCGTCGAGGGCGTCATCTTCAACCAGGTCAAGGGCGGCTTCACCGTCGATCTCGACGGCGCCGTGGCCTTCCTGCCGCGCAGCCAGGTCGACATCCGTCCGATCCGCGACGTCACGCCGCTGATGCACAACCCGCAGCCCTTCGAGATCCTCAAGATGGACCGCCGCCGCGGCAACATCGTGGTCTCGCGCCGCACCGTGCTCGAGGAGAGCCGCGCCGAGCAGCGCTCGGAGATCGTGCAGAACCTCGAGGAGGGCCAGGTTGTCGAGGGCGTGGTCAAGAACATCACCGACTACGGCGCCTTCGTCGACCTCGGCGGCATCGACGGCCTGCTGCACGTCACCGACATGGCGTGGCGCCGCGTCAACCATCCGACCGAGATCCTCAACATCGGCCAGACGGTCAAGGTGCAGATCATCCGCATCAACCAGGAGACGCACCGCATCTCGCTCGGCATGAAGCAGCTCGAGGCCGATCCCTGGCAGGACATCGGCACCAAGTTCCCGATCGGCAAGAAGATCCGCGGCAAGGTCACCAACATCACCGACTACGGCGCGTTCGTCGAGCTGGAGCCGGGCATCGAGGGCCTCATCCACGTCTCCGAGATGTCGTGGACCAAGAAGAACGTCCACCCCGGCAAGATCCTGTCGACCACGCAGGAGGTCGACGTGGTGGTGCTCGAGGTCGACCCGCAGAAGCGCCGCATCTCGCTCGGTCTCAAGCAGACGCTGGAGAACCCGTGGGAGGCGTTCGCCCGCAACCATCCTTCGGGCTCGGTTGTCGAGGGCGAGGTCAAGAACAAGACCGAGTTCGGCCTGTTCATCGGCCTCGACGGCGACGTGGACGGCATGGTCCACCTGTCCGACCTCGACTGGAGCCGCCCCGGCGAGCAGGTGATCGAGGAGTACAACCGCGGCGACGTGGTGCAGGCGCAGGTCCTCGACGTCGACATCGAGAAGGAGCGCATCTCGCTCGGCATCAAGCAGCTCTCGCGTGACCGCATCGGCGATGCGGCCGCCTCCGGCGAGCTGCGCAAGGGCGCGGTCGTCACCTGCGAGGTCACCGGCGTTAAGGACGGCGGCCTGGAGGTCAGGCTGGTCGACCACGACCTCGACACCTTCATCAAGCGCTCGGACCTGTCGCGCGACCGCGACGAGCAGCGCCCCGAGCGCTTCTCGGTCGGCCAAAAGGTCGATGCCCGCGTCGTCGCCTTCGACAAGAAGACCCGCAAGCTGCAGGTCTCGATCAAGGCGCTCGAGATCGCCGAGGAGAAGGAGGCCGTCGCGCAGTACGGCTCGACCGACTCCGGCGCCTCGCTGGGCGACATCCTGGGCGCCGCGCTCAAGAAGCAGAGCGGCCGCGAGTAGACCTCGCCGCCCTCGGGCCCCGAACGAAAGACCCCGCCGGAGCGATCCGGCGGGTTTTTTTGTCCCCAAGGCGCGACGGCGTCAGCCCGGCGCGCAGCCGACGCGGAAGCCCGGGCAGCGGAAGGCCATCAGTCGCTCGCGGCCGGCGAATTCGGCGAGCCGCGCGATGTCGCCGACCGCGATGGTGTTGTGGTTGATGCGCACGCCCACGCTTTGCAGCCGCTGGAAGGCGCGAGACAGGCTTTCGGGCTTCATGCCCAGCCGGCCGGCGATCAGGAGCTTCTCGTAGGGAAGCGCGATGGTGCAGGGTCCCTGCTTGACCGGCGCGAGCTCGACCAGGAAGTTGGCCAGCCGCTGCGGGCCGGTGCGCGCCTTCAGCTCCTCGATCTGGTCGACCAGCTTGCGCAGGTGCAGAGAGGTCGAGGCCAGCATGGCGAGCCCGATCTCGGGCGCGGCGCGGGTCAGCTCGACGATGCCGCGCGAGGGCACGGCAAGCACCCGCGCATCCGCCACCACCTCGGCGCTGACGGGATAGTTGCCGCCCGTCAGGCACGGCACCTCGGCGATGCAGTCGCCGCGGGCGAACACGCCCACCACCGCCTCGTCGCCGCTGACCGTCATGCGGAACAGCTTCACCCAGCCGTCCAGCACCAGATAGAACGCGGTGGCCGGATCGTCCTGCTCGAACAGCGTGGTGCGGCGGGCGTGGAACTGAAGCTCGGACTGCGCCAGCAGGCTGTCGATCGCTTCCGCCGGCAGCGCCGAGAACATGGGCGCCTCGCGGATCACCTCGCGGTCGTATCGGCCGATGCGCGCTTCGCTCATGGTCCTTTCCTCCGATGATACAGGACCACATCCGCGGCGGCCGGACTTTGCGCCCGCGCAACTAAAAATCGGGTTGCAAGGCCGGCTCCCGGGGTGCGGCGGGGTGTCCATCCGGTTCTTGACTTCAGTCAAGTGTTGCGGCCGCGCGCATCTGTTAGCCCTCACGTGACGAGCTCCCTTCAGGAGGAAGACCCATGACCGACCACCCGGAATCCAAGGAGCGGCAGGAGAAGGTGCCTGCCATGCAGCAGCTTCTGGATAACCCGTTCCTGCTTCTGTTCATCGGGATCACGGTCCCGACCGTTCTCTACATCGTATGGGGCGTGATGGAGATCGCATCCATCCCCATCGCGCCCTGATCCTGGTTCTGAGGGGACAACCATGGCAATAACACCGCCCGAAAACCGGCTCTGGTGGAACGAACCGATCGAGCGCGTCGAAATCGGCTGGATCGTCGTCGCCTTCCTCTGGGGCCTGTTCATGTTCTTCTTCATGATCGCCTGGCACTTCATCGGCGGTCAGAACCTGTCGACCGAGACCTATCGCGTCACGCCCGCCGCCTACGAGGAGAAGGTCGCGGCCTTCGCCGAGAAGTACCAGGTGGACGACGAGATGGGCGTTCCCATCGTGCGCCCGCCCGCGGGCGAGGACGTCTATCTTCTCGGCAGGCTGTGGGAGTGGTGGCCGATCCTCGAGCTGAAGAAGGGGCAGAGCTACCGCTTCCACCTGTCTTCGGTCGACTGGCAGCACGGTTTCTCGCTCCAGCCGGTCAACATCAACATCTCGGTGCATCCCGGCTACGAGCAGATCATCAATTTCACGCCGACCGAGGCGGGCGAGTACGGCATCGCCTGCAACGAATATTGCGGCATCGGCCACCACCTGATGACCGGCCGCATCCGGGTCGTCGAATAGGCTGGAGGGGACAATGACAGCCATAGACGCATCTTACGCCGGCACGGCGGCGGGGAACTTCCGCACCTGCCGCTACACCGGCCTCAAAGTCGACAGCGCCGCGCAGACGCTGATCAAGGCGAACGCGGTCGCCGCCGTCATCTTCCTCGCCGTCGGCGGCCTGATGGGCCTGCTGGTGGCGCTGACGCGCTGGCCGGCCGTCCACCTGCTGCCCTCGGAATGGTTCTACCTGATCCTGACCGGCCACGGCGCCAACGTGCTCTTGTTCTGGATCATCTTCTTCGAGATCGCGATCCTCTATTTCGCCTCCGCGGTGCTGCTCGGCTCGCGGCTGGCGACGCCGAGGATAGCCTGGGCGGCCTTCGTGCTGATGATCGTCGGCGCGGTGATGACCAACATCGCCGTGTTCCAGGGCGATTCCAGCGTGATGTTCACCTCCTATCCGCCGATGCAGGCCGCACCCCACTTCTATCTCGGGCTGATCGTGTTCGCGGTCGGCGCGCTGGTCGCTGTCGGGGTGTTCTTCGGCACGCTGGTCATCGCCCATGGCGAGCGCACCTATGAGGGCTCGATCCCGCTGGTCACCTTCGGCGCGCTGACGGCGGCCATCATCGCCGTCTTCACGCTGGCCTCGGGCGCGATCATCCTGGTGCCGACCTTCCTGTGGTCGGTGGGCCTGATCTCCGAGATGGACCCGCTGCTCTACAAGGTCATCTGGTGGGGCATGGGCCACTCCTCGCAGCAGATCAACGTCGCCGCCCACGTGTCGGTCTGGTACGCCATCGGCGCGCTGACCATCGGCGCCAAGCCGCTGTCGGAGAAGGTCTCCCGCTCGGCCTTCCTGCTCTACATCCTGTTCCTGCAGCTCGCCTCCGCGCACCACCTGCTCGCCGATCCCGGCATGAGCGCCTCGTGGAAGATCGTCAACACCAGCTACCTGATGTACCTCGCGGTGCTGGGCTCGATGATCCACGGCCTGACGGTTCCGGGTGCGCTGGAAGCCGCCCAGCGCCGCAACGGCTACACCAAGGGCGCGTTCGAGTGGCTGCGCAAGGCGCCCTGGGGCAACCCGGCCTTCGCCGGCATGTTCCTGTCGCTCGTCATGTTCGGCTTCATCGGCGGCATCTCGGGCGTGGTGCTGGGCACCGAGCAGCTCAACCTGCTCATGCACAACACCATCTACGTGCCCGGGCACTTCCACGGCACGGTGGTGACGGGCACGACGCTCGCCTTCATGGCCATGACCTACTACGTGCTGCCGCTGATCTTCCAGCGCGACATCATCTGGCCGAAGCTCGCCCGCATCCAGCCCTACCTGTTCGGGCTGGGTGCTGCCGGCATCTCGCTCTTCATGATGGGCGCGGGCACGCTCGGCGTTCCGCGCCGGCACTGGGACATGTCCTTCACCGACGCGATCCTGCAGTTCGAGCTGCCTTCCGGCGGGTTCCTGATGATGGGCCTCAACGGCCTGTCGGCGGTCATCGCCTCGCTCGGCGGCATCCTCTACATCCTCATCACGGTGGGGACGGTGCTGTGGGGCAAGCGTCTCGACAGGGGCGAAGCGCCGCTGACCTTCCCGCTGCACAAGCGGGCGGCCACGGTTGCCGAATATGGCAGCCACGCCACGGTCAAGCTGCCGGGGACGATCATCCTGGTCACGATCTTCTTCGTGTCCTTCGTCCTCTACTACTTCGTCAACTGGAAGTACCTGTCGGAACTCTGGCTGATGCGCTGAGTGCCGAACGATAGGAGACCGGCCATGCTCGCTGCGACCAAGATCGTCATCACCCTGCTCAAACTCAGGATCGGCGTCGCCATCGCAGCGAGCGCCCTTGCCGGGCTCGCCGCCACCAGCGGCGGCTCGGCCACGGCCGGCGAGATCGCCGCGCTCACGCTTGCCGTCCTCGGCGCCTCCGGCGCCGCGGGCGCCTTCAACCACTACTACGAGCGCGACAGCGACAGGCTGATGGCGCGCACCGCCGGGCGCCCCTTCGCCAGCGGGCTGCTCAAGCCCGGCCCGGTGTGGCCGCTCACCTTCGCCTCGCTGCTCGCCGCCTCGATTCTGCTGGCCTGGGCGGCCTCGGGCACCATGACCGCGCTCTACGTCTTCCTCGGCGCCATCACCTACAGCCTCGTCTACACGGTGTGGCTGAAGCGCCGGACCTCGTGGAACATCGTCGTCGGCGGGCTGGCCGGCTCCTTCGCCGTGCTTGCGGGCGCGGCGGCGATAGACCCCGAGCCGCAATGGACGCCGAGCATCCTCGCCGCCGTCCTGTTCCTGTGGACGCCGCCGCATTTCTGGAGCCTGGCGGCGGCCAAGGTCGACGACTACGCGGCCGCCGGCGTGCCCATGCTTCCCGTCATCGCGCCGCAGCGCGAATGGACCTTTGCCATCCTGTCCTATACCGCCACGCTCGCCGGCCTGTCGCTGCTGCCGGTGTTCTTCGGCATGGGCTGGATCTACGGCCTTTGCGCGGCCGCCGGCGGCGGCTGGTTCCTGTGGAAGAGCTGGCGGCTCCATGTCGCCCCCTCGCGCAGGGCGGCGATGCAGAACTTCCTCGCCTCGCTCGTCCAGCTCCTGCTTCTGGTCGCCGGCGTCTTCCTGTCGGCCCTCGCGGGCTAGAGCGGATCGCAGCCATGAAAGCCCCCTTTCACGGCCTTGCCGCCCTCCTTCTCATGTCGCTGCCCGCCTTCGCCCAGAGCGGGCCGCGCATCGACGCCGCCGAGGCGCTGGCGATCAGCGAGGCCGCCATCGGCGGCCAGGTGGGCGACCACCGCCTGCTGCGCTCCGACGGGACGACGCTGACCCTGTCGGAGCTGAGGGGCCGCCCGCTTGTCGTCAGCCTGATCTACACGAGCTGCTCGACGGTCTGCCCCGTCAGCACCCAGACGCTGAAATCCTCGGTCGCCCAGGCGCGCAAGGCGCTGGGAAGCGCCTCGTTCCAGATCGTGACGGTCGGCTTCGACGCGCGCAACGACACGCCGCGCCGCATGACCGCGTTCGCCCGCGACAACGCCATCGAGGGCGATGCGCTGTGGCACGTCGTGTCCGGCTCGCCCGCCGCGCTCGAGGCGCTGATGGCCGATGTCGGCTTCTCCTATTCGGGCGCCGCAGGCGGCTTCGAGCATGTCAGCCAGACGACGATCCTCGACGCCGAGGGCCGCGTCTACCGCCAGGTCTACGGCGACGAGTTCCCGCTGCAGGTGTTCATGGAGCCGCTGAAGGAGCTCGTCTTCGGCACCAGCGTCGCCTCGTTCACGCCGGCGGCGCTGGCCGACCGGCTGCGGTTCATCTGCACCGTCTACGACCCGAAGACGGGCCGTTACCGCACCGACTACGCCATCTATATCGGCATTACCGCGGGCGCCGTCTCGCTCATCCTCATGGCATGGGTGATCGTGCGCATGTGGCGCGGCAACCGCCGTTTCCAACGGCTCGAGGCCCGATCGTGACTGCTGCAAGACCCGTGGAGCGCCGCAACGACTGGGCGGCGCTTCGCTTCGTCAAGGCCGGCCTGCGCCGGCTGTACGACCCGCTGGAGCGCGGCGCCGAAAGGCTGTTCTCGCCGGCGCTCAACCCGGTGGCCCAGCTCGGCACCATCACCTTCTTCCTGTTCTGGGTGGTGGCGGTCAGCGGCGTCTACCTGTTCATCTTCTTCGACACCGGCGTCGTCAACGCCTATTCCTCGGTCGAGTGGATCAGCGGCCCGCACTGGTATCATGCCGGCGTGATGCGCAGCCTGCACCGCTACGCCTCCGACCTGATGGTGGTCACCATGGTGCTCCACCTGCTGCGCGAGTTCTCGCTCGACCGCTATCGCGGCACGCGCTGGTTCTCCTGGTTCACCGGCGTGCCGCTGATCTGGTTCCTCTACGTCTCGGGCATCACCGGCTACTGGCTGGTGTGGGACGAGCTGGCGCAATATGTCGCCGTGGTCTCGGCCAAGCTGCTCGACGTGTTCCCGATCTTCGGCGAGCCGCTGGCGCGCAACTTCCTGACGCCGGCCCATTTGAGCGGCCGCTTCTTCTCGCTGCTGGTCTTCCTGCACATCGCCATACCGCTGATCCTGCTGCTCGGCATGTGGATTCACATCCAGCGCATCTCGCGGCCGCGCACCAACCCGCCGCGGCTGCTCGCGGCGCTGGTCCTGGCAGCGCTGGTGGCGGTCTCGCTGTGGAAGCCGGCGCTGAGCCAGGGCCCGGCCGACCTGACGAAGGTGCCGGACGAGATCGGCATCGACTGGTTCTACCTGCCGCTCTATCCGCTGGCCGAGGACTGGGGCGCCTGGAGCCTGTGGGCGCTGATGGTCGGGGTCTCGACCATGCTGGCGGCGATGCCGTGGCTGCCGCCCTTCCGCCGCCCGCCGGCGGCCGAGATCGACCTGCCCAACTGCAACGGATGCAACCGCTGCGTCGAGGACTGCCCCTACGAGGCGATCCGGCTGGTGCCGCGCACCGACGACGAGCCCTTCCCGCACCAGGCCGAGGTCGATCCCGACCTGTGCGTCTCCTGCGGCATCTGCATGGGCTCGTGCCCGTCCTCGACGCCGTTCCGCCGCCAGCAGGACCTGAAGACCGGCATCGACCTGCCCGGCCAGCCGCTCAGCGAGGTGCGCGACAGCGTCGTCGCCGCCTCGGCCGGCCTTTCCGGCGAGCGCCGCGTCATGGTGCTGGCCTGCGAGCACGGCGCCGGCGGCGGCGACCTCGGCGGCGTCGTCGCCTTCCCCTGCGTCGCCATGGTGCCGCCGTCGCTGATCGACTATATCCTGAGCAAGGACCTCGCCGACGGCGTCGTCGTCGCCGGGTGCTCGGAAAGCACCTGCTACAACCGGCTCGGCGTCGAGTGGACGAAGCAGCGCTTCGCCGGCGAGCGCGACCCCTACCTGCGCAAGCGCGTGCCGCGCGAGCGGCTGGCGACGATCTGGGCCTCGCCCTTCGAGACCGGCCGCTACGAGACCGAGAAGGCGGCCTTCGCCGCCGGCCTGCCGGCGCAGGCGGCGAGGAAGCCGGCCGCGGCGCAGGGCGGCGACAAGGCGATGGAGGCGCAGCCATGAGCGATGCGCTGTGGATGCCGGCGCGCTTCGCCGTGCTGGCCCTGTTCTTCGCCGGCGTCGTCTCGCTGTCGGACTGGCCGCGTCACCGCAGCGTGCCCGAGGGCGTCGGCGTCGTCACCCTGTCCTTCAGCCACGGCGCCGACCGCCGCGCGGCCTGCCGCCCGGCGACGGAAGAAGAGCTCGCCAGGCTGCCGCCCAACATGCGCCGGCCCGAGATCTGCCCGCGCGAGCGGCCGTCGATCGCCGTCGAGTTCGAGATCGACGGCAAGCGGGTGTTCGAGGCCGACGTGCCGCCCTCCGGCATCGCCAGCGACGGTCCCTCGCGCGTCAACCGGAGCTTCGAGCTGCCGGCCGGCAGCTACGAGCTGGTCGTGCGCATGCGCGACCGCCCCGGCGACGACTTCAACTGGCAGGGCGCGAAGACCGTTGACCTGCGCGCCGCCGACCACCGTGTGATAGACTTCCGCGCCGATGGCGGCGGCTTCGTCTTTCACTGAGGCCCACCGCGAACCCGGGAGGAACCCGTCATGGCCCTGATCGAGTGGAAAGCCCATTACAGCGTCGGCGTCGAGGCCGTCGACCACGAGCACCGCGAGATGATCGACCTGATCAACGAGGTGCACGAGAAGCTGATCGCCGAAGGCGAGGCGCCCGACGTCACCGCCTTCCTCGGCGAGATCTTCCGCGCCATCTCGGCGCATTTCGCGCTCGAGGAGCGCTTCATGCGCCAGCACCGCTACGACCAGTTCGCCGAGCACAAGGAGGCGCACGAGGAGCTGCTCGACGACATCCGCGACATCATGGACGGCTACGAGGCCGACCCGGAAGGGGCGCGGGCGCAGCTTTCCAGCCGGCTCGATTCGTGGTTCACCGAGCACTTCAAGACCCACGACGCGCGGCTCCACCACCGCCTCGGCACCCACGACCATTGAGCACGGCACGATGATCGCGGCACAGGGCGCAGGCCCGGACGAGGAACGGGTCATCCTGGTCGACGACGCCGACCGGCCGCTCGGCACGGAAGGCAAGCTCGCCGCCCACCGGAAGAACCTGCGCCACCGCGCCATCTCGGTGCTGGTGTTCGACCGCGCCGGCCGCATGCTGCTCCAGCGCCGCGCGGCGCAGAAGTACCATTCGCCCGGCCTGTGGAGCAACGCCTGCTGCACCCATCCGCGCCCCGGCGAGGCGGCGGCCGGGGCGGCGTCGCGGCGGCTCGCCGAGGAGATGGGCATCGCCCCGCCGCTCGTCTTCGCCGGCCTGTTCGCCTACGAGGCGCCGGTCGGCGACGGCCTGTGGGAAAACGAGATCGTCCACGTCTTCACCGGCATTCACGACGGCGCCGCCGCTCCCGATCCGGCCCCCGATCCGGCCGAAGTCGGCGACTGGCGCTGGATGGAGGGCGCGCCGCTGCGCGCCGACGTCGCCGCGCGGGGCCACCTCTACACGCCATGGTTCCGGCTCTACGCCGAAGCGCCCTGGTTCGCGGGGCGGCCTTCGCCGCCTGAGGCGCCGCGCTTGCATTTGCCGGCCCGGCCGCTAAACCCGGCGCAGCGCCAACCGCCCGCCGGAGACCTTCATGAGCCAGTTCGACGTCCTGTGCATCGGCAACGCCATCGTCGACATCATCGCCCGCTGCGACGAGGCGTTCCTGGTCGGCAACGGCATCGTCAAGGGCGCGATGAACCTGATCGACGCCGGCCGCGCCGAGCTTCTCTACTCGCGCATGGGCCCGGCGGTCGAGGCTTCGGGCGGCAGCGCCGGCAACACCGCCGCCGGCCTCGCCTCGTTCGGCGCACGCGCGGCCTATTTCGGCAAGGTCGCGGACGACCATCTGGGCCACATCTACGCCCACGACATCCGCGCGCAAGGGGTGGCCTTCGACACGCGCCCGCTCGCCGGCGGGCCGCCGACGGCGCGCTCGATGATCTTCGTCACCCCCGACGGCGAGCGCTCGATGAACACCTATCTCGGCGCCTCGGTGGAGCTCGGGCCGCAGGACGTCGAGGAGGACAAGGTCAGGGCCGCGCGCGTCACCTATTTCGAGGGCTATCTGTGGGACCCGCCGCGCGCCAAGGAGGCGATCCGGCTGGCCGCCGCCCATGCCCACGCCGCCGGGCGCGAGGTGGCGATGACGCTGTCCGACCCGTTCTGCGTCGACCGCTATCGCGACGAGTTTCTCGACCTGATGCGCTCGGGCACGGTCGACATCGTCTTCGCCAACGAGAGCGAGCTGAAGTCCCTCTACCAGACCGCCTCCTTCGAGGCCGGGCTCGAGGCGATCCGCGCCGACTGCCGGCTCGCCGCCGTCACCCGCTCGGAGAAGGGGTCCGTGGCGGTGCGCGGCAACGAGACCGTCGCGATCGAGGCGATCGCGGTCGACGAGGTGGTCGACACCACCGGGGCGGGAGACCTCTATGCCGCCGGCTTCCTCGCCGGCTACACCGCCGGGCGCGACCTTGCCGAATGCGGCGCGCTGGGCTCGCTCGCCGCCGGCCTGGTCATCGGCCAGATCGGCCCGCGCCCGCGCCAGGACCTGCGCCACGAGGCCGGGCAGGCCGGCCTCATGTGACGCCTACCCGATGTCCTCCGGCCGCCGCCCCGGCCGCCCCTTGTAGGGCGGTATCGACCAGCCGTAGCGCAGCGCCCCGGCGCGGATGGAAAAGGCGACGGTGAAGGCGGCGACGGCGGCGGCGACCAGCGGCAGGCCGGCGATGTGCAGCAGGGAGAAGACGACCGTGCCCGCCATCGCCGCGGTGACGTAGATCTCCCTGCGCATCAGCACCGACGGCTCGCCCGCGAGCTGGTCGCGCAGGATGCCGCCGAGCGTCGCCGTCAGGAGCCCCGTGACGATGGCCACCGGCGCCGAGCCGGTGACGACGAGGCCCTTCCAGGCGCCGTAGGTGCTGTAGGCGGCAAGGCCGACGGCGTCGAGCCACAACAGCAGCCGGTAGCGCGATTCGATCAGATGGGCGGTGAAATAGACGACCGTCGCCATGGCGGCGCAGACGGCGAGATAGTCGTGGTTGGCGACCCAGAACACCGGCACGCCGAGGATCAGGTCGCGCACCGTGCCGCCGCCGACGCCGGTGACGGCGGCGAGGAACAGGAAGCTGACGATGTCGAGCTGCTTGCGCGAGGCCGACAGCGCCCCCGTAGCGGCGAACACCGCCACGCCCGCATAGTCGAGAAAGACGATCTGGTCCATGTCCGGCCTCTCCTTCCGGCGCTGCCGGTCACGCCAGCACTACCGGCCAGCACTACCGGAAGGCCCGGGCCGGGGGAAGCCTCAGGCGTCCTTGCCGGCCTCCGCGTCGGCCGGGCCGGGCTCGGCCGCGGCCTCGGCGGCAGGCTGCTTCGGGCCGCCCTTGGCGACGCCGACCATGGCCGGCCGCAGCACGCGCTCGCCGATGACGTAGCCGGTCTGCACCACCTGCACCACGGTTCCGCTGGGCACGGACGGGTCCGGCACCTCGAACATGGCCTGGTGGAAATTGGGGTCGAACCTCTCGCCCTGCGGGTCGAGCTTCCTGACGCCGTGGCGCTCCAGCGCCGCGATCATCGCGCGGCCGGTCAGCTCCACGCCCTCCATCAGCGCCTTGAGGCCGGCGTCGCCGCCCTCCTTGGTCTCGGCCGGCACCGCCGCCAGCGCCCGGTCGAGATTGTCGGCCACCTGCAGCATGTCGCGGGCGAAGTTGGCGATGGCGTAGGACCTGGCGTCCTGCACGTCGCGCGCGGCGCGGCGGCGCAGGTTCTCGGTCTCGGCCGCCAGCCGCAGCGCCCGGTCCTTGAGCTCCTCGTTCTCCTTCACCAGCCGCACCACGGCCTCGTAGTCGGCGTCCTGCCCTTCGGGCGCCTGCGTGTCGGCGGCCTGGAACGCCTCGCCCTCGGCGGCGCTTCTGGCGTACTCGCTCTGGGCCGCGGTTTCCTCGGGCGCGCGTTGTTCTTTCGGATGTTCGCTCATCGCCTGATCCGATCCTTGCATGGGGTTCTGAAGTTGGGCCCGATATCGAGGTTCGGGCGGGGAAAATCAAGAGGCGACACGTCGCAGAGGGGAATCGGTTCCTATCACCGTGCCGCGCGCTCAGCGCAGGATGCGGCTGACGAGCTGGGCGGTGTAGTCGACCATCGGCACGATGCGGGCGTAGTTGAGCCGCGTCGGCCCGATGACGCCGAGCGCGCCGATGACGCGCGCGTCCTTGTCGCGATAGGGCGCGACGACCAGCGACGAGCCCGACAGCGAGAACAGCTTGTTCTCCGAACCGATGAAGATGCGCACGCCCGAGCCGTCCTCGGCGAGGTCGAGGAGCTGGATCAGCCCTTCCTTGGTCTCCAGGTCCTCGAACAGGTGGCGCAGCAGGTCGAGGTCGGCCTGCGCGGTGACGTTCTCGAGAAGGTTGGCGCGCCCGCGCACGATCAGCCGCGCCGGCAGGCCGCTTTCCGCGCCCGCCCACACGGCGAGCCCGCGCTCGACGAGGTCCTGCGACAGCGTGTCGAGCGCGGCCCGCGTCTCCTCGCGCAGCCTTGCGATCTCGGCCCTGGCCTCGGCCAGCGTGCGGCCGCGGATGTGGGCGTTGAGGAAGTTCGACGCCTCGTGGAGCTGCGAGGCGGTGATGCCCACGGGAAGCTCGACGACGCGGTTCTCGACGTCGCCGTTCTGCGAGACGAGCACGGTCAGCGCCCGGGTCGGCTCGAGCTGGATGAACTCGATGTGCTTCAGGGGCACCTCGGCCTTGGCCGCCAGCACCAGCCCCGCCCCGCGCGACATGCCCGACAGCATCTGGCTCGCCTCGGTCAGCACATGCTCCAGCGTCGCGCCGCTGCCCGAGGCCTTGACCTGCGCCTCGATGGCGCGGCGCTCCTCGTCGGAGAGGTCGCCGATCTCCATGAAGGCGTCGACGAAGAAGCGCAGGCCCGCCTGCGTCGGCAGCCGCCCGGCCGAGACGTGCGGCGCATAGATCAGGCCGAGATGCTCGAGGTCGCTCATCACGTTGCGCACGGTCGCCGGCGACAGCGACTGCGGCAGGAGCCGCGACAGGTTGCGCGAGCCGACCGGCTCGCCGTCCCTCAGATAGGTCTCGACGATCATGCGGAAGATGTCGCGCGAGCGCATGTCGAGCGACTGGAGATAGGGCTGGTCTGCGAAAGGCTTGGTCATCGTCGGCATGGCTTCTTCTCCGGGCAAGGATATAGTGGCCGAAGGGGCGGACGCAACGCCCGGCGGCAGGATGGCCGAGCGGCTTTTCCTTTGCGTCGGCCCGCCGCTGCCGCTACAAGCGCCGGCATCTTCAAACGGAACGGAACCATGCGGCCATCGAAACGCCAGCCCGACGAAATGCGGGCGATCTCCTTCGAACGCGGCTTCTCCAAGCACGCCGAGGGCTCCTGCCTCGTCCGCTTCGGCGACACCCACGTCCTGTGTACGGCAAGCCTGGAGGAGCGCGTGCCGCCGTGGCTGCGCAATTCCGGCAAGGGCTGGGTCACGGCCGAATACGGCATGCTGCCGCGCTCGACGGGCGAGCGCATGCGCCGCGAGGCGTCGTCGGGCAAGCAGGGCGGCCGCACGCTGGAGATCCAGCGCCTGATCGGCCGGAGCTTGCGCGCCGTGGTCGATCTCCAGGCTCTCGGCGAGGTGCAGATCACCGTCGACTGCGACGTCCTCCAGGCCGACGGCGGCACCCGCACGGCCGCCATCACCGGCGGCTTCGTGGCGCTGCACGACTGCCTGAAGTGGATGGAGGCGCGCCAGATGCTGAGCACGGCCAAGGTGCTGAAGGACCATGTGGCGGCGATCTCCTGCGGCATCCACGGCGGCGTGCCGGTGATCGATCTCGACTATGCGGAGGATTCGGCGGCCGGCACCGACGCCAATTTCGTCATGACCGGCAAGGGCGGCATCGTCGAGGTGCAGGGCACGGCCGAGGGCGAGCCGTTCTCGCAAGAGGAGTTCGCCGCGCTGATGGCGCTGGCGAAGGCCGGCATCGCACGGCTGGTCGACCTCCAGAAGATGGCGATCGGCTGAGCGATGCCCCCCGCGACGTCTCCCTCCGGCATCCTCGAATCCGCGCTCTATGTCGACGACCTCGACGCCGCGGAAGCCTTCTATGGCGGGGTGCTGGGGCTGGAGCGGATCGGCCGGGTCGCAAACCGCCACGTCTTCTTCCGCTGCGGCGACGGCGTGCTTTTGCTGTTCAATCCGGCCGAGACGGCGAAGCCGCCGAAGCCGGACGCCAGGCTGCCGGTGCCGCCCCACGGCACGACGGGGCAGGGCCACCTGTGCTTCCGCGCCACGGCCGACGAGATCGGGCGCTGGAAGGCGCATCTCGAGAGCCGCGGCGTCGCCATCGAGGCCGATTTCGAGTGGCCCAACGGCGGCCGCTCGATCTATTTCCGCGATCCGGCCGGCAACTCGCTGGAGATCGCCGAGCCGAGGATATGGGGATTGTCGTGATGCGCATGCTCGAAGGCAGGAAGCTCGTGGTGGCGAGCCACAACAAGGGCAAGCTGGCCGAGATCGCCGACCTGATCGGGCCGTTCGGCTTCGAGGCGCGGTCGGCGGCCGAATACGGCCTGCCGGAGCCGGCCGAGACCGGCACCACCTTCGAGGAGAACGCCTATATCAAGGCCTTCACGGCCGCCTCCGCCACCGGCCTGCCGGCGCTGTCGGACGACAGCGGGCTTGCCGTCGACGCGCTCGACGGCGCGCCCGGCGTCTACACCGCCGACTGGGCCGAGACCGGCAACGGCCGCGATTTCGGCCGCGCCATGGCGCTGACCGAGGCGAAGCTCGCCGAAAAGGGCGCCGTCGCGCCCGGGGACCGCACCGGCCGCTTCGTCTCCGTGCTGTGCCTCGCCTGGCCCGACGGCCACGCCGAGTATTTCCGCGGCGAGGTCGAGGGCACGCTGGTGTGGCCGCCGCGCGGGGAGAAGGGCTTCGGATACGACCCGATGTTCCTGCCCGACGGCCACGACAGGACCTTCGGCGAGATGAGCGCGCAGGAAAAGCACGGCACGGCCGCGCCGCTGTCGCACCGCGCCCGCGCCTTCGACCGCTTCCGGCGCGCCATGCTGGAACACGCATGAGCGACCCGGACCGCGCGCCCGGCTTCGGCGCCCCCGGCTTCGGGGTCTACGTCCACTGGCCGTTCTGCGCGGCCAAGTGCCCCTATTGCGACTTCAACAGCCATGTCCGCCACCGGCCGGTCGACCAGGGCCGCTTCGCCGCCGCCTTCGCCGCCGAGATGGCGGCGATGCGCGCCCGCACCGGCCCGCGCGAGGTCACCTCGATCTTCCTCGGCGGCGGCACGCCGTCGCTGATGGAGCCACGGACCGTCGGCGCAGTGCTCGATGCCGTGGCGAGGAACTGGAACGTGCCCGCCGGCATCGAGGTGACGCTGGAGGCCAACCCTTCCTCGGTCGAGGCGGCGCGCTTTTGCGGCTATCGCGACGCCGGCGTCAACCGCGTCTCGCTCGGCGTGCAGGCGCTGAACGACGCCGACCTGCGCTTCCTCGGCCGCCTGCACGACGTCGAACAGGCTCTCCACGCCATCGATCTGGCGCGCAGGACCTTCCCGCGCCTGTCCTTCGACCTGATCTATGCGCGGCCGGGCCAGACGCCCGACGCCTGGCAGGCGGAGCTGGAGGAAGCCATCGGCCATGCCGCCGATCACCTGTCGCTCTACCAGCTCACCATCGAGGAAGGCACGCGCTTCCACCTGCTGCACGAGGCGGGCAGGATCGTCATGCCCGAGCCCGAACTCGCCGCCGATCTCTACCGGCTGACGCAGGAGGTGACGGCCGCGAGAGGGCTGCCCGCCTACGAGATTTCCAACCACGCGCGGCCGGGCGCGGAAAGCCGGCACAACCTCGTCTACTGGCGCTACGGCGAATATGTCGGCATCGGCCCCGGCGCGCACGGCCGCTTCGTGCAGGACGGCCGCCGCATCGTCACCTTCACCGAGAAGGTGCCCGAGGCGTGGGCGGCGCTGGTCGAGGCCAACGGCCACGGCGTCGTCGGCGGCGAGGTGCTGACGCGCGAGGAGGAGGCCGACGAGTTCCTGCTGATGGGCCTGCGCCTCGTCGAAGGCATCGACCTTTCCCGCTACGAAGCGTTGTCCGGCCGGCCGCTGTCGTCGCGCCGCATCGCCGCCTTGCAGGCGCATGCGCTGGTCGCGCCGGTCGGCAATGCCGGGCTGCGCGTCACCCCGGCCGGCATGATCGTGCTCGACGCCGTGGTGGCCGATCTGGCACGATAGGCCGATGAGCGGGGCGGAAGCGGAGAGAGAGCGCAGCTATGTGATCGGCCAGGCGGTGTTTCCCGCCCGGCCGCTCCAGCCCGCGCTCTATCTGGTGGCGACGCCGATCGGCAACCTGGCCGACGTCACCGTCCGCGCGCTGGAGACGCTGGCGGCGGCCGACATCCTCGCCTGCGAAGACACGCGCGTCACCCGCACCCTGCTTGCCCGCTACGGCATTTCCCGGCGTGCCACCGCCTATCACGAGCACAACGCCGCGCAGGCCGGCCCGAAGCTCACCGAGGCGGTGATGGCCGGCAAAAGCGTGGCGCTGGTGTCGGACGCCGGCACGCCGCTCGTCTCCGACCCCGGCTATCGCTTGGTCGAGAGCGTGATCGAGGCAGGCGGCGCGGTCGTGCCCATCCCCGGCCCCTCGGCGCTGCTTGCGGCGCTGACGGTCTCGGGCCTGCCCTCCGACACCTTCCTGTTCGCCGGCTTCCTCCCCTCGAAAGGCGGGCAGCGGACGACGCGGTTGGAGGAGCTGAGGGCGGTCCCGGCCACGCTGGTCTTCTACGAGTCGCCGCGCCGGCTGGCCGAGGCGCTCGCCGCCATGGCGGACGTTCTGGGCGACCGGCCGGCGGCCGTCTGCCGCGAGCTGACCAAGACGTTCGAGCAGGTGCGGCGGGGCACGCTCGCCGTCCTCGCCGAAGCCTATGCGGCGGAAGACGCGCCGAAGGGCGAGGTCGTCGTCTGCGTCGGCCCGCCGCCGGCGCGTCGGGATGCGGAAGACGACGTCGACGCCCTGCTCCTGTCGCTCGGCAAGGAGATGGGCGCGTCGAAGGCGGCGGCCGAGGCCGCGCGCATGACCGGCGGCAGGAAGGCCGACCTCTACCGCCGGCTGATGGAGCTGAAGGGCGATGGCCGATAGCGTGCGCGAGCGTCGCCGCCGCCACGAGCGGCGCGGCCATCGCGGCGAGTGGCTGGCCGCGCTGGCCCTGATGCTGAAGGGCTACCGCATCGTCGCGCGCCGTTACCGCACCAGGCTGGGCGAGATCGACCTGATCGCCCGGCGCGGCGATCTGGTGGCGATCGTCGAGGTCAAGGTGCGGCCGACGCTGGTCGAGGCCATGGAAGCGGTCGCCCGCCTATCGGAGCGGCGCATCGAGGCCGCCGCCGACCTGTGGTTGGCGCGCCAGCCCGACCATGCCCGGCTGTCGCTGCGCTTCGACATGGTGGCGGTCGTGCCGCGGCGCTGGCCGGTCCATGTCGAGAATATTTTCCAGGGCCGCTGAGCGCCGGCAAAATATTCCCTTGCGGCAGGTGCGGGGCAGGATCATGCTGCTCCCGTTCCATCGCAAAACCCGGGGATCACAACGATGTGCCACGCCTGCGTCATCGAGACCGTCAAGTCGAGCATGCTGTCGCGCCGCAGCTTCTTCAGGGGCGGCGTGGCGGCGGCCGCCGCGACCGTCGCCGCCGCGCCGCAGCCGCTGTTCGCGCAGGGCTTGCCGGCCAGGGCCGAGGACCTGACCCACGAGCTTCACGAGAACTTCCCGACCTTCTTCGGCGACCAGCAGCTCTTCTACGACAAGAAGTTCAGCTACGAGAAGGACACGTTCAACCTCTACGAGCTGCGTATCAACGAGCACACCGGCACCCATATCGACGCGCCGCTGCATTTCTCGGCCGACGGCAGGTCTGTGGCCGAGCTGCCGGTCGAGGATCTTGTCGCGCCGCTGGTCGTGGTCGACATCCGCGCGAGAGCGGCGGAGAACGCCGACGCCCAGCTCACCCCCGACGACCTCAAGGCGTGGACCGACGCCAACGGCGCGCTGCCCGAGGGCGCGGTGGTGGCGCTCAATTCCGGCTGGGACGCCCATGTCGGCACGGAGAAGTTCCGCAATGCCGACGCCGAGGGCAAGATGCACTTCCCCGGCTTCCACATCGAGGCGATCCGGCAGCTTCTGGAAACCTCGGTCAAGGCGATCGCGGTCGACACGCTGTCGCTCGATTTCGGCCCGTCGCCGGACTTCGCCGTCCACAACACCTGGCTGCCGGCCGGGCGCTACGGCATCGAGGGCGTCGCCAATCTGGGCAGCCTGCCGGCGAGCGGCGCCACCATCGTCGTCGGCGCGCCCAAGGTGCGCGGCGGCACCGGCGGCCCGGCGCGGGTGTTCGCCTTCGTGTGAAGCCGACGCAGCCGGACGGGTGCCGGTCGGGCGTCTGCGCCGCTACCGCCGGCTCACCCGCATCGGCAGGCCGCCCTGCGGCTGCGTGGTCAGCTTCTGCACCGGCCACGGCCTGGTTTGCGGCAGCGTGTCGAAGCGCAAGCGCGACATCAGCACGCCGAGCGCGATCACCGCCTCCTGCATGGCGAAGGCCGCGCCGATGCACACGCGCGGCCCCGCCCCGAACGGCAGGTACTGGAAGCGGTCTATCCGCTCGCGGTTTTCGGGGTGGAAGCGCTCGGGGACGAAGGCGTCCGGCTCGCGCCACAGCTTGCGGTGGCGGTGGATGGTCCACGGCATGATCTGCACCTGCGTGCCGGCGGCGATGTCGAGGTCCTGCCAGCGCTCGGCTTCTATCGCCTCGCGGCTGATCGAGGCGGCCGGCGGATAGAGCCGCATCGCCTCCTCGAAGGCGGCGCGGGCGAACGGCATCTTGCCGAGCCATTCGTAGGGGTCGGGCGTCGTCGCCACCACGGCGTCGATCTCGGCCTCTATCCTTTCGCGCTCCCACGGCGCCTCGGCCAGGCAATAAAGCGTCCAGCCGAGCGCGCGCGCCGTGGTCTCGTGGCCGGCGCCGATGAAGGTGATGATGTTGTCCTCGATCTCGTCGGCGCAAAGCCCCTGCGGCCCCTCGGCCTTCAGGAGCAGGGTGAGGAAGTCGTTGGGCGAGCCGTCCGGGTCCTTCGTCAGCTTGTCCTTGCGCATGCGCATGGTCTCAGCCACCAGCCCGCGGAAGAAGGCGAGCGCCTTTTTCCCGCGCAGGCGGGTGATGCGCGGCAGCCAGTCGGGCGCGCCGATCAGGTCGAGCGGATCGACCCGGCCCATGGTCTCGAACAGGCGGTCGACCTGATGCGCGAAGGCGCTGGGGTCGCCGGCGATCTCGCCGGAAAACAGCGTCTCGGCGAGGATGTCGTAGGTCAGCATCGTCATGTCGCGGGCCACGTCCGCGACCGCACCGTCCTCGTAGCGGGCGGAAAACGCCTCGGCGCGGGCGAGCATCGGGCCGGCGAAGCCGGCGATGTGGCGCGGCGTGAACACCGGCGCCATCGCCTTGCGCGAGCGCTTCCAGGTCTCGCCCTCGGCCGTCAGCAGCCCGTCGCGCAGGATCGGCCGCAGGATCTTCTGGCGCACCCGCGCCATGCGGTAGTTGGCGACGTTGTCGACGAGGATGTGGCGGATCAGCGCCGGGTCGTTGGCGATCAGGAGCGGGCCGCCGATGCCGGTGCGGATGGAGATCCACTTCTCGTTGTAGGAGGGCTCGCCCCACAGCTCGAGCGGGTTGCGGTAGACGATGCGCATCAGCTCGAGCGTCGAGGGCGGGCGGGCGCGCGGCTTCGGCGCCGGCGGCACGAAGGGGGCGGGCTTGGCGTCCATCGAGGCGGCTGCGCTTGGCATTCCTTCAATCTAGGGGCGCGGCGGCCGGCATTCAAACCGGAGCGCGCGCAAGGGGCGTCGTCCCCCGGGCAAATACCGCCCAAACCTTGGAAAATCATGGCCCAGAGCCTATATCTGGCAGGTCTTCCGATGCGTGATTCGCCTTCGCGCGACCCCTTCCTCAACGGCAGAAACGGACCTTCATGAGCGACGAGACCGAGAACGGCAACGCCAGCGACTACGGCGCGGATTCGATCAAGGTTCTCAAGGGCCTGGATGCGGTGCGCAAGCGGCCGGGCATGTATATCGGCGACACCGACGACGGCTCGGGCCTGCATCACATGGTCTACGAGGTGGTCGACAACGCCATCGACGAGGCGCTGGCCGGCCACGCCGACAGGGTCACCGTCACGCTCAATCCCGACGGCTCCTGCACCGTCACCGACAACGGCCGCGGCATCCCGACCGACCTGCACCCCAGCGAGGGCGTGTCGGCGGCCGAGGTCATCATGACCCAGCTTCATGCCGGCGGAAAGTTTGACCAGAACTCCTACAAGGTCTCGGGCGGCCTGCACGGCGTCGGCGTCTCGGTGGTCAACGCGCTGTCGGTCTATCTGCGGCTCAGGATCAGGCGCGGCGGCAAGGTCCACGAGATGAGCTTCACCCACGGCGTGCCCGACGCGCCGCTGGCCGTCACCGGCGAGTCCGGCGGCGCGACCGGCACGGAGGTCACCTTCCTGCCCTCGCCGCTGACCTTCTCGAGGACCGAGTTCGACTATGCGACGCTGGAGCACCGGCTGCGCGAGCTCGCCTTTCTGAATTCCGGCGTGCGCATCGTGCTGACGGATGCCCGCCATGCCGACGTCAGGGAGCAGGAGCTCGTCTACGAGGGCGGGCTGGAAGAGTTCGTCAAATATCTCGACCGCGCCAAGAAGCCGCTGATCGCCGCGCCCATCGCCATCCGCGCCGAGCGCGACGGCATCACGGTCGAGGTGGCGATGTGGTGGAACGACAGCTACCACGAGAACGTTCTGTGCTTCACCAACAACATCCCGCAGCGTGACGGCGGCACCCATCTCGCCGGCTTCCGCGGCGCGCTGACCAGGCAGGTGACGGGCTATGCCGAGACGTCCGGCATCTCCAAGAAGGAGAAGGTGACGCTGACCGGCGACGACTGCCGCGAGGGGCTGACGGCGGTGCTGTCGGTCAAGGTGCCCGATCCGAAATTCTCGTCCCAGACCAAGGACAAGCTGGTCTCGTCCGAGGTGCGGCCGGTGGTCGAGAGCCTCGTCAACGAGGCGCTCGGCACCTGGCTGGAGGAGCACCCGGCCGAGGCCAAGGTGCTGGTCGGCAAGGTGGTCGAGGCCGCCGCCGCCCGCGAGGCCGCGCGCAAGGCCCGCGAGCTGACCCGGCGCAAGGGCGCGCTCGACATCGCCTCGCTGCCGGGCAAGCTCGCCGACTGCCAGGAGCGCGACCCCGCCAAGTCGGAGATCTTCATCGTCGAGGGCGATTCGGCCGGCGGCTCGGCCAAGTCCGGCCGCTCGCGCCAGAACCAGGCGATCCTGCCGCTGCGCGGCAAGATCCTCAATGTCGAGCGCGCCCGCTTCGACAGGATGCTCTCGTCCGACATGATCGGCACGCTGATCACCGCGCTCGGCACCGGCATCGGCAAGGACGAGTTCAACGCCGACAAGCTGCGCTACCACAAGATCATCATCATGACCGACGCCGACGTCGACGGCGCCCATATCCGCACGCTGCTCCTGACCTTCTTCTTCCGGCAGATGCCGGAGCTGATCGAGCGCGGCCACCTCTACATAGCCCAGCCGCCGCTCTACAAGGTCACGCGCGGCAAGAGCGCGCAATACATCAAGGACGAACGCTCCTTCGAGGAGTTCCTGGTCGAGACCGGGCTGGAGGACGCCTCGCTGGAGCTCGGCGACGGCGAGGTGCGCGCCGGCGCCGACCTGCGCGCCGTGGTCGACGACGCGCTCGCCCTGCGCACGCTGCTGAACGGCCTGCACACGCGCTATTCGCGCTCCGTGGTCGAGCAGGCGGCGATCGCCGGCGCGCTCAATGCCGGGGTGCTGTCCGATCCCGGCCGGGCGGCCGAGGCCGCCGCCTATGTGGCCCAGCGCCTCGACATGATCTCCGAGGAGACCGAGCGCGGCTGGGAAGGCCGCGCCAACCCCTCCAACGAGGGCGCCGGCGGCCTCGTCTTCGAGCGCACGGTGCGCGGCGTGCGCGAGATCGTGGTGCTCGACGCCGCGCTGATCGGCTCGGCCGACGCGCGGGCCATCGACCGCTACGCCCCGCGCCTGCGCGAGATCTACGGCCGCCAGCCGGTGCTGCGCCGCCGCGACGTCGCCGAGGCGATCTCCGGCCCGACGGCGCTGCTCGACGCCGTGTTCGCCTCCGGCCGCAAGGGGCTGTCGCTCCAGCGCTACAAGGGGCTGGGCGAGATGAACGCCGAGCAGCTGTGGGAGACGACGCTCGACCCCAACGTGCGCTCGCTGCTCCAGGTCAAGGTCAACGACGCCACGGACGCCGATTCGCTGTTCGCGCGGCTGATGGGCGACGAGGTCGAGCCCAGGCGCGACTTCATCCAGGAAAACGCGCTGTCGGTCGCCAATCTCGACATCTGAGCGAGGCGGGGAGCGCCGCGGCCGCGACGGAGCGTTGCCCGCGCGCGCGCCGGCGCGGCCGTCCTCGCCGTCCGCCCGGACCGTTCGATTTTAACTAAAGTTTTACGCTGTTTCGCATTTGCGGCGCTTGTCCGGAACCTTCGCCGGGTAAAGACGGTTTTCCCTGCGAACCGGAAAACAGACCATGTCTGCATCGAACACGCGAACGGAAGGCAACGAGCGGCTGGCGGGCACGATCCGTCGCCAGCTCGGCACGCAGGCCAACCGCCGCCTGCTCGCCCGCCTGCCGGTCTTCGCGCCGCAGCAAGGTCCGCTTCCCGACCGGCTCGCCTCCCTGCTCGACGCGCTCGACTGCGCCGAAGACGGCCTCACGTCGCCAGGAAGCCCCGCAGCAGCGCGATCTGCGCCGCGTCCGCCAGCGTCGGAGCATGGCCGCAGCCCGAAATGACGCGAAGGTCGGGCCGCGGCCCGCGCCGCGTCATCTCGTCGGCGACCGGGGCGGCCAGCACGTCGGAGCTTTCGCCGCGGATCAGCAGCGTCCTCGCCGCCACCGCGTCATAGGCGTCCCACACGTCGAGATCGGCCTTGTGGTGGGTGAACTGCGAGACGATGTGCGGGTCGTAGTGGACGGTGACGCGGCCGTCGTCGGTGCGCCGTGCCGAGGTGTCGGCCATGCGCCGCCAGAAGGCGTCGGTGTTGGCGCCGAACGGGGCGTAGTTGGCGCGCAGCCACGCCTCCAGCTCCGCCACCGTGTCGTAGACCGGCGGCGTGCCGACATAGGCCGCGATGCGCTCGGCGCCGGCCGAGGGGATGTCGGGGCCGATGTCGTTGATGACGAGGTGGCTGATGCGCCCCTTGAGCGCGCCCGCCGCCAGCGTCACGCCGATCAGCCCGCCCATCGAGGTGCCGACCCAGCGCAGCCTGTCGATGCCGTGATGGGCAAGCACGGCCTCGGCGATGCGCCCGAAAGTGGCGTAGGAATAGTCGCGGCGATAGTCGCGCGCCCAGCTCGACAGCCCGCGCCCGGGCGTGTCGGGGCACAGCACGAAATAGCTGTCGCAAAGCGCTGCGGCCGCCTCGTCGAAGTCGCGGCCGGTGCGCGCCAGCCCGTGCCACATCACCAGCGCCGGCTTCGCCCGGTCGCCCCATTCGGTGACGTGGATCTCGAGGCCCTCGGCCTCGATATAGGTGGAGCGTGGCGCCGTCATTTATGTCCGCCCTTTCCCATCAGCGTGCCGGCGATGCCCGCCGGGAAGAAATAGACCAGAAGGATGAAGACCAGCCCGAGCCAGAACAGCCAGCGGTCGGGGTTGAGCAGGTCGGGCAGCAGCGGCAGGTCGGCCGTGGCCGCCGTGCCCGCCGCCATCACGTCCTTCAGGTAGTACTGCGCCAGCGTCATCACGGCGACGCCGATCACCGCTCCGTAGAGTGTGCCCATGCCGCCGATCACCACCATCAGGAGGATGTCGAGCATGATGTCGAAGGACAGCACCACGTCCGGCCCGGTATATTTCAGCCACACCGCGCGCAGGATGCCGGCGAGGGCCGCGATGACGGCGGCGATGCAGAAGATGGCCGTGCGGTAGGCGACGACGCGGTAGCCGATGGCCTCGGCGCGCATCTCGTTCTCGCGGATGGCCTGAAGCACCGTGCCGAGCGGCGAGGCGACGATGCGCAGCATGACGAGGAACAGCAGGAAGGACGAGACGAACACGAAATAGTAGTGGGCGACGCGGCCGTTGAGCGCCACGCCGAACAGCCTGAGCGCCTTGCCGTCCTCGCCGGTCACGAGCGGCTGCGCCGGCGAGAACGGGCGCGGCACGGAGAACGTCATGCCGTCCTCGCCGCCGGTGATCGCCGAGAGCTGGCTCGCCAGCACCATCATCACCGAGGCCGCCGCCAGCGTGACCATGGCGAAGAAGATCGCCTTGACGCGCAGCGACAAGAGCCCGATCAGCACCGCGAGCACGATGGCCGCCAGCACGCCGAGCGCGCCGCCGAACGCGATGGCGTCGAAGCCCGGCCCCATCGCCTTGAGCGCGATGGCCGCGCCATAGGCTCCCAGCCCGAAGAACATGGTGTGGGCGAAGGAGACGATGCCGGTATAGCCGATCAGGAGGTCGTAGCTCGCCACCAGCACGACGAAGACGCAGATGCGCGCCGCCACCTCCTGCGCCCGCACGTCGGGAAAGAGGAACGGCGCGAAGGCGAGCGCCAGTCCGATGGCCAGGACCACGGCGTAGACGAGGAAGCGGCCGGCCTGGTGGCGGCGGGAGACGGCGGGGACGGCGCCGGGAAGGATCGCTGCGTTCGCCATGGCCTAGCCCTTCACCGCCGGCTTCAGCCCGAAGGGCCGCCACAGCAGGATCGCCATCATCAGGATCATGTTCGAGGCCAGCGACATCTTGGGAAACAGGAAGGCGACGTAGTTGGCCATCAGGCCGACGAGGATGGCGCCCAGCAGCGAGCCCTCGATGGAGCCGAGGCCGCCGATGATGACGACGATGAAGACGAGGATCATCATCTCCGCGCCGATGGCGGTGGTGATCAGGCTCTGGTAGCCGGCCCACATCGCCCCGCCCATGGCGGCGAGCGCGGAGCCGGCCATGAACACGGCGATGAACAGCCGGTCGATGCGGAAGCCGAGCGCCTCGACCATCTCGCGGTTTTCGACGCCGGCGCGGACAAGCAAGCCGATGCGGGTGCGGTTGAGCGCGAAGTGCATGGCGACGTAGACGCAAAGGCCGAGCAGGAAGGCGAAGATGCGGTAGATCTCGATCGAGACGTCGCCGACCACGATGGAGCCGGTCAGCACCGCCGGCCGCGGCACCGGGATCGGCGCGCCGCCCCACAGCGTCAGGATGATCTCGTCGGCCACGATCAGCGCGCCCATGGTGATGAGGATCTGGCGCAGATGATCCTTGTAGACCGGCTTGACGATGACGCGCTCGAACGCCCAGCCGGCCAGCGCGCCGAAGGCGGTGGCGGCGGCGATGGCCGCCATCAATGCCGCAATGTTCAGGACAGCGCTGCCGCCCGAGACCCAGGCGCCGAGGAAGGCGAGCACGCTCGCCGCGATGAACGCGCCGAAGGAGACGAAGGCCGAATGGCCGAAATTCAGCACGTCCATCAGCCCGAAGATCAGCGACAGGCCCGACGCCATCAGGAAGATCATCATGCCCATGGCGAGCCCTGCGACCGTCAGCGTCACCCAGGTCGAGGGCCGGCCGATCAGCAGGAAGGCGATCAGCGCCAGCGCCACCGGCAGGAGCATGACGCCGCCGAAGCGCTCGAAGGTTGCGGAGAGCGTCTTCATCATCTCAGTGCGCTTCCATCGACAGGCTGAGGAACTGGTTCTGCAACGCCTCGTCGGCGGCGAGCGCGGCCATGGTGCCGCGATGGACGATGCGGCCGTCGTCGATCACCGCCACCGTCTCGCCGAGCGCCCGGGCGAAATGGAAGTTCTGCTCGACCAGAAGGATGGTGGTCTCCTTCGCGATCTCGCGGAAGGCGTCGATCATGGCGCGGATGATGGCCGGCGCCAGCCCCTTGGTCGGCTCGTCGATCAGGATCAGGTCGCGCTTCTCGACGATGGCGCGCGAGATCGCCAGCATCTGCTTCTGGCCGCCCGACAGCGCGTGCGCCTGGCTCTGCCAGAACTTCTCCATCGCCGGGAACAGCGCGAAGATGCGTTGCAGGCGTTCGTCGTCGAAGCGGCCGCCCGCTGCGGCCAGCCGCATGTTCTCCTCCACCGTCAGCCCGCCGAAGATGCCCATGTTCTCCGGCACGAAGGCGACGCCGAGGCGGGCGATGTCGGGCGTGGGCAACGCGGTGATGTCGCGGTGGCGCAAGACGATCGCGCCCTTTCGCGCCCGCCACAGGCCCATGATGGTGCGCAAGCTGGTGGTCTTGCCGGCGCCGTTGCGGCCGAGCAGCACATGGACGCCGCCCTCCGGCACGTCGAGCGAGACCCCGTGCAGGACGTGGTACTGCGCGATGTCGGTGTGGACGTCGTCGAGGCGCAGGATCGCTTCCCTCATGCCACATCCTCCGCGCCGATGCCGAGATAGATGTCGCGCACGATGGGCAGCGCCATCACCTCGGCCGGCCTGCCGTCGGCGATCAGCGCGCCGTTGTGAAGGACGACGATGCGGTCGGCGAGCGCGCGCACCACGTCCATCTTGTGCTCGACCAGAAGGATGGTCTTGCCCGTATCCTTCTTGATCCCGGCGATCAGCTCCAGGATCGCCGGCGCCTCGTCGACCGACATGCCGGCGGTCGGCTCGTCGAACATGAAGACGTCCGGCTCCATCGCCGCCAGCATCGCCACCTCCAGCTTGCGCTGGTCGCCGTGCGGCAGGGCGGCGGCGGGAAGATGCGCGACGGAGGAAAGCCTCGTCGCCTCGACGAAGCTCTGCGCCCTGTCGCGGATTTCGGTGAGTGCGGCGGCGCGCGAAAAGATGCGCGGGCCCTGCCCGGCGCGGGCCTGGACGGCGAGCCGCACGTTCTCCAGCACGGTGAGCTTGGGAAACAGGTTGGTCAACTGGAAGGCGCGGCCGATGCCGGCCTTGGCGCGGGCCGAGGGCGAAAGCGAGGTGATGTCGGCCTCACCCTTGAAGATGCGCCCCTCGGTCGGCTTCAACTGGCCGGAGACGAGGTTGAACCATGTGGTCTTGCCCGCCCCGTTCGGCCCGACGATGACGGTCAGCTCGCCCGGCCGGAAGGCGCAGGAAACGCGATCGACGGCGGCATGGCCGCCGAAGCGGATCGTCAGGTTCTCGGTGCGGATGGACGCTGTGGTCACGAAAGCTCGCTCTTTCGGAAATGCGACGATGCCCCCTCAACCCCCTGCCTCCCCTTCTCCCCGCAGGCGGGGAGAAGGGGAGGCCGCTGCGTTGTCGCCGGTTTTCCTCTCCCCGCATGCGGGGAGAGGATGGGCCAGGCAGGCGAGGGGCCGCGCCGGCCCTGGCGGCTATTCCTGGTTGTTCCTGCCGATGGGGATGTCCATCTCCTCCGGCTTGATCTCGCGCACCAGCTCGGGGATCGCCCAGTCGACGCCGTCCTCGACCTTGATCTTGAAGTGGTACATCGACTGAAGCGCCTGGTGGTCCTCCGGCCGGAAGGTCATCGGCCCCTTCGGCGTGTCGAAGGTCATGCCCTCCATGGCCGCGATCAGGCTCTCGGTGTCCCATTCCTCGGCCTTCTCCAGCGCGGCCACGATGGCCATGGCGGACGCCATGCCGCCGGCGGTGAAGAAGTCCGGCGGGGCGTTGAAGCGCTTGGTGTGCTCGGCCACCAGCCAGTCGTTCACCGGGTTCTTCGGCGCCTCGTAGTAGTAATACATGGCGCCTTCCATGCCCGGCACCTGCTTGTAGCCGACCAGCGCGGGCAGGATGTTGCCGCCCGACGACAGCTCGATGCCGTAGCGGCCGGGATCGGCGGCGGCGAGCGGCGTCATGGCGTCGATGCCGGCGACGTTGATGAAGATCACCTTGCGGCCCGGCTTGTCGCGCAGCGCGTCGAACAGGCGCTCGATGGTGGCGGTGAAGTCGGTGGTCTGCTGCGGCACGTATTCCTCGGCCACGACCTTGGCGCCGGTGCCGTCGAGCGCGGCCTTGAAGGCGGCGATGCCGTCGCGGCCGAAGGCGTAGTCCTGCGCCAGCGTCGCGACATGGAGGTTCTCGTCGGGCTGGAGCGCGATGGCCTGCGCCTGCATGTCCATCGACGAGTTGCGCGAGGTCTTGAAGACGTAGCGGTTGGAATCCGGTCCGGTCAGGCTGTCGGCCACGGCCGGCTCGACCAGCAGGATCTTCTCGTATTCCTCGGCCACCGGCAACAGCGCCAGCGCGACGCCGGAGGAGGTGTCGCCGACGGCGATCAGCGCGTCGTCGTCGCCATAGGCCTCGGCCAGCAGCGCGCGCGCCACGTCGGGCTTGAACTGCGTGTCCTTCTTGATGACCTCGATCTTGCGGCCCTTGACCTCGAGCGTGCCGTTGGTGGCGTATTCGAGGCCGAGCTCGAAGCCGGCATGGGTCTGCTTGGAATAGGCCTCCAGCGGCGAGCCGGACAGGCCGTGCAGCAGGGCGATCTTGACGGGACCGTCCTGCGCCAGCGCAGGCGCGCCCATGAGCGCGGTGGCCACGGCCAGCGCGGCGAACAGCTTTTTCATGATGTCTCCTCCACGAAACACGGACGCCGCCGATTGGCGCGGTCCGGTCTGAAAGCTATTATCGAGGAGACGCGCTCTGCGTCGCAATATCGTATAAATACGGACCCGTGACGCCGAAAGATGACCCCGAGCGACGACCTGCATCTTCTTGCCTTCCAATACGCTCCCGTCGGCCTCGTCGTCACGGAAAGCCGGGTCATCCGCGCGTGCAATCCGCGCTTCGCCGAGATGTTCGGCTACAGCCCGGAGGAGCTGGCCGACCGCTCCTTCGCCATCCTCTACCCTTCCTTCGAGGAGTTCGTGCGCATCCGCGACGTCGGCGTCGAGCCGCTCAGGAAGACCAACCGCTATTCGGACGAGCGCATCATGGCGCGCAAGGACGGCACGCTGTTCTGGTGCCGGGTGCGCGGCCATTCGCTGACCCGCGACGACGACCCGCTGCGCCGGGCGGTGTGGAGCTTCGCCGACCTGTCGGAGACGCGGCAGGTGCTCGACCTTTCGACCCGCGAGCGCCAGATCGTCATGCACCTCGGCGAGGGCCGCACCTCCAAGGAGATCGGCCGCATGCTGTCGATCTCGCCGCGCACGGTCGAGGCCTACCGGGCGCGGCTCCTGAAGAAGTGCGGCGCCGCCAACGTCGCCGAGCTTCTGTCGCACCTGTCCTCGATGCCGCATTGAGGATGCAGGCGGCCGCTCACACGTGCTGGCCGCCGTTGATGTGGATTTCCGAGCCCGTCACGTAGGACGCCTGGCCCGAGCACAGGAAGAAGATGATGTCGGCGACCTCGCCCGTCGCGCCCAGCCGGCGCATCGGGATCGTCTCGACGATCTTCTCCGTGCCCGGCGACAGGATCGAGGTGTCGATCTCGCCGGGCGCGATGGCGTTGACGCGGATGCCGTGGGGGCCGAAATCCGCCGCCATCTCGCGCGTCAGCGAGGCGAGCGCGGCTTTCGACGTGGCATAGGCGGTGCCGGCGAAGGGATGCACCCGCCCGCCGGCGATGGAGGTGACGTTGACGATCGAGCCCCTGGCCGCCGCCAGCTCGCGGAACAGGCCGCGGCCGAGCATGATCGGCGCGAAGAAATTGACCTGGAACACGTCGCGCCACACATGCATCGGCGTGTCGATGGAGTTCATGCGCGCGCCGCCCTCAAGCTTGGGCGAGATCGCGGCGTTGTTGACCAGCGCGTCGAGCCGGCCGCCCTCGGCCTCCAGCCGGTGGCGGATTTCCGCCACCGCGACGCCCACGTCCTCGGGGTCGGAGAGATCGACCCGGATGTGGTCGTCCGGGCCGGACGGCCATGGGCAGGCTTCCGAGAACGCCTGCCGCGAGCAGGTGATGACGCGCCAGTTCTCGCGCGAGAAGCGCTTGACCGTGGCGTGGCCTATGCCGCGGCTCGCGCCGGTCAGCACCAGTGTCTTCCTCGGGGGTTTCTCGGCCATGGCGGTTTCTCGTGTTGCGACCGCTATCTAGCCCAGTCCAAGCGCGAAGGCGAGCGTGGCAAAACCCCTCACGCGCCCTCAGTCGCCGAAGATGACATCCATGATCGAGCCGACGCGGCGCGGGGAGGGGGCGCCGACTTCGGCCGGCGGCACGGGTCGGCCGATCGAGGCGGTATGGCCGGCCTCGACCGCCGCGGGCGGCCTCGGCGGCTGGGGCGCCGCCGCTTGCGACACGGCAGCCTGCGGCGCGGCGGCTTCGCCGCGCAATATGTCCTCGACCGTGCCGAGCAGGCGACCGTTCCAGCCGCCCGGCAGCCGCGCCACCGGCACGCCCTCGTGCGCGGCGGTCATGAACTCGTTCCACGCCGCCGCCGGCAGCGAGCCGCCGGTGATGTTCTTCGTCGCCGTGCCGTCGTCGTTGCCGAACCACACCCCGGTGGTCAGGTTCGCCGTGTAGCCGACGAACCAGGCGTCGCGCGCGTTCTGCGAGGTGCCGGTCTTGCCGGCCGCCGGCCAGCCGAAGGCGGCGCGCCGGGCCGTGCCTTCCGAAAGTGTCGTCGCCATCATCGCGTTCATCGCGCCGATCACTTCCGCGCGGGCGATGCGCGGCCCCGGCGTCTCGCGGTGCTCGTAGAGCACCTCGCCCCTGGCCGTGCGCACCCGCCTGACGAAGTGGATCTCGGGCCGGAAGCCGCCATTGGCGAAGGGCACATAGGCGGCGGTCAGCTCCAGCGGCGTCACCTCCGAGGTGCCGAGCGCGATGGACAGGTTCGGCTCGAGGTTCGACTCGATGCCCATGCGCCACGCGGTCTCGACCACCGCCGCCGGCCCGACCTCGCTCGCGAGCTGCACCGCGACCGAGTTGAGCGACTTCGCCAGCGCCGTGGTCAGCGAGACCGGGCCGTAATATTTGTCGTTGTAGTTCTTCGGCGCCCATTTGCCGAACCGGACCGGCGCGTCGTTGCGCATCGTGTCGGGGGAGAGCCCGTTCTCCATCGCCGCCATGAACACGAACGGCTTGAAGGCGGAGCCGGGCTGGCGGCGCGCCTCCGAGGCGCGGTCGAACTGGCTGGTGGCGTAATCGTAGCCGCCGACCATGGCGCGCACCGCGCCCGAGCCGTCGATGGAAACCAGCGCGCCCTGGCTGACATTGTGCTTCTTTCCCTCGGCGTCGATCAGCCGGCGGATCGCGCCTTCCGCAAAGGTCTGGAGCACGAGGTCGACGGTGGTCTCCACCACGATGTCCTGGCGCACCTCGCCGATGAGCTGCGGCAGCTCCTCCATCACCCGGTCGGCGACGTAGTGCTCGGAGCCGGTCCAGTAGGCCGCCGCGCGCACCGCCGGCGTCGAGATGGCGGCGGCGAGCTGGCTGTCGCCGATCATGCCCTGCTCGCGCATGGCCGAAAGCACGATCTGGGCGCGGCTTTCGGCGGCCTGCGGGTCGCGCGCCGGCGACAGCCGCGACGGGGCTTTCAGCAGGCCGGCGAGAAGTGCCGCCTCCGACAGCGACACGTCGCGCGCCGACTTGCCGAAATAGCGCCGCGACGCCGCCTCGACGCCGTAGGAGCCGGAGCCGAAATAGACCCGGTTCAGGTACATCTCCAGGATCTGGTCCTTGGTGTAGGTGCGCTCCAGCCACAACGCCATCAGCACCTCCTGCACCTTGCGCTCGATGGTGCGCTCGGGCTTCAGGAACAGGTTCTTGGCGAGCTGCTGCGTCAGCGTCGAGCCGCCCTGGCTGACGCGCCGGTCGACGATGTTGGAGACCATGGCGCGCGCGAGCCCTATGGGATCGACGCCGAAATGCGAGTGGAAGCGCCGGTCCTCGATGGCGATCACCGCCTGCGGGATGAAGGGCGACATCTCGTGCAGGCCGACGGCCTCGCCTCCGGTCATGCCGCGATTGGCGACGAGCTGGCCGTTGACGTCGACGATGCGCACATTGGGCGGCCGGTCGGGAATCGCCCAGGTGGTGGCGGCCGGCATCTTGGCGCCGTAGAAGGCGACGAGGCCGGCGCCGGCGATGCCGGCCCACAGCGCCAGCACCATGGCCCAGTAGACCGCCCGGCGCAGGAAGCCGAACGGCCCCTGCCGCCGCTTGCGGCTCCTGCCGCCGCGGCCCGGCGGGCGGCGGCCGCCTCCCGAACCCCCGTTCCTCGACCCTCCGCCGCGCGCCGCGCCCTCGGCCGCCGGCCTTCCCGCGGCCTTCGTCCCCTTGCGCGGGGACGGCACCACGCGGTCGTCCTCGCTCAGGCGCAGGCCCGCCTGCGCCTCGGCGCCGAACGGTGCGTCGAAGGTCGGTTCTATGCGCGCGGGTCGTCTTCGGCTGGCCATTCGCGTCCGGGTTCCATCGGGACCGGAAAAGTCCCGGCTCGCGATGCAGGCTAAATCGGGCGTTTTAAAGGGGTGTTAAGGCGCGGCGCCGCCGGATCGTTCGATATTCGTTGACGCACCGTTGACCATTCCGGCAACAATGCTATGAAACGAATCTCAGGCAACGAGCCCCGCCTCTTCCTTCCGGGAGGGCGGGGTTCTTCCTTTTCGGCTTGCGCGGGGCGGATGCCGCGCGGCCCTGGCCGCGCCGGGGGCTTCAGCGGGGCGCGCGCTTGGCGAGGATGCGTTGCAGCGTGCGGCGGTGCATGTTGAGCCGGCGCGCGGTCTCCGACACGTTCCTGTCGCACATCTCGTAGACGCGCTGGATGTGCTCCCAGCGCACGCGGTCGGCCGACATCGGGTTTTCCGGCGGAGCGACCTTCTCGCCCGTGGTGCGGGTCAGCGCCGCGAAGACGTCGTCGGCGTCGGCCGGCTTGGCGAGATAGTCCACCGCGCCGAGCTTCACCGCCGTCACCGCGGTGGCGATGTTGCCGTAGCCGGTGAGGATGACGGTGCGGGCATCCTCGCGCTTCTCGCGGATGGCGGCGACGACGTCGAGGCCGTTGCCGTCGCCCAGCCGCATGTCGATCACCGCATAGGCGGGCGCGGCCGTCTTCACCTTGGCCACCGCCTCCTCGACGCTGTCGGCGGTGTCGACCGCAAAGCCCCGGCTTTCCATGGCGCGCGCCAGCCGCGTCAGGAAGGGCTTGTCGTCGTCGACGAGCAGAAGCGAGCGGTCGTCGCCCAGAATACCGGAGGGGTCGAAGGCGTTGTCGTCGGTCATGCCTGCATTCATCCTGCTGATCTTTCCCCTTTTTAGGACAATTCGTCGCAATTTCCAGCGCCGAAGCCGTCAATAGGCGATCTCGCCTTCCCCCGCCGAGGCGAGGAAGCTCTGCCTCGGCCACGAGACCTTGACCACCGCGCCCTTGCCCGGCTCGCCGGCATTGCCGAAGCTGACCGAGGCGCCCGAGCGCTCCAAAAGCGTCTTGGCGATGAACAGGCCGAGCCCGAGCCCGCCGCCGCCCTCGCGCGAGGTGCGCTTGGACATGTAGGGCTCGCCGATGCGGTCGATGATCTCGGGCGGGAAGCCGGGGCCGTCGTCGGTCAGCTCCAGAAAGACGCGGGCGTCGTTCCAGCTCCACGCCAGCACCACCTTCTCGCGGGCGAAATCGACGGCGTTCTCCACCAGGTTGCCGAGTCCGTAGATGACGCCGGCGTTGCGCCGGCCCACCGGCTCCGGCCCCTGCCGCTCGCCCGGCTCCAGCGCGATCTCGATGCCGAAATTGCGGTGCGGCGCGATCACCTCCTCGATCAGCGAGGTGAAGGGCAGGCGCGCCAGATGCGCCTCGCCCTCGCTCGACAGGCTGGTCAGCCGCTTCAGGATCTCGCGGCAGCGCTCCGACTGCGAGCGAAGCAGCACCACGTCCTCGCGCAAGCGCGAGTCCTGCCCCAGCGCGTGCTCCATCTCCCTGGCCACCAGCGCGATGGTGGCGAGCGGCGTGCCGAGCTCGTGCGCCGCCGCCGCCGCCAGCCCGTCGAGCGCCGAAAGGTGCTGCTCGCGTTGCAGGATCAGCTCCGTCGCCGACAGCGCGTTGGCGAGCAGCCGCGCCTCCTCGGCGACGCGGTAGGCGTAGAAGGCGGTAAATGTCATGGTCGAGAACACCGCCATCCACATGCCCGCGACATAGATGAACGGCACGGCCAGCTCCGTGCCCGGAAACCACGGCAGCGGCAGGTGGAAGAAGGCGAGCAGGGTGGCGAGCCCCACCACCGCCAGCCCCAGCGCCAGCGTCATGCGCGCCGGCAGCGAGGTGGCCGAGATCACCACCGGCACGATCATCAGCACCGAGAACGGGTTGGTGAGGCCGCCTGTCATGTAGAGCAGGCCGACGAGCTGGATGGCGTCGAACAGGAGGATGGCGAAGGCGAAGCCGGGCGTGAGCCGGTGCGTGGCCGGATAGCGGAAGGCCAGGAACAGGTTGAGCCATGCCGACAGCGCGATCAGCGCGAAGCACAGGCTGACCGGCAGCGGAAATTCCAGCCAGTAGGCGACGAACAGGACGGCCGCGCTCTGGCCGATGATCGCCAGCCAGCGCAGGCGGATCAGCGTGTTGAGGCGCAGGTGGTGGATTCGCCGGGGCTCGGGCCGGCTCAGTTTCGCATCCATGACCGGCCTATAGAGCAATTTCGCAAAAAGTGTGAGGCCGTTTTCCGGTTCGGCGCGCAGCCCGCCGCCGTTCACCTCGCCGCGCGGTAGCGCACCGTCTCGAAGCGTGCGCTCAAGCCGTCATAGAGCAGCAGCCGGCCGACCAGCGGCTCGCCGATGCCGGCGATCAGCTTGATCGCCTCCATCGCCTGCAGCGAGCCGACGACGCCGGCGAGCGCGCCGACCACGCCCGCCTCGGCGCAGGACGGCACCATGCCGGGCGGCGGCTCCTGCGGGTAGAGGTCGCGGAAGGAGGGGTTCGGCGCGCCGTCCGCGCCGGCCTCCCAGGGCTTCAGCACCGTCACCGAACCGTCGAAGCGGCCGATGGCGGCGGCCACCAGCGGCCTGCGTGCGGCCGCGCAGGCATCGGCCATGACATAGCGAGTGGCGAGATTGTCGGTGCCGTCGACCACCAGATCGTAGGCGCCGACCAGCGCGCCTGCATTGCTTTCGTCCAGCCGCAGGCGGTGCGTCTCGACGCTGACATGCGGGTTGATGCGCGCGATGGCGACTGCCGCGCTCTCCACCTTCGCCCGGCCCACGCCCGCCGTGTCGTGGATGATCTGGCGTTGCAGGTTGGACAGCGACACGGCGTCGTCGTCGACGATGCCGAGCGTGCCGATCCCGGCGGCGGCCAGGTAGCACAGCACCGGCGCGCCGAGGCCGCCCGCGCCCACCACCAGCACGCGCGCGCGCTTGAGCTTCTGCTGCCCCGGCCCGCCGATCTCCGGCAGCACGATGTGGCGGGCGTAGCGTTCGAGTTCCTGCGGGGAAAGCGGTTCCGGCATGGCCGCAAGATAGGCGAGCGCCGGGAAAATGTCAGCGCCTCACGCGCGCGAGACCGCGCCGCCGGAAACGGTGAGGAACTGCGCCCGCGCCCGGATGCTGGAGAACAGCTCCGGGTCGGTGCCGGTCATGAAGGCCTGGCAGTCCAGCTCCTCCAGGATGGCAAACAGCGCGGCGCGGCGCACCGAGTCGAGATGGGCGGCGATCTCGTCGAGAAGCAGGACCGGGGCCGCCCCCGACAGCTCCGCCACCAGCCGCGCGTGGGAGAGCACGAGGCCGGTGAGCAGCGCCTTCTGCTCGCCGGTCGAGCACAGCCCGGCCGGCATCGCCTTGGGCCGGTGGCGCACGACGAAATCGGAGCGGTGCGGCCCTTCGAGCGTGCGCCCGGCGGCGCGGTCGCGGCTTCGGTTCGCCGCCAGCGCGCGGCGGAACGCCTCCTCGGCCTCCACCGCCGGCATCCCCGGCAGCGCCTCCTCCAGCGTGCCGGAAAGCGCGATGTCGGCGCGGGGGAAGGGGCCGTCGCCGGGCAGGCGCTCGATCATGGCGAAAAGCAGCCGCACGATCTCGACGCGCGCGGCGGCGATCGCCGTGCCGGTCTCGGCCAACTGCGTCTCGATCGCCTCGAACCAGGCGTCGTCGCGGACATTGTCGGCGAGCAGCCGGTTGCGGCCGCGCATCGCCTTCTCGTAGTCGAGCGCGCGGCGGCCGTGCGCCGGGTCGATGGCCAGCACCAGCCGGTCGACGAAGCGGCGGCGCTCGGCCGCGGGGCCGGTGAACAGCGAATCCATGGCCGGCGTCAGCCACATGATGCGCAGCCAGTCGAGCATCTCCTCGGCCGAGCGCACGGCCGAGCCGTTGATGCGCACCTTGCGGCCGGCGGCCTCGCCCGCCTCGCCAAGCGTGCCGGTGCCGATCTCGACCTCGCCGAACGCGCCCTCGATGCGGGCATGGACGGCGAAGCCGCCCGCCGTGCCGGCGCGCGCCACGTCCTCCAGCACCGCCCGGCGCAGGCCGCGCCCGGGCGACAGGAAGGAGATGGCTTCGAGCAGGTTGGTCTTGCCGGCGCCGTTCTCGCCCGTCAGCACCACCGCGCCGGGCGAGAAATCGAGGACAAGGCTCGCATAGTTGCGGAAATCGGCCAGCGACAGCCGCGCGACATGGGTCTGCATCTGGCTGCCCGGTCCCGTCGGGGCCTCCCGGCTCAAACGCGCATCGGCATCAGCACGTAGAGCGCGTCGTCGTCGGCCGTGTCCTGGATCAGCGTCGGCGAGCCGGCGTCGGCGAGCAGGAAGCGCGCCTCGCTGCCGGAAAGCTGCGCGGCGACGTCGAGCAGGTACTTGGCGTTGAAGCCGATCTCGATCGGGTCGGCGTCGTAGTCGGCGGCGATCTCGTCGGTGGCGCTGCCCGAATCCGGGTTGTTGACCGTCAGCGTCACCATGCCCGAGGCGATGGCGAGCTTGACGGCGCGGCCGCGCTCCGACGAGATGGTCGAGACGCGGTCGACCGCCTGGGCGAAGCTCTGCCGGTCGATGGTAAGCCGCTTGTCGTTGCCGGTCGGGATGACGCGCTGGTAGTCGGGGAAGGTGCCGTCGATCAGCTTCGAGGTCAGCACCACCGAGCCGATGGTGAAGCGGATCTTGGTGTCCGAGAGTTCCGTCGTCACCGCCACGTCGGGGTCGTCGACCAGCTTCTGAAGCTCGCTGACCGTCTTGCGCGGGATGATGATGCCCGGCATGCCCTCCGAGCCGGCGGGCGCGTCGACCTCGGCGCGCGCCAGCCTGTGGCCGTCGGTCGCCACCGAGCGCAGCTTGAGGCGGCCGCCCTCCTCGTGGGTGTGGAGGAAGATGCCGTTGAGATAGTAGCGCGTCTCCTCGGTGGAGATCGCGAACTGGGTCTTCTCGATCAGCCCCTTCAGCGCCTGCGAGTCGAGGCGGAAGATGTGGCTGAACGAGCCGGCCGACAGCTCGGGGAAGTCGGCCTGCGGCAGGCTCTGCAACCGGAAGGAGGAGCGGCCGGAGACGACGGAGACGAAATTGCCGCTCTCGTCGAGCTTCAGCATCACCTCGGCGCCGTCGGGCAGCTTGCGCACGATGTCGTAGAGCAGGTGCGCCGGCACGGTCGTGGCGCCCGCCTGCTCGACATTGGCGGCGGTGGCCTCCGTCACCTCGAGGTCGAGGTCGGTGGCCTTCATCTCCAGGCTCGCGCCGGAGGCGACGAGCAGCACGTTCGACAGGATCGGGATCGTGTTGCGCCGCTCGACCACGCGGTGGACATGGTTCAGCGACTTGAGCAGATTGGAGCGTTCGAGAATGACACGCATGATACGCAAGGATCCTGCAGGCAGACGGTTTTTCGGCGTCGCGCCGTGGCCGGCCCCCCCTCCCCGGTGCGGGTGTCAGGCTCGTCGGGCGCGCGAATGGACGACGAACCTGACAGGAAAACGCCTCCAAAGGCAAGCCCGCGCGCGGCCTGCGCGCGGGCGGGGGCCCGCTTTCCCCAGCTCGTGCGGTCTTCGCCCTATGCCTGGTCGCCGATCAGCCGCTTCAAGAGCTCCAGCTCCTGCGCCATGGTGCCGTCGGCGCTCGACAGGCTCTCGATCTTGCGCACGGCGTGCAGCACCGTGGTGTGATCGCGCCCGCCGAAGCGGCGGCCGATCTCGGGCAGGGAGCGCGGCGTCATCACCTTGGCCAGATACATCGCCACCTGGCGCGGCTTGACGATGGTGCGCGTGCGCCGGTTCGACAGAAGCTCCGTCTTCGACACGTTGTAGTGGCGCGCCACGATGCGCTGGATGTCCTCGATGCGCACGCGCTTGGGCTCGCCGGCGCGGTACATGCTGCCGAGCATCTCCTCGACCCAGGCGACCGACATTTCCGGCTCGAACGACTGGCGGAACAGCACCTGGTTGAACGCGCCTTCGAGCTCGCGGCCGCTGCCGGTCACGGTCTGGGCGATGTGGGCGAGGATCTCCTCGGGAATGTCGACGGCGCCGTCCTCCATCGCCGCGGCCGCCAGCCGGTGCTTGAGGATCGACAGGCGCATGGCGAAATCGGGCGCGCCCATCTCCAGCGCCACGCCGCCGTTGAGCCGCGAGCGCACGCGCGGCTCAAGCGATTCCAGCTCCGCCGGCGGCCGGTCGGCGGCCACCACCACCTGCCGCGCGCTGTCGAGCAGCATGTTGATCAGGTGGCAGAACTCGTGCTGGATCGACTTGCCCTGCAGGAACTGCATGTCGTCGATGATGAGCAGGTCGATGTCGCGGAACTGCTCCTTGAGGTGAAGGGCGTAGTTGTCGCGGATCGCGGTGGCGAAGCGCCACATGAAATACTCGGCCGTCAGGTAGACGACGCGGGCCTGCGGCTTGCGCACGATGGCCTCGGCGGCGATGGCCTGCAGCAGGTGCGTCTTGCCGAGCCCCACGGAGGCGTGGATGAACAGCGGGTTGAAGCGCAGCGCGCTGGCCGAGGATTCGGCCACCGAGCGGGCGGCGGCGAAGGCGACGCGGTTGGACGGCCCCTCCACGAAGGAGTCGAAGGTGTAGCGGGCGTCGAGCGGCGAGCCGAGCACGGCCTGCCGCGACGTCTGCGGGTCGGAAGCGGCGGGGCGCTGCGGCGCCGGCCTGTCGGCGCGCACCGGCCCGGCCGCGCCATTTGCGGCGCCGTTCGTCGCGCCCGTGCCCGCGGCCGTGCGGGGCTGCGGCCTGCGCGGCTCGCGCCGCTCCTCGTCGGTGGCCGGGGCGTTGCCGCGCACGGCCGAGCGCACCACGATCTCCACCTTCAGCACCGACGCGTCGTCCTGCTTCCACAGCTCCGCGATCAGGTCGAGATAGTGGCTGTTGATCCACTGCCGCAGGAAGGCGGTCGGCACCGAAAGGCGCACCAGCCCCCGCGAGGTCTCGGCCAGCTTCATGCGGCCGAACCAGCTCGAATAGACGTCGTTGCCAAGCCGGGCCTTGAGCTGCGCCTTGACGCGCTCGAAACTTGCCTCGGAGCCGCCCGACGCCGCCATATCCGCCCCCTCGTCAAATTTACAAACCAAAACCGGCGCGTCCTTATCGGCCCGCGATGCAATGTCGCTCTGCATTATGCTTCCCTGTCCTGCCTGTCGGGCTGTCGTCGCCTGCCGCAATGCCGGCGCGGCGTCCGCCCGTTATCGTTGCCGTTCCTCGTACCGGCCCATCCGGCCTTGCCTCTCCTTTCCTGCTTCGCCCCGCCCTTCCGCATCGGGCGGCGCGCCCCTCGGACCACGGCGCATGAAACCCCGCCCCCCGGACACTCGCCCGGGGCCGCAACGCCATGCCATATCGCCGTTTCCCTCGCGTCGAACAGACATGACCCGACCGCCCGCGGACTGTTGCCCACGTCGCGCTGTCGCCGCTGTCTGGCTGGGTCAGACGGGCTTTTCGCCCGCCCCGTTCGATGTCAGAACTCTACAAAAAAGGCCGGCTCCAGGGCAATAGACAGGTAAGGAATTTTTCATGATTGAGGCGCAAGATTCGCCTTGACTCGCTGCTTCCGTCAGCATCGCTGACGATAAGTCGTTTTGATTCAAAACCTTTCAGCAGCAGCGAATGAAAGCTGCCTTCCGCGACAAAATGCGCTTGACAGCCGGGTGTTCGGGAGACGTTCCGCGCGCGGACCGGCCCTGAATCGTCACCACGAGTAAGTATCTGGAATCGCTTGTCTTTTTTTGTACGGTCCGGCTGGCCCGATAACGTAACGAGACCGTGCCGGCCCGGCCTGGGCGTGCTGAGCCGGCAATGCGGCCGCGCCGCGGGGCGACGGCTTTTGCGCTGCGCGGCAAAATAAAAACCCGGCGCTTTCGCGCCGGGCCGGCATGCTGGAAACGGTTTGCGCCGGGCGCCCCGATGGGGCGTCGGGAGGGGACCCGGGGAGGGGTCCGCTCAGGCGTTGAGCGCCTTGACCCGCTGGGCCAGCCGCGAGACCTTGCGGGAGGCGGTGTTGCGGTGCAGGACGCCCTTGGAGGCGGCGCGCGCCAGCTCCGGCTGGGCGGCGGCGAAGGCGGCCTCGGCCGCGGCCTTGTCGCCGGCGGCCAGCGCTTCCTCGACCTTGCGCACGAAGGTGCGCACGCGCGACCGGCGGTTCTTGTTGATCGCGGTCCGGCGGGCGATCTTGCGCGTTGCCTTTTTGGCCGAAGACGTGTTGGCCATGATGCCTCTCTCTCAAAACTGTCAGCGTGGTCACGCCTTGTCCGGTTGTCCCGAAAGGGCCGTTCCGTCCGGCGCAGCGCATAAGGGGCAGCCCACAGGCCACCTTGGTTGCGGCGGCTTATAGAGAAGGTTTGCGGTCGCGTCAACGCCCGCGCGCCGACTCTTTCGCCGCCCTCAGCGGTCGCGGAAGTTCGCCTTGCGCTTCTCGGTGAAGGCGGCCATGCCCTCCTTCTGGTCCTCCAGCGCGAACATGGAATGGAACACCCGCCGCTCGAAGCGCAGGCCCTCCGCCAGCGTGGTCTCGTAGGAGCGGTTGACCGCCTCCTTGACCATCATCACCGCCGGCAGCGAGAATTCGGCGATCCTGGCGGCCGCCTTCAGCGTCTCCTCGATCAGCTCGCCCGCCGGCACCACGCGCGACACCAGCCCCGCGCGCTCGGCCTCGGCGGCGTCCATCATGCGCCCGGTCAGGCACATGTCCATGGCCTTGGCCTTGCCGACGAAGCGGGTCAGCCGCTGCGAGCCGCCCATGCCGGGCATGACGCCGAGCGTGATCTCGGGCTGGCCGAACCTGGCGTTGTCGGCGGCGATGATGAAGTCGCACATCATGGCGAGCTCGCAGCCGCCGCCCAGCGCGTAGCCCGACACGGCGGCGATGATCGGCTTCCTGATGCGCAGCAGCGCGTCCCAGCCGGAGAAGAAGTCCGACGCATACATGTCGATGTAGGACTTCTCGCTCATCTCCTTGATGTCGGCGCCGGCGGCGAACGCCTTTTCGGAGCCGGTGATGACGATGGCGCCGATGCCGGCGTCGGCCTCGAAGGCCTCAAGCGCGGCGACCAGGTCGCGCTCGACCGCCGAATTGAGCGCGTTGAGCGCCTGCGGGCGGTTGAGCGTGATCAGCCCCACCTTGCCGCGGGTTTCGACGAGGATCGTCTCGTAGGCCATGGTGCTTCTCCCTCTCGCTGCTGGCGTCGTCTCGGCCCTGCCAATAGCTCAAGCCTGGCAGGACGGGCAATAGAAGGTCGAGCGTCCGGCCTGCACGAGGCGCGAGACCGCGCCGCCGCAGCCGGGCCGGCGGCATGCCTCGCCCTCGCGGTCGTAGACGCTGAAGGAATGCTGGAAATAGCCAAGCGAGCCGTCGGTGCGGATGTGGTCGCGCAGCGACGAGCCGCCGGCTTCGATCGCCTCGGCGATCACGGCGCGGACGGCCTCGGCCAGCGCCGCGCACAGGGCGCGGTCGGCCGCGACGGCGCCCGCCTCGCGGGTGGGCGGAATGCCGGCGCGCCACAGCGCCTCGCAGACGTAGATGTTGCCGAGCCCGGCGATCAGCCGCTGGTCGAGCAGCGCGGCCTTGACGGCCACGCGCCGGCCGGAAAGCAGGCGGGCAAGCAGCGGCCCGTCGAGCGCGTTGCCGGTCGGCTCCACGCCGAGGCCGGCGAGCGAAGGGTGCGCGTCGAGGCTGGCCGCCTCGCAGAACAGCATGAAGCCGAAGCGGCGGGGATCGTTGAAGACGACGCGATGGGTTTCTCCCGCCTGGTCCTTCAGGTGGAAGACGACGTGGTCGTGGGCCTCGTCCTTGGAGCGGGCGTGGTGGAACTCGCCGGGCAGCGTCTCGGCGGCGCCGGAGTGGATGCGAAAAGAGCCGGACATGCCCAGATGGCAGATCAGCACCGGGTCGGCGTCGAGATGGGCGATCAGATATTTCGCCCGCCGGCCGAGCGAGACCACGGTGCGGCCGCGAAGGCGGCGGGCGAAGTCGGGCGGGAAGGGGTAGCGCAGGTCCGGCCGGCGCTGCTCGACGTCGAGGATGCGCGCGCCCTCGAACACGGGTTGCAGGCCCCGCCGCACGGTCTCGACCTCGGGCAGCTCAGGCATCGGCGGCGAGCCCGCTTCTGAACGAGGCGCCGTGGCGGCCGGGCGCGATGCCCAGATGCTCGGCCACCGTCTCGCCGATGTCGGCACAGGTGGCGCGCAGGCCGACCGATCCCGGCCTCAGCCCCGGGCCGGCGCCGACGATCGGCACGCGCTCGCGCGTGTGGTCGGTGCCGCGATAAGTGGGGTCGCAGCCATGGTCGGCGGTCAGCACCAGCATGTCGCCGCGCCGCAGCCGCGACAGCGCCTGCGGCAGCCGCGCGTCGAAGGCCTCCAGCGCCGCCGCATAGCCCGCCACGTCGCGGCGGTGGCCGAACTCGGTGTCGAAATCGACGAAATTGGCGAAGACGAGATCGCCGTCGCCGGCCTCGTCCATCGCCGAAAGCGCCGCGTCGAACATCGCCATGTTGCCGGAGGCCTTGCGCAGGCTGGAGATGCCGCGATGGCAGAAGATGTCGCCGATCTTGCCGACGGCGAGCACCTTGCGCCCTTCCGCTTCCAGCCGGTCGAGCAGGGTGGGTTCGGGCGGCGGCGTGGCGAAGTCGCGGCGGTTGGGCGTGCGCACGAAGGTGGCGGCCGTCTCGCCGGTGAAGGGGCGGGCGACGACGCGGCCGATGCGCCAGCGGTCGGCCAGGCCGCGCGCGACGGCGCACAGCGCGTAGAGCCGCTCCAGCCCGAAATGGCTCTCGTGGGCCGCGATCTGGATCACCGAGTCGACCGAGGTGTAGCAGATCGGCCTGCCGGTGCGGATATGCTCCTCCCCGAGCTGCTCGAGGATGGCGGTGCCCGAGGCGTGCCGGTTGCCGAGGATGCCGGGAAGGCCGCCCTCGCGGATGAGCGCCCCGGTAAGCTCGGCCGGAAAGGCGGGCTCGGCGTCGGGGAAATAGCCCCAGTCGAAGCGCGCCGGCAGGCCGGCGATCTCCCAATGGCCGGAGGGCGTGTCCTTGCCGTTGGAGATCTCGGTCGCCGCGCCGAAGAAGCCGCGCGGCGCTTCGGCGGGCATGGGCCGGCCGTGGGCGAGGGCGGCGGCATGGGCAAGGCCGAGGCCGCGCATGTGGGGAATGCGCAAGGGGCCGGCGCGCACGCCCGCGATGTCGGCCCGGCCGGCCGCGCACTCCGCCTCGATATGGCCGAACGTGTCGGCGCCCTCGTCGCCATAGCGCCCGGCGTCCGGCGCGCCGCCTATGCCGAAGGAATCGAGCACGAAGAGGAAGGCGCGCGCCATCGACACTCCTGTCATTCGCCGGAACCGCTTGGCCGAGAGATAGGCCGCGACGCAGGCCTTGGCAATTCGGAAACCAAAACCCACGAAAATGCCGGGCGAAAGATGCGGCGGAGCTTCGGACATGACGGCAACAAGGCGGGCGGCAGGGAAGGGCACGGCGCGCGGGGCCGCCGCCGCGGCGGCGGTGTCGCTCGCCGTTCTCGCCGCCGGCGGGCCGGCATCGGCGCAGGAGGGGGCGCAGGAGGGCGCGCAGGAGCCCTTCCGCATCGGGCTTGTCGCGCTCCCCGGCGAGGAGGCCGGCGTCGAGGGGCTGGGGCAGATCAAGGCCGCCTATTCGGGCGCGCTCGGCCTGCCGGTCGAGGTGATGGTGGCGCGCGACTACGCCGCGCTCGCCGAGGCGCAGATCGGGGGCCGCATCGACTATGCCGTCTACAGCGCGCCCGCCTATGCGGCGGCATCGCTGCGCTGCGGCTGCCTCGTGCCGCTCGCCCAGCCGGTCGACGCCGGCGGCGCGGTCGGCTTCCGCTCGGTGCTGGTCGTCAGGACGGACGGCCCGGGCGGCGCGGGCAGGCTCGCGCTCGGCCCCGCCGACAGCCTAGCCACGAGGCTGGCGCCGCTCGCCGCCTCGCGCGAGGCGCGTGAAGCGGCTGCCGGGGGGCGGCTGGTCGAGGCGCAAAGCGCCGCGCACGCGCAGGCCCTGTTCCTGCGCGGCGAGGTCGACGGCTTCTTCGGCTGGGTTCCGGCGACGGCGGAGGACGGCGACGGCGACGACGCGGCCGTTTCCGGCACGCTTGCATGGCTTGCGGCGTCGGGGCTCGATCCCTCGGCATGGCGCGTCGCCTGGCGCTCGGCCGTACTGCGCTACGGGCCGCACGCGGTGCGCGCCGACATGCCGGCCGCGCGCATGGAGCGTCTGGCCGGGCTTCTCGCCCGCGCGGCCGATGACGGCGTCGATCTCGGCGCGCGGCTTGCGGGGGGCCATGGCGGCGGCTTCGCCGCGGTGTCGGCGGCCGACTATGCGCCGGTCGAGGAGGCGCTCGCCGCGCTCGGCGGGCCGTGACGCGGGCGGGGCGGCAGGCGCCGCCCGCGCCGCCTCAGCAATTGGTGCAATCGATCTCGGCGCTCATGCGCGGGCGCAGATAGTAGGATTCCTGCATGGCGATGTGATCGAACATGCCCAGAAGGCCGACCGACGTCTTCTGCTGCGCCGTCCAGGCCAGGATCGGGAGGTATTCGAGCTCGGCGGTGACGCGCAGCAGGAAGGTCTCGGGTATCTTCAGCTCCGCGGGAACGGTGGTCGTGTCGCCGGCATTGGCGTCGCGGCCGAACACGCCGCCCCGCATCGCGCGCGACCACTTGACCTTCACGTTCGAGTTCTTGTCGATCTCGATGCCGGTTATGACGATGTCCGCCCGCGAGCGGTTGTAGGGTTGCAGGATCGCCTCGCCGATCTCCATGATCGGGTCGAGCTCGCCCGTGTTGACCTGGCGTCCCTGCTGCGCGACGAGGTCCGCCACCATCGAGCCGATGCGGCTGACCTTCTTGCCGGTCTCCATGCCCTGCGCCAGTTCGATGGTGACGAAATACAGCGTCAGAAGCAGCGGCGCGATGAGCGCGAACTCGATCGCCGCCACGCCCCTTCGGTTCCTGAGGAACGCGCCCAGCCGCGTGCGCGCCTGCCGCCGTTCCGTCGCGATGCCACGCTTGTCCATCACCCCGTTTCCCCCGCCTGTGTCGGCATCTCGTGCGAATGTCAGTCGTCGAAGGGCTCGTTCTGCCAGGTCACGCTGGCGAACAGCAGCGTCGTGCCGTCCGGCAGGTTCGACATCGACTTGCGCATGAAATCGGTTATCACCGGCCAGCGGTAGAACACGCGAAGCTGGTTCTTCGAGCCCGACTGGCCGGGTCTGGTGTCGAAGTCGTCGGTGTCGAGGTCGCCGCCCTCCTTGAAGCGGATGCGCCTTGAGGCGGCGTCCGCGAAGGTGGGGTAGCTCTTCAGGTCGACTTCCAGGCCCGGGCAGGTGTTCGCGACCACGATCTTGATCCTGTCGCAGATCTCTTCGCTCACGCGGTCGGGGTTCGCCTCGAGGTCCGCCGGCCTCAGCTGGCCGGTGCGGAACTGGCGGGCCACGTCGTCGGTGGCGTTGGCCAGCATCTGCTGCGCGGCGAAGGCAAGGCAGCTCTCGAGGATGGCGAAGACCAGCAGCGAGAACGGGATGACGAGGGCGGCGAACTCGATGGCGACGCTGCCGCCTTCCCGCCGGCCGAACCGGCGCCACAGGGCGCGGCCGCGCCTCGGCTTGCGTCCCGTGCCTGTTCCCGTCCCTGTCGAAGTCTCGTCGCGGAAATCCATCGTCGCGTCCTGCCGTCGGCCGTCCTGTTTCCGGGCGTCATGCGCGGACCATACACGCCACGGGTTGAGGCCCGGTTTTGCCGAACGATAGGAATGCGCCGATTCCGTCAGGAAACCGTTAACCGGCGCCCGCGGCCGCGCGCCGGCTAGGGCTGGCTGCCGATGGGCTTGCTGCGCGCCTCGCAGTAGGGCGAGCACGACAGCGCCTGCAATTCGGCGCGGCGGTAGACGTTGACGGCGTTGGCCGAGGTGCGCGAGACCACGACCTGCTCGTCGACGATGGCCGCGCCGTCGCGGTCGAGGATGACGAGGTTGGTGACGCCGAACCCCTTGCCCGTCAGCACGACGGTGGAGGCGTCCTGCACCGCCGCGTCGGCGATCTCGGGATTGCCGACGATGATGGTGTCGGCCGGCCGGGCGAGCTTCACCACGCGCGCCTGGTCGATGAAGACGCGGATCGCTTCCGCCCGTGCCGGCAACGCGGCAAGCGCCGCGCAGGCGGCCAGCGCGGCGGGGCCGAGCAGTTTCGTCAAACGCCGCGCCATGCGGAGCCTCCCCGGTTCGAGCGATCTTTCCGGAAGATGAAGGATATTGGTGAACCAAGCGTTAAGGGCGCGGTCGCCGCCCAGGGCCATTCCACCGGGGCCATTCCACCGGGGCCATTCCACAAGGAACGCGCGCAAGGAGCCGGCCGGGCCGCGCGGCCCGCCTTCCCCGTTTCGCTCGCGCAAGGGGTAGCCCGCGGTTAACCAAGAAATACGCGGCGCGGGCGCAAGAATTCGGTAAGGCTGTTTCTTAAGCCGATTGCAACGGCTTCATCATAGTGTTCGGCCATCCGATCGACACGGAAGAAACGTTGACGGAAGTGCTGTAAACACACGGAGTAAGGAGTTCTCCCATGTCCAAGATTCTCGCCCGCTTTTCCAAGGACGAATCCGGCGCGACCGCCATCGAATACGGCCTGATCGCCGCCCTGATCGCGCTGGCCATCGTCGGCGGCGCCACCGCGCTCGGCAGCGCGATCGGCAACCTGTTCGACGACATCGGAACCTCGCTGGGCGGTGTCGACACCACCATCAACCAGTAATCGGCGCCTTCGGGCATCCGACGGACGAAGCCGCCCCTTCCGGGCGGCTTCTTTTTTGCGGCCGCGCCTTTACCGGACCGAAAGGGTCCTGTCCTAGAGTCCGGCCCGAAATCGTGCGAACACGGGTCGTCCCATGCTTGAAGCGCTGGTCTTCGTCGTCTTTCCCTTCTGCATGGCGTTCGCGATCGTCTCCGACATGGTGTCGATGACCATCGCCAACCGCGTCTCCATCATCCTCGTCGCCGCCTTCGCCTTCGCCGCGCCCCTGACGGGCATGGCCTGGGTGGACTATGGCTGGCACTTCGCGGCCGGCGCGACGGTGCTGTGCATCACCTTCGGCCTGTTCGCCGTGGGCGGCATGGGCGGCGGCGACGCCAAGCTGCTGGCCGCCACCGCGCTGTGGATGGGCTTTTCGCCGCAGCTGCTGCACTATCTCGTCCAGGCCGCGGTGCTCGGCGGGCTGCTCACCCTTGTCCTCGTCTTCTATCGCGGGTCCTCGCTCTCGGTCGTGACCGGCGGCAACGTCCTGCTGCGCAACTTCGCCGACAGGAAGGCCGGCGTGCCCTACGGCGTCGCGCTCGGCATCGCCGGGCTGATGGTCTATCCCTCGACGCCGCTGATGCAGTGGGCGCTGGCGCGCCTCGCCGCCGGCTGAGCGGCGCGATTGCGTAAACGCTAAATTAATCACGATCGTAAGCGATCCATTAACCCTAATTTGACGATTGGGACCGCACAGTCCGGCTCGGCTCATGGTTTGCCGAGTGTGAGGTCCCGACAGATGGCACCATCCCGCGTTATCATCCTTGGCGTCGCGGTCGCGACGGCGATCGGCGCCGGCTATGTCGCCAAGAACATGGCGACCCCGTCCCAGATCGTCGTCGACACCGCGCCGCGCGAGCCCGCGGTCCGCCTGACCGAGGTGCTGGTGCTCGACGGCGACGTGGCCATGGGCGCGCCGATAGGCGACCAGATCTCCTGGCAGTCGTGGCCCTCGGCCGGCGTCGCCGACGGCTTCATCACCCGCGACGCAGAGCCCGCCGCGCTGGAGGAGCTGAAGGGCGCGATCGCCCGCGTGGCCATGTATGCCGGCGAGCCGGTGCGCCGCTCCAAGCTGATCGGCGAGGGCCAGAGCTTCATGTCGTCGATCCTGCCGGCGGGCAAGCGCGCGGTGGCGACGCAGATCGCCGCCGACACCTCGGCCGGCGGCTTCATCCTGCCCAACGACTATGTCGACGTCATCATGACCCGGCGGGCGCCCGGCGCCGGCGGCGGCGAGGGCTACGTCACCGAAACCATCCTGCGCAACATCAGGGTCCTCGCCATCGACCAGGCGATCCAGGAGGACGAGGAGGGCCGCAAGGTGCGCGTCGGCGACACCGCCACGCTGGAGCTGACGCCGCAGCAGGCCGAGATCATCACCGTCGCGCAGCAGATGGCCGACCGGCTGGCGCTGTCGCTGCGGGCGGTGGTCGACACGCAGGAAGTGGTCGAAGAGGAAGCAGACTACCTCGTTTCCGGCAGCGGCCGGCGCGGCACCGTGCGCCTGATCCGCTCGGGCGAGGTCACCGAAGTGGGAGCGCGTCGATGATTGTCCTGGATGAGCAGCACCACCCGCGCCGCCGTTCCCGCTGGCTCGCCGCGCCGCTTCTGACGCTGTCGCTGGCCGCGGGCGCCGGCCTTGCGCCGTTCCCGGCCGGCGAGGCCGCCGCGCAGGGCGTTTCGACCATCGGCGGCCAGCGCGCCGTCCAGACAGTCAATCTCGGCCTCAACAAGTCGCTGGTCATCGACCTGCCGCGCGATGCCTACGACATCCTCGTCGCCAACCCGGCCGTGGCCGACGCGGTGACGCGCACGGCGCGCCGCATCTACCTGTTCGGCAAGTCGGTCGGCGAGACCAACATCTTCGTGTTCGGCCCGAACGGCGAGCAGATCGCCTCCATCGACCTGCGGGTCGAGCGCGACGTGTCCGGGCTCGAGACCCATCTCAAGCGCTTCATTCCCGATTCCGACATCAAGGCCGAGCTGATCAACGACAACGTCGTGCTGACCGGCACGGTCGAGACGCCGCTCGACGCCAAGCGCGCCGAGGAGCTGGCGCGGATCTTCGTGACGGGCGGCGAGGCGACGACCGGGCAATATTCGCAGACCGCCGCCGGCGGCGACGCGGCCGGCGGCGTCGCCATCGACAACCCGGATCGGCAGCGCCAGCAAAGCCGCATCGTCAACATGCTCAAGATCATCGGCGAGGACCAGGTGACGCTCAAGGTCACGGTCGCCGAGGTCTCGCGCAACGTCATGAAGCAGCTCGGCGTCAACATGATCGGCGGCGGCGCCGTCGACGGCATCCGCTGGGGCGCGATCAGCGAGCAGTCGCTCGGCCTCGGCAAGCCGTTCTCGGCCTCCTCGCTGTCGGTGGGCGGCTCGCTCATCGACGCCTATCTCAACGCCATGGAGCAGGCCGGCGTGATGAAGACGCTGGCCGAGCCGGCGCTGACCGCCGTTTCCGGCGAGAAGGCGACCTTCCGCGTCGGCGGCGAGTTCAACATCGTGCGCGACCGCAGCTACGACCCCGAGACCCAGCAGCTGAGCTATGAGATCGAGCAGATCGACTACGGCATCGGCCTGGAGTTCCTGCCGGTGGTGCTGTCGCCCGGCCGCATCAGCCTGAAGATCAGGACGCAGGTTTCCGAGCCGACCAACGAGGGTTCGGCGATGCTGGAAGGCGGCGCCGCGCGCGGCGGCGGCAGGTCGCTGACGGGCATGAACTTCATCTCCATCCGCAAGCGCCTCGCCGACACCACGGTGGAGCTGCCGTCGGGCGGCTCGATGATGATCGCCGGCCTCGTGCGCGACGACGTGCGCCAGGTCGCCACCGGCCTGCCCGGCCTGTCGAAGGTGCCGGTGCTGGGCGCGCTGTTCCGCAGCCGCGCCTTCGAGCGCAACGAGACCGAGCTGGTCATCATCGTCACGCCCTATCTGTCGAAGCCGACGGCGCGCACCGCGCTCGCCAGGCCGGACGACAACTTCAATCCGGCCAGCGACGGGGCCGGCATGTTCCTCAACCGCGTCAACCGCGTCTACGGGACCATGAAGACCGACAAGCCCGCCGGCCGCTACCACGGCGTCGTCGGCTTCATCTACAAGTGATCGGGGACGGATCCATGTCTGACCAGCGTTTCATGTCCGACCGGCCCGCCAGGGCCGTGCTGCGCCTGTCGTCGATCGCCGCCGTCGCGCTGCTGGCCGCCGGCTGCGCGGGCCGCGACTCCATCACCGTCGGCTCGGTGCCGGACGACTACCGCACCAACCATCCGATCGTGATCTCCGAGAAGGACAAGACGGTCGACATCCCCGTCGGCATCGCCGACCGCGGCCTGTCGCGCATGCAGCGCGTCGCCGCCGACGGCTTCATCGCCGGCTACGACCGCAGCGCCGCGCCCGTCGTCAGCGTCATGGTCCCCTACGGCTCGGCCAACCAGGCGGCCGCCTCGGTGGTCGCTGCCGACCTCGTCAAGCGCCTGCGCGCCGCCGGCGTGCCGGAGGGCCGCATCCTGCATCAGCCCTACGAGGCGTCGCAATATGGCGACGGCGCGCCGGTCAGGCTCGTCTATGCCGAGATGCGGGCCTCGACCGGGCCGTGCGGCCGCTGGCCCAAGGATCTCATGGACAACGCCGAGAACAGGCACTGGGCGAATTTCGGCTGTTCCTACCAGAACAACCTCGCCGCCCAGATCGCCAACCCCGCCGATCTGCTCGGGCCGCGCAAGCCCGGCGACATCGACGCGCAGAACAGGTCGCACGCCATCGACCAGTACCGGGAGCGCGAGATCGCGCCCGATATGCGCAGCAACCGCGAAGTCTTCTACTGACGGGGAATGGGGGCATCGACATGAGCAATCTCGCCTATGACGACGCGCCGGCCGTCGAGCCCGCCAGCGAGAGCGAAATCGCCGCCATGGCCGAGCTGCGGCCCGTGCCGCGCATCTCGATCCAGGCCTTCTGCGAGACGGAAGGCGTCGCCGGCCCGATCGAGCGCGCCGGCTCCGACCGCCGCATGGCCAAGACGCATCTCAAGGTGCACATGGGCGGCATCGCCACGGCCATCGACTTCTATCATTCGGCCCAGACGCCGAACCTCATCATCGTCGAATCGCGCGACGAGCCCAGGCAGCTCATCGCCAGGCTGGGCGAGCTCGCCGAGGTCTGCGACCCCTCGTCCAAGGTGGTGGTCGTCGGCCACTACAACGACGTGTGGCTCTATCGCGAGCTGATCCGCTTCGGCATCTCCGAATATGTCGTCGCGCCGGTCTCGATGGCCGACATCCTGTCGGTCATCTCCTCGATCTTCGTCGATCCGGCCGCCGAGCCGCTCGGCCGCTCCGTCGCCTTCATCGGCGCCAAGGGCGGCGTCGGCTCCTCGACGCTGGCGCACAACGTCGCCTGGACGGTGTCGAGCCTGTTCTCCTCCGAGGTCGTGGTCGCCGACCTCGATCTGGCCTTCGGCACCGCCAACATCAATTTCGACCAGGACCCGGCGCAGGGCATCGCCGAGGCGGTGTTCTCGCCCGAGCGCATCGACGAGGTCTATCTCGACCGGCTTCTGGCCCAGTGCGCGGAGCGGCTGTCGCTGCTGGCCGCGCCCTCGATGCTCGACCGCACCTACGATTTCGAGGCCGACGCCTTCCTCCAGATCATCGACGTCGCCCAGCGCACCGCCCCGTTCCTGGTGCTCGACGTGCCCCATGTCTGGAGCGGCTGGGCGAAATCGGTGCTGATGCAGGCCGACGACGTCGTCATCACTGCCACGCCCGAGCTCGCCAATCTGCGCAACGCCAAGAACCTCGTCGACACGCTGAAGAAGCTGCGCCCCAATGACGGGCCGCCGCGGCTGGTCATCAACCAGGCCGGGATTCCCAAGCGGCCGGAGATTTCGCCCGAGGACTTCGCCGAGCCGCTCGGCCTCGAGCCGATGGCGGTGATCCCCTTCGACCCGGCGCTGTTCGGCAATGCCGCCAACAACGGCCGCATGCTGGGCGAGACCGACGCGAACCACGCCGTCGTCAGGACGATCGGCGACATCGCCCACGTGCTGACCGGGCGCGCCGAGATCAAGTCGAAGAAGAGGCCGGGCCTGTCGGATCTGATCGCCCGGCTGAAGCTGAGGAAGTAGCGGCATGTTCGGCAGGAGAGGCAACGACGGCGGACCGCGCGAGACGCCGGCCTTCAGGCCGGCGAGCCCGGCCGCGCCGGTCCAGGAGCGCCCGGCCGAGACGCGCGCCGAGGCGGCCGAGGCCGTCGCGCCGCCGCCGGCGCAAAAGCGCACCATCGAGGCGACGCCGCCGCTGGCGCCCGAGCCGCACAAGCGTGCCCAGCGCGAGCGCGGCGACAGCTACTACGACACCAAGAGCCAGGTGTTCTCGGCGCTGATCGACACGATCGACCTGTCGCAGCTCGCCAAGCTGGAGCCCGACGCCGCGCGCGAGGAAATCCGCGACATCGTCAACGACATCATCGCGATCAAGAACTTCGCGATGTCGATCTCCGAGCAGGAGGAACTGCTCGAGGACATCTGCAACGACGTTCTCGGCTACGGGCCGCTCGAGCCGCTCCTGGCGCGCGACGACATCGCCGACATCATGGTCAACGGCTCCAAGGACGTCTATATCGAGGTCAACGGCAAGGTCGAGAAGACCGGCATCCGCTTCCGCGACAACCAGCAGCTGCTGAACATCTGCCAGCGCATCGTCAGCCAGGTCGGCCGGCGCGTGGACGAATCCTCGCCCATCTGCGACGCGCGCCTGCCCGACGGCTCGCGCGTCAACGTCATCGCCCCGCCGCTGGCCATCGACGGCACGGCGCTGACGATCCGCAAGTTCAAGAAGGACAAGCTCACCCTCGACCAGCTCGTGCGCTTCGGCGCCATCACGCCCGACGGCGCGGAGGTGCTGAAGATCATCGGGCGCGTGCGCTGCAACGTCGTCATCTCCGGCGGCACCGGCTCGGGCAAGACGACGCTGCTCAACTGCCTGACCAACTACATCGACCGCGACGAGCGCGTCATCACCTGCGAGGACTCCGCGGAGCTCCAGCTCCAGCAGCCGCATGTGGTGCGCCTCGAGACACGCCCGCCCAACCTTGAGGGCGAGGGCGAGGTGACGATGCGCGACCTGGTCAAGAACTGCCTGCGCATGCGGCCCGAGCGCATCATCGTCGGCGAGGTGCGCGGCCCCGAGGTGTTCGACCTGTTGCAGGCCATGAACACCGGCCATGACGGCTCCATGGGCACCATCCACGCCAACAGCCCGCGCGAATGCCTCTCGCGCATGGAATCGATGATCGCCATGGGCGGCTTCCAGCTTCCCCAGAAGACGGTGCGCGAGATCATCGTCGGCTCCGTCGACGTCATCATCCAGGCCGCGCGCCTGCGCGACGGCTCGCGCCGCATCACCCACATCACCGAGGTGATCGGCATGGAAGGCGAGGTCATCATCACCCAGGACCTCGTCCTCTACAACATCAAGGGCGAGGACGCGCAAGGCCGCATCATCGGCGAGCACGTGTCGACCGGCATCGGCCGGCCGGCCTTCTGGGACCGCGCCCGCTACTATGGCGAGGAGGCGCGGCTGGCGAACGCGCTGGAGTCCATGGAGAAGGCGACGCAATGAGCGGGGGCGGCGCGCGCGCGGCCGGCCCGGCCGGCAGGCAGGAGCGGGCATGTTCGGTCTGGATATGACGGTTCTCGTCTTCGTCGCGCTGGCGGCGATGAGCGCGGCCGCGCTCGCCTACGGCCTGATGTTCTCCACCATCGAGAACGAGAAGAAGGCGGGCCGGCGGCTGGAGACGGTCAAGCGCGCCGAGACCGACCGCCTCGTGGTCAAGGCCTCGCGCGACCGGCTGGCCGAGGCGGCCAAGCGGCGCAAGTCCGTGCAGGACACGCTCAAGGAGCTGGAGACCAGGCAGAAGTCGCGCAGCGCCCGCACCCTGAAGCCGCCGCTGAAGGTGCAGATCCGCCAGGCCGGCCTCACCCTGTCCATGCAGCGCTTCTATGTCTGGTCGGTCGTCACCGGCTTCCTGCTGGCCTTCGTCCTGCTGATCTTCGGCGCGCCGCTGCTGGTGGTGGCCGGCGGCCTCGTCGCCGGCACGCTCGGCCTGCCGCGCTGGTACGTCGCCTTCCGGCGCCAGCGCCGCGTCAAGGCGTTCCTGGAGGAGCTGCCCAACGCGCTCGACGTGATCGTGCGCGCGGTCAAGTCCGGCCTGCCGCTCAACGACGCGGTGCGGCTGATCGCCTCCGAGTCGCCCGAGCCGGTGAGATCGGAGTTCCGCCGCGTGGTCGAATCGCAACAGCTCGGCCTGTCCCTGCCCGAGGCGGTCCTGCGCATGCCCGAGACCATGCCCTGCCCGGAGGCGAGCTTCTTCGGCATCGTCATCCAGATCCAGAACCAGGCCGGCGGCAACCTGTCCGAGGCGCTCGGCAACCTGTCGAAGGTGCTGCGCGATCGCAAGAAGATGAAGGCGAAGATCCAGGCGCTGTCGATGGAGGCCAAGGCGTCGGCCGCCATCATCGGCGCGCTGCCCTTCATCGTCGCCTTCCTCGTCTACCTGACGAGCCCGGCCTACATCATGCCGCTGTTCACGACATCGATCGGCCACCTCATCCTCGTCGTCTCCGCCGTGTGGATGTCGATGGGCATCTTCGTGATGAAGAAGATGATGAACTTCGATATCTAGGGGGATAGGCAAGTGGTCGACCAGATCGTCAGGTCCGTCACCGATCCGAGCTTCATGATCGCCCTCGTGGTGGCGGTCGCGGTGTTCGTCACGGTCTTCACCGCGCTGCCGGCCTTCGGCGGCGACCCGCTCAAGGCGCGCATGAAGTCGGTGGCGCTGGAGCGCGAGGAGCTGCGCGCGCGCCAGCGCGTCCGCCTCGCCGCCGAGGCCGACCGCCGCCGCAAGGGGCTGCGCGAGGAGCAGTCCACCGGCATGAGGAACATCGTCGAGCGGCTGGATCTCAAGCGCGCGCTCGCCGACGAGAACACCGTGGCCAAGCTCCGGGTCGCCGGCTTCCGCGGCCAGAACCCGCTGACGAAGTTCCTGTTCTTCCGCCTGGTGCTGCCCTTCGCGGGCTTCGCGATCGGCGTTCTCTATATCTTCGTCCTCGGCGCGCTCCCCGACCAGCCGCTGTTCATCAAGCTGTTCGTGTGCATCCTGCTCGCCTATGCCGGCTTCTACGCGCCGGTGCTCTATGTCACCAACCGCGCTTCCAAGCGCAAGGATTCGATCCAGAAGGCGTGGCCCGACGCGCTCGACCTGCTGCTGATCTGCGTCGAATCCGGTATGTCGGTCGAGGCCGCCTTCCGCCGGGTCGCCGACGAGATCGGCGCGCAGTCGGTGGACCTGGCCGAGGAATTCGTGCTGACCAACGCCGAACTGTCCTTCCTGCAGGAGCGCAAGCAGGCCTACGAGAACCTGGCCGCCCGCACCGGCCTGGAGACGGTCAAGAGCGTCAGCCAGGCGCTGATCCAGGCCGAGCGCTACGGCACGCCGGTGGCGCACGCGCTCAGGGTGCTGTCGGCCGAAAGCCGCGACATGCGCATGAACGCGGCCGAGAAGAAGGCGGCCGCGCTGCCGCCCAAGCTGACCGTGCCGATGATCCTGTTTTTCCTGCCCGTGTTGTTCGCCGTCATCCTCGGCCCGGCCGGCATCCAGGTCTCGCAGCAGAACATCTTCCCCAACTGACGCCGGAACCGACGCCGCCGCGCGCCTTCGGCCGGCGGGCCTGCCTTGCCTCACCGTATGCCGGGGATGGAGCATTTTGCAGTCAAGTGGAATCGCTTGACGTTGCATAAATGCGGCTGAAACGAACGGACAGAGCGGCGGCGCTCAGGCCGGCCGCCTGACGCCGGCGGCCGCCTCGCGCACGATCGGCAGGAGATCGTCGCCGCCGGCCTCGACCACCTCGAAGAACTGGCGGCGCATGCGCGGCTCCCAGAACTTGTTGATGTGCTCGGCCACGCCCGCCACGCCTTCCCGGTGCGGCTTGGACTGGAAGAACAGGCCGATCTGGTTGGCCATGCGCACGATCTTGGCGTGCGGCCGGGCTTCGGCATGCGCTTGCTCATGCGACATTGCGGGCCTCCCCGTCGCCGTCCCTGCCGGCGAGCCGCCCGGCGTGGGTGAAGACGTCGAACTCCTCGCCGCGCACCAGCGCCACCAGCATCATGCCGGCGTCCTCGGCCATGGCGATGGCGAGCGCCGTCGGCGCTGAGACGGCGAGGATGGCCGGCGCGCCGATCGCCGCCGCCTTCTGCACCATCTCGACCGACACGCGCGAGGTGACGACGACCGCGCCCGACGCGCCGTCGACGCCGGCGCTCGCCAGAGCGCCCGCCAGCTTGTCGAGCGCGTTGTGGCGGCCGACATCCTCGCGCGCCGCCACGATGCCGCTGCCCGGAACGTAGAAGCCGGCGGCATGCACCGCCCCGGTCTGCACGTGCAGCGTCTGCCGCTTCGCCAGCAGCGTGACGGCGCGGGCGATGTCGGCGGCGGAAAGCGTAAGCGGCGACTTTCTTACGTCGCGCGGCGGCCGCAGCGCCTCCTCGATCGATTCGATGCCGCACAGGCCGCAGCCGACCGGCCCGGCAAGGTGCCTGCGCCGCGCCGAGAACCGCGCGCCGGCTTCGTCCCTGAGCGCGATCTGGATGTCGATGCCCGCGCCGGCCTCCTCGACGGCGACGGCCTCGATCTCGCCGGGCGAGGCGACGACGCCCTCGGTCAGCGAAAAGCCGAGGGCGAAGTCCTCGAGGTCGGCGGGGGTCGCCATCATCACCGCGTGGGTGGTGCCGCCATAGCTGAAGGCGACGGGCGTTTCCTGCGGCACCATGCGGGCCGCCGCCGCCGTGCCGGAGGCGCGGCGGGCGATGCGGGGAACGGAGATGGCCGGCGGGCGCGTCATGCCTATTCCGCCGCCTCCGTCGCCCTGGCGGCCTCGGCCGGCCGCGCGATGCGGCGCGAGCGGCGCGAGAAGGCCTCGTAGTCGCGCTGCCACTCGCTCGGCCCGTTGGTCGGCGCCACCTGCACCGCCGTCACCTTGTATTCGGGGCAATTGGTGGCCCAGTCCGAATAGTCGGTGGTCACGACATTGGCCTGCGTGTCGGGGTGGTGGAAGGTGGTGTAGACCACGCCCGGCGCCACCTTGTCGGTGATCTCGGCCCGCAGCGTCGTCTCGCCCGCGCGGCTCGTCAGCCGCACGAGATCCCCCTGCCGGATGCCGCGCTGCTCGGCGTCGTGGGGGTGGATCTCCAGCACGTCCTCGTCGTGCCACACCACGTTCTCGGTGCGGCGCGTCTGCGCGCCGACATTGTATTGCGACAGGATGCGGCCCGTCGTCAGGAGCAGCGGGAAGCGCGGCGCGGTCTTCTCGTCGGTGGCGATGTAGTCGGTGCGGATGAACCTGCCCCTGCCGCGCACGAAGCCGTCGACATGCATCACCGGCGTGCCGAGCGGGGCCTTGTCGTTGCACGGCCACTGCACCGAGCCCTCGCGGTCGAGCAGGTCGTAGGTGACGCCGGCGAAGGTGGGCGTGGTGGCGGCGATCTCGTCCATGATCTCGCCCGGATGGCCGTAGCTCCAGTCGAGGCCGAGCGCGCGCGCCAGCTCCTGCGTCGCCTCCCAGTCGGCATAGCGGGCCCTGGGCTCCATCACCTTGCGCACGCGGTTGATGCGCCGCTCGGCGTTGGTGAAGGTGCCGTCCTTCTCCAGGAAGGTCGAGCCCGGCAGGAAGACGTGGGCGAAGCGCGCCGTCTCGTTGAGGAACAGGTCGTGGACGACGACGCATTCCATCGCCGCCAGCCCGGCCGAGACGTGGCGGGTGTCGGGGTCGGATTGCAGGATGTCCTCGCCCTGGACGTAGAGGCCCTTGAACGAGCCCTCGACCGCCGCGTCGAGCATGTTGGGGATGCGCAGGCCGGGCTCCTCGTCGAGCTTGACGCCCCATATCGCCTCGTAGATGGCGCGCGTCGCCTCGCCCGAGATGTGGCGGTAGCCGGGAAGCTCGTGCGGGAAGGAGCCCATGTCGCACGAGCCCTGCACGTTGTTCTGGCCGCGCAGCGGGTTCACGCCGACGCCCGGCCGGCCGATATTGCCGGTCAGCATCGCGAGGTTGGCGATGGCCATCACCGCGGTCGAGCCCTGGCTGTGCTCGGTCACGCCGAGCCCGTAATAGATCGCGCCGTTGCCGCCGGTGGCGTAGAGCCGCGCCGCGCCCCGGATCGCCTGCGCCGGCACGCCGCTGAACTTCTCCACCTCCTCCGGGCTGTTCCTCGCCTCGGCGGCGAAGGCGGCGTAGTCCTGGAACTCGTCCCAGTCGCAGCGCTCGCGGATGAAGGCCTCGTCGAACAACCCCTCGGTGACGATGACATGCGCCATCGCGGTGATGACGGCGACGTTGGTGCCGGGCTTCAGCGGCAGGTGGTGGGCGGCCTCGACATGCGGCGCCCTGACCAACTCGGTGCGGCGCGGATCGACGACGATCAGCTTCGCGCCCTGCCTGAGCCGCCGCTTCATGCGCGAGGCGAACACCGGATGCGCGGCGGCCGGGTTGGCGCCGATGATGACGATGACGTCGGCATGGTCGATCGAGTCGAAATCCTGCGTGCCGGCCGAGGTGCCGAACGCCTGGCCGAGCCCGTAGCCGGTGGGCGAGTGGCAGACGCGGGCGCAGGTGTCGACATTGTTGTTGCCGAAGCCCTGCCGCACCAGCTTCTGGACGAGGTAGGTCTCCTCGTTGGTGCAGCGCGAGGAGGTGATGCCGCCGACCGCGCCGCGGCCATATCGATGCTGGATGCGGCGGAACTCGGCCGCCGTGTGCGCCAGCGCCTCCTCCCACGTCACCTCGCGCCACGGGTCGGTGACCCTCTCGCGGATCATCGGCTTCACGATGCGGTCGCGATGGGTGGCGTAGCCGAAGGCGAAGCGGCCCTTGACGCAGGAATGGCCGTGATTGGCCTTGCCGTCCTTGTAGGGCACCATGCGCACCACGTCCTCGCCGCGCATCTCGGCCTTGAACGAGCAGCCGACGCCGCAATAGGCGCAGGTCGTCACCACCGAGCGCTCCGGCATGCCCATCTCGAGCACCGACTTCTCGCGCAGCGCGTCGGTCGGGCACGCCTGCACGCAGGCGCCGCACGAGACGCACTCGGACTCGATGAAGTCCTCGTTCATCGAGGCCACCATGCGGCTCTCGAAGCCGCGGCCCGCGATGGTCAGCGCGAAGGTGCCCTGCACCTCCTCGCAGGCGCGCACGCAGCGCGAGCACACGATGCACTGGGCCGGATCGTACTCGAAATAGGGGTTGGAGGCGTCGCGGGCGAGATAGTCGACATTGAGCGAGCCCTCGCCGGGCGCGACATGGTTGCGCCCGTCCGTGCCGTAGCGGCTGCCGGAAAGGCCCATCTCGCCGGCCAGCCGGTCGAACTCGCTCTGGCCGGTGCCGGCCTGCTCGCCGCGCCCGGCCGGATGGTCGGAGAGGTAGAGCTCCATCACGCCGCGCCGCAGCCGCTCCAGCCGCTCGCTGGTCGTCCTCACCGCCATGCCGTCGGCCACCGGCGTGGTGCAGGAGGCGGGCGTGCCGCCGCGCCCCTCGATCTCGACCAGGCAGACGCGGCACGAGCCGAAGGCGTCGAGCATGTCGGTGGCGCACAGCTTGGGAATCTCGACGCCGGCCTCCATCGCCGCGCGCATCACCGACGTGCCCTCCGGCACGGTGACGGACGCGCCGTCAATCGTAAGCGTCACCTTACGCTCTGTGGCCGGGGCCGGGGTGCCGTAGTCGGTCTCATGGATAAGGCTCATGGTCGCCTCCTATTCGGCCGCCTGCGCGCGCGGGCGCGGCGCGAAATCCTGCGGGAAGTGCGTAATCGCGCTCATCACCGGATAGGGGGTGAAGCCGCCGAGCGCGCACAGCGAGCCGAATTTCATAGTTTCGCACAATTCGGCGACGAGCGCGAGGTTGTCCTCGCGCGCGACGCCGGCCGCGACCTTCTCCAGCACCTCGGCCCCGCGCACCGAGCCGACGCGGCAGGGCGTGCACTTGCCGCACGATTCGATGGCGCAGAACGAGAAGGCGAATTTCGCCAGCGCCAGCATGTCGGCGCTGTCGTCGAAGACGGTGATGCCGGCATGGCCGATCAGCCCGTCTTTTTGCGCGAACGCCTCGTAGTCGAACGGCGTGGTAAACAGCGAAGGCGGGAAATAGGCCCCGAGCGGCCCGCCGACCTGGACCGCCTTGACCGGCCGGCCCGACGCGGTGCCGCCGGCGATGTCCTCGACGATCTCGCCGAGCGTGAGGCCGAACGCTGCCTCGAACAGGCCGCCGCGCCGCACGTTGCCGGCGATCTGGATCGGGATCGTGCCGCGCGAGCGGCCCATGCCGAAATCCTTGTAGAACGCCGCGCCCCGGTCGAGGACGACCGGCACGGAAGCGAGCGAGATGACGTTGTTGACCACGGTCGGCTTGCCGAACAGCCCTTCGAGCGCCGGCAGCGGCGGCTTGGCCCGCACCACGCCGCGCTTGCCCTCGAGGCTGTTCAGGAGCGAGGTCTCCTCGCCGCAGACATAGGCGCCCGCGCCGACCCTGACCTCGATGTCGAAGCCGTGCGGCGAGCCGAGCACCGAGGGGCCGAGCACGCCGGCATTGGTGGCGATGCGGATCGCCTCGCGCATCGTCGCCACCGCGTGCGGATATTCCGAGCGGATATAGACGAAGCCCTTCTGCGCGCCGGTGGCGAGCGCCGCGATCGCCATGCCCTCGATCAGCACGAAGGGGTCGCCCTCCATGATCATGCGGTCGGCGAAGGTGGCCGAATCGCCCTCGTCGGCGTTGCAGACGATGTATTTCCTGTCAGCGGCAGCGTCGTGGACGGTCTTCCACTTGATGCCGGTGGGGAAGCCGGCGCCGCCGCGCCCGCGCAGGCCGGACTCCGTCACCGTCTGCACGATGTCGGCCGGGGCCATCGTCACGGCCTTCTCCAGCCCCTTCAGCCCGTCATGGGCGCGGTAGTCGTCGAGCGACAGCGGGTCGATGACGCCGCAGCGCGCGAAGGTCAGCCGCGTCTGCCGCGCGAGGAAGGGAATCTTCTCCGTCTCGCCGAGGAACAGCGGATGCTTTCCCCCGTCGAGCAGGCCCGCATCGAGCAGCGAGGCGACGTCGCCGGCCCTGACCGGACCGTAGGCGAAGCGGCCGGCCGCCGTCTCGACCTCGACCATAGGCTCCAGGAAGTAGAGGCCGCGCGAGCCGTTGCGCACGACCTTCACGTCCAGCTCGCGGCGCAACAGCTCGGTCTCGAAGGCGCGCGCCACGCGGGCGGCGCCCAGCGCCAGCGCGCCCGAATCGGCGGGGATGTAGAGCGTCGGCCTCATCGTCTCACCTCCGCCGCGATTTCCGCGACCGTCGCCGCGTCGAGCCGGCCGATCGGCTCGCCGTCGAGCATGGCCGACGGCGCGCAGGCGCACAGGCCGAGGCAGTAGACCGGCTCCAGCGTCACCGAGCCGTCGGCCGCCGTCTCGTGGAAGCCGATGCCGAGCGCCTCTTGCACCTGGCGGGCGATCGCCTCCGCGCCCATCGACTGGCAGGCCTCCGCCCGGCACAGCTTCAGCACGTGCCGGCCGCCCGGCTCGCGGCGGAAATCGTGATAGAAGGTGACGACGCCGTGTACCTCGGCGCGCGACAGGTTGAGCGCCTCGGCGACCACGGGCAGCGCCTCGGCCGGCACGTGGCCGAACTCCTCCTGCAACCCGTGCAGGATCGGCAGCAGCGGCCCTTCGAGGCCGCGAAGCGTCTCGACGATCTGCGCGGCCCGCGCCGCGGTTTCGGTACCTTGCGGCTGCATGCCCATGCAGCGCCCTCCCTGTTCCTGGCCGGAACTCGCTAAGTGGTTAGGAAAGCGGAGGAAACCCTTCCGATCAATACCGGTGTTCCGTCGTTTGATAGATATTTTCTATCAAGGGCCGGCGCCGCCGCGCGCGGCGAAGCCGCCCGCCAGCGCCGCCGCCTCGTCGAGCAGCGCCGCCACCAGCGGCGTGCGCGGCTCGCGCTGGGCCGCCACCAGCCCGACGATGTGGCTGGCGTCGGGCGCGACGATGGGGATGGCGCGGATCGGCTCGGAAAGGCCGAGCGTCTCGGCGAGGTTGAGCGGCATGATCGACGACCATTTGCCGGTGCGGATATGGGCGTAGAGCAGGATCATCGAGTTCGATTCGAGCGTCGGCCGCGCCTCGACGGCGGCTTCCGCCAGGTGCTGGTCGATGATGCGGCGGTTCTGCATGTCGGGGGTGAGCAGGCACAGCGGCAGCCCGGCGACCTCCTTCCACGTCACCTCCTCGCGCTCCGACAGCGGGTTGCCGGCGGCGGTGATGAGCTGGTAGCGCTCCGAATAGAGCGGCACCGAGACGACGCGGCCGAGCGGCTCGTTGTCGAGATAGGTGATGCCGGCGTCGATGTCGAAATTGCCGAGCATCGACAGCACCTCGACCGAGGTGCGCGACAGCACCGTGAAGGTGACGCCGGGGTGCTTCTCGCGAAACGGCGTCGTCAGCGCCGGCACCATGGCGAGCGCGGTGGGGATGGCGGCGATGCGCAGCCGGCCCGACAGGCCGTGGCGCGAGGCCCGCATCTCCTCCTTCATCGCGCGCGTGTCGGAGACGATCCGCCGCGCCCACGACAGCACCTGCTCGCCCTCCGGCGTCAGCCCGCGGAAGCGCGAGCCGCGCAGCACCAGCATGACGCCGAGGATGTCCTCGAGCTGCTTGATGCCGGCCGACAGCGTCGGCTGGGCGATGCCCAGCTCCTCCGCCGCCTTGCCGAAATGGCGGGCGCGCGCCAGCGCGAGGAAATATTCCAGCTTGTCGATCATCGCCGGCAAGGTCGGGCAAAACGTCCCGGCGCACAAGCCCGGCTTGGTTTCAAACCGGAAATGATCTATCCCCGATCTATCTAAACAGACAGATAGAGCCGTCGCCATGTCCGTCACCAAGGAAGCCGTCCTCGAGACCTTGAGGACGATCAAGGGGCCCGATTTCGAAGGCGACATCGTCTCGCTCGGACTGGTCTCCACCATCGTCATCGTCAACGCCAAGGTGTTCTTCTCCATCACCGTGCCGGCCGCGCGCGCCGAGGCGCTGGAGCCGCTGCGCGCCGCGGCCGAGCGCGCCGTCAAGGCCATGCCCGGCGTCGAGGGCGCCGTGGTCTCGCTCACCGCCGAGAAGAAGGGCGGCGGCATGGAGGCGGCCCCGCCGCCGCGCCGTCCCGGGCCCGCCCCCGCCGGCCGCCCGATGCCGGCCGCCGCCCCCGCCGGCCGCCAGCAGGCCCGGCGCGGCGTGCCGGGCATCGAGGCCATCGTCGCGGTGGCCTCGGGCAAGGGCGGCGTCGGCAAGTCGACCACGGCCGTCAACCTCGCCCTCGGCCTCGCCACGCTCGGGCTGAAGGTCGGCATCCTCGACGCCGACATCTACGGCCCGTCGATGCCGCGCCTGCTCGGGATTTCCGGCCGGCCCGAGACCGTCGGCGGCAAGATCCTGAAGCCGATGGAGAAATACGGCCTCAAGGTGATGTCGATCGGCTTCCTCGTCGACGAGGAGACGCCGATGATCTGGCGCGGGCCCATGGTGGTCTCGGCGCTGACGCAGATGCTGCGCGAGGTGCGGTGGGGCGCGCTCGACGTGCTGGTGGTCGACATGCCGCCCGGCACCGGCGACGCCCAGCTCACCATGGCCCAGCAGGTGCCGCTCGCCGGCGCGGTCATCGTCTCGACCCCGCAGGACCTCGCCCTGATCGACGCCCGCAAGGGTTTGAACATGTTTAAAAAGGTCGACGTGCCGCTGCTCGGCATCGTCGAGAACATGAGCTATTTCATCGCCCCCGACACCGGCGCGCACTACGACATCTTCGGCCATGGCGGCGCGAAGCGCGAGGCCGAGCGGCTCGGCGTGCCCTTCCTCGGCGAGGTGCCGCTGACCATGGACGTGCGCGAGACCTCGGACGCCGGCACGCCGGTGGTGGTTTCGGCCCCCGGCGGCGCGCAGGCCGCCGCCTACCGCGCCATCGCGCAGAAGGCATGGCAGCGCATCGAGGCCGAGCAGGCCGGAGCGAAGGCCGCCACGCCGGCGATCGTGTTCGACTGAGGCCGGCCGGCGGCCGCGGGAGGGGGAGGAGGATGCCATGACCCGCCGCAACTCCTCGCTCGGCTTCCTCGGCCGCTTCGGGCGCTCGGCCGACCTGCGCCGGCTCGACGCCGCCTTGCGGGCCGTCGACCTGCACCCGGCGCTGGTGCCGGAGGGCGTCAAGCTCGCCATCGTCAACATGATGAAGGACGCATGGGCCGACAGGGGGCCGCGCGAGGAGCCGCCGGAGCCGGCCTATCCGCCCGTCGCCGCCCTGTTCGCCTATTGCCTCGTCGGCCCCGGCATCTTCGGCGAGGCCAATGGCGAGGCGCTCCTCGCCGCCGCCGAGGCGCGCGTCGAGGCCGCGCTCGAAGCGGGCGAGGGCATGGATGCCGACCTGATCCTGCTTGCGCTGCACGCCCGCCTCGCCAGCCCGCAGGTGGTGGAGAAGTTCGGCCTTTCCATCGAGCGCGAGTGATTCTTATCCCTGCCAGCCCATGGCGCTGCGCGGCAGGTGGATGTTGGGGTGGCGGGCGCGCAGCGCCTCGTCGATCTCGCGCCGCACGTGGCGGGGAAAGTGGCCGTCGAGGATGCGCCGCTTCTCGGCCGCCGCGCGCCGGAGCATGTCCGGGCAGCCCTCCTCCAGCCATTCCTTGACGCCGAGGCGGTCGGCGAAGGCGGGATGGCGGCGCTCCCGCGCCGTGGCCGCCGGACGCTCATGGCCGAGATAGTGGCCGGGGCCGTCGAGGCAGGCGCGCGCGATGGCGTCGACCGAAAGCGTGTCGTGCGACACCTCGATGCCGCGCGCACAGGCCAGGCATTCGCCGATCATGTCGTTGTCGACGATCAGGCTTTCGAGGCAGAAGCCGCCGAGCGAGGCGTGCATGCCCGCCGCCTCGTAGACCAGCGACAGGCCGGACAGCGCCGCCATGGTCTCGGTGATGCCCTTCTCGTAGCCCGACTGCACGTCGGGCAGCTTGGAATCGGCCATGCCCGCGGCCGAGCCGCCCGGCAGGTCGTAGAAGCGCGCCATCTGCGCGCAGGCCGCCGTCATCAGGCCCTGCTCGGCCGAGCCGCCCGCCATCGCGCCGGTGCGCGGGTCGCAGGCGAAGGGGAAGGTGCCGAGGATGCAGGGATGCCCCGGCTTCAGCGCGTTGACGTAGACGAGGCCCGCCAGCACCTCGGCCAGCGCCTGCGCCACCGCGCCGGCGAGCGTGGGCGGCGCGGTCGCGCCCGCCTGCGCCGTCGACAGCAGCAGGATCGGCAGCCCGCCCTCCACGCAGGCTTCGAGCACGCCGCAGGCGTTGGCGGCGAATTTCAGCGGCGAGGCCACGAAGGGGTTGGAGTTCGACACGAAGGGCCGGGCGCGGAACTTCTCCTCGCCGCCCGCCACCGTGTGCAGCAGGTCGAGCGCCGGCGCGACGTTCTCGCGCACCGAGAACGAGGTGCCGACATGCTTGGTCGTGCCCGCCACGCAGGCATAGAGCGTGTTGAGGTCGAGATCGGCGGGATCGACCATGTCGCGCGCCACCATCGGCCGCTGGAAGAAGTGGATGTTGTCCATCACGTCGACGATGCGCGCCGCGTCGTAGATGTCGGCGAGCCGCGATTCGCGATAGTCGCGCGCCTCGATGTCGACGAGATGCACGGCCGCGCCCGCCGTGCCGAAATGGATGCGCGGCCCCTGCACCGCCATGTCGTGGCGCGGCTTCTGCCCGTGCAGCGTGAAGCGCCGCCCCGCCCTCGCGATGGTGTCGAGGACGAGGCCGCGCGGAAAGCGGATGCGTCCGTCCGCGCCGGGGATCGCGCCGGCCCGCGTCAGCGCCTCGACGCACGAAGGCGGCGCGTTGGCGAGGCCGATCCGTTCCAGCACCGCGAGCGCCGCGTCGTGGATGCGGCCCATGTCGCCCTCGGCGAGCGGACGGTACCGATCGCCCCGGCTGGGAAGGAGAGGGCCTTCATCCTCGACGGTCGGCTCCATGGCTTCGGCTCCGCGACGGGTGGAGGCAGACTATGTCGCGCCCGCCGCCGCCCCGGTTGAGCCAGCCCCCCGGCGAAAATGAGCCAGCCCCGGCCGGCGCCCCGGTCAGGCGGCGGCCGGCCGGCGGCCCGCCGCCGTCGCCAGCTCGCGGATGCCGGGCTCGATGTGCTGAAGCGCGATCGAGGAGATGCCGAGCCGCAGGAAGCGCGAGTGCCGCTCCGGCCGGTCGAAGAAGCGCGCGCCGGGCTCGATCAGCACGCCGCGCGCGGCCGCCGCCTGCGCCAGCGCGTGCGTGTCGGTGCCGGGCGGGCCTTCGAGCCAGACCGAGGTGCCGCCGGGCGCGGCCGGCGAGCGCCATTCCGGCAGGAAGGTGTCGATGGCCTGCGCCAGCCGCCTGCGCCGCTCGGTGAAGGCAGCCGAGAGCTTGCGCACCAGCGCTTCGTGGTGGCCGAGCGACAGGAACAGCGCCACCGCGCGCTGGTTGTTGGCCGGCGGGTGGCGCAGCATGAAGCGCCGCAGCGCCCTGAGCTCCGCGATCAGCCCGGCGGGCGCGACGATGTAGCCCAGCCGAAGCCCCGGCGCCAGCGTCTTCGACAGCGAGCCGACATAGACGACCCGGCCCGAGCGGTCGATGCCGCGCAGCGCCTGCGGCGGCGCATCGTCCACGAGCTGGGCGTCGTAGCCGTCCTCGATGATGATGCGGTCGTGCCTCTCGGCGTCGGCGATGAGATGGGCGCGCCGCTCGTCCGACAGCGGCGCCATGGTCGGGCAATGGTGGCTGGGCGTCACGAAGACGAAGCCGCAATCGGCCGGGATCGCCCCGGGGTCGATGCCGTCGCGGTCGACCGGCACCGGCACCACCTCGGCGCCGGCCAGCCGGAAGATCGAGCGCGCGTCGGGATAGCCCGGCTCCTCCATCGCCACGCGCGTGCCGCGCCCCATCAGCAGCGTCGCCAGCATGTAGAGCGCGTTCTGGGCGCCGAGCGTGACGATGATCTCGTCCGGGTTGGCGAAGATGCCGCGCCGCGGCAGGAGCCTGGCCTGGATCTGCTCGATCAGCAGCGGGTCGTCGCGGTCGACCATGTCGGCCGCCCAGTTGCGGATCTCCAGCACGGCCAGCGCCATGCGGTTGCATTCGCGCCATTCGGCGGTGGGAAACAGCGCCGGATCGAACTGGCCGTAGACGAACGGATAGGACGACTTGATCCAGTTCTCCTGCTTGCTCGGCTCCGGCATCTCGGAGGCGGCGATGCGCCGGCGCGCCTTCCAGTCGATGGCCTCCTGCGCCGGCTGGCCGGCCTGCTCGCGCATGCGCCCGGGCGCGGTCAGCACCTCGGGGTTGACGAAATGGCCGCGCCGCTCCCGGGCGATGAGGAAGCCCTGGTCCACGAGCTGCTGGAAGGCCAGCACCACCGTGCCGCGCGCCACGCCCAGCTTCTCGGCCAGGATGCGGCAGGACGGCAGCGGCATCGAGGCCGCGATCTGCCGGTCGAGGATGGCGGCGACGATCGCCTGGCGGATCTGCGCCTGCAGCGTCTGGCCGGAATCGGCCGAAATGCGGAACAGGCCGGACCAGATGGCCGGATCGGTGCGTGTGGACATGAAATCTCTCCTCGGGCCGGGCGCGGCTCGGCTCGCGAACGGGTTGGTCCAGCCCATTCAAGACTGGGCCAACGATTTGCGCCAATGAAATAAATTGATCGTACCAATTTGTGCCACTGATCGGTCCGGCCTTGGGCCATCGGTCCGGCCGCCTTGCGCCTGCGGCCTGCGGCGACCGGCGGGGTTCCCAATCGCGCCGCGCCTGATAGTCTCCGCGCCAAAACCGCCATGGCCGGAGGCTGGAATGGACAGGATGCGATTCGACGCCGCGCTCGCCGCGCTTCATGCGCATTGGCGCGCGCGGGGCGGCCTCGACCTGCGCGCGGCCTTCGCGGCCGATGCGGACCGCTTCGCCCGGTTCTCGCTCGCCCTCGACGACCTCCTGCTCGACCTCTCCAGATGCGCGCTGACCGACGAGACCGTGGCGCTGCTGGAGGAGCTGGCCGACGCCGCCGGGCTGGAGGCGCGGCGGGCGGCGATGTTTTCGGGCGCGCGCATCAACGCCACCGAGGACCGGGCCGTGCTGCACGTGGCGCTGCGCGACCTTTCCGGCCGGCCGACCCTCGTCGACGGCCGCGATGTGTCCGGCGACGTCGCCGCCGTGCTCGACGCCATGGCCGCCTTCGCCGACGGCGTGCGCTCGGGCGCGATCACCGGCGCGACGGGACGGCGCATCACCGACATCGTCAACATCGGCATCGGCGGCTCCGACCTCGGCCCGGCCATGGCCACCCTGGCGCTGGCGCCGTACCATGACGGGCCGGCGACGCATTTCGTCTCCAACGTCGACGGCGCCCACATCGCCGACACGCTGAAGCGGCTCGACGCGCAGACGACGCTGTTCGTCGTCGCCTCCAAGACCTTCACCACGGTCGAGACCATGACCAATGCGCGGACCGCGCGGCGCTGGCTGGCCGGGCGGCTGGGCGAGGCGGCGGTGGGGGGGCATTTCTGCGCCGTCTCGACCGCGCTCGACAAGGTCGCGGCGTTCGGCATCCCGCCGGACAGGGTGTTCGGCTTCTGGGACTGGGTCGGCGGCCGCTATTCGCTGTGGTCGGCCATCGGCCTGCCGGTGATGCTGGCGGTCGGGCCGGCCCGCTTCCGCGAGCTGCTTGCCGGCGCGCACGCGATCGACCGGCATTTCGCGCAGGCGCCGCTGCGGCGCAACCTGCCGGTCATGCTCGGCCTCGTCGGCTTCTTCCACCGCGTGGTCTGCTCCTATCCCACCCGCGCCGTCATTCCCTACGACCAGCGGCTCGCGCGCCTGCCGGCCTATCTCCAGCAGCTCGACATGGAATCGAACGGCAAGGGCGTCACGCTCGCCGGCGCGCCGGTCTCCACGCCGACCGGGCCGGTGGTGTGGGGCGAGCCCGGCACCAACGGCCAGCACGCCTTCTTCCAGCTTCTCCACCAGGGCACCGACGTGGTGCCGGTCGAGTTCATCGTGGCAGCACTTGGCCACGAGCCGGAGCTTGCCCATCATCACGACCTCCTGGTCGCCAACTGCCTCGCCCAGTCGGAAGCGCTGATGAAGGGGCGCACGCTCGGGGAGGCGCGGGCGCAGATGCTGGAGAAGGGCATGCCGGAAGGCGAGGTCGACCGCATCGCGCCGCACCGGGTCTTCCCCGGCAACCGCCCGTCGCTGACGCTGCTCTACCGCCGGCTCGACCCGTTCGCGCTCGGCCGGCTGATCGCGCTCTACGAGCATCGCGTCTTCGTCGAGGCGCAGCTTTTCGGCATCAACGCCTTCGACCAGTGGGGCGTGGAGCTGGGCAAGGAGCTGGCCACCGGCCTGCTGCCCGTGGTCGAGGGCGGAGAAGATGCCGCAGGCCGCGACGGCTCGACAGCCGGCCTCGTGCGGCATATGCGAAGGCTGCGGGCTCGGGAGTAGGGATCATGGCCGACATTCGCGGCATCCTGTTCGACAAGGACGGCACGCTGGTCGATTTCCACGCCACGTGGTTCGCGCTGGCCGACCTGCTGGCGCTGCGCGCCGCCGCCGACGACCGGGCGCGCGCCGACGCGCTGCTCGAGGCCGCCGGCTTCGACTTTTCCGCCCACCGCTTCCGTCCCGATTCGGTGCTTGCCGCCGGCACCAACGAGGACATCGTGGCGCTGTGGTATCCGCACGTGCCCGACGCGCAGCGCCGCGTCCTGGTCGAGGAGTTCGACCGGGTGGCGGCGACGCATACGCTGGCGACGCCGGTGGCGCTGCCGGGCTGCCGGGCGGCGCTGTCGGCGCTGCACGCGGCCGGCTACCGGCTGGGCGTTGCCACCAACGATTCGACCGGCGGGGCCGAGCGCGCGCTGCTTTCGCTCGGCGTGGCGCAGATGTTCGACGCCGCCTTCGGCTACGACGCCGTCGCCAACCCCAAGCCGGCGCCGGACACCGTCCACGCCTTCTGCGACCTGACCGGGCTGAAGCCGTCGCAGCTCGCCATGGTCGGCGACAACCGCCACGACCTGCAGATGGCGCGCGCCGGCGGCGTCGGGCTGGCGGTGGGCGTGCTGTCGGGCACCGGCACCTTCGAGAGCCTGTCGCCGCTCGCCGACGCGGTGCTCGATTCGATCGCCGACCTGCCCGACTTCCTCGCCGTCAGGGCCGCGAGCTGACCCCCTTCACGGCCGCCTGAAGCCGACCGGCCTTCCGTAGAGCCGGGCGATGCGGTCCACCGCCTCCGCCAGCCCCTCGCGCACCACCGCCATGGCGTGGCCGCTGGCGTGGATGATCGTTTCGGCGTCGAGCACGATCGCGACATGGCCCTTCCAGAACACGAGGTCACCGCGCTCCAGGCCGGCAAAGTCCGCGCCGATGTCGAGCGGCCGCCCGAGCGCTGCCGCCTGCATGTCGGTGTCGCGCGGGCAGGCGCGCCCGGCCATGCGCAGGCAAAGCTGCACGAGGCCCGAGCAGTCGATGCCGAAGGCACTCGTCCCGCCCCACAGATAGGGCGTGCGCTCCAGCGTCTCGGCGACCGCGACATAGTCGTCCGCGCCATGGTCGACCGGCGAAATGTGGCTGGAAACCACCGCCTCGCCGCTCTCCAGCAGCGCATAGGCCGTGCCGCGCGTCTCGGCCGCCCCGACGATGGCGAGCCGGCTTCCGAGCGACAGCGCCGCGGTCGCCGGCCGCTTCATGTCCGCCCGCGCGTAGACGAAGGTGCGCGGCGCGGTCACGACATGGGTGGCGGCGGGGCCGGGGGCGCGAAGCCCCGACGCCGGCACGTAGCCGACATAGGAATCGCGCGCGGCCTGCACCCAGGCGAAGCCGCCGGCCTCGTCGAACACGGTCACCGCGTCGCCGGCGAGGAGCTGCGTGTCGAGGCCGGCGTCGACGCCCGGCGCGCTCCTCACGTCGAGCACCGGCGCGGCGACCTCGGCCGCGCGGCCGGCAACGAAGCGCGCCGCCTCGACGCGGCCCTTCAGTCGCGCATCGGCGAGGTCGGGGCGAAAGGCGTTCAGCCGGCGGTCGGGTCCGGTCACAGCGGCAGCTCCGCCGCCTTGTCGATGACGAGGTCGCCGAAGCGCTCGACGAACAGCGCGCCCTCCACCGTGCGCCGCACCAGCACGTTGCGTCGGTCGGCCTCGTCGCGGTGGCGCGACACCAGCTTGAGCGCGCCCATCGTGTCGAGGGCGCGGGTGACGACGGGCTTGGTCACGCCGAGCTTCTCCGCGAGCCCCCGCACCGTGTGCGGCGGCGGGTCGAGATAGATGGTGAGCAGGATGGCCATCTGGCGCATGGTAAGGTCGTGCGAGGCGGCGCGCACCTCGGCAAGTGTGACCTGCTGCCAGAGCCGCAGCGACTGGCTGGGACGCATGGTGATTGCCATCGCCGCATCATGGCGGCGAATCGTTTCGGTTCCGTTTCTTTCCCGGCGGGGGCCGTCATCGCCAACGCTCAGCCGTAGCGGGCGGCCAGCACGGCCTCGAGGGCGCGGATACCCTGCGCCTCGCCGCCGACCGGGCAGTGCGGCTTCTCGACCGGGCACCAGCCGTAGATGTCGAGATGCGCCCAGCTCGCCGCCTTCTCCACGAAGCGGCGCAGGAACAGCGCCGCGACGACCGCGCCGGCGAAGCCGTCGCCGGTGACGTTGTTCAGGCCGGCCACCTTGGAGGCGAGCTTGCGGTCGTAGGGCGACCACAGCGGCATGCGCCACAGCGGGTCCGCCGCGCCGGCCGAGGCCGCCGCCAGCTCGGCCGCGAGCGCGTCGTCGTCGGTGAAGAAGGGCGCAAGGTCCGGCCCGAGCGCCACGCGCGCCGCCCCCGTCAGCGTCGCCATGTCGATCAGGAGGTGCGGCTCCTCCTCGTCGGCGAGCGCCAGCGCGTCGGCCAGCACCAGCCGGCCCTCGGCGTCGGTGTTGCCGACCTCCACGGTGAGGCCCTTGCGGCTCGCGAGCACGTCGCCCGGGCGGAAGGCGGCCCCGGAAATGGCGTTCTCCACCGCCGGGATCAGCACGCGCAGCCGCACGTCGAGCCGGCCGCCCATGACGAGGGCGGCGAGCCCCAGCACGTTCGCCGCCCCGCCCATGTCCTTCTTCATCAGGAGCATGCCGGACGGGGTCTTGATGTCGAGGCCGCCGGTGTCGAAGCACACGCCCTTGCCGACCAGCGTCACCTTCGGCGCCTCCGGCCGCCCCCACCTCATGTCGATCAGGCGCGGCGCCTCGGCCCCCGCGCGCCCGACCGCGTGGATCATCGGGAGGTTCTGCGCCAGAAGGTCGTCGCCGGCGGTGACGGCCACCTGCGCGCCATGCGTGGCGGCCAGCGCCCGCGCCGCCGCCTCCAGCGCCTGCGGCCCCATGTCGTTGGCCGGCGTGTTGATGAGGTCGCGCACCAGATACACCGCCTCGGCGCGCCGGCGCACGGCCTCGACGTCGACGCCCTCTGGCGCGGCGAAGGAGATCGCCGGCGTCTCGGCCTTGCGGTAGCGCGCGAAGGCATAGGCGCCGAGCATGAGGCCGAGCGCGGCGAGCTCCGGCTCGTCCGGCGTTTCGGCGAAGCGCCATGCGCCGTCGGGCAGGCTGCGCGCCAGCGCGCCGGCGGCGAGCGGCGAGAAGGCGTCGCGCCTGCCCGCCACGCCCCTGTCCGCCACGCCCCTGTCCGCCACGCCGTAGAGCGCGCCCGCCACCGCGCCGTCCGGGCCGGGCAGCGTCAGCAGCTTTCCCGCCGCGCCCGCGAAGCCGTTGGCCTCGACCCACCTGCGCGCGGCATCGTCCAGCGCAAGGCCCGCGAGGCTCTCGCGCGTGACGAGATGCACCGGGCGCGCGTCGGCGGCGGGCTTGGCGGTCAGCGTGAGCGTCATGATGTCCTCGTCCTCGGATGCGGACGGCGGCGCGGCCTTAACCGTCCGTTAGGGTTAACGGAATATTGCTCGTCTTCAGCCTTGGGCCCCGGTGGACAGCATCGTCGCGGGCCGCATCACCGATGGAGACGTGAGGCCGATGTTGACCAACCACGACGCGAACGCAACGGGTAAACGCCTCGGCGTTGCCGCCCTTGCCGTGGTGGCGGCGCTGTCGCTTGCCGGCTGCGCCGGCAAGGACCGCATGAGCACCGGCTCGGTGTCGCGCGATTCGGGACGGCCGCTGGAGACGATGTCGGCGCCGGAGCTGGCCTCGAGCGTCGATTCGCTCGGCCGCGCCTACGCGAGGAACTCCAGGGATCTGAACACGGCCATGCGCTACGCGCAGGCGTTGCAGATGAGCGGCCGCAACGACCAGTCGCTGGCGGTGATGCGCAAGCTCGCCATCGATCATCCCACCGAGCGGCAGGTGCTGGCCGGCTACGGCAAGGCGCTGGCCGCGGCCGGTGAGCTGGAGCCGGCGCTCGACGCCGTGCGCCGCGCCCAGACCCCGGAATATCCCGACTGGAAGCTGATCTCGGCCGAGGCCGCCATCCTCGACCAGCTCGGCCAGCAGGACGAGGCGCGCCGCCTCTATCGCCGCGCGCTGGAGATGAAGCCGAGCGAGCCGACCGTCCTGTCCAATCTCGGCATGTCCTACGTGCTGAGCGGCGACCTGAAGAGCGCCGAGACCCACATGCGCCAGGCCGCGCAGGCCCCGGGCGCCGACAGCCGCGTGCGCCAGAACCTCGCCCTCGTGGTCGGGCTTCAGGGCCGCTTCAAGGAGGCCGAGGAGATCGCCACCCGCGAACTGTCGCCCGACCAGGCCAGCGCCAACGTCGCCTATCTGCGCTCGATGCTCGCCCAGCAGAACACCTGGAGCCAGCTCCGCGACGAGGAGCGCGACACCAACTGATCCGGGGCGGTTCCGGGAGAACGCGAAGCGGCCTCGCGTCCGCCATCGCGGAAGCACGGAAGAAGGACCGTTTCGCCGCCTCCACGGAGCCGTGAAACGGTCGTCCCGCGGCGCATCGCCGCAAGCGGGCCGCGCCGCTGGCGGGCCGGCATCGACCTTCCTACCTGTGTTGCATCGCACAACAGGCAACAGGAAGGAGGACAGCCATGTCCACCCGCTCTTTCGCCAGGGGGTTCGCCGGCTTCCTCGACGTCCTCGACAGCGCGCTTGCCGTCTCGGCGGCCACGCGCCGGCACCGCCAGCCCGGCGACGCCGACCTGAAGCGCCTCGGCATCGACCCCGACCAGTTCCACCGCATCCGCCGCTACTGAGCCGGGCGGGCGCAAGCGTTCCTATTTGCGCAGGAAGGTGAGGTAGGCGGGGGTGCGGCCCTCGCGGATCGCCTTGGCCTCGTAGCGCGTGCCGGGCCAGCCCTCGTAAGGCGTGCGCCAGTCGAGCGCCGACCGCGCCTGCCAGGCGAAGGCGCCGTGCGCCTCGCAGGCGAGCAGCGTCCAGTCGACATAGCTGTCGATGTCGGAGGCGAAGCGGAAGCGGCCGCCGCCCTTCATCACCCGCGCGAAGCGGTCGAGATTGGCGGGGTTGACGAAGCGCCGCTTGAAGTGCCGCTTCTTCGGCCACGGGTCGGGATAGAACAGGTCGATGCCGTCGAGCGAGCCGTCCGGCAGCCAGTCGAGCAGCCGCGTGGCGTCGTCGTCGTAGAGGCGCAGGTTCGGCCGCGGCTCCTCATGGAGCCGCGACAGGAATTTCGCCATGCCGTTGACGAAGGGCTCGACGCCGATGAAGCCGGCGGCGGGGAAGCGGCCGGCCTCGTGGTGGAGGTGCTCGCCGCCGCCGAAGCCGATCTCCAGCCGCACCGCCGAGACCGGCACGGCAAACAGGCTCGAAAGGTCGGCCGGCGCCGGCCGCGACAGGTCGAGCCTCAGGCGCGGCAGAAGCTCGGCCGCGATCTGCGCCTGCGCCGGGCGCAGCGTCTTGCCCCTGCGGCGGCCGAAGAACGCCTCGGTCGAGCGTGTGCGACGTTGCTCTGCCATGGCCGGCCGCCGGCGTCCGCGCTCAGGCGGCGATCGCCTGCTTCAGCGCCCTGGTGAGATCGGTCCTCTCCCAGGAGAAGGAGCCGTCGCGGCCGGGCTTGCGGCCGAAATGGCCGTAGGCGGCGGTGCGGGCATAGATCGGCTTGTTCAGGTCGAGGCGCCGGCGGATTCCGCTCGGCGACAGGTCCATCACCTTGCGGATGGCGGCCTCGACCTGCTCGTCGCCGACGTTCCTGCCCGTGCCGTGCAGGTCGACATAGACCGACAGCGGCTGGGCGACGCCGATGGCGTAGGAGAGCTGGATGGTGCAGCGCTCGGCCAGCCCCGCCGCCACGACGTTCTTGGCCAGGTAGCGCGCGGCATAGGCCGCCGAGCGGTCGACCTTGGTCGTGTCCTTGCCGGAGAAGGCGCCGCCGCCATGGGGGGCCGAGCCGCCATAGGTGTCGACGATGATCTTGCGCCCCGTCAGCCCGGCGTCGCCGTCCGGCCCGCCGATCACGAACTTGCCGGTCGGGTTGATGTACCAGTTGCAGTCGTCGGCGATCTTCAGGTCGCCCAGCGCCTCGCGGACATAGGGCTCGACGACCTGGCGCACCTTCCGGGAATCCCAGCTCTCGTCGAGATGCTGGGTCGACAGCACGATCGAGGTCGCCTCGGCGGCCTTGCCGTCGACATAGCGCACCGTCACCTGGCTCTTGGCGTCGGGGCCGAGCCTGCCGACATCGCCCTCGCCCTTGTGGCGGGCGGCCGACAGAAGCTCGAGGATGCGGTGGCTGTAGTAGATCGGCGCCGGCATCAGGTCGGGCGTCTCGTTGCAGGCATAGCCGAACATGATGCCCTGGTCGCCCGCGCCTTCCTCGCCCTGGCGGTCGGCCGCGTTGTCCACCCCTTGCGCGATGTCGGCCGACTGCGGATGAAGCAGCACGTCGATCTTCACCGTCTTCCAGTGGAAGCCGTCCTGCTCGTAGCCGATGTCGCGGATCGCCTTGCGCGCGACCGACCTGAACTTGGCCGGGTTGATGACCTTGTTGCCGTTCCTGTCGGTCTTGAGCAGCGAGTCGGGAACCCGGACCTCGCCGGCGATGATCACCCGGTTGGTGGTTGCCAGCGTCTCGGCGGCGATGCGCACCGTCCACGGGTCCGTTCCGGTCTTCCTGGCCTCGCGATAGACGAGGTCGACGATCTCGTCGGAGATGCGGTCGCACACCTTGTCGGGGTGGCCTTCGGAAACGGACTCACTGGTGAAAAGATAGTTGCGGCGAGACACGGGCATCCCCTCATGAAAGAAAAGCCGGGCGGTCCCCGGCCAAAGCGCCGTTAGTTATCTGTGCGCGCCTTGCCGCGTCAAGCAGACAAACGGCCACGCGGAAGCGGGGAAGGGGAAAGAGATTCCCTATAGTTAAACGGCGCGCGCGGCCGGCGCCGTCACTCGTCGTCGGCCAGCGTGCGCACCAGGTCGATGATCCTGCGCCGCACCTTCGGGTCGCCGATGCGGGCGAAGGCGCGGTTGAGCAGCAGCCCCTCGGTGCTGGACAGGAAATCGACGACATAGGCGGTCTGGCTGTCCTCGGCGAAGCCTTCGGCGCCGCCGCCGCCCGGCGCGCCCTCGAAGAAATAGGAGACGGGAACCTCGAGGATCGAGGCGATGGCCTGCAGGCGGCTGGCGCCGACGCGGTTGGTGCCCTTCTCGTATTTCTGGACCTGCTGGAAGGTGATGCCGAGATGCTCGCCGAGCTTCTCCTGGCTCATGCCCAGCACGTTGCGCCGCAGGCGGATGCGTCCCCCGACATGGACGTCGATCGGATTGGGCTTCTTCTTGCTTTCCGCCATGATTCCCCTCACCGTCGCCGCCTGTGGCCCGCCGGGCCGGCGCTCCTGGCCAAGGCGACCTGCCGGCTCCGCCCCCCGACGGTCCAGCCTCTCGAATCCCGCGGGAAACGTGGCGGCACTATGAGTCGCTAATATACCCATGTCAATCCGCGTTGACCGCCGCGCGCAGGCCGAGCGCGGCCCACAGCGCAAGCAGGAAAACGACGGCGAGCCCCGCCAGTTCCGGCCGGCCGGCGGGCGAGGCCAGGCGCTGGCGCGGCACCGCCACGTCGAGGGCGCCGACCGCGTCGAGCGCGAAGGCGTCGATCACCCGCCCATAGGCGTCGATGACGCCCGAAATGCCGTTGTTGGCGGCGCGCACCAGCGGCCGCCCCGCCTCCACGGCGCGGATCTGCGCCTGCCGGAAATGCTGGTACGGGCCCGGCGTGTCGCCGAACCAGGCGTCGTTGGTGACGTTGAGGATGAAGTCGGCCTTCGTGTCGCCGTAGCCGGCCGTGCCGGGAAAGATGATCTCGTAGCAGATGAAGGGCAGCGCCGTCGCGCCGCCCTGCGTCGACAGAAGGTTGCGCTGGCTGCCGGCCGAGAAGGCGGAGACCGAGCGCACCAGCTTCTCGACGCCGATGCGCGACAGAAGATCGGCGAAGGGCATGAACTCGCCGAAGGGCACCAGCCACAACTTGTCGGCGGCGTCGACGATCTCGCCGGCGGAATCGATGGCCACGATAGCGTTGTAGTAGCGCGCGTCGGCCCGCTCGCCCTCGATGCGCACCGCGCCCGCCATCAGGGTCTGGCCGTCGCCGACGAGGTCGGCCAGCGCCACCAGCGCCTCGGGCTGCTCGGACAGGATGAAGGGAACCGACGTCTCCGGCCACACGATCAGCCCGGGCGCGGGGGCGCCCTCGACCGGCGGGCGGGCCGACAGGTCGATCAGCGCGCGGAAGATGCGCTGGCGCACCGAGGCGTCCCACTTCTCGGCCTGGTCGACCGAGGGCTGGACGATGCGCACGTTCACCAGCGCCGGCGGCGCGGCTTCGGCGGTCGAAAGCCGCCAGAGGCCGTAGCCGGCATGGAGCGCGACGGCGAGCGCGGCGACGGCGAGCCCCGCGGCGCGCCCGCGGCGCGAGGCGGCGAGCGCGGGCGCGGAAAACACAAACACGGCGAGCGCGTTGACGCCCGCCATGCCGACGACGCCGACCGACTGCATCAGGAGCGGCACCGGCATCGCCGCCTGGCCGATCGCGTTCCACGGAAAGCCGGTCAGCACGAAGGTGCGCAGCCACTCCGCGAGCGCGAAGGAAACGGCGAGCGCGGCGATGCGGCCGGCCCCGTCGCTCCACATCAGCCGCGCCAGCATGGCGGCGAGCCCGTAGAAGGCGCCAAGCAGCGCCGGCAGGCCGACGACGGCGACGGGCAGCGCCCACGCGAACAGCTCGGCCTCGACCAGAAGTGCCGCGCCCGTCCACCACAGGCCGGCGAGGAAATAGCCGAAGCCGAACCACCAGCCGATGGCGAAGGGCCGCAATGCCCGGCGCACAAGGCGCTCGCCCGGCTGGCTCGCCGCGCCGTCGAGGAGCCAGACGAGGACCGGGAAGGAGACGAAGCAGGCGGCGAAGAAGTCGAAGGGCGGCTGCGACAGCGCGGCAAACGCGCCGGCGGCCAGCGCCGCGAGCGCCCGCCGCCATCCCCACAGCAATATCACCTTGCCGGCAAGGCGCTCCATGAAATCACCGGAACTGTCGCGCGAATCACCCCGGACCCGTTCTAGCAGCGGCTGCGGCGGGCTCCAAACCCGCGCCGGCCGCGTCAGCCCTCGAGATCGGTCTTCAGCCGGTCGAGCAGGTCGACGGCCCGCGCGGCGTAGGGGCCGATCCAGCGGTCGTGGATGCGCTTGATCGGCAGGGGGTTGAGATGGTTCCAGCGTTCCCGCCCCTTGCGCCGCACGATCACCAGATCGGCCTCCTCCAGCACCTTAAGGTGCTGCATCACCGTGCAGCGGTCGAGCGCCGGGAAGGCGGCGCACAACTCGCCCGTCATCCGCGGCCGGTCCTTGAGCGCGTCGAGGATCGCGCGGCGGACCGGCGCCGCCAAGGCCCTGAAAATCCTGTCCGAATCGACTTCACTTGACATGTTGTATTTTTATAACATGATGTGGCGTCCAACAAGCGGCCCGATCGTCGGGCGGGCCGGCAGGCACAGGAGGCCGACCGTGGAGCTGAAGTTCTCCGTGTCCGGCCGGATCGCGAGGCCCGTGGCCGAGGTGTTCGAGGCCGTCGTCGATCCGGCGCAGCTGTCGCGCTATTTCACCACCGGCGGCGCGCGCGGCCGCCTGGAGACGGGCGCGACCGTCTACTGGGATTTCCACGACTTTCCCGGCGCCTTCCCGGTCGAGGTGGTCGAGGTCGAGAAGGACCGGCGGATCGTGCTGCGCTGGGCGGCCGAGGAGGGCACGGCCGGCGGCGAGGCCGGGGCGGCGGGGTCCTTCACCACGGTGACGATGACCTTCGAGCCGACCGGCGACGGGCGCACCCTCGTCACCATCGCCGAGGAGGGCTGGCGCGAGACCGAGGCGGGCCTCAGGGCCTCCTACGGCAACTGCCAGGGCTGGATGCAGATGCTGTGCGCGCTCAAGGCCCATATCGAGCACGGCATCAACCTGCGCGAGGGCATGTTCAAATAGGCGCGGCGCGCCCGGCACCTTGATAAGCCGCGTCCTTTCCTTTATATGAGCATCAAATTCTTGGTCGGTACGGCGAAGAGTGGGTCCACCCGGTCCCGCTCTTTTTTGTTAGCCGGCCCATGGAGACGAGATGACCGAAGGGCTTTTGGGCGACGACCGCATCATCCGCGAAACCGGCCTCGACGCGCGCATCGCCGGCATCGTGCGCCCGGTGCTGGCCGCGGCCGGCTTCCGGCTGGTGCGCGTGCGCCTGACCGGCCAGAACGGGCTGACGCTGCAGATCATGGCCGAGCGCGAGGACGGCACCATGGACGTCGACGGCTGCGAGGAGGCAAGCCGCGCCGTCTCGCCGGCGCTCGATGTGGAAGATCCGATCGACAGGGCGTATCATTTGGAAATCTCCTCGCCGGGCATCGACCGGCCGCTGGTGCGCAAGGACGACTTCGCCGCGGCGCTCGGCCATCTCGCCAAGCTGGAGACCGCCGTGCCGGTGGCCGAGCGCAGGCGCTTCCGCGGCAGGATCGTCGCCGCCGACGACGAGGCCGTGACGATCGAGCGCGACCAGGCCGCCTATGGCGAGGAGCCCACGGTGCGCGTCCCCTTCGATGCGCTGGCCGAGGCGAAGCTGATCCTGACCGACGAGCTGGTGCGGGAGGCGCTGCGCAAGGACAAGGAAGCCCGCCAGGCGGCGAAGAGGAATGCCGGCGACGACGCCGACGACGCCGACGGGATCGAAGACGGAACCGAAACGGAAAACTGAACCGGACGCCCGGCTGGGACGCCGGGAACCTGCCTCAGGGAGACGAAGATGGCAGTCAGTGCAAACAGGCTCGAGCTTCTGCAGATCGCCGATGCGGTCGCGCGCGAGAAGGCGATCGACAAGTCAATCGTGATCGCCGCCATGGCCGACGCGATCCAGAAGGCGGCGCGCTCGCGCTACGGCCAGGAGACCAACATCCGCGCCGACATCAACCCCAACACCGGCGAGATGAAATTGCAGCGGCTGCTGGAGGTGGTCGAGAACGTCGAGGAATACGCCCGCGAGATCTCGCTGGCCGACGCGCGCCACCGCAACCCCGACGCCCAGATCGGCGACTTCATCGCCGAGCAGCTGCCGCCGATGGATTTCGGCCGCATCGCCGCCCAGTCGGCCAAGCAGGTCATCGTCCAGAAGGTGCGCGAGGCCGAGCGCGACCGCCAGTTCGAGGAATACAGGGACCGCGTCGGCGAGATCGTCAACGGCACGGTCAAGCGCGTCGAGTACGGCAACGTCGTGGTCGACCTCGGCCGCGGCGAGGGCATCATCCGCCGCGACGAGCTGATCCCGCGCGAGAACTTCAAGTATGGCGACCGCGTGCGCGCCTATGTCTACGACGTGCGCCGCGAGCAGCGCGGGCCGCAGATCTTCCTGTCGCGCACCCATCCGCAGTTCATGGCCAAGCTGTTCACCATGGAGGTGCCGGAGATCTACGACGGCATCATCGAGATCAAGTCGGTGGCCCGCGATCCGGGCTCGCGCGCCAAGATCGCGGTGATCTCCCGCGACAGCTCGATCGATCCGGTCGGCGCCTGCGTCGGCATGCGCGGCAGCCGCGTGCAGGCCGTGGTCGCCGAGCTCCAGGGCGAGAAGATCGACATCATCCCGTGGAGCCAGGACGCCGCCGCCTTCATCGTCAACGCGCTTCAGCCGGCCGAGGTGGCCAAGGTGGTGCTCGACGAGGATGCCGAGCGCATCGAGGTCGTCGTGCCCGACGACCAGCTCTCGCTGGCCATCGGCCGCCGCGGCCAGAACGTGCGGCTGGCCTCGCAGTTGACCGGCTGGGACATCGACATCCTGACCGAGCAGGAGGAGAGCGAGCGCCGCCAGAAGGAGTTCGTCGAGCGCTCGACCCTGTTCATGGATGCGTTGAACGTCGACGAGATGGTCGGCCAGGTGCTGGCCTCCGAGGGCTTCACCTCCGTCGAGGAGGTGGCCTATGTCGACGCCGACGAGATTTCCTCCATCGACGGCTTCGACGAGGCCACGGCGGAAGAGATCCAGATGCGCGCGCGCGAGTATCTCGACCGCATCGAGGCCGAGCACGACGCCAGGCGCCGCGAGCTGGGCGTCGAGGACGAGCTGCGCGAGCTGCCGGGCATCACCACCGCCATGATGGTGGCGCTGGGCGAGGACGGCGTGAAGACGGTCGAGGACTTCGCCGGCTACGCCGTCGACGACCTCGTCGGCTGGAAGGAGCGCAAGGACGGCGAGACCAAGTTCTTCCCCGGCGTGCTGGCCGATTTCGGCGTCTCCCGCGCCGAGGCCGAGCAGATGGTGGTGGCCGCCCGCCTGAGGATGGGCTGGATTTCCGAGGACGACCTCGTCGCCGAGGGCGAGGAGGACGAGGCCGCAGAGGAAGCAGCCGGGGCATGATCGTGCGTCCGGACGGAGCAGCGCTTGAACGAGATGAGCGAACGCACATGTATAGTGACGCGCGGGTCGGGCGGGCCGGACGGCTTGCTGCGCTTCGTCGCGGGGCCGGACATGTCCGTGGTGCCCGATCTCAAGCGCAGGCTCCCCGGACGCGGCTGCTGGGTCACGGCTGAGCGCGTCCACGTCGACCAGGCCGCGAGGAAGAACCTGTTCGCCCGCGCCCTGAAGGCGAAGGTGACGCCGCCGGCCGATCTCGGCGCCATGGTCGACCGGCTGATGGCGCAGAGCGCGCTGGGCAGCCTCGGCCTCGCCCGCAAGGCCGGCCAGGTCGTGCTCGGCGCGGCCAAGGTGGAGGCCGCGGTGCGCGCCGGCAAGGCCGCGCTGGTGCTTCACGCGCTGGAAGCCTCGCCCGACGGCGTGCGCAAGATCGATCAGGCCCGCCGGGCGACCGTCCATCTGGGCGGCCCGGACATCCCCGCCTACAAACTCTTTTCGCAGGCCGAATTGGGTTTGGCATTGGGGGGCACAAATGTGATACATGCTGCCGTGCTCGCCCAGGATGCGGGCAAGGCGGTCGTAAAGCGCGTGGTGGCGCTTGACCGTTACAGGGGCGGTTCCCCCGACGACCGGACGTTTGTTGCGGCAACCGGCGTTTGCGACGACGCCGCAGAGGACATGGAATGAGCGATACCAAGGACGACAAGACGCTGAGCGTCAACACGAAGAAGACGCTGACGCTGAAGCGGCCCGGTGTGGAGCAGGGCACGGTGCGCCAGAACTTCTCGCACGGGCGCACCAAGGCCGTCGTCGTCGAGACCAAGAAGCGCAAGTTCTCGCTGCCCGGCGACCGGCAGGAGGCGCCGCAGCCGGCGGTGACGCTGAAGCCGCGCGCGCCGCAGCCGGCCGCGCCGCAGCAGCCCGCCGCGCCGCACCCCGTGCAGCCCTCGTCGCGCCCCGGTATGGTTCTCAACGAGCTGTCGACCGAGGAGATGGAGGCCCGCCGCCGCGCGCTTCAGGATTCCAGGGTCCGCGAGGTCGAGGAGCGCAGGCGTGCCGCCGAGGAGGCGCAGCGCCGCGCCGAGGAAGAGGAGCGCCGCCGCCGCGAGCGCGAGGAATCCGCCCGCCGCCAGGCCGAGGAGGAAGCCCGCCTTCAGGCCGAGGCCGAGGCGCGCCGCCGCGCCGAGGAGGAGGCGAAGCGCCGCTCCCCGGTCGAGGAGAAGGTGGCGATCGTCGACGACGAGGAGGAAAAGCCGCGTGGCGCCGGCGCCGGCGTGCGCCGCGGTCCGGTCAAGCCCGAGGTCGCCGCGCCCAAGCCGGTCAAGGCCAAGGGCGAGGAGGACCGCCGCCGCGGCAAGCTGACGCTGACCTCGGCGCTGTCGGACGAGGACGCGCGCGCGCGCTCGCTGTCGGCGATGCGCCGCCGGCAGGAGAAGTTCAAGCGCTCGCTGCACAACGAGCCGCGCGAGAAGATCTCGCGCGAGGTCGTGCTGCCCGAGACCATCACCATCCAGGAGCTCGCCCAGCGCATGGCCGAGCGGGCGGTCGACGTCATCAAGTTCTTCATGAAGCAGGGCCAGATGATGAAGCCCGGCGACGTGATCGACGCCGACACCGCCGAGCTGGTCGCCAGCGAGTTCGGCCACACCGTCAAGCGCGTCGCCGAATCGGACGTCGAGGAGGGCCTGTTCGACATCGAGGACAGGCAGGAGGACCGGAAGTCGCGTCCGCCCGTCGTCACCATCATGGGCCATGTCGACCACGGCAAGACCTCGCTGCTCGACGCCATCCGCAACGCCAACGTGGTGGCCGGCGAGCACGGCGGCATCACCCAGCACATCGGCGCCTATCAGGTCGAGCAGAACGGGCAGAAGATCACCTTCATCGACACGCCCGGCCACGCCGCCTTCACCGCCATGCGCGCCCGCGGCGCCCAGGCCACCGACATCGCCGTGCTGGTGGTGGCGGCCGACGACAGCGTGATGCCGCAGACGATCGAGTCCATCAACCACGCCAAGGCGGCCGGCGTGCCGATCATCGTGGCGATCAACAAGATCGACAAGCCGACGGCCGACCCGCAGAAGGTGCGCACCCAGCTCCTCCAGCACGAGGTGTTCGTGGAGTCGATGGGCGGCGAGGTGCTCGACGTCGAGGTCTCGGCCAAGAACCGCACCAATCTCGACAAGCTGCTCGAGGCCATCCTGCTGCAGGCCGAGATCCTCGACCTCAAGGCCAATCCCGACCGCACGGCCGAGGGCGTGGTCATCGAGGCCAAGCTCGACAAGGGCCGCGGCCCGGTGGCGACCGTGCTCGTCCAGACCGGCACGCTCAAGCCCGGCGACATCATCGTCGCCGGCAACGAGTGGGGCCGCGTGCGCGCGCTTGTCGACGACCGCGGCGGCCAGGTCAGGGACGCCGGCCCGTCGATGCCGGTGGAGATCCTCGGCCTTCAGGGCACGCCGCAGGCCGGCGACCGCATCGCCGTGGTCGAGAACGAGGCCCGCGCTCGCGAGATTTCCGAATACCGCCAGCGCAAGGCGCGCGAGAAGGCGGTGGCCCGCCAGGCCGGCCAGCGCGGCTCGCTCGAGCAGATGATGTCGCAGCTCCAGACCACGGGCCTCAAGGAGTTCCCGCTGGTCATCAAGGGCGACGTCCAGGGCTCGATCGAGGCCATCGTCGCCGCGCTCGACAAGCTCGGCACCGACGAGGTGCGCGCCCGCATCGTCCATTCCGGCGCCGGCGCCATCACCGAGAGCGACGTGTCGCTGGCCGCGACGTCCGACGCCGCGATCATCGGCTTCAACGTGCGCGCCAACAGGCAGGCGCGCGACGCCGCCGAGCAGGCCGGCATCGAGATCCGCTACTACAACATCATTTACGACCTGGTGGACGACATCAAGGCGGCCATGTCGGGCCTGCTGTCGCCCGAGCGCCGCGAGACCTTCCTCGGCAACGCCGAGATCCTCGAGGTGTTCAACATCACCAAGGTCGGCAAGGTGGCGGGCTGCCGCGTCACGGAAGGCAAGATGGAGCGCGGCGCGGGCGTGCGCCTGATCCGCGACAACGTCGTCATCCACGAGGGCACGCTGAAGACGCTGAAGCGCTTCAAGGACGAGGTGTCGGAGGTGCCGGTCGGCCAGGAATGCGGCATGGCCTTCGCCAATTACGAGGACATCCGCGCCGGCGACGTCATCGAGGCCTACCGCGTCGAGATGGTGTCGCGGTCGCTCTGAGCGCCGGCATCGCGCGGGGGGAGGCCGGCCGTGCCGGCCTTCGTCCACCCGGCGGCGCGGCGGCGGACGGGAGGCCCGGTTCAGAAGCGGTATCCAACCCGCACGCCGGCATGGTCGGCGCCCTGGTTGCGCGAACACAGGCCCGCATTCGAGAAATGATCGTGATAGACCTGCACCGTGAGGTTTGGGCCGATGTCGTAGCCGAGCCCCGCCGAAAGGTGGAAAAGGGCCCGGCAGCCGAGCGCCTTGTATCGGGTCGGGTTGTGCAGGTCGTCCGCGTTGTGGATCGCGCCGCCGACGCCGGCCACGAGGTAGAGGCGGTCGGTGACATAGGCTTCCCATTCGACGCCCGCGAACAGGAAGTCGGTCCGCTCGCCGCCCGGGGAGAGGTTCACGCCGACATAGGGGCGCGGCGCGCCGACGGCAGCCAGGAAGTCGGGCGACGGAAACATGGCCTGGCCGTGCAGCGTCACGCCGGAATGGTTCCGCCCGCTGAGGACGCCCGTGTCGTAGGACGCCAGGCCGAGGCGCAGCTCGAGGCGGTCGGCGTTGCGCGTCTCGAAGCGCAGGCTTTCGATCAGCGATTCGCCGCCCGCCGCCGCGGGCGAGGACAGGACAGGAAAGAGCGCGAGGGCGCAAAGGACATGACAGCGTTTCATCGTCGGCCAAATCATCGGGATCCCGCGCCGTGCAGCTTCGTGCCGGGCGCGCGGATCTGTCAAGCGGGCGAGGGCGAGGGCGAGGGCGCGGCGCTTCCGGCGGGGCTGGCGGCATGACCAAGCCGGCCGGACCCTCCCAGCGCCAGCTCCGCGTCGGCGAGCAGGTGCGCCACGCCCTGACCGACATCCTCCAGCGCGGCGAAATCCGCGACGAGGTGCTGGAGACCGTCCTCGTCTCGATCTCCGAGGTGCGCATGTCGCCGGACCTGAAGATCGCCACCGCCTTCGTCTCGCTGATCGGCGAGGCCCCGGACGCGCAGGACGACCAGGCCGTCATCAAGGCGCTGGCCAGGAACGCGAAATTCATCCGCGGCCGCGTCTCGGGCGCGCTCAGGCAGTTGAAATACATGCCGGAATTTCGCTTCCGGCTCGACACCAGCTACGACAACATGGCCCGCATCGACGAATTGCTGCGCTCCCCGCAGGTGGCGCGCGACCTCGATGCCGGCGAGGAAGAGGAAGATTGATGGCCCGCCAGCGCAGGAAGAAGGGCCGGCCGGTCTCCGGCTGGCTGGTGCTCGACAAGCCGAGGGGCATGGGCTCGACCGACGCGGTCTCGAGGATCAAGTGGCTCTTCGGCGCGGAGAAGGCGGGCCATGCCGGCACGCTCGACCCGCTGGCCTCGGGCATGCTGCCGATCGCGCTCGGCGAGGCGACCAAGACCGTTCCCTACGTGCAGGACGGGGCCAAGGTCTACCGCTTCACCGTGGCGTGGGGGCAGGAGCGCACCACCGACGACCTCGAGGGCGAGGTGACGCGGACCTCCGACGCGCGCCCGGACGAGGCCGCCATCCGCGCCCTCATGCCGAAATACACCGGCGTCATCATGCAGACGCCGCCGCAGTTCTCGGCGATCAAGATCGCCGGCGAGCGCGCCTACGACCTGGCCCGCGAGGGCGAGGCGGTCGAGATCCCCGCCCGCGAGGTCGAGATCGTCCGCTTCGACCTGGTCGAGATTCCCGACGACAACGCCGCCGTGTTCGAGATCGAGTGCGGCAAGGGCACCTATGTCCGCTCCATCGCCCGCGACATGGGCCGCGACCTCGGCTGCTGGGGCCACATCGCCGCGCTGCGCCGCACCGAGGTTTACCCCTTCACGGCCGACGATCTCGTCACCCTCGCCGAGCTGGAGGCGGCGGCCGCGCCGGCCGCCCCGGCCGATACGGCGGCGGAAGGGGAGGAGCAGCGCCCCGCGCGCCCCGGCCCGCAGGAATGGAAGGCGCTCGACGCGCTGCTTCTCGACACGGGCGCAGCCCTCGACAGCCTGCCGCAGGTGGTCGTCACCGACGATGCCGCCGCCCGCATCCGGCTCGGCAACCCGGTGATCGTGCGCGGCCGCGACGCGCCGGCCGAGGCCGACGAGGCCTGCGCCTTCGCGCGCGGCCGCCTCGTCGCCATCGGCGCCATCGAGGCCGGGATGTTCCGCCCCAAGCGCGTCTTCACGGGCTGATTCCTCTGGCATTTCGGTACCCTTGGGGGCATTGTCCCGGCGAGCCGATGTGAGGATGCCTTGTCGAACCACGACAATGTCAGCAATGCGGGGAACCGCGGCCGGATTTCGATCAGCACGATCCTGTGGCTTCTGGTGGCCGCCATCATCGTGCCGGAGATGATCTTCTCCGCCATCGCCTTCCACCGCAACAACCAGGCGCAGCAGGCGATGCTGACGACGCTGGCGGAGGCCACCGCGGGCTCCATCGCCGAGACGGTGGACCGCCAGATCGCCGGCATGGTCACGACGCTGCGCGCGCTGTCCACCTCCGGGTCGCTGGAGGCCGGCGCGCTGTCGGATTTCTACGCCCGCTCGGCCCAGGCGCTGCACGACACCGGCACCCACCTCGTCGTCGCCGACGAGAACCTGATGCAGATCTTCAACACCCGCGCGCCCTTCGGCACCAAGCTTCCCGACATCACCGACATCGTCACCGGCGAGCGCGCGCTCGCCACCGGCCAGCCGACGGTCAGCGGCGTCTTCTTCGGCGAGACCGCGCAGCGCTGGGTGTTCAACGTCATGTTGCCGGTGCATCAGGAGGACGGGCCGGCGCGGCTTCTCATCCTGTCGCAGAACGTCGAGGCGCTGGCCGGCGCGCTCGCGGCGCGCAACCTGCGCGGCGGCTGGAACGCCGTCATCGTCGACGGCGCCGGCTCCGTGCTCGCCTCCTCCTTCTCGTGGACCGACGTCGGCAAGCCGTTCTTCCTCGCCGGCAAGGACCTGCCGGCGGCCGGCATCACCCTTCCCGCCACGGTGGAGCACGAGGGCGAGACCTACGAGACCATCCGCGCCCGCTCCGAGCTGACCGGCTGGCAGACCATCGTCTGGGCCCCGACCTCGGTCGTGCGCGCGCCGGTCGTCAGCGCCATGCGCATGCTGGCGCTGGGCGGGCTCGCCATCGTCGCCGTGGGCATCGTGCTCGCCTGGGTGCTCGGCCGCCGCATCACCGGCTCGGTGCGGCGGCTGGCCGGCGACGCCAGGCGGCTGGGCGCGGGCGAGCATGTCGAGGCCGGCGACTATCCGGTCATCGAGATCGCCACCGTGTCGCAGGCGCTGGCCCAGGCCTCGAAGGACCGGCGCGCGGCCGAGAACGAGATCCGCTTCCTGATGCGCGAGGTGGCGCATCGCTCGAAGAACCAGCTGACGGTGGTCTCCTCCATCGCCAAGCAGACGGCGCGGCACGCCCGCACCTTCGCCGCCTTTCAGGATTCGTTCCAGAAGCGGGTGCAGGGGCTGGCGCGCTCGACCGACCTCCTGATCGCCGGCGGCGTCGCCGGCGTCGAGCTGCGCGCGCTGGTCGACGCCCAGATCGAGCCGTTCCGGCCGAGCGACGCGGCGCGCATCGAGATTTCGGGCGCACCGTTCCGCCTGTCGCACCAGGCGGCGCAGACGCTCGGCCTGGCGCTGCACGAGCTGTCCACCAACGCCGCAAAATACGGCGCCTTCGCCTGGCCGGAAGGGCGGCTCGCCGTAAGCTGGAAGCGCGTGGGCGACCGGCTGGAGTTCCTGTGGCGCGAGACGGTGCCGCGCGTGCGCCGGCGCGGCGACACCCGCGGCTTCGGCACCGAGGTGATCGAGCGCATGCTGGGCGGGGCGCTGGAGGCGCAGATCGCGCGCACGCTGCATGCCGACGGGCTGGAATGCCGCTTCTCCATGCCGCTCGCCCGGCTGGAGCCCGAGGCCGCCCACCCCAAGCCCGAGGCGGCGAAGGGCGGGGCGGCCTGAGCGGCCGGCCGGGCGATCCGGCCGCGCGATCCGGCCCTCCGGCGCGGCCGCGGCGATTTTTCTGGCAATCGGGCGGCGGTTCCACTATATGGCGCCCAACGCTTGCGCATGGCGCAGGTGTTCACCGGCCCCCGCTGGACGACATCCCGGCCGTGGGCGTCCCGTTTCCTCACAATCTGAAAGGAAAAACGCGATGTCGATCACCGCAGAACGCAAGCAGGAGCTCGTGAACGAGTTCGCGACCAAGAAGGGCGACACCGGCTCGCCGGAAGTCCAGGTCGCGATCCTGTCCGAGCGCATCCGCAACCTGACCGAGCACTTCAAGGACCACAAGAAGGACAACCATTCCCGCCGTGGCCTGCTCGCCCTGGTTTCGCAGCGCCGCAGCCTGCTCGACTATCTGAAGCGCAAGGACGAGGGCCGCTATCAGGTCCTGATCGAGAAGCTCGGCCTGCGCCGCTAGAAAAAGCCGGCCGGCGGCGCCCCGGCGCCGCCGGCCGCATCCCATGGGCCGGCCCCCCGGCCCGCATGGCTCCGCCGTTTGAAAGCGTTGCGCGGGGCCGCCCCAGGGACAGGGTCATGGGGCAGGATTGCAGGGCGCTTTCGGCGGATCGCCGCCGCCCGTGGCATCGCAGCGCAGCGTGGGACCGTGTTCCCCGCGCGCGATGCCAAGACGAGAAGCGTCCCGTTGTCTTGCCCGTGGCTCGTCCCGCAACGAAGCCGGGAAGCGCCCGTGCCGCCATGCCGGCGCACGGAGCGGCTTCCGCATTGAAGGACAAGACATGTTCAACCATCACAAAGTGGAAATCGAGTGGGGCGGGCGTCCGCTCATCCTTGAGACCGGCAAGATCGCGCGCCAGGCCGACGGCGCCGTGCTCGCTACCTATGGCGAGACCGTGGTGCTCGCCACCGTCGTCTCCATGAAGGAGCCGAAGCCCGGCCTCGACTTCTTCCCGCTCACCGTCAACTACCAGGAAAAGACCTTCGCGGCCGGCAAGATCCCCGGCGGCTACTTCAAGCGCGAGGGCCGCCCGACCGAGAAGGAGACGCTGGTCTCGCGCCTGATCGACCGGCCGATCCGCCCGCTCTTCGCCGACGGCTACAAGAACGACACGCAGATCATCGTCACCGTTCTCCAGCATGACCTCGAGAACGACCCCGACATCGTCGCCATCGTGGCCACCTCGGCCGCGCTGACGCTGTCGGGCGTGCCCTTCATGGGCCCGATCGGCGGCGCGCGCGTCGGCTACATCGCCGGCGAGTACGTGCTCAACCCGCATGTCGACGAGATGCCCGAATCGAAGCTCGACCTCGTGGTGGCCGGCACCTCCGACGCCGTGCTGATGGTCGAATCGGAAGCCCGGGAGCTGCCCGAGGACGTGATGCTCGGCGCCGTCATGTTCGGTCATCGCTCGTTCCAGCCGGTCATCGACGCCATCATCAGGCTGGCCGAGGTGGCCGCCAAGGACCCGCGCGACTTCACCCCGCCCGATCATTCCGAGCTCGAGGCCGAGATGCTGAAGCTCGTGGAGGGCGAGCTGCGCGAGGCCTACAGGAACACGGTCAAGCAGGAGCGCTACGCCGCCGTCGACGCCGTCAAGGCCAAGGTCAAGGCCCACTTCACCCCCGCCGAGGGCGAGGCGGCGAAGTGGACGCCCGAGCAGGTCGGCGCCGTGTTCAAGGAGCTCCAGGCCAAGATCGTGCGCTGGAACATCCTCGACACCGGCTCGCGCATCGACGGCCGCGACCTTTCGACCGTGCGCCCCATCGTGGCCGAGGTCGGCGTCCTGCCGCGCACCCACGGCTCGGCGCTGTTCACCCGCGGCGAGACCCAGGCCGTGGTGGTCGCCACGCTCGGCACCGGCGAGGACGAGCAGTACATCGACGCGCTGACCGGCACCTACAAGGAGACCTTCCTCCTCCATTACAACTTCCCGCCCTACTCGGTGGGCGAGACCGGCCGCATGGGTTCGCCCGGCCGCCGCGAGATCGGCCACGGCAAGCTCGCCTGGCGCGCCATCCACCCGATGCTGCCGGCCGCCGACCAGTTCCCCTACACGCTGCGCGTCGTCTCCGAGATCACCGAGTCGAACGGCTCGTCCTCGATGGCGACCGTGTGCGGCACCTCGCTGGCGCTGATGGATGCGGGCGTGCCGTTGCAGAAGCCCGTGGCCGGCATCGCCATGGGCCTGATCAAGGAGGGCGAGCGCTTCGCGGTCCTTTCCGACATCCTCGGCGACGAGGACCATCTCGGCGACATGGACTTCAAGGTGGCCGGCACCGCGGGCGGCATCACCTCGCTCCAGATGGACATCAAGATCGACGGCATCACCGAGGAGATCATGAAGATCGCCCTCGACCAGGCCAGGGGCGGCCGCCTGCACATCCTGGGCGAGATGGCCAAGGCGCTGTCGCAGAGCCGCGGCGAGCTGGGCGAGTTCGCCCCGCGCATCGAGGTGATGCACATCCCGACCGACAAGATCCGCGACGTGATCGGCTCGGGCGGCAAGGTCATCCGCGAGATCGTCGAGAAGACCGGCGCCAAGATCAATATCGAGGACGACGGCACGGTCAAGATCGCCTCGTCCAACGCCAAGGAGATCGAGGCGGCGAAGAAGTGGATCCACACCATCGTCGCCGAGCCCGAGGTGGGCGAGATCTATGAGGGCACCGTGGTCAAGACCGCCGACTTCGGCGCCTTCGTCAACTTCTTCGGCCCGCGCGACGGCCTCGTCCACATCTCGCAGCTCGCCGACAACCGCGTCCAGAAGACCACCGACGTGGTCAAGGAAGGCGACAAGGTCTGGGTCAAGCTGATGGGCTTCGACGAGCGCGGCAAGGTGCGCCTGTCCATGAAGGTCGTCGACCAGGCCACCGGCAAGGAGATCGTCAGGGAGAAGAAGAAGGAAGAGGCCGAAGACGCCGACGCCTGATTCACCCGGCAGATGATCGACCGGACGGGCGCGGGCCGCAGGCTTCGCGCCCGTTCTTCTTTGGCGGGGAGCCGGCCATGGGCGACGATTTCGCAAAGACGCTGTTTCATCCCTTCGAGGCCGGGCTGCTCGACATGCCGGGCGGGCAGGCGCGCGCGCTGTTCCTCAACGCCGCGCCGGATTTCCGCCCGCCGCGGGGCTTCGGAGCCGCAATCGCGGCGGTCCAGGACTTCCGGCCCGCCTTTCTGGCGCTGAAGGCCGCCGGACACGCGGTCGAGCCGCAGCCGCAAGGCGAAGGCTACGACCTCGCCCTGGTGCTCGTCGGCCGCCATCGCGGCCAGAACGAGCTGTGGATCGCCGAGGCGCTCGAGCGGGTGCGGCCGGGCGGCCGCGTCGTCGTCGCCGGCGGCAAGACCGACGGCATCGCCAGCCTCGCCAAACGCCTGTCCGTGCTCGCGCCGGTCGAGGACCGCGCCTCCAAGCATCACGGCGTCGTCTTCTGGCTGCGGCGCGGCGACGACGCGCCGGCGGCCTGCCGCGCGCTGCGACAGGCGAACCCGCAAACGACGCTCGAAGGCGGCTTCCGCACCGCGCCCGGCCTGTTCTCGCACGAGCGCGCCGATGCCGGCTCGAAACTGCTGGCCGACAGCCTGCCCGCCGGGCTGAAGGGCGCGGCGGCCGATTTCGGCGCCGGCTGGGGCTATCTCTCCGTCAGGCTTGCGGCCCTTGCCCCGGACCTCGCCGCCATCGACCTCTACGAGGCGGGCTTTTGCGCCTGCGAGGCGGCGCGGGCCAACATGGCGGCGCTCGCTCCCGGCGTCGAGGCGCGGGTCGTCTGGTGCGACCTCATCGCCGAGCCCGTCGGCCGCCGCTACGACGTGGTGGTCATGAACCCGCCCTTCCATCAGGGCCGGGCGGCGGAGCCCGCCATCGGCGAGGGCATGATCCGCGCCGCCTCGAAGGCGCTGAAGCCCGGCGGCCGGCTGTTCCTCGTCGCCAACCGGCCGCTGCCCTACGAGGCGGTGCTTCAGCGGCATTTTTCGCGCCATGGCGAGACCTGCCGCGACGCCCGCTTCAAGGTGCTGTGGGCGGTGCGATGAGGCGATCCGGCCGCGGCTTGCCGGCGGCCTTCGCCCGCCCGCAAAAAACCTGAGCGATCAATTCAGGGATTTGCCGGGCGGACCGGGGAATGCCGTTCCCGGCTGTCCGCGGCTGCGGAGCAAGATCGACCACGAACCGCGCCAGGAAGCGCAGCCCATGGCCTGACTTCCCCGCCGCCGACCGCTTAGATGCGCGCATCTTTCCGGTCGGATGCGCGAAGGGGGCACGGCAATGCGACGATCATCGGTTTTCCACGCGGCGGGGCTGGCGTCGGCGGCGCTGCTCGCCGCCGTCCTGGCCGGCGCCGCCGCCGCGCAGGAGGCGGACGCCTCGCTGCTCGCCGGCGCCTGCGCCAGCTGCCACGGCACCGACGGCCGCTCGCCGGGCTCGATCCCGCCGCTGGCCGGCAAGCCGTTCGCCGTGCTCAGCGCCCAGCTTGCCGCCTTCAAGGCCGGCGAGGCCAGGGACGCCACCGTCATGACGCGGCTGGCGCTGGGCTACAGCGACGCCGAGCTCGAGGCGCTGGCGCGCCATTTCTCGCAGATCGAGCCGTGAGGGGCCGACCATGATTTCGCGACGCAATCTCCTGAAATCCATCGGCGCCACCGCGCTGGCCGGCTCCGCGCTCGCCATGCCGGCCCTCGCCCGCGCCAATGGCAATGCTGCCGGCCGCGTCGTCATCGTCGGCGGCGGCTTCGGCGGCGCCACGGCGGCCAAGTACATCAAGCGCCGCGCGCCCGGCATCGACGTCACGCTGGTCGAGGCCTCGGGCCGCTTCTACACCTGCCCGTTCTCCAACCTCTATCTCGGCGGCCTGCGCGATTTCGACTCGATCGGCCACGACTATGCCGAGCTGACCGGGCGCTACGGCGTGCGCCTCGTCGCCGACCTCGCCCGCGACGTCGACGGCGCGGGGCGCACCGTCACGCTGGCCTCCGGCGAGACGCTCGCCTACGACAGGCTGGTGCTGGCGCCCGGGATCGACTTCCGCTGGGACGCCGTCGAGGGCTATGACGAGGCCGCCGCCGAGCTCGCGCCGCATGCCTGGAAGGCCGGGCCGCAGACGAAGCTGCTGAAGGCGCAGCTCGAGGCGCTGGAGGATGGCGGCCTGTTCGTGCTGTCCGCGCCGGCCGACCCGTTCCGCTGCCCGCCCGGACCCTACGAGCGCGTCAGCCTAATCGCCCACTACCTGAAGACCCACAAGCCGAGATCGAAGATCCTGATCCTCGACGCCAAGGACGCCTTCTCCAAGCAGGGCCTGTTCACCGCCGGCTGGCAGGCGCTCTACGGCGACCTGATCGAATGGGTCGGCCTGTCGAACGACGGCAAGGTGGTGCGCGTGGATGCCGCCGCCCGCGAGGTCGAGACCGAGTTCGGCACGATCCACAAGGCCGGCGTGCTCAACGTCATCCCGCCGCAGAAGGCCGGCTTCATCGCCCACGCCGCCGGCGTGGTCAACGAATCGGGCTGGGTGCCGGTCAGGGCCGAGACCTTCGAGAGCGCGCAGGTTCCCGGCATCCATGTCGTCGGCGACGCCACCATCGCCGCGCCGATGCCGAAATCCGGCTTCTCCGCCAATGCGCAGGGCAAGGTGGCGGCCGCGGCCGTGGTCGCCGCGCTGGGCGGCCCGGCCTCGCCGGAGCCGGTCTTCGCCAACACCTGCTACAGCCTCGTCGGCCCCGACTACGGCATCTCGGTCGCCGGCGTCTACCGCGCCGCCGACGGCAAGGTGGTCCCGGTCGAGGGTTCGGGCGGCCTCAGCCCCGCCGAGGCCGACGCCGCCTATCGCCGCCGCGAGGCCCGCTATACGCTCGGCTGGTACGCGGCGATCACGCAGGACATCTGGGGAACCGCAGCCTGAGCGGCAGGAACGGGATGGAACCATATCGGATGACGCTGTGGGCGGGGCTGGCGATCGGCCTCGCCTTCGGCATCGTGGCGCGAGGCACGGCCTTCTGCCTGCTTTCGGGCCTGCGCGGCTGGTGGGTGACGGGCGAGCGCGCCAGGATCCGCGCCTTCGGCCTCGCGCTGGCCGTGGCGATCCTGGCCAGCCAGGCGCTCGACCTCGCCGGCCTCGTCGACCTGCGCGCCTCGCTCTACGCCCGGACCGCCTTCGCGCCGGCCCTGATCCTGCTCGGCGGGGCGCTGTTCGGCTACGGCATGGTGCTGGCGAACGGCTGCGGCGCCCGCGCGCTGGTGCTGCTGGCCGGCGGCAACCTGCGCTCCTTCGTGGTGCTCGCCTGCCTGGGCGTCGCCGCCTACGCCACGCTCTCCGGCGTGATCGCGCCGCTGCGCCTTGCCGCCGCCGCGCGCGGCGCCGTGGCCTCGCCGCCCGACCTCGCCGCCGCGCTGGCGGCCTGGGGCGTCGGCGAGGCGGCCGCGCGCCTGTGGCTGGCCGCCCTGCTCGCGGTTCCGCTCGCCGCGCTTGCCCTTGCCGGCGCGGCGCGGCGCGATGCCGGCCCGCTTGCCGGCGGCGCGGTCGTCGGCCTGCTGGTGGCCGCCGGCTGGGCGGCGACCGGCGTGCTCGGCGCCGACGATTTTGAGCCCGCGCCGCTCGCCTCGCTCACCTTCGTCGCCCCGGTGGGCGAGACGATCCAGTATGCGATGCTGGCGACGGGCATGCGCCCGTCCTTCGGTGTCGCGGTGGTGGCCGGCGTGTTCCTCGGCGCGCTCGTCGCCGCGCTTGCGTCCGGCACGGCGCGGCTGGAAGGATTTTCGAGCCCGCGGGCCATGCTGCGCGCCATGGCCGGCGGCGCGCTGATGGGCGCGGGCGGGGCGCTCGCGCTCGGCTGCTCCGTCGGCCAGGGCCTGACCGGGCTCTCGACGCTGGCGCCTGCCTCCATCGTCGCCGCCGCCGGCATCCTCGCCGGCGCGTGGGCCGGCCTGCGCGGCCCGTTGCGCGTCGTCCGGCCGGCCGTCGCCGAACGGGTCTGAGACGATGCCCGCGATGCCGAGGCCGCCCTGCCTTTCCCGCCGCCGCCTGCTCGCGCTCGCCGGCGCGGCCGCGCTTTGCCGGCCCGCGCCGGCGCAGGCGTCCGGCGCATGGCGGCGCGTGCCCGAGATCGCGGCGCTGGTCGGCGACGCCGAGCCGGCCGGAGGCGGCGTGACCCTCGACCTGCCCTTCGTCTCGGAGAACGGCAGCTCGGTGCCGCTTGCCGTGGCGGCCGAGGGCGCGGGCGTGCGCGCGCTCCACGTCTTCGCCCCGGCCAATCCGAGCCCGCAGGTGGCGAGCTTCCATTTCACGCCGCTGTCGCCCGTCGCGGCGGTGGAGACCCGCATCCGGCTCAACGAGAGCCAGACGGTGATCGCCGTCGCGGTGCTGGAGGACGGCGCGCTCCGCATCGCCGAGCGCGAGGTGCGCGTCACCGTCAGCGGCTGCCTGACCAGTGCCGGGACCTATGCCGGCGACAACCTGTTCCGGGCGCGGGTGCGCGCGCCCGGACCGCTGGCGGCCGGCGAGAGCGGCGCGGTGCTGACCATGATCGGCCATCCGATGGAGACCGGCCTGCGGCCCAGCCCCGACGGCGCGTTGCTGCCGAAGCGGCTGATCGAGCGTTTCGAGGCCAGCCTCGACGGCGAGCCCGCCTTCGCCGCCGACCTCTACCGCTCGGTCGCGGCCGATCCCTACATCAAGTTCCGGATTGCGCCGCGCGCCTCGGGCCGGCTCGCCCTGTCGTGGCGGGAGGACACCGGCCATGTCGTGACCGCGGGGGCCGACGTCACCGTCGGATGAAGCGGAAGGGCCGGCGATGCCGGTCCCTTGTCAGCTCATCGCATGCTGAAGCGGATCGGCACCACGATGGTGCGGTTGACGCCCGGCGGCGGCGCGGGCACGGGCGAGGCGCGGCGCACCAGCGCCACCACTTCCTCGTCCAGCGCCGGCACGCCCGACGAGCGCAGCAGCGACACCGACTGCACGTTGCCCGAGCCGTCGATGGTGAAGCGCACCTGCGCCGTGCCCTGCTGGCCCTGCCGCCTGGCCGCGGCCGGGTAGCGCTTGCGCCGCTCCAGATGCGAGGCGACGCGGGCCTGCCAGCGCGCCGGCGACACCGATGCCGACGCGCCGCTGCTGTTTTGCGGCGCAGCCGCCCGCGGCGCCTCGGCCGGCGCCTGCACCTGCGCCTTCCGCGTCTCGGCCGAGGGCTTCTGCTTCGCCTTCGCCGGCTCCGGCTTCCTGCGCGGCTTCTCCTTCGGCTTCTCCCGCCTGGCCTCTTCCTTGCGCGGCGGCTCGGGCCGCGCCTGCGGCAGCGGCAGCTCGACGGGGTCGAGCGCGGCCACCTGCTCCTCGACCGGCTCGACCGGCTCCGGCTCCACGGCCTCGGCGGTCTCCACCGGCTCGACCGCCTCGGGCGGGGTCTCCTCGGCCTCCACGACCTTCTCGGGCTCGACGGGCTCGACGGCCTCCGCGACCTCGACCTCCTCGACGGTCTCGACCGGCACGTCCTCGGCCGCCTCGGCGTCTACCTCGTCGGGCGCGATCTGCTCCTCCACCGCCGCCGGCGCCATCGGCACGGCGGCGAGGTCGATCATGATCGCCGCCGGCTCGGGCATGCTGGCCGGCGCCGGCCGCTCCTGCATCAGCCACCATCCGGCCGCGCCGTGCGCGGCCATCACCACCGTGCCGGCGAATATCCACAGCACGACCGCCGACGCCGAGGTGCCGGCGAGCTGGCGCGACCAGGCGATGTCGGGCCGCGGGCTCATCCGTCATGCGCCTCCGTCGCGCCGCCCGCGCCCGCCTCGGCCACGCCCTCGAGGCCGACCAGCGCGATCTTGAGGTAGCCCGCCGCGCGCAGGAGGTTCATCACGTTCATCAGGTCGCCATAGGCGACCGCCTTGTCGGCGCGCAGGAAGACGCGGGCCTCCTTGTCGCCGCCGGTGAAGCGGTCGAGCGCGGCCCTCATGTCGATATGGGCGACCGGCTCGTTGCCCACCGTCACCGACAGATCCTGCTGCACCGTCACGTAGAGCGGCTCGTCGGGGCGCGGCTGCGGCGTGGCCGACGAGGTCGGCAGGTCGACATTGACGTCGACCGTGGCCAGCGGCGCCGCCACCATGAAGATGATGAGCAGCACCAGCATCACGTCGATGAACGGCGTGACGTTGATCTCGTGGTTCTCCTGAAGCTCGTCGCGCTCGGCGCCGGCGTTGAGGCTTCCGGCCATGGCCCGCCCTCCTATTCCGCCGCCCGCGCCATCGCGTGCCTGGCCTCGGGCACGGCGCGGCGGTCGATGTCGCGGCTGACCAGCCGCTCGACTGCGGCCGAGGCGTCGGCGAGCAGCAGGCGGTAGCCGGCGATCGAGCGGGCGAAGACGTTGTAGACGACGACGGCGGGAATGGCCGCCACCAGGCCGAGCGCGGTGGCGAGCAGCGCCTCGGCGATGCCGGGCGCGACCACGGCGAGGTTGGTGGTCTGCGCCTCCGAGATGCCGATGAACGAGTTCATGATGCCCCACACCGTGCCGAACAGGCCGACGAAGGGCGCGGTCGAGCCGATGGTGGCGAGCACGCCGGTGCCGCGCGTCATGCGCCGGCCGGCCTGGGCCTCGATGCGCGACAAATGCGACGTCACCCGCTCCTTGAGGCCCGGCGCGCCGCCATGGGCGAGCATGGAGCGCGAGGCTTCCATCTCGTGCGCGGCCGCGCGCACCATCAGCGCCGTCGGCCCGGCCTTGGCCTCCAGCGAGCGCACGGCGTCGGGCAGGCTGGCCGCCTCGACGATGCGCTTCAGCCCGCGGCCGGCGCGCGCCCTGGCGCCGGCGAGCTCCAGCGTCTTGGCCAGCCACACCGTCCAGGTGATCAGCGAGGCGATGGCGAGCCCGATCATCACCGCCTTGACCACCCAGTCGGCGGCCATGAACATGCCCCAGGGCGACAGGTCGTGCGGCAGCGTCGCGTCGCGCCCGGCCACGTCCGTCGGCGGCAGTTCGGCTTCGGCGGCCGGCGCCTGAAGCGTCGGGGCAGGTTGGGCCGGTCGGGCCTGCGGCGGCGCGGGCTGTTCGGCGGCGGGGGGAGGGACGGCTGTTTCCTGCGCCAGAGCCGCGGGGCTCGAAACGAGGGCCGCCGCAAGCAGCGCCCCCAGCATCGGCCCGCACATCCGCAGGGCCGGGCCGCGGCCGCGCGCACTCTTTACCACGATAGACGACATTCTGGCACTTTCCGCTTTCGCATACTGTCCGGTGTCCGTCCGTCGCGGATGCCCTGTCACATCCGGCCGCGACATGCAACCTCCGGGCGCCCGGTCGGGCGCAAAAACACGACTAAAACAATCATGTTTTTTTTGGAAGTCGATTTTACGGGAATTTGACGGCGGCATCGCCGCGCGCGTTGACGCATGGGCCAACCGGCGCTAGCACCGTCAATGGAAACGGTTCCGCCGCGAGGCGGATGAAAAGGGAACGCGGTGCGACCGGACGATCCGGCCAAGGCCGCGGCTGCCCCCGCAACTGTAACCGTTGAGCCATCTTCCGAATGCCACTGGCCCCTGGGGGCCGGGAAGGCGGGAGACGGGCGATGACACGGAAGCCAGGAGACCTGCCGTTCCAGTCACCCTGTCCGCATACGAGGGGTATGCGGGCGCGGCCGTCCGTAGCGGTGACACGACGTAGTGTTGCCGCATGCGAAACGGGCCGGGCGGTTCATCCCCTTTGCTTCTTTCGATGCGGTTCTTGCAACGCCCGCAGGCGCGCCGCGCTTGCCGGCATCGTTCAGGGGACCGACATGAACAGGATATTCGTTTCCACAGCCAGCGCCCTGGCCCTGATGGCGGGCGCCGCGCAGGCGCAGGATGCCGGCACCGCCGAGACCGGCGTCACCACGCTCGAGGCGATCTCCGTCACCGCCAACCGCACGCCGACCGAGAAGGGCAAGGTCGGCTCCAAGGTCGACGAGGTGACGAAGGACGAGATCGAGGAGAGGTCGTTCCTGTCGCTGACGGACTACCTCACCCGCCTTCCCGGCGTCTCGATCTCGTCGAACGGCGGCATCGGCAACACGAAGCGCATCTTCATCCGCGGCGCGCCGGGCAAGTACGTCAAGACCCTGTACAACGGCATCGACATCTCCGACCCGGCCAACACCCAGGTCCAGACCCATTTCGAGCATCTGCTGACGGGCGGCATCGCCGGGATCGAGGTGCTGAAGGGCTCGCAGAGCACGCTCTACGGCTCGAATGCCATCGCCGGCCTCGTCGACGTCACCACGCTCGGCGAGGTCGGGGACGGCATCGGCCACACGGTCGAGCTGGAGGGCGGCTCGTTCGGCACGGTCAGGGGCCGCTACGGCCTTGCCGGGGCGGGCGGCGGCTCGCGGATCGCCGCCAACGCCTCCGGCTTCCGCACCGACGGCATCTCGTCGGCCGACGGCTTTCCAGAGCGCGACGGCTACGACAACCTGACGCTCGACCTCGCCGCCGAGCACCGCATCAACGAGGCCTTCTCCGTGTTCGGCTCCCTGCTCTACGTCGACGCCAGGGCCGCGTATGACGACGACGGCGCCGACAACCTCGTCAACCAGGGCGTGAGCGAGATGCTGGCCGGCCGCGTCGGCTTCAACCTCGACCTGATGGACGGGCGGCTGAAGAACACCGTCTCCGTCCAGGGCTTCCAGATGGACCGGCAGGACACCACCGAGTTCTTCGGCGCGATCTCGACCGCCCGCTATGTCGGCAAGCGCCAGAAGTTCGACTGGCAGGGCTCGTTCGAGGTGAGCGACGCCGTGCTGCTGCAATATGGCGCCGACCACGAGCGGCAGCAGGCCGATGTCGTCGCCTGGTCGTCGGTCGACGGCAAGTACGACCTGAGCGGCGTCTGGGGCCAGGCGGTGATCAGCCCGGTCGAGAACGTCGTCGTCACCGCCGGCCTGCGCCACGACGAGCATTCCGGGTTCGGCGGCCACACCACATGGCGCGGCACGGCCTCCTACCTCCTCGACGGGCTCGGCACGCGGCTTCACGCCTCGGCCGGGACGGGCTTTCGCGCCCCGAGCCTGGCCGAGCTCTACGAAACCCCCTCGGGCAACCCCGGCCTCAGGCCGGAAACCAGCACCAGCTTCGATTTCGGCGTCGAGCAGAGCTTCGCCGGCGGCCGGTTCACCGCCGACGTCACCTATTTCCAGCTCGACGTGAACGACCAGATCGTGTCGCGGTGGCCCGCCCCCTACGAGCAGGTGCCGGGCACCACGCGCTCGCGCGGCGTCGAGGCCTCCTTCGCCTGGGCCGCCACCGGCTGGCTGGATGTCGCCGGCTCGTACACCTACACCGATTCCAGGATGGAGAACGGCGAGCGCAACCTCTATGTGCCGCGCCACGCCCTGGTGCTGTCGGCGTCGGCGCGGCCGGCGGAGAGGTGGACGGTGAGCGCCGACCTGAAATACGTCTCGGGCACGGTGGGCGCCGTGTTCCCGCCGCCCACCTTCGCCCAGACCCGCGTCGCCATGGACGACTACGTCCTGCTCAACGCCAGGGTCGCGTATCAGGTGACCGATTCGACGCAGATCTACGTGCGCGGCGAGAACCTGCTCGACCAGGACTATCAGGTGATACCGGGCTACGGCACGCCGGGGATCGCCGCCTATGCGGGGTTCAAGGCGAAGTTCTAGCCTCGACGAACGACGGGAGCCCCGCCTTGCGCGGGGCTTCCCTTCTCAGCCGAAGAAGAACAGGCTGGCCAGCACGAAGACGGGGATCAGCACCGCGCCCGACCACAGCATGTAGCCGAAGAAGCTCGGCATGTTGACGCCCGCCCCGCGCGCGATGGCGTAGACCATGAAGTTGGGCGCGTTGCCGATATAGGTGTTGGCGCCCATGAACACCGCGCCGGCCGAGATCGCCACCAGCGTGCTCGACAGGCCCGTCATCAGCGCCTGCGGGTCGCCGCCCGCCATCTCGAAGAAGACGAGATAGGTCGGCGCGTTGTCGAGGAAGGACGACAGCACTCCCGTCAGCCAGAAATAGGCGAGGTTGTCGGGCGTTCCGTCCGCGCCGGTGACGAGCGCGACCAGCGGCCCGAACGCGCCGTCGAGCCCGGCCTGGAGGATGGCGATCACCGGCACGATGCAGATGAAGATGCCGGCGAACAGCTTGGCCACTTCCAGGATGGGGCCCCAGTTGAAGCCGTTGGCGGCGCGGTACTCCTTGCTCGACACGGCGAGCGAGACGAAGGCGAGCGCGACGATGATGGCGTCGCGCAGAAGGTTCTGCCATTCGACCACGACGCCGGCGATGGCGATGCCGCCGCCCGGCTTCCACATGCCCGACATCAGGATGGCGGCGATCACGCCGGCGAGCAGCGGCAGGTTGACGAGGCCGCGCACGCGCACCCGCGAATCGGGCGTCGGGTCCTTGATCCTCGGCAGCCCGCCCTCGCGGCGGTAGAGGATGCTGTCGAGCGCGAAGAAGACGGCGAGCACGATGCCGCCGACGAACAGCGTCTCGGGCCACAGATGCGTCGTGGTCCAGAAGAAGTCGACGCCGCGCAGGAAGCCGAGGAACAGCGGCGGGTCGCCCAGCGGCGTCAGCGAGCCGCCGATGTTGGAGACGAGGAAGATGAAGAAGACGACGACGTGGACGTTGTGGCGGCGGTCGTCGTTGGCGCGGATGACCGGGCGGATCATGATCATCGAAGCGCCTGTGGTGCCGACCACGGACGCCATCAGCGCGCCGATCAGGAGCAGCGCGGAATTGGTGAGCGGCGTGCCGCGGATGTTGCCCGACACCAGGATGCCGCCGGCGATGGTGAACAGCGCGAACAGGAGGATGATGAAGGACATGTATTCGGCGAGCATCGCGTGGGCCACGGCCTCCAGCGCTGCGGAGAAGCCGTAGGCCAGCGCCAGCGGCACCGCCACCAGCACGGCCCAGAAGGCGGCGATCTTGCCGTAGTGGTGCTCCCAGAAATGCGGGAAGAACAGCGGGCCGGAGGCGATGGACAGCAGGATGCCGGCAAAGGGGATGGCCCACAAAAGCGACATCGACCCGCCCGGAAGCCCGTGCGCCTCGGCCGCCTGCGCCGAGGTCGCAGCAAGGCAGGCCAGCGCCAGCGCCGACATCCTCTTCACATGCCGCATCGCCCTCTCCTTTCGTATGTTTGTCCCGTATGCGTCCCGCGAGGTGCCCTGTCTTAACCGTCCGCCCTGCGCGGTTGAAGCGGAATCGACGCTTGCGCGTCCGATTCCGTCGCGGTGGGGCAATTCGCGCCCTTTGCCTTTGGCGGCGAAGCGATTAAGAAGCGGCTGAACAGGCAAGCCAATGGAGAGCAAGCCGATGACGTCCGTCGTGAAGGTTCCCCCGCTCGTCACCGTTTTCGGCGGTTCCGGTTTCATCGGCCGCCATGTCGTGCGCGCGCTCGCCCGCCGCGGCTACCGCGTGCGTGCCGCCGTGCGCAACCCGAATCTGGCGCTCCACCTCCTGCCGCTCGGCAATGTCGGGCAGATCCAGCCCGTGCAGGCGAACCTGCGCATGCGCTGGTCGGTGGACCGCGCCGTGCAGGGGGCGGACTGCGTCGTCAACCTCGTCGGCATCCTGCACGAGGGCGGCCGCCAGACCTTCAACGCCGTGCAGGATTTCGGCGCCCGCGCCGTGGCCGAGGCGGCCAGGGCGCAAGGCGCGAAGCTGGTCCATGTCTCGGCCATCGGCGCCGACGCCGCCTCGCGGGCAGCCTATGCCCGCACCAAGGCGGCCGGAGAGAAGGCCGTGCTGGACACGATCAAGGACGCCGTCGTCTTCCGCCCCTCGATCGTGTTCGGGCCGGAGGACGCCTTCTTCAACCGCTTCGCGGCGATGAGCCGCGTCTCGCCCGTCCTGCCGCTGATCGGCGGCGGCAGGACGAAGTTCCAGCCGGTCTATGTCGGCGACGTCGCCGAGGCCATCGCGCGCGCCGTCGACGGCGATGTCGCGGGCGGCCGCGTCTACGAGCTCGGCGGGCCGGAGGTGCGCAGCTTCCGCGAGCTGATGGAGGAGATGCTGTCCGTCGTCGGCCGCAGGCGCCTGCTGGTTTCCGTGCCGTGGTGGGTGGCCAGGCTTCAGGGCAGCGTTCTCGGCCTCCTGCCCAACCCGCCGCTCACCGCCGGCCAGGTCGAGATGCTGAAGACCGACAACGTCGTCTCGGAGGCCGCGCGCAGCGAGGGCCGCACGCTGGAAGGGCTCGGCATCGCCCCGCAGGCGACCGAGGCGATCCTGCCCACCTATCTGTGGCAGTACCGGCCGGCCGGCCAGTTCACCAAGACCACGCTCGCCTGATCCGCGCCGTTCCCCGGATAGGCTCGTGACGCTCGCCGCGCTTCTGCCAGACGGTCTCGGCGCGGGGGCGGCGCTGCTGCTCGTCGTCGCCTCCTTCTTCACCTCGGCGCTGACGGCCGCCTTCGGCGTCGGCGGCGGCGTCGCCATGCTGGCGCTCATGGGCCTGTTCGTGCCGGTCGCGGCGCTGATTCCCGTCCACGGCGCGGTGCAGCTCGGCTCCAACACCGGCCGCGCCTGGCACCAGCGCGCGCATGTGCGCCGCGACATCTTCGGCCCCTTCCTCGCCGGCTCGCTGGCCGGCGCGGTGGCCGGCGCGTTCTTCGTGGTCCAGCTTCCCGATGCGCTGCTGAAGCTCATCCTCGGCGGTTTCGTCATTGCCGTGACATGGACGAGGATTCCGGGTTTCGACAAGCTGTCGCGCGCCGGCCTCGCCGTGGGCAGCGCGGTGACGGCGCTGGTGACGATGTTCGTCGGCGCCACCGGGCCGCTGCTTTCGGCCTTCTTCGCGCAACTGATGCCCGACGACCGCAAGGCGCTCGTCGCCACCCATGCCGCGGGCATGACGGTGCAGCATTTCCTGAAGGTGGTGGTGTTCGGCGTCGCCGGCTTCGCCTTCGCCGCCTGGCTGCCGCTGGTGGCGGCGATGATCGCCTCGGGCTATCTCGGCACCGTCCATGGCAGCGCCTGGCTGGAGCGCCTGCCGGAAGAGACCTTCCGCCGCTGGTTCAGGGTCGGCATCACCGTGCTGGCGCTCGACATGATCCGCCGCGGGCTCGCGGCGTATCTGTGACCGCTCAGCCGAAGACGTAGAGCGCGACGAGACCGGCCGTGCCGACGAGCAGCCGCCACCAGCCGAACGGCGCGTAGCCGCGCCGCGAGACGAAGTCGAGCAGGCTGCGCACCACCAGCACCGCCGCCAGGAAGGCGCAGACGAAGCCGGTGGCGATGATCGGAAGATCCGCCGCCGAAAGCGCGTCGCGGTTCTTGAAAAGGTCGTAGGCGAAGGCACCGGCCATGGTCGGCATGGCGAGGAAGAACGAGAACTCCGCCGCCGAGCGCTTGTCGGCGCCCAGGAGCAGCGCGCCGACGATGGTCGCGCCCGAGCGCGACACGCCGGGAACCATGGCGAGGCACTGGAACAGGCCGATGCGGAAATAGACCGACAGCGGGAACCGCGCGGCGTCGGTGTATTTCGGCGCGCCGGCGCGCCGGTCCACCCACAGCAGCACGAAGCCGCCGAGGATCAGCATGATGCAGATCAGCGCCGGCGTCTCGAACAGCACGGTCTTGATGAAGCCGTGGGCGGCGGCCCCGATGACCGCCGCCGGCAGGAAGGCGATCAGGATGCCGGCGACGAAGGTGCGCGTGGCGGGGTCCGACGGCAGCTTGACGAGCATGTCCCACAGCCGCGAGAAATAGACCGACAGGATGGCCAGGATGGCGCCGAGCTGGATCAGCACCTCGAACGCCTTGCCGGTGGAGCGGAAGCCCATGAAGTGGCCGGCGAGCAGGATGTGGCCGGTGGACGAGACGGGAATGAACTCCGTCAGCCCCTCGAGAATGCCGAGCAGCGCGGCCCCGACGATCGTCTGTTCGCTCATTGCGGCTCCGTGGCTTCTCCGGCTGCTCGCCTGTGGCGGCTCGCTTGTCAGGGGGTGGATGAGCGCCTATAGGACGGGGCTGGCCCGGCGCCCGACTCGAAAAACGGGTCCGAGACTTAGCCCCGCCGCCGCAAAAAAGCCAGAGCGTTGCGTTCCCGAGTAGCCATGCTGACCCTGTTCCATCACCCCCTGTTCGCTGCCTGCCGTTTCGTGCGCCTCTCCTTCGGCGAGTATGGCGAGGAGCTGGCGCTGATCGAGGAAAAGCCCTGGCAGCGCCGCCGGGAGTTCCTGGCGCTGAACCCCGCCGCCACCTTGCCGGTGCTTCTGGCCGAGGGCGACCAGCCGATCGTCGGCGCCACCGTCATCGCCGAGTATCTCGACGAGACGCGCGGCGTGCTCAAGCGCGAGCGCCGGCTGATGGCCGAGGATCCGCTGGCGCGGGCCGAGATCCGCCGCCTCGTCGACTGGTATCTCGTCAAGCTGGAGGCCGACGTGGCGCGCCATCTGGTGCGCGAGCGCGTGCTGAAGCCGGTGATGGGGGCGGAGTTCGGCGGCGGCTCGCCCGATTCGGCGGCGATCCGCGCCGCGCGCGCCAATATCCGCCAGCACCTGAAATACACCAACTGGCTGGCCGGCACGCGCAACTGGCTGGCCGGCACGCGGCTCTCCTATGCCGACATGGCGGCGGCCGCGTCGCTGTCGGTGCTCGACTATCTGGGCGAGGTGGCATGGGCCGACTATCCGGCCGCCAAGGACTGGTACACGCGCATGAAGTCGCGCCCCTCCTTCCGGCCGCTGCTTCTCGACAGGGTGCGCGGGCTGTCGCCGGCCTCCCACTACGGGGACCTCGACTTCTGATGGCCGGCGCGTCGGGCCCGTCTTCAGCGGACCGGCTTCGCGCCTTCATCGACGCCGAGGCGGGCAGGCTCGGCTTCGACGCGGTCCGGGTGACGACGCCCGATTCGATCCCGCTGGTGCCCGGACACCTCGCGCTCTATGTCGGACGCGGCCACCACGGCACCATGGAGTGGATGGCCGAGACGGCCGCGCGGCGCGGCGACCCGCGCGTGCTGTGGCCCGACGTGCGCTCCATCGTCATGCTAGCCATGAACTACGGCCCCGACCGCGACCCGCTGGAGCTGCTTTCGCGCAAGGATCGCGGCGCGATCTCCGTCTATGCCCGCCACCGCGACTATCACGATGTCATCAAGGGCCGGCTGAAGGAGGTGGCGCAGAAGCTCGCCGCCCGCAGCGGCGCCGGGGTCAAGGTCTTCGTCGACACCGCGCCGGTGACGGAAAAGCCGCTCGCCGCCGCCGCCGGCATCGGCTGGCAGGGCAAGCATACCTGCCTCGTCAGCCGCGACTTCGGCGCCTGGCTGTTCCTCGGCTCGATCTTCACCACCGCCGAGCTCGCCCCCGACGAGCCCGAGCCCGACCGCTGCGGCTCGTGCCGCGCCTGCCTCGACATCTGCCCCACGAACGCCTTCCCCGCGCCCTACCGCATCGATGCGCGCCGCTGCATCTCCTACCTCACCATCGAGCTGAAGGGCCCGATCCCGCACGAGTTCCGCAAGGCGATCGGCAACCGCATCTATGGCTGCGACGACTGCCTCGCCGTGTGTCCGTGGAACAAGTTCGCGCAGCGGGCCTCCGAGGCCAAGCTCGCGGCGCGCGCGGACTTGCAGGAGCCGCGCCTGGCCGACCTGCTGACGCTCGACGATGCCGGTTTCCGCGCGCTGTTCTCCGGCTCGCCGGTCAAGCGCGTCGGCCGCGACCGCTTCATCCGCAACGTGCTGATCGCCGCCGGCAATTCGGGCGAGGTCGCGCTGGCGCCGCAGGTCCGCGCCCTCGCCGGCGACGCCTCGCCGCTGGTGCGCGGCGCGGCCGTGTGGGCGCTGGCCGAGCTTGCCGGCCCGCAGGCCGTCGCCGGCCTTCGCGACGCCGACGCCGACGTCGCGGCCGAGATTGCCCATGTCCTCGGCGAACAGGGGCGCCGCGCCGGGACGGGATGCTGACGGCCGCCCCCGGCGCCTGTTATGATTCGCTTAACCTTGTGGCGGCCATGCTGCGGCGGGGCGCGCGGTTTCTGGTCGGAGGCATGCGATGGCATTGAAGGCGACGGTTCGCGGCATCGCTGTCGCGCTTGCCGGGCTCGGCGCACTGGCCGCCGCGCTCCTTCCCGCGCCTGCGTCCGCCGACCCGCTCGCCAAGGACGTGTTCGGCGCGCAGCGCCTGCCGGCGGCGACGAAGCCGGCTGCGCACGGCTTCTACTCCAAGGGCTGCTTCTCCGGGGGCGTGGCGATCGCCGCCGACGGGCCGAACTGGCAGGCCATGCGCCTGTCGCGCAACCGCCGCTGGGGCCATCCCGACATGATCGCGCTCATCGAGCGCCTGTCGCGCGAGGCCGCGAAGGACGGCTGGCCCGGCCTCCTGGTCGGCGACATCTCGCAGCCGCGCGGCGGGCCGATGCTGAGCGGCCACGCCTCGCACCAGCTCGGCCTCGACGCCGACATCTGGTTCGTGCCGATGCCGACGCAAGGCCGGCTCCCGGCCGCCCTGCGCGAGACCATGGAGTTCGTCTCGATGCTGAAGCCGAACTCGCTCCATGTCGACGACCGCAAATGGACGCCGGCCCACGCCGCCGTGCTGAAGCGCGCGGCAAGCTACGGCAATGTCGAGCGCATCCTCGTCCATCCCGGCATCAAGAAGAAGCTGTGCGACACGGTCACCGGCGACCGCTCCTGGCTGCGCAAGGTGCGCCCGTTCTGGGGCCACGATTCGCATTTCCACGTCCGCATCGGCTGCCCCGCCGGCTCGCCCGGCTGCAAGGGGCAGGAGGCCGCGCCGAAGGGCGAGGGCTGCGACGCCTCGCTCGCCTGGTGGTTCACCGAGGAGCCGTGGCGGCCGGCCAAGGGGCCGCAAAAGCCGCGCGCCCGCGACGTCATGCGCCTGTCGGCGCTGCCGGCGGCCTGCCGGGCCGTGCTCGACGCGCCGGCCCCGGCCTCGGAAGCCGCGGTCACGGTGGGCGGCGGCGCCGTCGTCGCCGCCTCCGGTGTCGCGCCGGTGGGGAGCGCATCGGCGGCCAGCGCCTTCGCGCCGACGCCCGAGCGCGCCATTCCGCTGCCCTTCCCGCGTCCCGGCGACTGAAGGGCGGCCCGAACGGCGGCGCCGTGCTTGACTCTGCCGCGGACGCCACCCTAAACGAGTGCTCTAAACCGATTTAGCGCCCTCTGGAGCGGCCGGACCATGCTGAAATTCCCGGTTCTGATCGGCGACATCGGCGGCACCAATGCCCGCTTCGCGATCCTGCTCGACGCCTATGCCGAGCCGAAGGAGTTTCCGGGCGTGCGCACGGCCGACTTCGCCTCGCTCGACGCGGCCATCGAGGCCGCCGTGCTCGACAAGACCTCGGTGCGGCCGCTGTCGGCGCTGCTGGCGGTCGCCGGGCCCGTCGACGGCGACGAGATCGCGCTCACCAACCATGGCTGGGTGGTGCGGCCGCGGGCGATGTTCGAGACGCTGGGGCTCGAGGAGGTCGTGGTGCTCAACGACTTCGAGGCCCAGGCGCTCGGCGTCGTGGCGCTGGGACCGCAGCACATGGAGAAGATCGGCGGCGGCGAGGCGGAGGAGGAGGCGAGCCGCGTCGTGCTCGGCCCCGGCACGGGGCTGGGCGTCGCCGGTCTCGTCCATGCCCGCCATATGTGGATACCCGTGCCGGGCGAGGGCGGCCATGTCGACATCGGCCCGCGCTCGCCGCGCGACTTCGCCGTCTTCCCGCATATCGAGGCCATCGAGGGCCGCATCTCGGCCGAGCAGATGCTGTGCGGGCGCGGCCTCGTCAACCTCTACCGCGCCGTCGCCGCCGCCGACGGCGTCGAGCCGCGCCTTTCCGCGCCGGCCGAGATCACCGCCGCCGCGCTGTCGGGCGGCGATGCCGTCGCGGCTGAGGCGCTCGACGTCTTCGTCACCTGCCTCGGCAGGCTCGCCGGCGACATGGCACTGGTCTTCATGAGCCGCGGCGGCGTGTTCCTGACCGGCGGCATCGTCCAGAAGATCGTGCCGGCGCTGAAGGACGGCCGCTTCCGCGCCGCCTTCGAGGACAAGGCCCCGCACAGCGCGCTGATGCGGGCGATGCCGGTCCATGTCGTCACCCATCCGCTCGCCGCGCTGGCCGGCCTTGCCGCCTATGCGCGCACGCCCGCGCGCTTCGGCGTCGAGACCGAGGGCCGGCGCTGGACCAGCGCCTGATCGCGGGGCCGAACGGCGGGGGCCGATCGCCGCGCCTTCGATTTCGCGATTGCGCGCGGCGCCGCGACAGGGCATAGCGCTCCACGAACCGGCGCGCGCCAAGGAAGAAATCGGCCAGGGAAGGCAAGGCTTGACGGCGGACGACAACAGGCAGGCGAAACCGGCGCGCGGCGAGATACTGCCGGTGCTGAAGCGCGTCATCGCGGAGAACGCGCGCGACTATCTCGGCCTCTACGTGCTCGCCGTCGTGTGCCTGCTGGCGGTGGCGGCGGCCACGGCCGCCATTCCGTGGGTGATGCCGCCGCTGATCGACGAGGTGTTCTACGAGCGCCGCTTCGACCTCGTGCCGTGGATCTGCGGCGCCGTCGTCGCCGTCTTCCTCGTGCGGGGGCTCGCCTCCTACGGCCAGACCGTGCTGCTCGCCAGGATCGGCAACAACCTCGTCGCCCGCTACCAGAAGCGCATCTTCGACCACCTGATGCGGCTCGGCCTCGACTATTACGGCAGCGAGCGCTCCGGGCGGCTGGCCGCCCAGATCAACGAGAACGTGCTCGGCATCCGCGACATGCTGTCGATGACGCTGCGTTCGCTCGCCGGCGACGCGGTGATGCTGCTGGCGCTGGTCGGCGCCATGATCTCGCTCGATCCGATGCTGTCGCTGATCTCGCTGCTGATCGGCCCGCCGCTGGTCTTCGCCGTCAACGCCATCATGCGCCGGCTGCGGCGGGTGGCGCGGCAGGCCGTCGAGGTCAACGCCCGCCTCGTCGGCGCCATGCAGGAGGCGACGCAGGGCATCGCCGTGGTCAAGGCCTTCACGATGGAGGAGCAGCTTTCGGCGAAGATGGCCGGGCTGATCGCCGAGGCCGAGGGCAAGGCCAACAAGATCGTCAAGGTGTCGGAGCGCGTGACGCCGATCTCGGAGCTGCTCGCCGGCTTCGCCGTCTCCGGCGTCATCGCCTATGCCGCATGGCGCGTCACCTCCGCCGGCATCCCGCCGGGCTCGGTGTTCGGCTTCATCACCGCGCTGCTGCTCGCCTACGATCCCGCCCGGCGGCTGGCGCGCGTCCAGGTCGGCCTCGAGCGGTCGCTGGTCAACGCGCGCATGATCTACGAGCTGCTCGACGCCGACCCCGGCGAGCGCGACCGCCCGGGGGCGCCTGCGCTGGCGGTGGCCGGCGGCGAGGTGCGCTTCGACCGGGTCTCCTTCGCCTACGTGCCCGGCCAGCCGGTGCTGCACGAGGTCTGCTTCGTGGCCGAGGCCGGGCGGACGACGGCGCTGGTCGGCGGCTCGGGCGCGGGCAAGTCCACCCTTCTTTCCCTGCTGGAGCGGTTCCATTCCCCGTCCTCGGGCGCGATCCTCATCGACGGGCAGGACATAGAAGGCGTCTCGCGCGCCTCGCTGCGCGCCTCGCTCGCCTATGTCTCGCAGCAGCCCTACCTGTTCGAGGGCAGCGTGCGCGACAACATCCGCTACGGCCGGCCGGGCGCCAGCGACGCCGAGGTCGAGGAGGCCGCGCGCCTCGCCTATGCCGACGACTTCGTGCGCCGCATGCCGCAGGGCTACGACACGCCCGTGGGCGAGAACGGGGCGTCGCTGTCGGGCGGCCAGCGCCAGCGTCTGTCGATCGCCCGCGCCATCCTGCGCGACGCGCCGATCCTGCTGCTCGACGAGGCGACCTCGGCGCTCGACGCGCAGTCGGAGGCCGCCGTGCAGCAGGCGCTGCGCGCGGCGATGAAGGGCCGCACCACCATCGTCATCGCCCACCGGCTGTCGACCGTGGCCGACGCCGACCGCATCGTGGTGCTGGAAGGCGGCTGCGTGGTCGAGGAGGGCACGCATGCCGGGCTTCTCGCCGATCCGGCCGGCGCCTATGCGCGGTATCACAGGTTCCAGGGCAGGGTCTCCGCCACCGCGGCGGACGGCACGAAGGAGGGCGCGGCATGAGCATGGGACTGGTCGTCGTGGGCGCCGGCGGCCGCATGGGCCGCACGCTGGTGCGCACCATCCACGAGACGCCCGGCGCAGCGCTCGCCGGCGCGGTCGAGCGGCCGGGCTCGCCCTTCCTCGGCAAGGACGCGGGCGAGCTGGCCGGCGTCGGCCGGCTCGGCGTCGCGGTCGGCGACGACCCGCTGTCCGCCTTCGCCCGCGCCGACGGCGTCCTCGACTTCACCGCGCCGGCCGCGACGGTGGAGTTTTCCGGCTACGCCGCGCAGGCGCGCATCGTCCACGTCATAGGCACCACCGGCTGCTCGGCCGCGGACGAGGCGAGGATCGCCGCCGCCGCCCGCCACGCCACCATCGTCAAGTCGGGCAACATGAGCGTCGGCGTCAACCTGCTCGCCGCCCTGGTCGAGCGGGCGGCCCGCGCCCTGCCGGCCGGCGAGTTCGACATCGAGGTGCTGGAGATGCACCACCGCCACAAGGTCGACGCGCCCTCGGGCACGGCGCTGCTGCTCGGCGAGGCGGCGGCGCGCGGCCGCGACGTCGCGCTGGCCGACAACAGCGTGCGCGTGCGCGACGGCCACACCGGCGCGCGCGAGACGGGCTCCATCGGCTTCGCCACGCTGCGCGGCGGCTCGGTGATCGGCGAGCATTCGGTGCTGTTCGCGGGAACGGGCGAGCGCATCGTGCTGTCGCACCACGCCGAGGACCGCTCGCTGTTCGCGCGCGGCGCCGTCACCGCCGCGCTATGGGCGCGCGGCAGGAAGCCGGGCCTTTATTCGATGCGCGACGTGCTCGGCCTCTGACCCCACCCCTTCCCACGCAGAAAAGCAGGAGAACCCCATGTCCGGAACGCTGGTCCTCGTCCGTCACGGCCAGAGCGAGTGGAACCTGAAGAACCTGTTCACCGGCTGGCGCGACCCCGGCCTGACGGTGCAGGGCCACGACGAGGCGAAGGAGGCCGGCCGCAAGCTCGCCGCGCGCGGGCTGAAGTTCGACATCGCCTATACCTCGGCGCTTGCCCGCGCGCAGGTGACGTGCCGGCACATCCTCGACGCGGTCGGCCAGCCCGATCTGGAGACCGTGCGCGACCTCGCCCTCAACGAGCGCGACTACGGCGACCTTTCCGGCCTCAACAAGGACGACGCGCGCGCCAGGTGGGGCGAGGAGCAGGTGCATGTCTGGCGCCGCTCCTACGATGTGCCGCCGCCGGGCGGCGAGAGCCTGCGCGACACCGGCGCGCGGGTGTGGCCCTATTACATGCACGTCATCCAGCCGCACGTGCTGCGCGGCGAGACGGTGCTGGTCGCCGCCCACGGCAACTCGCTGCGCGCGCTCATCATGGCGCTCGACGGCCTGACCGGCGAGGAGGTGGTCAGGCTGGAGCTCGGCACCGGCGTGCCGATCGTCTATCGGCTCAACGCCGATTCGACGGTCGCCTCGAAGGAAATCCTGCAAGGCTGAGCAAGCCTGCGAGATTGTCGTTGACAGTACGCGCGCGCCCGCCTACATCGGCGGCGCACCGCGCATGAACCCGGCGCCAGACGCCGGACCTTCATGCAATCACCTGCCCAGGTGGCGGAATTGGTAGACGCGCACGGTTCAGGTCCGTGTGCCGCGAGGCGTGGAGGTTCGAGTCCTCTCCTGGGCACCATCTGCTTATCCGGCATCGCCCGCTGATGTCTCAAAAAGCCCGGATTTCCGGGCTTTTTTGCTGCCTGGCGTCTGCCGATGGCCACCGTTGGCTCTTGGTATCCTCCTGCGCTGGCGGGACGGAGCCACGGCCCAGGCGGTCTGAGCCGGCTCCGAAGGCTGAGGTCGCTTCCGGCTCCCAAGGGGTGGGGAGGAAGGGGAGTGCGACATCTCCCCCGAAACATCCCGGCCGAGCGAAGCGAGAGCCAGAAACCCATTGAGCGGCACAGCCGGGTTGCGGGTTCGCAGCGGTGCCGATGCCCGCAAGCACAAGGACCGGGCCGGCCCGGCGATGGCCCCACCAATGGGTCCCGGCTCGGCGGCCTCTGCGCGGCCTTGGCCGGGAGGACGGCGTAACGGCGCGGGCGCCGCTGCCGCCATCGTGCCAGACGCGCCCTACCGCGCGCCGACCTCGCGCAGATGGCGCACCGGGCGGCCGGGCGCGATGGCGGCGGCGGCGCGCATGATGCCCTGGGCGTCGATGCCGTAATGGCGGTAGAGGTCGGCGATGGTGCCGGTCTGGCCGAAATGCTCGACGCCGAGGGAGCGGGTGCGGTGGCCGTGGACGGCGCCGAGCCAGGCGAGCGTCGCCGGGTGGCCGTCGATGACGGTGACGATGCCGCAATGCGGCGGCACCGCGTCGAGCAGGCGCTCGACATGGCTGCGGGCGTGCGCCAGCCCCTGCTCGCGGGCGCGCTGCGCCGCGCTCCAGCCGGCATTGAGCCGGTCGGCCGAGGTGATGGCCAGGAGGCCGATGTCGCGCCGGTCCTCGGCCAGCAGGCCGACCGCCTCGACGGCCTCGGGCGCGACGGCGCCGGTATAGGCGACGACGATCTGCGCGTTGGGGCCGGGCCGGCGCATCCAGTAGCCGCCATTGACGATGTCCTCGGCCAGCCGGTCGTCGACGACGCGGCGCGGCTGCCCGATCGCGCGCGTCGACAGCCGCAGATAGACCGAGCCGCCGACCGCGTCGCGCAGCCACGTGGTCTCGTCCGGCTCGGCCTCGCCGTCGCGCTGGAGATAGTCGAAGCCGAAGCGCAGGATCGTCGCCAGCTCGTCGACATAGGCCGGCTCGAAGCTCGCCAGCCCGTCCTGCGCCATGCCGATCAGCGGCGTGGCGATGGACTGGTGCGCGCCGCCCTCGGGCGCCAGCGTCACGCCCGAGGGCGTCGCCGCGAGGATGAAGCGCGCGTCCTGATAGCAGGCATAGTTGAGCGCATCGAGGCCGCGCTCGATGAACGGGTCGTAGAGCGTGCCCACGGGGAGCAGCCGCTCGCCGAAGATCGAATGCGACAGGCCGAGCGCCGACAGCATCAGGAACAGGTTCATCTCGGCGATGCCGAGCTCCATGTGCTGGCCCGACGGCGCGAAGTTCCAGGTGAAGGTGGAGGGGATGCGCTCGGCCTTGAACACGTCGGCCATTTTCTCGCGCGCGAACAGGCCGCGCCGGTTGACCCACGCGCCGAGATTGGTCGAGACCGTCACGTCGGGCGAGGTGGTGACGACGCGCTCGGCGAAGGGGCCGTCCCGCTTGGCGATGCCGTGCATGATGAGGCCGAAGCCCTGCTGCGTCGACATCTCGGGACCGATCTCGATGTCGAGCTTCTCCGGCACGGCGATGGCCGGCGCATGCCGGCGGCGGCGGCCCCTGGCGTTGAACGGGGCTTCGGCCACGAAGCGGCGCAGCGCGTCGGCGTCCTTCAGCCCCTCATAGGGCTCCCATTCGCGGCCGGGGCGGATGCCGAGCGCCTCGCGCAGCGCCTCGACCTGCGCCGGCGTCATCAGCCCGGCGTGGTTGTCCTTGTGGCCGGCGAGCGGCAGGCCGTAGCCCTTGATGGTGTAGGCGATGAAGCAGACCGGCCGGTCGTGCCGCCGCGCCGCCTCGAAGGCTTCCAGCAGCGAGGGCAGGTCGTGGCCGGCGAGGTTCGTCATCAGGTCGGCGAGCTCGGCGTCGCTGCGCGCCTCGATCAGCCGGCTGACGTCGCCCTGGTCGCCGATGTCGTCCAGAAGTCGCTTGCGCCATGCCGCTCCCCCCTGGAAGGTGAGCGCCGAATAGAGCTGGTTCGGGCATTCGTCGATCCAGCGCCGCAGGGCCTCGCCGCCCGGCTCGCGGAAGGCGGCCTCTTGCAGCGAGCCGTGCTTGAGGATGACCACGTCCCAGCCGAAATTGCGGAAGATCGCCTCGAAGCGCTGCCACAGCCCCTCGCGCACCACGGCGTCGAGGCTCTGGCGGTTGTAGTCGACCACCCACCAGGTGTTGCGCAGGCCGTGCTTCCAGCCTTCGAGCAGCGCCTCGAAGATGTTGCCCTCGTCCATCTCGGCGTCGCCGAGCAGCGCCACCATCTTGCCTTCCGGCTCGCCGTCCCCGAGCCCCTTGGCGCGCAGGTAGTCCTGCGTCAGCGAGGAGAACAGCGTCTGCGCCACGCCGAGGCCGACCGAGCCGGTGGAGAAGTCGACGTCGCCCCCGTCCTTGGTGCGCGAGGGGTAGGACTGCGCGCCCTTGTAGCCGCGGAAGTTCTCCAGCCTGTCGCGGCTCTGGTTGCCGAACAGGTACTGGATGGCGTGGAAGATCGGGCTCGCATGCGGCTTGACCGCGACGCGGTCCTGCGGCCTCAGCGCCGCGAAATAGAGCGCCGTCATGATGGTCGAGAGCGAGGCCGACGAGGCCTGATGCCCGCCCACCTTCAGGCCGTCCTCGTTGGGGCGGATGTGGTTGGCGTTGTGGATCATCCACGTCGACAGCCAGCGCACCTTGCGTTCGAGCTGCGTCAGGGCCGGGATGCGTGCGTCGCTCATGGGTCGCGAACCTCCGTTGTCGCGCCATTCTAGCGCGAGGGAGGGCGGATAACTCACCAAAATCGATTGCGGATGTGCTGGATTTTGGCGATAAGCGCTAATCCCGTACCTCAAGAGAGCGGAAATCGTCACGAATGGACAGTCTCGACGTCATCGACGTCAGGATCATCGCCGCCGTCCAGAACGACGGCCGCATCTCGATCAACGACCTTGCCGAAAAGGTCGGCCTGTCGCCGTCGCCCTGCGCGCGGCGGCTGCGCATCCTCGAGGAGAAGGGCGTCATCAAGGGCTATGCGGCGATGATCGACCAGACGAAGGTCGGCTTGCCGGTCAGTGCCTTCGCCTCGATCAAGCTGGAGCGCCAGCGCGAGGAAGACCTCGACCGCTTCGCGAGGGCCGTGGCCGGCTGGCCCGAGGTGGTGGACTGCTACCTGATGACCGGGCAGCGCGACTACCTGATGCGCATCGTGGTCAAGGATCTTCAGGCCTACGAGACCTTCATCAAGTCAAAGCTGACCCGGCTCGAAGGCATCGCCTCCATCGAGACTTCCTTCGCGCTCGATCAGGTCAAGCGCGCGGAAGTGCTGCCGATCGTGTGATGTCACGGGGGAGGGCGGGCTCCGGCCGCCGGCGCCGCCCTCACCCGGCGGCGCTTCGGCTCCCTATCGCCGCTAGCGGCAGGGCAATCGCGTGGGGCGGGATGCCGCCACCGCCATCCCGGCCGGGCGGAAGCTGGCTCTCAATGCGACCCGCAACTGCCTGACTGCGCTGCGGTCAGGATGGACCACGGTGTGCGAAATGGGGGCTCGCACAATATCAGCATCGATTTCCGCGCTTTCATCGACGACGGAGCATTGCCGGGGCCGTTGGTGGTAGCGTTGCGCGACGCGATCAGATCTTCGGCGCCCCGCCGTTCGTTTCCGCCGCATTCATGCGATGCCGGAAGCCCCCGTCCGGCTGCAAGCCGCCCTACGCTGCGATGTCCTTGCGCGCATCCGGCGCGGCCGCGCCGTTGCCCGCCGGGGTGGCCGGGGCATCCGCCTCCTGCCGCAGCAGCCGGCCGAGCTCGGCGAAGCCGTCGGCCGCCTCGGCGTTGCGGCGCGCGGCGACGCCGACGCCCTCCATCGTGTGCCGGGCGATGCGCAGCGCCTCGGCCGGGTCGCGCCCCGCCAGCGCCTCGATGATGCGCAGATCCGTCTCGATCCGGGCGGCGAGCTTGCCCGCCCGCCTGCCGAGCCGCGCCGCCGCCTCGTCGAGCCCGGCCGCGTGGCCGCCGAGCCGGGCGCGCAGGGCGGCGAGATCGCCGAGGCTCGCCTCCAGCCGCTGCGCCGCGGCGTTGAAATCGCGCCCGAAGGCCTCGTAGGGCTCGGGCAGGTCGACGGCGATGCGCGCCGCGCAGTTCCCCTGCGCGAGGCGGCCGACGCCCGCCCCCATCAGCTTGGCGACGGCGGCATGGGCGCGCGCCGCCTTGTGCCGCGCCGCAAGCGCTGCGCGGCAGCGCTCCAGCGCCTGCATCAGCTCCGCCGTTCCGGCATCGCCGCCGGCGGCGTCCCCGGTGGCGAAATCCTGCGCGGCGAGCCGGTCGAGCGCTTCCGTCGCCGGCCTCAGCGCGGCGCGGAGGGCGCGGCGCGCGCCGAGCCATGCGGCGAGCGCGACGAGGACGGGCGAGGCAATGAGGAAAGGCGCGGCGAGCGACGGCTGAAGCGACCACAGAAGCAGCGCGCAGCACGAGACGGCCGTGCCAGCCGCCCCGGCGGCGACGGCAGTCGCGGCGGCTGGGGACAGGCGTCCCCGCCGCCCGTTTCCGGCTTTGCTTCCCATGTGCGCGACAGTCCCGCGATCGATCGGCACGAGCCTAGCCGCGCAAGCTTGCTCGAACTTTGCGTGCGCGGATTCAGGCCGGCGGCCGGCCGAGCTCGACGGAGCGCCTGCGCGCCGCCTCGACGGCCTCGGCGACCAGCGTCTTCAGCCGGTCGTCGCCCATCAGCACCGAAAGGGCCGCCGCCGTGGTGCCGTTCGGGCTGGTCACCTGCCGGCGCAGCTCGCCCGGCTCCTCGCCGCTCTCGGTCGCGAGCGCGGCCGCGCCGTAAACCGTCTGCATGGCGAGCAGCCTGGCCGTGTCGGCCGGCAGGCCCGCCGCCTCGCCGGCCGCCGTCAGGCACTCGATGAAGTGGAAGACATAGGCCGGGCCGGAGCCGGAGACCGCCGTCACCGCGTCCATCAGGCCCTCGTCGGCGATCTCCGCCACCCGGCCGCTCGCCGAAAGCAGGTCGCGCACGAAGGCCGCCGCCGCCTGCGCCACATGGGCGTTGGCCACCGTCACCATCATGCCCTTGCCGATGGCGGCCGGCGTGTTGGGCATGCAGCGGATCACCGCCGCGCCCGCGCCCAGAAGCCGCTCGAAGGCTGCGATCGGCGTGCCGGCGGCGACGCTGACGAAGGTGGCGCCGTCCCTGAAGCGGGCATAGGCGGGGACGATGTCGAGGACGACCTGCGGCTTGACCGCGAACACGACCAGCCGCGGCGCCACGTCGGCGCCGATCTGCGAGGCGTCGGCCAGCGCCGTCGCGCCGAGCGCCGCGGCGCGCGCGCGCAGCGCCTCGGCCGGCTCGACCACCAGCGCCTGCGCCGACGTCAGCTTGCCCGCGGCCAGCCATCCTTCCAGCATCGCGCGGCCCATATTGCCGCATCCCACGAGCACAACAGGTCCGGTCATCTCGCTCTCTCCATTCCCGATGCCGTTCTGATGCCATCGGCGGGCCGCCGCGTCCAGTGACCGCGTCCGCCTCGTGCGTCGCGGCCGGCGACAAGCTTGCATGCACGGCCCGGGAATGCGATGGCGTCGCTTTGGCGCGACGGAGGGAATCATGACCCGGATCATCGACGGAAAGGCGGTCGCCGAGGATGTGGCGGCGACGGTGAAGCGCGAGACGGCGGCCTTGGCGATGCGCGACGGCATGGCGCCGGGGCTGGCCGTGATCCTCGTCGGCGAGGACCCCGCAAGCCAGGTCTATGTCGCCTCGAAGTCGAGGAAGGCGAAGGAGTGCGGCTTCCATTCGGTGCAGCACACGCTGCCGGCGGACACGCCGCAGGCCGATCTCGTCGCGCTGGTCGAACGCCTCAACGCCGACCCGGCGATCCACGGCATCCTCGTCCAGCTTCCCCTGCCCGCCCATATCGACGCGCTGGCCGTCATCGAGACGATCTCGCCGGACAAGGACGTCGACGGCCTCACCTACGTCAATGTCGGCCGGCTCGGCGCGGGTGCGCCGCAAAAGGCGTTCGTGCCCTGCACGCCGGCGGGCTCGATGCTGCTGATCGAGCGGGTGCGCGGGCGCGACCTTTCGGGCCTGAACGCCGTGGTCGTCGGCCGCTCCAACCTCGTCGGCAAGCCGGTGGCGCAGCTTCTTCTGGCCGCCGACGCCACCGTCACCATCGCCCATTCGCGCACGAAGGACCTGCCGGCGCTGTGCCGCACGGCCGACATCCTCGTCGCCGCCGTCGGCCGGCCGGAAATGATCCGCGGCGACTGGGTCAAGGAAGGGGCCACCGTCATCGACGTCGGCATCAACCGCATCCCCGCGCCCGAAAAGGGCGAGGGGGGCAAGAAGACGAGGCTCGTCGGCGACGTCGCCTTCGCCGAGGCGTCGGCGCGGGCGGGCGCGATCACGCCGGTTCCGGGCGGCGTCGGCCCGATGACCATCGCCATGCTGATGGCCAACACGCTCGTTTCCGCCTGCCGCGCCGCCGGCGTCGAGCCGCCGCGCTTCTGATCGGGGCGTCCTACGCTTCCTGCGCCGCCGGCCGCGCATGCCGGCGCTCGCGGTAGACGATGTAGAGGCCCGAGCCCATGGTGATCGCGATGCCCAGCGCGGCGACGCCGTCGGGCAGGTCGCGGAACACCAGCCAGCCGATGAAGGTGGCGAAGGGAATCTCCAGATACTGTATCGGCGCCAGCGTCGCCGAGGGCGCGAAGCGCAGCGACCACGTCATCACCAGATGCGCGAACGTCCCGAGAAAGCCGATCGCGGCGAGCAGCGCGACCTCGCGCGCATCGGGCGCCTTGAGCGTCAGCATCGCCATGTCGCTGCCCGCGCCCAGCCACAGCGCGAGGGCGAGGAAGGGCGTGGCCATCATCCCGCCCACCGCCTGGAGGGTGAGCGGATCGGCGTCCTTGGCGATCTGGCGGCTCACCATCATGTAGAGCGCGAAGGTGAGCGCCACGACGAGCGGCAGGAACGCCGGCCAGCCGACATTGGCGAAGCTGGGCTGCACGACGAGCAGCGTGCCGGCGAAGCCCACCGTGCAGGCGATGAGCCGTCTCGGCCCCACTTCCTCGCCGAGAACGAGCCGGCCCAGAAGCAGCATGATGAACGGCATGACGAAGGCGATGGCCACCGCATCGGCCAGCGGCAGGTAGCGCAGGGCCGTGAACATCGCGCCGATGCCGGCGACATGCAGCACGGTGCGCAGCGCCGTCAGCCGCAGGATGCGCGGCGTCATCGCGAGGCTGCGGCCGGTGGCGGCGATGACGGGCAGGAGCAGGAGGAACTGCGCCGCGAAGCGCACCAGCAGCAACTGCATGAGCGGAATGGTGTCGCCAAGGATCTTGGCGATGGCGTCGCCCAGCGGAGCGATCGCGCAGAACACCACCATGAGAAAGATGCCGACGAGCGGCCGGTCCGCGATCATGGCGCGACGCTAGCGGCCGCGACCGCGTCGCTCAATGTGCCACGGAAGGCGGACCGGACGGCCATCGCCGGCGTGCGGCGACAGGGCCCCGACTAGCCGAACACGGCCGCGCCCATGTCGGCGCGGGTGGCGAGCGCGCGGAAGCCGGCGAACAGCTCGCGGCCCATGCCGAAGCCGTTGGCGGAAAGGTCGGGCGCGGCCGGGGTGCGGGCGGCGAGCGTCGCCTCGTCGACCTTCACCTGAAGCGTGCCCGCCTCGGCGTCGAGGCGGATGACGTCGCCGTCCTCGATGCGGGCGATCGCGCCGCCGTCGAGCGCCTCGGGCGTGACGTGGATGGCCGCCGGCACCTTGCCGGAAGCGCCCGACATGCGCCCGTCCGTCACCAGCGCCACCTTGCGGCCGCGGTCCTGCAGCACGCCGAGCACCGTGGTCAGCCGGTGCAGCTCCGGCATGCCGTTGGCCTTCGGCCCCTGGAAGCGCACCACGGCGACGAAGTCGCGGTCGAGCCGGCCGGCCCTGAAGGCGTCGTTCAGCGCCTCCTGGCTGTGGAACACCAGCGCCGGCGCCTCGACCGTCCGGTTCTCCGGCTTCACCGCCGAGGTCTTGACGATGGCGCGGCCGAGATTGCCGGAAAGCAGCTTGAGCCCGCCGGTCGGCTGGAACGGCGTGTGCGCCGTGGTCAGCACCTTGTCGTCGCCGCTCTCTTGCGGTGCAGGGCGGCGCGACACCGAGCCGTCGGCGGCAAGGCCGGGCTCGATGGCGTAGGGGCGCAGGCCCTCGCCCCACACCGTCCTGACGTCCTCGTGCAGATAGCCGGCGTCGAGCAGCTCGCGGATCAGGAAGCCCATGCCGCCGGCGGCGTGGAAGTGGTTCACGTCGGCGAGCCCGTTGGGATAGACGCGCGCCAGAAGCGGCACGATGTCGGAGATGTCGGAGATGTCCTGCCAGGTCAGGCTGATGCCGGCGGCCGCGGCGATGGCGATCAGGTGGATCGTGTGGTTGGTCGAGCCGCCGGTGGCGTTGAGCCCGACCACGCCGTTGACCACCGAGCGCTCGTCGAACAGGCGCCCCACGGGCGTGAAGTCGTTGCCCTGCGCGGTGAGGCTGAGCGCCCGCTTCGCCGCCTCGCGCGTCAGCGCCTCGCGCAGCGGCGTGTCGGGGTTGACGAAGGAGGCGCCGGGAATGTGCAGGCCCATGATCTCCATCAGCATCTGGTTGGAGTTGGCCGTGCCGTAGAAGGTGCAGGTGCCGGGGCCGTGATAGGATTTCGACTCGGCCTCCAGCAGCTCGGCGCGGCCGACCTTGCCCTCGGCGTAGAGCTGGCGGATCCTTGCCTTCTCGTCGTTGGGCAGGCCGGACGTCATCGGCCCTGCGGGGATGAAGACCGCCGGCAGGTGGCCGAAGGTCAGCGCGGCGATCATCAGGCCGGGCACGATCTTGTCGCAGACGCCGAGGTAGACGGCGGCGTCGAACATGTTGTGCGACAGGCCGATGGCCGCGGCCATGGCGATGACGTCGCGGGAAAACAGCGACAGCTCCATGCCGGGCTGGCCCTGCGTGACGCCGTCGCACATGGCCGGCACGCCGCCCGCCACCTGCGCCACGCCGCCGGCCTCGCGCGCCGCCTCGCGGATGATCGCCGGGAAGGTCTCGAACGGCTGGTGGGCCGACAGCATGTCGTTATAGGCGGTGACGATGCCGAGATTGGGCACGAGGTCGCCGGCGAGCGCCGCCTTGTCGGCCGGCGCGCAGGCGGCGAAGCCGTGGGCGAGGTTGCCGCAGGACAGCACCGTGCGGTGCGGGCCGGCCGAGATCGCGGCCTCCACCCGTTCGAGATAGGCTTGCCGCGCGGGCTTCGAGCGCTCGACGATGCGCTGCGTGATGGCTTCGATCTGGCGTCTGGCTGTCATGGCTGCCTCTCATTCGGCCCAGTAGACGGGCACGGGCTTGTCCGCGTGGTCGAAGACGGCGCCGACGGGCCTGTCCCCGCCGGGCGAAAGCGCGGCCTTCAGTGCCGCGCGCTTCTCCTTCCCCTCTATGTGGAGCGCGAGCAGCCCCGCTTCCAGCAGCCGCGCCAGCGGCAGCGTCAATCGCGGCTCGCCGGCGCTTCGCGCATGGACGGGCAGGACGAGGGCGTCGCCGCCGGGGTCGAGCAGCGCGTCGAGCCCCCTCGCGTCGGGGAAGAACGAGGCGGTGTGGCCGTCCGCGCCCATGCCGAGGATGGCGACGTCGAGCGGCCATGGCAGGCCGGCGAGGCCGGCGCTCGCCTCCTGCGCCGCCGCTTCGACGGTCGCGGCCGGGCGGTAGAGCGGCGCGAAGCGCGCGGCCGCCGCCCTATTCGTAAGGAGATGGTTACGTACAAGCGTGGCGTTGGAGCGCGGCGTTCCCTCCGGCACGAAGCGTTCGTCGACCAGCGTCACCGTCACCTTCGGCCACTCCAGCGCCTGCCTCGACAGCGCATGGAAAAAACGCTGCGGCGTCGTGCCGCCCGAGACGGCGAGCAGGGCTTGGCCGCGCCGGGCGATCGCGCCGGCGAGCGCGGCCGCCACCGCGCCGGCCAGCGCCCCGGCCAGTGCCTCGGGCGAGGGAAAGACATGCCAGTCGGGCCGGGCGCTCATGCCGCCTCGCTTGCGCAGGATGCGCCGTGCGGTCGCCTGCCCGGGCGGCGCGAACGGTGCGGAAGCCGGAGCAACGCCCTCACCCGCTTTCGTGCCAGGTGCGGCCGTCGCGCTCGATCAGCGCGATCGAGCCGGACGGCCCCCACGTGCCGGCGGTATAGCCCTGCGGCGGTTGCCGGTTTTCCGTCCATGCCGCCTGGATCGGATCGATCCACGCCCATGCGGCCTCGACCTCGTCGCGGCGCATGAACAGCGTCTGGTTGCCGCGCACCACGTCCATGATCAGCCGCTCGTAGGCATCCGGGTTGCGCACGTCGAAGGCGTCGGCGAAGCTCATGTCGAGCGGCACGTGGCGCAGGCGCATGCCGCCGGGGCCGGGATCCTTGATCATCAGCCACTGCTTGACGCCCTCGTCCGGCTGGAGGCGGATGACGAGTTGGTTGGCGGCGACGACGCCCGCGCCCTCGCCGAAGATCGAGTGCGGCACCGGCTTGAACTGGATGCAGATCTCCGACACCCGCTCGGCCAGCCGCTTGCCGGTGCGCAGGTAGAAGGGCACGCCCGCCCAGCGCCAGTTGGCGATCTCGGCCTTGAGCGCGACGAAGGTCTCCGTGTCGCTGGCCTTGCCCAGCTCCTGCGCGTAGCCCTTCACCGCGCCGCCCTCGGCCGCGCCGGCCTTGTACTGGCCGCGCACGGTCAGCTTCTGCGCCTCCGCGCCCTCGATGCGCTTCAGCGAGCGCAGGATCTTCAGCTTCTCGTCGCGCACCGCGTCGGCGTCCATCGACGACGGCGGCTCCATCGCGGTCAGGCACAGAAGCTGCAGCATGTGGTTCTGCACCATGTCGCGCAGCGCGCCGGCCGTGTCGTAGTAGGAGACGCGGTCCTCCAGCCCCACCGTCTCGGCCACCGTGATCTGCACGTGATCGATATGGGCCGAGTTCCACAACGGCTCGTAGAGCGCGTTGGCGAAGCGAAGCACCATCAGGTTCTGCACCGTCTCCTTGCCGAGATAGTGGTCGATGCGGAAGATCTGGTGCTCGTCGAAGACCCGGCCGATGGCGTCGTTGAGCGCCCGCGCGCTCGTCCGGTCGCGGCCGATCGGCTTCTCCACCACGATGCGCGCCCCGCCGCCGACGAGGCCGTGGCCGGAAAGATGGCCGGCGATGTCGCCGAACAGGGCCGGCGCGACCGCGAGGTAGAAGACGCGCACCGCGGAGCTGTCCCGTGTCGCCGCCCGAAGCCGCTCGAAGCCGTCGCCGCCTTTCGCATCGACCTGGATGTAGGAGAGGCGGTCAAGGAACCGCTTCAGCTCCCCCTCGTCGATCTCCTCGGCCTTGACGTGCTCGCGGATCGCCTTTGCCGCGAAGTCGCGGTAGCCGTCGTCGGAAACGGCCGAGCGCGAGGCGGCGATGATGCGCGTCGGCTCGCTGAACTGGCCCGCCTTCTGGCGCTGGTAGAGCGCGGGCAGGAGCTTGCGCTCGGACAGGTCGCCCGTGCCGCCGAAGACGACGAGATCGAAGGGATCGACGGGAATGATCTGGCTGGTCATGGATGTCCGCAATCGTAGCGCCGACGTTGCCGCAAGCCTATAGTCTAATCGATTTAAAAACACCAACGAAAATCCCGCCGGAGATGCCGGCGGAAACGTCGGCCCAAAAATGCGCGCGAGGCGGCGGCGGGGAATCGGGCGCGGCATCCTTTCATGCTATCCTTTTCCGGCGCCAAGGGCAGCGTCGCGTCCCGGCCTGGGCCTTTTTCCTTGACAGGAGGGACCCCGCTGGTTTTGTCAGCGCCATCGAACTGGTCCATCGCATTGCGCCACGCAAGGCGCTAGGAGGGCCGTTCCCGAACATGGAGCAACGACCATGGGCACCCCCCTGACTCTTACCGTCGCCGAAGGCGCGGCCTTCATGAACCTGATCGACGGCAAGCCGGCCGGGGCGCTCTCGGGCGCGCGCATCGACGTCGCCTGCCCCTCCGACGGCAAGGTGTTCGCCTCCATTCCCGCCTCCGGCGCGGCCGACGTCGATCTCGCGGTCAGGTCCGCCTACAGGGCGTTCCACGAAGGTCCGTGGAGCCGCATGCCCGCGGTGGAGCGCGGCCGCTGCCTGACGCGGCTGCTCCACCTCGTCGAGAAGAACGGCGAGGAGCTGGCGGCGCTCGAATCGCGCGACACCGGCAAGCCGGCGCGCCAGGGCAAGGCCGACGTGACCGCCACCATGCGCTACTACGAGTTCTACGGCGGCGCGGCCGACAAGATCCACGGCGACACCATCCCCTTCCTCGACGGCTACACGGCGCTGACGCTGCGCGAGCCGCACGGCGTCGTCGCCGGCATCATCCCGTGGAACTATCCCATGCAGATCCTCGCCCGCGTCGCGGGCGCGGCGCTCGCCATGGGCAACACGCTGGTGGTCAAGCCGGCCGAGGACGCCTCGCTGTCGACGGTGCGCATCGCCCAGCTCGCGCTGGAAGCCGGCATACCCGAGGGCGTGTTCAACGTGATCACCGGCTACGGCCGCGACGCCGGCGCCGCCCTTTCGGCGCACCCGCTGGTCGATTACGTCACCTTCACCGGCTCGCCGCTGACCGGCACCGCCATCCAGCAGGCCGCCGCGATCAACAACCGCGGCGTCACCATGGAGCTGGGCGGCAAGTCGCCGCAGATCGTGTTCGCCGACGCCGACCTCGACGCGGCGCTTCCGGTGCTGGTCAACGCCATCATCCAGAACGGCGGCCAGACCTGCTCGGCCGGCAGCCGCGTCCTGATCGAGAGGCCGGTCTACGAGAAGGTCGCGTCCGCGCTGGCCGGCCGCTTCTCGAAGCTGGTCGCCGGCCCGCACGACGCCGACCTCGACCTCGGCCCGCTCATCAACGAGAAGCAGCGCGACCGCGTCGCCGGCATGGTCGCGGCAGCGAAGGAAGCGGGCGTGTCGGTGCTCGCCGAGGGCTCCGTCCACGCCGACGCGCCGAAGGGCGGCTATTACCAGCCGCCGGTGCTGTTCGGCTCGGTCGATCCCGCCGCCGTCGTCGCCCAGGAGGAGGTGTTCGGCCCAGTGCTGACGCTGTTCCCCTTCGAGGGCGAGGAGGAGGCGGTCCGTCTCGCCAACTCGACCGAGTTCGGCCTCGTCGCCTCGGTGTGGACGAAGGACGGCGCGCGCCAGCACCGCGTCGCCAAGCGCGTGCGCGCCGGCCAGGTCTTCGTCAACGGCTACGGCGCCGGCGGCGGCATCGAGCTGCCCTTCGGCGGCTTCAAGAAGTCCGGCCACGGCCGCGAGAAGGGCTTCGAGGCCCTCTACGACATGAGCGCGACCAAGACGGTCGTGTTCAATCACCAGTAATCCCGGCACCAGTAATCCCGGTACCAGCAACTCCGGCACCAGCAATTCCGGCCCGGAAACTCCGAAGAGAGGACATCATGGCACGTCTGCAAAACAAGGTCGCGATCGTCACGGGCGGAGCGTCCGGCTTCGGCGAGGGCATCGCCCGGCGCTTCGCCGAGGAAGGCGCGAAGATCGTGGTCGCCGACCTCAACCTCAAGGGCGCGGAGCGCGTGGCCGGCGACATCGGCAAGGCCGCCGTCGCGGTGCAGACGGACGTGTCGCAGCGCGCCGAGATCGAGCGCATGGTGGCGACGGCGATGGACGCCTTCGGCCGCGTCGACGTCATGGTCAACAATGCCGGCTACACCCACCGCAACGGCGACATGCTCAAGGTCGAGGAGGACACCTTCGACCTGATCACCGCCGTCAACATGAAGGCGATCTACTATTCGACGCTCGCCGTCGCGCCGATCATGGAGAGCCAGGGCGGCGGCTCGATCATCACCACGGCCTCCACCGCCGGTCTGCGGCCGCGTCCGGGCCTGACCTGGTACAACGCCTCCAAGGGCTGGGCGATCACGGCCACCAAGTCGATGGCCGTCGAGCTGGCGCCGAAGAACATCCGCGTCAACGCGCTCTGCCCGGTGGCCGGCGAGACCGGCATGCTCGCCCAGTTCATGGGCGAGGACACGCCGGAGCTGCGCGCCAGGTTCCGCGCCTCGATCCCGCTCGGCCGGCTGTCCACGCCGCTCGACATCGCCAACGCCGCGCTGTGGCTCGCTTCCGACGAGGCCGCCTTCATCACCGGCGTGGCGCTGGAGGTCGACGGCGGCCGCTGCATCTGACGCGGCGCGCGCAAGCTTCGGAGCGGCGGCGGGGATGTCCCCGGCCGCCGTTTCTCGCGGCGACGTTCTGCCGGCTTTCCTCCGGCGTTTCCTCGTGCAAGAGAGAGTGAAGACAAGAACATAGACGGGAAACGCCATGCACAGGGTCGCGATCAGCGGGACCGGGCTCCTCACGCCCGGGGAAGTCATCACCAATGCCGAGCTGGTGGCCTCCTACAACGCCTATGCCGAACGGCAGAACGCGCTGAACGCGGACGCCATCGCGGCCGGCACCGCCCAGCCTCTGCCGTTTTCCAGCGAGGAGTTCATCGTCAAGGCGTCCGGCATCGAGCGCCGCTACGTGATGGACAAGACGGGCGTGCTCGATCCCGCGATCATGCGGCCGGTCCTGCGCGAGCGCTCCGACGACGAGCTGTCGATCATGGCCGAGATCGCGGTCGCGGCCGCCAGGCAGGCGCTGGAAAAGGCCGGGCGCGCGGCGGCCGACATCGACGCCGTCATCTGCGCCGCCTCCAACCACGAGCGCGCCTATCCCGCCATCGCCATCGAGGTGCAGCAGGCGCTGGGCATCAGGGGCTTCGCCTTCGACATGAACGTCGCCTGCTCGTCGGCGACCTTCGGCATCCAGGCCGCCGCCGACATGATCCGCTCGGGCTCCGCCCGCGCCATCCTGATGGTCAATCCCGAGATCACCTCCGGCCATCACGAATGGCGCGACCGCGACTGCCACTTCATCTTCGGCGACGTCTGCACCGCCGTGGTGCTGGAGCGGGTCGACACGGCGACGTCCGGCAATGCCTGGGAGATCCTGTCGACGCGCTGCATGACCGAGTTCTCCAACAACATCCGCAACAACAACGGCTTCCTGCGCCGCACCCGCGAGGGCCACATGGCCGACCGCCGCGACATGCAGTTCCGGCAGGAGGGCCGCAAGGTCTTCAAGCAGGTGGTGCCGATGGTGACGGAGCTGATGCTGTCGCACCTTGCCGACGAGGGCATCGCACCCGCCGACCTCGACCGCATGTGGCTGCACCAGGCCAACAAGAGCATGAACGACCTGATCGGGGCGAAGGTGCTCGGCCGCGAGCCGACGCGCGAGGAGCAGCCCAACGTGCTGCAGGACTACGCCAACACCTCCTCGGCCGGCTCCATCATCGCCTTCCACGAGTTCTCCGGGGACCTTCCGGCGGGCAGCCTCGGCGTCATCTGCTCGTTCGGCGCCGGCTATTCGGCCGGCAGCGTCATCGTCAGGAAGCTCGCGGCGGCCGCGTGACCGTTCAGAACCTGTCCCTCAGCGCGTACCAGTTGAGCGCGAGGAAGAGGAGCGGCGCGCGGAAGCGGCGGCCGCCGGGGAAGGGCGGTATCTTCAGCTCCTCGAACAGCCTGAGCCTGTCGCGGCTACCGGCCACCATCTCGGCATAGAGCCTGCCGACGAAGTTCGACAGCATCACGCCGTGGCCGGAATAGCCGCCGGCGCAGATGACGTTCGGCATCACTTCGCGCACGAAGGGCTTGCGCGGCATGGTGATGCCGACATAGCCGCCCCAGGCGTGGGTGATCTCGACATCCCTGAGCGCCGGATAGATCTCGGCGATCTGGCGGCGGATGTGGACGGCGATGTCCTGCGGGTCGCCCGGCGCGTAGATCTCGCGGCCGCCGAACAGCAGCCGTCCTTCCCTGTCGCGGCGGAAGTAGCGCACCACGAAGCGCGAATCGTCGACCGCCTCGAAGCCCGGCAGGACGGGGCTGTCGGCGCCCAGCGGCGGCGTCGCGCCGATGAACGAGCCGATCGGCATGACATGGGCGGCGCTGACCGGCTCCAGGTCGCCGCCATAGGCGTTGACGGCTACAAGCGCCTTGTCGGCGGTGATCGTGCCCGACGGCGTCGTCACCCTGACCTTGCCACCGGCCGCGGAGATGCCCGTCGCCCTGGTGTTCTCGTAGAGCCGCGCGCCGGCGGCGGCGGCGACGCGCGCCGTGCCCACCACCAGCTTCAGCGGATTGACGTGGCCGGTGCCGGTGTCGCGGACGCCGCCGAAATAGCGCGTCGAGCCGAGCCGTTGCGCCGTCTCCCTCGCGTCCATGAACGAGATGTGCGGATAGGAAAAGCGGCTCGCCGCGATCTCGGCATGGGCGGCGTAGGCCTTCACGTGGCGCGGCTTGTGCGCGACCGACATCTGGCCGGGCATGAACTCGATGTCGATGCCGTTCTCCCGCGCGAAGCCGAGCAGGTGCGCCTTGGCCTCCTCGGCGAGGTCGAACAGCGCCTTGGCCCGGGTAAAGCCGAGCTCGGCTTCCATCTCCTCCGGCCAGGCGCGCTGGCCGGTGTTGAGCTGGCCGCCGTTGCGGCCCGACGCGCCGTCGCCGAAGCGGTGCGCCTCAATCAGCACCACGCCCGTTCCCGCCTTCGCCAGATGCGCGGCGGCGGACAGGCCCGTGAAGCCGCCGCCGATGACGACGACGTCGGCCGTCGCATCGCCGTCGAGCGCCGGATATTCCGGCCGCTCGGCGAGCGCGGCCTCGTACCAGGAAAGACCGGGGGAAATGGGGGAGTGGTGCATGGGCGAATAGTTGGTAGCGAATAGCGAATGGCGAATAGCGAATAGTGAGTAGTGAAGCGGATAGCGAGATGAAATTCCCTATTCGCTATTCGCTACTCCCTGTTCGCTCCTAGACATTGAGAAGCAGATACTCCCGTTCCCACGGGCTGATGACCTCCATGAAGGTCTCGAACTCGGCCTTCTTGATCGCGGCGTAGGTCGAGGCGAACGAGGTGCCCAGGATATCGCGCAGCGCCTCGTCGCCCTCGAACAGCTCGACCGCCTCGAGCAGGCCGCGCGGCAGGTCGATGTCGTCCTCGTTGGCGGTGGTGCCGACCGGCGCGTCCGGCTCGATCTCGTTGATCATGCCGATCAGCCCGCAGGCCAGCGAGGCGGCGAGCGCGAGATACGGGTTGGCGTCGGAGGAGGGGATGCGGTTCTCCACCCGCCGCGCCGCCGGGTCCGAGCGCGGCACGCGGAAGGCGGTGGTGCGGTTGTCGTAGCCCCATTTGGTGTTGACCGGGGCCGACGCCCCCTGCGTCAGCCGGCGGTAGGAATTGACGTAGGGCGCGAACATGACGAGCGCGTTGGGGATGTGGCGCTGCATGCCGCCGATGAAGTGGCGGAAGGCCGGCGTCTCGCCGCCCTCGGCGTCGGTGAAGATGTTGCGGCCCGTCTTCCTGTCGAGGATCGACTGGTGGATGTGCATGGCCGAGCCGGGCTGGCCCTGGATCGGCTTGGCCATGAAGGTGGCGTAGGTGTCGTGCTTCAGCGCCGCCTCGCGGATGGTGCGCTTGAACATGAACACCTGGTCGGCCAGCTCTACGGGATCGCCGTGGCGCAGGTTGATCTCGAGCTGGCCGGCGCCCTCCTCGTGGATCAGCGTGTCGATCTCAAGCCCCTGCGCCTCGGAGAAGTGGTAGATGTCGTCGATCAGCTCGTCGAACTCGTTGACGCCGGCGATGGAATAGCCCTGGCCGCCACCGATGGCCCGGCCCGAGCGGCCGACCGGCGGGGTCAGCGGATAGTCGGGGTCGGGGTTCTTGTTGACGAGGTAGAACTCGATCTCCGGCGCAACGACGGGCCGCAGGCCGCGCCTGGCATAGGCGGCGACGACGCGGCGCAGCACGTTGCGCGGCGTGAACTCGACCGAGCGGCCGTCCTGATGCACGAGGTCGCAGATCACCTGCGCGGTCGGATCGCTCTCCCACGGCACCGCCGAAAGCGTGGAAAGGTCCGGTTCCAGCTTCAGGTCGCCGTCGTCCTCCGGGTAGGCGAAGCCGTTGCCGTCCTCGGGGTAGCCGCCGGAGATCGTGGCCATGAACACGGCCGACGGCAGCGCCAGCGACGTGTTGGAGATGAACTTCTTCGACGGCATCATCTTGCCGCGCGCCACGCCGGCCTGGTCGGGCGTGATGCACTCGATGTCCTCGATGCCGCGCCACTGGAGCCAGGCGGTGGCCTCCTTCCAGTTCCTGACGCCGCGGTGCCGCTTGACGAATTCGGGCATGCGCACGCGCGTTCCGCGGCCGGAGGGGCGGATTTCCTTCTTCTGCAGGGGAGGCATCAATCACCAGAAAGATCGTTCGGGATGGCGGACTATAGCCGGCCGCCTCCGCGAATGGGAAGGGCCGCCGGCATCTTCGCACATTCCCGCCGCCCGGCAAGATGGACGCCGCCGAGGCCGGCCCCGCGCTCGCGCGGCTTACTCATCGAAGCGGCTCGCGGCGTCGCGGTCGTGCTCGTATCGTCTTTCGAGCGGAAACGGCGGCAGCCAGGATTCGCGACGGACGGTCCACAGCTCGTAGGTCGGCCTCAGCTGGTCGGGGGCATCGAGGGACCCGAGATTCACCTCGATCTCGTCTGCGCTGCGCCCGAAGACGGTCGACCCGCAGCGGGGACAGAAGAACCGCCCGGCATAGTCGCGCGTCTCGCCGGTGATCGTCACCGCATCCTGCGGGAACACCGCGGAAGCGTGAAAAAGCGCCCCGTGATGCTTGCGACAGTCGAGACAGTGGCAAATGCCGACCCGGTACGGTCGCCCCGACGCCACGATGCGGACATTGCCGCACAGGCAGCCGCCGGTGAATCGGTCCATGCTCGCGTCTCCTCCGGAACCGGGCGGACGGAACGGCTGCAGCGCGCCGCGCCGTTGCCGGATGCCAAAAGGGGCGGTCGCGAGACCGCCCCTTTTGTCGTTCATGCGGCCCGCAGGCCGCGCCTGCCCGTTACTCGCGGTTGCCCAGGAACTGCAGCAGGAACATGAACATGTTGATGAAGTCGAGATAGAGCCTCAGCGCGCCCATGATCGCCTTGCGGCCGGCCACCAGCGCCCCGTCGCCCTCGTAGTACATCTCCTTGATCTGCTGGGTGTCGTAGGCGGTCAGGCCCGCGAACACCAGCACGCCGATCGCCGAGATGGCGAACTGGAGCGCCGACGACTGCAGGAAGATGTTGACGATCATCGCCAGGATCAGGCCGATCACGCCCATGATGAGGAACGAGCCGAAGCCCGATAGGTCGCGCCTGGTGGTGTAACCGAACAGCGACAGCGCCAGGAAGGCGGTGGCGGTGATGAAGAAGGTCTGCACGATGGAGGCGGCGGTGAACACCAGGAACACCGAGGACAGCGAGATGCCGACCAGCGCCGCATAGGCCCAGAAGGTGGTCTGCGCGGCCGAGACGCTCATCTTCTCGACACGGAAGGACAGGAAGAAGACGAGCGCCAGCGGCGCGAGCATCACCACCCAGCGCAGCGGCGAGCCGTAGATGGCCGCGCCGAACGCGGTCAGCATCTTGCCGTTGCCGAGCGTGGCGACGGCGGCCGCCGGATCGGAGGTGGTGGCCAGCATCACGGTGCCGAGGGCGGCGAAGCCGGTGATCGCAAGACCGAGCGCCATCAGGTTGTAGACCCTGATCATGTAGGCGCGCAGGCCCTCGTCGATTGCGGCGTCCGCGCGCGCACCGGCGGTCGCGACGCGAGCCTGGTAGTTGCGAAAATCAGCCATAGGTTCCTCTTTTTCTGCTCATGTTCCGTCGGGTGTCGGGCGTCCGCCCAGGCGCCGCTGGCGGAACTCCAGCATGCCTGGCGCAAATATGATGGTTCTTCGCGGCTGCGACAAGGCCCGTTGCGCACGGAAACGTGCCGTGATCGACCGCCGCGATCACTTTTGCTTCAGAGCTCGCGCAGCACGGGCGCGGCCTTGTGGCCCAGGACCCGCCATGTGCCGATCAGGCCGAAGCCCACCGTCAGCGCCAGCGCCAGCGCCACCGTCGACAGCGCAACCTGCGGCAGGAACGCCGAAGGCAGCGCCATGATGCGCGCCACCACGAACCACGCCGCCACGCCGCCGGCGATCAGCGCGAACACGGCCGTGGCGAGCCCGATCAGCGCGTATTCGAGCGAGAACGCCCTGATCAGCGTGCGCCGCGTCGCGCCCAGCGTCTTGAGCACCACCGCGTCGTGGACGCGGGCGCGGTTGCCGGCCGCCAGCGCCCCCGACAGCACCAGCACCGAGGCGACGAGCGCGATCGCCGCGGCCGCGCGGATCGCCACGCCGAGCTGGGCGACGATGCCGTTGATGACGTCGAGCGCGTCCTTGACGCGCACGCTGGTCACCGCCGGGAAGGCGCGGGTGACGGCGTTGAGCAGCCGCGCCTCCTCGGCCGGGCTCGCCTGCGGGTCGGACAGCGTCGCCAGCCACGAATGCGGCGCACCCGCGAAGGTGTTGGGCGAAAACACCATGACGAAGTTGATGGCGAGCGATTCCCATTGCAGCTCGCGGAAGCTGGCTATGCGGGCCGTCACGTTGCGGCCGAGCACGTTGACCGTCACCGTGTCGCCGAGCTTGAGGCCGAGCTCGCGGCCTTCCTGCGCGGCGAACGAGACCAGAGGCTCGCCGTCGTAGCCTTCGGGCCACCACTCCCCCTGCGACAGCGTCGAGTTCTCCGGCACGTTGCGGGCATAGGTGATGCCGCGGTCGCCGCGCAGCACCCAGGCGCCTTCCGGCGGCACCTGAAGCTCGCGCACGTCGGTGCCGTTCAGCGCCATGACGCGGCCGCGCAGCATCGGCACGCGCACCAGCTTGCCGTCCGGCGCCTCGGCCTCGACGAGGGCGGCGAAGTCGTCGACCTCGCCGCTCTGGATGTCGACGAAGAAGAAGTTGGGCGCGTGCGCCGGCAGGCTGTCGGAAATCTGGCGCCTGAGATTGCCGTCGATCAGCGCCAGCGTGACCAGCAGCGTCAGGCCGAGGCCGAGCGACAGCACCACCGAGGGCGTCAGCGCGCCGGGCCGGTGGATGTTGCCGATGGCGAGCCTGAGCGGGGTCGAGCGCGCGCGCGGGGCCTTGCGCGCCAGCCACTGCACGGCGGCGCCGACGAGGCGCAGCACCAGGAAGGCGGCGATCGCCGCCGTGACGAAGATGACCGCGATGCGCCGGTCGCCGGCCGTCAGGATCGCCAGCGCCGCGAGCGCGGCCGCGATTCCCGCGATGGCCGCGAGATAGACCGGGCGCGGCAGGCCGCGGCCCTCGAAGCCCATCTCGCGGAACAGCGCGGTCGCCGGCACGTCGCGGGCGCGGCCGAGCGGCATCAGCGCGAAGGCCAGCGTGACGAGCACGCCCGCAAGCGCGGCGAAGCCGAGCGCGCCGGCATGGACGCCGCCCTCCATCGGCACCGGAAAGACGGCGGCCAGCAGGCCGGCCGCCGCCGGCGGCATCAGCGCCGCCAGCACGAGGCCGACGGCGATGCCGATGCCGGCGATGACGAGGATCTGCACCAGATAGACGAGGAAGACGAAGCGGCCGGAGGCGCCGAGGCTCTTGAAGGTGGCGATGACGCCCCGCTTGCCGTCGAGATAGGCGCGCACGGCGTTGGCGACGCCGACGCCGCCGACGACCAGCGCGGTCAACCCCACCAGCGTCAGGAACTGCGAGAAGCGCTCGACATTGGCCGACAGCGACGGGGCGGCGCTGTTGCGGCCGCGCACGCTCCATCCCGCTTCGGGGAACTCGGCCGAGGCGCGCTCGCGGATCGCCTGGAGGTCGGCCTCGCTCGCCCCTTCGGGCAGGCGCAGCTTGTAGGCGTGCTCCACGAGGCTGCCCGGCTGGATCAGGCCCGAGGCGTCGAGCGCGTCGAGCGACACCATCAGCCGCGGCGCCAGCCCGAAGCCGTCGGAGATCGCGTCCGGCTCGGAAACGATGCGCGCGCGCAGTTCGTATTCGCCGTCGCCGAGGCGGATGCGGTCGCCGACGGAAAGGCCGAGCCGCGAATAGAGCATGTCGGCGGCCGCCGCGCCGTGGACGCCGTCGCGCTCGGCCAGGATGTCGGCGAGCGGCAGGGCGGGCTCGGCCGCGAACGCGCCGTAGAGCGGATAGAGCCCGTCCACGGCCTTGACCTCCACCAGCGTCTGGTCCGAGCCGTCCGGCAGTCGCGCCATGGAGCGCAGGTTGGCGCTCGCCGCCACGGTGCCGAGGCTGTCGAGGAAGGCGGCCTCGCGCGCGTCCGCCTCGCGGTGGACGAGCTGGAAGCGCATGTCGCCGCCGAGAAGGTCGCGACCCTGCGCCTCGATCCCGGCCGAGATCGCCCTTGCCAGCGAGTTGACGCCGCCGATGGCGGCCACGCCGAGCGCGATGCAGGCGATGAAGATCATGAAGCCCGACAGGCCGCCGCGCATCTCGCGCAGCGCGAAGCGCAAGGCGAGCCGCAGCGTGCGGGCGGGACCCATGGTGTCCGCCGTCCCGGTTTGCGCCATGACGCCGCTCCCGCTCACGCCGTGACGGCGGCGAGCGCCGGCGGCGTCTCGATGCGGCCCGAGCGCATGGCGACCTGCCTGGCGCAGCGCGCGGCGAGCGCCGGATCGTGGGTGACGAGCACCAGCGTCATGCCGCGCTCCGCCGCCTTGGCGAACAGGAGGTCGGCGATCTGGCGGCCGGTCGCCTGGTCGAGATTGCCGGTCGGCTCGTCGGCGATCAAGAGCGCCGGCTCCGGCGCCAGCGCCCGGGCGATGGCCACGCGCTGCTGCTCGCCGCCCGAAAGCTCGCCCGGATAGTGCGTCAGCCGCTCGCCGAGCCCGACGGCCTCCAGCTCGCGCCTGGCCACGCCGAACGGGTCCGCGTGGCCGGCAAGCTCCAGCGGCACGGCGACGTTCTCCAGCGCCGTCATGTTGGGGATCAGGTGGAACGACTGGAAGACGATGCCCACGGTGCGGCCGCGAAACGCCGCCACCGCGTCCTCGCTGAGCGTGTCGATGCGCGTGCCGGCGATCCACACCTCGCCGGCGTCGATCCGCTCCAGGCCGGCCAGCACCATCAGAAGCGTCGACTTGCCCGAGCCCGAGGGACCGACGATGCCGGTCGCCTCGCCGGGCGCGACCTCGAGGCCGACGCCCTTGAGCACATGCACCGACGAGGCGCCTTCGCCCAGCGTCAACGAAACGTCCTTCATGCGGATCACGGCTTCTGTCACGGGGCGGATGTCCTATATGAGTGGCGGGCGCCGGTCGCATATGGGTTGGATTGCATGGCTTTCAAACGGTTCCAGCGGATAATCTTCGGTCTGGGTATTGCCCTTGCGATGCTGACGACGGCCGCCGCGGCCGAGCCGGTCCGCATCGTCGGACTGGGCGACAGCCTGATGGCCGGATACCAGCTTGCCCCCGGCGAGTCCTTTCCCGAAAGGCTGGAATCGGCGCTGAGGGCGCGCGGTCACGATGTTGTGATCGCCAATGCCGGCGTTTCCGGCGACACGACGAGCGGCGGACTGTCGCGGCTCGACTGGTCGGTGCCGGACGGGACGGACCTCGTCATCCTCGAGCTCGGCGCCAACGACATGCTGCGCGGCATCCGGCCCGACGTGACGGAGAAGAACCTGGCGGCGATGATCGAGCGGCTTCGGGCGCGCGGCATCGCCGTGGTGCTGGCCGGCATGGTCGCCGCGCCCAATCTCGGGTCGGGCTACGCCGGGGAGTTCGACCCGATCTATCCGCGGCTGTCGCAGAAATACGACCTGCCGCTCCATCCCTTCTTCCTCGACGGCGTCGCGGCCGAGCCCGGCCTGCTGCTGGCCGACGGCATGCACCCCAACGCGGCCGGCGTGGAGCGCATGGTCGAGGGCTTCCTGCCGCTGATCGAGCAGGTTCTCGCCGGCGGCGAGGCCGCGGCGGCCCGCCGCTGAGGCGGGCGCGATCCACAGGCCGCCCGGCGGCGGCCGGCAAAACAGCTTGCTCCGGCGGGCGAACAATGATTCGCTCGGGCTGAGCAGTCGATTCGAGGAGGCAGCCATGCCGCGACTTTTCACCGCCCTCGAAATTCCGCGCGACGCCGCCCTTTCGCTCTCGCTGCTGCGCGGCGGCCTTCCCGGGGCCCGCTGGATCGACGTCGAGAACTATCACATCACCCTGCGGTTCATCGGCGATGTCGAGGGCCATGTCGCCGACGAGATCGCCAACGCGCTCGACCGCGTGCGCCGGCCTTCCTTCACCCTCACGCTGTCGGGCGTCGGCGCGTTCGGATCGAGGAAGCCGCACTCGATCTATGCCGGCGTCGCCGCCTCGCCGGACCTCGCCGCGCTTCAGGCCGAGATCGAGCGCATCTGCCAGCGGCTCGGCCTGCCGGCCGATCCGCGCAAGTTCGTGCCGCACGTGACGCTGGCGCGGCTGCGCAATTCGAGCGCCGACGACGTGGCGCGCTACCTGTCGGCGCGGGGCAATTTCGCCGCCATGCCGTTCCGCGTCGGCCGCTTCGTGCTGATGTCCTCGCGCGAATCGGTCGGCGGCGGCCCCTACATCGTCGAGGAGGCGTGGCCGCTCGCCGCCGCCGCCGAGGCCGGCCTGCCGGAGCGGCTGGCCGGCGGCTCGGCACGGATGCACCGGCCATGAAGCGCGAACGGCTCGACGCCGGGGCGGCGAGGGCGGCGCTCGCCGGCCTCGACGGCTGGACGCTGGAGGAGGGCGGCGGCGCCATCGTCAGGCGCTTCTCCTTCGCCGACTTCAACGCCGCCTTCGGCTTCATGGCGCGCGCCGCGCTGGTGGCCGAGAAGCTCGACCACCATCCCGAATGGTCCAACGTCTACAACCGGGTCGAGGTGCGGCTGACCACCCATTCGGCGCGCGGCCTGACCGCGCTCGACTTCGAGCTGGCGCGGGCCATGGACCGCATCGCCGCGCCATAGCGGGAAATCTTGCATCGGCGCTCCGCTCCCCCCATCTTTCGTCGCAGCGACGGAGGTTTGCCAGCCATGGACCGGGCCAAGATCGGCGAGATCCTGAAGCCTGCCGGCGTCCGCGAGGATGCGCGGCGCGAGGCCGACGTGCGGGACAGGTTCTGGCGCACGGCCAGGCGCGCGGCGCGCCAGGTGCCGTTCATGGAGGATGTGGTCGCCGCCTACTATGCCGCGCTCGACCGCGCCACGCCGCTCAAGGTGCGCGGCACGCTGCTCGCCGCGCTCGCCTATTTCGTCATGCCGGCCGACATGATCCCCGATTTCATCGTCGGCCTCGGCTTCACCGACGACGTCGCCGTGCTGTCGGTGGCGATCGCCGCCATTCGCGGCCACATCAAGCCGGCCCATCGCGACATGGCCCGCGCGGCGCTGGAAGACGTCGACGCCTGACATTTTTTCGCGCCGCTGCGGCGCGGCCTTCGGCGCCCTTCCTCCAGCGGCCTGAAATTTCCGGGTCAAACTCTTGCCGCTTTTGCCCTTTTCAACGCCAGGGAAGGGATGCGGCTGCCGGCGCGCGCGGCGATCGAGGATGTGCGCAAGGGCAGGGGTTGCGAAGCGGCGGGGCCTGCATGTGGTCGGGTTCACCTTTTCGTAACCCTGATTAATTCAAAATGAAGCGAACTGGACCGGATTGCCGGCCCTCGCCCGTACACGACCACGCACAGGGATAACGCTACGACGATGCGCGGAATAATCTCGACCCTTTCCTGCCTCGCGCTGCTCGCGGCCGCCACGCCGGCGCTCGCCCAGGGGGCGACCAAGATCGGCCAGCACAATGCCTGGGGCACCTATTCGTACCAGACCAACAACGGCAAGGTCTGCTACGTGCTGACCATCCCGACCGAGAAGCAGCCGGCCAATCTCGACCATGGCGAGATCTATTTCTTCGTCAGCCAGAAGCCGGGGCAGAACGTCTCCTACGAGCCGCAGTTCATCGCCTCCTACGACTTCCAGGCCAATTCCAAGGTCCAGGTCGCGGTCGGCGACCGCTCCTTCTCGATGTTCACGCGCGGCAAGTCGGCGTGGATGGAGAACGCCGCCGAGGAGCCGCAGCTCATAGCCGCCATGCGCGCCGGCGCCGACATGAAGGTGCAGGCCACCTCCGGGCGCGGCAACAAGACCAGCTACACCTTCTCGCTGCGCGGCATCACCGCGGCGCTGAACTCGATCCAGACCTGCCAGTAAGACCTGCCGGTGGCGGCGCTGGCGAGGCGGATCGCGACGGGGCCGTGACGAAGCGGCCCCGTTCTGCTATCAGCGGCGCAATTGCCGGCGCGTGGCGCCGGCCGCAACCAGCCTTGCCCGACGATGACGCTTTCGCTCGACCTGACCCAACCTGACACGCGCGCCGCGCTTTCCGCTGGCGCGCGCGCGGCCGAGAAGCCGTCGCTGATCGGCATGGACCGGCAGGAGATGGCCGAGGCGCTGGGCCTCGCCGGCGTGCCGGAGCGCCAGCGCCGCATGCGCGTGCAGCAGCTCTGGCACTGGCTTTACGTGCGCGGCGTCTCCGATTTCTCGCAGATGCGCAACATCTCCAAGGAGCTGCGCGCCGCGCTCGACCGCCACTTCACCATCGCGCGGCCGCAGGTGGTGGAGGAGCAGATCTCGCAGGACGGCACCCGCAAGTGGCTGTTCCGCTTTCCCGCGCGGGGGGCGGGCAGGCCCGTCGAGATCGAGACCGTCTACATCCCCGAGGAGGGGCGCGGCACGCTGTGCATCTCCAGCCAGGTCGGCTGCACGCTCACCTGCTCGTTCTGCCACACCGGCACCCAGAAGCTGGTGCGCAACCTGACGGCCGAGGAGATCCTCGCCCAGCTCATGACCGCGCGCGACCGGCTCGGCGACTTCCCCGACGCCGACACGCCCGATTTGTCAAGCAGGAATGGCAGCGTGATCGTCCCGGCCGAGGGCCGCAAGGTCTCCAACATCGTCATGATGGGCATGGGCGAGCCGCTCTACAATTTCGACAACGTCAAGAAGGCGCTGCTGATCGCCTCCGACGGCGACGGCCTGTCGCTGTCGAAGCGCCGCATCACGCTGTCGACCTCCGGCGTCGTGCCCGAGATATTCCGCACCGGCGAGGAGATCGGCGTCATGCTGGCGATCTCGCTGCACGCCGTGCGCGACGACCTGCGCGACATGCTGGTGCCGATCAACAAAAAGTACCCGCTCGCCGCGCTGATGGACGCCTGCCGGCGCTATCCCGGCCTGTCGAACGCGCGCCGCATCACCTTCGAATATGTCATGCTCAAGGACGTCAACGACAGCCTCGACGACGCGAAGGAGCTGGTGCGGCTCCTGAAGGGCATCCCCGCCAAGATCAACCTGATCCCGTTCAACCCGTGGCCCGGCACCAACTACCAGTGCTCGGACTGGGAGACGATCGAGCGCTTCGCCGACACCATCAACAATGCCGGCTACGCCTCGCCGATCCGCACGCCGCGCGGCCGCGACATCCTCGCCGCCTGCGGCCAGCTGAAGTCCGAATCGGAGCGCATGCGCAAGGCCGACCGGCTGGCGCTGGAAGCGATGATGATCGCCGGGCACGGCGAGGCGTGAGCCGCAGGCGCGCCGCGACCGTCCTGCTCGTCGCGGCGTCGGCGCAAGTCGCCTGACCGGGCGGCGCTACCGCGCCGAGGCGCCGAGGATCTTGAGGGCGAAGGCGGAGAACACGCCCGCGAACAGATAGTCGGTCAAGCGCATGATGCGGGGGGCGCGCTTCAGCATGGCCGAGAAGCCGTCGGCGGCCAGCACCATCGGCACCGTCACCGGCAGCGAAAGCGGGATGAACAGCAGGCCGAGGAAGAGCAGCTTCTGCGGCGCGTAGGGGTCGGCGGCCGACACGAACTGCGGCAGGAAGGTCATGAAGAACAGCACGATCTTCGGGTTGAGCAGGTTGATCGTCAGCCCCATCGCCCAGTTGCGGAAGAACGGGCGGCGCTTCTGCGGCCTGGCGTCGGGCGAGAAGGCCGAGCCGTGGCGGATCGCCTGGAAGGCGAGGAAGATGAGATAGCCGGCGCCCACCACCTTGAGTGCGAGAAAGGCTTGCGGCGAGGCCACGATCAGCGCCGACAGGCCGAGCGAGACCAGCAGCGTGTGGATCAGGATGCCGGTCATCGCCCCGCTCATGCAGGCAAGGCCGGCGGCGCGGCCCTGGCTCAGCGCCCGGCCGACGAACAGCGTCATGTCGGGGCCGGGCGTGATCGCGATGACGAACACCGCCGCCGCGAACTGGAGGATCACGGAAAGCTCGGGAACGGCGTTGGCGAGGGTCATGGACGGGCTTCCGGGACATGCTGCCGGCTGGAAAACGCGGGATTCATATCGCATCCGCGAGGCGCGCGCGAGAGGCTTCGCGCGCGCCTCGCGGGCGGCGGTCCGCGCTTCAGTCCCGCGCCGTCGCGGGCGGGGCCTCCTCGTCCGGCTCCTCGTCCGGTTCCTCCGGCAGCTCGCCCTTGAGCGCATAGCCCTTGCCGTCCCAGCGCCAGATCAGGCCGGCGCCGACGCCGCGCACCGGCAGGGTGACGAGGTCCGGCCAGCCGTCGGTCGCGGCGCCGGCGTCGATGTAGAGGTGGACGCTCTCGGTGTCGTAGACCGTGTTCCAGCCCTCGCCGCCGTCCGGGCGCGGGGCGAAGCCGGTGATGTTGCAGCCCGAGGCGCCGTAATACCAGGACGAGCCGCACAGCCTCGTGAACAGCACGCGCCGCCCGCCGTCGAACTCGGCCATCGCCACGGCGAGCTGCGGCTCCGAGGCGGTCGAGAGCCGGAAGGCGGCGATGTCGTCCCGGCGCAGTTCGCGGCCGAGATTCATGTAGGAGGAGTAGGGCGTGAACGTCACCGGCGTGTAGGCCGACATGTCGCGCAGCGTGCAGCGCTCCTGCGCCGCCGAGATCGCCAGCTTCGAGCCGCGCAGCGAGAAGGCGGCGTCGCCGAGCGCGGCCTGAAGGTCGCCGGAGAAGGAGAGCCTGAGCCGCAGCCCGTCCTTCAGCGGCTCGATCGCCGCGCGCGGCACGGCGAAGGCCAGCCCCCCGGCGTCCCGCGCCGGCCTCAGCGCGAAGGCGCGCGCGTCCACTTCGAGCGCGGCGGCTCCGTCGCCGGGCGCGGTTCCCCCGGCGGTCTCGACATCGAGGCGCCAGCGCTGCGCCGCGCAGGAAAGGGCCGCGCCCGTCACCCTCGTCTCGCCGCGCGGCGCGGGAAGGACGGCGCGCGCCTGCGTCTCGTCCGCCGCCCAGCGGTCCGCGTTCTGGGCCGCCGCCTGCGGCGCGGCGAGGACGGCCGCGGCCAGGGCGATGGGGGCAAGGGCGGTGGGGGCAAGGGCGATCGGGGCAAGGCCGGTTGCGGCGAGGCCGGCGGCCGTCCGCCGCAGCGGCGGGAAAGGACGATCCGCGTCCCTTCGGCGCGGCGCTCTGGCGGAAGCTGTCGGCAAGCGTTTCCCCTCGAATTCGGTATGGCATTGAATCGGCGCGGCAATCGGCTTCGATCCTACCGTCCGGCGCGGCGCGGGCAAGGCCGGCCGGCTTCACAAACCGGCGAGCGCGGCGGCCGCGGGCGAACTCCCTTGCCCGGCGCGGCATTCCTGCTAAAACGGCCGCCGATCAGACAAGCGGCAGCGCCGCCGGCGCGAAGCGGGGACATCATGGCCAAGTGGAAAGACGTCAAGAAGGTGGTGCTTGCCTATTCGGGCGGGCTGGATACCTCGATCATCCTGAAGTGGCTGCAGACCGAGATCGGCGCGGAGGTCGTCACCTTCACCGCCGATCTCGGCCAGGGCGGCGAGCTGGAGCCGGCGCGCCAGAAGGCCGAGATGCTCGGCATCAGGGAAATCTACATCGAGGACGTGCGCGAGGAGTTCGTGCGCGACTTCGTCTTCCCGATGTTCCGCGCCAACGCGCAATATGAGGGCATCTACCTGCTCGGCACCTCGATCGCCCGGCCGCTGATCTCCAAGCGCCTGGTCGAGATCGCCGCCGAGACCGGCGCCGACGCGATTGCCCACGGCGCGACCGGCAAGGGCAACGACCAGGTCCGCTTCGAGCTGTCGGCCTATGCGCTCAACCCCGACATCAAGGTGATCGCGCCGTGGCGCGACTGGGATTTCAAGTCGCGCACCGACCTGCTCGACTTCGCCGAGAAGCACCAGATCCCGGTCGCCAAGGACAAGAAGGGCGAGGCCCCGTTCTCGGTCGACGCCAACCTGCTGCACTCCTCCTCGGAAGGAAAGGTGCTGGAGGACCCGTGGCAGGAACCGCCGGAATACGTTCACATGCGCACCATCTCGCCGATGGACGCGCCCGACAGGGCGACCGAGATCGTGATCGCGTTCCGCAAGGGCGACGCGGTCGCCATCGACGGCAAGGAGATGTCGCCGGCGACCCTGCTCGCCGCGCTCAACGACCTCGGCCGCGACAACGGCGTCGGCCGCATCGACCTGGTCGAGAACCGCTTCGTCGGCATGAAGTCGCGCGGCGTCTACGAGACGCCCGGCGGCACGATCCTGCTCGCCGCGCACCGCGCCATCGAGTCGATCACGCTCGACCGCGGCGCCGCGCATCTCAAGGACGAGCTGATGCCGCGCTATGCCGAGCTGATCTACAACGGCTTCTGGTTCTCGCCCGAGCGCGAGATGCTCCAGGCGCTGATCGACAAGAGCCAGGAGGAGGTCGAGGGCGAGGTGCGGCTGAAGCTCTACAAGGGCAACGTCATCGTCACCGGCCGCCGCTCGCCGAAATCGCTCTATTCCGACGCGCTCGTCACCTTCGAGGACGACCGCGGCGCCTACGACCAGAAGGATGCCGAGGGCTTCATCCGGCTGAACGCGCTGCGCCTGCGCACGCTGGCGTCGAGGAAGCGCAAGGGCTGATCGCCACGGGCCGCCGGGCACGAAAAAAGGGCGGCCGCGCGGCCGCCCTTCTTCGTCTCGCGCCGGGGCCTGCCCTACTTGTCGATCTCGCGGGCGATGATGGCGATGGCCTGCTGGTAGACGCGGGCCGAGTTCCAGCCCGCGATGGCGCCCATATTGGCCTCGTAGCTCGCTCCCGGCTTCCAGCCGTGGCCCCTGAGGAAATTGGCCGTGGAAGCCAGCGCCGTCTCGCGGTCGCGCAGATTCTTGTTGCCGACGCCGAATTTCAGCACGTTTCCGGGCAGGAACTGGGTGTGGCCGATCTCGCCGTGCATCGCGCCGACCGAGCCCGCGTCCAGCGCGCCGCTGTCGATCAGCTTCAGCGCGGCGATCGCGTGCGGCGTGAAGAAGTCGGGGCGACGGCAATCGTAGGCGAGCGTGACGATGGCCGAGACCGTGTTCTGCTTGCCCATGTAGGAGCCGAAGCCCGTCTCCATGCCCCAGATGGCCAGCAGCACCCCGGGCGGCACGCCGTAGGTGCGCTCGATCTGGTTGAAGAGCGCCGCGTTCGTCTTCTTCAGCGAGCGGCCCTTGGAGATGATCGTGGCGGCGCCCCGGCGCTGCATGAAGGACTCCACCGAGCCGCTGAACGCCTTCTTGACGGCGCGGTCGGCCTTGATGGTCGCCGTGGCGTATTGCGACCGCGCCAGCGCCGAAAGGCCCTTGTTCTTGACGCCGGCGGCCTTGGCCTGGTTGGCGAACTCGGCCTTCCATGCCTCGAAGCCCGCGCCGGTGTCGCCGCACCTGGCCGCCTGCGCCGCGCCGCCCGACAGGCAGAGCGCCACCAGCGCCGCGCCGACGATCCCGCCCCTCAAACCTGCTGCCATTCCCGTCTCCTCGTTGCCGATTCCGCCTCGCGGGGCGGAAGTCTGCCAATCGCGGGCCGCCTTGTCACCCGCCTGACGAAAGGTTGATCCGCTCCCGGCATGCCCGGCCGCGCCCGCCATGGACATAGCGCGGTTCCGTTTCCGGAGCCTTACCGGCGAGGGTCGGCTTGGCCGGCGAAGATGTCGATGTCATGGCGCAGGGCCGCCCGCGCTTGACTCCGGCTTGATTTTCCTGTCTAGAGCGGCCGGAAATCCAGCGACGAGTGCCAACTCCGAGCAACCGACCGGGGCGCGTCCCACGATGGAGACGACGATCCCGGAGGTCAACACCCGGCAGCGCGATGCGCCCCCGGGTGCTTTTCGGTTTTGGCGTTTGGCAACCCGGCGCTGAGCCATTACCTCTCTGGCGGACAGATTTCGGCAGGGAACGGGAAAAGCGGATGTTTGAACCACTTCAGGAGCGCCCAGGAGGCGTGGAGGGCCGCAGGCCCGACAGGGACATGAAGAAAGCCGGGGCGTGTTCGTGCCGCGGGGGCAAGCATGTTTGAGTCGCTTCAGGAGCGCCTCGGCTCCATCCTCAATGGCCTGACCGGCCGCGGCGCGCTTTCGGAGGCCGACGTGGCGGCCGCGCTGCGCGAGGTGCGCCGCGCGCTGATCGAGGCCGACGTGGCGCTCGAGGTCGTGCGTTCCTTCGTCGACAAGGTGCGCGAGAAGGCGGTCGGCGCCGAGGTGCTGAAGTCGATCAAGCCCGGCCAGATGGTGGTCAAGATCGTCCATGACGAGCTGGTCGCCATGCTGGGCGCGGAAGGCCAGACCATCGACTTGAACGCGCCGGCCCCGGTCGTGGTCATGATGGTCGGCCTCCAGGGCTCGGGCAAGACCACCACCACCGCCAAGATCGCGAGAAGGCTGAGCGAGCGCCAGGGCAAGAAGGTCCTGATGGCCTCGCTCGACACGCGCCGGCCCGCCGCGCAGGAGCAGCTTCGCCAGCTCGGCGAGCAGACGGGTGTGGCCACGCTGCCCGTCGTCGCCGGCCAGACCCCGGTCGAGATCGCGCGCCGCGCCGTCCAGGCGGGCAGGCTCGGCGGCCACGACGTCGTCATCCTCGACACCGCCGGCCGCACCCATGTCGACGAGCCGTTGATGGCCGAGATGGCCGAGATCCGCGCCGCGTCGAACCCGCACGAGATCCTGCTCGTCGCCGATGCGCTGACCGGCCAGGACGCGGTCAACCTCGCCCGCAACTTCGACGAGCGCGTCGGCCTGACCGGCCTGGTGCTGACCCGCATGGACGGCGACGGCCGCGGGGGTGCCGCCCTTTCCATGCGCGCCGTCACCGGCAAGCCGGTCAAGCTGATCGGCACCGGCGAGAAGATGGACGCGCTGGAGGAGTTCCACCCCAAGCGCATCGCCGACCGCATCCTCGGCATGGGCGACATCGTCAGCCTGGTCGAGAAGGCGGCCGAGACCATCGACGCGGAGAAGGCCGCGGCGATGGCCAAGAAGATGCAGTCGGGCAGGTTCGACCTGAACGACCTCGCCGACCAGCTTCGCCAGATGCAGAAGATGGGCGGCATGGGCGGCATCATGGGCATGATGCCCGGCATGGGCAAGATGAAGGACCAGATGGCCGCCGCCGGCTTCGACGACAGGATGTTCGCGCGCCAGATCGCCATCATCCAGTCGATGACCAGGGCCGAGCGCGCCAACCCCGACATCCTGAAGCACAGCCGCAAGAAGCGCATCGCCGCCGGCTCGGGCACCGACGCGGCCCAGATCAACAAGCTTCTGAAGATGCACCGCCAGATGGCCGACATGATGAAGGCCATGGGCGGCAAGGGCAAGGGCGGCGGCATGATGCGCGCGGCCATGGGCGGGCTGGCGTCGAAGATGGGGCTGGGCGGCCTCGGCGGCATGGGCGGCGGCATGCCGGACCTGTCGAAGATGGACCCCAGGCAGCTCGAGGCGTTGCAGAAGCAGGCCGAGGCCGCCGGCTTCGGCGGCGGGTTGCCTCAAGGGATGCCCAAGGGCCTTCCGGGCGGCATGCCCGGCCTCGGCGGCCTGCCGGGCCTGCCCGGCGCGCCGAAACTGCCCGGCCTGCCCGGTTTCCCGAAGAAGAAGTGAGGGAGCGCAGATGACCACCGAAAACGACGACGTTCAGCGCGCGCGCGTGCTCCTGGCCGACCTCAGGGCCTCGATCGACAACATCGACGCGGCCATCATCTACATGCTGGCCGAGCGCTTCCGCTGCACGGAGGCGGTCAGCCGCCTCAAGGCCGAGCACAAGCTGCCGCCGGCCGACCTGACCCGCGAGGCCGAGCAGATCGCGCGCCTGCGCCGTCTGGCGCAGGATGCCCGCTTCAATCCCGACTTCACCGAAAAATACCTGAGCTTCATCATCCCGCACGTCATCCGCCACCATGAGGCGATCGCGGCGGGAGAGAAGAACGCCGATCTCGTCGCCCGCCGCTCCTGAGACGCGGGCGCGAAACAGAAAAACGCACATTCCGACAGGAGAAAATCGAATGGCTCTGAAAATCCGCCTTGCCCGCGCCGGCTCCAAGAAGCGCCCCTACTATCACGTCGTCGTCGCCGACGTGCGCAGCCCGCGCGACGGCCGCTTCATCGAGCAGCTCGGCGCGTGGAACCCGATGCTGCCCAGGGACGGCGAGCGCGTGAAGCTCAACGAGGAGCGCGTCAGGCACTGGCTGTCCAACGGCGCGCTGCCGACCGACCGCGTCGCCCGCTTCCTCGCCGATGCCGGCCTCACCACGCGCGAGGCGCGCTCGAACCCGACCAAGGGCACGCCGGGCAAGAAGGCGCAGGAGCGCCTGGCCGCCGCCAGGCAGGCCGAGGAAGAGGCAGCCGCCAAGGCCGCCGAGGCTGCCGCCGCCGCCGAGGCCCCGGCCGCGGAAGAAGCCGCTTCCTGATCGGGCACTGCCGGAGGGCGGCCTGGAGGGCGGGCGGGTGCCCGCCCGGCCTGGCGCGCCCTTTCCGCGCCCTGAAACGACGACGGCCCGGCGTTCCCGCGGGAACGCCGGGCCGTTTCGTTGTCCGGCCTCGTGCCGGCCTGCGCGTCAGCCTTTCGCGCGAGCCGCCATGCGCGCCCGGATCGCCGCGCGCCAGTCCTCGAGAAGACGCCGATCCTCCTTCGAGAAGGCGGCGCGGCGCTTCAGCGCCTCGAACGTGTCGTCGGGGTGACAGCGCTCGTACTCCGCGCGCAGCACGTGTTCGCCGTCAGGGTCCGCTTTCATCGGCCTTCCTCCGATAACGATCCCCGCCCGCCCGGCGCGGCGCGCCTTGCGCCTGTCCGCGCCGGCCGCCGTCGCCGCGCCGCAAGGCCGGTCGCGGCATTGCGAAAGGGCGCGGGCCCGGTCGGGGAGGGGGTGCCGCCTTGCCTTGCGTCCGCCCGGACGCGCGGCGGCTACTGCGTGAGATCGCCGAAGAGCGCGGCGAAGTGGTTCTTTGCCTTGCCCGGATGCTTGACGGCCTTGGCCTCCTCGGCGTTGACCGGCTCGCCGGCGACCACCAGCATGATCATGCCCATGGCGTAGTGCGGCGTGCACTTGATGCCGTAGACGCCTTCCTTCTCGACCGTGTAGACGATCTCCTCGTTGATCTTGCCCTTGAACGCCTTCGCGCCCTCCGGCAGCATGCCCTTGATCGACTCGGCGTTGTGGCCCTTGTCGGTGGCGACGAACTTGATCGTGTCGCCCGCCTCGACCTTGAGGAAGTCGGGCTCGAACACCATCGCCCCCTTCTCGCCCTTGTTGAGCATCTTCACCTCGTGCTCGGCCGCGCCGGCGGTGCCTGCCATCGCAATGACCGCCGCGGCGGCCAGCATCATCAATTTCTTCATGATTCTTCCTTCCGGTGTGTGGACGGCCCTTGCCGTTGCGGAAAAGATAGCCGCCGCCGCAGGGGCAAGATTTGCGCTGGCGCAAACAAAGGCTACAACAGCGGGCGCGGTGTCGCATCGGGCGGCCGTTTGCGGCGTTTCGAGGCCGGGGAGCGGCCTTGCGTCGCACCGCCGGACCGGGGAAGGGAGAGGAACGAGCGTGCCGATGCTGGATCGATCCGTGATCGCCGGCCTGCCCCCCTTCGAGGGGCTTCGGCCCGACGACCTCGATGTCGTGCTGGAGCATGCCCGCGCCACCCGCTACGCCCGCGACAGCGCGGTGTTCGAGCAGGACGCGCCGGCGACCTCTTTCTTCCTGCTGCTCGACGGCCATGTGCGCGTGGTGCGCATCACGCCCGAGGGCGAGCAGATCATCTCGCGCTACATCAATGCCGGCGAGATGTTCGGCCTCGCCGTGGCGATGGGGCGCGCGGCCTATCCCGCCACGGCCATCGCCGCCGTCGACTGCGTGGTGGTGGCCTGGCCCAACAGCGCCTGGGCCGAGCTGTCGCGGCGCTTCCCGAGCTTCGGGGCCAGCACCTACCGCACCATCGGCAAGTGGCTGCAGGAGACGCATGCGCGCATGCTGGAGCTGGTGACGGCCCAAGTCGAGCAGCGCGTGGCGCATGCGCTGTTGCGGCTCGCCCACCAGGCCGGGCGCAAGACGCCCGAAGGCATCGAGATCGACTTTCCCATCACGCGCCAGGACATCGCCGAGATGACCGCCACCACGCTGCACACGGTCAGCCGGCTGATGAGCGCGTGGGAGGAGAAGGGGATCGTCGCGAGCGGCCGCCAGAAGGTGACCATCGTCGACCCGCACGCCCTGATGCTGATCGCCGAGCAGCGCGGCCGCAAATAGGCGGACAGGAGGCCTCGGCGCCTGCCGGCCGCCGCCTCAGCTGCGGCGGTAGAGCAGCCAGTTTTTGAGGAAATTGCCTTCCGCCAGCGACGAGAAGCGGGTGGTGCGGTTGCGCCCGGCCGACTTGGAGGCATAGAGCGCGCGGTCGGCCTTGGCGTAGAGGTCGTCGGGGCTCTGCGCCTGGGTGGCCATGCAGATGCCGAGCGAAACGGTGACGGGGCCGTAGTTGGTGCCCTTGGCGACGTTGATGAACGGCGCCTCCAGGACCGTCTGGCGCAGCTCCTCGGCGATGCGGTAGGTCGCGTCCTCGCCGCAGCCCTCCAGCACGATGGCGAACTCCTCGCCGCCCGTGCGGGCCACGAACACGTCCTCCTTGACCGTGGCGCGGATCAGCCCGGCGACGATCTGGATGATGCGGTCGCCGACCGGATGCCCGAAACGGTCGTTGACGGTCTTGAAACGGTCGATGTCGGCCAGGATCAGCGCGCCGAACACGACGTTGCGGTTGCTGTCGTAGATGGCGGTCAGCACGCGGTCGAAGGCGCGGCGGTTGGAAAGCTGCGTCAGCGCGTCGGTGTCGGCGAGGCGCTTGTACTCCTCGAGCTGCGACTTCACCTTCTGCAGCTCGCCCGACTTGTCGCCGATCGAGGACACGATCTGGTGCTGGCTGGCGAGCGAGGTCTTCGTGGCGGTGGCGGTGACGGAGATGATCTTCTCGAGGAACTCGCGCGACAGCGGCTGCGGGCTGGCGAGGCCGCTGGAGGTCTCGCCCAGGATCTTGCCGTATGTCTCCATCGAGGCGCGCTCCTTCTTCAGGAGGCCGATGATCTCGCTGAGCTTGGTGATGATCCTGGAATGGGCTTCCTCGACCGCCGCCTCGTCGCCGCGCCTGAGGAAGCGGCAGGCAATCTCGTCGAGCTGCTTCTGGGTCGGCCGGCCGCCGAGCTCCGACAGGGCGTCGACCAGGTCGCGCCGGCCGGCGGTGACGGCCTCGTAGAACAGCTCGTAATTGCGTGGCAGGCCGGCGACGCCGAGCTGGCGCATGGTCAGGACGACGGTTGCGGCGGCGTCCGGCCGGCCGGCGGCGTGCTCGGGGCGCTCGGTCGCCTGTGTCGTGTCTCCACCCGTGCTCACCCGACCACCCCCGTTGCGCAAGGCCGCGCGCCCTTCGCCGGCGCCGGGTCGCCCGGGCCGGCAGACGTCGCGCACACCTGTGGCACGGCTGCGCGCGGGCGGCCGTGCAATTCGCTCAAGTTAACCTTGCGTCATTAAACGCAGGTTAACCGAACCCGTCCCTCTGCACGTTCCGATAGAGAGCTTGCAGACAATTGCGAGCAAGCGCGGTGTCGCATCTTTGCTTGCGAGGAAGCGCCGCCGCCCGATCCGAATCACGAATTTGTGAATAATCGGTGCTTTCATCCTCGCTGCCAAGATCGTTGATCTTCCCGACACCACGACAGGAAGGAAAGACGCCATGTTCCGCCTCGCTTCTCTTCTGGCCGCGACGCTGCCCGTGCTGCTCCTGGGGCCGGGCTGCGCCGGAGCCGTGGACCGCACCTTCGACACGCAGGACGGCGCCATCCGCGTCACCACCGTGGCGGAGGGCCTGTCCCATCCCTGGGCGATCGCCTTCCTGCCCGGGGGCGGCATGCTGGCGACGGAACGGGCCGGAAACCTGCGCTACATCTCCGGGGCGGGAGAAGTGTCCGCCCCGCTCGCCGGGGTGCCTGCGGTCGACGCGCGCGGCCAGGGCGGGCTGCTCGATGTCGCGCTCGACCCGGACTTCGCCGCCAGCAGGCGGGTCTATCTCTCCTTCTCCGAGGCCGGCGACGGCGGCAACGGCACGGCCGTGGCGCGCGGCACGCTCAGGCCCGACAACACGGGCCTGGAGGATGTCGAGGTGATCTTCCGCCAGCAGCCGAAGGTCGACAGCACCGGCCATTTCGGCTCGCGGCTGGTCTTCGGCCGCGACGGCGCCCTGTTCGTCACGCTCGGCGACCGCCAGTCGTCGCGCTATCGCGGCGAGGCGCAGAACCTTGCCACGCATATCGGCAAGATCGTGCGCATCCGCCCCGACGGCTCGGTGCCCGACGACAACCCCTTCGTCGGCCGCGCCGACGCCCTGCCGGAAATCTGGGCCTACGGCGTGCGCAACCCGCAGGCGGCCGCGCTCCACCCCGCGACCGGCGCGCTGTGGGAGATCGAGCACGGCCCGCGCGGCGGCGACGAGCTGAACGTCATCGCGCCGGGCGCCAATTACGGCTGGCCGGTCGTCACGCTCGGCGTCGAATATTCGGGCTTCACCATCGGCGACGGGCTGAAGACGGCGCCGGGCATGGTCGACGCCATCCACAGCTGGACGCCGGTCATCGCGCCGTCGGGCATGATCTTCTATTCCGGCGACGCCTTCCCCGCCTGGCGGGGCGACATCTTCGTCGGCGGGCTGGCCTCGACCGCGCTGATCAGGCTCACGCTCGACGGCGAGCGGGTCGTGGCCGAGGAGAGGCTGCTGGAGGGGCTCGGCCTGCGCATCCGCGACGTGGCCGAGGGCCCCGACGGCGCGCTCTATGTCGCCACCGACGAGGACGCGGGCCAGATCCTGCGCATCGCGCCCGCGCCGTGAAGCGATCGCGGGGCGGCGGTCCGGCCGGGCCTCAGCCCTCGTCGGTGCGCTTCAGCTCGTCCAGCGTCGGCATCGACACGATATGATAGCCGGAATCGACATAGTGGATCTCGCCGGTGACGCCGGACGAAAGATCCGACAGCAGGTAGAGTGCCGAGCGCCCGACCTCGTCGGCCGAGACCGTGCGCCGGAGCGGCGAGTTGCGCTGCTGGTAGGAATACATCAGCCGCGCGTCGGAGATGCCGGCGCCGGCGAGCGTGCGCACCGGCCCGGCCGACAGGCCGTTGACGCGGATGCCGCGCGGCCCGTAATCGTTGGCGAGGTAGCGCACGCTGGCTTCCAGCCCCGCCTTGGCCACGCCCATGACGTTGTAGTTGGGCATCACCCGCACCGAGCCGGCATAGGTCAGCGTCAGCATCGCCCCGCCTTCGCCCATCAGCCCGGCCGCCGCCCGCGCCACCTCGGTGAAGGAGAAGCAGGAGATGACCATGGTGCGGATGAAATTGTCGCGGCTGGTGTCGGCGTAGAGCCCCTTCAGCTCGTTGCGGTCGGAAAAGCCGATGGCGTGGACGAGGAAGTCCATCTGGCCCCACTCGCTCCTCAGCGTCTCGAAGGCGGCCTCGACGGTCGCCGCGTCCTCGACGTCGCAGGGCAGCACCAGCCTGGCGCCGACCTGGTCGGCGAGCGGCTTCACCCGCCGGCCGAAGGCCTCGCCCTGATAGGTGAAGGCAAGCTCCGCACCCTGCTCGGCAAGCTGCCTGGCGATGCCCCAGGCGATCGAATGGTCGTTGGCGACGCCCATGACGAGGCCGCGCCGGCCCTTCATCAATCCGCTCATCGGCGCTCCCCCGCTCAGCCCTGGTAGCGCTGGAACACCAGCGTCGCGTTGGTGCCGCCGAAGCCGAAGGAGTTGGAGAGCACCGTGTCGATCTTCGCATCGTCGATGCGCTCGCGCACGACGGGCATGCCCTCGAACTCGGGGTCGAGGTTCTCGATATGGGCGCTCTCGCCGATGAAGCCGCCCTGCATCATCAGGATCGAGTAGATCGATTCCTGCACGCCGGCCGCGCCCAGCGAATGGCCGGTCAGCGACTTGGTCGAGGAGATGGCGGGCAGCCTGTCGCCGAACACCTCGCGGATCGCCGCCATTTCCTTTTGGTCGCCAACCGGCGTCGAGGTGCCGTGGGTGTTGATGTAGTCGACATTGCCGGTCACGCCGGCGAGCGCCTGGCGCATGCAGCGCACCGCGCCCTCGCCCGAGGGGGCGACCATGTCGTAGCCGTCCGACGTCGCGCCATAGCCGGCGACTTCGGCATAGATGGTCGCGCCGCGCGCCCTGGCGTGCTCCAGCTCCTCCAGCACCAGCACGCCCGCGCCGCCGGCGATGACGAAGCCGTCGCGGTCTATGTCGTAGGCGCGCGAGGCCACGGCCGGCCGGTCGTTGAACTTCGACGACATCGCGCCCATGGCGTCGAACAGGTTCGACATGGTCCAGTCGAGGTCCTCGTGGCCGCCGGCGAAGATGATGTCCTGCTTGCCCCACTGGATCAGCTCGTAGGCGTTGCCGATGCAGTGCGCCGAGGTCGAGCAGGCCGACGAGATCGAATAGTTGACGCCGTGGATCTTGAACCAGGTGGCGAGCGTGGCCGAGGCGGTGGACGACATCGCCTTGGGCACGGCGAAGGGACCGATGCGCTTTGGACTGCTGTTCTTCTGCGTGATCTCGGCCGCCTCCACGATGGTGCGGGTCGAGGGGCCGCCCGAGCCCATGATGATGCCGGTGCGCTCGTTGGTGATGTCGCCTTCCTCCAGCCCCGCCGCGGCGATGGCCTGTTGCATGGCGACGTGGTTCCACGCCCCGCCCTTGTGCAGGAAGCGCATGGCGCGCCGGTCGACCAGCTCGGCCGGGTCGAGCGTCGGCGCGCCCCAGACCTGGCAGCGGAAGCCATGCTCGGCGAAGTCGGGCGAAAACGTGATGCCCGACCTCGCCTCGCGCAGCGAGGCCGACACCTCCTCGGCATTGTTGCCGATCGAGGACACGATGCCCAGTCCGGTGACGACGACCCGTCTCATGTGGCGCTCCCTGAAATCCGCGCGGCTAGGCGGCGTTCTGCTTCGACAGGCCGACCCGAAGGTCGGTGGCGGTGTAGATCTGCTCGCCGTCGGCCTTGAGCCAGCCGTCGGCGGTGCCCAGGACGAGGCGGCCGCGCATCACGCGCTTGAAGTCGACGCCGTACTCGACTTGTTTCACCGAGGGCGTGACCATGCCCTTGAACTTGACCTCGCCGGTCGACAGCGCCATGCCCTTGCCCGGCTCGCCCAGCCAGCCGAGGAAGAAGCCCGTCATCTGCCACAGCGCGTCGAGGCCGAGGCAGCCGGGCATGATCGGGTTGCCGATGAAGTGGCAGGGGAAGAACCACAGGTCCGGCCTGATGTCGAGCTCGGCGCGGATGAAGCCCTTGTCGAAGGCGCCGCCTTCCTCGCTGATCGCGGTGATGCGGTCGAACATCAGCATGGGCGGCGCGGGAAGCTGGGCGTTGCCCGGGCCGAACAGCTCGCCGCGCGCGCAGGCCAGCAGATCCTCGTAATCGTAGCTCGACTTTCTCTCGGCCATGTCTTCCTCTATCCCCTCCGACGCCGCGCGTCCCGGTTGCGGCCGCCTTGGCCGTTCTTTCCGGTTTCCCCTATCACAGACGGTTTCGGACTGGAAACCACCGGCGCGCAGATTGCGCGCCCTGCCCAGGGGCATTGTGCCGCTATTGATCGCATATTCGCGACGGAATATATGTTGACAAGGTGCGGCATGGCGGAATCCCGCCGGCGCCCGCGCGAAAACGGCAAGGGAAGCGCAGCGACTTGATGGAAACCGCACGCAGGCAGGACGACGAGCTGGAGACGCGGGTCCGCACCGCCGGCTTGCGGCCGACGAGGCAGCGAATCGCGCTCGCCGAGCTTCTGTTCGCCAAGGGCGACCGGCATCTCTCCGCCGAGGAGCTGCACGAGGAGGCGCTCAACGCCGGCGTCGCCGTGTCGCTCGCCACCGTCTACAACACGCTGCACCAGTTCACCGAGGCGGGCCTGCTGCGCATCCTGGCGCTCGAAGGCTCCCGCACCTATTTCGACACCAACACCTCCGACCATCACCATTTCTTCATCGAGGGCGAGAACCGCGTCGTCGACATCGAGGCCGCGCCCGTCAGCGTCCACAACCTGCCCGAGCCGCCCGAGGGGATGGAGATCGTCAACGTCGACATCATCGTGCGGCTGCGGCCGAAGAAGGCGCGGCACGGCTGAGCCGGCCGTCCGACCTGCCTCAATATCCTGTCTGCCTGTCCACCAGATTGTCGAGCGGCTCGCCGCGCTCGAAGCGCCCGATCTGCTCCAGCATCAGCGGTGCCAGATGCTCGGGATCGGAAGTGGCGGCCGCGTGCGGCGTCACGAATACCTGGCGATGCGTCCACAGCGGGCTCGCCTGCGGCAGCGGCTCCTCCTCGAACACGTCGAGGCTCGCCTCCTTGAGCGTGCCGTCGTCGAGCGCGCGCAGGATGTCGGCCTGCCTTTGCAGCCTGCCGCGCCCGGCATTGACCAGCACCGCGCCGCCGAGCGCGTTGTCGCGGCGCAGCCCGCGCAGCAGGTCGTAGTCGATGATGCCCTCGGTCGCCGGCGTGTGCGGCAGGAGCACGACGAGGATGTCGGTCGCGGCGAGGAAATCCTTCAGCCCGGCCTCGCCATGGAAGGTCGCCACGCCCGCGACGCTGCGCGGTGTGCGCGTCCAGCCGTTGACCCCGAAGCCAAGGGAAAGAAGCGCCTTCGCCGCCACCTGTCCGAGCCGGCCGAGGCCCATGATGCCGACCGCGACCTCGCTCGCCGTCGCCTGCGGCGGCTCGCGCCATATCCTGCGCGCCTGCTGGTCGCGATAGGTCGCGCCCTGCCGGTGATGGTCCATCACCCGCCACACGACATATTCGGCCATGTGGGTGGCGAGGTTTTCCGCCACCACGCGCAGGATCGGCACGTCCGGCAGGTCCTCGTCGGCGAAGATGTGGTCGACGCCCGCGCCCGTCGAGATGACGAGCCGCAGCCCGGGCAGGCCGGACAGCACGCCCGGCCGGTGCTTCCACACCACGGCGTAGTCGATGGAGGGATCGGACGGGTAGGCGCGCTCCGTCACCACCTCGTAGCCCTTCCCGAGCAGGCGTCGCCAGTGGTCGACGTCCTGGCCGGTGAGCGAAAGCAGGATGCGGCCGCGCGCGGGCTGGGGCATGGCGTAGCTCCGTGACTACTGGCTGACGACGCCGGCCGGCGCGGTCGCCATGTCGAAGGCGGCCGCGATCAGCGCCCTTGTGTAGTCGGTCCGCGGGTTCTCGAAGATCTGCTGCGACGGCCCTTCCTCCACCACCTTGCCGCCGCGCATGACCACGACATGGTTGGAGAGCGCGCGCACCACCTTCAAGTCGTGGCTGATGAACAGATAGGCGAGCCGGTGCCTGCGCTGCAACTCGCGCAAGAGGTCCACCACCTGCGCCTGCACGCTCATGTCCAGCGCCGAGGTCGGCTCGTCGAGCATGACGAAGCGCGGCTTCAGCACCATGGCGCGGGCAATCGCGATGCGCTGGCGCTGGCCGCCGGAGAACTCGTGCGGATAGCGGAAGCGCGTCTCGGGGTCGAGGCCGACCTCCTTCAGGACGTCCACGACCAGATCGTCGCGCTCCTCGGCCGAGAGCCCCGGCTCGTGGATCTTCAGGCCCTCCTCGACGATCTCGGAGACCGACATGCGCGGGGAGAGCGAGCCGTAGGGGTCCTGGAACACGATCTGCATCTGCCGTCTGAGCGGCCGCATCTGCTTGAACGAATACTGGTCGATGCGCGTGTCGCCGAGCGTGATCTTGCCCTGCGAGGCGATCATGCGCGACAGCGCCAGGCCGAGCGTGGTCTTGCCCGACCCGGATTCGCCGACGATGCCCAGCGTCTGGCCTTCCTTGACCGCCACGTCGATGCCGTCCACCGCCTTGACGTGGTCGACGGTGCGGCGGAAGAAGCCCTGCCTGATCGGGAACCAGACGCGGATGTCCTCGCCCGTCAGCACGGTCGTGGCCGCCGGGTCCGCGGCCGGCGGCCTTCCCTTCGGCTCGGCGGCCAGCAGATGGCGGGTATAGTCGTGCTGCGGGTTGGCGAAGATCTCCTGCGTCGGCCCGCTCTCGACGATCTTGCCCCCGGTCATCACGCAGACCCGGTCGGCGATGCGCCGCACGATGCCGAGATCGTGGGTGATGAACAGCATCGACATGCGGTTCTTCTGCTTCAGCTCGGCCAGCAGCTCCAGGATCTGCGCCTGCACGGTGACGTCGAGCGCGGTGGTCGGCTCGTCGGCGATCAGCAGCTCCGGCTCGTTGGCGAGCGACATGGCGATCATGACGCGCTGACGCTGGCCGCCCGAAAGCTGGTGCGGGTAGGCGCCGAGCCGCTTTTCCGGTTCGCGGATGCCGACCTCGTTCAACAGCTCCAGCGTCCGCGCCCGGGCGGCGTTGTCGCCCATGCCGCGATGGATCCTCAGGATCTCGCCGATCTGCTTCTCGATCGAGTGGAGCGGATTGAGCGAGGTCATCGGCTCCTGGAAGATCATGGTGATCCTGTTGCCGCGCACGCGCCGCAGCGCATTCTCGCCCTTGGCGAGGAGGTCGTCGCCGTCGAACAGGATCTGTCCCGAAGGGTGGCTGGCCGGCGGGTAGGGCAGGAGCTTCAGCACGGAGAGCGCCGTCACCGACTTGCCGGAGCCGGATTCGCCCACAAGCGCCACGGTCTCGCCCCTGGCGATATCGAAGGAGACGCGGTCGACGGCCAGCGTCTCCCTGCCGCCCTGCGAGAAGGCGACGGAAAGTTCGCGCACGGAAAGGAGAGGGGCGTCGCTCAAATGGCCGCCTCGACATCCGTCTGGCGGAAATCGTCGCCCTTGAACAGAAGCTTCTCGCCGCGCGCCTTGGCCAGCGCATAGGCGAAGCAGTCGCCGAGGTTCAGCCGCGTCCCGTGGTTGCCCTTGCCGTAGCGGGCGTAGGCCTGGCGGGCGAAGCGGGCCTGCTCCTTGTCGACCGGGATGAGGGTGATTCCGGTCTCGCCGAACAGCTCGTCGAACCCTGCCGCCATCTCCTCGCCCAGACCATCGGCACGGACCGCCGCCTCGAGATAGTTGACCGGCGACATCACCGGCTCGATGTCGCGGGCAATCAGGTCGCGGAAGCGTGCCTTTTCCGGCTCGCGCAACAGAATCGCGATCAGGGCCGATGCATCGACGATCATTTGGGCAGGCCCCGTTCGTCATAGAGATCGGAATGATCGCTGGTGACGCCGGGTGGCGTCGGCGGCAGCTTGGCCAGTATCGCGTCGATCCGCCGGATCTTCTCCTCTACGTTGCGTTGGCGCCGAATCCGGGCAAGGCGTTCCTCCAGCGCGACCTTGATCGCGCCGGTCAGCGTCTCGCCGGTTTCCGCCACAAGCTCCCTGGCCAGAGCCTGCACGGCATCGTTTTTGATGTTCAGGCCCATTGCGGCCTCCATGGTAGAAAACATGCCATTTTATACCATGCTTCCTGCCTCACCGGAACGTCTTCCTCGGGTCGAAGGCGTCGCGGGTGGCCTCGCCGATGAAGATCAGCAGCGACAGCATGATCGACAGCGTCAGGAAGCCGGTGATGCCGAGCCACGGCGCGTTCAGGTTGCGCTGGCCCTGCCTCAGCAGCTCGCCGAGCGAGGCCGAGCCCGGCGGCAGGCCGAAGCCGAGGAAGTCGAGCGAGGTCAGCGTCGTGATCGAGCCGTTCAGGATGAAGGGCAGGAAGGTCAGCGTCGCCACCATGGCGTTGGGCAACAGATGGCGGAACATGATGGTGCGGTTCGGCACCCCGAGCGAGCGGGCGGCGTTGACGTATTCGAAGTTGCGCGCGCGCAGGAACTCGGCCCGCACCACGCCGACGAAGGCCACCCACGAGAACAGGAGCATGATGCCGAGCAGGATGAAGAAGCCCGGCGGCAAGACGGCGGCGATGATGAGGATGAGGTAGAGGACGGGAATCGACGACCAGATCTCGATGAAGCGCTGGAAGATCAGGTCCGTCCAGCCGCCGAAATAGCCCTGCACCGCGCCGGCCGACACGCCGATCACGGCCGAGGCCAGCGTGAGCGTCAGGCCGAACAGCACCGAGATGCGGAAGCCGTAGATGACGCGGGCGAGCACGTCGCGCGCCTGGTCGTCGGTGCCGAGCCAGTTCCAGTTGCCGACCGTGCAGTTGGGGTCGTTCGCGCCCTCGAAATAGCGCGCGCAGCGGCTCTCGCGGTCGTAGAGCCATGACGGCCTGGCGGGCGCGGCCTCGGGGATGTCGTTGTTGACGGTGCGGTAGGAATAGCGGATCGGCGGCCACACCATCCAGCCATTGGCCTCGATCTCCTCCTGGATCACCGGGTCGCGATAGTCGGTGACGGCGAGGAAGCCGCCGAACTTCTCCTCCGGGTAGTCGACCGCCACGGGAAACAGGATTTCGCCGTGATAGGAGGCGATCAGCGGCTTGTCGTTGGCGATCAGCTCGGCCACCAGCGACAGGGCGAACAGGATGCCGAAGATCCACAACGACCAGTAGCCGCGCCGGTTGGCCTTGAAGTTGTGCCAGCGGCGCTGGTTGAGCGGCGAAAGCCACGGCCGCCTGGCGCGGTGCCGCGCCTTCCCGGCCTCGCCTTTCAGGATCGCCTCCGACATCAGACGTCCCTCCGCTCGAAGTCGATGCGCGGGTCGATCAGCGTGTAGGTCAGGTCCGAGATCAGGCTGACGATCAGCCCGATCAGCGAGAAGATGAACAGGTTGGCGAACACCACCGGATAGTCGCGGTCGAGCACCGAGCGGTAGCCGAGCAGCCCCAGCCCGTCGAGCGAGAAGATGTTCTCGATCAGCAGCGAGCCGGTGAAGAAGGCCGAGATGAAGGCGCCGGGGAAGCCGGCGATGATGATGAGCATGGCGTTGCGGAAGACGTGGCCGTAGAGCACCTGCCGCTCCGACAGCCCCTTGGCGCGCGCCGTCACCACATACTGCTTGCGGATCTCGTCGAGGAAAGAGTTCTTGGTGAGCAGCGTCGTGGTGGCGAACGCCGACAGCACCATGGCGGTGAGCGGCAGCGTCAGGTGCCAGAAATAGTCGAGGATGCGCTCAGGCCACGACAATTCGCTCCAGTTCTCCGAGGTCAGCCCCCGCAGCGGGAACCAGTCGAGGAACGAGCCGCCGGCGAACAGCACCATCAGGAGGATGGCGAACAGGAAGCCGGGAATGGCGTAGCCGACGATGACGATGCCGGACGTCCACACGTCGAAGGCCGAGCCGTCCTTGACCGCCTTGCGGATGCCGAGCGGGATCGAGATCGCATAGGAGATCAGGGTGATCCACAGGCCGAGCGAGACCGACACCGGCATCTTTTCCAGGATCAGGTCCACCACCTTGATGTCGCGGAAGAAGCTCTCGCCGAAGTCGAAGCGCATGTAGTCCCAGATCATGCCGAAGAAGCGCTCGAGCGGCGGCTTGTCGAAGCCGAACTGGGCCTCGAGCTTGGCGATGAAGGCGGGGTCCAGCCCCTGCGCGCCGCGATACTTGAACTCGCCGCCCTGGTCGAAGCCGCCGCCGATGTCGCCGCCGCCGCCCGAGATGCGGTCCATCGAGCCGCTCTCGCCGGCGATGCGCGCCAGCACCTGCTCGACCGGGCCGCCGGGCGCGAACTGGATGACGACGAAGGAGATCGCCATGATGCCGAACAGCGTCGGGATCATCAGAAGCAGGCGGCGAAGGATATAGGCGCCCATCAGGCGGCCCCGCGCTCTATCGACCTCGAAACGATGTCAGGCTCTCCCAATCGCTCTCGCCCTGTCCTCGTCGTACCACCACAGGGATTCGACCGGAAAGCCGTAGTCCGGTTTCGGCTCGCGGAAGCCGAACATGTCCCAGTAGGCGGCCTTGTGATTCGCCGCATGATAACTTGGAATCCAGTCGCAGCGCGCGCGCAAGACCCGGTCGAGCGCGTTGAGCGCCACCGTCAGCTCCTCGACGCTGTCGGCGCGGCCGGCGGTCTCGACCAGCGCGTCGACGGCCTCGTCCTTCGTGCCCGGATAGTTGCGCGACGACGGCAGGTCGGCCGTGCGCGAATGGAACAGGTTGACGAGCGAATCGCGGCCCGGCAGCGCCTCGAAGGACAGCGCCATCATCACCGCGTCGAAGTCGAAATCGCGCTGGCGCGCCTGGTACTGGGTGGCGTCGACCATGCGGATCGAGGCATCGACCCCGATCGCCTGCAGGTTCTCCACGAAGGGCGTGGTGACGCGCGCCAGCCCTTCCTCCTGGACCATGAACTCGACCGTCAGTCGCTCGCCCGCGGCGTTGACGAGCGATCGCCCGCGCGGCGTCCAGCCCGCCTCGGCCAGGAGCCCGCGCGCCGCCTGGAGCGCGGCGCGGTTGCGTCCCGCCCCGGTGCTGACCGGGAACGAATAGACCTCGCCGAACGCTTCCGGCGGCAGCGCCTCGCGCAGCGGCTCCAGCAACGCCAGCTCGGCCGGCGACGGCGCGCCCTCGGCCTTGAAGGCCGACTTCTCGAACACCGAGTTGGAGCGGGCATAGGCGTCGTAGAACAGGTTGCGGTTGGTCCACTCGAAATCGAAGCACAGCCCGATGGCGCGGCGCACGCGCGCGTCCTGGAAGCGCGGCCGGCGCTGGTTCAGCGCCCAGGCCTGCATCGAGGGGCGCAGCTCGCCGGGAAACTCGCGCTTCACCACCTTGCCCTCGCGCACGGCGGGAAAGTCGTATTCGGTCGCCCACACGCGCGAGGTGAACTCCTGCCGGAAATGGATGTCGCCCTTCTTGAACGCCTCGAATCCGGCCTGGCGGTCGCGGAAGAACTCGATGCGCAGCCGCTCGAAATGGTTGAGCCCGCGATTGACCGGCAGATCGGCCGCCCAGTAGTCGGCCACCCGCTCGTATTCGATCGACTGGCCGGCGACGACGCGGCCGACGCGATACGCGCCGGAGCCGAGCGGCGCCTTGAGCTGCGAGGCGTCGAAGGGGTTCCCGGAGAAATACGCCTTCGACAGGACCGGATAGCCGGCGACCGAGAAGATCGTGCGCGGCGACTGCCGGCCCGAGAAGGCGATGCGCAACGTGCGCTCGTCCACGGCCACGGCCTCGACCATCTCGGCGAGCGGCAGCATCAGGCTCGGATGGCCGTCCTCCTTCAGGATGTTGAAGGTGAAGGCCGCGTCCTGCGCCGTGATCGGCGAGCCGTCGTGGAAGCGCGCCTGCGGCCGCAGACGGAAGGTGAAGCTGTTGCGGTCGGCCGAGATGGCGACGGTTTCGGCCACCAGCCCGTAGGAGGAGCCGGGCTCGTCGAGCGCGCCGGTGAACAGCGAATCGAAGCACATCTCCATGCGCGGCGGCGCATCGCCGCGCCCGACGAAGGTGTTCAGCGTGTTGAAGGTCAGCGGCGACTGGTTGAACAGCCAGTTCGGCACGGAGAAGGAGAAGGTGCCGCCCGTGGGCGCGTCGAGGCTGGCATAGTCGAAATGGGTGAAGCCGGGGCCGTATTTCAGCTCGCCGAAGGGCGAGATGCCGTGCAGCGGCACCTCGGTGGCGAGCCGCGCCAGCGCCTCCTCGGGCAGGAGCTGCGCGGCGAAGGAGGCGCCGGCGAGCGCGATGAAGCCGCGTCGGGAAAGCTGCGCGCCCCGCTTCATTGCGCCTCCTCGAAGCTGCGCTCGATCGCGCTCTCGCGGGCCTCGACGATCCACCACGATTCGATGTCGATGCCGGCATAGGCGGGCTGCTCGTCGGGAATGCCGAACTTGTTCCAGTAGGCGGCCCAGATCTCGGGCAGGTGCCATTGCGGCACGAGGTAGAAGCCCCACAAGAGCACGCGGTCGAGCGCGCGGGTCGCGGCCACCAGCTCCTCGCGGTCCCTGGCGAAGATGATGCGGTCGATCAGCTTGTCCACGGCCGGGTCCCTGATGCCGGCGACGTTGCGCGAGCCCTGCATGTCGGCGGCCTGCGAGCTCCAGAACTCGCGCTGCTCGTTGCCCGGCGACTGCGACTGCATCAGCACCGAGGTGACGACGTCGAAGTCGAAGGCGCGGACGCGGTTGATGTACTGGGTGGTGTCGACGATGCGCAGCGAGGCGTCGATGCCGAGCCGGCGCAGATTGTCGATGAACGGGCCGTTGACCCGCTCGTCGGTCGGGTCGCGGCCGAGGAACTCGATGCGGAACTGCTCGCCGCGCTCGTTGACGAGGCGGCCGCCCTGCGGCTTCCAGCCGGCCTCCGCCAGAAGCTGCGAGGCGCGGCGCAGGTTCTGGCGCGTCGCCTGCGGGCTGTCGTAGACCGGCAGCCTGAACTCCTGCGTGAACACCTCCGGCGGCACCTGGTCGCGCACGCTTTCCAGGATTTCCAGCTCCAGCCCTTGCGGCAGGCCGCTCGACGCCAGCTCCCCTCCCTCGAAATAGCTGTCGGTGCGGGTGTAGGAGCCGTAGAACAGGTTGCGGTTCATGCTCTCGAAGTCGAACGCCCAGGTCAGCGCCTCGCGCACCCGCCGGTCCTGGAACTGCGGCCGGCGCGTGTTGAGCACGAAGCCCTGCATCGGCTCGCCGGAGGAGGTGGGGAACACGCGCTTGACGACGTCGCCCGCCTCGAAAGCCGGGAAGGTGTAGGCCGTGGCCCAGCGCTGGGCGCGGTTCTCGATGCGGATGTCCTCGATGCCGCCCTTGGTGAAGGCCTGCCATTCGGCGTTGTCGTCCTGGAAATAGGTGTATCTGCGCCGGTCGAAATTGTAGCGGCCGACATTCACCGGCAGGTCCGCCGCCCAGTAGTCCTCCACCCGCTTCCACACGATCTCCGCGCCCGGCTTGAAGCTCTCGATGCGGTAGGGGCCGGAGCCGAGCGGCGGCTCCAGCGTCGGCCGGGTGACGTCGCGCTGGTTGCCGCGCGCATTCTTGCCTTCCCACCAGTGCTTGGGCAGCACGGCGAGGTCGCCGATGATGTGCGGCAATTCGCGGTTGCCGCTCTGGTCGAAGCGGAACTCGACCTCGCGCTCCGACAGCGCCACCGCCTCGGTGACGTTGGCGTAGTAGCGATTGTAGAGCTGGCTGATCTCGGTCAGCTTCTCGAACGACCACACCACGTCCTCGGCCGTGATCGGGGTGCCGTCGTGCCAGCGCGCGTTCGGGTCGATGCGGTAGGTGACCGAGGAATAGTCGTCCGGATACCTGAATGCCTCCGCGATCAGCGCGTGGCTGGTGCCGGGGTCGGCCACCGACTGCTGCATCAGCGTGTCGTAGAGCATGCCGCCGAACCCCGTCAGCCCGGCGGCGGCCGTGCCGCGCACGATGAAGGGGTTGAAGCTGTCGAAGGTGCCGGTGGCGGTGGAGTTGAGCTGGCCGCCCTTGGGGGCCTGCGGATTGACGTGGGCGTAGCGCTCGAAGGCCTCCGTCTCCGCGTCCTGGCTGATGAGGGAGGAGATCGTGCGCCAGTCGGCGGCGCTCGCCGTCGTCGCCGACACCGCCACGGCGGCGAGCGCCGAAAGGGCCAGGGCGCGCAGGCCCGGCATCCGTCCTAAAGTCCGCCCCGGAATCCGCCCCCCAATCCACCCTCGAACCTGCCCCGGAATCTTCATCGTCACCTCGTCATGGCCTGGCCGCTGCTCGATGTCCTAGACTAGCCTGCGATGCGGGAATGAAAACAGCCCGCCGCGCAATTGTTCCGCGACGTTTCGCCGGACATGAAAAAAGCCGGGCAAAACCCGGCTTTTTCATGATGCGTCGCAGGCGGCGCCGGCTTACTGCGCCGGTGCTTCCTCGGCGGGTGCTTCCTCGGCCGGCGCTTCCTCCGCGGGGGCCTCGTCGGCGGGCGCGGCCTCCTCCTCGGCAGGGGCCTCCTCCGCCGGTGCCGCCTCGTCAGCGGGCGCTTCCTCGGCGCCAGCCTCCGGCAGCGGCGCGGGGTTGTCCGACAGCGAGCGCAGATAGGCGATCAGGTTCGCCTCCTCCTGCGGGTTGCGGATGCCGGCGAAGGCCATGGCCGTGCCCGACACGTAGGAGCGCGGCGCCTGGAGGAAGCCGCTCAGGTGCTCGTAGTCCCACACGACCGAGCCGCCCTGCGAGAACTCGCGCATCGCGGCCGAGTAGCTGAAGCCCTCATGCGAGGCGATCGGGCGGTTGACGACGTCCCACAGGTTGGGGCCGACCTTGTTGGCGCCGCCCTGCTCGGCGGTGTGGCAGGCCACGCACTTGCGGAAAACGGTCGCGCCCGCGGCCGGATCGGCGGTGGCCAGAAGCTCGGCGATCGTCGGGCCGGCCGCTTCCTCGCCGCCGCCGGCATCGGTCTCCGCCTCGGCCACCTCGATGGCGTAGCCTGGGGTCTCGGGCGCGTGGGTGGCGAAGATGGCGTCGGACACGATGCTGACCGAAAAGACCACGAATACCACGGCAAGGAACGCGCCGATCAGCTTGTTGAGCTCGAACGAATCCATCATCTGCCAAAAACTCCCTTGTCCGACCGCCGTGCGCGGCTCACCGGGGGTGTGAGCCGTTCGTCCCCCGAGCGGTAGATGCCGGTGAAAACGCGCGGAAACTAGGTCTTTTGCTCGATCCTTGCAACACATATAAGAGCCGTTCCGGCGCATCTCGCGACGGGTGAGATTTTTCGTCACAGTTCCCACGGTGTCGCCGGCCGCAGCCATGTCCATTCTCGTCCTCATTCCCGCGCGCATGGCTGCCACGCGGCTGCCGGGCAAGCCGCTGGCCGACATTTGCGGCCGGCCGATGATCGCCCATGTCGCCGACCGCGCGGCCGAGAGCGGCGTCGGGCGCGTGGTCGTGGCCACCGATTCGGCCGAGATCCGCGATGCCGCGCAAGCCTGCGGCCACGAGGCGGTGATGACCGGGACGCACCACCAGTCGGGCTCCGACCGCGTGTTCGAGGCGCTGGAGACGCTCGACCCGCAAGGCCGCGTCGAGGCCGTCCTCAACCTTCAGGGCGACCTGCCGACCATCGAGCCGCGGCTGATCGGCCGCGCCGCCGCGCTCCTCGGAGACCCGGCCGTCGACATCGGCACGCTGGGCGCCGAGATCGCGCGCGAGCAGGAGAAGACCGACCCCAACGTGGTCAAGATCGTCGGCTCGCCGCTTTCCCCCGACCGGCTGCGCGCGCTCTATTTCACCCGCGCCACCGCGCCCTGGGGCGAGGGGCCGCTCTACCACCATATCGGCATCTATGCCTGGCGGCGCGCCGCGCTCGGGCGATTCGTGGGGCTTGCGCAGTCCGTGCTGGAAAGGCGGGAGAAGCTGGAGCAGCTTCGCGCGCTGGAGGCCGGCATGCGCATCGACGCGGCCGTGGTCGACACCGTGCCGCTCGGCGTCGACACGGCCGCCGATCTGGAGCGCGCCCGCGCGCTGATTTCAGGGGACCGCAGGGGATAGGCGAGGGGCGATGACCGCGAGGACCAACAGGATTTCCTTCCAGGGCGAGCCGGGCGCCAATTCCGACACCGCCTGCCGCGACATGTTCCCCGACATGGAGCCGCTGCCCTGCCCGACCTTCGAGGACGCCTTCAACGCCGTCGAGGCCGGCAAGGCCGACCTCGCGATGATCCCGATCGAGAACACGCTGGCCGGCCGCGTCGCTGACATCCACTACCTGCTGCCCGAATCGAAGCTGCACGTGGTGGCGGAGTATTTCCTGCCGATCCATTTCCAGCTCATGGTGCTGCCGGGCGTGAGGATGGAGGAGATCAGGTCGGTCCACAGCCACATCCACGCGCTCGGCCAGTGCCGCAAGGTCATCCGCCGCCACCGCTGGAAGCCGATGGTGGCCGGCGACACGGCGGGGGCGGCGCGCATCGTCGCCGAGGAAGGCGACCGCTCCAAGGCCGCGCTGGCGCCGCGGCTGGCCGCCTCGCTCTACGGGCTCGACATCCTGGCCGAGAACGTCGAGGACGCGGAGAACAACGTCACCCGCTTCGTGGTCCTGTCGAAGAACAAGAGCTGGGCGCCGCGCGAGAACGCGGACCGGCTGATGATGACGACCTTCGTCTTCCGCGTCCACAACATCCCGGCCGCGCTCTACAAGGCCATGGGCGGCTTCGCCACCAACGGCGTCAACATGACCAAGCTGGAGAGCTACCAGCTCGGCGGCACCTTCTTCGCCACCCAGTTCTATGCCGACATCGAGGGCCACCCGGACGACAGGAACGTGGCGCAGGCGCTGAAGGAGCTCGCCTTCTTCTCGCGCGAGGTGCGCATCCTGGGCGTATACCCGGCGCACCCGTTCAGGCTGACGCAGAAGCAGGAGGACTGAGCCGCCATGAGCCTGTTCGATCCCGCCGGCTTCGACGCCTTCGCCACGGGCCTGCCCGGCGGCACGCTGGTCGATCAGTGGGAGGCGCGGGTGGCCAAGGTCGGCGGCAAGGTGTTCGCGCTTCTGGGCGGCGTCGAGACCGGCGAGCCGCGCATCGTCTTCAAGTGCGGCGAGGACAGCTTCGAGATCCTCACCGCCATCGAGGGCATCGCGCAGGCGCCCTATTTCGCCAGGCGGCAATGGGTGCAGGTATCGGCCGGGGCCGGCCTGCCGGAGAGCGACCTCGAAGCCTATGTCGCGCGCTCCCACGCCCTCGTCGCGCGCGGCCTGACGAGGAAGCTGCGCCAGGAGCTCGGCATCGGCTGACCGCGCCGCCTCAGTCCCGGACCGCCTCGAAGGTGACGATGTCGTCGCCCTGCCGCGGCGCGCGGCCGTGCTCGTAATTGCCCGACGCCGTCACCCGCGCGAAGCCGGCGGCCCGCAGGGCGAGCGACAATTCGGTGACGCCCCACCAGCGCAGCCGGAACAGGTCGAGCTCGGTCTGGATCAGGCTTCCGTCCCGCCAGCGCTCGTAGCGCAGGTGCGACAGCGTGGTCTGCGCGACATGGTCGGTCTCGACGCGGTCGTCGCGTAGCGTCAGCAGGTCGCCCTCCGGCGTCGTCCAGCTTCGCACCGAGCCGGACGGCCCGAGGAAGGCGTCGATGGGGTCGATGTCGAGGATGAGCCGGCCGCCGGGCTTCAGGTGGTCGCGCAAGCGCGAAAGCACCGCCATCGCCGCCGCCGTGTCCGTCACGAGCTGGAACGAGCCCAGCGGCAGGATGATCGCGGCGAAGCGCCGGTCGTAGGCGAAGTCCTCGAAGGTCCGGCGGGTCAGGCCGGCGGCGAGGCCGCGCTTGCGGCATTCCTCGCGGCAGTAGCCGAGCATCTCCTCCGAGGCGTCGAAGCCCTCCATCTCGAAGCCGGCCTCCAGCAGCGGCACGAAGATGCGGCCGTTGCCGACGGCGGGCTCCAGCACCGGGCCGCCGCAGCCTTCGAGGCGGCGCCGGTAGTATTCGATGTCGCCGAACGAGCGGCCGACCGGCTTGTCGAGATTGTAGACCCGGGCTGCGAGCCCGGCGTAGCGGTTGTGCATGTCGTCTCCGTGAGGCGGTCGCGCCGGCTTGTCGAGATTCAGGACCTTTCAGGTCTGCGCCCAGAAGCGGATCAGGTGGCTGGCGATGGCGCCCTGCGGCGGGATGCCGAGCCCGCCCGGATGGGTGCCTGCGATCATATCCAGCACCTCGTCGCGAGGGAACCAGCGGCAATCCTCCAGCTCCCTGCCGTCGAAGGCGACGTCGTCGTTCAGCGCCTCGCCGAAGCAGCCGATCATCAAGGAGTAGGGAAACGGCCACGGCTGGCTGGCGTGGTAGACGACGCGGCCGAGCCGGATGCCCGATTCCTCCAGCGTCTCGCGCCGCACCGCCGCCTCGATGGTCTCGCCCGGCTCGATGAAGCCGGCGAGGCAGGAATACGTGCCGGGCACGAAATGCGGCCCGCGCCCCAGCAGGCACCTGTCGCCCCGCACCGCCAGCATGATGGCGACCGGGTCGGTGCGCGGAAAATGCTCCGCGCCGCAGGCCGGGCAGGCGCGCTTGTAGCCGCCGATGCGCATCCGCGTCTGCCCCCCGCAGCGGCCGCAGAAGCGGTGGTTGCGGTGCCACGAAAGCAGCGCCGCGCCCTGCGCCAGCGCGCCCAGCGCATCCTCGCCGATCAGCCCCTGCACATAGACCGAGCGGTGGTCGATGGCCTTGATGCCCTGCGGCAGCGCCTCCGGCTCCAGCGCGCCGGGCGCGACGACGACCGGGCCTTGCCCGTCGCTGCCGAGAAGGACGGCGTGCTCCAGCTTGGCGCCCATCGCCTGCGCCTCGGCGCGGGCGAAATAGGGGTCGAACGCGCCGCCGTCGAGCTTGAGATGGAGCCGGCCGCCGCGCGTGATCATGATGCGGGTGCGCGCATCGGCCAGCGCCGCCTCGAGCGAATCGTCGCTGCGGTTCTCCGACTGGCGGTCGATGGTGTTGCCGGCGAAGCCGACGAAGCGGCTCGGCTCGCGCTCGGGCGCGAGGAAAAGCGGAAAGGTCATGACGTGCTGCCGGGGCCTATGGTGAGAGCGCCGATCTTATCGTGGCGACGAGCTTGTGCAAATCCTCGCGCCGGTATGGCTCGCGCATGCCGAATCCCCAGACCGGGCCGGGCCAGCCGGGGTCGCCCTCGTTGCGCGCCACGACATGGACGTGAAGCTGCGGCACGACGTTGCCCAGCGCCGCGACGTTGATCTTGCCGCAGGCCGTCACCCGCTTGAGCGCCTGCGCCACCATCGAGGTCTCGAAGCTCAGCATCGCCTGGTCGAGCGGCGTCAGGTCGTGGATCTCGACCGCGTCGGGCCGGTGCGGCACAAGGACGAGCCACGGCCAGCGGCTGTCGTTCATCAGCCTGAGCTCGCACAGGCCGAGCCACATCAGCGGCGCGCTGTCGCGCTCGATGCGTGGGTCGAGCACGAATCCTCCCGTCGAAGCGTGCATCCTCGCTCCCTCTCTTTCCCGGAAAGCTAGAGGCGAGCGCGGCCGCCTGCAAGCGAATCGTTGCGTCGCGTTCGCGGCGGCCTTGCATTCGGCGGCGGAATTTCCGATATGGGACGCGGGAGGTTGGTGGTGGACGCGCCACTCGCCAACCGGGTCAGGTCCGGAAGGAAGCAGCCCTAACGAGCACGGCACGGGTCATCGTGCCAGCCTCCCACCGCCTTCCCTCCGCCGATGCGTGAGCCACCGTCCGGCGCGGTTGACGCGGCCGGCCCGCGGCGGCGAAACTCGGGCATCGGCGAGCCGCAGGGAGTTCGGGCCAGACCCATGGCAGACGACGACAAAGACGGGACGAGGGCGGGCGCCTACCGCGTGCTGGCCCGCAAGTACCGCCCGCGCGACTTCTCCGGCCTGATCGGCCAGGAGCCGATGGTGCGCACGCTGACCAATGCGTTCTCCACCGGCCGCATCGCCCAGGCCTGGATGCTGACCGGCGTGCGCGGCGTCGGCAAGACGACGACGGCGCGCATCCTCGCCCGTGCGCTCAACTACAGGACCGATTCGGTCGACCGCCCCTCGGTGGACCTTTCCGTGCCCGGCCTCCATTGCGAGGCGATCATGGAAGGCCGCCATGTCGACGTCATCGAGATGGACGCGGCCTCCCACACCGGCATCGACGACATCCGCGACATCATCGAGCAGGTGCGCTACGCGCCGGTCTCGGCCCGCTACAAGGTCTACATCATCGACGAGGTCCACATGCTGTCCAACCAGGCCTTCAACGGCCTGCTGAAGACGCTGGAGGAGCCGCCGCCGCATGTGAAGTTCATCTTCGCCACCACCGAGATCAGGAAGGTGCCGATCACCATCCTGTCGCGCTGCCAGCGCTTCGACCTGCGCCGCATCGACGCCGCGCTGATCAAGGGGCATCTGGCGCATATCGGCGCCCTGGAGGGCGTCGAGGCCGAGGACGAGGCGCTTGCCATGATCGCGCGCGCGGCGGAGGGCTCGATGCGCGACGCGCAGTCGATCTTCGACCAGGCCATCGCCCACTCCTCGGGGAGCGTCACGGCCGAAACCGTGCGCGACATGCTCGGCCTCGTCGACCGCGCCCGGGTGATCGACCTGTTCGAGCTGGTGATGAGGGGCGACGTCGCCGCCGCGCTCGCCGGCTTCCGCGCCCAGTACGACGCCGGCGCCGACCCGGCGACGGTGCTGACGGAGCTGGCCGAGTTCAACCACCTCGTCACGCGCATGCGCTTCCTGCCCTCGGCGGCGGACGACGTCTCGCTGTCGCAGGACGAGCGCGCGCGCGGCCTCGACTTTGCGCAGAAGCTGTCGGTGCGGGTGTTGTCGCGCACATGGCAGATGCTGCTCAAGGGCATTTCCGAGGTGCAGAATGCGACCCGCCCGGTCAACGCCGCCGAGATGGTGCTGATCCGCCTCGCCCACGCCGCCAACCTGCCGACGCTCGACGAGGCGCTGAAGGCGCTGGAGGGCGGCGCTGCCGCGCCCGCGCCCCAGGCCCCTCCGGCGAACGGCGGCCGGCCGGCCGGCGCAGGCCTCGACGCGCCTTCGGGGCCGGGCGCGCAGGCCGTGGCGCAGGCGTTCGTCCCGTCGCAGCCCTCGGGCGGCGGCCAGACGATGCGGCTCGTCGCCTCGCAGCCGGCCGCGAGCCCCCGCCTCGAGGCCGCGCCGACGCCGGCGGTGGAGGAGAACCCCGGCCCGCGCGTCGCCTCGCTCGCCGACATCGCCGCCCTTGCCGACGCGCATCGCGACCTCGCCTTCAAGGTGCTGCTCAAGCGCTGCGTGCGGCCGGTGCGGGTGGAGAACGGCCATATCGAGGTGGCGCTGACCGAGGATGCGCCGCGCACGCTGCTCAACGACCTCACCACCCGGCTCCAGGACTGGACCGGCCGGCGCTGGGTGGTGTCGCTGTCGCGCACCGAAGGCGGCGCGACGCTGGGCGAGATGGAGGCCGCGCGGCGCGAGAGCGCGCTTGTCGACGCCCGCAGCGACCCGGCCGTGGCGGCGATCCTGTCGCGCTTTCCCGGCGCCAGGATCATCGACGTGCGCATTCCCGACGCACCGGAGGCGGCAGGGGCGGACGATGCGGATGGCCCGCCGGACCTCGAGGCCGGCCTCGCCGAAGACGACGACGAATTGTAGGAGAACCCCATGAAAGACCTTCTCGGCATGATGAGCAAGGCCAAGGAGATGCAGGCGAAGTTCCAGGCGCTCCAGGAGGAGATCGCCGCCATGGAGGCGACCGGCCGGTCCGGCGGTGGCCTCGTCAGCGTGACGATCTCCGGCAAGTTCGAGATGCGGGCGCTGAAGATCGACCCGTCGCTGTTCAGGGAGGACGACGTCGAGGTGCTGGAAGACCTGATCCTGGCCGCCCACAACGACGCCAAGGCCAAGGTCGAGGCGGCGATGCAGGAAAAGACCCGCGAGCTCACCGCCGGCCTGCCGATCCCCTCCGGCTTCAAGCTGCCATTCTGAGGGGAGAGCGAATAGCGAATAGTGAGTAGCGAATAGGGAATGAGCGCGCCGGCGAAACCTCTTTTCCCCCTATTCGCTATTCGCTACTCCCTGTTCGCTCTATTGATTCTCATGTCTTCCAAGCGAATCGCCGGCCCCGAGATCGAGCGCCTGATCCAGCTCCTGGCCAAGGTGCCGGGGCTCGGGCCGCGCTCCGCGCGGCGCGCGGCACTCCATCTCATCAAGAAGAAGGAGCAGTTGCTCGCGCCCCTCGCCGCGGCGATGGGCGAGGCGGTGGAGAAGGTGCGCGTCTGCTCGCGCTGCGGCAATGTCGACACCTGCGATCCCTGCACGGTCTGCACCGACCCGCGCCGCGACGGCTCGACCATCATCGTGGTCGAGGACGTGTCCGACCTGTGGGCGCTGGAGCGCGCCGCCGTCATCAGCGCCCGCTACCACGTGCTCGGCGGCACGCTGTCGCCGCTCGACGGCGTCGGCCCCGACGATCTGAACATCCGCTCGCTGGTCTCGCGCGTCGCCGAGGGCGGGGTGGCCGAGGTCATCCTCGCCGTCAACGCCACGGTCGAGGGCCAGACCACGGCGCACTACATCACCGACCAGCTCGCCGGGCTCGACGTCAAGGTGACGCGGCTCGCCCACGGCGTGCCGGTCGGCGGCGAGCTCGACTATCTCGACGAGGGCACGCTGGCGGCCGCGCTCAGGTCGCGGACCGCCTTTTGACGCAATTCTCGCGCAGGGAGGACCCCATGAAACGCCTTGTCTGCGCCATTCTCCTTTCGTTCGCCGTGGTGTCGCCCGCCGCCGCCCAGACCGTCGAGGCGCAATTCCGCGCCTGGCTGAAGGACGATTTGTGGCCCGACGCCCGCGGGCGGGGCATCTCGGCCGACACCTTCAACGCCGCCTTTTCCGGCGTTTCGCCCAATCTCAAGCTGCCCGACCTCGTGCTGCCGGGGCAGAAGCCGCAGATGCCGAAGACCCAGCATCAGGCCGAGTTCGGCGCGCCGGGCAGCTACTTCGCCGAAAAGACGGTCTCCGGCGTCGCCGCCGGCGGCCGCGCCCGCGCCGCGCGGCTGAAGCCGGTGCTGGAAGCGGTCGAGCGCCGCTACGGTGTGCCCGCCGGCATCGTGCTCGCCATCTGGGGCCGCGAGTCGGGCTTCGGCACGGCGAAGATCCCGCACAACGCCTTCGAGGTGCTGGCCACCAAGGCCTTCCTCGCCACCCGCAAGGAGATGTTCCGCAAGGAGCTCATCGCCGCGCTGGAGATGGTCGAGCGCCGCCACGTGCCCGCCTCGGCGATGAAGTCGTCCTGGGCCGGCGCGCTCGGCCAGCCGCAGTTCCTGCCCACTTCCTATCTGGCCCACGCCGTCGACGGCGACGGCGACGGCCGCGCCGACATCTGGGGATCCGAGGCCGACACGCTCGCCTCCATCGCCAATTATCTCGCCCGTTACGGCTGGGTGAGGGGCCGCGACTGGGGCTTCGAGGTCGTCGTGCCCGACAGCGTGTCCTGCGCGCTCGAGGGGCCGGACCGCGGCAGGAAGATCTCGGACTGGGCGGCGATGGGCATCGCCCGCGTCAACGGCAGGCCGTTCCCGCAGCACGAGGCGCGGCAGGAGGGCTATCTCCTGATGCCGGCGGGACGCAACGGCCCCGCCTTCATCGTCACGCCCAATTTCTACGTGCTGAAGAAGTACAACGAGAGCGACCTCTACGCGCTGTTCGTCGGCCATGCCGGCGACCGCATCAGCTATGGCGACCGCAGCTTCGCGGGCAGGTGGGGCGGGGTGGACAGGCTCTACCGCTCCGATGTCGCCGCCATGCAGCGCGGGCTGGAGAAGCTGGGCTACGACGTCGGCGGCGCCGACGGCCTGCCCGGCTTCCGCACCCGCCGCTCGATCGGCGAATGGCAGGAAAGGGCCGGCCGCCCCGCCACCTGCTTTCCCGATGCCGCGCTGGTGCGGGCGCTGAGATAGTCAGGCGGCGGTCGGCGCGCGCGCCTGCGCCTCCTCCTCCTCCTCGTCGTCCTCCTCCTCGCCGTTCTGCTGGGCGGCGAGGAAGTTGCCGAAGGATTGCAGCCCCTCGAAATGGTCGCAGAACACCTTGACCACCACGAGCAGCGGCACCGCGATCAGCGCGCCGATGAAGCCCCACAGCCACGACCAGAAGGCGACGGCGATGAAGATCGCCACCGCGTTCAGCTCCAGCCGGCGGCCGACGATCAGCGGCGTGACGATCTGGCCCTCGACGATGTTGCAGGCGATGACGAAGGCCGGCGCGACCATGGCGTAGCTGAGGCTGTCGAAGCTGACGATCGAGATCGCCGCGACGATGACGATGGTGGTGAGCGCGCCGATATAGGGCAGGAAGTTGAGCAGGCCCGCCATCACCCCCCACAAGAGCGGGCTCGGCATGCCGATCGCCCACAGGCCGAGGCCGATCACCGCGCCCAGCGCGGCGTTGATCGCCGCCACGGTCAGAAGGTAGCGCGAGACCTCGCGCTCGACGTCGTAGACGATCCTCAGCGCGCGCTTCTTCTCGCTCATCGTGGCGAAGGACTGCACGATCTTCTCGTAGAACAGCGTGCCGGAGGCGAGCAGGAACAGCGACAGCACCAGCACGATGGCGGCGTTGGTGCCGACGCTCAGCATCGTGCCGGCCGCCTGCGACAGGATGCCCGGCTGCTGCACGGCGACCTTCATCACCCCGGCCTCGTTGACCGTGTCGGTGACGTTGTCGATCTGCGCCGAGATCTGCATCAGCCGGTCGAACGGCCCGCGAAGCTCCTCGATGCGCTCGGTGAGCGTGCGGCCGATCTGCGGCGCGTCGTTGATGAGCTGCATCACCGGGCCGGAAAGCAGGTAGCCGCCCAGCCCGACCATGGCCGCCGACACCACCACCAGCAGCGTCGCCGACAGCGCCGAGGGCACGCCGCGCTTGCGCAGGAAGCGCACGATCGGCGTCAGCGTCAGCGCGAACAGGAAGGCCAGCACCACCGGCATGAAGAACTCGCGGCCGAAATAGAGCGCGTAGATGGCGAGGATGACGAAGATGCCGGTGACGGCGAAGCCCCGGCCCGCCGGCTCCTGCGCGCCCGTGTCGGCTGCGTTGCCGTTGTTGCTGCTGTCCGTGCCGGTCATGGTTTCCCCCGCGAGTCGATCCCCGATAATGCGCCGGCCGCGGCGCGGTTCCGTCCCCGCCGCGACGGGGCTTGCAAAAACCCGCCGATGCGGGATCGAATGAAGCGCCGCGACATTATCCGGCCAGGGGACGGGCAGGGGAAAAGAGAGAGGATCAGTTCATGCGCATTCGTTCGTTCGCCAGGATCGCGGCCGGCCTCGCCACTGCCGCCGTCGTGCTCGCCGGCTGCACGGTCGTCGTCGACGACGGGCCGGGCCACCGCCCGCCGCCGCCGCGTCCCGGCGGGCCGGCGGCGTGTACCTTCGAGTACGCCCCGGTCTGCGGCGAGCGCCGCGGCGACCGCCAGACCTTCCCCAACGCCTGCACGGCCCGCGCCGACGGCTACCGGATCGTCCATGCCGGTGAATGCCGGCGGGGCGGCGGTGGCGGCTGGGACCACGACCGGCGGCCGGTCGCCTGCACGCGCGAATACGCCCCCGTCTGCGCCCGGCGCGGCCGAGACGTGCGCACCTTCGGCAACGCCTGCGAGGCGCGCGCCGCCGATTACCGCATCGTCGGCCGCGGCCGCTGCTGAGGCTGTCGCGCAAGAGGCGTGAGGCGGCCCTCGCGTCGCCTCATCCGTCGCCCCGCCCGCCGCCCGCCCGGCGCGCGTCGGCGGGCGGTGTCTCGTCCCCGTCCCGCCGCGCGGCCTCGGCCCACACCACGGCCTTGTAGTCGAAGCCGTAGACCAAGGTCGGCTTGACGATCTGGAAGTAGGGCGACAGGTCGAAGTCGCGCGGCGTGTAGAGCGAGTGGTGGCGGATGTGCATGATCTCGGCGCGCGAGAAGCGCGAGTGCGCCGAGGCGCGGCCGGGCGCGCGCGTGATCTCGGGCAGGATCGGATAGCCAATCTCGCCATAGGCCTCGGCGATCAGCGACGAGCAGATCGCCCGCGTCGGGCTGCCGGAGCCGAAGGCGAGCATGCGCCGGCGCCAGCGCACCGGCACCGGCGGCGTCGGCATGAAGTAGCGCAGCAGATCGACGATGTTCTTCATGTCGTATTTCAGGCCGAGCCGCGCCAGCATGAACTCGACCACGTGGTGGCGGTCGTCCGGCGTCAGGCCCGAGGCGCGGCAGATGCGGGTGTTGTAGGTGCGGTATTTCGACAGCGGCACCGCCACGCAGCCCTCGCCGAGATTGACCTCGACGAGGCGCGGCCGCTCGCTTCCGTCCTGCGGCTGCGGCAGCACGTCGCCGACATAGAGCGCGGCGTGCGACCAGGTCGACTGCGTCAGGTACTTGATGGCGGCCGAGATCTTCTGGTTGCCCTCGATCAGCAGGATGTCGCCCGGCTGGAGCGTGCGCCGCAGCGTCTCGGGGTCCGACGGCGTGTAGGGCTCGTAGCCCGAGGATTCGCTTTGCAGCCGGCGGGCGAGCATGCGGCCGATGCGGTCGAGAAGCGTATCCGTCTGTTGCGTCATGGCAGTCGGCGGCAGGGCGGGCGTTGCGGGTGTCCGGCGGGACCGGCCGCACGCTACCAAGCCCGGCGCGGAATGGCAAAGGATCGTCCCGTTTTCCGTCGGGCGCGGCGTGAGGGCCGCGGTCGCGCCCTGACGTTCACCCGGCCGGGCCGGCCGGGAAACGGCCGCTACTGCTCCAGCGCCAGCGTGCCGCCCTCGACGGAATAGCGCTTCAGCCGCGACAGGAAGCTCATGCCGACCAGCGTGCCCGAAAGGGCGCGGTCGTCGAGCACGACCGCCGGCACGTCGCGCACCTCGATGCGGCCGAGCGCGACGCGCTCGACGGTGACGAAGGCCGCGCGCACGCGGCCGTTGGCGGTTTCGGCAATGCCGGTGAAGGCGCTTTCGGCCACGTCGAGGCCGATGCGCCGCGCCGTCGCGCGGTTGAGCGCGACCATCGTCGCGCCGGTGTCGATCATCGCCGGCACCGCCCGTCCGTTGAGCCTGAAATCGGCGTTGAAATGGCCGCTCGCGTCGGCCGCAAGCCGCGCCTTGCGGCCGGAGGGCGCCGGCGCGGCCCCGGGACGGGCGCGGGCGGCGACGTCGCCGCCGGTGGCGGCCGGGCCGCCGCTTCCGGGCATCCCGTCCAGCACGAGCGGCACCGAGGCGAAGGCGGCGGCGGCGAGGGCGGCGAGGGCGAGGGTGCGCAGCATGGGACGGTCCCGACGATGTGCCGGGAAGGCTAGCGCGCCATGCTCAGCGGCGGATTAACGCCGGTGGCCTTCGTGTGCGCCGTGGTTAAGGAAGCCTTGCCGCCGCGCGCTCACAGCTCGGCGGCGAGCCCGCCGACGCGGCCGCCATGCGGCGGGTTCAGGCGCTCCAGCCGCGAGCCCGCCAGCCGCGCCAGCGCCTCCGGGTTCTCGATCCGCACCTCGTTGGGCGAGGAGTGGCAGATGACGCCGCGCCGCTTCAGCTCGCTGAAGCTGCGGCTCGCCGTCTCCTGCGTGATGCCGAGATGATCGGCGATCTCGCGCCGCGTCAGCGGCAGGTAGACCTCGTCGCCGTCGGGATCGCAGATTTCCGACAGTCGCTCGATCAGGCTGGCGACGCGCTCCAGCGCGGTCTTGCGGCCGAGCATGGCGGCGTGGCCCTGCATGCGCCGCAGCGTGGCGCGCAGCCGCCGCGACAGGTCGCGCTGCAAGGCCGGCGCCTGGTCCACGCGCGTCACGTCGTAGCTGGTGATGGTGCTGAAGGTCAGCGTCTCGGCGGTGCAGCTGTGGGTCGGGCCGCTCTCCCACGCGCACAGCTCGCCCGGGCCGACCAGATCGACGATGTGGCGGCGCCCGTCGCAGAAGACGTGCGAGAGCATCACCAGCCCCTCGTCCACGACATAGACGCGCCTTGCGCTGTCATGCTCGCGAAACACCAGCTCGCGCGGCGAATGGAGCTTGGTGCGGCGGCCGCAATCGCCGCCCTGGCTCGTCCTGATGGGAACGGCTTTCTCCAGCACGCCCATGGGCTGTCCCTTGTCCTCGACCCGACCTGTTCTCCCCGCCGCAACAATGCCGGGGCACAGATGGAAGAACCTTGCGCCAGATCAAGTGGCGCGGCCCGCGCGCGACAAACGCGACGAAGACGGGCGCGGGGCCCGCCGCAGGATGAGAAACCGTGCCTGAAGACAAAAAACGGGGGAAGCGACGCTTCCCCCGCAAGGCCCCCTCCGGTGCGGCCGCCTGGCCCCTGCCGCTGCCCTTACTGGGCGACCATCAGCTCCGGCCGCGGCGTCGCGGACGAGTTGGGCGGCAGGATCGGATAGCTGACGTCGGGCTGCTCGCCGGTCAGCGTGTGCAGGAAGGCGACGATCGCGTCGACCTCGTCTTCCTCGAGCTCGGCTCCGAGCTGCGCGGTGGCCATGATGCCGACCGCCTGCTTCAGGTCCCACACCCCGCCGCTGTGGAAGTAGGGCGCCGTCAGCGCGACGTTGCGCAGCGACGGCGCGCGGAACACGTACTCGTCCGTCGCCGTCTCGGTCACCGCGAAGCGGCCCTTGTCGTCGGGCGGCAGGATGTCGGCGCCGGGCCGTGCGACCACGCCGAAGGCGTAGTAGTCGCCGCCGCCGACGTTGACGCCGTTGTGGCACGAGGCGCAGCCGCTATCCATGAACAGCCTGAGGCCGCGCTTCTCGGTCTCGTCGAGCACCGCGTTGTTGCCCTCGAGATACTGGTCGAAGCGGGCGCCGGGCGTGATCAGCGTCGCCTCGAACACCTCGATCGCCTTGGCGACGTTGTCGAACGTCACCGGGTCCGCCTCGCCGGGGAAGGCGACGGTGAAGCGCTGCTGGTATTCGGGCATGCTGTTGAGCACGGCCAGCACCCGGTCGGGCGTGGCGTTCATCTCGACCGCCGCCTGGATCGGCCCCTTGGCCTGCTCCTTCAGGTCTTCCGCGCGCCCGTCCCAGAACTGGGCGACGTTGAAGAAGGCGTTGAAGACGGTGGGCGCGTTGCGCGGACCCGTCTGCCAGCCGTGGCCGACCGAGGTCTCCAGCCCGTCGACGCCGCCGATGCCGAGATTGTGGCAGGTGTTGCAGGAGAACAGGTGGCTGGACGACAGGCGCGGCTCGAAGAACAGCATCTTGCCGAGCTCGACCTTCTCGCGCGTGATCGGGTTGTTGGCGGGCGCCGGCTGCACCGTCGGGATCGGCTCGAACAGCACCTGGGCGTCGGTGCGCAGTTCGTCGTCGTTGATGACGTCCTGGGCAAGGACGGGCGAGGCGAGCAGGACAGCAGCGCTGACCGCATACGCTAGCTTCGATTTCATGGCTCTCTCCATCGTGGCTGTGCGAATTATCCCGATGTTAGCCAATCGCGGAGGGCGGGGTGTTGCGATAGATCATGCCGGGCCCGCCGGCGCGGCCGCAGCCGCCTTTCGCGACGTTTTGACGCTTGTGCGGGCCGGATCGGGCGGCCCGCAAACTCCCTTTCCGTTTTGCGCGCGAATGCTTTATAGCGGCTCGCCATGACCAGGATCCCGCTTTCCCACATCCGCAACTTCTCCATCGTCGCCCATATCGACCATGGCAAGTCGACGCTCGCCGACCGGCTCATCCAGATGACCGGCTCGCTGGAGGAGCGCGAGATGAAGGAGCAGGTGCTCGACGCCATGGACATCGAGCGCGAGCGCGGCATCACCATCAAGGCCAACACCGTGCGCCTCGAATACGACGCGAGGAACGGCGAGCACTATGTGCTCAACCTCATCGACACGCCGGGCCATGTCGACTTCGCCTACGAGGTGTCGCGCTCGCTGCGCGCCTGCGAGGGCTCGCTGCTGGTGGTCGACGCCTCGCAGGGCGTGGAGGCGCAGACGCTCGCCAACGTCTACCAGGCCATCGACGCCGACCACGAGATCGTCGTGGTGCTCAACAAGATCGACCTGCCGGCGGCCGAGCCCGACCGCGTCAGGGAGCAGATCGAGGAGGTGATCGGCCTCGACGCCTCCGACGCGGTGATGATCTCGGCCAAGACCGGGATCGGCATCGACGAGGTGCTGGAGGCCATCGTCCACCGCCTGCCGCCGCCGAAGGAAGGCGACGCCGACGCGCCGCTCAAGGCCATGCTGGTCGACAGCTGGTACGATTCCTATCTCGGCGTCATCGTGCTGGTGCGCGTGATCGACGGCGTACTGAGGAAGGGCCAGCAGATCCGCATGATGGGCACCGGCGCGAAGTACCATGTCGACCGCGTCGGCGTGCTGACGCCGAAGATGGTGATGGTGGACGAGCTTGCGCCCGGCGAGCTCGGCTTCATCACCGCCTCGATCAAGGAAGTGGCCGACACCCGCGTCGGCGACACCATCACCGACGAGCGCCGGCCGACGCAGACGCCGCTGCCCGGCTTCAAGCCGGCGCAGCCGGTGGTGTTCTGCGGCCTGTTTCCCGTCGACGCCGCCGATTTTGAGGACCTGCGCGCCGCCATGGGCAAGCTGCGCCTCAACGACGCCAGCTTCTCCTTCGAGATGGAGACCTCGGCCGCGCTCGGCTTCGGCTTCCGCTGCGGCTTCCTCGGCCTGCTGCATCTGGAGATCATCCAGGAGCGGCTGGAGCGCGAGTTCGACCTCGACCTGATCGCGACCGCGCCGTCGGTGGTCTACCATCTCCATATGACCGACGGCACGATGAAGGAGCTGCACAACCCCGCCGACATGCCCGACGTGGTCAGGATCGACCGTATCGAGGAGCCGTGGATCCGGGCGACCATCCTCACGCCCGACGACTATCTCGGCGCGATCCTGAAGCTGTGCCAGGAGCGGCGCGGCGTGCAGGTCGACCTCAGCTATGTCGGCAAGCGGGCGATGGCCACCTACGACCTGCCGCTCAACGAGGTGGTGTTCGACTTCTACGACCGGCTGAAGTCGATCTCCAAGGGCTACGCCTCGTTCGACTACCAGCTGACCGACTACCGCGAGGGCGACCTCGTCAAGATGTCGATCCTCGTCAACGAGGAGCCGGTCGACGCGCTGTCCATGCTCGTCCACCGCTCGGCGGCCGAGAAGCGCGGCCGCGTCATGTGCGAGAAGCTGAAGGACCTGATCCCCAAGCACATGTTCAAGATCCCGATCCAGGCGGCGATCGGCGGCAAGGTCATCGCGCGCGAGACCATCTCGGCGCTGCGCAAGGACGTCACCGCCAAGTGCTACGGCGGCGACGTCACCCGCAAGCGCAAGCTTCTGGAGAAGCAGAAGGAAGGCAAGAAGCGCATGCGCCAGTTCGGCAAGGTCGAAATCCCGCAGGCCGCCTTCATCGAGGCGCTGAAGATGGGCGATCAGTAGTCTCGTCCGGCCCGGGCGGATCGCCTGTCCTCACGAAACGAAGACCTTTCCTGCCTCCGTCGCCGCACGCCTTCACGCGGGCGCCGCCGTGTGACACAAGCGGCCGGCCCTTCGTGCTCCGTCCTTGCCTGCAGGAGTTTTCATGCGCGCGCTCGTTCAACGTGTCTCTTGCGCCTCCGTCACCGTCGATGGCGCTGTTGCCGGCGAGATCGGGCCGGGCCTCCTGGTGCTGGTCTGCGCCATGCAGGGCGACGGCGAGAAGCAGTCGCAATGGCTGGCGCGCAAGGCGGTCAACCTGCGCATCTTCAAGGACGGCGAGGGCCGCATGAACCGCTCGCTCCTCGACACCGGCGGCGCGGCGCTGATCGTCAGCCAGTTCACGCTCGCCGCCGAGACCAGGGGCAACCGCCCCGGCTTCTCCACCGCCGCCGCGCCCGACGAGGGCAGGCGTCTCTACGAGCATTTCTCGGCCGAGGTCGCCGCCCACGGCGTCGCGGTGGCCAACGGCATCTTCGGCGCCGACATGCAGGTCGCGCTCGTCAATGACGGGCCGGTGACGATCTGGCTCGACACCGAGGCGTGAGCGGAAATCCGGCCGCAGGCCGCAAGCCCGACCGCGGGCGCGCGATGGGGCGCGTGAGCGAAAATCCGGCCGCAGGCGGCGGCGCGTGAGCGAGAAAACGAGCGGCGCGTGCGCGCTTTATCGAGCCTTCCGCAGCGCCGCCGTCATCATCTCGCGCACGCGCCTTTCCACCTCGCGGGCGACCTGCTTGCGGTCGGCGCCGGGGCCGAAGGCGACGGGCTCCCCGAAATGCAGCTCCACGTCGATGCCGCCTTCGCCGAGCAGCTCGCGCAGGTGCGGCACCAGCGTCTGGTCGCCGATCCACGACGCCCGCATGCGGTGGCGCCGGCCCATCGGCATGCCGTGCAGCCGCGTGTAGACGATGGCGACCGGCTGCACCGCGGCATTGCCGGCCTCGCCCTCCCTTTCGCCCATCGCCATCTGCGCGGCCGCGAACAGGGTCGACTTGAACGGCAGCAGCCGGTTGCCGTCGGAGGTCGTGCCCTCGGGGAACAGCACCATCGGCTCGCCGTTCGCCAGCCGCGCCGCGATCGCGCCCGCCTGCTCGCCCGCCCTGCGCGGCCGCGCCCGGTCGATGAACACGGTGCGTTGCAGCTTCGCGAGCCGGCCGAACAGCGGCCAGCCGGCCACCTCCGCCTTGGCGATGAAATGCACGTCGGCCGCCGCGCCGAGCGCCATGATGTCGGTCCACGACACGTGGTTGGCGGCGATCAGCAGCGGCCGGTCCCGCGCCGGCGCGCCGTGGACATGGATGCGCAGGCCGATGAGCCGCGCGACCATGCGGTGCCACAGGCGCGGCGCGCGGCGCTGGTCCATGAAGCCGGTGCGCAGCGCCACCGCCTGCCACAGCGCCAGCGGCGGCGTGGCGGCGGCGAAGGCGGCCAGCGCCAGGGTGAGCCGCGTGGTCCTGAGCATGATCGTCAAGGCTAGAGCATTTTGCGGCCGTGTGGAATCACCCGGCATCGCATGAAAGCGGCCAGGACGAACACTTCAACGCAGATCGCGGCGCATGACGAGCGCGGCCGTCTTCGCCGCGCCCGGCCGCTCGTAATAGGCCGGCCTGCGGCCGACCTCGGAAAAGCCCAGCCGGCGATAGAGCGCGGTCGCCGGCTGGTTGGTCTCGTCCACCTCGAGGAAAAGCGCCTCGGCGCGCTCGGCGTGGAGGTGGCGCAGCACCGCCTCCATCAGCTCGCGGCCGAGGCCGTGGCGCCGCCACGGCCGGGCAACGGCCAGCGTCAGGATCTCGGCCTCGCCGGCCGCCAGCCGCGCCAGCACGAAGCCCGCCGGGGCCTCCGCGCGGTGGCCGACCCGCCACGCGCCGAAGCCGAACACGGCCTGCTGGCCGATCAGCGTCTCGAACTCGTCCTCCGACCACGGCCGCACGAAGTCCTCGCGGTGGATGGCGGGCAGCAGGCGCGCATCCGCCTGCGTCAGCCGCTCGACGGCGAACTCGGTGGCGCGCGACAGGAACGGGATCTTCATGAAGGCGTCTTTCGCGGCAGGGCGAAGGCGTCCTGCGGCCTGGCGTCGGCCTCGCGCAGGTAGAGCGGCTTCGGCTTTTGCGGGGCGGGGCCGGCGGCGAGCTTCCGCGCGGCCAGCCGCGCATAGGTGGCGATGTCGGCGGTGGTTCCGGCCGCGAGCAGGGCGTCGGCGCCGGCCTCGCGGACGAACGCCTCGGCTGCTTCGAGCGAAAGTGCGGCCGGGCCGAAGGTCGCTTCGCCGCCGGCGGAAAAGCCGGCCAGGTAAGCCTGGCCGCGGCCGGCCTCGATCCTCGCGACGACCGGCCGGCCGGGATCAGCGTCGCGGGCCTCGTCCGCCAGCGCCTCCAGCGTCGTGACGCCGACGGCCGGCACCTTCAGCGCCAGCGCCAGCCCGCGCGCGGCGGCGACGCCGACGCGCACGCCGGTGAACGAGCCCGGCCCGACCGAGACCGCGATGCCGTCGAGGTCGGCATAGGTGGAGCCCGCGGCCTTCAGCGCGGCATCGATCGCGCCCATCAGGTGCTCGGCATGGCCCTTGCCGAGGTCGAGCACGGCCCGGCCGCGCTCGCCCGCGTCGGTGTCCCACACGCAGGCGGCGCACAGGTTCGCGGCGGTATCGATCGCCAGCAGGCGCACGGCTTGCGCGTCAGCCGGCCCGGTCGCGCGCCTTCAGCTCCAGCCGGCGCGCATGCAGCACCGGCTCGGTATAGCCGGAAGGCTGCTCGCGGCCCTTGAAGACGAGGTCGAGCGCGGCCTGGAAGGCGATGGAGCCGTCGAAGTCGGTCGCCATCGGCCGGTAGAGCGGATCGCCCGCGTTCTGCCGGTCGACGACGGCGGCCATCTCCTTCATCACCGCCATCACCTCGTCCTTCGTGACGATGCCGTGATGCAGCCAGTTGGCGATGTGCTGCGAGGAGATGCGCAGCGTGGCGCGGTCCTCCATCAGCCCGACATCGTTGATGTCGGGCACCTTGGAGCAGCCGACGCCCTGGTCGATCCAGCGCACGACATAGCCGAGGATGCCCTGCGCGTTGTTGCGGATTTCCTGGCGCCTGTCCTCGTCCGACCAGTTGGGCCGCACCGCCACCGGCACGGACAGGATGTCGGACAGCTTCGCGCGCGGGCGCGACCTCAGGCCCTCCTGCACGGCATGGACGTCGACGCGGTGATAGTGCGTGGCGTGCAGCGTCGCCGCCGTGGGCGAGGGCACCCAGGCGGTGTTGGCGCCGGCCCGGGGATGGGCGATCTTCTGCTCCAGCATCGCCGCCATCAGGTCGGGCATGGCCCACATGCCCTTGCCGATCTGGGCATGGCCGGAAAGCCCGCATTCCAGCCCGATATCGACGTTCCACTGCTCATAGGCCGAGATCCAGGCCGCCTGCTTCATGTCGCCCTTGCGGATCATCGGCCCGGCCTCCATCGAGGTGTGGATCTCGTCGCCGGTGCGGTCGAGGAAGCCGGTGTTGATGAACACCACGCGCGAGGACGCGGCGCGGATCGCCTCCTTGAGGTTGACGGTGGTGCGCCGCTCCTCGTCCATGATGCCCATCTTAATGGTGTCGGGCTTCATGCCGAGCATCGCCTCGACCCGGGAAAACAGCTCGGCCGCGAAGGCGACCTCCTCCGGCCCGTGCATCTTGGGCTTGACCACGTACATCGAGCCGGCGCGGGAGTTCGCCCGCCGGCCGTTCTCGCCGATGTCGTGGAGCGCGATCAGCGCCGTCACCGCGGCGTCGAGGATGCCTTCGGGGATCTCCGAGCCGTCCTTGAGCAGGATCGCCGGATTGGTCATCAGGTGGCCGACATTGCGCACCAGCATCAGCGAGCGGCCGGGAAGCGTGAGCTTCGAGCCGTCTGCGGCGGTGTAGTCGCGATCGGGGTTCAGCGCGCGGGTGAAGGTCTTGCCGCCCTTCTCGATCCGCTCCTCCAGGTCGCCCTTCATCAGGCCGAGCCAGTTCCGGTAGGCGACGACCTTGTCCTCGGCATCGACGGCGGCGACCGAGTCCTCGCAGTCCTGGATGGTGGTCAGCGCCGCCTCCAGCACCAGATCGGCGATGCCGGCCTTGTCGGTCCTGCCGATGGGGTGGTCGCGGTCGATCACGATCTCGACATGCAGGCCGTTCTTCTTCAAAAGGATGGCCGAGGGCGCCGACGCCTCGCCGCGATAGCCGGCAAGCTGCGCGCCGTCGAGCGGGCCGGTGATCTCGCCGCTCTCCAGCGTGACGGCAAGCCGCCCCATGGCGACGTCGAAGCCGGTGACGTCGGCCCAGCTCGCGCGGTCGAGCGGCACGCTGTCGTCGAGGAACGCCCTCGCCCAGGCGATCACCTTGTCGCCGCGCGCCGGGTTGTAGCCCTTGCCCTTCTCCGCGCCGCCGTCCTCGGGGATGGCGTCGGTGCCGTAGAGCGCGTCGTAGAGCGAGCCCCAGCGGGCGTTGGCGGCGTTCAGCGCGTAGCGCGCGTTCATCACCGGCACGACGAGCTGCGGCCCGGCGACCCGGGAGATCTCGGGATCGACGTCTTGCGTGGTGACGGCAAAGGCCGGGCCTTCCGGCAGCAGGTAGCCGATCTCGCGCAGGAACGCCTCGTAGACGGAAAGGTCTCCCGGCGCGCCGTTCTCGCGGTGCCAGGCGTCGATCTTCGCCTGCAACTCGTCGCGCCTGGCGAGCAGCGCCCGGTTCTTCGGAGCCAGATCGTGGGCGATGGCCGAAAGCCCGGTCCAGAAGGCGTCCTCCGCCACGCCTGTCCCGGGAAGCGCCTCGTTCGCGACGAAGTCGCGCAGCTCTTGCGCAACCTGAAGACCCTCGATCCCAACTCTGTGCGTCATCTGTGGCTACCTCCTGTAAGTGGCGGGCCGGTCCGGATGGTCGCGCACCGAATGCCCAATGCCCTTCACCATGCGCCCGGCCACAGGTCAATCCGCCGATTGGCGGAAACTGTTCAACGTTGCGGCCCGGCAATCGAATCCCGCGCCAGGACGGCCTGCCGCGGCCTGCCGCTCGCGGTGGCGACGACGAAGGCCTCGACGAATGCCCTGTCGCCCTCGACGACGGCGGCGCGGATGTCGCGCGACACGGCGATCTCGACCGTGTCGGCGCCGGCCTGCGCCGCCTTCAGCGCGACGGCCTGCCGCGCCGCCTGCTCGGCCGCGGCGAGCGCCTCCTCCTCGCTGGCGAAATCGGCGATGCCCTCGCCGGACGAGACGCGGTAGAGGCCGGGCTGCGGCTGCGAGACCTGCGCCTCGACGGACACGCGGACCTGGCCGACCACGGCGCCGAGCGCGTTGGCGACGTCGGTGTCGTGCGGCACCACGCAGTCGTTGCCGACGAGGCCGGACAGCCTCGCGTAGTGCAGCGGCGCGGACGCGCCCAGCCCGATCACCGGCCGGTCGAGCGCGAGCGACAGCCGCGCAATCCCGCCGGCGCCGTCCAGCGCGCGCTGCACCAGCGCGTGCGCCACGGTGCGGGCGCCGTCGTGGTTGTCCTCGGCGAGCGCCGTCTCCAGGATCGCCTCGGCCGAGCGGCGGGTGACGGCGGCGAGCACGCGGGCCGAGATCGTCTCGGCATCCGGCGCGACCGGGTTGCCGGAGCCGTCGCGGCGGCGACAAAACAGCGTCGCGCCCAGCCGGGCGGCCGCGGCATTCCAGTTGTCCTGGAGGCCGAGCGTGTGGGCGGCGTCCGACGGGGTGAAGCCGCAGATATGCACCAGCCCGCGCGCCACCAGCCGGTCGAGCGTGACCGCCTGCACGGTGGACAGAAGCAGCCGGTCGAGCGGCTGCGGCTCGCGCGTGACGGCGCCGTAGAGCTTTTCCTCCACCGGGGTCAGGCCGGCGGCCAGCCTGTCGGGCACGCCGGTGCGCATGGCGAAGCGGCCGTCGAGCCGGCCGGGGTTGCGCGCGCGCGCCTGCCGTTCCAGCGCCTCGATCACGGCCCCGCCATGGGCGTGGGCGGCGAGCGCCAGCGGCACCAGCCGGCGCGGGCCCAGCACGAGGCGGGGGGCGAGCCCGCCATCCTCCAGCCGGATCTCGGAATCGCCGCCGAGGCCGAAGGTGCGCATGGCCACCGCCTCGACCATGGTGCGGAAACCGCCGACCGTCGCGCCCTCGGGGTCGAGGCGCGGCCGGCCGCCCTCGAGCACGGCGACGTCGGTGGTGGTGCCGCCGATGTCGGAGACGACGGCCGCGTCGAGCCCGGTCAGGTGGCGCGCGCCGACGAGGCTGGCGGCCGGGCCGGACAGGATGGTCTCGATGGGCCGCAGGCGCGCGAAGGCGGCCGAAACCAGCGCGCCGTCGCCGCGCACCACCATCAAGGGGGCTGCGATGCCGCGGGCGGCGAGGAAGCCCTCCGTCGCCGCCACCAGCCGGTCGATCATGGCGATCAGGCGGGCGTTGAGCAGCGTCGTCAGCGCCCGGCGCGGGCCGCCGAGCCTGGCGGAAAGCTCGTGGCTCATCGTCACCGGCAGGCCGGTGCGCTCGCGGATCAGCCCGGCGGCGGCCAGTTCGTGCTCGGGGTTGCGCACCGCGAAATACGCGCACACGGCAAAGCCCGAGACGGTGGCGGCGAGCGCCGGCAGCGCCTGTTCCAGCGCGGAAAGATCGAGGCGGGCGGCGTTGCCGTGGACGTCGTGGCCGCCGGGCAGGAACACGACCGGGTCGGTGCCGAGCGCCGCGCGCAGGCCGTCGCGGTCGAGGTCGGCGTCGGAAAAGCCGATCATGACGAGGCACACGCGCCCGCCCTGGCCCTCGACCAGCGCGTTGGTGGCGAGCGTGGTCGACATCGACACCAGCGCCACCGAGGACGGCTCGGCCCGCGCCTTCTCCAGCACCGCGCCGGCCGCGCCGGCGATGCCCTGCGCAAGGTCGTGGCGGGTGGTCAGCGCCTTGGCCTTGGCCACCACCTCGCCCTGCGGCCCGCGATCGGACGCCCACAGCACCGCATCGGTGTAGGTGCCGCCGGTGTCGATGCCGAGAAACAGGCCGGAATGCGCTTGAGGGGGAGGAGCCATGCCATGGGCTTTAGCCCATCGCGGCGCCATAAGCATCTGTCATTTGCCCGCGAAAGGCGCTAGAGCATCGCCCAGAGGATGGACATGAGCGTGAACGACACGATTTCCCGCGACGAGCAGGCTGTCGAGGCCGGCCAGCCGGCCGGGGCGAAGAAGGTCTTCGTCAAGACCTACGGCTGCCAGATGAACGTCTACGACTCGCAGCGCATGACCGATGCGCTGGCGGCCGAGGGCTATCGCCCGACGCAAGCCATCGAGGATGCCGACCTCGTGCTCCTCAACACCTGCCACATCCGCGAGAAGGCGGCGGAGAAGGTCTATTCCGAGCTCGGCCGCATCCGCAAGCTCAAGGCCGCGCGCGGCGCCGAGGGGCGCGAGACCATCGTCGGCGTCGCCGGCTGCGTGGCGCAGGCCGAGGGCGACGAGATCATCCGCCGCGCCTCCGTGGTCGATCTGGTCATCGGCCCGCAGACCTACCACCGCCTGCCCGACGCCGTCAGGAAGGCGCGCGCCGGCGAGAAGGTGGTGGAGACCGAATACGCCATCGAGGACAAGTTCGAGCGCCTGCCCGAGCCGGGCCGCGCGGCGGTCAGGAGCCGCGGCGTCACCGCCTTCCTGACCGTGCAGGAAGGCTGCGACAAGTTCTGCACCTTCTGCGTCGTGCCCTATACGCGCGGCTCGGAGACCTCGCGCCCCGTGGAGCAGATTGTCGCCGAGGCGCAGCGGCTGGCGGAAGCCGGCGTGCGCGAGCTCACGCTGCTCGGCCAGAACGTCAACGCCTGGCACGGCGAGGGGCCGGACGGTTCGGAGTGGGGGTTGGGGAGGCTGCTGTTCCGGCTGGCCGGGATTCCCGGCATCGCGCGGCTGCGCTACACCACCAGCCATCCGCGTGACATGGACGACGAGCTGATCGCCGCCCATCGCGATCTTCCCGCGCTGATGCCCTATCTGCACCTGCCGGTGCAGTCGGGCTCCGACCGCATCCTGAAGGCCATGAACCGCCGCCACACCGCCGACGACTATCTGCGGCTGATCGAGCGCATCCGCGGCGTGCGCCCCGACATCGCCATGTCGGGCGACTTCATCGTCGGCTTCCCCGGCGAGAGCGACGAGGATTTCGAGGCCACCATGCGCATCGTGCGCGAGGTCGCCTACGCGCAGGCCTTCTCGTTCAAATATTCGCCGCGGCCGGGAACGCCGGGGGCCGATCTGCCGTTGCAGGTCGAGGAAGCGGTCAAGGACGAAAGGTTGCAGCGCCTTCAGGCATTGCTGGCCAGGCAGCAGGCGGCCTTCGCGGAAAGCCGGGTGGGGTCGGTCATGGACGTGCTGATCGAGAAGCCCGGCCGCCACGCCGGCCAGCGCGTCGGCCGCTCGCCGTGGTTGCAGCCGGTGATCGTTGATGAAAAGGCCGGCGAAATCGGCGACATTATCGCTGTGCGAATCACGAAGGCCGGTCCCAACAGCCTCTTCTCCGAACCGGCATGAACGGAGTGGAGCCCTGACGAGGAGAGACGCTTGAGCGCCGCGACGGACCTGAAAGCCGCCCCTTCCGGGGCATCGGACATGGCGCATATCGTCCTGACCTTCGACAACAACAAGCATGCGAGCGCGCTCTACGGCCAGTTCGACGAGAACCTGGCGCGCATCGAGCGCAAGCTCGGCGTCGACATCCGCTCCAAGGGCAACCAGCTCTCGATCAAGGGCGATCCGGGCGCGGCCGAGCAGGCGCGCCGCGCGCTCGACTATCTCTACGAGCTTCTCCAGAAGGGCCACGAGCTGTCGCAGTCGGAGGTCGATGGCGCGATCCGCATGGCGGTGGCGGCCGACGACCAGCTCACCCTGCCGACCATGGAGCGCAAGGGCAAGGTCGCGGCCGCGCAGATCGCGACGCGCAAGCGCACCATCTACGCCCGCTCGGCCAACCAGGACGCCTATATGCGCGCGCTGGAGCGCGCTGAGCTCGTCTTCGGCATCGGCCCGGCCGGCACCGGCAAGACCTATCTCGCCGTGGCGCACGCAGCCCAGCTGCTCGAGCGTGGCATGGTCGAGCGCATCGTACTGTCGCGCCCGGCGGTCGAGGCCGGCGAGCGGCTCGGCTTCCTGCCCGGCGACATGAAGGAGAAGGTCGATCCCTACCTTCGCCCGCTCTACGACGCGCTCTACGACATGATCCCGGCCGAGAAGGTGGAACGCGCCATCGCCGCCGAGGTGATCGAGATCGCGCCGCTCGCCTTCATGCGCGGGCGCACGCTGCGCAACGCCGCGATCATCCTCGACGAGGCGCAGAACACCACGCCGATGCAGATGAAGATGTTCCTGACCCGGCTGGGCGAGGGCGGGCGCATGATCGTCACCGGCGACCCCTCGCAGATCGACCTGCCGCAGGGCACGCGCTCCGGCCTTGTCGAGGCGCTGCAGGTGCTCGACGGGGTGCCCGGCATCGTCACTGTGCGCTTCGGCGACGCCGACGTGGTGCGCCATCCGCTGGTCGCCGAGATCGTCAAGGCCTACGACCGCCATGACGGACGCCGTGAGGGGCGCGGCGCCCGCGGGGAGGGCGACGCCGCCTGATGGAGATCGACATCGCCATCGAGGCCGGCGGCTGGGCCGGCGAGGAGGCGTTGCGCGCGCTGGCGGCGCGCGCGGCCGAAGCGGTGTTCGCCGCGGCCGGGCAGGCTGCGCCGCGGGATGCGGAGCTGTCGCTGCTCTTCACCGACGACGCCCATATCCGCGCGCTCAACCGCGACTGGCGCGGCAAGGACAAGGCGACCAACGTGCTCTCCTTCCCCGCCCACGACGTCGCGCCGGGCGAGGCGGTTCCGCCGATGCTGGGCGACATCGCGCTCGCCTTCGAGACGGTGCGCGCGGAGGCGGATCTGGAAGAAAAGCCCTTCGATCACCATCTGACCCATCTGATCGTGCATGGGCTTCTCCATCTTCTCGGCCACGACCACGAGGACGATGACGAGGCCGAGAAGATGGAGGCGCTGGAGCGTGCCGCGCTTGCAAGGCTTGCCATTCCCGATCCGTACCGCTAACAAAAAGGGTTCAACGACCTGGAAGCGATGAACGAGAACGCACAGACGGCTGCGCTTGCCGAGCAAGGCGGCGAGCAGGGCCCCGGCCAATCATCCGGCCAGTCATCATCTGGCCAGTCGGGAGAGCCCCAAAGTACGCCCGCCGGACGATCCGGCGCCCGCCCCACCTTCTTCGACCGCCTCAAGGCGCGGCTGCGGCCGCGCAACGGCTCGTCGCTGCGCGAGGACCTGGCCGACGCCCTGTCGGACCGGACGGCGGCGACGCCGGAATTCTCGGCCGGCGAGCGCGCCATGCTCAACAACATCCTGCGCCTGCGCGAGCTGCGGGTGGAGGACGTGATGGTGCCGCGCGCCGACATCGAGGCGATCGACCTGTCGACCAGGCTGGGCGACCTGCTCACCTTGTTCGAGGAGACCGGCCGCTCGCGCATGCCGGTCTATCACGAGACGCTCGACGACCCGCGCGGCATGGTCCACATCCGCGACATCGTCGCCTACATTACCCGCGCGGCCAAGCACAAGCGCGGCCGCGGCGCCAAGAAGCCGGCGCCCGGCGCAGGCCCGCTCGACCTCGCCAATGTCGACCTCGCCAAGCCGGTGGGCGACCTCGGCGTCGTGCGGCCGATCCTGTTCGTGCCGCCGTCCATGCTCGCCTCCGACCTGATGGCGCGCATGCAGGCCGAGCGCCTGCAGATGGCGCTGGTGATCGACGAATATGGCGGCACCGACGGCCTGGTCTCGCTCGAGGACATCGTCGAGATGGTGGTCGGTGACATCGAGGACGAGCACGACGACGACGAGGCGCTGATAACCAAGACCGGCGACGGCGTGTTCGTGGTCGACGCCAAGGCCGAGATCGAGGACGTGGCCGAGGCGATCGGCGAGGCCTTCGCCGCCGGCGAGCACGCCGAGGACGTCGACACCATCGGCGGCATGATCTTCAACACGCTCGGCCGCGTGCCGGTGCGCGGCGAGGTGGTGCAGGCGATCCCCGGCTTCGAGTTCCATGTGCTCGACGCCGACCCGCGCCGGGTCAAGCGCGTGCGCATCGTGCAGGGCAAGGCGGCCGAGCGCCGCCGCCGCCCGGCGCGCGGCGAGCAGGCGGCCGAGGCCGGCAGGCCGGCCGACGACGCCGCGGCGTGATCGCGCGTGCGGCCCCTTTGCTTTCGATCGTTCCACAGTTTCATGGAAACGGTGAAACGATCCATCCCTTTGTTTTCCCGCAATTCCGGACGGAAAAGTGCTCCACACTTTTCCTGGAATTGCTCTAGCTCAAAGCTCCCCGCTTGATCTCATGCTGTCATGCCGGACAAATGAAGCCGTGTTCAGCCTGGAGAGCCTGAAATGTACAAACACATCCTGATTGCCACCGACGGGTCCGAGCTCGCCGCCAAGGGCGTCGAGCATGGGCTGGCGCTCGCCAAGCCGCTGGGCGCCAAGGTGACGGTGCTGACGGTGACGGAGCCGCTGCAGGCCCGCGCCGTCCAGGCAGCCATCGCCGCCGGCGTGCGCGATCCGGCGGTCCGCTACGATCAGGCTATCGACGAGACCATGAAGGAGCGCTTCGCCGCTATCGAGAAGCATGCGGCCGACCAGGGCGTCGACGTCGAGCTGATGCACGAGATCGACGAGTATCCGGCCGAGGCCATCGTGCGCTCGGCCAAGCTGCTCGGCTGCGACCTGATCGTCATGTCCTCGCACGGGCGGCGCGGCGCCAAGCGGCTGATCCTCGGCAGCCAGACCTCGGAGGTGGTGACGCACACCACCATCCCGGTGCTGGTCATCCGCTGAACGGCGGGCCGCCGGGAGCGGGCAGGGCACGGGGCGGCAGCCCCGCCGCGCTCTCGCCGCTGCGCCGTCGGGGTTCAATCCTTGTAGGTCTCGCCCGGATAGGCGCCCCAGATCTGGGTCTGGCTGAGCCAGCCCCGGTGGCCGGAGAATTCCATCTCGCACCACTGGCCGTTGCAGCCCTTGATGGTGCCGATGACGCCGGGCTCCAGCTTCGCCACGATGCGCGAGGTGGTGTCGGGCTCGGCGCGCAGCAGAAGCTCGGTCTCCTTGCCGCGCTGCCAGGGCGCGGCGATGGCCGTGCGCCGCCCCGACAGCAGCGACTGGTTGATCCAGCCTTCCGCGCCGTCGGCGTCGCGCACGCGGCGCCAGTTGTCGTATTCCTGGATGATCTCCATCGGCACGCCGGCCTTGAGGTAGAGCCAGTCGACCGGATAGTTCAGCCCCGGGCCGATGCGCAGGTTGACCTTGCTCGACTTCAGGCTGACGAAGCGGGGCAGCGGCAGGCCGCTGGGGCCGACCGAGGCCGTCTGCGCGAGCGCGGGTGAGGCTGCCGGCGCAAGCACCGCCAGCGCGACACCGAGCACGGCAGAAAGCGCTGTGCGAGATGACATCTTTCCCAAACCCATATGGTCCGTTCGCCCGCGGCCTTGCGGCTTGCGTCGCGAGGCCTTTTCCTTTGTCATCGACAGGGCGGCTTGATACAGAAGGATCGAAGCCCGACCCGGCCGACGCCGTTTCCAAGTGTCGCCGTTCTTGGTTAAAGAGGTCTCAACAGGACCCGGATTCGAGGAAGCAATGGCCGGCAGGAAGAAGCCTCTCGTCGTGATAACCCGCAAGCTGCCGGACGCGATCGAGACCCGCATGCGGGAGCTTTTCGATGCGCGGCTCAACGTCGAGGACCGGCCGCTGACCCAGCCGGAGCTGGTGGCGGCGGTGCGCGAGGCCGACGTTCTGGTGCCGACCGTGACCGACCGCATCGACGAGGCGCTGATCGCCCAGGCCGGGCCCAACCTCAAGCTGATCGCCAATTTCGGCAACGGCGTCGACAAGATCGACATCGCCGCCGCCGCCGCGAAGGGCATCGTCGTCACCAACACGCCCAACGTCCTGACCGAGGACACGGCCGACATGACCATGGCGCTGATGCTGGCCGTGCCGCGCCGCCTCACCGAGGGCGCGGCGCTTCTGACCGGCGAGGGCAAGTGGGCCGGCTGGTCGCCGACCTGGATGCTGGGGCGCCGCATCTGGGGCAAGCGGCTCGGCATCGTCGGCATGGGCCGCATCGGCACGGCGGTGGCGCGCCGCGCCAAGGCGTTCGGCCTTTCCATCCACTACCACAACCGCCGGCGCGTCGCGCCGGCCACCGAGGACGAGCTGGAGGCGACCTGGTGGGAGAGCCTCGACCAGATGCTCGCCCGCATGGACATCATCTCCGTCAACTGCCCCTCGACGCCGGCGACGTTCCATCTTCTGTCGGCGCGGCGGCTGGCGCTGCTGCAACCCACCGCCTATGTCGTCAACACCGCGCGCGGCGACATCATCGACGAGGACGCGCTGGTCAGGATGCTGGAGGGCGGCAAGCTGGCGGGCGCCGGCCTCGACGTGTTCGAGCACGAGCCCGCGGTCAATCCGCGCCTCGTCAAGCTGGCGGCCAAGGGCAAGGTGGTGATCCTGCCGCATATGGGCTCGGCCACCATCGAGGGCCGCATCGACATGGGCGAGAAGGTCATCATCAACATCCGCACCTTCTTCGACGGCCACCGCCCGCCCGACCGCGTCCTGCCGCTGCGCGCCTGAAGGCCGTTTGACGCATGTCAGCGACCGCGCGGCTTCCCGCCGCTATGGTGCCGGCATCCTAACCCGCCGGCACCGCCGGCCCGCCTCAACCGGCCTGCCCCGCCTGGCCCGCAACGCGAGGACGACCATGTTCAAGGACATCCTTCTGCCCCTTCCCTGCCATCCCACGCCCGCCGGCCCCGCCGCGCTCGGCCGGGCGCTGGAGGCGGCGCGGCGCCTGGAGGCGCACGTGACCGGCCTCGTCGTCGAGCCGACGATACCGCTGCCCGTGGCGTTCCGCCCCTACGGGGCCGAGCTGGAGCGCGAGCTGGGCGTGCGCCAGGCCGAGGTGCGCGCCGCCGCCAGGGCCGGGCTCGCCGCCTTCGCCGAGGAGGCGCGCCGCGCCGGCCTTTCCCACGACGGCCAGACGGTGACGGTCGCCGACGGCGCCTTCGACGCCGTGGTCGAGCATGCCCGCCTGCGCGGCCTCACGGTCGCCCCGTTCGTCTCCGGCGACGAATCCCATGCCGACCTGCTCCAGGCGCTGATCTTCGAATCGGGCCGGCCGGTGCTGATCCTGCCCGAGGAAGGCGAGGGCTTCCGTCTCGACCGCATCGTGCTCGCCTGGGATTTCGGCCGCGCCGCCGCCCGCGCCGTGGCCGACGCCATGCCGCTGATGCGCCAGGCCAAGGAGGTGCGCATCGTCACCGTGCTCGCCGACAAGCAGGCGCCGGCCAGCGCCTCCGGCCCCGAGCTGGTGGCGCATCTGGCGCGCAACGGCGTCCACGCCACGCTCAACGAGCTGGAGCGCGGCCGCCGCGGCGTGGGCGAGGTGCTGGAGGAGGCGGCCGGCGACGCCGACCTCATGGTCATGGGCGCGTTCGGCCATTCGCGCATCCGCGATTTCTTCCTCGGCGGGGCCACCCGCCACGTGCTGGGCAATCCGCGCCGGCCGACGCTGTTGTCGCACTGAGCCGGCGCGGGCCCCGGAAGGAAGGGCGGCAGGTCCGCGCCCGCCGTCAGCGCGCCGTGTAGCCGCCGTCGACCAGGTGGTAGCTGCCGGTGACGAAGCTCGCCCGGTCGGACAAAAGGAAGCAGGTCAGCGCCGACACCTCCTCCGGCGTGCCGAGGCGGCCGACCGGGTGCAGCCCGGCGAGCTGGCCGAGCGTCTCCTCGTCGAGGTTCTTCGACAGGAGCGGCGTGTCGATGAAGGCCGGGCCGACCGCGTTCACCCGCACGCCCTCCTGGGCGTATTCGATGGCCGCCGTCCTGGTCAGGCCGACAAGCGCGTGCTTGGCCGTGACATAGGCGCAGGCGTTCGCCCAGCCGACCGAGCCCAGGATCGAGGCGATGTTGACGATGGCGCCGCCGCCCGAGCCCAGCATCGCCGCGATCTGGTACTTCATGCCGTAGAACACGCCGTTGAGGTTGACGTCGATCACCTTCTTCCAGCCGTCGAGCGGATAGTCGGCGACCTTCTCGCTCGGCCCGCCGATGCCGGCATTGTTGACGGCCAGATGCAGGCCGCCGCCGGTCTCGACCGCGAACGCCACCAGCCGCTCGGCCGCTTCCGGGTCGGCCACGTCGGCCTCGACGGCATGCGCCTTGCCGCCGTCGCCGCGGATCGCTCCGGCTACCTCCTGCGCGGCCGGCAGGTCGAGATCAGCGACGATGACGGTGGCGCCGCGCTCGGCCAGCTCCCTTGCGATCGCCGCGCCGATGCCGGACCCCGCGCCGGTGACGATGGCGACCCTGTCCTGGAACTCGTTCATCGCGGTTCTCCCATCGCGGTTCTCCGTTGTGAAGGGCGGTCCGCTCGCGGGCGGCCCGCCGCGACCCTCAGTGCGAGAGCAGGACGGGAATCGACAGCGCCTTGAGCACGCCTTCGGTCGCGCCGCCCATGACGAAGTCGCGCACCCGCGAATGGCCGTAGCCGCCCATGGCGAGCAGGCCGCAGCCGCGCTCCAGCGCACCTTCCTGCAACGTCCTTGCGACGGCGGCGTTCCGGCCGGTGAGCTTCACGGCCTCGGCCTCGAGGCCGGCGCGGCGCAGGCTGGCGGCGAGCCGCTCGCCGTCCCCGGCCGCCAGCGGCTTCTCGTCCACCACCGTCAGCACGCTGACGCGCCTGGCCCGGGCGAGGAAGGGCCGGGCGTCGGCGGCGGCGCGGGCAGCCACGCGGCTGCCGTCCCAGGCGATGGCGACATGGTCGAACGCGGCCGCGTCGAGCGTCTCGGGCAGCAGCACCACCGGCCGGCCGGAGCCGAACACCACCGATTCGGCGGTTGTGCGCGAGGTCGGGTTCTGCTCCTCCCAGCCGATCAGGGCGATGTCGTGATAGCGCGCGGCGAGCGCCGCCGTGGCGGAAAGGAGCGGCGGCGTCTCGACGACCGTCTCGGTCGCGACCGTCACCTGCGCCGCCTCGCCGGCGGCCTTGACGGCGGCGAGAAGCCGCTCGCCGTGGCCGCGGCTCGTCGCCTCGGCCTGCCGGATCATGTCCGGCACGTCGAGCAGGAAGCGCGACAGCGCGTTGGAGACCTGCGGGATGGTGACGTTGACGGCAAGCGCGTTGAGGTCGGCGCCGATGAGGGCCGCGACCGCCGCCGCGTTCGCCGCGACGGCGTCGGCGTTGGGGTCGGTGTAGGTGACGAGAGGAAGGAATGCCTGAAGCTTCACGAAACTTCTCCTGCGATTGTGGCGAGCCGCGCCCGTGGTCCGGCGGACGGTCAGGGCTGGAGGCTGGCGATGTAGTCGATGATGGCGGCGATCTGCTGCGGCGTGGCGGTGAACTGCGGCATGTCGGGATGGCCGGTGGTGATGCCCTCGACGAAGGATTCCTCCAGCGCGTCGATGGGATAGCGCTCCCACAGGGTGCGGAAGGGCGGCGCGTCGGGATGATGGCTCCCGTCGGCCGCGCCGATGCCGTGGCAGGCCGCGCAGTTGGCCTCCACCAGCGCCCTGCCGTAGGCGATGACGGGATCGTCCTCCTGCGCCGCGGCCGGCAGGGCCACGGCGAGGAGAAGTGCGGTCAGGGCGAAGGGCCTGGCCATTCGTGTCGTCTCCCCGCTCGCGCTCAGGCGGCGACGGTGCTGGCGGCCATGTCCTCGGCCACGGCGGTCGCCTGCTCGTGCATGGTCCGCGCCGCTTCCGTGGCGATCTGCGGGCCGAGCGCGGCCAGGCGGCCCATCTCGGCCGTCCAGTCGAGCGCGGCGTTCTGCATGTAGGCGGCGGCGATGTCGAAGGCGTCCTTGAATTCCTCGTCGGCGACGAGGTCGTCGAGGAACTGCGCCGCCTGCTCGCCGCGGCGCGCCAGGAAGGACAGGCTCTCGACCTGCCAGCGCAGCGTCGTCTTCAGCGCTTCGGCCTGCATGCGCGCGGCCATGGCGAAGGCCTTCCTGCCCTCCACGAGAGCGAAGGTTTCCGGCAGGGCCGGACCCAGGGGCAGGATGTTCGGGGCAGGGTCGGTCCGGCGCGTCATCGCGTCCTCCTCGACGGCGTGGAAGATCAGGGGTTATCATGCAACTTAGGGCGTTACGCGCGAATGACATTGATCCTTGTCAATGTTTGCGCGCGTGTCTGCGATAGCCAGAAGCGGACGAGGCCGGGCGCGCGGGCGCCCGCGCCGGCGATGCCTTGCGCAGACAGGAGACCGCAATGACCGAGCTGAAAGACCTCACCCCGAGATTCCGCCACGTCCGCCTGCTGCTGGCGCGCGAGAAGGGCCGGCCGACCGGCGACCGGGAGGAGGGCTACGACCTTCTGGTGCCGCTCGACGAGGGCGGCCGCCTCGACGCGGCCGAGTGGAAGGCGCATCAGGAGCACTGCCGCGTCCGTCATTTCAAGGCCGGCGAGGACGACCGCATCGGCCGGCTGCGCCGCAAGCCGGGCGGCCAGTGGTATTTCGACTATTCCAGGGGCGACAGCGACGACGAGATCGGCTTCCGCTTCGGCGAGGAGCGCTTCGTCACCGGCGAATATGTCTCGGTCGGCGCCGGCGGGGCCCAGCACACCTACCAGGTCGCCCGCGTCGAGAAGCCCTGACCTATCCTTTGGGCCGCGTCAGCGCCGAGGCCGCGACCGTCAGCCAGCCCAGGATGGTCAGCGTGCCGCCCGTCGGCGCGGCCATCGGGAACAGCCGCGTGCCGGCGAAGTCGCGCAGCGCGAGGTCGCCGGAAAACAGCGCCACGCCGGCCAGGATGAGGAGGCCGCCCAGGCGCGCCGCGCGCCCGCCGCCGGCGAGCCCGAGCGCCAGCAGCGCCGGCGCATGGGCGAGCATGAAGGATGCCGCCGTGCGCAGGTTGTCGCCGCCGGCGTGGGAGGCCGCGGCGAGAAGGGCCACGCCGGCCGCGCCCAGAAGGCCGGCGGCGAAGATGAGGAGGCGCTGCATCGGGTGGGGCTCCGTTTTCCAGACGATGCCGCGCCATAGCATCGCGCGCGGTGCCGGCACAGCCGGGCAAATGCCCGCAGGCCCTCCGCGCCGCCGCGTATCGAAGACGGGCCGAAGACGGGATCGGCGGTGAAATCGGCCGCCGCGCCGACTTGCACCGCAAATCGCCGGTTCTTATATACGCGCCGAAGTCGCGAACCGTCCCGAGCGGCCGGGAACGCGGCCAGATCGAGAAGATGAGGGGCCGTCGCCCGGAACGCCTCCAGAGGGTCCTAGACGGCCTGCCAGAAGGAGAGAATGAACATGGCCAAAGTGATCGGTATCGACCTCGGTACGACCAATTCCTGCGTCGCCGTCATGGACGGCAAGGACGCCAAGGTCATCGAGAACGCTGAAGGCGCGCGCACCACGCCCTCGATGGTCGCCTTCACCGACGACGGCGAGCGCCTCGTCGGCCAGCCGGCCAAGCGCCAGGCGGTGACCAATCCCGAAAACACCCTCTTCGCCATCAAGCGCCTGATCGGCCGGCGCTACGACGACCCGGTGACCGAGAAGGACAAGGGCCTCGTGCCCTACAAGATCGTCAAGGGCGACAATGGCGACGCCTGGGTCGAGGCCGCGGGCAAGAAGCAGTCGCCCAGCCAGATCTCGGCCATGATCCTGCAGAAGATGAAGGAGACGGCGGAAGCCTATCTCGGCGAGAAGGTCGAGAAGGCGGTCATCACCGTCCCGGCCTATTTCAACGACGCCCAGCGTCAGGCCACCAAGGACGCCGGCAAGATCGCCGGTCTCGAGGTGCTGCGCATCATCAACGAGCCGACCGCGGCCGCGCTCGCCTACGGCCTCGACAAGCGCGAGGGCAAGACCATCGCCGTCTACGACCTGGGCGGCGGCACCTTCGACATCTCGGTCCTGGAGATCGGCGACGGCGTGTTCGAGGTGAAGTCGACCAACGGCGACACCTTCCTCGGCGGCGAGGACTTCGACATGCGGCTCGTCGAGTATCTGGCGGCCGAGTTCAAGAAGGAGCAGGGCATCGATCTCAAGACCGACAAGCTCGCGCTCCAGCGCCTGAAGGAGGCGGCCGAGAAGGCCAAGATCGAGCTCAGCTCCGCCTCGCAGACCGAGATCAACCTGCCCTTCATCACCGCCGACCAGACCGGGCCGAAGCACCTGACGATGAAGCTGACGCGCGCCAAGCTCGAGCAGCTCGTGGACGACCTCGTCCAGCGCACCATCGAGCCGTGCAGGGCCGCGCTCAAGGATGCCGGCCTCAAGGCCGGCGAGATCGACGAGGTGGTGCTCGTCGGCGGCATGACGCGCATGCCCAAGATCCAGGAGGTGGTGAAGCAGTTCTTCGGCAAGGAGCCGCACAAGGGCGTCAACCCCGACGAGGTCGTGGCCATGGGCGCGGCGATCCAGGCCGGCGTGCTGCAGGGCGACGTCAAGGACGTGCTCCTGCTCGACGTGACCCCGCTGTCGCTGGGCATCGAGACGCTGGGCGGCGTGTTCACCCGCCTGATCGAGCGCAACACCACGATCCCGACCAAGAAGAGCCAGGTCTTCTCCACCGCCGAGGATTCGCAGTCGGCGGTGACGATCCGGGTCTTCCAGGGCGAGCGCGAGATGGCGGCCGACAACAAGCTGCTCGGCCAGTTCGACCTGGTCGGCATCCCGCCCGCGCCGCGCGGCGTGCCGCAGATCGAGGTCACCTTCGACATCGACGCCAACGGCATCGTCAACGTCTCGGCCAAGGACAAGGGCACCGGCAAGGAGCACCAGATCCGCATCCAGGCCTCCGGCGGCCTTTCCGACGCCGACATCGAGAAGATGGTCAAGGACGCCGAATCGCACGCGGCCGAGGACAAGAAGCGGCGCGAGCTGGTCGAGGCCCGCAACCAGGCCGAGGCGCTCGCCCATTCGGCGGAGAAGTCGCTGAAGGACTACGGCGACAAGGTCTCGGCCGACGACCGCAAGGCGATCGAGGACGCGCTCGCCGCGCTGAAGTCGGCCGCCGAGGGCGAGGACGCCGAGGAGATCAAGGCGAAGTCGAACGCGCTCGCCGAAGTCTCGATGAAGCTCGGCCAGGCCATGTACGAGGCCAGCCAGGCCGAGTCCGCTGAGGCCGACGCCGCCGCCGATGCCGCCAAGGCCGGCGAGGACGTGGTCGATGCCGACTTCGAGGAGATCGACGACGACGGAGACAAGAAGAAGTCGGCCTGAGCGGTCCGGCGACGAAACGGGAGAACCCGGCCCTGCGCCGGGTTTTTCCTTGTCGGCGGCCGGCCGGAACGCGCTTTGACGCGGCAGGCTATGGCATATCGGCGCAAGGCTCACTAAATCGTTGGCCAGCCGCGTCGGGGACGGACGAGGTTCCGCCGCGACGGCGCCCGAACCGAGGCGAATCGCCCAGGGAAGACCATGAAGGCTGATTTCTACGAGACGCTCGGCGTCGCAAGGGGCGCGGACGACAAGGAGCTGAAGAGCGCGTTCCGCAAGCTCGCCATGCAGTTCCACCCCGACCGCAACCCCGGCGACACGGCCTGCGAGCAGAAGTTCAAGGAGATCAACGAGGCCTACGAGTGCCTCAAGGACCCGCAGAAGCGCGCCGCCTACGACCGCTTCGGCCACGCCGCCTTCGAGAACGGCGCGGGGGGCGGCGGCCCCGGCTTCTCCGGCGGCGGCTTCGCCGACATCTTCGAGGACATCTTCGGCGAGATGATGGGCCGCCAGCGCCGCTCCTCCGGCGGGCGCGAGCGCGGGGCGGACCTGCGCTACAACATGGAGATCAGCCTCGAGGAGGCCTTCACCGGCAAGACCGCGCAGATCCACGTGCCGGCCTCGGTGTCGTGCGACGAGTGCGCCGGCACCGGCGCCAGGCCCGGCACCCAGCCCGTCACCTGCCAGATGTGCTCGGGCTCGGGGCGCGTGCGCGCCGCGCAAGGCTTCTTCTCCATCGAGCGCACCTGCCCGCAGTGCCATGGCCGCGGCCACACCATCCAGGACCCGTGCGGCAAGTGCTCGGGCCAGGGCCGCGTCACCGAGGAGCGGTCGCTCTCGGTCAACATCCCGGCCGGCATCGAGGACGGCACCCGCATCCGGCTCGCCGGCGAGGGCGAGGCCGGCTATCGCGGCGGCCCGGCCGGCGACCTCTACATCTTCCTGTCGGTCAAGCCGCACGAACTGTTCCAGCGCGACGGCGCCGACCTGTTCTGCAAGGTGCCGATCTCGATGACGACGGCAGCCCTCGGCGGCTCGTTCGAGGTGACCACGCTCGACGGCTCGCAGACGCGCGTCAAGGTTCCCGAGGGCACGCAGAACGGCAAGCAGTTCCGCCTGCGCGGCAAGGGCATGCCGGTGCTGCGCCAGCCCTCGGTCGGCGACCTCTACATCCAGGTCGCCATCGAGACGCCGCAGAACCTGACGCGGCGCCAGCGCGAGCTCCTGGAGGAATTCGAGAAGATCTCCTCCAAGGAGAACAACCCGCAGTCCACCGGCTTCTTCGCCCGCATGAAGGACTTCTTCGAGTCGTTCGGCGAGTAGGACCGGCCAAAAAAAAGCGCCGGACGGCTCTCTGCCCGGTGCATTTTCCCCGTCGCGGCCTTGCAACGGCGCCGGCAGGCCTTACTTTGGGGAATGCGCCCTTTCCTGTTCGGGAGACGACATCCCATGGCCCATCAAAAGCTTCGCCAGTCGCTCGCGCGGCGCTTCGACGAGGAGTTGCGCTTCTTCAAGGGCTGGATCGACAAGCCGCGCGCCGTCGGCTCCATCGTGCCGACCAGCAGCGTGACCGCGCGCAAGATGGCCTCGGTCGTCGATCCCTCCTCCGGCCTGCCGGTGCTGGAGCTGGGGCCCGGAACGGGCGTCATCACCAAGGCGATCCTCCAGGCCGGCATCAAGCCGGAGAACCTGTGGTCGATCGAGTATTCGCAGGATTTCGTGCGCCACCTGCGCCGCGACTTTCCCGGCGTCAACATCATCCAAGGCGACGCCTTCGACCTCGACGCCACGCTGGGCGACAAGCGCGACACCGTGTTCGATTCGGTGATCTCGGGCGTGCCGCTGCTCAACTTCCCGGTGCCGCAGCGCATCGTCTATGTCGAGGACCTCCTTGACCGCCTTCCGCCCGGCCGGCCGATCGTGCAGATCACCTACGGGCCGGTTTCGCCGGTGCCGCCCGGCAAGGGCAACTACACGGTCGAGCATTTCGACTTCATCTTGCGCAACATCCCGCCGAGCCGGCTTTGGATCTACCGCCGGCCCAAGCCGGTGTGAGCGCCCGCCTCCCGTCGCTGCGCGCCTTTTGACAAGCGGCGCGCATCTTCTATACCGGGGCGACAGCAACGGGAGCAGCCACAATCATGACGCCGAAGATCCTCGTCTTCGCCGGGTCGATCCGCACCGGCGCCTATAGCGGCAGGACCGCCGACGCGGCCCAGAAGGAGCTGGCGTTGCAGGGCGCCGAGGTCACGCGCATCTCGCTGGCCGACTACCCGCTGCCGATCATGGACCAGAACCTGGAGGCCGAGGAGGGCGTGCCGGAGAACGCCGTCAGGCTGGCGCGGCTGTTTTCGGCCCATGACGGCATCCTGATCGCCACGCCCGAATACAACGGCTCGATGCCGCCGCTGCTCAAGAACGCCATCGACTGGATCAGCCGCGTGCGCGAGGACGGCGGCCGCCCGCTGCGGCCGCTGCCGGGCAAGGTGGTGGCGATCTGCTCGTCCTCCGACGGCCATTTCGCCGGCATCCGCTCGGCCTCGCATCTGCGCCAGGTGCTGTCGCACATCCAGATGGACGTGATCTCGCCGCAGCTGTCGGTGCCCAACGCCGCCGAGGCGTTCGACGCCGACGGCGCCTTCGTTCCCGAGCGGCTGCGCAAGACCATGCACGGCGTCTGCGCCGCGCTGATCGAGCGCGCCTGGCTCGTCTCCGGCAGGGGGCGCTGAGATGGGCGCCGCCGGCGACCGCCTCATCGTCGGGCTCGACCTGCCGTCCGTCGCCGAGGCCGAGAAGGCGGTGCGCGACCTCGACGGCCTCGCCGGCTTCTACAAGATCGGCTACCGGCTGGTCTTCGCCGGCGGGCTGGAGCTTGCCCGCGACCTCGTCGCCGAGGGCAAGCGCGTCTTCCTCGACATGAAGCTGCTCGACATCGACAACACCGTCGCCGAGGGCGTCGAAAGCGTGGCCAGCACCGGCGTGTCGATGCTGACGCTGCACGCCTATCCCAAGGCGATGCGCGCCGCCGTCGCCGCCGCGCGCGGTTCCGGCCTGACGCTGCTCGGCGTCACGGTGCTGACCTCGATGGACGAGGCGGACCTCAGGGAGGCGGGCTATTCGGACAGCCCCCGCGCCCTGGTCGAGCGCCGGGCGCGCCAGGCGCTGAACGCCGGCATGGGCGGCATCGTCTGCTCGGCCATGGAGGCTGCGGCCGTGCGCGCCATCGTCGGTCCCGGCATGGCGATCGTCACGCCCGGCATCCGCCCTGCCGGCGCCGAGCGCGGCGACCAGAAGCGGGTGATGAGCCCGGCCGACGCGCTCGCCGCCGGCGCCAGCCATCTCGTCGTGGCGCGGCCCATCGTCGGCGCGCCGGACCGGCGGCAGGCCGCCGCCGCGATCCTCGAGGAAATGGAGACCGCGCTGCAAAGGCGGCCGTGAGGAGGAGAAGAACATGCCCAAGGCATACTGGATCGCCCATGTCGAGGTCCGCGACCCCGAGCGCTACAAGGACTATGTCGCAACCGCAAAGCCGGCCTTCGAGCGGTACGGCGCGCGCTTCCTCGCTCGCGGCGGCGCCTTCCGGGCGCTGGAGGGGCGGGAGCGCGCCCGCAACGTGGTGATCGAGTTTCCCTCCATGCAGGCCGCGCTCGACTGCTACAACTCGCCCGAGTACCAGGCCGCCAGGGCGATCCGCACCGCCGTCGCCGATGCCGACATGGTCGTCGTCGAGGGCTTCGAGGCCTGAAGCCGCCCGCGCCGATGCCCGAAGACGCGCCCGCGCCGGCGGGCTACCGCATCCGCGAACGCAGCCCGGCCGACGACGCCGCGCTCGTGCGCATCGAGAACCGCGCCGCCGGCCTGTTCCGCGACCACGGTCATCCGGCGCTCGCCGACGATCCGCTCGCCGGGGTGGAGGAACTGCGCCGGCTGATCGAGGGCGGCCGCGTCTGGGTCGCGCAGGAGCGGGGCGGCGAGCCGGCCGGCTTCGCCGTCGCCGGGCCGCTCGACGGCTTCCTCCATCTTCGCGAGCTTTCCGTCGATCCCGCCCATGGCCGCCGCGGCCTCGGCGCGGCGCTGGTCGGGGCCGTCGCGGCGGCCGCGAAGCGGGCCGGCTGCGCGGGCGTCAGCCTCACCACGTTCCGATTCGTTCCCTTCAACGGGCCCTTCTACGAGCGGCTCGGCTTTCGTGAGCTGGCGCTCGATCTTGCCCCGCCGGCGCTGTGCGCCGCCTTCCGGCGCGAGCTGCCGCAAGGCATTGATATGAAAGAGCGGGTGCTGATGGTGCGCGGGGTGGGCGAGGGGCCGGTCCGGCAGCCGGTAAAGTAATTTTATTGCGTTTTTGCTCTATTGCATGGCAGCAAAAGACTGTTAGCTTTTGCAGCGTAGCATTTCCTTCGATCGGCCGACCATCCGAGTCGCCGGCCGCCACACCGGGGACAACGGATGTACTATCAGATCTATGAGCTGAACCACGCCGCCCTGCAGCCCTTCCGGGCCTATGCCGACGCGGTGCGGCTGTTCTATCGCAACCCGCTCAATCCGCTTTCCACCACGCCGGTCGGCCGTTCGGTCGCCGCCGCCGCCGAGGTGTTCGAGCGCACCACCCGCCGCTACGGCAAGCCCGGCTTCGACCTGCCGACCACCGAGGTCGACGGCCGCGAGGTCGCGGTGGACGAGAAGGTGGTGTGGTCGCGGCCCTTCTGCGACCTGATCCATTTCCAGCGCGACCTGCCGCGCTCGCGCCGTCCCGATCCCAGGCTGCTGATCGTGGCGCCGATGTCGGGCCACTACGCCACGCTGCTGCGCGGCACGGTCGAGGCGATGATGCCGCACGCCGAGGTCTACATCACCGACTGGACCGACGCGCGCATGGTGCCGCTGTCGGAAGGCCGGTTCGACCTCGACGACTATGTCGACTACATCATCGCCATGCTGCACCATCTGGGTCCCGACACCCATGTGATGGCCGTGTGCCAGCCCTCGGTGCCCGTGCTGGCGGCCGTGTCGCTGATGGAGGCGCGCGGCGACCGCTTCTCGCCCGCCTCGATGACGCTGATGGGCGGGCCGATCGACACAAGACGCAACCCGACCGCGGTCAACCTGCTGGCCGAGAAGAAGGGCATCGACTGGTTCCGCGACAACGTCATCATGCAGGTGCCGTGGCCCAATCCCGGCTTCCTGCGCGACGTCTATCCCGGCTTCCTGCAGCTTTCGGGCTTCATGAGCATGAATCTCGACCGCCACCTGATCGCCCACAAGGACTTCTTCATGCACCTGGTGAAGAACGACGGCGATTCGGCCGAGAAGCATCGCGACTTCTACGACGAGTATCTGGCGGTGATGGACCTGACCGCCGAGTTCTATCTCCAGACGGTGGAGACCGTGTTCGTGCGCCACGACCTGCCGCTCGGGCGCATGATGCACCGCGGCGAGCCGGTCGATCCGTCGGCCGTGCGCAACGTCGCGCTGCTGACGGTCGAGGGCGAGAACGACGACATCTCCGGCGTCGGCCAGACCCAGGCTTCGCACGACCTGTGCTCCGGCATTCCCGCCTCGATGCGCGGCCACCATCTGCAGCCGCGCGTCGGCCATTACGGCGTCTTCAACGGCTCGCGCTTCCGCGCCGACATCGTGCCGCGCATCGTCGCCTTCATGGCCGAGCACGGCGGCCGCGCGAGGCAGGCGGCACGGCCGCGCCTCGTCAGCACCACCGGCGGCTGACCCCGGCGGGCGGCGGCGGGCGAGGGCCCGGCCGCCGTCGCACTGTGTGCATTGTGCCACAGCCCCGCATCTTCCGTAGCCGGCGCAGTCCCCTTCACGCCTCCGTCAATTGACTTGCCGCGCGCCGCGCCGTTAACGTTTCTTTAACGACCAAAAGAATCGGTGAGGCCGGGGTTAGGGCGGATGATGGCCACGCATGACTGGTGGCGGCTGCGGTCGCTTGCGGTTGCTGCGCTGCTTCTGGCGGCAACGACGGGCACGGCGACGCAGGCGGCCGGCCCCGGAATGATGGCCACGGGCGGCCTCACCTCCCAGCCGATCGGCCACTACGAGTTCTGCCGCGTCAATCCCGACGAGTGCTCGATCCGCATGCGCCATCGCGGGCCGGTGGTGCTGACCGAGGCGCTGCGCGCCGCCGTCGCCGGGATCAACGTCGCCGTCAACGAGGCCGTGCGGCCGATGAGCGACTTCGACATCTACGGCAGGGACGAGGTCTGGGCCTATCCCGACCAGGGCGTCGGCGACTGCGAGGACTATGTGCTGGAGAAGCGCCGCAGGCTGGCCGGGGCGGGCGTGCCGCTGTCCAACCTGCTCATCACCGTGGTGCGCAAGCCGGACGGCGAGGGCCACGCGGTGCTGACGCTGCGCACGGATCGCGGCGACATGATCCTCGACAACCTGCGCAACGAAATCCTGCCGTGGCGCGAGACCGGCTACCGCTACCTCAAGCGCCAGTCGAGCGAGCATACCGGCCGCTGGGTCACGCTGATCGAGGACCAGAACATGCTGGTCGGCGCGGTGCGCTGAACGGGGCTTCTCCCTTTCCATCGCGGCTTCGGCCGCCACGGTCCGTCCGTTCCGGCACTGGTCCCGCGCGGGCGCACGCGCCGATGTGACCCGACATAGTGATGATATGAAACGGGACAAAATGCGCGCGAGCAGCACGCGCCTTTTCCGAATCTCGGAAAATCCAGCAACTATCAGGAAAAAATGGTGCTGCGAGAGAGGATTGAACTCTCGACCTCTCCCTTACCAAGGGAGTGCTCTACCACTGAGCTACCGCAGCAGGTCGCGATTGCGGCGGACTTCTGCCACAAGCATCGCCCGAGCGCAAGCGCAGATCGCCCTCATCGCGCGATGGCGTCGCCGCATTTGGCGCGCGGCCCGCATTCTGCTATGGCTGGGGCAGCCGAAGCAGTCGATCAGCCGCATGTGACCACGCCCGGGATGCCTCCATCCAGCGACGAAAACCCGCCCAGGTCGGACCCGCGCCGCAGCGACAGGAAGGCGCGGCTCGCCGAGCAGCTTCGCGCCAACCTGCAACGCCGCAAGGCGCAGGCGCGCTCGCGCCGGGCGGGCGAGGCCGACCCGCGGCCGGAAGGGCTGGCGGCGGCGCGGCCGGAGGAAGGCAGCGGCGGGGACGGCGGCGGAAGCTGAGCGGCCGCAAGGGGAGGCCGCCGCGGTTTCGCCAAGATGATCGTTGATCGCGGCCTGCGGCCGGGCTAGAGCAGGTCCGGGAAGGGCGTGGAGCGCCTTTCCGCCGGAGCCGCGCGAAAACAAGGATATGGACCGTTTCGCGGGAACGGAAGCGGTCCGGGCGGTTCCGGGACGGGCGCGGCGGTTCTCCCCCGGCGACTGCGTGGAAACGAAAGATGGCTCGCCCGGCGTTCCGCCTCGGACGCTGAGGCGATCCGGAGCGGCCGGCTTCGGCCCGACAGAAAGCCGGCAGGCCGGCGGAAGGACAGCGCATGGACCGCATCAGGATCGTCGGCGGAAACGAGCTCAACGGGTCGATCCCGATTTCCGGCGCCAAGAACGCCGCCCTGCCGCTGATGATCGCCTCGCTGCTGACCGACGGGACGCTCACCCTCGACAACGTGCCGCATCTGGCCGACGTCGAGCAGTTGACCCGCATCCTCGGCAATCACGGCGTCGACTATTCGGTCAACGGCCGCCGCGAGGCGCAGGATTCGGCCTATGCCCGCACGGTGAACTTCACGGCGAAGAACATCGTCGACACCACCGCGCCCTACGAGCTCGTCTCCAGGATGCGGGCCTCGTTCTGGGTCATCGGGCCGCTGGTGGCGCGCATGGGCGAGGCGCGGGTGTCGCTGCCCGGCGGCTGCGCCATCGGCACGCGGCCGGTCAATCTCTTCATCGACGGCCTGCGCGCGCTGGGCGCGGAGATCGACATCGAGCAGGGCTACGTCAACGCCCGCGCGCCCAGGGGCCTGGTCGGCAACCGCTACGTCTTCCCCAAGGTCTCGGTCGGCGCCACCCACGTGCTGATGATGGCCGCCACGCTGGCCAGGGGCCAGACCGTGCTGGAGAACGCCGCGCGCGAGCCCGAGGTCGTCAACCTCGCCGAGTGCCTCAACGCCATGGGCGCCAGGGTCTCGGGCGCGGGCACGCCGACCATCGTCGTCGACGGCGTCGCCACCCTGTCGGGGGCCACGCACCACGTCATCCCCGACCGCATCGAGACCGGCACCTACGCCATGGCGGTGGCGATGACCGGCGGCGACGTCATCCTCGAGGGCGCGCGCGCCGAGCTCCTGGAGGCCGCGCTCGAGGCCGTCGAGCAGGCCGGCGCGGAAGTGACGCGGCTCAACTCCGGCATCCGCGTGCGCCGCAACGGCGCCGGCATCCGCCCCGTCGACATCACGACCGAGCCGTTCCCCGGCTTCCCGACCGACCTGCAGGCGCAGTTCATGGGCCTGATGACGCGGGCCGGCGGCCGCTCGCGCATCACCGAGACCATCTTCGAGAACCGCTTCATGCACGTGCAGGAGCTGGCGCGGCTGGGCGCGAAGATCACGCTTTCCGGCCAGACGGCCATCGTCGACGGCGTCGAGCGGCTCAGGGGCGCGCCGGTGATGGCGACCGACCTGCGCGCCTCGGTCTCGCTGGTCATCGCCGGCCTCGCCGCCGAGGGCGAGACCGTCGTCAACCGCATCTACCATCTCGACCGCGGCTTCGAGCGGCTGGAGGAGAAGCTGTCCGGCTGCGGCGCGGTGGTCGAGCGGCTGAGTGAGTAGGAATAGCGAGTAGCGAATAGGGAATAGCGAGTAGTGAGCATGATCTGGTCGGGCATGCGCGCGCGACGCAATCGCCGATGCAATCCTTTCTACCCGCTATTCCCTATTCGCTACTCGCTCCCCTTCCTTTCGGTTGCGCCGCACACGAAGACGGCCTAACACCGGAACGAACCCCGTCCCGGTTTCCCGGATAGCGCATCGGCCATGTCACAGCTCAAGCTTGTCGCTCTCGACGAACAGGATCTTGCGGTCATGTCCGCCCATGTGCAGGACGCCGTGCTGAAGGTTGGCGACCTGTCCTGGCGCACCGCCGAGAAGCGCTTCGTCGTCGCGCTCAACCGCTTCGTGTGGGAGAACCGGCCGGGCTTCTTCCGCAGGAACAACGAGCGCCGGCGCAGCGCGCTGCACTTCGAGGCCGTGCGCGGCGTCAGCTCCGCCGGCATCGCGCGCGACAGGCCGGACGAGGTCCTGTCGCTGCTCGCCATCCGCTTCGAGCCGGGCGCGCAGGCCCCGGCCGGCACGCTGGAGCTGACCTTCTCGGGCGGCGCCGCCATCCGCCTCGATGTCGACTATGTCGAGGCGCGGCTGGCCGATCTCGGCGCGGCCTGGCAGGCCGCCTCCCGCCCCACGCACCAGGACTGAGGAAGCGTTCCGCCATGCCGTTGCGCCTCGACCGCACCGCCCCCGATTTCGATGCCCGCTTCGCCGCCTTCCTCGCCACCAAGCGCGAGGTGTCGGAGGATGTCGACGCGACGGTGCGCGACATCATCGCGCGCGTGCGCGCCGAGGGCGACGCCGCGCTGATCGACTACACCGCCCGCTTCGACCGCCTCGAGCTGACGCCGGCCGCGATCCGGATCGCCGAGGCCGAGATCGACGCGGCCATGGCCGCCGTGGACGCCGGCACGCTCGCCGCGCTGAAGCTGGCGCACGAGCGCATCGCCGCCCACCATGCGCGCCAGATGCCGAAGGACGACCGCTACACCGACGCGCTGGGCGTCGAGCTCGGCTCGCGCTGGACGGCGATCGAGTCCGTCGGCCTCTACGTGCCCGGCGGCACGGCGAGCTATCCGAGCTCCGTGCTGATGAACGCCGTGCCGGCGCGCGTCGCGGGCGTCGAGCGCATCGTCATCGCCGTGCCGTCGCCGGGTGGCGTACTCAACCCGCTGGTGCTGGCGGCCGCGCGGCTTGCCGGCGTCTCCGAGATCTACCGCGTCGGCGGCGCGCAGGCCATCGCCGCCCTTGCCTACGGCACGCAGACCATCGCCCCGGTGGCCAAGATCGTCGGCCCCGGCAACGCCTTCGTCGCGGCGGCCAAGCGCCGCGTGTTCGGCACGGTCGGCATCGACATGATCGCCGGTCCGTCGGAGGTGCTGGTCATCGCCGACGGCGCCAACGACCCGGCCTGGCTCGCGGCCGACCTCATCGCCCAGGCCGAGCACGACGCGGCGGCGCAGTCGATCCTGATCACCGACGACGCGCGGCTGGCCGAGGCGGTCGAGGCCGAGGTCGAGCGCCGGATCGCGCGCCTGCCGCGCGGGCAGATCGCGGCGGCGAGCTGGCGCGATTTCGGCGCGGTCATCCTGGTGGCCGACCTTGCCGACGCCGTGCCGCTCGCCAACCGCATCGCGGCCGAGCATGTCGAGCTCGCCGTCGAGGACCCGGAGGCGCTGCTGCCGAAGATCCGCAACGCCGGGGCCGTCTTCCTCGGCCGCCATACGCCCGAGGTTATCGGCGACTATGTCGGCGGCTCCAACCACGTCCTGCCCACGGCGCGCTCGGCGCGCTTCTCGTCGGGCCTGTCGGTGCTCGATTTCGTCAAGCGCACCTCGGTGCTGAAGCTGGGACCGGACCAGCTTCGCGCGCTCGGGCCGGCGGCGATCGCGCTGGCGCGGGCGGAAAACCTCGACGGCCACGCCGCGTCCGTCGCCGTCAGGCTCAATCCGGAAGGCTGAAGCGCGATGGGCGAGCACGACGCCAACGCCCGGCTGATCGACGTCGAGCTCGACGAATCCATCGGCCGCTCGACGCCGGACGTCGAGCACGAGCGGGCGGTGGCGATCTTCGACCTGATCGAGGAGAACTCCTTTCGCCCCGTCGGCGACGCCGGCGCCGGCCCCTACCGGCTGAAGCTGTCGCTGGCCGAGGCGCGCCTCGTCTTTGCCGTCTCTCGCGAGAACGGCGAGCCGGTCGTCACCCACATCTTGTCGCTGACGCCGTTCCGCCGCGTGGTGAAGGACTACTTCCTGATCTGCGAGAGCTATTACGAGGCGATCCGCTCCTCGACGCCCTCGCAGATCGAGGCCATCGACATGGGGCGGCGCGGCCTGCACAACGAGGGCTCGCAGACGCTGATGCACCGGCTGTCCGGCAAGATCGAGGTCGATTTCGACACGGCGCGACGGCTGTTCACCCTGGTCTGCGTCCTGCACTGGAAGGGATAGGCCAACTTGACCGCGGGCGCGGCGCATCCCCGCTCCATCCTCTTCCTGTGCGGCATGAACGCCATCCGCTCGCCGATGGCCGAGGTGCTGGCGCGCGTCACGCTGCCGCCGGGCACCTTCCTGGCCTCGGCCGGCGTGCGGGCCGGCCAGCGCGATCCCTTCGTCGACGCCGTGCTCCAGGAACGCGGCCTGTCGCTCGGCGACCGCCAGCCGCAGCGGCTCGACGATCTGGAGGACATCTATTTCGACCTGATCGTCACGCTCGCGCCCGAGGCGCATCATGCCGCGCTGGAGCTGACGCGCTCGCTCGCCATCGAGGTCGAATACTGGCCGACCGCCGACCCCTCCATCGCCACCGGCACGCGCGAGCGCATCATGGACGCCTATCGTGACGTGCGCGACCGGCTCCAGGCGCGCATCGTCGAGCGGTTCGGGCGGGGCGGGGCGTGAACAATCCGCGAATAAGCGTGTTCACAAACCGGGCGCGATCATATAGGTTCCGCGCAAAATCCCGGCCGAGGCGGCCGGGAATTTCAATCCAAGCCACAGGTATCGGATGCCGAAGGAAGAAGTACTGGAGTTTCCGGGCGTCGTCACTGAACTGCTGCCCAATGCGATGTTCAGGGTGAAGCTCGAAAACGATCACGAGATCATCGCGCACACGGCCGGACGCATGCGCAAGAACCGCATCCGCGTGCTCACGGGCGACAAGGTCCTGGTCGAGATGACGCCCTACGACCTCACCAAGGGCCGCATCACCTATCGCTTCAAGTAGCGGCGGCGCCGCCTCCTGTCCTGTGGTCCTGCGATGAGCGTCTCCCGGAAGCTGGTGCTTGCCTCGGCCTCGCCGAGACGGATCGCGCTTCTGCAGCAGGCCGGCATCGAGCCCGACCGCCTCTATCCCGCCGACATGGACGAGACGCCGCTTCGCGCCGAGCATCCGCGCTCGCTGGCCAAGCGGCTGTCGCGCGCCAAGGCCGAGGCCGCGCTGGAGGGGCTGAGGAAGGAAGGCGCGGACGAGGCCGGCGGCTTCATCCTCGCCGCCGACACGGTCGTGGCGGTCGGCCGGCGCATCCTGCCCAAGGCCGAGACCGCCGACGAGGCGGTAAACTGCCTCAGGCTGCTTTCCGGCCGCACGCACCGGGTCTATACCGGCGTGTGCCTGATCACGCCGGCCGGCAAGCTGCGCCAGCGCCTGTCGGAGACGCGCGTGCGCTTCAAGCGCCTGTCGCGCGAGGAGCTCGACGCCTACCTCGCCTCCGGCGAGTGGCGCGGCAAGGCCGGCGGCTACGCCGTGCAGGGCCTGGCCGGCGCCTTCGTGGTCAAGATGGTCGGCTCCTATACCGGCGTGGTCGGCCTGCCGCTCTACGAGACCGTCGGGCTGCTGACCTCTGACGGCTTCAAGGTGCATTCCGCCTGGCGCTCGGGCGTGGGGGGCTGAGCGATGCCCGGCCCGCAGGATGCCGCCGGCAAGGTCACGCCGCTGAGGCCGAGGCGGCCCTGTCCCGAATGCGGCAAGCCGTCCTCGCGCGCCGACTATCCGTTCTGCTCGCCGCGCTGCAAGGACGTCGACCTGAACCGCTGGCTGTCGGGCGCCTACGCCATCCCCGCGGCCGAGGACGACGAAAGCCCGGGCGACGAGGTCAAGTGAGGCCGTTCCGGCCCCGTCGCGCGGCCGCCCGCGCGGGCGGGAAAAACCGGAGAAAACAGCGCCCGGCCCGCTGGACACGGTGAAATTGCGTGCTATAACCCACGCGCTTTCGGCGGGCAGCCAACACCGCCGCCTCGAAGACGGTCCGCGCGGACCGGGTCTTCCGGCAAGCCCAGGTAGCTCAGTTGGTAGAGCATGCGACTGAAAATCGCAGTGTCGGTGGTTCGATTCCGCCCCTGGGCACCATTCCTTCTTCCTCGCGCGGCTTGCCGCCGCTTCGCTGCGGAGCGCGCGCCGTGCGTCAATCTGCGGCCGCACGGTCTATAGCGGCTCGCCGCAAGCGCGCGATTGCGGCAATCCCCATCTCGCGCGGGTGGCCAGATGGAACCTCGGCCACACCGTCACCGGCTACGACGCCACCCTCTGGCGCGAGCAGGGCCGCCGGCGGCGGGGTTCGGCCCGCGTGGGCTCCGCCTCTTTCGCCGCGCGGTTCTTTTTCGTCTTGAATTGCCGGGTGCGAGCGATCATTAAGACCGCGATCGAGTACCCCGCGACGGAGAAGACGAAGAGTGGCGATCTACAAGGAAAGGAATTTCGCGGACCGCAGGCAGGCTGCGAACGAGGCGAAGAAGGCGCTGCTGGAGAAGTTCAAGGCGCGCCCGGCGGCCGACGACCCGGCCGTGCTCGCCCGCCAGGCCGAACGCAAGGCGGCTGCCGAGGCGCGCGCAAGGCGCGAGGCCGAGCGGCTGGCGGAAAAGCGCCAGAAGGCCGAGCAGGAGGAGCGCGAGGCGGCCGAGCGCGCCGCCGCGGCGGAAGCCGCCGCCCGGGCCGAGGCCGAGGAGAGGGAGCAGAGCGAGAAGGATCTCGTGGCGCGTCTCCTGGCCGACGAGGCCGCGCGCAAGGCCAAGCGCGACGCCCGCTACGCCGCCCGCAAGGCGCGCCAGAAATAGGCCGGCCGGCCGCGGGGCGGGCCGCGCCTCAGGCGGCGGCCTGCGTCCCCGGCGCGCCGAAGACGACGCGGTTGCGGCCGCGCGCCTTGGCCTCGTAGAGGCGGCTGTCGGCCTCGCGCATCATCTGCGACCACGACAGATGCGGGCTCACGCGCGCCGCGCCGATGCTGACGGAAAGCGGCAGGTACTTGCCCTCGCCCGGCGAGAAGCGCAGCGCCTCGACGCCGAGCCGGATGCGCTCGGCCACCAGAAGCGCCTCGGCCTCGCTGGCGCCGGCCAGGAAGGCGGCGAACTCCTCGCCGCCGATGCGCCCGACGAGATCGCCCTCGCGCACGCCGTTGCGGATCGCCTCGGCGATCATCAGCAGCGCGACGTCGCCCTGGGCGTGGCCATGCGTGTCGTTGATGCGCTTGAAGTGGTCGGCGTCGATGATGAGCAGCGCGCCCTCGTCGGTGCGCCGGCGCGAGGTCTTCAGCGCGTCGAGGAACGATTCGCGGTTGAGCAGGCCGGTCATGTCGTCGTGGCGGGCCTTTTCCGAGAGCCGGGCATGCGCCTCGGCAAGCTCGGCATGCGCCCTGGCGAGCCGCTTGTGGGCCATGGTCAGCGCCGCGAGCGCGTCGGCGAGCTTGCGCTTCTGGTGGAACAGGTAGGCGCTGGCCGGAAAGGCGATGACCAGCGGGCACAGGATGCTCATCACCAGCGCGTTGCCCTCGACCACGCCGCCGACCGCCGGCACGATGGTCAGCACCAGCAGCAGCGACACCGCGGTGGAGACAAGAGCTGCGAAAGCCGCCTTGGCGAGAACCTGCTTCATGACCCGTCCTTACGTTGCGGCGGCTTCATGGCACAGGAACGTGAATCTTCGCTTTCACGCTTCGCGCGCATTTGAGGCAATGCCGTCGCCTGCGGCCTTCATTCGCGGCGGCAAATCGTCTAGCAACGTGCCATGACACAGTCCCCCGATCCCGCGCGCTTCGCCCATGTCACGGACTGGGTGTTCGACCTCGACAACACGCTCTACCCGCACAAGACGAACCTGTTCTCGCAGATCGACGTGCGCATGACGGCCTATGTGTCGCAGCTCCTCCAGCTCTCGCGCGAGGAGGCGCGCGCGCTGCAGAAGGAGCTCTATCGCGAATACGGCACGACCATGAACGGGCTGATCGTGCGCCACGGCATCGACCCGGACGACTTCCTGAACAAGGTCCACGACATCGACTATTCCTGGGTCGCGCCCGATCCGGCGCTGGGCGAGGCGATCCGGGCGCTGCCCGGGCGCAAGTTCATCTTCACCAACGGCGACCGCAGGCATGCCGAGCGCACGGCGCGCCAGCTCGGCATCCTCGACCATTTCGACGACATCTTCGACATCGTCGCCGCCGGCCTGACGCCCAAGCCCGCGCGCGCCACCTACGACAAGTTCGTCGGCCTGCACCGGGTCGATGGCGCGCATGCGGCGATGTTCGAGGATCTGGCGCGCAACCTTTCCGTGCCCAAGCAGCTCGGCATGACCACGGTGCTGATCGTGCCCAACAATTTCGAGCCGACCTTCTCCGAGATATGGGAGCGCGACGCCGACAACGAGGACGACGTCGACTACGTCACCGACGACCTGGCTTCCTTCCTGCGCACGGTGCTGGAGGGCCTGCCGGCCCGCTGATCCCTTAGCCGCGCGGCTTGGCGCGGCTGGTGGCGGCCGCCTGGAGCGGGTCCTGTGGCCAGTGGTGGCGGGGATAGCGGCCGCGCATGTCGGCGCGCACGTCGGCCCACGAACCGCGCCAGAAGCCGGGCAGGTCGCGGGTGGTCTGGATCGGCCGGTGCGCCGGCGACAGAAGCTCCAGCGTCAGCGGCACCGTGCCGCCGGCGATGGCGGGGTGGCGGTCGAGGCCGTAGAGCTCCTGCACGCGGATCGACAGCACCGGCTGGTCCTCCTCGTAGCGGATCGGCACCGACGAGCCCGAGGGCGCGGCGTAATGCGTCGGGGCGAGCGTATCGACGCGGCGTTGCAGCTCGTGCGGCACCAGCGCCATCAGCGCCTGCGCCACCGCGTCCGGCGCGATCCTCGCCAGCGACGCCTCGCCGCCGAGATAGGGCAGCAGCCAGTCCTCCAGCCGCGCCAGAAGCGCCTCCTCGCTCACGTCCGGCCACGGCGCGCCGAGGCCCCGGTTGAGCCAGGCGAGCCGGCGGCGCAGCGTCGTCGCGCCCTTGCTCCATTCCAGCAGCGACAGCCCGTGCTCGCGGATCGCGGCGATGACGGCGCGGTCGGCCGCCTCGCCCCGCGGCGCGGCAAGCTGGCGCTCGGAAAGCCGGATCGCGCCCAGCCGCACGCTTTCGCGCACCCTGACCGCGCGCTTGTCGGCGTCGAACACGGTCTCGCGCACCGTCTCCAGCCGGTCGGCGGCAAGCGCGCGCACCTCGTCCTCGCCGATGGCGGCGGCGGCGGCGATGCGGGCGTTCTGCGCCTTGCCCTGAAGGTCCGCGACGACGAGGAAGCTTTCCGCCGCCAGCGGCTCGGCGGCGTCGAGCACCGCCCCGCGCCCGTTGGCCAGCACGAAGCGGCCATGCTCGCCGCGCGCCTTCGCCACCCGGTCGGGATAGGCGAGCAGCAGCAGCGCGCCGGTGGAGGCCTCCCCCCCGGCCTTGCCGCCCGCCTCGCGCGCCAGCCGCTGCGCCAGCGCCCTCGCGCCTTGCGCGCGCGGGCCGCGCTCGTCGCGGAAGCGGGAAAGCCGTCGGTCGAGGTCGACCGAGGTGCCGCCGAGCCCGCGCTCGGTCAAAAGCACGGCAAGCTCGGCCGCCGCCCGGCTGTCGCCGGCCTCCGCCACCATATGGGCGAGCCTGACCGGCAGCGAGAGCCGGCGCATGGCCCGCCCCTGGCGTGTCAGCCGGCCGTCGTCGTCGATGGCGTCGAGGCTGCGCAGCAGCGCCTTCGCCTCGGCGAGCGCGGCCGCCGGCGGCGGGTCGAGGAAGGAAAGCGCGGCGGGATCGGCGACGCCGAAGGCGGCGCAGTCGAGGACGAGGCCGGACAGGTCGGCCTCCGCGATCTCCGGTGGCGTGAAGGCGGGCAGGGCGGCGGTCTGCTCGGCCCGCCACAGCCGGATCGTCACACCCGGTTCCGTGCGGCCGGCGCGGCCGGCGCGCTGGTCGGCCGAGGCGCGGGAGACGCGCACGGTCTGAAGCCGCGTCAGCCCGGTCGCCGGCTCGTAGCGCGGCAGGCGCGAAAGCCCCGAATCGATGACGACGCGCACGCCGTCGATGGTGATCGAGGTCTCGGCGATGGCGGTGGCCAGCACCAGCTTGCGCCGGCCCGGCGGCGCGGGGCGGATGGCGGCGTCCTGCGCCCTGCCGTCGAGCCCGCCGTAGAGCGGGGCGACGTCGACGTCGCCGGGCAGCCGCCCGGCCAGAAGCCCGGCCATGCGCTCGATCTCGCCCTGTCCGGGCAGGAAGGCGAGCACGCTGCCCGTCTCCTCGGCCAGCGCGCGCCGGCAGGCGGCCGCCATCGCTTCCTCGATGCGCAGGTCGGCCGGGCGCTCGCGGTGGCGCAGCTCCACGGGAAAGGCGCGGCCCGCGCTTTCGACCACCGGCGCACCGCCCATCAGCGACGCCACCCGCGCGCCGTCGAGCGTCGCCGACATGACGAGGAGCCTCAGATCGGGCCTGAGCGCGCCCTGCACGTCGAGCGCCAGCGCCAGGCCGAAATCGCCGTCGAGGGAGCGTTCGTGGAACTCGTCGAACAGCACGGCGGCGGTGCCGGGAAGCTCGGGATCGTCGAGGATCATGCGCGACAGCACGCCCTCGGTGACGACGAGGATCTTCGTCGCCGCCGACTGCCGGCTCTCCATGCGCATGGCGTAGCCGACCGTGCCGCCGGGCTCCTCGCCGAGCAGGGCGGCCATGCGCCGCGCCGCGGCGCGGGCGGCCAGCCGCCGCGGCTCCAGCAGCAGGATGCGGCCGTCGTCCCGCCACGGCGCGTCGAGAAGGGCAAGCGGCACCAGCGTGGTCTTGCCGGCGCCGGGCGGCGCGACGAGGACGGCGCTTGCGCGCTCACACAGCGCTTGAAGAAGGCGCGGCAGCGCCTCGCTGACGGGCAGGCAGGGCAGGGCGGTCGTCATGAGGTGCCGATATGCCCGATGTCGCGGCCGCCCGCCAGCCGTCGACCGTTCGGCGATACCATTCGATGTAGAAGGCGAGCGCGAACTGCGCCGTCAGGCCGATGGCCACGATGGTGGCGTCGCTGGCCGGCGAGGGGATGTGGACCATGCGCCAGGCCTGCGCGGCCATGGCCAGGACGGTGCCGAGCACGAAGACCGGCAGGCCGTGCCGCCCCATGACGGCGAGCGGGTTGGTGGCGGGCAGGCGGAACAGCCCCGACAGCGACGGCAGGACGGCGACGAGATAGGCGGCCGACAGCACGTGCAGCAGCCTGGGCGCCGACAGGTAGGTCTTGTCGAAGCCGGTCAGCACCGCCGGCAGGCCGAAGGAGGTGTCGATGCCCCACAGCGGGATCTTCACCCAGGCGAAGGCGAGCAGCATGTAGCAGGCCGCCGCCAGCGCCAGGAGCGGGCTCTGCGGCAGGCGGCCGCCGCGCCTGACGTGCAGCGTCGCCGCGACGCCGATCACGAACAGGAACTGCCACGACAGCGGGTTGAGGAACCACACGCCCGGATTGGGATAGTTCGGCGGGCCGATGCGCAGGAGCCCGGCCGCGAGCCACAGACCGCCGGAGACCGCCACCATGGCGCCGAGGCCGAACAGGCGGCCCACGAGCAGCAGCGCCGGCAGGAGCAGCAGCACGGCCGCATACATCGACAGGATGTTGTTGTAGCCGAGCTGGTGGCCGAGCGTGGCGATGCCGAACAGCGCGGCGGCCGTGTCCTCCATCACCGGGCCGATGTTTATCTGCGTCATCAGCTGCGGCACGGCGAAATGGAGGGAGAAGAAGGCGAAGATGGCGAGCGTGGCCATGGTGGTGCCGAGCTGGGCGAGATAGAGCACCCCCGCGCGCCGCCACGCCTTCAGCGTCGTCGCCAGCGCCGCGCCGGACACGAACCTGGTGCCGTAGGCGAGCGCCGCCGAGATGCCCGACAGGAGCACGAACGCCTCGGCGGCGTCGGAGAAGCCGAAATTCTTCGACGTGAGCTGTTCGAGCGGGTTGCCCGGCACGTGGTTGACAAAGATCGTGATGAGGGCGAGCGCCCTCAGGACGTCGATGCGCGTATCGCGCGCAGGCGGCATATGGACGGTCATGCGGATCAAAGGCTCTCGGTCGCGATTCGGTTCCCCGCGGCGCGGGATTGTTACAAGCCGGCGACCGTTGGGAGCCCCTCATAGCGGCCACCATGAGGCGGGAGGCCGGAATCGACAGGTTTTGGCCGCGACATAGCGTCACTTTTTGTGGCTGCCGGTAATGCAAGCCGGCCGGTCCCGGCGCCCGGATGCGGCCCGCGCCGGCCAGTCTGGAATCGTTCCAGATCTATTATGAGTGTTCTTGTCATGTTTCGGTTGACTCCCGCGCCGCGACCCGGCTTTATGGGCGCGCGCCGGTGCGGCGCACCCTTTGATGTCTGGGCCTTGAACCCTTTCGATTGGAGGCGACGATGCGAACCGCCCTTCCGGCCGTCCTTGCTGCGGCCAGTCCACGACCGGCTCTGCTTTCATCCGCCAGGCGCGGGCTGGCGTCGGTCTCCCCGCTCTTCGCCACCACGCTGCTGACGGCGGCCGTCTTCCTCCTGCCCGCGCCCGGCGCGCGGCACGGGGCGCCGGCTTCCGCCGCCGGCTTCAAGGTCCCCACGCTTTCCTCCGCCCTGGAACAGGCGGTTTTCTAGCCCGGCCGGCCCGCGAGGCGGGCGGCCCAGCGAGCAGGCGCATGCTGGTTTGTCATTGCAACGTCATCACGCAGAAGGAGATCGAGGGCGCGATCCTCGAGCTCCTCGAGGCCGATCCGTGGCAGCTCATCGTGCCTGCGAAAGTCTATCACGCCCTCAGCAAGCGCGGCCGCTGTTGCGGCTGCTTCCCAAATGTGGTGGAAACGATCATTCGGGTAACCGAGGACTACCATCGCCGCCTCGGCGGCAGGGAAACCGAGATCGTACCATTCCTGGACCGCGTGCGAGGTTTGCGCGGCCAGTACGGGAGCTTGAGTCATGAAGGGCGACGAACGGATAATCGAGCGGCTTAACGAAGCCTTGTTCCTCGAGCTGGGGGCGGTCAACCAGTACTGGCTGCACTTCCGGCTGCTGGAGGACTGGGGATACGCGAAGCTCGCCAAGAAGGAACGCGCCGAATCCATCGAGGAGATGCACCACGCCGACAAGATCGTGGAGCGGATCATCTTCCTGGAGGGGCATCCCAACCTGCAGAAGGTCGGCCCGCTGCGCATCGGCCAGAACGTCAAGGAGGTGCTGGAGGCGGACCTCGCCGGCGAATACGACGCCCGCACCTCCTACAAGAAATCGCGCGAGATGTGCGACGAGCTGGGCGACTACGTCACCATGGCGCTGTTCGACGACCTGCTGAAGGACGAGGAAGGCCATATCGACTTCCTCGAGACGCAGCTCGACCTGCTGGAGAAGATCGGCGAGGAGCGCTACGGCCTGCTCAACGCCGCCTCGGCCGACGAAGCCGGGTAGTCGGACCCGACGGGCGCAGTTCCGCCCGGAGTTGCGTCAAACAAGCAGATAGATCGTCTCACCGTTTTCGTGACACGGTGAGACGATCCGGTCGGGAGGATGCCGCGGCCGTTCTCACGCCGCCTCGGGCGGCCGCTCGGCCGCGACGCCCATGGGAACGGTGTGCAGCCGGTCGGCACCGTCGAGCAGGCCGCCGGCGCGCAGCAGCGCGGCGAAGCGCCCCTGGTCGCGCGCGGCGAGCTCGTGATAGCCGCCGATCTCGACGATGCGGCCCTTGTCCATGAAGATGACCAGATCGGCATCGCAGACCGTCGACAGCCGGTGCGCGATGACGAAGGTGGTGCGCCCGGCGCGCAGCCGGTCGATGGCGGCCTTGACCTTGGCCTCGGTCTCGACGTCGAGCGCGCTCGTCGCCTCGTCGAGGACCAGGATCGGCGCGTCCTTCAGCACCGCGCGCGCGATGGCGATGCGCTGGCGCTCGCCGCCGGAAAGCTGGCCGCCGCGCTCGCCGGCCACGGTGTCGTAGCCCTCGCTCTTGGCCAGGATGAAGTCCTGCGCGGCGGCCGCCATCGCCGCCTCGTGGACCTCGTCATAGGTGGCGTCGTCGCGGCCGAGCCGGATGTTCTCCTCGATGGAGCGGTTGAGCAGGCCCGAATCCTGGAAGACGGTGGCGATCTGCGCGCGCAGCGAATCGCGCGTGACGGTGGCGATGTCGATGCCGTCGATGCGGATGGCGCCGGAATCGGGGTCGAACACCCGTTGCAGCAGGTTGACGAGCGTGGTCTTGCCCGCGCCGGTCGGGCCGACGATGGCGACCGTCTGCCCCGCCTCGACGCGGAAGGAGACGTCGTTCACGCCGGCGCCGGAATCGGGGAAGCGGAAATCGACGTTCTCGAACGTGACCTCGCCCCTGAGGCGGCCCACCGGCCGCGCCCCCGGCCGCTCGGCGCGCTCGGCCGTGGCGTCCTCCAGAGCGTAGAACGGCTCGAGCCTGGCGCGCGCCTCGAACACCTGGTTGACGAAGCCGGTCAACTGGTCGAGCCGGCCGATCAGCAGCGTCGCGAAGCCGGCGAAGGCGACGATGTCGCCGATGCGCAGGTGGCCGCGCTCGACCAGCACCGCGCCGATGGCCAGCACCACCATCATCGAGATGGTGGCCGACAGGCGATGCAGCGCGCTCGCCAGCGCCCACCAGTTGAGCACGGGAAACTGCGCGTCGATCAGGTCGCCGGTGTAGCGGCGCAGCACCTCCGCCTCCCTCGCCAGCCGGCCGTAGCTTTGCAGCACCGATACGTTGGAGATCGAATCGCTGACATGGGCGAAGACGCGGTGGTAGTGGCGCTCGACCTGCGCCTGCCCGTCCTTGGTCCGCGCCATCACCGCGCGGCTGATCGAGACGTAGGAGGCGCCGAGCGCCACAAGCACGGCCGCCATGCGCCAGTCGAGCGTCAGCGCCGTCGGGGCCAGAAGCATCAGCGCCACGGCGGTCGACAGGTGCTGGCGCATGAATTCGAGCCACAGCGAGAACAGCGTCTCCATGGCCCTCAAAAGCGTGTGCAGCGACTGCGAGGTGCCGTGGCGGTGGTGCCAGGCCAGCGGCATGGACACGACCTTCTCGAAGGAGTCGGCCAGCACCTCGGCGCGGCGGCGGTGCGCCAGCCGGTCGGCCCCGCGCGCGACGAGCACGAAGGCGACGATGTTGAAGATGCCGAGGCCCGCCCACGCGGCGACCTCGGCCATCACGCCCTTCTCGTCGGCGATCGATTCGATGATGCGGCCGAACAGGATCGGCTCGGCGATCATCGCGACCGCGAGCGCCACGTTGGCGACGCAGATGACGGCCACATGCCGCCGCGCGACTGCGAGATAGCTCAGCGCTCTCCAGTAAACCTCGAACAGGGACAACAGGATTCCTCATTGCGTCTGCTGCATCGCACAACGCGCGACGTTATGCGGGCGGACATTCGTCATCAACGAGGAAAACGGCGATCCGTTGCCCGGCGCTCAACAAGAAAGGCGACAGTCCGTCACGGTTCGTGATCGTGTAACAGTCTGAAATATAAAAAAGAATGGCGGCAATGCGGCGCGATCGCGGCGGCGCGTGGGCGCGCGTCGCCGCGGCGGTGACGCCGGGGGCAAAAATGTCAGCCTGCGCTTACGGAAACTTCGTATCCGCCCTCCTCCCGCAGCGGCACCGTGCCGTCCGCGACCTCGTTTCCGTCGACCGTGATCGTGACCGCGCCCGCCGCGCCGCGCCTGACCTCGACGCGGTGGAACGCGCCGCCGATGCGAAGCCGCGCCGAGAAGCCGTTCCAGGCCGAGGGCAGGGCCGGCTTCAGCCGGAGGCGGTCGCCCTCGCGCACAATGCCGAGGATGTTCTCGACCGCGACGCGATAGAGCCAGCCGGCGGAGCCGGTGTACCATGTCCAGCCGCCGCGCCCGGCCCTGTCGCCGCCGGAATAGACGTCGGCGGCCACGACATAGGGCTCGACGCGGTAGCGCAGCGCCGCCGCCTCGTCCCGCGCATGGTTGACCGGGTTGACGAGCGAGAACAGCCGCCAGGCCTCGTCGGCGCGGCCGAGCTCGGCGAGCGCGGCGATCAGCCACGTCGCGGCATGGGTATACTGGCCGCCGTTCTCGCGCACGCCGGGCGGATAGCTCTTGATGTAGCCGGGGTCCCTTGCGCTGTGCTCGAAGGGCGGGGCGAACAGGCGCACGACGCCGGCCTCCCCCTCGGCCCCCTCCTCGGTCAGCATCCCGACCGCCTTCGCCACCGCCTGCTGCGCGCGCTCGCGGTCGCCGACACCCGACAGCACCGCCCAGGACTGGGCGATGGAGTCGATGCGGCACTCGTCCGACTGCGCCGAGCCGAGCGGCGCGCCGTCGTCATAGGTGCCGCGGCGATACCATTCGCCGTCCCAGCCGTGGCTTTCCAGCGCCTGCTTCAGCCTTCCGGCATGGGCGCGCCAGGCATCCGCCCGCGCCGTGTCGCCGCGCTCCTGCGCGAGCGCGGAAAAGTCGCGCAGCGTGCCGGCGAGGAACCAGCCCAGCCACACGCTGGTGCCCAGACCCTTCTCGCCGACGCGGTTCATGCCGTCGTTCCAGTCGCCGCCGAGGATCAGCGGCAGGCCGTTCCCGCCGGTGCGGGAGACGGCGAGGTCGAGCGCGCGGGCGCAATGCTCGTAGAGGCTGGCGGTCTCGCGCGCCGGCTCCGGCGTGAAGAAGGCGTCGTGCTCACCCTCCTTCAGCGGCGGCCCGTCGATGAAGCGCACGGGCTCGTCGAGGATGGCGCGGTCGCCGGTGGTCTTCACGTAGTGGTGCGCGGCATAGCCGAGCCACACCACGTCGTCGGAGATCGTGGTGCGCACGCCGGCCCCGCTTCTGGGCAACCACCAGTGCTGCACGTCGCCCTCCGCGAACTGGCGGCCGGCGGCGTTGAGGAGCTGGGCCCGCGCGAGCGACGGATCGTGGCCGATCAGCGCCAGCGTGTCCTGCAACTGGTCGCGGAAGCCGTAGGCGCCGCTCGCCTGATAGAAGGCCGCGCGGGCCCGCACGCGGCAGGCCAGCGCCTGATAGGGCAGCCAGGTGTTGACCAGGGCGTCGAAGGCCGGATCGGGGGTCTCGACCTGGAGCGCGCCGGAAAACGTCTCCCACGCCGCCGCGTTGGCGGCGAGCCGCGCCTCGAAATCGGCGGCCAGGTGCCTTCTCGCCAGCAGTGCCGCCTCCTCGGCCGAGCCGGCGTCGCCGAGCACGAAGGCGACGTCGGCCGTGCCGCCCGGCGCGACCTCGACGTCGCAGGCCAGCGCCGCGCACGGGTCGCGCCCGGCCTCGCAGGCGCCCGACAGCGCCGCCCCCTTCAGCACCGCCCCCGGCGCGGCGGTCGAGCCGCCGGCGCCCAGGAACTCGGCGCGGTCGCAGGTGAAGCTCTGGTTCGCGCCGTCGCAGGCGAGGAAGGCGGTGCGCTCGCCGAAGTCGAGATGATAGGGGTTGCGCGCGAGAAGCGCGCCGCTCAGCTCATCGCGTCCCGGCACCACGAAGGGCGCGGTGCGGCCGCGATTGCTGCCCAGCACCCACTCGGCATAGGCGTAGACGCGCAGCCTGAGCCGCCGGTCGCCGTCGTTCCTCAACCGCAACCGCTGCACCTTGACCGGATCGGCCGGATCGACGGTCTGCGTCAGCGTCGCGATGAGGCCGTCCCGCTCGACGGTGAAGGAGGAGACGCCGCGCCCGTGCCGTGCCTCGTAGGCCGCGGCCCCGTCGCACACGAGGCAGGCCAGCGGCGAGAACGCCTCGCCGCTGTCGAGGTCGTGGAGATAGACGCCTTCGCCCGGCCGGTCGACGACCGGGTCGTTGGCCCACGGCGTGATCTGGTAGTCGCGGCTGTTGCGGCTCCAGGTGAAGGAGGCGCCCTCCGACGAGGTGTGGAAGCCGAAGGCGTCGTTGGCGATGACGTTGATCCACGGTTGCGGCGTCGCCCTGTCGCCGGTCAGCCGCACGACATATTCGCGGCCGCCCGCGGCGAAGCCGCCGAAGCCGTTCCAGAAGGCGAGGCCGTCGCCGCCGGGCGCGGCGGCCGGGACCGGCAGGGCGGGAGCGCGCGGCGGCGCGGCCGCCTCGCGCGGCAGGGCGGTTCCCTCGGCGCGCTCGACCTGGTCGAGGATCGGGCCGTTCCTGGTGTGCAGCACGATGCGCGCGGCCGCGATCAGCGTGCGGTAGGTCACCTCGTCCATCAGGTCGCGGCGCACGGCGAAGATATGCTGGCGCGGCCCCAGCTCGCGCCCGTGCAGCCGCGCGTTCTCGCACAGCCGCTCGATCGCCTGTTGCAGGTCCTGCACATAGGAGGCGGCCTGCTCGTTGACGACGACGAGGTCGAAGACGAGGCCGCGCGCGCGCAGGTATTCCAGCATCCGCAAGGCAGAGGCGACGATCTCCAGGTCGGCCACGTCGCCGATGCGCATGACGATCATCGGGAAGTCGCCGGAGATCGAGGTCGGCCACAGCGCCGACTGGCGGGAAAGGCCGGCGACTATCGTTTCCGACGGCGCGCGCAGCGCCGGGTCGGGGAACAGCAGATGGCGGGCGAGCTTCTGCACGCCGGCCGCCTCGGCGAGGCTCAGGCCGACATGGCGCGTCTGCACCTGCGAGCGCGTCCAGGCGAGCATGGCCTGGCGCTGGAAGCTGTCGGGATGGAGGAAGCGCCGCATCTCGGCCTCGACGTCGGCGCGGTTGGCCGCCACCAGCGTCCAGAACGTCAGCGCCACCTTCTTGCGCGCCGGCACCCGCACCCTGGCGCGCAGCGCCATCACCGGATCGAGCGTGAAGCCGGCCGCGCCCGAAAGCCTCGCACCGCGATCGAAGGCGGCGGCCTCCTCCAGCGAGCGTCCGCGCCCGATGAAGGCGCGCCGGTCGGTCTCGGCCTCGATCTCGCGCGCCACGCCCGCGCCGGAGGTGACGAAATGGGCGAGCGCGATGGCCGGCTCGCCGTCGGAGCGCCGCCGCCGCTCGGCGAAGATGGCGGGGTTGTCGCCGCCGATCTCGCTCCTGACGAACATCTTGGAGAAGGCGGGGTGGGCCGAGTCGGCGACGTCGTAGGCGAGCGCCACCTCGGCGAAGGACGTGACCTCGACATGGCGGTCGCGGTCGCTCTCGTTCCACAGCGTCAGGCGGCGGGCCTCGCCGTTCGATTCCGACAGCACGATGCACTCCACCTCCGAGCGCAGCGTGCCCACGGTCTTGGTGAAGGTGGCCTTGTCGTCGCAGAAGAAGGCCTGCGCCGTCTCGCCGGGCGCGCGCTTCGGCTCGGCGGTCGTCGACCACCACGCGCCGGTCTCGGTGTCGGCGACGAACAGGAAGGTGCCGGTGCGCTCCTCGCAGGCGTCGCCGCTCCAGCGCGTCACCGCGATCTCGCCGGCGCGGCTGTAGCCGGCGCCCGTCGCCGTCATCATGACGTTGTAGTAGCCGTTGGACATGACGTTGATGGCGCGCGGCGCCGTCAGCGGGTCGTGGACCAGCCGCGAATCCGGCCGCTCGTCGGCGAAGGCGGGCTTGACCCGCTCGCCGGCGTCGGCGCGCAGCGGCATGGCCGGCACGGTGCGCGGCGCCTTCTCCTGCAACAGAAGCTCGGCCGCCACGATCACCGGGTCGGAATGGAAGCGGTCGCGCATGCGGCCCTCGAACACCGTGTTGGCGACGGCGACGATCGACATGCCGTGGTGGTGGGCCATGAAGTTGCGCACCACGGCGTGGGTCTTGCCCTGCGGCAGGCGCGCGGGCGTGAAGTCGACGGCGTCGTGGAAGCCGTAGCGGCCGAGCGCGCCGAGGCCCTTCAGCCGCGAAAGGTTGTCGACCGCGTCGGCCGGGCGGAACTGGGCGGCGAGCAGGCTGGCATAGGGCGCGATCACCGTGTCCTGCCCCAGCCCGCGCTTCAGCCCCAGCCCCGGCACGCCGAAATTGGTGTACTGGTAGGTCATCTCGCGGTCGCGGGCGTTGTAGGCCGCCTCCGAGACGCCCCACGGCACGCCCTTCTGGCGGCCATAGGCGATCTGCTTGGAGATGACGAGGTGGCTGGTGTGGTCGAGGATGCCGCCGCGCGGCTCCTTCATCACCAGCGGCGGCATCAGATACTCGAACATCGAGCCCGACCACGACATCAGCGCGCCCGAGAAGCCGATGGCCGCGACCGGCCGCCCGAGCCGGAACCAGTGCTCGGTCGGCAGGTCGCCCTTGGCGATGCCGAACAGGCTGGTCAGCCGCGCCTCGGAGGCGAGCAGGTCGTAGCAGGCCTCGTCGAGCTGGTGCTCCTCGACGCGGTAGCCGATGGACAGAAGCTTGCGGTCCTGCCGCATCAGGAAGGCGAAATCCATCTCGAAGGCGAACTTGCGCGCCCGCTCGCGCAGGGCGACGAGCCGCGCGCGCAGCCGGCCCACCCCGATTTCCTCCATGTGCGCGTCGGCCAGATGCGCCTCGCACGCCTTTTCCAGCCGCTCGGCCCACAATGCGACGTCGCCGCTGACGCCGGTGAGGATCTCCTCGTCGAGCGCCTTGGCCAGCTTGCGGATGTCGGCGGCCAGAACCGTTAGGTTGAAGGCGCGGATCGAGGCGGTCTCCGGCTCGCGCCGCAGCGTCTCGACCGCGCGGCGCATGCCCTGGATGCGCTCGGACAGGCGCTTGCGCAGCGGCCTGAGCGGCCGCCGGTCGTCGGGCAGGGCCTCCAGCGTCTCCTCCAGGATGGCGGCGGCGTCGAGGATGCCCTCGAAGTCGCCCTGAAGATGCGCGGCCGGCGCCGCCGCCCATTCGTCGCACGCCCCCGCCACGGCCACGAGGTGGCCGGCGAGATTGCCGCTGTCGACCGACGAGACGTAGTAGGGGTGCAGCGGCTTCAGCGTGCGCGTGTCGTACCAGTTGTAGAGATGGCCGCGGAAGCGATCCATCGTCTCGATGGTGGCGAGCGTCTTCTCCATCCGCTCGATGGCCTCGGCGAGGCTGATCCAGCCGAAGTCGCGGGCCGAGACGGTCGAGAGCATGTAGACGCCGATATTGGTCGGCGAGGTGCGCGGCGCCACCACAGGCTCCGGCACCTCCTGGAAGTTGTCGGGCGGCAGCATGTTGTGCTCGGCCGTCACGAAGGTCTCGAAATAGAGCCAGGTGCGGCGCGCCATGCGCCTGAGCGCGATGGCGTCGCCGGGCGCGACCTCCAGCCGGTCCTCGGTCTCGGCCGAGCGGCTGACGAACCAGGCGAAGGCGGGCGAGGCCGCCCACAACAGGGTGAAGATGGCGGCGACGAACGCGCCCGTCGAGCCGGAGGCGAACGGGATCGCAAGGCCGGCCGCCGCGATCGGCAGCACGCCGGCCATGACGCGGTAGTGCCCGGCAAGGCTGCGCTCGCCCGAGCGGGCGGCGGCCGAGGCGGTGCGCCATTCGAGCATGTGGCGGCGGCTGACGGCGAGGCGGTAGAGCGTGCGCGCGATGGCGTCGCCCATCGACCAGGCGGCGTGGGCCATCAGCACCACCCGCGCCACCACCTGCGCGGTGGCGAAGGCGGCGTCGCGGCCGAAGGCGGCGAAGTGGCTCGACAGCGTCGCGCGGCCGTCGCGCGGCACGAAGGAATCGAGCAGGCCGAAGGTCAGCGACAGGAACAGGCTGAGGATGAGCAGCGCCTGCCACTGGGCGGCATAGCTGAAGGGCAGTAGCGTCCAGCCCGCGACCGAGGCCGCCACCCACAGGATCGGCGTCAGCGAGCGGCGCAGGTTGTCGATCATCTTCCAGCGCGACAGGCCGGACAGGCCCGAGGCCGGGTTGATGAGGAAGGGCAGGAGCTGCCAGTCGCCGCGCGCCCAGCGGTGGTGGCGCGAGGCGTCGACGAGATAGCGCGTCGGATAGTCCTCGATCAGCTCGACGTCGCTGACGAGGGCTGCGCGCGCATGGGCGCCCTCGATCAGGTCGTGGCTCAGCACCGTGTTTTCGGGGATGCGGCCCCTGAGCGCCGTCTCCATCGCGTCGATGTGGTAGAGGCCCTTGCCGGTGAAGGTGCCTTCCCCGAACAGGTCCTGATAGACGTCCGAGACGGCGAAGACGTAGGGGTCGAAGCCGCGATTGGCCGAGAAGACGCGCTGGAAGAACGAGGCCTCGTCGCCGGTGGTCAGCGACGGCGTGACGCGCGGCTGCAGGATGCCGTGGCCGGCGGTGATCCGGCCGGCCTTCGCGTCGATCGCCGGCCGGTTGAGCGGATGGGCGAGCTTGCCGACGAGCTTCGCCGCCGCGTCGCGCATGGTGCGGGTGTCGGCGTCGAGGGTGAGCACATACTGCACGTCCTGCGGCAGCGGGTCGGCCGGCGCCAGGAAGGTGGTGTCGCGGTCGCCGCGCAAGAGCGCGTTCAACTCGTGCAGCTTGCCGCGCTTGCGCTCCCAGCCCATCCAGCAGCCTTCCGCCTCGTTGTAGAGCCGGCGGCGGTGGAGCAGGAAGAAGCGGGCGTGGCCTTCCCCGTGGCCTTCCCTGGGATAGCGCGCGTTGAGCGCGGCGATGCCGGCGCGCGCATGGGCGAGAAGCTCGCGGTCGGCGCGGCTTTCCTCCGTGTCGCTGTCGGGCCAGTCGGACAGGATGGCGAAATGCAGCTCGCCCGTCATGTTGGCGAGGTAGTGGACCTCGAGGTTGCGCACCGCCTCCTCGACGTCGTCGCGGCTGCCGATCATGGTCGGCACCACGACGAAGGTGCGCGCATCCGCCGGCACGCCGTCGCGGAACTCGTAGCCGATCAGGCGCGTCGGCTTCACCAGCGCCGAGACCATGGCGTTGTAGAGCCCGACGGCGGCCTCGACGGCCGGGGCGAGGAACAGGACCACCAGCCACGCCACCGCATCGGGGGCGAGGCCGGTCGAGGCGAGCGCCAGGCCGGCGGCCGCCGTCAGCAGGCCGGCCATCAGCACGACGGGCACGACGACGCCGAGCCAGCCGCTGCGGCGCACGGCGCGGTGGACGCGCTCGCCGAAGGTCGGCGCGTAACCGATGGCGCGCTCCAGCTCGCGCCGGCCGGAACCGACGAGCAGGCGGCCGACGTCGGCGCGCTCGCCGGCGGGCCTTTCGGCGGTCGCTTCCGCCAGCTCCACCGCCTTCAGCGCGACCTCGTGCTCCTGCCTGCCGGAGCGCTTGGCCAGCTCCTCGATGGCGCGGCGATAGGCGTCGCGCGAGGGGAAGTCGAGCGCGGCGAAGTCGGTGCGCTCGCGCATCAGCCGGTCGATGCCGCTCACCTCCTCGAACCACACCGTCCAGTCGATGTCGTCGATGAGGCGAAGGCCCTTGATGATGTTGCTGGTGGTGACGTTGCCGGCCGACAGGTTGGCGTGCTCGTAGAGCGTGATCTCCTCGGCGTCGGTGCCGGCGGCCTCCAGCGCCGCCTCCAGCCAGGCGAGCGCGGCGTGCGAGGTCTGCGATCCGTCGCGCAGGCGGTGCAGCAGCTGGGTGGCGAAGGTGCGGTCGCGGGCGTGGCCGGCATGCTCGGCCAGCACCTGCGCCTGCGTGCCGGCGGGCGCGGCGGCGAGCCGGTCGGCGATCTCGTTGGCGGCGAGCCGCATGTCGCGGGCGCGCGCCACGCGCAGCGCGAGCCGGCGCAGGTTCTCCACCAGCACGAAGCGCAGGATCGACGGCAGCGCCCACAGCTCGCCGATGCGCAGCGGCTGCTCCTGCTGGAAGCCCTCGACGATGGCGTGGAAGCCCTCCTGCGAGACGGCGCTGTCGGTGTGGGCGACATAGGCCCAGGCGATCGCCAGCGCGCGCGGGATGTCGCGCCCCGGCATCAGCGGAAGCTGGCGGTAGAAGCGCGGCGGCAGGTCGCGGCGGATGCCCACGATCGCCTCTTCCACGACATGGGAGTTGTCGAGCAGCCAGTTGGCGGCCGGCGTCACGCTTTCGCCGGCCTGCTGGGCGCTGTCGAGCGTCTGCACGACGGCGCGGATGTGGGCCGCGTTCTCCCTGGTGCGCTCGCGCGGGTCGAAGGGCTGCAACCCGTCGAGGAGAGGCATGCCGGTGCCGCGCGCCAGGCTGGCGCCGATCTGGCGCAGGTCGCCGTGGAGCGCGAAGACGGAGCGGATGGGAACCTCGCTGTCGCGAGGCGCTGCTGCGGGATCAGGCCGAAACTTCGGACCGATGTCGACGTTCATTCTGGTCTAGTCTCTGTGGCAGGCCAACGGGACGGGTGGCGCGACCCCCGGGACAGGCGAGGGGCTGCGCGCGAGCGCAATACTGCTAAACCGATTAGGCGGCCATCGGTTCCCGCGTTCGGGCGTTTCGCGGCGGACAATTTTTGTTGCGGTGCGAAATGTGGCTCGCGCCTGCGGTGCGCGGCCGCGCGCCGCGTCGCACGAAGCGCGGCTGTGCGCGACCGCACACCGGGTGTGCATGAAAAGGAGTCGATATTGGCGGCGCGATTTGATCTGCTGTCCTTCCGTCACCACAGTGCGATCGACAGGGAGGAGATCATGAAGCGCTTTGGCATTCTCGCGGCCCTTTTGGCCTCGACGTCCTTTGCCTCGGCCCAGCAGCTCAGCGACGGGATCGTGCGCATCGGCGTCCTCAACGACCAGACCGGCACCTATGCCGATTTCGGCGGCCTCACCTCGGCCGAGGCCGCGCGCATGGCGGTCGAGGATTTCGACGCCGAGGCCAAGGGCATCAAGGTGGAGATCATTTCCGCCGACCACCAGAACAAGGCCGATGTCGCCTCGGCGCTGGCGCGGCGCTGGTTCGACGTCGACGGCGTCGACGCCATCGCCGACCTGACCAACTCGGCCGTGGCCATCGCGGTCAACACCATCGGCAAGGAGATGGGCAAGGTCACGCTGATGACCGGCCCCGCCACCACCCGCCTGACCAACGAGGATTGCTCGCCCACCGGCTTCCACTGGGTGTTCGACACCTATTCGCAGTCGGTCGGCACCGCCAAGTCGGTTCTCGATCAGGGCAAGGATTCGTGGTTCCTGCTCACCGCCGACTACGCCTTCGGCCACCAGATGGCGGCGGAGATCACCCGCGTGGTCGAGGCCGGCGGCGGCACCATCGCCGGCAGCGTCAACCATCCGCTGGGCAGCCCCGACTTCTCCTCGTTCCTGCTTCAGGCGCAGGCCTCGGGCGCGCAGATCGTCGGCCTCGCCAATGCCGGCACCGACACGATCAACGCCATCAAGCAGGCGGGCGAGTTCGGCATCGCCCAGGGCGGGCAGAACCTCGCCGGCCTGGTCATCGTCATCTCGGACGTGCATGCGCTAGGGCTGGAGACGGCGCAGGGCCTGCTCGCCACCACCGCCTTCTACTGGGACCGCGACGACGCCAGCCGCGAATGGTCGAAGCGCTTCGAGGAGCGCACCGGCCGCATGCCGGGCATGGTGCAGGCCGGCACCTATTCGTCGGTGCTGCACTATCTGCGCGCCATCGAGGCGGCCGGCACCGACGACGGCCCGGCCGTCGCCGCGAAGATGAAGGAGATGCCGGTCGACGACTTCTTCGCGCCCGGCGGCACCGTGCGCGCCGACGGAAGGCTGATCAAGGAGATGTACCTCGTCGAGGTCAAGACGCCGGCCGAATCGACCGGCGCGTGGGACTACTACAAGGTGCTGCGCACGATCCCGCCGCAGGACGCGGCCCAGCCGCTCGAGCAGAGCGCCTGTCCGTTCGTCAAGGGCAACTGAGCGGGAGGCGTCGCCGCCCGCCGCCATCCGTCCCGGCCGCACGCCGGGACGGGTGGGGTTGCAGGGGGGCCGGTGCCGTATTCCGGTGCCGTATTTATACGACCTTGTGTTGGCGGGCATGGTTGTGCAACTTTCCTGCCCGGGGATGAAAACAAGCGGCCGGGAACGGCCTGAGCGCTTCCCGGGAGGAGGCCTCATCGCAAGAAATCCGCGTCCGTGCGACGCGGCCGATGGGTATGAGGAACGCATGAGCGACGGGGTCATATTGGCCGCACAGGACCTTACGAAGGAGTTCAAGGGTTTCTTTGCGGTCGAGGGAGTCGATCTGAATGTCCGGCGCGGGCAGATCCACGCGCTGATCGGCCCGAACGGGGCCGGCAAGACGACGTGCTTCAACCTTCTGACGAAGTTCCTTGCGCCGACGCGGGGGAAGATCACCTACAAGGGCGAGGACATCACGGCGCTGTCGCCGGCCGACATCGCGCGGCTGGGCCTGGTGCGCTCGTTCCAGATCTCGGCGGTGTTCCCGCACCTGACGGCGCTGGAGAATGTGAGGATCGCGCTGCAGCGGCGGCGCGGCGACTCGTTCGACTTCTGGCGCTCGCAGAAGGTTTTGTCTTCCTTCGACGAGGAGGCGCGGTCGCTGCTTGCCGATGTCGGGCTGTCGGAGTTCGAGGCGACCAATGCCGGCGACCTGCCCTACGGCCGCAAGCGGGCGCTGGAGATCGCCACCACGCTGGCGCTGGACCCGGAGATGCTGCTGCTCGACGAGCCGATGGCGGGCATGGGCCACGAGGACGTCGAGCGCATCTCGGCGCTGATCAGGCGCATCTCGGCCAACCGCACCATCCTGATGGTGGAGCACAACCTGTCGGTCGTGGCGTCGCTGTCGGACACGATCACGGTGCTGGCGCGGGGCAAGGTGCTGGCGGAGGGCGACTACGCCACGGTATCGAAGGATCCTCGCGTGATCGAGGCCTATATCGGAGCGGGACATGGCTAAGGCGGCAGTTGCAAGGAATGTCGACGCGGCCGCTCCGGCGCCGCTGCTTGCCGTGAAGGACCTCGAGGCCTGGTACGGCGAAAGCCACGTGCTGCACGGGGTGTCGTTCGACGTGAATCCGGGCGAGGTGGTGACGCTGCTCGGGCGCAACGGCGCGGGCAAGACCACGACCCTGAAGGCGATCATGGGCATCCTGCCCAAGCGCAAGGGCTCGGTGACGTTCGAGGGCAGGGAACTGATGCACGCGCCGGCGCGCTTCGTGGCCCGCGCCGGCATCGCGTTCTGCCCGGAGGAGCGGGGCATCTTCTCGTCGCTGAACGTCGAGGAGAACCTGATGCTGCCGCCGCAGGTCAAGCCGGGCGGCATGAGCGTGGAGCAGATCTTCGATCTGTTCCCGAACCTGAAGGAGCGGCTTGCCAGCCAGGGCACCAAGCTTTCGGGCGGCGAGCAGCAGATGCTGGCGATCGGGCGCATCCTGAGGACGGGCGCCAAGATGCTTTTGCTCGACGAGCCGACGGAGGGCCTTGCGCCGGTGATCATCCAGCAGATCGGGCGCACCATCGCGCGGCTGAAGCAGGAGGGCTTCACCATCGTGCTCGTGGAGCAGAACTTCCGCTTCGCCTCGACGGTGGCCGACCGCCACTACGTCGTCGAGCAGGGCAAGGTCATCGACATGATCCCCAACGCCGAGCTCGACGCCAACATCGACAAACTGCACGCCTATCTCGGCGTGTAGGCAAGGAAAGGCCGGCTTCGACCGCGCCGACAACGGAGGAGAAGAATATGACCAAGACAGGATTTCTGCTGGCGTCGCTCGCCGCGTCGCTGATGGCGACGAGCGCACTGGCGCAGGACATCACCGTCAAGATCGGCGTGCTCAACGACCGTTCGGGCATCTATGCCGACCTGTCGGGCGAAGGCTCGGTGATCGCCGCGCGCATGGCGGCCGAGGATTTCGGCGCGGCCGAGAAGGGCATCAAGGTCGAGATCGTCTCGGCCGACCACCAGAACAAGCCCGACGTCGCCTCCACCATCGCCCGCCAGTGGCTCGACCAGGACGGCGTCAACGCCATCGTCGACGTGCCGACCTCCTCGGCCGCGCTTGCGGTCAACGAGATCATCAAGGACGCCAACGCCCTGTTCATCAACTCCGGCGCGGCCTCGTCCGACCTGACCGGCCCGGCCTGCTCCCCGCACACCGTCCACTGGACCTACGACACCTGGGCCCTCGCCAACGGCACCGGCTCGGCCATGGTGCAGCAGGGCGGCGATTCCTGGTTCTTCCTGACCGCCGACTATGCCTTCGGCCATGCGCTGGAGCGCGACACGGCGGCCGTGGTCGAGGCCGCGGGCGGCAAGGTCGTCGGCACCGTGCGCCATCCCTTCCCCGGAACGGACTTCTCCTCCTTCCTGCTGCAGGCGCAGGCCTCCGGCGCCAAGGTGATCGGCCTGGCCAATGCCGGCGGCGACACCATCAACTCGATCAAGCAGGCGGCCGAGTTCGGCATCACCCAGGCCGGCCAGGCGCTCGCGGGCCTGCTGATCTTCATCACCGACGTGCATGCGCTCGGCCTGCAGACCGCGCAGGGCCTGGTGCTGACCGAGAGCTTCTACTGGGACCTGAATGACGGCACCCGCGAATGGTCGGCCCGCTTCGAGGCCGCCGACGGCGACAAGCCGACCATGGTGCAGGCCGGCGTCTATGCCGGCGTGCTGCACTATCTGAAGGCCGTCGAGGCCGCCGGCACCAACGAGGCCGACGCCGTCATCGCCAAGATGAAGGAGATGCCGACCGACGACCCGCTGTTCGGCAAGGGCGAGATCCGCGCCGACGGCCGCAAGGTACACGACATGTACCTGTTCCGCGTCAAGTCGCCCGAGCAGTCGAGCGGCGCCTGGGACTATTACGAGACGCTGGCGACCATCCCCGCCGACAAGGCGTTCCGCCCGATGGCCGACGGCAACTGCCCGCTGGTCAAGTAACGCGGATCCGACACGCGGCGCGCGCCCGCCTTGCCGGGCGCGCGCCCGCCTTATGACAAAGCTCGCCGGGGCAATCGGATGTTTGAACTCTTGGGAATCCCGCCGCAGGCGTTGTTCGGCCAGCTGCTGCTCGGCCTGATCAACGGGTCGTTCTACGCGATCCTGTCGCTCGGCCTTGCGGTGATCTTCGGGCTGCTGAACATCATCAACTTCGCCCATGGCGCCCAGTACATGCTGGGCGCGTTCGTGGCCTGGATGCTTCTGAACTATCTCGGCATCGGCTACTGGTGGGCGCTCTTGATCGTGCCGATCGTGGTCGGCGCGTTCGGCATCGTGCTCGAGCGGCTGATGATCGCGCGGCTCTACCACCTCGACCACCTCTACGGCCTCTTGCTCACCTTCGGGCTTGCGCTGATCATCCAGGGGTTGCTGAGGAACCAGTACGGCATCTCGGGCCTGCCCTACTCGATCCCGCCGCAGCTCGCCGGCGGCCAGAACCTCGGCTTCATGTTCCTGCCCAACTACCGCGGCTGGGTGGTGGTGGCCTCGCTTGCCGTGTGCGTCGCCACCTGGTTCGTGATCGAGAAGACCAGGCTCGGCGCCTATCTGCGCGCCGCCACCGAGAACCCGACGCTGGTCGGCGCCTTCGGCATCAACGTGCCGCGCATGATCACGCTGACCTACGGCTTCGGCGTGGCGCTGGCGGCGTTCGCGGGCGTGCTGGCCGCGCCCGTCTACTCGGTCAACCCGAACATGGGCGCGGACCTGATCATCGTCGTCTTCGCGGTGGTGGTGATCGGCGGCATGGGCTCGATCCTGGGTTCGATCGTCACCGGCTTCGGGCTCGGCCTGGTCGAGGGCCTGACCAAGGTGTTCTACCCGGAAGCCTCGTCCGTCGTCATCTTCGTCATCATGGCCATCGTGCTTCTGGTCAAGCCGGCCGGCCTGTTCGGGAGGGCCGCGTGATGTCCGCCGCCAACCACACCGCCGCCAGCCACGCCGCCCCGGCCCCGGTCGCGGCCGGGCGCGCCTCGGCCACCGGCATGCCGCGCCACCATGCGGCGATCTTCCTCGCCCTGCTGGCCGCCGGGCTGGCGGCGCCCTTCTTCCTCTATCCCGTGTTCCTGATGAAGGTGATGTGCTTCGCGCTGTTCGCCTGCGCCTTCAACCTTCTCCTGGGCTATACGGGGCTCTTGTCGTTCGGCCATGCGGCGTATTTCGGCTCGGCGAGCTACATCAGCGCCCATGCCGCCAAGGTGTGGGGCCTGCCGCCGGAGCTGGCCATCCTGTCGGGCGTGGCCGCCGCCACGGTGCTCGGGCTCGTCATCGGCGCGCTGGCCATCCGCCGCCAGGGCATCTACTTCGCCATGGTGACGCTGGCCTTTGCGCAGATGGTGTTCTTCTTCTCGCTGCAGGCCCCCTTCACCGGCGGCGAGGACGGCATCCAGGCGGTGCCGCGCGGCATGCTGTTCGGCTTCATCAACCTGCGCTCGGACTTCACGCTCTACTTCGTGGTGCTGGCGATCGCGCTCGGCGGCATGCTGGCCATCTACCGCATCATCCACTCGCCGTTCGGCCAGGTGCTGAAGGCGATCCGCGAGAACGAGGCGCGCGCCACCTCGCTGGGCTACCGCGTCAACCGCTACAAGCTCGCCACCTTCGTGCTGTCGGCGGCGTTCGCCGGGCTTGCCGGCGGCACCAAGGCGATCGTGTTCCAGCTCGCCTCGCTGACCGACGTGCACTGGTCGATGTCGGGCGAGGTCGTGCTCATGACGCTGATCGGAGGCATGGGAACCGTGTTCGGACCCATCGTCGGCGCCGCCGTCATCGTCACCATGCAGAACTACCTCGCCACCTTCGGCGCATGGGTCACCATCATCCAGGGCGTCATCTTCGTCGTCTGCGTCCTCCTCTTCCGCGAAGGCATCATCGGCGTCTTCCAGAAGTGGATAAAAAAGCCGCTCTAGGAAGCGTCCGGGCAGACCGCCCGGCCGCATCGTGCCGGGCGGAACCAGGTGGAGGCGGTTGGCGATTGTCTCGCCGGCCGCTTGCCGTTATGAGACGCGCCAGAACGTTTCCCCGCCGCCCCGAGGAGCCTCCGAGGACCCCATGACCGCCGACCAGCTTGCCACCGCCGCAGAGCAGGCGCGCCTGCTCTCGGCCGCCCTGCCTTACATGCAGCGCTACGAGAACCGCACCGTGGTCGTGAAATATGGCGGCCACGCCATGGGCGACACCGAGCTCGGCAAGGCCTTCGCCCGCGACATCGCGCTGCTCAAGCAGTCGGGCGTCAACCCCATCGTGGTGCATGGCGGCGGGCCGCAGATCGGCGCCATGCTGACCAAGATGGGCATCGAGTCGAAGTTCGAGGGCGGCCTGCGCGTCACCGACCGCCGCACGGTCGAGATCGTCGAGATGGTGCTGGCCGGCTCGATCAACAAGGAGATCGTCGCCCTCATCAACGCCGAGGGCGAATGGGCGATCGGCCTGTGCGGCAAGGACGGCAACATGGTGTTCGCGCAGAAGGCGCGCAAGACCATGCGCGATCCCGAGAGCAACATCGAGAAGGTGCTCGATCTCGGCTTCGTCGGCGAGCCGGTCGAGGTCGACCGCACGCTGCTCGACCTTCTGGCCCGCTCCGAGATGATCCCGGTGATCGCGCCGGTGGCGCCCGGCCGCGACGGCCACACCTACAACATCAACGCCGACACCTTCGCCGGCGCCATCGCCGGCGCGCTCAACGCCACGCGGCTCCTTTTCCTGACCGACGTGCCCGGCGTGCTCGACAAGGACAGGAACCTGATCGACGAGCTGACGGTGGCCGAGGCGCGGGCGCTGATCGCCGACGACACCATCTCCGGCGGCATGATCCCCAAGGTCGAGACCTGCATCGAGGCGATCGAGCGCGGGGTGGAAGGCGTCGTCATCCTCAACGGCAAGACGCCGCACGCCGTGCTGCTCGAGCTGTTCACCGAGCATGGCGCGGGCACGCTGATCGTGCCCTGAGGCCGGGCCGCCCGCCCGCCCCCGGGCGCGTCACGGACCGGCGCGCGCGCTTCGGGTCCTTGCCCTAACCGGCCAGCACCAGGACGACGATGCCGGCGACGATCAGGATGCAGCCGGCGGTCTCGATGCGGTTGATCCTTTCGCGGAAGACGAACACCGACGCGGCGAAGGTGAACAGCATCTCGACCTGCCCCAGCGCCTTGACCATAGCCGCCTGCTGCAGCGTCATGGCCATGAACCAGCCGAAGGAGGCGCTGGCGCCGGCGAAGCCGGTGAACAGCGACGGCTTCCAGGACCGCGCGATGCGCGCGAACTCGGCCCGGTCCTTCCACGCCATCCACGCCGACATGGCAAGCGTCTGCAGCGCCAGCGCCCACACGAGCGTGACGGCCGCCTGCATCATGAAGTTCGGCCCTCCGAGCGCCAGCGACGCGGCGCGATAGGCGACCGCGGCCACGCCGAACAGCGCGCCCGAGGCAAGCCCGGTCAGCGCGTTGCGGGCGAACACCGAGGCGATCATGTTGCGCCAGCTCATGTGCATGTGCGCGACCGAGATCAGCATCACGCCCAGCACGCTGATGGCGATGGCGGCGAGGCTGCCGGGGCCGGTCCTCTCGCCGAGGAAGACCAGCGCGAACAGCGCCGCCTGCGCCGGCTCGGTGCGCGAGTAGGCGGTGCCGACCGCGAAGTTGCGGTGCGAGAAGAGGTGGACGAGCAGGAAGGTTCCGCCGATCTGCCCGAAGGCGCCGACGGCGACCCACAGCAGGAAGCGTCCGTCGGGCGCGGGAACCGCGTGGCCGCCGAAGGCCGCCAGCGCCCACAGGAAGAGGAGCGCGAAAGGCAGGCCGAAACCGAAGCGCACGAAGGTGGCGCCGGTGGTGCCCATCACGGATTTGAGGTGCTTCTGGGTCGCCGAGCGCAGGTTCTGCAGGAAGGCGGCGGCGAGCGTGATGGGGATCCACAATTCCATGGCGTCACAAAAGAAAGAACCCGGCGGTTGCCCGCCGGGTTCCTTTTACCCAATCCGCGAGGGATTAGAAGTTGCGCTGGAAGCGCAGACGGAACGACGTGGTGTCGGCCGTGCGGGTGTAGGTGTGGCCCGCAGCGTTGGCCTCCGAGAACTTCGCCTTGTTGTAGACGACGTCCGCGCCGATCAGGAAGTTCTGGACCGGCTGCCAGTTCAGGCCGACCTGGGCAGCCCAGGCGTGACCGTCGGAGAAGTAGTTGCCGGCAGCCGGGACGCCGACGAGCGGGCCGGCAACGCCGTGGAGCGCGGCCGCCGTGTGGACGGTGGCGCCGTTGGCAACGAGGTCGTCACGATACTCGAGGCCGACCGCGAGGCCGAGCTTCGGGTTGATCTGGTACAGCGCGGTACCCTGCACGGCCCAGCGAGCGGCGCGACCGTAAGCAACGTCGGCGTTGCTCTGGTAGTAGCCGTCGAGGCGGACGGTGAGCGGCGAGAACGTCGCCTGCACGCCACCACGGATGCCGACGCCGTCGGCGCTCTCGTCATAGCCGGCGGCCAGCCAGACGCCGCCCCAGGCCTGCTGGTAGGCGATCTTGCCGACCACGTCCGGGGTGTAGTTGTTCACGGCCGCGTCGTGCTCGATGGCGATCGCACCCCAGAAGCCGTTGCCGCCGGAGAACTGGTAGCCGATCTGGTGACGCTGCTCGTAGTGGTAGTTGAACGTATCGGCGTAGGTGAAGCCACCGTAGTTGCCGAGGCCTGAACCGCCGAAGTTGCTCGACGAGGAGAACAGCGAGTCGGCGTAACCCATGTAGAGGCCGCCGAGCTGGATCAGCGCGCGGTTGATGGCGACGCCGACGTCACCCAGCGGGTGGGAGCGGTCGGTGCCCGCACCGGCCGGGGTCTCGAGCTGGACCCAGCCGCGCAGCGTGCCGTACTCGGTCTCCGAACGCGCGTCGAGGTTGATCTGCGCGGCGGTCGTCTGGTGGATGCCGCGCTCGCGGGTGCGGGTGCGGGTCTCGACGATCGCAGCGCCGGCAACGCCGCGCTCAACGGTCGTGCCGCTGGCGACGGTGTCGAGCTGATGACGGACCCAGCCGCTGATGCGCAGGCAGGTCTCGGTGCCCGGGATGTAGAAATAGCCGGCGCCGTAGACGTCGCAGACGCGGACGTATTCGACGGGCTCCGGCTCGGCGATGACGATCGCGTCGGCCGCCTGGGCGCCGGTCGCGGCGAGGGCCACGGTGGCGGAGCCGAGGATAAGGCTCTTGATGTTCATTTCTGACCTCCAGTCAAAGTTAAAAGCGGGTCTGGGTATTTTTTGCTGAAGGACAGCGTTCCCTGCCCCATCCCCAATGCTCGAAAAAGATGCGCGAGGCGCCCCTTCTCCGAAGCCGACAATACGCAGCGGCGCTCGCCGTTCAACCGCAATCCCGGCGCTGGCGCCCTTGTGCGCGTGCTATCGGACAGGTCTGTTGCACAAATGACACGATTTCCACCCGCCCGGAAAGGAACCGTTTACCATCGTGGCAGGGACGGCGCCGCGGACGGAGGAATCACCCCCGTGCTTCCCGTGTCGCGGCTGCCTTCCGCCGCGGAATCGGCGCCGCGCGGCGAGGAAGACTGTAGATGCCCCGGCAGGGAAACAGAATCGCGGGGACATCGATGAATACGACATGCGTTCCACCACCATCGCCAGACCGGATGCGAAGCCCCATGGCAAGCCGGAACAACGACGGCACCGGGCCGCTGGATGGAGCAGGGCGGACGCTTCTCGGTCTCTACGAGGCGCACCACAACGTCCTTTGGGAGGAGAGCTTCCACAAATACTGCGTCGGGTCCTTCATCAGGGAGCTCGATCGATTCCTCGGCGGCGAGAAGCTGGACGATTTCCCGCAGGACAGGCTGGACTATCTCGTGGGCTGCCTGCGCGGCAGGGGCAACAGCAACGCCACGATAAACCGCAAGCTGGCGGCGCTCAGCAAGCTGCTCAAGAAGGCCCATCGCATGGGCGAGTTGCGAAGCCTGCCGGAATTCACCCGCCTGAAGGAGCGCGCGGGACGAATCAGGTTCCTCGAACGGGAGGAGGAGGACGCGCTGTTCGCGGCCATCCGGGCGCGGTCGGACGACTATTACCGCCTCGCCGTCTTTCTGGTCGACACCGGCGCGCGCCTGGGCGAGGCCATCGGCCTGCGCTGGAACGACATCGGCGCGGCCCAGGCCACGTTCTGGATCACCAAGTCGGGCAAGAGCCGGACCATTCCGCTGACGAGACGGGCAAGCGAGGCGCTGCGGGCGTCGAAGCCCGCCCGCGCCGGACCGTTCCTTCATGTAAGGCAGCATCGGTTCCGCGCGGTGTGGCATGCCGCCAAGGGGGATTGCGGCCTCGGCGGCGACGCCGACGTGGTGCCGCACATCCTCAGGCACACCTGCGCCTCGCGGCTGGTGCGCGGCGGCATCGATCTGCGCCGCGTGCAGATGTGGCTGGGCCACCAGACGCTCCAGATGACCATGCGCTACGCCCATCTGGCGACGCGCGACCTCGACGCCTGCCTGCCGGTGCTGGAGCGACGGCCGGAGAAGAAGGCGGCCGCGGCCTGAGACGGCCGTTCCTGACCTCCGGTTTTGACTGGAGGTCAGAATATGAACATCAAGAGCCTTATCCTCGGCTCCGCCACCGTGGCCCTCGCCGCGACCGGCGCCCAGGCGGCCGACGCGATCGTCATCGCCGAGCCGGAGCCCGTCGAATACGTCCGCGTCTGCGACGTCTACGGCGCCGGCTTCTTCTACATCCCGGGCACCGAGACCTGCCTGCGCATCGGCGCCGAGATCCGTCATCAGGTCGGCACCGCCGACAGCGATGCCGGTGGCGCCGCGTCGAACTTCTACGGCTTTGTCGAGGACACCTGGAACAGCCACAGCCGCATCCGTCTGTTCGTCGACGCCCGTTCGGAGACCGAATACGGCCAGCTGCGCGGCTATGCCCGTATCGACAGCGCTCGCACGAGCGGCCTTTCCGGCATCACCGCGACCGGCCTTGCCGCTGCTGATGGCACCTACCTGAACCATGCCTGGCTGTCGCTCGGCGGCTTCCGCGCCGGTTGGACGGATTCCGCGTGGGTGTCGGTGCCGCAGGGTGGCGTCGCCGCTGGCGGTTCGCACTCGGATACGGGTCTCGACTACGCGTATCAGCAGGCTCACCTGATCCAGTACAACTTCTCGGGCTCGAACGGCTTCTTCGGCACGATCTCGCTCGAAGACGACAACGACGGCAACTACGCCGCGCCGTATTTCGCTGACCGCAACTACATCCCGAACGTCGTCGGCGTTGTCGGCGTCAACCAGGGTTGGGGTGGTGCATGGTTGAAGGTCGGCTTCGACGAGAATCGCCTGGCGATCAATCCGCTCACGCTGCTTCCGGTCGATGACAGCGGCTTCGGCGTCCAGGCTGGCCTGCACTACAACATCCCCGGCGCGCCCGGCTCGTCGTTCCGCCTCCTCGGCTTCTATGCCGACAGCGACAACCAGTATGCGGTTGGCAGGAACGCCCGTCTCGGCACCGGCGCCGAGTGGTCGGTCATCGCTTCGTACTTCCACCGCTTCAACGCCCAGTTCGGCGCGTCGCTGGCGGTGCAGTACTTCAACGATCTCTATCTCCCCGGCACGGATGTTAGCACGAATGTTGACGCCTGGGCGCTCGAACTGCACGGTCTCTGGACCCCGGTCGAGAACTTCGCGGTCCGCACCGAGATCGTCTATCGCGACATCGATACGCCGGCCGGCGTCGACGGCAGCAGCGTGTCGGGCTTCGTCCGCTTCTCGCGCTTCTTCTGATCCCTCGCGGATCGGATGAAAGGAACCCGGCGGGCGACCGCCGGGTTCTTTCTTTATGTAGCATGGTGCAGCCCCGGCACGGCGGCGGGAGCGCGATGGCGGGAAAGATTGTCGCGGACGCGAAGCCTGCTTGATCTCCAACAAAGTGGAGTTCTATATGCAAGTTTATATGGAGCAGGCCCGGACGGTCGGGACGGGCCGGCCGACCTTCCGGAGCTTGCCATGTCGAGACCTTCATCGCCGGATCGCACGATCCTCTCCCGCCGCGCCGCGCTCGCCGCGGCCGGCGCCACCGCCGCCCTTTTCGCGCTGCCGGCATCCGTGCGACGGGCGGCGGCGAAACTGCCGTCGCTGACGCTCTACGGCCCGCCGGCCGGCCCCAGCGTGACGCTTGCCCATGCCGTCGCCTCCGGCGCCTTCTCCGGGATTGCCGGGACGGCCGAGTTCAAGGTCTGGCGCAACCCCGACGAGATGCGCGCGGGGCTGACCTCCGGCACCATGCAGGCGCTGATCCTGCCGGTGCAGGTCGCCGCCAACCTCTACAATCGCGGCATGGGCGTGCGGCTGCTCAACGTCATGACGACGGGGCTGCTCTACATCATCGCCGCCGATCCCGGCCTGTCGAGCATCCCGGCGCTGAAGGGCAGATCGCTCGCCGTCCCGTTCCGCAACGACATGCCCGACCTCGTGCTCGCCCGCCTGCTCGCCCATCACGGCATGGTGCCGGGCACCGACATTAGCCTCGAAAGCGCCGGCTCGCCCATCGAGGCGATCCAGCTCCTGATGGCCGGCCGCGTCGATGCGGTCCTTTCGACCGAGCCGGCGGTGTCGGCCGCGATCCTGCGCGGGGCCGCCGCCGGCAAGACCGTGCAGCGCGTCATCGACGTGCAGCAGGCGTGGGCGCAGGCGACCGGCGGCTCGGCCGTGCTGCCGCAGGCGGGCATGGCGCTGACGGTTCCGTTCATGGACGCCAATCCCGGCATCGCCGACGCCTTGCAGGAGATTGTCGAGAAGGCGACCGAATCGGTCAACGCCGATCCGGCCCGCGCCGCCGCCGACGCCACGGAGGCGCTGGAGATGCCGGCCCCGATCCTCGCCGCCTCGCTCGCCACCTCCAACCTCGTCGCCCGGCGCGCGCGCGCGGCGCGGCCCGACATCGAGGCGATGCTGTCGACGCTGTCGCAGGCCGATGCCGGCATCGTCGGCGGCAAGCTGCCCGACGACGGCTTCTATCTCTAGGCGCCGGCGATGATCGCCGCGGCGTGGACGGGCAGGCTGGGGCGCACCGGGCGTTTCCTGTGGTCGGCGTGGTCGGGCCTCGCCGCGCTGTCGCTGCTCGCCGCCCTGTGGCAGTTCGGCCATGAGGTCTATGGCGACTTCATCCTGCCGGCGCCGCTCGCCACGGTCCGGGCCATGGGCCTGATCCTGTCCGATCCGAAATCCTGGGACATCGCGGTGCTGACCAGCCGCCGCGCCGTCGAGGGCTTCGTCGTCTCGGCGCTCGCCGGCGCGCTGGCGGGGCTTGCGGCCGGCTACTCGCCGGCCACCATGCGCGCGGCGCGGCCGCTGGTCACCGTGCTGCTCGGCGTGCCGCCCATCGCCTGGATCGTGCTGGCCATGATCTGGTTCGGCTCCACCGACGGCACCGTCGTCGTCACCATCCTGATCGCCTCGTCGCCGCTGGTCTTCGTCGGCGTCGCCGAGGGCGTGACCACGCGCGACCGCAGCCTCGACGACATGGCGCGCGCCTTCGGCGCCGGCCCGGTGAAGCGGCTGACGACGCTCGGCCTGCGCCATGTCGCGGCCCATCTCTTCCCCGCGCTCGCCATCTCGCTCGGCACCGCCTTCAAGGTCGCGGTGATGGCCGAGCTTCTCGCCAATGTCGGCGGCATCGGCGGCGAGCTCGCCCGCGCCCGCGCCAATCTCGACGTCGCCGGCGCGCTCGCCTGGGTGATGATCGCCGTCGCGGCGCTGATCGCCTTCGAGTACGGCATCGTCCATCCGGTGCGCTCGGAGTTCGAGCGCTGGCGCGCCGCCGCCGTGCCGTGGGGGGTGAAGCGATGAGCGTGCTTCAGCTTCGCGACGTCGGCCATTCCTATTTCGGCCGCACGGTGCTCGACGGCATCGACCTGTCGGTGGCGCGCGGCGAGGTGGTGGCGCTGGTCGGCCCGTCCGGCTGCGGCAAGAGCACGCTCGTCCACATCGCCGCCGGCGTCATGGAGCCGCGGCGCGGCCGGGTCGAGCGCGCCTATGCCCGGCACGGCATGGTGTTCCAGGGGCCGCGCCTCTTGCCCTGGGCGACGGCGCTCGACAACATCGCCTATCCGCTGCGCATTTCCGGCGTGCGGCGCGGCGAGCGCGCGCAAAGGGCGCGCGCGGCGGCCGAGCGCGTCGCCTTCGACCGCGCCGACCTCGGCAAGTTCCCCGTCGAGCTCTCCGGCGGCATGCAGCAGCGCGTGGCCATCGCCCGCGCGCTGGTGGCGGAGCCGGACTTCCTGTTCTTCGACGAGCCGTTCACCGCGCTCGACGCCGCGCTCAAGCGGCGCATGCAGGACCTCGTCATCGACGCCTCGCGCGCCGCCCATTTCGCGGCGCTGTTCGTCACCCACGACCTGATCGAGGCCGCCCGCATCGCCCATCGCATCCTCGTCCTCGACGTCGCGGGCAGGGGGGTGGCGGGCGAGCGGCGGCTGGACGGCGAGCCCGGCGCGCGCGAGGACCGCGCCGTGTTCGAGACCGTGCAGTCCTTCCTGAAGGACGACCCGCTGTTCCGCCACATCCACGACGTCGACGAGCGCAGGGTGGCCTGACCGTGCTGGTTCCTCCGCCCCGCCCGGCCCCGCCGCTCCACGTCGTCCTCGGCGACGAGGGCTTCCGCCTGTTCTTCCCGCTCGCCGCGCTCTATGCCGCGCTGTGGCCGTTCCAGTGGGTGCTGGTGTTCGGCCTCGACCTGCCCTTCGCCCGCGACACCCCGCCCTCGCTCTGGCACGCGCACGAGATGATCTTCGGCGCCTATGGCGCGGCGCTGCTGGGCTTCGTCACCACCGCCGTTCCCGAATGGACCGACACGCCGCGCCTGCGCGGCCGCCGGCTCTACGTGCTGGCCGGCCTGTGGGGCGTCGGCCGGCTGGTCGGCTTCCTCGGCGCGGATGCGTTGGGCGTCGTCGGCGCGCTGGCCGACATCGGCTGGCTGGCGCTGCTCGCCGCCTATGTCGCGTGGACGTCGTGGGCCAGGCGCACCGACCGCCTGCTCGCCTTCCTCTACTGGATCGGTGCGCTGCTTTGCTGCCTCGTGGCCGTGCGCTACGGCTTCCTCGTCGGGGACGTCGCCTTCGCGCAATGGATGCTCCACTGCGCCGGCTTCGTCTTCCTCGGCCTGCTCGGCGTGGCGCTGGCGCGCATCACCGTTCCCGTCACCAACCAGGTGCTCGACCCCAGCGAGGAGACGTCGCCCTTCCGGCCGCATCCCGGCCGCGTCACGCTCGCGCCCGGCCTCGTCGCGGTCATGATCGCCGGCGAGCTTCTCGGCTTCTCGGCCGAAGTCACCGGCTTCCTCGCCATCGCCGCGGGCGCGGCCTTCATGGACCGGGCCGGCGAGGCCTTCGTCGGCCGCGAGGCGTTCCGCACCGAGATCATGGCGCTGGCGGGCTCCGCCGTGCTCGCCGGCGCCGGCTTGATCCTTCTCGGCGCCGCCCGCCTCGGCGCGCCGGTCGCCGGGGTGACGGCGCTGCACGTCGCGCTGATGGGCGGGCTCGGCATGAGCGTGCTGATGGTGCTGTCCATCGCTGGCCTGCTGCATTCCGGCCGCCCGCTCGGCTTCCCGCGCGCCACGCGCATCGCCTTCGCGCTCCTCGTCGTCGCGCTCGCGCTGCGGGTGCTGCCGGAGCTTGGCGCGATCCCCGACCTGCCTGGCCCGCTCCATGCCGGCGCGGCCGTTTTCTGGGCAGCCGCGTTCCTGCTGTGGCTTTCCGACTACTGGCCCTTCGTCAGCTCGCTGGAACGTCCCTGACCGGCGGCCTCGGGCCGCTTTCGGGGCGGTTCGCGCAGCGAAAGAACCCTGAGGCCGCCTTTCGCGAAACATCCGTGCGCAAATGTCGCAAGAAATTAGGTCAGCATTGCTGACTTCTTATTGCGCAAAGGCTGCTCGTGTCTTATGCACAATGCCGTTTTCCACCTCAAACCTCACGGAGCCGTTATGTCAGAAGACAGCCTTCTCGACGATGCGCTCGTCCGGCTGGACGAGGCCGCCGCCCATCTCAGCATCGACCCCGACGTGATCGAGAAGCTGAAATTCGCCCGTGAAACCACCAAGGTGCGCCTGATGATCCGCATGGACGACGGCTCGCGAAAGTCGTTCCTGGCCTGGCGCTGCCGCTACGACGACACGCGCGGCCCGACCAAGGGCGGCATCCGCTTCCATCCCGACGCCACGGCCGACGAGGTCGAGACGCTGGCGTTCTGGATGACGTTCAAGTGCGCGGTGATGAACCTGCCCTATGGCGGCGGCAAGGGCGCGGTGCAGGTCGATCCGCGCCAGCTCTCCAAGGCGGAGATCGAGCGGCTCTCGCGCGCCTACATCCAGGCCTTCGCCCGCATCCTGGGCCCCGACCGCGACATCCCGGCGCCCGACGTCTACACCAACTCGATGATCATGGGCTGGATGGCCGACGAATACGCCCAGATCGTCGGCCAGGCCGAGCCCGCCGTCATCACCGGCAAGCCGATCTCGCTCGGCGGCTCGCTGGGGCGCGGCGACGCCACCGCCCGCGGCGGCTACTACCTCGTGCGGCACCTCTCCGCCGATCTCGGCCTGGGCGAGAACCTGCGCGTCGCCGTTCAGGGCTTCGGCAATGCCGGCCAGCACATCGCCCGCCTGCTCGCCGCCGACGGCCACAAGATCGTGGCGGTTTCCGACTCCGAGGGCGGCGTCTATTCTGAGGCGGGCCTGCATGTCGACATGCTCGTCAACGCCAAGGCGAACGGCCATTCCGTCGTCTCGACGGTCGGCCAGGGCGGCCACGAGGCGCTGAAGGGCGAGGCGCTGGTCGGCGTGGAATGCGACCTGCTCGTGCCCTCGGCGCTGGAGAACATGATCCACGAGAAGAACGCCGGCACGATCAAGGCGCGGCTCATCCTCGAGCTCGCCAACGGCCCGGTCACGCCCGAGGCGGACGCGATCCTGGCCAAGAAGAACGTGATCGTCCTGCCCGACATCCTCGCCAATGCCGGCGGCGTCACCGTGTCCTATTTCGAGTGGGTGCAGAACAAGCAGGGCTTCTACTGGACCGAGCGCGACATCCACGACCGCCTGCGCGAGATCATGGAGCGCGAGGGCCGCGCCATCTGGAACATCGCCAAGGACAAGGGCGTGAGCGTGCGCACGGCCGCCTACGTCCACGCGCTCGACCGGCTGGCCGAGGCCATCGAGGCCCACGGCACGCAGAGCTTCTTCACGAGCTGAAGGCCGGCCGTTCGCGAACGGCACGCCGGTTGAAAAAGCCGACACCCCCCGCCACGGCGCGTGGCGGGGGGTGTTTTCGCGTCAGGAGAAGGTCAGCGCCCCGTCGGTCTCGCCTTCCTTGATGCGGGTCGGCAGGCCGATGCGGTTGAGGATGTCGAGGAAGGGCCGCGGCGGCAGGTCCTCGACATTGGCCATCTTCCTCACGTCCCACTCGCCGGTGGCGATCAGCATGGCCGCCGCCACCGCCGGCACGCCGGCGGTGTAGGAGATGCCCTGCGAACCGACCTCCTCATAGGCCTCCTTGTGGTCGGCGACGTTGTAGATGAAGACCTCGCGCGCCTTGCCGTCCTTCACGCCCCTGACCAGATCGCCGATGCAGGTCTTGCCGGTGTAGTCGGGCGCCAGCGAGCCGGGATCGGGCAGCACGGCCTTGACCACCTTGAGCGGCACCACCTCCAGCCCCTCCGCCGTCTTCACCGGCTTCTCCGAGAGCAGGCCGAGATTCTTCAGCACGGTGAAGACGTTGATGTAGTGGTCGCCGAAGCCCATCCAGAAGCGCACATTGGGCACGCCGAGGATCTGCGACAGCGAATGCACCTCGTCGTGGCCGGTCAGATACGCCTTCTGCCTGCCGACGACCGGCAGGTCCCACTCCCTGCCGACCTCGAACATCGTGTTCGACGTCCACTTGCCCTCCTGCCACGACCACACCTGGCCGGTGAACTCGCGGAAGTTGATCTCGGGGTCGAAATTGGTCGCGAAGTAGCGGCCGTGGCTGCCGGCGTTGATGTCGACGATGTCGATGGAATCGATGCGGTCGAAATATTCGTCATGGGCGAGCCTGGCGTAGGCGTTGACCACGCCGGGGTCGAAGCCCGCGCCGAGGATGGCGGTCACGCCCGCCTTTTCGACCTCCTCGCGCCGCTTCCACTCGTAGTTGGCGTACCACGGCGGCGTCTCGCAGACCTTCATCGGGTCTTCGTGGATGGCGGTGTCGATATAGGCCGCGCCCGTGGCGACGCAGGCCGACAGCACCGACATGTTGAGGAAGGCCGAGCCGACATTGATGACGATCGCAGCGCCCGTCTTTTCGATCAGCGCCGTCGTCGCCGCCACGTCCATCGCATCGAGCGCGTGGGCTTCGAGCCCGCCGTCGACCTTGAGAGCGTTCTTCCCGCGGACGGAGGCCACGATCGCCTCGCATTTGGCAAGCGTTCGCGAGGCGATATGGATGTCGCCGAGCACGTCGTTGTTCTGTGCGCACTTGTGCGCCACGACCTGCGCCACGCCGCCGGCGCCGATGATGAGGACGGTTTTCTTCATGTCGGCACGCAGCCTCCTTTCAGTTGCGGGTTCGGGTGACGAAGCCTCAGGAGAGGCTTCCTTCGTAGTCCGCGAAGGTGAACTCGCGGACCAGCCTGACGGAACCGTCCAGCTCGCGGATCGCGATGGACGGCATTCGCACGCCGTTGAACCAGTTTTTCTTGACCATCGTGTAACCGGCCGCGTCCTGGATGGAGATGCGGTCTCCCACGGCGGGCGGCTGCGGGAAGCGGAAGGTGCCGAACACGTCGCCGGCCAGGCACGACTTGCCGCAGACCATGAACTCGTGCGGCCCCTCGTTGGGCTCGACCCTGGCGCTCTCGCGGTAGATCAGAAGGTCGAGCATGTGCGCCTCGATGGAGGAATCGACGATGGCGAGGTGCCTGCCGTTGTAGAGCGTGTCGAGCACGGTCACCTCCAGCGTCGTGCTCTTCGTGATCGCCGCCTCGCCGGGCTCCAGATAGACCTGCACGCCGAAGCGGTCGGAAAAGCGCTTCAGCCGGTCGCAGAAGGCGTCGAGCGGGTAGCTCTCGCCGGTGAAGTGGATGCCGCCGCCGAGGCTGACCCAGCCGACGCGGGAAAGCAGCGCGCCGAACTTGTCCTCGATCGTGTCCAGCATGCGCGAGAACAGCGGGAAGTCGGCGTTCTCGCAATTGTTGTGGATCATGAAACCGCCGATGCGGTCCAGCACCGGCTCGACGCGCGCCGCGTCCCACTCGCCCAGCCGGCTGAACGGACGGGCGGGATCGGCGAGGTCGAAGGAGGACGACGAGATGCCCGGATTGAGCCTGAGGCCCCGGGCGATGCCGGCGGCGCGGCCGGCGAAGCGCTCGAGCTGGCCCACCGAGTTGAAGATGATCTTGTCGGCATAGGAGATCGCCTCGTCGATCTCGTGATCGGCCCAGGCGACGCTGTAGGCGTGGGTCTCGCCGCCGAACTTCTCGCGCCCGAGCCGCACCTCGTAGAGCGAGGACGAGGTGGTGCCGTCCATGTAGTCGCGCATGAAGTCGAACACCGACCACGTGGCGAAGCATTTCAGCGCCAGCAGCGCCCTGGCGCCCGAGCGTTCGCGCACGCGCGCGACGATCTCCATGTTGCGGGCGAGCTTCGTCTTGTCGATCAGGTAGTAGGGCGTCTGGAGGCTCATGGCGTTGCGGCCTGTGCTGGTGTCGCGGAAAAGGGAAAAGCGAGGCGCCGACGGCGACGGCCGCTGGCGGCGGGGCCGGACCTCGAAGAAAGAGGCGCGGCGGCTAGAAGGGCAGGACCGCCCGCCTTGTGGCGCGCGCGCAGGCCGGCTCGGCGGCCGCGCGCCGCCGCATCAGGCCGATGCGCGCCGGCGCGGGACGGAAAACCCCCCTCATGCGCCGCCGGGGCGCATCGTGCAAAGAGTTCTTCCTTTTGGGGGGCAAGACCGACCGGGCCCATCCCCAATTGGAAGAGGGCGTCGTAGGACATGGCGACCTCTCCAACCAGCAGATGAAGCCTGAAAACAGGCTGGGGGGGCTTATAGCATCCTCATGGCGGATTTCAACCGTCGCGCCGCGCGCCGGCCAGGCCCGCCAGCCGCGCCAGCGCCTCTGCCGCCAGCGTGCGGGTGAGTTCGGCCGCGCCCATCTCGCGGGAAAGGCGCGCCGCCTGCCCGGCCCACAGCGACATGAAGCCGTCGGAGCCGGCCTTCTCGCTTGCCGCGCGCAGCGGCGCGAGCGCGCCGCCGGCGAGCGGAAAGGCGGGCGCGTCGTCGCTGAGCGGCCCGGTCTCGCGCATGACGCGGTTGAGGATGCCGCGCGCCGGCCGGCCGGTGAAGACGTTGGTCAGCGCCGTCTCGCCGGCGCGCCCGCTGCGCAGCGCCGCGCGGTGGAGCGCGGCGATGCGCGCCTCCGGCGTGTAGAGATAGGCGGTGCCGATCTGCACGGCCGCCGCGCCCAGCGCCAGCGCCGCGACGATGCCGCGCGCGTCGGTGATGCCGCCGGCGGCGATGACCGGCACCTTCACCGCGTCGGCCACCTGCGGCACCAGCGCGAAGGTGCCGATCTGGGTCGCCATGTCGTGGGTGAGGAAGTTGCCGCGATGGCCGCCGGCCTCCGCGCCCTGGGCGATGACGGCGTCGCAGCCGTGGTCCTCCAGCCACACCGCCTCCTCGACCGTCGTCGCCGAGGACAGCACCGCCGCCCCGGTGGCCTTGACGCGCTCCAGCAGCGCCGTCTCCGGCAGGCCGAAATGGAAGCTCACGACCTTCGGCCGGAACTCCTCGACCAGCGCGCACAGCGCGTCGTCGAACGGCGTGCGGTTGGAGACGGGCACGTCCATGTCCGGGTCGAGGCCGAGCTCGACATAATAGGGCCTGAGCCGCTCCCGCCAGCGCGCCTCGCGCGCGGCGTCGAAGGCGGGCGGGGTGTGGCAGAAGAAGTTGACGTTGAAGGGCCTGTCCGTCGCCTGCCGCACGATGCCGATCTCGGCCCGGATGCGGCTCTCGTCGATCGTGGCGCAGGGCAGCGAGCCGAGCGCGCCCGCCTCGCAGGCCGCGATCACCATGTCGGAGAAGACGGGGCCCGCCATCGGGGCCTGGATGATCGGATGCTCGATGCCGAGAAGGTCAGGTATCCGCCGGTCGGGCCACATGGGTTCGTTCTCCCTGTTCTGGCGGCCCGGCTCCGGCCGCCCCCCGGGCGGCCGCGCGGGCGCCCTGGGTGTCGGGCGGGCGGTCGCCGCCCGTCCCGGCGCGAAGCGCGCGGATTGTCGCGGCAAGGCGACTCCGGCGCCCGCCGCACCATGGCAATAGGGGAGGCGAAAGCCGGTGTCGAGGCCGAAATGAACGCGCCGCGGCCACGGCGCGACATCCTGGCGGCTTCGTCCGCCATGCTTGACAATCGGGGCTATTTGGCCATGCTGATGCCATGAAACATTCGCGAGCGACTTTTATCTTCTTCATGGGTGCCTCCCCGCGAGGATAGCCCCGGCTCGGATCGTTTGCCCCGGGTCCGGGGCTCAACTCACGAACGCAAGGCAGCCATATGGCGGCATCCGCGCGGACGGTCCTTCGCGGCCGGCGGTGCGCATGTCCGCCCGATCGCCCGTTGCGGCGCCGACGGATGAGGAAAGCCGCTCGCAGGCACAGTCAATCCGGACACAACAGCAAGAGCTTCCCATGAGCAAACCCAGCATCGTCGTGAACAAGACCGATCATGTCCGCCTCGTCCAGCTCGCCAACGGCCTGCTCGACCGCAAGCCCGAGATGGCGGAGGAGCTTCTGTCGGAGCTGGAGCGCGCCCGCGTCGTCGAGAAGGGCGCGGTGCTCGAGGGCACCGTGCAGATGGGCGCCACGGTCGAATACAGGACCGACGACGGCCAGGCCCGCCGCGTCACGCTCGTCTACCCGGCCGACGCCGACATCTCGCAGGGCAAGGTGTCGATCCTCACGCCCATCGGCACCGCCCTGCTGGGGCTGAAGGCCGGCCAGTCGATCGACTGGGTGGCCAATGACGGCCGCTCGCATCGGCTGACGATCGTGTCGGTCGAGGCCCCGGAGGCGCAGGCCGGGCAATGACCGTCCCGGCCTCGCGCCCGCGCTCCCCGGCCGCACGGAACGGCCGCACGGCCGCGCCGCGGCCGGTGCGCGCCGCGCGCCGCCGCTTCCTCGACCATGCCGGCTCGCTGATCGCAGGCTCCTGACCCCTGGCCGGAGCGCGGGCTCCGGGCCAGGGGATGTCCAGACAACCAAGACGGACTGGCGTCGGAACGGCAGCAAGCCGTTCCTGCGGGAGATTTGCCATGGTGACGGAGCCTCGATTCCGGTTGACGACGAAGGATCACGCGATCCTGCAGGCGATGCTCGACCAGCATCGCGGGCCGCACGGCCCCTTCGTGCAGCTTCTCGACCACAAGGTGCGCGCGAGCGCCATCGCGTTCCGCGACGACATCCCGCCTGGCGTCGTCACCCTCGACAGCCGCGTCACCTATCGCGTCGACGGCGTGCTCGCCGGCCCGCACGTGCTGGTGCGGAGCGACGGGCCCGACCTTCCCGACCATGCGCTGTCCATCCACACCATCCGGGGGCTGGCATTGCTCGGCCTGAGCGAGCGCGGCGAGGTCGTCGTCGATCTCGGCGACGGGGTGACGGAGGCGCTGCGCGTCGAGGCGGTGCTGTGGCAGCCGGAGGCCGAGGCGCGCAAGCGCCAGGGCGTGCGCGGCGCGGCAGCCGCTGCCGACGCCGGCACCGTGGTGAGCTTCCGGCCGCGCACGGCGCCGGCGATGCCGGGCCGCCCCGGACCGGAGGACGACGATCCCGGCCCCCGCGCCGCGTAAGCGCCACAGCGCATCATCTTCGGGCAGAGGATCATGAGAGACAGACACTGGACCGCTCTGGTCAGGCCGCAGAGCGTCGACATCCGCGCGCAGGAGCGCGGCGCCACGCTGACGATCGAGCCGCTGGAGCGCGGCTACGGCTTCACCCTGGGCAACGCGCTGCGCCGGGTCATGCTGTCGTCGATCCGCGGCTGGGCCGCGGTCGGGGCGCGCATCAGCGGCGCCGCGCCGCGGCAGGGCCGCATCGAGGGGGTGAGGGAGGGCCTCGACGAGGTGCTCCTCAACCTCAAATCCCTCGCCGTGCGCGCTCCCGGCGACAGGGAGCCCTTCGTGCTCGCCGTCGCCGCCGCGGGCGAGGGGCCGGTCACCGCCGGCGACATCGCCGCGCCCGAGGGCGTCGAGATCGTCGATCCCGGCCATGTGCTGTGCACGCTGGACGGCGCGGCCGCCTTCAGCGTCGAGCTCGCCTTCGCCGCCGGCCGCGGCTACGTGCCGGCCGCCGCGCACGCGCCGGGCGCGGTGCCGCATGGCTTCATGCCGCTCGACAGCCTGTTCTCGCCGGTCAGGCAGGTCTCCTGCCAGGTGGAGCCGACGCGCTTCGGCCATGTGCTCGACTACGACCGGCTCGTCATGCACGTCGAGACCAGCGGCGCGGTCGGTTGCGAGGAGGCGCTGACCTTCGCCGCCCGCGCCCTCCACGACCAGCTTTCCGTGTTCCTCAATTTCGAGGAGGAGCCGCCGCAGCCCGCGCCGCCGCAACGCGATCCGCTCGGCTTCAGCCCGGTGCTGCTGCGTCGGGTGGACGACATGGAGCTTTCCGTGCGCGCCTCCAACTGCATGCGCCACGAGAACATCGTCTATGTCGGCGACCTCGTCACCCGCAGCGAGGCGGCGCTGATGCGCGTGCCCAATTTCGGGCGCAAGTCGCTCAACGAGATCAAGGCGGCGCTGGCCTCGCTCGGCCTCGGCCTCGGCATGGAGGTGCCGGAGTGGCCGCCGGACGACATCGAGATTCTGGCGAGGCGCTACGCCGACCACGACTAGCCGGCCGTCATTCCCCGAAACGGGAATGAAATTCCGATGAAGCGGCGAAGATTGGAATGTTCTGCCTCAACACCTCGCGCTAAAAGCCGCATGGTCGAGCCACGATCCGGTGCCCGCGCGGGGACGGGTTCGCGCCATCCATTCGTTTCGCAAGCCTGCCCGCAGCACTCCGCGCCAAGCGTCGGAAGGGACGGAAACAGGCCGCACAACCCATAGGGGACAGACAGATCATGAGCGACAGGCAGCTTCATCCCGAGACGTTGGCGCTTCACGCCGGCTGGCGCGCCGATCCGGCCACCGGCTCGGTGGCGGTGCCGATCTACCAGACCACCTCCTACCAGTTCAACGACACCGACCATGCCGCGAACCTGTTCGCGCTCAAGGAATTCGGCAACATCTACACCCGCATCATGAACCCGACCATCGACGTGCTGGAGAAGCGCGTCGCAGCCCTCGAGGGCGGCGTCGGCGCGCTGGCCGTCTCCTCGGGGCAGGCGGCCTCGGCGCTGTCGATCCAGAACCTTGCGCGGGCCGGCGACAACATCGTCTCCTCGACCGACCTTTACGGCGGCACCTGGAACCTGTTCGCCAACACGCTGAAGGACCAGGGCATCGAGGTCCGCTTCGTCGATCCGTCCGACCCCGAGAACTTCCGCCGCGCCACCGACGGGCGCACCCGCGCCTATTACGGCGAGACGCTGCCGAACCCCAAGCTCGCCGTGCTGCCCATCGCCGAGATCGCCGCCATCGGCCGCGAGTACGGCATCCCGCTGATCGTCGACAACACCGCCGCGCCCCTGATCGCGCGTCCCTTCGAGCACGGCGCGGCCGTGGTGATCTACTCGACCACCAAGTTCATCGGCGGCCATGGCACCTCGATCGGCGGCATCATCGTCGACGGCGGCAATTTCGACTGGGCTGCCCATGCCGAGCGCCAGCCGGCGCTGAACACGCCCGACCCGTCCTATCACGGCGCGGTGTGGAGCGAGGCGGTCAAGCCGCTCGGCCCCATCGCCTACATCATCAAGGCGCGCGTCACGCTCTTGCGCGACCTGGGCTCGGCGCTGTCGCCCTTCAACGCCTTCCAGCTGATCCAGGGGCTGGAGACGCTGCCGCTCAGGATCGAGCGCCACTCGGCCAACGCGCAGAAGGTGGCCGAATGGCTGGCCGGCCGGCCGGAGGTCTCCCGCGTCATCCATCCCTCGCGGCAGACGGGGGCCGTGCGCGAGCGCGCCGACAAGTATCTCGGCGGCTCCTATGGCGGCCTGCTCGGCTTCGAGCTGAAGGGCGGCCTGGCGGCCGGCAAGAAGTTCATCGACTCGCTGGAGCTCATCTACCACGTCGCCAACATCGGCGACGCGAGGAGCCTCGCCATCCATCCGGCCTCGACCACCCACTCGCAGCTCACGCCGCAGGAGCAGGAGGCGGCCGGCGTGTCGCCCGGCTATGTGCGCCTGTCGATCGGGCTCGAGCACATCGACGACATCCTCGCCGACATCGAGCGCGGCCTGACCGCCTCGAAGCTGGCCGTCGCGGCCTGAGGCGAAGCGGAATGACGGCAAGCCGGCCCCGCGCGGGGCCGGCTTCTTCGTGTCAGACGCCGAGATGGCGGTCCTGAAGCTCCGGGGTCAGCGCCTCCGGCCGACCGCTCCACACGGTGCGGCCCTTCTCCAGCACGAAGCAGCGGTCGGCCGAGGGCAAAAGCTCGGCCAGCGTCTTGTCGACGATCAGGATCGACTGGCCTTCCCCCTTCAACGTGCGGATCACCGCCCAGATGTCCTTGCGGATCACCGGGGCGAGCCCCTCCGTCGCCTCGTCCAGGATGACGAGGCGCGGATTGGTCATCAGCGCGCGGCCGATGGCCAGCATCTGCTGCTCGCCGCCCGAGAGCGTGCGCGCCATCTGGCCGCGCCGCTCGGCAAGGCGCGGGAACAGGCGCTCGATCCCGCCGAGCGTCCAGCGGCCGGGCCGGGCGGCGGCGACGAGGTTTTCCGTCACCGTCAGGTTGGGGAAGCAGCGCCGGCCTTCCGGCACCAGCCCGATGCCCAGCCGCGCGATGCGGTGCGGGCTCATGGCGGTGGTGTCGCGGCCGGCGAAGCGGACCGTCCCGCCGCGCGCCGGCGTCAGCCCGAGCACGGAGCGGATGGTCGTGGTCTTGCCCATGCCGTTGCGGCCCATCAGCGCCACCACCTCGCCCTCGGCGACGTCGAGGTCGACGCCGAACAGCGCCTGGCTGGCGCCGTAGAAGGTCTCAAGCCCGCAGACCGCCAGCAGGCTCATGCCTCGTCTCCCAGATAGGCGCGGCGCACCTGCCGGTCGGCGCGGATCTCGTCGACCGTGCCCGAGGCGATGACGCGGCCGTAGACCAGCACCGACACGCGGTCGGCCAGCGCGAACACCGCGTCCATGTCGTGCTCGACCAGCAGGATCGGCGCTTCGGCCCGCAGCCGGCCGAGGAACGCGGTCAAGGCGCGAGAACCTTCCGGCCCCATGCCGGCCATCGGCTCGTCGAGCAGGAACGCCTTCGAGCCGAGCGCCAGCGCGATGGCGATCTCAAGCTGCCGCCGCTCGCCGTGCGACAGCTCGGCGGCGGGGATGTCGGCGCGCTCCTTCAGCCCGACGCGCTCCAGCGCCTCCATGGCCGGCCCGATCAGCGAGGGATCGCGCATCACCGGCCTGAAGAAGCGGAAGGACGAGCCCTGCCGCGCCTGCACGGCGAGCATGACGTTGCGCAGGGCGGAGAATTCGGGCGCGAGCGAGGAGACCTGGAACGAGCGGCCGAGCCCCAGCCGCGCCCGCTCCGCAACGCCCAGATGCGTGACCGGCCGGCCCAGGAAGCGGATTTCGCCGGCATCCGGCGCGAGCGTGCCGGCGATCTGGTGGATCAGCGTCGATTTGCCGGCGCCGTTGGGGCCGATCAGCGCGTGGATCTCGCCGGGCCTCAGGTCGAGCGAGACGTCCTCGGTCGCCGTCAGCGCGCCGAAGCTCTTGCGAAGGCGCGCAATTTCCAGCACCGGCTCAGCCATGGCGCGGCCTCCCGGCAACGAGCCCGACCAGCCCGCCGCGCGCGAACAGCACCACGCCCAGCAGTGCCAGCCCGAGGAAGAACTGCCAGCGCTCGGTCAGGCCGCCGAGCAGGAACTCGAACAGCACGAAAAGCATCGCCCCCGCCACCGGGCCGGCGAGCCGGCCGACGCCGCCCAGGATGATGAGCACGATCAGCTCGCCCGACATGTGCCACGACAGCATCGAGGGGCTGACGAAGCGGTTCAGATCCGCATAGAGCGCGCCGGCGAGCGCGGTGACCATGCCGGAGATGACGAAGGCGGCGAGGCGGATGCGGTAGGGCGCGATGCCGACGGTGGCGACGCGCACCTCGTTCTGCCGCGCCGCCTGGAGCGCGGCGCCGAAGCGCGAGTCCCTGGTGAGCGCAAACAGCACCAGCGCGGCGGCGAGCAGGCCGTAGCAGATCAGGAAGAAGTTGATCGGCACCAGCGTGTTGACGCCCGGGAAGGCGTTGCGCAGCGTGATCGACAGCCCGTCCTCGCCGCCATAGGCCGGCCAGGAGATGGCGAAATAATAGGTCATCTGCGCGAAGGCGAGCGTGATCATGATGAAGTAGACGCCCGAGGTGCGCAGCGAGATCGCGCCGATCGCCGCCGCCAGCAGCCCGCCGGCCGCCACCGCCACGACCCAGATCGCCGGCATCATGGTGGTGCCGGGCAGCGAGAACAGGCCGAAATCGAGCGGCTGGCCGGAAAAGCCGTGGCTGGCGAGGATGCCGGCGGCGTAGCCGCCGACGCCGAAGAAGGCGGCATGGCCGAACGACACCAGCCCGCCGAGGCCGAGCGCGAGGTTGAGGCCGACCGCCGCCAGCGCCAGGATCGCCATGCGCGTGGCCAGCGTCACGTAGAACGGCTTGCCGAGCTCGATCGCCGCATAGGGGATGGCCAGCAGGATCAGGACGAGGCCGATGCCGACGGCGGTTTCTCGCGAGATCGTCATCGTCTACCCCTTCGCCGCCGGGAACAGGCCCTGCGGCTTCACCGCCAGCACCACCGCCATGACGATGTAGATCAGCATCGAGGCCAGCGCGCCGCCGACGAGGCCGGCCTGCGAGGGGGGCATGAGAAGACCGAAGAGCTGGGGCAGCAGGAAGCGGCCCATCGTGTCGGTGACGCCGACGATCACCGCGCCGACCAGCGCGCCCTTGATCGAGCCGATGCCGCCGATGACGATGACGACGAAGGCGAGGATGAGCACCGGCTCGCCCATGCCGACCTGCACCGATTGCAGCGCCCCGACCAGCGCGCCGGCAAGGCCGGCGAGCGCCGCGCCCAGCGCGAAGACCAGCGTGTAGAGGGTGCGGATGTCGACGCCGAGCGCGCCGATCATCTCGCGGTCGCTCTCGCCGGCCCGGATACGCATGCCGAGCCGCGTCTTCGCGATCAGCAGGAACAGGGCGACGGCGACCGCGATGCCGACGCCGATGATGGCCAGCCGGTAGAGCTGGTAGCGCGAACCGCCGGGCAGCGACACGGTGCCCTGCAACAGCGGCGGGATGTCGAGATAGAGCGGGAAGGAGCCGAACAGCCAGCGGGTGCCTTCCGAGAAGATGAGGATCAGCGCGAAGGTGGCGAGCACCTGGTCGAGATGGTCGCGCCGGTAGAGCCGGCGGATGACGAGGATCTCGACGATCGCGCCGGCCGCGGCTGCGGCCGCGAGGCTGGCGGCCAGCCCCGCCCAGAACGAGCCGGTGGCGGCCGCCGCCGAGGCGCAGGCAAAGGCGCCGACCATGTAGAGCGAGCCGTGGGCGAGGTTGATCAGCCCCATGACGCCGAAGATCAGCGTCAGCCCGGCGGCCATGAGGAACAGCATCACCCCGAGCTGGAGCCCGTTGAGCATCTGTTCGATGAAAAGCGCGGTTTGCAACGGCGGGGTTCGGGCTTCGTGGTGGATGTGAGGATCGCGGCGCCGACGTCCCCCTCTCCCCGTTCAGGGGGAGAGGGTGGCCCGAAGGGCCGGGCGAGGGGCGGCGCCGGCGCGGCGGGACGGTCTTCGCCGCCCCTCATCCGGCTGCCGCCACCTTCTCCCCGCGCGCGGGGAGAAGGGCGCCGTCATTTCAGCGGGCACTGCTCGGCATAGGCGTCCTTGTGGTCGGTGAAGGCGGTGCCGATGATCTTGTTGGTCAAAACGTCGCCCTCCTTCACCACCTCGCGGACATAGATGTCCTGGATCGGATGGTTGTTGGTGTTGAAGGAGAACTTGCCGCGCACCGAGTCGAAGCCGGCCTCCTTCAGCGCGGCGCGGAAGGCGGCGGCGTCCTTGACGCTGGCCTTGCCCGCCGCCGAGACGACGAGGTTGCCGGTGTCGTAGGCCTGGGCGGCGTAGATCGAGGGCAGGCGGCCATATTCGGCCTGGAAGGTCTCGACGAATTTCTTGGAGGCTTCGTTGTCGAGGTCCTTGGCCCAGCTTGCCGAGTTCTTCACCCCGAGCGCGGCGTCGCCGATCGCCGGCAGCACGTCCTGGCTGAAGGAGAAGCCGGGGCCGATGACGGGAATGTCGACGCCCGACTGCGCGTACTGCTTCATGAAGGCGATGCCCATGCCGCCCGGCAGGAAGATGAACAGCGAGTCCGCGCCCGAGGCGCGGATCTGCGCGATCTCGGCCGCGTAGTCGGTCTGGCCGACCTGGGTGTAGATCTCGCCGGCCAGCTCGCCCTTGTAGTAGCGCTTGAAGCCGGTGAGCGAATCGGTGCCCGCCGGATAGTTGGGCGCCATGATGAAGGTCTTCCTGTACGTCTCGTTGGCGTACTGGCCCATCGCCTCGTGGAAGTTGTCGTTCTGGTAGGCGACGTTGAAGTAGTTCTCGTTGCACTGGCTGCCCGCTAGCGCCGAGGGGCCGGCATTGACGGAGATGTAGAACTTGCCCTGGGCGACGGCGCCCGGCACCACGGCCATGGCGAGGTTGGACCAGATGATGCCGGTCAGGATGTCGACCTGGTCGGACTGGATCATCTTGTCGGCGATCTGCACCGCAAGCTCGGGCTTCTGGCCGTCGTCCTCGGTGACGACCTCGATCTCGGCGGCGGCATCGCCGGCGTTCTTCAGCGCCAGCAGGAAGCCGTCGCGGGCGTCGATGCCCAGGCCGGCGCCGCCGCCCGAAAGGGTGGTGATGAGGCCGACCTTCACCGGCTCGGCGGACGCCCCGCCGCTCACGCCCGTCGCAAGCGCAAGCACGCTCGCCGTAATCAGTTTACGCATTCGTTCCACTCCCTTTTTCCGGAGCCCTTTGGGGGGCCTTCCTACGATGAGAAAAAATTCGCGCCAGCGCCAGCCCGCGCCGGAAATTTCACAGCTCGGTCCTCACCCGCCACAGCTCCGGGAACAGCTCGACCTCCAGCATGCGCCGCAGATACGCCACGCCAGCCGTGCCGCCGGTGCCGCGCTTCAGCCCGATGATGCGCTCGACCGTGGTGACGTGGTTGAAGCGCCAGCGGCGGAAATAGTCCTCGAAGTCGACCAGCTTCTCGGCCAGCTCGTAGAGCGCCCAGTGGCGCGCAGGTTCGGCATAGACGGTCCGCCACGCCGCCACCACCGTCCCGCTCGGCGCGCGCGTTTTTCGCCAGTCGCGCCGCGCCGCGTCAGCCCCGATGTCGAGGCCGTTGCGGTGGAGCAGCAGCAGCGCCTCGTCGTAGAGGCTGGGGCGGGAAAGGATCGCCTCCAGCCTCGCCACCGTCTCCGGCCGGTGCGCGTGCGGCTTCAGCATGGCGAGGTTGCGGTTGCCGGCCAGGAACTCGATGGCGCGGTACTGCCACGACTGGAAGCCCGACGACTGGCCGAGCGCGTCGCGGAAGCGGGTGTATTCGCTGGGGGTCATGGTGCGCAGCACGTCCCAGGCGCTGTTCAGCTGCTCGAAGATGCGCGCCACCCGCGTCAGCATCTTGAAGGCGGGGCGCACGTCGTCGGCGCGGATCGCCGCCATCGCGCCCGTGACCTCGTGGATGGCGAGCTTCATCCACAGCTCCGAGGTCTGGTGCTGGATGATGAACAGGAGCTCGTCCGGCGACGCCGACAGCGGCTCCTGCGCGTCGAGGATCTTCTCCAGATGCAGATAGTCGCCATAGGCCATGCGGTCGCGGAAATCGGTCTGCGCGCCGTCGATGCCGCCGGCGTCGTCCGGGCCGCTCGTGTCGGGGGCGGTCATGGCATGCGCTCCTGCCTGAGCCGGAAGCGCTGGATCTTGCCGGTCTGGGTCTTGGGCAGGGCCGGCACGAAGCGGACCGAGCGCGGGTACTTGTAGGGCGCGATGGTCGCCTTGACGTGGTCCTGCAAGAGCTTCGCGGTGGCGGCGTCGGCCGTTCCGCCGCCGGCGAGCACCACATAGGCCTCGACGATCTGGCCGCGCGCCTCGTCGGGCGCGCCGATCACCGCGCATTCGGCCACCAGCGGGTGCGAAAGCAGCGCCGCCTCCACTTCCGGCCCGGCGATGTTGTAGCCGGCCGACAGGATCATGTCGTCGGAGCGGGCGGCGAAGCGGAAGCGTCCATCCGCGTCCTGCACGAACGAGTCGCCCGTCAGGTTCCAGCCGTCGCGCACATAGCTTGGCTGGCGTTCGTCGGCGAGGTAGCGGCAGCCGGTCGGCCCCCGCACGGCCAGCCGGCCGATCTGCCCGCGCGGCACCTCGTTCATGTCGTCGTCCACCACCATGGCCTCGTAGCCGGCGACCGGCCGGCCGGTGACGCCCGGCGCGCGGTCGTCGAGCCGGTTGGTGATGAAGATGTGCAGCATCTCGGTCGCGCCGATGCCGTCGAGGATCGGCTTGCCCGTCCTTTTCTCCCATTCCTCGTAAACCGGGGCGGGCAGGGTCTCGCCGGCCGACACCGCGATCCTGAGCGACGACAGGTCCGCGCCCTCGTCCATCGCCTTCATCATGGCGCGATAGGCGGTGGGCGCGGTGAACGAGATCGTCGCGCGATAGGTCTGGATGATGTCGACCATGTTGGGCGGCGTGGCGCTTTCCAGCAGCGTCGCGGCGGCGCCGAAGCGCAGCGGAAACACGGCGAGCCCGCCGAGCCCGAAGGTGAAGGCCAGCGGCGGCGAGCCGACGAAGACGTCGTCGGGCGTGACCTTGAGCACTTCCTTCGCGTAGCCGTCGGCGATGACGAGGATGTCGCGGTGGAAGTGCATCGTCGCCTTCGGGCTGCCGGTGGTGCCGGAGGTGAAGCCGAGCAGGCACACATCGTCGCGGCCGGTCCTCACCGCCTCGAAGGTGACGGGCTTGTCGAGCGCGACGCGGTCGAGCTCGGCGTCGTGGTTGGCGGTGCCGTCGAAGCCGACCACCTGCTTCAGGAAGCGGCTTTCCTTGGCGCAGGCCACCAGCTCGTCCTTGATGCGCGTGTCGCACAGCGCGAGCTGGATTTCGGCCTTGTCGACGATCTTGCCGAGCTCGCCGGCGCGCAGCATCGGCATGGTGTTGACCACGACCGCGCCGGCCTTGGTGGCCGCCAGCCAGCAGGCCACCATCGCCGGGTTGTTGGGCGCGCGGATCAGCACGCGGTTGCCGGGCACGACGCCGTAGTTCTCCACCAGCGCGCGGGCGAGGCGGTTGGTCCAGTCGGCAAGCTCCTTGTAGGTGCGGCGCCGCCCGTTGCCGATCAGCGCCGTGCGGTCGCCGAAGCCCTTCTCCACCATGCGGTCGGTCAGCTCGACGGCGCAGTTCAGGTATTCGGGATAGTCGAAGCCGTCGAGCTTCAGGTCCGGCCACTGGTCGAAGGGCGGCAGGTTGTCCCGGGTGAAGGTGTCGACATGCGCCGAGGGGCCGAGCATCCCGCGGCTCTCCTTTCCTGCCGTCGTGTTCAATGCTCGCCCTCCCAGTTGCTGCGGAACGCCTTCAGCATCGCCGACAGCGCCTTCGCCTCGGCCTCGCCCACCTCGCCGAGCAGCTCGGCGATCCAGCCTTCATGCGCGGCCGCCATGGCCTCGAAGCGCGCCACGCCCGCCTCCGTCAGCCGCACGACGAAGGCGCGGCGGTCGCCCTCGCGGGCCGCGCGCCGGACGAGGCCGTCGCCGACCAGCCGCTCGACGATGCCGGTGACGTTGCCGTTGGAGACGAGCAGGAAGCGCGACAGGTCGCTCATCAGCATGCCCTCGCGCTCGCGGTAGAGCGCGGAAAGCACGTCGAAGCGCGGCAGGGTCGAATCGAACTCGCGCTTCAGACGCTCGCGCAGCTCGCCCTCGACCACGCGCACGACGCGCAGCAGCCTGATCCACAGCCGGAGCCTTTCCTTGCCGCCGGCCATCGGCCCGGCCAGCTCGAGCGGCACGCTCACCATGTCGCGCTCCCCGGGGCCGGGACCGGGGCCGGCCGGAAGGCGAGGGGGACGTTTCGGCCGCAATGCGCCATCACACCTTCCCCGTCATCTGTTCCGGCCCGCGCTTGGCCAGCCGGTAGAGCTGGTCGCGGCCGGGAAGGTAGGGATCGGGCCATTCGACCCCCCTGTCGCCGAGCCGCGCGGCCGCGTGCAGCGTCCAGTAGGGATCGGCCAGATGCGGCCGCGCCAGGCAGACGAGGTCGGCGCGGCCGGCCATCAGGATCGAGTTGACGTGGTCCGGCTCGTAGATGTTGCCGACCGCCATCGTCGCCATGCCGGTCTCGTTGCGGATGCGGTCGGAGAACGGCGTCTGGAACATGCGGCCGTAGACCGGCTTCGCCCTGATCGAGGTCTGGCCGGCCGACACGTCGCAGATGTCGACGCCGGCCTCCCGCAGCATCCGCGCGATCTTCACCGCCTCCTCCGGCGTCACGCCTTCCTCGCCCACCCAGTCGTTGGCCGAGATGCGCACCGAGATCGGCTTCTCGCGCGGCCACGCGGCGCGCACGGCATGGAACACTTCGAGCGGGAAGCGCATGCGGTTGTCGAGGCTGCCGCCATAGTCGTCGTCGCGCCGGTTGGTCAGCGGCGAGATGAAGGAGGAGAGCAGGTAGCCGTGCGCCATGTGCAGCTCGATCATGTCGAAGCCGCAGCGTTCCGCCATCCGCGCCGCCGCCACGAACTCCTCGCGCACCCTGTCCATGTCGGCGCGGTCCATCGCCTTCGGCGTCTGGTTCCCCGGCGACCATGGCACGGCCGAGGCCGCCATGAGCGGCCAGTTGCCGTCCTTCAGCGGCGCGTCCGCCTCCTCCCAGCCGAGCCGGGTCGAGCCCTTGGGCCCGGAATGGCCGATCTGGGCGCAGATCTTCGCCCGCGTCTCGGCATGGACGAAACCGACGATGCGCTTCCACGCCGCCTCGTGCTCGGGCCTGTAGAAGCCGGTGCAGCCGGGCGTGATGCGGCCTTGCGGCGACACGCAGGTCATCTCGATGGTGACCAGCCCGGCGCCGCCCTTGGCGCGCTCGGCATAGTGGACGAAATGCCAGTCGGTGGGCGTCCCGTCCACGGCCCGGTACTGCGCCATGGGCGAGACGACGACGCGGTTGGCGAGCTCCATGCCGCGCAGCCGGTAGGGCGCGAACATCGGCGGCCGCCGCGTGCCGGCCGGCGCCCCGGCCCGGCGCTGGAACCATTCCTCGGCCCTTCCCAGCCACTCGCCATCGCGCAGGCGCAGGTTCTCGTGGCTGATGCGCTGCGAGCGCGTCAGCAGCGAATAGGTGAACTGGACGGGATCGAGGTCGAGATAGCGCTCGACGTCCTCGAACCATTCGAGCGAGTTGCGCGCCGCCGATTGCAGCCTCAGCACCTCGGTGCGCCTTGCATCCTCGTATTTCGCGAACGCCGCCTGCATCGTGGGCTCGGAATGGAGATAGCCGGCGAGCGCGATGGCGCTTTCCATCGCCAGCTTGGTGCCGGAGCCGATCGAGAAATGCGCCGTCGCGGCCGCGTCGCCCATCAGCACGATGTTGGCGTGCGACCAGCGCTCGCACAGCACGCGCGGGAAGCTGATCCAGGCCGAGCCGCGGATGTGGTTGGCGTTCGACATCAGCGCGTGGCCGCCGAGATGCTTGCTGAAGATCGCCTCGCAGGCGGCGATGGACTCCTCGCGGCTCATGGAACCGAAGCCGAACTTCTCCCAGGTGGCTTCGGCGCACTCGACGATGAAGGTCGCGGTGTCGCCGTCGAACTGGTAGGCGTGCGCCCACACCCAGCCGTGTTCGGTCTTCTCGAAGATGAAGGTGAAGGCGTCGTCGAACTTCTGGCGGGTGCCGAGCCACACGAACTTGCACTTGCGCACGTCGATGTCGGGGCGGAAGTGCTCGGCCAGCGCCGCGCGCGCCCTGGAATTCAGCCCGTCGGCGGCGACGACGAGGTCGTATTGCGCCATCAGCGCGGCGTGGTCGTCCACCTCGGCCCGGAAGCGCAGATCGACGCCCAGCTCCTTCGCGCGCGCCTGCAACAGCAGCAGCAGCCGCATGCGGCCGATGCCGCAGAAGCCGTGCCCGGTCGAGAGCGTGCGCGTGCCCTTGTGGACCACGGCGATGTCGTCCCAGTAGGCGAAATGCTCGCGGATGGCGGCCGCGCTCCTTTCGTCGTTGGCCGCGAGGTTGTCGAGCGTCTCGTCCGACAGCACCACGCCCCAGCCGAAGGTGTCGTCGGGGCGGTTCCGCTCGAAGACGACGATCTCGTGCGCGGCGTCGCGCAGCTTCATCGAGATGGCGAAATAGAGGCCGGCGGGGCCGCCGCCGAGCACCGCAACCTTCATCCCGTTCGTCCCATCCGGTTCCCGGCTTCGGGGTGTTCCCATTCTTGTCGTTGCGGAAATGATTCCACCGATCCGGGGGTGTTTCAAGCATGAAATTTCAAGATTGAAGCATTTTCCGGTCTGGACAGGACGGCCCCGGCCGCGCGATGGAGGAGGCGGCGGGTCGCGCAAGGCCGGTCTTGCGCGGGTTCGGCCCGTGAAGGGCCGCTCTGCGAGGGGCCGGTTTGCGAGGGGTGGGCGCGCGGGCAGGGAGAAACCATGATCCATCACCGCATCGAGGACTGGGACGACGCCTACGCCAACGGCGTCAACATCCCGCGCGGCGAGCGCTGGCCCGATGCCTGGCTGGAACGGGCGCGGCCCTTCCGCGCCGAACGGGCCGCCGCCGGCAGGGCCAGGCTAGACCTTGCCTACGGGGAAGGGCCGCGCCACCGCTTCGATATGTTCATGCCTGAAGGCGAGGCGAAAGGGCTGGTCGTCTTCATCCATGGCGGCTTCTGGATGAAGCTCGACGGAAGCTGCCTGTCGCATCTGGCCGCCGGCCCGCTGGCGCATGGCCATGCGGTGGCCATGCCGTCCTACACGCTGTGCCCCGGCATCCGCATCTCCGGCATCGTCGGCGAGGTGGCGGCCGCCATCGAGGCCGCGGCCGGCATGGTCGCGGGGCCGGTGCGGCTGACCGGCCATTCCGCCGGCGGGCATCTCGCCACGCGCATGATCTGCGCCGACTCGCCGCTCTCCGCGGCGGTGCGGGCGCGCATCGCCAACACGGTGTCGATCTCGGGCGTGCACGACCTCAGGCCGCTGATGCGCACCCAGATGAACGCCAGCCTCAACATCGACGCGGCCGAGGCCCGCGCCCAGAGCCCCGCCCTGCTCGAGCCGCTGGCGGGCGCGCGGCTCGCCTGCTGGGTGGGCGCGGCGGAGCGCTCGGAATTCGTGCGCCAGAACGCGCTGCTCGCCAATGTCTGGACCGGGCTGGGCGCGGCGACGCTCTGCGTCGAGGAGCCGGACCGCCACCACTTCGACGTCGTCGACGGGCTCGCCGACCCGTCGCACGCGCTGACAACCACCCTGTTGACGGGCTAGAAGCAAAGCCCCAACCTGTCAGGACAGAGCGAGAGGAACGAGATGAGAGCGGTTTTCGTGCAGCTTCAGTGCACGCCGGGCAAGACCTACGAGGTCGCCGACGAATTGTTCGCCCGCGAGGTCGCCTCCGAGCTGTACTCGACCAGCGGCGACTACGACCTGCTGATGAAGATCTATGTCGAGGAGGGCGTCGACATCGGCAAGTTCATCAACGAGAACGTCGCCAACGTGCCGGGCATCGTGCGCTCGCTGACGACGCTGACCTTCAAGGCGTTCTGAGGCCCCCCGACCGGGGCGACGAGGCAGAGGGCGGCCGCCGGCTCACTCGAAGGCGATCGCCTGAAGGGCCGCGCCGTTGCGCTTGAGCCAGGCGCGCGCCTCCTCGGTGCGCGGGCACAAGCCGCGGCACAGCGCCCAGAAGTCCGGCCCGTGGTTCATCTCCTTCAGATGCGCCACCTCGTGCGCCACGAGATAGTCGATCACCGCCGGCGGCGCCATCATGATGCGCCAGGAAAACGACAGCGCCCCGTCGGCCGTGCACGAGCCCCAGCGCGAGGAGGTGTCCTTGAAGCGGATCGCCTTGGCGCGCTTGCCGAGGCCCGCCGCATGCTTCGCCACCAGCGGCTCGATGTCCTTCCTCGCTTCCCGCTTGAGGAAGTCCGCCAGCCGGCGCGGCAGATGCGCGGCCTCGCCGTGGACGTAGAGCGCCGGCCGCCCGTCTTCCTCGCCCGCCGTCACCGTGCCGCGCCTGCCGGGCCGGTGGACGATCAGGTGCGGCCTGCCGCGCAGCGGCATCTTGACGCCTGCGCGCAGTTGCGGCCTGTCGGGCAGCCGGGCGAGCTTCAGCTCCAGCCAGTCGCGGTGGCGGTCGAGGAAGCGGTCGACCTCGCCCTGCCGCAGGCCGGGCGGCACGGTGACGCGCAGGCCCCGGCCGCCGGCGTCGATCCTGAGCGTCAGTCGCTTGGCGCGCGCGTTCTCCACCACGCGCAGCGGCAACTCGCGGCCGGCGACATGATGGACCCGCTCCGAGGAAGGGGCGGGCCGGGGTTTCGCGGGGCGGGAGAAGAAGCCGAATGCCATGGCTCGACCCTATCCGATTCGCCGCCGGGATGGACAAGGATGGGTGGGGGGATGGATGGGGGGATGGATTGGCGCCGGCTCATGGCGGGCCGCGAAACGAAAACGGCGCCGGAAGCCTCCGGCGCCGTCGCGCGATGCGCTGTCGCGGCCGTCACACGTCGTCGAGCAGGCCCTCGCCCTTCCTGGGCTTGCGGGCGGCCGGCGTCGACTTGGAGCGCTCGGCCATGAAGCGGTCGAATTCCTGCTGGTCCTTGGCGCGGCGCAGCTCGCGGGCATAGGCGTCGAACTCCTCGCGCAGCTCCTCGAGCTTGCGGCGCTCCTCGGCCAGGCGCTCGAGCTCCCTGGAGCGCCACTCGTCGAAGGCGACATTGCCCGTGCGGGCGAAGCCGCCGTGCTTGCGGCAGGAACCGAACAGCCCCTCGCGGGCCTTGCCCCAGTCGCCTTTGAATTCGCCCAGCCGGTCGCCCCACAGGATGTAGGCGAGCATGGCAAGGCCGAGCGGCCAGAACACCACGAAGCCCACGACCATCAGCGCGATGGTGGCCGGCGTCCACGCGGGACGGATGAGGGCGGTCTTGGTCATGATCTTCCGTTCCTTCCAGATCGCGCAGCCCCGTTCCGGCTGCCGATTCCGAGATGGGAAGCGGAATGGGGCCGTTCAAGACCGTCCCGGTGCAAACCGCGCAACCTCATGGAATTGCGCGGGAATTTTCACGATTGCCCGGAGCTCGCCCGCTCGACGAGCCCTTCCAGCGCCGCGATCATCATGGCGATGTCCTGCGGCCGCGACAGGCGGTGGTCGCCGTCGCGGATCAGCGACAGCGTCACGTCGTCGGCCGGCAGGTGCTCCACGAGCTTCAGCGCCAGCGCGTGCGGCACGTCGGGGTCCTGCATGCCCTGGAGGATGTGGACGGGGCAGTGGGTGTCGAGGGTGCCGACAAGCACGCGGTTTTCCCGGCCGTCCTCGAACAGGGCGCGCGTGTAGACGTTGGGCTCGGGCGAATATTGCGACGGCTCCTCGAAGAAGCCCTTCTCGCGAAGGTCGCGGCGCTGCGCGCCGGTAAGCTGCGGCTCCATCAGTTCGACGGTGAAGTCGGGCGCCGGCGCCAGCAGCAGCAGCCCGGCGACGCGCCCGCCTTCGCCGGCCTTCTGCAATTCCTGCACCATGCGCAGCGCGATCCAGCCGCCCATCGAGGAGCCGACGAGGATCTGCGGCCCGGCGCAGAAGCGGCGGAACACGGCGAGGCTCTGCGCCAGCCAGCGCGAGACGGTGCCGTCGGCGAAGGCCCCGCCCGACTCGCCGTGGCCCGAATAGTCGTGGCGCAGGAAGGCGCGACCGTTTGCCGCCGCCCAGCCGTCGAGCGCCTCCGCCTTGGTGCCCAGCATGTCGGAGCGGAAGCCGCCCAGCCACACCGCGCCGGGCGTGGCGCCCTCGCGCCGGCGCACCGCGATGCGCTCGCCGTCGGCCGTGATGAACTCGGGATCGGTGGACATGCTCCCTTCCTCTCCTGTCTGTGGCCCGGTTGTCGATGGGGTCGCGGGCTTCATGCACGGCCGGGCGCCCGAAGGAAAGGGCGTCCGGGCGGCGACGGCCCGGAAAAACTCCGTTGCGTCCGCGCCACAGCGCATCAGGCCCGTGATTCTTCCGTGCTCATGTGTTATTGACTGTCGCGGCTCGCGCGCGGCAATTGGCGCTGCGCGCGTACTCTGCCGCAATCCGCTCAACCATTCGAGGAGATCACGACCATTCGCAGACCGTTCAAAGCCGCTGCGCCTGTCAAGGAAGGGCCGCGTTCCAACCAGGAGATTCGCGTCCCGCAGGTTCAGCTCATCGACGCCGAAGGCAAGAATCACGGCGTCGTCGCCATCAGCGAAGCCCTGGCCATGGCCGAGGAAGCGGGGCTCGACCTGGTGGAGATCGTGCCGTCGGCGCAGCCGCCCGTGTGCAAGATCACCGACCTCGGCAAGATGAAATACCAGAGCCAGAAGAAGGCCGCCGAGGCGCGCAAGCGCCAGAAGACCATCGAGATCAAGGAGATCAAGATGCGTCCCAACATCGACGACCACGACTACGAGACCAAGATGAAGGCGGTGCGCCGCTTCTTCGACGACGGCGACAAGGTCAAGCTGACGCTGCGCTTCCGCGGCCGCGAGATGGCGCATCTGGAGCTCGGCATGCAGCTTCTCAACCGCGTCAGGGAAGACGTCGGCGAGATCGCCAAGGTCGAGGCCGAGCCGAAGCTGGAAGGCCGCCAGATGATGATGGTGCTGGCGCCGAAATAGCGCGTGGGCCGGGGCCTCGCGACGTCCGCGCGGCCTGTTGCGCTTTTTTCCCGGCGCGGCTATATAGCGCGCGTTCAAAGAGCCGCCCGGCAGGGCATGCCGTGGCGGTTTCTTATGCTGTAACAGCTCACTCGAATGGTCTTCGAGCGAAGCGAGTAGCGATCGACCGATCGCCGCCGGTCGTCCGGCGTCCTCGCGGAGCCGTTTGCGAAGCAAACTGGCGTGAGCGCATGGAAAGGAAAGCAAAATGCCCAAGATGAAGACCAAATCGGCCGCCAAGAAGCGGTTCAAGATCACCGGCACCGGCAAGGTCAAGTCCGCCGCCGCCGGCAAGCGCCACGGCATGATCAAGCGCACCAACAAGTTCATCCGCGATGCCCGCGGCATGATGGTTCTGGCCGAACCCGATGCCAAGAAGGTCATCAGGAACTTCCTGCCCAATGGCGGCGGCCTCTGAGCCGGTTGGAACGATTTAAGGAGATCATGACATGCGCGTGAAAAGAGGCACAGTCGGCCACGCCAAGCACAAGAAGGTCCTGAAAGCCGCCAAGGGTTTCTACGGCCGCCGCAAGAACACCATCCGCATCGCCAAGCAGGCGGTCGAGAAGTCGCTGCAATACGCCTATCGCGACCGCAAGAACCGCAAGCGCAATTTCCGCGCCTTGTGGATCCAGCGCATCAACGCCGCCGTGCGCGAGCACGGGCTGACCTATGGCCGCTTCATCGACGGCCTGAACAAGGCCGGCATCGAGATCGACCGCAAGGTGCTGTCCGACCTCGCCATCCACGAGCCGCAGGCGTTCGCCGCGCTGGTCGCCAGGTCGAAGGCCGCGCTCGAATACTTGAAGGACACCACGCCGAACCAGTTTGAGAGCGCTGTCGCCTAGTCCAGCGCTTCCCAAGCATTCGCAACCACCGAGATTGGGAAACCCGCGCTGGCAGGGCCGGCGCGGGTTTTTTCGTGAGACCGATGACGGCAACGGACGAGGAGAGCGGCGACGCGCTGTCGCCGGAGGCGATCGAGGAGGTGCTGCGGCTGCTTGTCGCCGCGCCGCGGCGGCGGCTGTCCTCGACCCGGATCGACGGCCGCACCGTGTGGATCAAGCGTTTCGACGCCGAGGGGCGGCCGCTGGCCAAGCGGCTGCACGGCTGGCTGTCGCCGCTCATGCCGGCCGCCTTCCTGCGCGCCTCGCCCCCGGTCGACGGCCCGGGGCTCGCCGCGCGCGAGGCGGGCAAGGCCGCCCGCTTCCGGGCCGCCGGCATTGCGACGCCCGCCATCCTGTGGCGCGGCGAGGCCGTGCTCGTCCTGTCCGGGGTCGCCGACATCGGCGAGCCGTTGCTGGACCGGCTGCGGGAGACGGACCGCGCCGGGCACGACGAGCTGCTGGTGGAGATGGCGGCCGCGCTGGGGCGCGCGCATGCCGCCGGCCTGTGCCACGGCCGGCCGCACCCGCGCGATATGTTCCGCCGCGCCGACGGCGCCTGGGGCTTCCTCGACTTCGAGGAGGAGCCGGAGGCGGCGATGCCGCTCGCGGCCGCCCAGGCGCGCGACGTGTGGCTGCTGTTCATGCAGGTCGCCGGCCGCGCGCTCGACGACGAGGCCAGCGCCCGCGCCTTCGCCGCCTGGCGGGCCGAGGCGCCGGCCGGCGTGCTGCCCGAGTTGCGCGGGATCGTGGCCGCCTTCTCGCTGCTCTTGCCGGGCCTGAGGGCCCTGCGGCCGCTCGGGCTCGGCAAGGACGGCCGCCGCCTGCTCGACGCCACCGCCTTCCTGCGCGCCGCGCTGCGCGAGGCGCAAGGCCCTTCGCCGGCCATCGCGGCCGGGCATTCCAAACCAGACCGGATCGGGACACCGACATGACAGAACTTGAGCAACTGGAGCGCACGATAGCCGCGGCGATCGCGGCCGCCGCCGACGAGGCGGCGATAGAGGCGGTGCGGGTGGCGGCGCTGGGCAAGAAGGGCTCGGTCTCCGAGAAGCTGAAGACGCTGGGCGCGATGACGCCCGAGGAGCGGCAGGTGATGGGTCCGGCCATCAACGGCCTGCGCGACCGCGTCAGCGCCGCCCTTGCCGTGCGCAAGGCCGAGCTGCGCGACGCGGCCATCGAGGCGCGCCTCGCCGCCGAGCGGGTGGACGTGACGCTGCCGGTGCGCCAGGCGCCGGCCGAGCGCGGCCGCATCCACCCGATCAGCCAGGTGATCGACGAGATCGCCGCGATCTTCGGCGATCTCGGCTTCGCCATCGCCGAGGGGCCGGACATCGAGACCGACTACTACAACTTCACGGCGCTGAACTTCCCCGAGGGCCACCCCGCGCGCGAGATGCACGACACCTTCTTCTTCCCCCCGGACGGGAAGGGCGAGAGGAAGCTTCTGCGCACCCACACCTCGCCGGTCCAGATCAGGACCATGGAGGTGCAGAAGCCGCCGATCCGCATCGTCATCCCCGGCAAGACCTACCGGCAGGACTCCGACGCCACCCATTCGCCGATGTTCCACCAGCTCGAGGGGCTGGTCATCGACCGCACGGCCAACATCGCCAACATGAAGTGGGTGCTGACCGAGTTCTGCAAGGCCTTCTTCGAGGTGCCGAGCGTGAAGATGCGCTTCCGGCCGAGCTTCTTCCCCTTCACCGAGCCGTCGCTGGAGGTCGACATCCAGTGCGACCGCTCGCGCCCGGGCGAGGTGCGCTTCGGCGAGGGCGAGGACTGGATGGAGATCCTCGGCTGCGGCATGGTCCATCCCAACGTGCTGCGCCATGGCGGGCTCGACCCCGACGAATATCAGGGCTTCGCCTGGGGCATGGGCATCGACCGCATCGCCATGCTGAAATACGGCATGCCGGACCTGCGCGCCTTCTTCGACGCCGACGCGCGCTGGCTGTCGCATTACGGCTTCCGCCCGCTCGACCTGCCGACGCTGTTCGGCGGCCTGAGCAGCTAGTTCCTGCGGGGAAAGACATCATGAAATTCACCCTTTCCTGGCTGAAGGACCACCTCGACACCGACGCCACGCTTGACGAGATCGTCGAGCGGCTGACCATGATCGGCCTCGAGGTCGAGAGCGTCGACGACAAGGCGGCGCTGAAGCCCTTCGTCATCGCCAGGGTGCTGAGCGCCGAGAAGCACCCCGACGCCGACAAGCTGCGCGTGCTGATGGTCGATACGGGGTCCGGCGATCCCGTCCAGGTCGTCTGCGGCGCGCCCAACGCGCGCGCCGGCCTCGTCGGCGCCTTCGCCGCGCCCGGCACCTATGTGCCGGGCATCGACGTCACGCTTTCCGTCGGCAGGATACGCGGCGTCGAGAGCCGCGGCATGATGTGCTCGGAGCGCGAGCTCCAGCTTTCCGACGAGCACACCGGCATCATCGACTTGGCCGCGGACGCGCCGGTGGGGACCGGCTTCGCCGCCTGGGCGAAGCTCGACGATCCGGTCATCGAGATCAACCTGACGCCGAACCGCCCCGATGCGGCCAGCGTCCACGGCATCGCCCGCGATCTCGCGGCGAGCGGCCTCGGCCGGCTCAGGGACGGCGCGGTCGCGCCCGTGCCGGGCGAGGGGCCGTGCCCGGTGAAGGTGAGGATCGAGGCGCCCGACATGTGCCCCGGCTTCGCGCTGCGCCTCGTGCGCGGGGTGAGGAACGGGCCGTCGCCGAAATGGCTGCAGCAGCGGCTGATCGCCATCGGGCTCAGGCCGATCAACGCGCTGGTCGACATCACCAACTACGTCACCTTCGACCGCGGCCGGCCGCTCCACGTCTTCGACGCCAGGAAGGTCAGGGGCGATCTCGTCGTGCGCCGGGCGAAGGACGGCGAGGCCGTGCTGGCGCTCGACGGCCGCGAATACGCGCTGACGTCCGACATGTGCGCCATCGCCGACGAGGACGGCGTCGAGTCGATCGCCGGCGTCATGGGCGGCGAGCATTCGGGCTGCGACGAGGCCACCACCGACGTGCTGATCGAATCGGCGCTGTGGGACCCGATCGTCACCGCCCGCACCGGCCGGGCGCTCGGCATCGTCACCGACGCGCGCTACCGCTTCGAGCGCGGCGTCGACCCGCAGTTCATGGTGCCGGGGCTGGAGCTGGCGACGAGGATGGTGCTGGAGCTGTGCGGCGGCACGCCGAGCGAGAACGAGGTGGCGGGCTATGCCGGCCATACGCCGAAGGTCGTCTCCTTCCCCTTCGCCGAGGTGAAGCGGCTGACCGGCATCGACGTGCCGGCGCAGACCAGCCGCGCCATCCTGTCGCGCCTCGGCTTCGTGCCGAAGGGCGAGGGCGAGGCGGTCGAGGTCGCGGTGCCGTCGTGGCGGCCCGATGTCGACGGCAAGGCCGATCTGGTCGAGGAGGTCATGCGCATCCACGGCGTCGAGAAGATCGCGCCGCAGCCGCTCGCCGCCCACGACGCCGTCAACGGCCGCATCCTGACCACGCTGCAGATCCGCACGCGCGCGGCAAGGCGCGCGCTCGCGGTGCGCGGCATGCTGGAGGCCGTCACCTGGTCGTTCATCCCGGCCAGGCACGCCGAGCTGTTCGGCGGCGGGCAGGCGGCGCTCAGGCTCGCCAACCCCATCGCCGCCGACATGTCCGACATGCGGCCCTCCCTGCTGCCCGGCCTGATCGCGGCCGCCCGGCGCAACGCCGACCGCGGCTTCGCCGACGTGGCGCTGTTCGAGGTTTCCGGCACCTACGAGAGCGACGCGCCGGACGGCCAGCGCCGCGTCGCCGCCGGCGTGCGCCGCGGCACGGCGCGGATGGACGGGCAGGGCCGCCATTGGGCCGGCAACGCCGCGCCGGTCGGCGTGTTCGACGCCAAGGCCGACGCGCTCGCCGCGCTGGAGGCCGCCGGCGCGCCGGTCGACAAGCTCCAGGTCGAGGCGGGCGGCCCCGGCTGGTATCACCCCGGCCGCTCGGGCACCGTCAAGCTCGGGCCGAAGGTCGTGCTCGCCACCTTCGGCGAGTTCCACCCCAGGACGCTCGCGGAGCTCGACGTGTCCGGCCCGCTCTGCGGCTTCGAGGTGTTCGTCGACGCGATCCCCGAGCCGAAGGCCAAGCCGACGCGCACCAGGCCGCGCCTCGATCTGTCGCCGTTCCAGGCGGTGCGGCGCGACTTCGCCTTCGTCGTCGACAGGACGGTCGAGGCCGCCGCGCTGATGCGCGCCGCCGCCGCCGCCGACAGGAAGCTCATCACCGGCGTGCGCGTCTTCGACGTGTTCGAGGGCGCGGCCCTCGGCGAGGACAGGAAGTCGATCGCCATCGAGGTGGCGATCCAGCCGGCCGAGCGCACCCTGACCGACGAGGATTTCGAGGCGCTCGGCGCCCGCATCGTCGACAATGTGGCGAAGCAGACCGGCGGCGTGCTGCGCCGCTGAATGCGAAGCGGGCGGCCCCCGAAGGCAGGGACCGCCCGCCCCTTTCCGCCCTTGCGGGCCGTGCCGCCCCGCGGCCGGCCTGACCCAATGTTTCAGCCTGTCGTCATATTTGTCCCGGCCCGGGCGGCCTTGCCCCGCCATGGCCCGATTCCGCGCCTAGCGGCGGACATCTTCAACGGATGGGGACAGTCCCGGGCATGAAATCGACCAAGATCCGCGCGGCGGCCTTCGCCGCCTTCCCGCTCGTCGCGCTTTCGGCGGGCTCCGCCTTCGCCCAGTGCGGCGGCGCCTCCTGGTACGCGCTCACCTCCAGGACCGCCTCGGGCGAGCGCATGAACCCGGCGGCCATGACCGCTGCCCACCGCAGCCTGCCTTTCGGCACCAAGGTGGTGGTGACCAACCAGCGCAACGGCAGGTCGGTGACGGTGCGCATCAACGATCGCGGTCCGTTCATCAAGGGCAGGGTGATCGACCTGTCGAAGGCCGCCGCGCACCAGCTCGGCTTCGTCCGCTCCGGGCATACGCCGATCTGCATGAAGAAGGTCGGCTGAGCCGCCCGCTCCGGCGTCAGGCGGTCCGCCGCACGGCCGTCGCGAGATAGGCGTCGCGCAGATAGCCCATGGTGGCGTCGGCGTCGCGCGGCTTGCCGAACAGATAGCCCTGTCCGCCGCCGCAGCCGAACTGGATGAGCCGCCTTGCCTGCGCCTCCTCCTCGATGCCCTCGGCCACCACCTCCATGCCGAGGCCCTCGCACATGGCCAGGATGGCCCGGATGATGTGCTCCGACGGCTTGTCGTCGAGGATGGACGAGACGAAGGCGCGGTCGATCTTCAGCTTGTCGAAGTGGAAGTCGCGCAGCCGGCCGAGCGAGGACTGGCCGGTGCCGAAATCGTCGAGCGAGACGCGGATGCCGAAGGCGCGCAGGTCGTCGACGATCTTCTCCGCCGAGGCCGGATCGGTCATCAGGCCGCTTTCGGTGATCTCGATCTCCAGCCGGCGCGGGTCGAAGCCGGTGCGCTCCAGGATGGCGAGCACCTGCTGGGCCGTATTCTGGTCGACGAGCTGTGACGGCGACAGGTTGAACGACAGGAACAGCTCGTCCGGCCAGTGGCGGGCCGTCTCCGTCGCCTTGCGCAGGACGAGCTGCGCCAGCGGGCCGATGATGCCGCGCTCCTCGGCGAGCGGGATGAACACGTCCGGCGGCACGAAGCCGAGGTCGCGGTCGCTCCAGCGCGCCAGCGTCTCGAAGCCGATGATGCGGCGGCTCTTCAGGTCGACGATGGGCTGGAAATGCGGCTCGACCTCGCCGGCGGCGACGGCGCGGCGCAGCGCCTGCTCCAGCCGCGTGGTGCGCTTGGCCGCCTCCTCCATCTCGCGCGTGTAGACCACCACCTTGCCGCGGCCCGAGCGCTTGGCGTGGTAGAGCGCGGTCTCGGCCTTGGAGACCAGCGTCTCCGTGCGTTCCTCGCCCGAATAGAACAGCGAGCAGCCGGCGGAGGCCGACAGCCGCGCCGTGCGGTCGCCGACGTCGTAGGGCGCCGACAGGATCTCGATCAGCATCAGCGCGCGCTCGCGCGCCGCCTCCTCGCTGAACACCAGCGGGCAGAGGAAGGCGAACTCGTCGGCGCCGACGCGCGCCACGGTCGAGTGCGGGTCCATCGAGGCCCGCAGGCGCATCGCCACCTGCTGCAGGATGTCGTCGCCGGCGCGGCGGCCGAACAGGTCGTTGATCGGCTTGAAGCCGTCGAGGTCGAGGATGCCGACGGCGAAGGGCGCGGGGTCGTCGGCGCGCTCGACGATCAGGCGGTCGACCTTGTCGAAGAAGCGGCGCAGGTTGCCGAGCCCGGTCAGGGGGTCCGTGAATGCGAGGTCCGTGCCCTCGCCGGCGATGCGGCCGCTGCCGAGCGGGTTGGTCATCTGCGCGCCTCGAGCCTTCTTGTTGTTCTAGGCTGCTCCGGGGCGACCGTGGCACAAAACCGTTTAGGAAAGGTATCGATGGCGGGGCCCGGCGCGCCGCGCCGGGCTTCCGGGATGCGGGAAGGAGAGACAGGCCGCACCCCGGAAACCGTCCGGACGTGTGCCGGCGCGGTTCAGGCTCGGGCCGGATCGCCCCTCCTCCGCCGTCGGGAACCGACCGCCGGGTCGAGCCACGAACTCGACCCGTCCGCCGGACCCCGTCGACGGGGAGACCTGAGCCGATCCGGGGCCGTCAGTCCTTGTGGCCGTGGCCGTGGTTCTGGCCCGCGCCTTTGACGACGCGCACGGGCAGCGAAAGCTCGACCTCGCCCGCCTTCTCGAAGCGCAGCGTCACCGGAACGGTGTCGCCCTCGGCGAAGGGCTTGGCCACGTCCATGAACATGACGTGGTAGCTGCCGGGCTTCAGCTCGACGGTGCCGCCGGCCGGGATCTCCAGCCCGCCCTCGACCGGGCGCATGGTCATGACGTCGTCGACCACCTCCATGGTGTGGACCTCGACCTTGCCGGCGGCCGGGCTCGAGCCGCCGAGCAGGCGGTCGGCCGCGCCGCCCTTGTTGGTCACGGTCAGGTAGGCGCCGGCCGCCTTCTGGCCGGACAGCATGGCGCGCGCCCAGGCCGAGGCGATCTCGATGTCGCCGGCCGTCACCACGTCGCCCGCCGCCGCGGCGCCGTGGTTCATGGCGTGGCCGCCCTGGCCGCCGCCGGCCGCCAGGATCGTCAGGCCGGGCGCGGGATGGTCGAGCGCGTGCGGGTCCTGGCCGGGGGCGGGAACCTGGTCCCACGCGACCTTGCCGTCGGCGCACAGCTGGAGCGTCTTGAAGAACAGCGACTGGCCGGCCTCGACGCCCGCCAGCGTGCCCGACAGCACGAACTCGTCGTAATGGGCGTCCTGAAGCGCGCCGCCGGACCAGGTGACGACCCTGGGCCCGGCGGACACGTCGCGTCCGTGCAGCTTGTAGGGATGGGCGTAGTCGCCGCTCTCGATGGCGAGGTCCCAGCCGGCCTTGGGCTGCGGCTTGACGCCGATATAGCCCTCCGGCACCTCGACGCGCACCGTTTCGGTGGGCTGGCCGTCGCAGCCGTGCGGGATGCGGATGACGGCCTTGTAGCTGCCGGGGGCGGCTTCCGCCTTCTCCAGCGTGGCATGGGCGTGGGCGGTGACGATGGAGACGGCCGTCAGCGCGCAGGCTGCGGCGGTGGCGAGAAGATGACGCATGGTCTGTCCTTTCAGCGTCTGAAAACGGGGGTTGCGGCCGCCGGGGGAGAAGGGGGCGGCCGGTGCGTTCTCAGGCTGAGGACGGCGGGGCGCGGATCGCCGGGGGCGGTATGTCCCGCCGCGCGGCGGGGCCGGTCTTGAGCGCGGCGCGCGGCGGCGCGGAGACGAGCGCGGCCGGCGTGGGGAAGGCGGCGAAGGCGGCTGGCGCGGCCTTGTAGGCGGCGGCGCTGGAGCAGGCGTTGCCGATCAGGCAGATCGGGCAGTCGTCGAGCGGGCCGGCGGGCGCGTCGCCCGACGCGGACGCCTGGTCGTCGATGCCGTAGAGCGTGCAGATCGAAAGATGTCCGCCTTCCGGCGCCTGCGCGGCAGCGAGCGGCTGGAGCGTATGGAGGAAGAGCACCAGCGTGCCGAGCAGCGCGAACAGCAGACGGTCGCGCCGCAGCGAAGCGAAGAAGGTCTGGCGGGATGCCGTGCTCATGGGCGGATACATAGACGAAACCGCGCCGGCCCGCCACCGCCGCGGCTGCGACATGGCGGCGCTGGGGGCGGCGCTGGGGGCGGCGCTGGAGGGCGGCGCTGCCTCAGCGAAGCTGGTAGAAGTCGCTGACGATCCCCCACGCCTCGTCGGCGGTGTCGACGGCGTCGATGATGTTCTGGTCGCCGGGCGAGATCGTGCCCTGCTCGGCCAGATAGTCGAGATCGACCGCGCGCTTCCAGAACTCCTTGCCGAACAGGATCACCGGCACGCGCTCCATGCGCCCGGTCTGGATCAGCGTCAGCGTCTCGAACAGCTCGTCCATGGTGCCGAAGCCGCCGGGGAAGATGGCCACGGCCTTGGCCCGCATGATGAAGTGCATCTTGCGGATCGCGAAATAGTGGAAGTTGAAGCACAGCTCCGGCGTGACGTAGGCGTTGGGGGCCTGCTCGTGCGGCAGCACGATGTTGAGGCCGATCGACGGCGCGCCGCAATCGGCCGCGCCCCTGTTGCCGGCCTCCATCACGCCCGGCCCGCCGCCGGTGACGACCACGAACTCGCGGTAGTAGGTCGAGGCCGAATATTCCGAGCACAGCCGCGCGAACTGCCGCGCCTCGCCATAGTAGCGGGCGGCGGCCTCCAGGTTCTTTCTCTGGGTCTCGTTCTTGGCCGCCCAGGCCGGGCCGCCGGGCTCGGGGATGCGCGCGCCGCCGAACAGCACCACGGTCGAGCGGATGCCGCGTTCGAGCAGCGTCATCTCGGGCTTGAGCAGCTCGAGCTGGAGCCTGACCGGCCGCAGCTCCTGCCGGGTCATGAAGTCGGCGTCGTCCCAGGCGAGCCTGTAGGCGCGGGCGCGCGTCTGCGGCGTATCGGGCACGGCCTTGGCGCGCTCCAGATCCTCGTGCGAGTGCGGCAGCGGCGTCCAGCCGGCCTTGTCCTCCGGGTTCATGCGTCTTTTGTCCCGTCTTCCTCCGGCCGCCGTGGCCGGCGGCCGCGTCCCGTGATTGACCCCTATCCGCGCTTCGCATAGGTTCCGCGCCGGCTTGGGAATACCTCGTCCCCCGAAAGCCTATTGTCTACCCCTTAACAGCGCGTGTAGCGGAGCATTTCCATGACCAGACCCGACCTCGCAGCCCTGGAGAAGACCGTCGAGAAGGCCTTCGAGGAGCGCGACGCGATCTCGACCGACACGCGCGGCGAGGTGCGCGAGGCGGTCATGGCCGCGCTCGACCTGCTCGACCGGGGTGAGGCGCGCGTCGCCCAGCGCCAGGCCGACGGCACGTGGACCGTCAACCAGTGGCTGAAGAAGGCGGTGCTTCTGTCGTTCCGCCTCAACCCGATGGAGGTGGTGAGGGGCGGGCCGGGCGAGGCCGTGTGGTGGGACAAGGTCGCCTCCAAGTTCGACGGCTGGTCGGCCAACGAGTTCGAGCGCGCCGGCTTCCGCGCCGTGCCCAACTGCGTGGTGCGCCATTCGGCCTATATCGCGCCCGGCGCGGTGCTGATGCCGTCCTTCGTCAATCTCGGCGCCCATGTCGGCGAGGGCACCATGGTCGACACCTGGGCGACGGTCGGCTCCTGCGCCCAGATCGGCAGGAACGTGCACCTGTCCGGCGGCGTCGGCATCGGCGGCGTGCTGGAGCCGATGCAGGCCGGCCCGACCATCATCGAGGACAACTGCTTCATCGGCGCGCGCTCCGAGGTGGTGGAGGGCTGCATCGTGCGCGAGGGCTCGGTGCTGGGCATGGGCGTGTTCATCGGCAAGTCGACCAAGATCGTCGACCGCGACACCGGCGAGGTCTTCTACGGCGAGGTCCCGCCCTATTCGGTGGTCGTCGCCGGGACCATGCCCGGCAAGAACGTGCCGGGCGAGAACTGGGGGCCGAGCCTTTATTGCGCCGTCATCGTCAAGAAGGTCGACGAGAAGACGCGCTCCAAGACCTCGATCAACGAGCTGCTGCGCGACTGAGCGGGCGGGCGAAGGCGAAGGAAGCGGACGTTCCACATGGCGCAGATGGCCTGGCTGTTCTTCGGCTTTTCCGGGCGCATAGACCGCAGCGTCTATGCGCTGGCCGGGCTGTTCGTCTTCACCGTTCAGGTGTTCATCGTCTACCGCTATCTCCAGCCGGTGCTCGGCACGCTGGCCAACGGCGATTTCGACCCGGCGCAGACGCTGGTTCTGTCGCCGATGACCAACCTGCAAAGCGCCGTCTTCCTGCTCGGCCAGCTCGCCCATATCGCGCTCGCCGCCAAGCGCATCCACGATTTCGGCCGCTCCGGCTTCTTCGCGCTGCTGTTCATGTTCGCGGGCCTGATCGCCTATCTCGCCTTGTGCCTGATCCCCGGCACGCCCGGCCCCAACAAATACGGCCAGCGCTCCAACGCGCCGAAATAGGCGGCCGCGAAGCGCGCGGGCGCGTGGCATCAGCGAAGGCCGCGCCTGCCCGGTGACACGCGCACGGGTTTGGACTATGCCTTGCCTGTCATGAGCCTGCCGACGGACCCCGCACGAAACCTCGCCGCCCTGATCCGCTGCCCCTCGGTCACGCCGGCCGAAGGCGGCGCGCTTTCCGCGCTCGAGGCGATGGTCGCGCCGCTGGGCTTTTCCGTCGAGCGGCCGGTCTTTCGCGAGGACGGCACGCCGGACGTCGAGAACCTCTATGCCCGCCTGGGAAGCGGCGGCCCGCATCTGATGTTCGCCGGCCACACCGACGTGGTGCCGCCGGGCGACGAGGCGGACTGGACGCACCCGCCCTTTTCCGCCCATGTCGCCGACGGCTTCATGTACGGGCGCGGCGCGGTCGACATGAAGGGCGGCATCGCCTGCTTCGTCGCCGCGCTCGCCCGCCATGTCGAGGCGCGGGGCGCGCCGAAGGGCTCGGTGTCGCTGCTGATCGCCGGCGACGAGGAAGGCCCCTCGATCAACGGCACGGTCAAGCTGCTCGAATGGGCGGCCGCGCGCGGAGAGCGCTGGGACGCGGCCCTCGTCGGCGAGCCGACCAATCCGCAGGCGCTCGGCGACACGATCAAGATCGGCCGGCGCGGCTCGCTCACCGGCGACATCGTCGTGCGCGGCAGGCAGGGCCACGTCGCCTATCCGCACCTGGCCGACAACCCGGTGCGCGGGCTGGTCGCGCTTCTCGACGCGCTGATGCACCCGGCGCTCGATGCGGGGACGCAGGATTTCCAGCCGTCCAACCTGGAAGTCACCACCGTCGATGTCGGCAACCGCGCCACCAACGTCATTCCCGCCAGGGCGACCGCGACCTTCAACGTGCGCTTCAACGACGGCTGGACGGTCGAATCGCTCCAGGCCGAGATCCACAACCGGCTCGACCGCGCCGCCGAAAGGGCGAAGCTTCGCCCCGGGCGCAAGGACGGCGTCTCCTTCGAGCTGGTCTGGCGCGACCGGCCGAGCCCGGTCTTCCTCACCCGCGACGAGAAGCTGGTGTCGGGCCTGGCCGCGGCCATCCGGGCGGTGACGGGCCGCGCCCCCGCGCTCTCGACCTCGGGCGGCACATCGGATGCCCGCTTCATCAAGGACTACTGCCCGGTGGTGGAGTTCGGGCTGGTCGGCCAGACCATGCACATGGTCGACGAGCGCGTCGCGCTCGACGATCTCGAGGCGCTGACGCGCGTCTACCGGCGCTTCCTCGAGGACTGGTTCGGCTGAGATGCCGCCGGCCGAGGACATCTTCCGCCAGCTTCTCGGCGCATGGCGCATGATGATCGGCAAGCGCGACGGCCTGCGCCTGCTCGACCTGTCGCTCGACGGCTTCTGGAACTCGTTCTTCGCCATCGTGGTGGCGGGGCCGGCGATGCTGGCGAGCTGGGTGCCGCTGGCCGGCGATCTCGCCGGCGCGGACGCAAGCTTCGGCCTCAGGCTCTCGATGCTGGTGCGGCTGGCGCTGGCCGATCTCGGTGCCTGGGTGCTGCCGCTCGCGGCGCTGGCGGCGGTCGCCCCCTATGCCGACATCCGCCATCGCTTCGTCCACTATGTCGTGGCCAGCAACTGGGGCTCGGCCATCTTCGCCTGGATGACGCTGCCCGTGTCGCTGATGCGCCTGTTCGTGCCCGGGGCGGACGATCTCGCCATCGGCCTTTCCGTCGCCGTCTTCATCGCCACGCTGGTGCTCTACTGGCGGCTGACCGACGCCGCCCTCGAGAAGGGGCCGGCGACGGCGACGGCCGTGTTCGCCTTCATGCTGGTGGCCTCGCTGCTGACGCTGTTCGCGCTTCAGGACATCCTGCGCATCGGCCCGCTTCAGTAGTCGACCTTGACCAGATAGAGCCCGCCGGGCGGGGCGACCTGGCCGCAGCGGGCGCGGTCGGCGGCCTTCAGCGCCGCCTCGAGGTCGTCGGCGCTCCAGCCGCCTTCACCGACCCGCTTCAGCGAGCCGACCATCGAGCGCACCTGGTTGTGCAGGAACGAGCGCGCGGAGGCGCGGATCTCGATCAGGTCGCCGGCCTGCGTCACGTCGAGCCGGTCGAGCGTCTTGACCGGGCTGTCCGACTGGCACTGGGCCGAGCGGAAGGTGGTGAAGTCGTGCTTGCCGAGGAGCCGCTGCGCCGCCGCGTGCATGGCGCGCGCGTCGAGCGCCTTCGGCACGTGCCAGACGTTGCCGCGCAGCAGCGCCGCCGGCGCGCGCCGGTTGAGGATGACGTAGAGATAGTGCCGGGCCCTCGCCGAGAAGCGGGCGTCGAAACCCTCGGCCGCGCGGGCGGCGGCGAGCACGGCGACATGCTCGCCGGCGAGCGAAAGATGCGCGTTGAGCGCGCCCTGCACCTTGTCGGCCTGCCACTCGCGGGAAAGATCGACGTGGGCCACCTGTCCGGTGGCGTGGACGCCCGCGTCGGTGCGGCCGGCGCCGCGGATCGTCACGGTCTCGCCGGTGAAGGCCAGCACCGCCTTCTCGATCGCTTCCTGTATCGTCGGCAGGTCCGCCTGCCGCTGCCAGCCGGCATAGAAGCGGCCGTCATATTCGATGTCGAGGCGGTAGCGCGGCATGGCTAGATCGGGGCGTTCACGACAGGAAATCCCCCTTGCCGAGCTTGGCGCCGCGCAGGAACTCCCGCGCGCCCATCGCCCTGCCGCCGGCGCGCTGCACTTCGGTGAGCCGCACCGCGCCTTCGCCGCAGGCGACGGCGAGCGCGTCGTCGAGGATCTCGCCCGGCCGGCCGCTGCCATCTGCAAGCGTCGAGCGCAGCAGCTTGACCCGCTCGGCCCTGCCGCCCGCCGCCATCTCGCACCACGCGCCGGGGAAGGGCGACAGGCCGCGGATGCGGTTGTGGACCTCGTCCGCCGGCGCCGACCAGTCGATGCGGCTTTCCTCCTTGGAAATCTTCCTGGCGTAGGTCGCGCCGTCCTCGTCCTGGGGCGAAAGCCGCAGCTCGCCCCTTTCGAGGGCATCGAGCGCGCGCACCATCAGCGCCGCGCCCGTCTCCATCAGCGTATCGTGCAGCTCGCCCGCCGTCATGTCGGGGGAGATCGCCACGCGCTCCGTCATGGCGACGGGGCCGGTGTCCAGCCCCTCGTCCATCTTCATCACCATCATGCCGGTCTCGGCGTCGCCCGCCATGATGGCGCGCTGGATGGGGGCGGCGCCCCGCCAGCGCGGCAAGAGCGAGGCGTGGCCGTTATAGGCGCCGAGCCGCGTGCCTTCGAGAATCTCCTTCGGCAGCAAAAGGCCGTAGGCGACGACGACGGCGACGTCGGCGTCGAGGGCACGGAAGGCGGCCCGCTCGTCCTCGCCCTTCAGCGAGCGCGGCGTGCGCACCTCGATGCCCAGCTCCTCGGCGGCCAGATGCACCGGCGATTTCGTCAGCTCCAGCCCGCGCCGGCCGGCTGGACGCGGCGGCTGGCAGTAGACGGCGGCGATGTCGTGCCCGGCCCTCGCCAGCGCGCGCAGCGTGGCGGCCGAGAACTCCGGCGTGCCCATGAAGATGACGCGCAGGGCCATCCGGCCCACCCTAGACCGCAAGCCGGCCGGGGGTCCTGTCGGCGGCCTTGTCCCTGGCCAGCTTCCTGAACTTGCGCACCACCATGTCGCGCTTGAGCTTGGAGATGTGGTCGATGAACAGCACGCCGTTGAGATGGTCGATCTCGTGCTGCAGGCAGGTGGCCATCAGCCCGTCGGCCTCGATGGTCCGCTCCTTGCCGTCGCGGTCGAGACAGGCGACCGTCACCGTCGCCGGCCGCTCGACCTCGGCGTAATATTCCGGGATCGACAGGCACCCTTCCTCGTAGACGGAAGCCGCGTCGCCATGGGCGACGATCTGCGGGTTGACGATGACCTGCGGCTCCTTCGGCTGGTCCTCCTTGGCGAGGTCGATGACCAGGAGCCTCAGCGGCACGCCGATCTGGATCGCCGCCAGCCCGATGCCGGGCGCGTCGTACATCGTCTCCAGCATGTCGTCGGCCAGCCGGCGCAGGTCGTCGTCGACGCGCTCCACCGGCCTGGAGACCTGGCGCAGCACGGGATCGGGAAGGATGACGAGCGGTCGTATCATGCCCCGTCAGGTAATCGCGCCGCCCCGGCGCGTCAACGGCTTTCGCGGGGCTTCGGCAATCTTGTTCACCTTTTGGTCTTATGCGGCGCGGGCGAATCGCCTATCCTGTCCCGATGGACGATCTTTACCCGCTGCTTTCGCTTCCCGTCGCGCGGCTCGGCGCCGGCACGGTCACGCTCGGCCAGGCTCTCGCCGCGGCGGGCGGCGTGGCATTGCTGGCCGTGCTCCTGCTTGCGCTCGCCCTGTGGCGGGCGGGCGGGGCGCGGGCCCGGGCGGCCGTCGAGGCGGCCGAGCGCGCGCGGGAGGCCGAGGCGCGCATGGCCGAGATCGCCCGGGCGCAGGCGGAGATGCAGGGCCGCATGGGCGCGCTGGCGGATGTGTTCGGCAGCCGGCAGGCGGAGCTGACGAAGGCCATAGGCGAGCGCCTCGACGGCATGACCTCGCGGCTCGGCCAGTCGCTCACCGAGCAGACGCGCTCGACGCACGAGAACCTGGCGAAGTTGCAGGAGCGCCTCGCCGTCATCGACAGCGCCCAGTCCAACATCCAGTCGCTCGCCGGGCAGGTGGTGCAGCTCCAGCAGATCCTGTCCAACAAGCAGACGCGCGGCGCCTTCGGCCAGAGCCGCATGGAGGCGATCGTCGCCGACGGCCTGCCCAAGGGCGCCTACGAGTTCCAGGCGACGCTGTCGAACGGCAACCGGCCGGACTGCCTCGTCAGGATGCCGAACGGCGCGCCCGACCTCGTCATCGACGCCAAGTTTCCGCTCGAATCGTGGAACGCGATGCGCGCGGCGGCCGAGGCCGACAATGCGGAAGGCCAGCGCTACGCGGCGCAGGCGTTCCGCCGCGACGTCGAGGTGCATATCAGGGCGATCGCCGACAAGTACCTGATCCAGGGCGAGACGCAGGACACCGCCTTCCTGTTCGTGCCGTCGGAATCGATCTTCGCCGGCATCCACGAGGATTTCGAGGGGCTGGTGCAGAAGGCGCACCGCGCGCGCATCGTCATCGTCTCGCCGTCGCTTTTGATGCTGTCGATCCAGGTGATCCAGGCGGTGCTGAAGGATGCCAGGATGCGCGAGCAGGCGCATCTGATCCAGCACGAGGTGGTGCGGCTGATGGAGGATGTCGGCCGCCTCGACGACCGGGTGCGCAAGCTTCAGGCGCATTTCTCGCAGGCCAGTCGCGACATCGACATGATCCTGACCTCGACCGACAAGGTGACGAAGCGCGGCGCCAAGATCGAGGCGCTGGAGCTCGGCGCGCCCGGGGGCGCGGATGCGGGAGAGGCCGCCGCCGGGCGCGACGAGCCCGCCCGCCGGGTCGCCGCCGCGCCGGCCGGGCGGCTGCGGCTGCACGTGGTCGACGAGGAGGAATGACCATGCCGCCCGGAATGCCGCGGGGCGGCTTGACGGATGCGCGCCGAAATCCGGCCTGGGCTCCCATGACTGGACCGATCCCGGGAAGCATCCTTCGCCTTGCCGCCCTGCTTGCCGCGCTGGCGCTCGCCGCCTGCCAGACCGGCGGGGCCGGGCGCGAGGGCGCGGGCGCGTCCGGCGCCGCCGTGGCGCATGTGTCGCAGATCCGCGCCGCCGCCGACCTGCCGCCGCTGTCGCCCGACCGCACGCTGGAGAAGGCGGCGATCAGCCAGGCCGCCTACATGGCCCGCTCGGGCAAGATGGAGCACACCACGGGGTTCGGCCGCGACTTCGCGACGCGGATGCGCAGCGCCGGCGTCGCCGCGCCGGCGGCCGAGAACCTCGCGCATGGCCGCATGGAGCCGCAGCGCCTGTTCGCCATGTGGATGGCCTCGCCCGGCCACCGCGCCAACATGCTCGACCCGCGCTTTTCCCGCTACGGCCTCGCCCATGCCTCCGACGGCAACGGCCAGCGGTACTGGGCGATGGTGCTGGGGCGGTAGACACCCTGTTCATCGCCGCGGGGCTGGCGGGACGGGCCGTCCTTGCCTACCTCTCCCGCAACGAAACGGGAGCTGCCATCATGGAACTCGGCCTCTACACCTTCGGCGATGTCGGCAGGGACCCGGTCACGGGCCGGATCACCGGCCCGCAGGAGCGCCTGAACAACCTCGTCGAGGAGATCGAGCTCGCCGACCAGCTCGGCCTCGACGTCTTCGGTCTCGGCGAGCACCACCGCCCCGACTACGCCGTGTCCGCGCCGGCGGTGGCGCTGGCCGCCGCGGCGACGCGCACGAAGGCCATCCGCCTGTCGAGCGCGGTCTCGGTCTTGTCCTCGGACGACCCGATCCGCGTCTTCCAGCAGTTCGCCACGCTCGACAACCTGACCGGCGGCCGCGCCGAGATCATGGCCGGGCGCGGCTCCTTCATCGAATCCTTCCCGCTGTTCGGCTACGCGCTGGAGGACTACGACACGCTGTTTGCCGAAAAGCTCGACCTGTTGATCAGGCTCACCGAGGGCGAGCACGTGACGTGGCCGGGCGGCGAGCACACGCCTCGCATCGAGGGGCGCGGCGTCTATCCGCGCCCGGTGCAGGACAGGCTGCCGATCTGGATCGCCGTCGGCGGCACGCCGCAGTCGGTCGGCCGCGCCGCCATGCTCGGCCTGCCGCTGGCGCTCGCCATCATCGGCGGCGAGCCGCACCGCTTCGCGCCGCTGTTCAACCTTTACCGCGAGGCGGCGAGGAAGTTCGGCCGCGATCCCTCGGCGCTGAAGACCTCGATCAACGTCCACGGCTTCGTCGCCGAGACCAGCCAGGAGGCGCTCGACACGGCGTTTGCGCCCCATGCCGACGTCATGAACCGCATCGGCCGCGAGCGCGGCTGGGGCGCGGCGATGACGAGGGCGCATTTCGCCGAGGCCGCCGGCCCGCTCGGCGCGAACTTCGCCGGCAGCCCGGCGCAGGTGGTCGACAAGATCCTCGCCAACCACGAGATTTTCGGCTTCGACCGCTTCGTCCTCCAGATGGCGATCGGCGTCATGGATCACGGCAGGCTGATGAAGGCGATCGAGCTCTACGGCACCAGGGTCGCCCCCGAGGTCAGGAAGGCGGTGGCGGCGAGGAAGGCGGAACCGGCCGGGGCATGAGCGAGCCCGCGGCGCTTGGTGGATCGCGAGCGGTGGCCTATACCGGGCCGATGATACCGCTTTCCGTCCTCGACCTTTCGCCCGTGCCCGAAGGCAGCGACGTCTCGCGCTCGCTTGCCGACACGCTCGACCTCGCCCGCCACGCCGAGCGGCTCGGCTATCGCCGCTACTGGCTTGCCGAGCATCACAACATGCCGGGCATCGCCAGCGCGGCCACGGCCGTGGTCATCGCCCATGTCGCGGCCGGCACGTCCACCATCCGCGTCGGGGCGGGCGGCATCATGCTGCCCAACCACGCGCCGCTGATGGTGGCGGAGGCGTTCGGCACGCTGGAAGCGCTGCATCCCGGCCGCATCGACCTCGGCCTCGGCCGCGCGCCGGGAACCGACCAGCGCACGGCGCATGCGCTCAGGCGCAACATGAACGCCGACGTCGATTCCTTCCCCAACGACGTCGTCGAGCTGATCGCCTATTTCGAGCCGGAGCTGCCCGGCCAGCTCGTGCGCGCCGTGCCGGGCGCGGGGCTCAAGGTGCCGGTGTGGGTGCTCGGCTCCAGCCTCTACGGCGCGCAGCTCGCCGCCATGCTCGGCCTTCCCTACGCCTTCGCCTCGCATTTCGCCCCGGCGCAGATGGATGAGGCGGTCGAGGTCTACCGCAGCCGCTTCGAGCCGTCCCGATATCTCGACAGGCCCTATGCGATGCTGGGGCTGAACGTCTTCGCCGCCGACACCGACGAGGAGGCGCGGCTCCTGTTCTCCTCGCTGCAGCAGGCGTTCGTGAACCTGCGCACCGGCCGGCCCGGCAAGCTGCCGCCGCCCGTCGCCGGCTATGGCGAGACGCTGGAGCCGGGCGCGCGGGCGATGCTCGCCCAGGCGCTGTCCTGCTCGCTCGTCGGCTCGCGCGAGACGGTCCGCCGGGGCCTGCAAGCCTTCGTCGAGCGCACCCGGGCCGACGAGCTGATGGTGGCGGCGCAGATCTTCGACCACGGCGCGCGGCTGCGCTCCTACGAGATCCTGGCCGGCGCGGCGCGGGAGCCCGCGGCATAGAAGCGGCCGCCGGACTTGATTTTTCCGGCGTTTTGGCCTGGGGTACGGTTCTGAAGGACCGATGCGGACGAAACGGCCTTGGGAGGGGCTGCCGCGATGACGGACATCCTGATTGTGGAGGACGAGCCTGCGATCCTGGAATCGCTGGAATTCATCCTCAAGCGGTGCGGCTGGACGGTCGGGCTTGCCCGCGACGGCGAGGCCGCGCTCGAGGCGGCCTACAGGTTCCGGCCGCGCATGATGCTGCTCGACATCATGATTCCCAAGCGCGACGGGCTCGACGTGCTGCGCGAGATGCGCGCCGACGAGGCGCTGCGCGACACCTCGGTGCTGATGCTGACGGCGCGCGGCCAGCAATATGACCGGCGCGCCGCCGAGGACCTGAAGGCGGACGGCTTCATCGTCAAGCCCTACGCCAACACCGACGTGGTCGCCGCCGTGCGCCGCGTGCTCGACCCCGCCGCCGCGCCGCCGTCGCTGGCCTGATCCCGAATCCCTCTTGAGTGCGGGTCCTAGACCGGAATCTCCTGCCTGTGGCTGCAGGTCAGGCGCGGGCACAGCATGCAGGACGGCCCCACCTCGACCGGCGGCTGGCCGAGGTCGAGGCCCTGGCCGTAGACCGTGCGGTCGGCATGGACGATGTCGCAGGCCAGCATGATCGAGAACACCAGCGGCGGCTCGCGGAAGCCGGTGACATGCTTGGGCACGGCCTTGGCGACGAGCAGGAAGCGGCCGCCGCCGGGAAACGCCGAAAGCTGCCGCACCACGCCCCGCTCGGAGAAGGCGGTGTAGACCGGCCACAGCAGGCAGCCATGGCCGAAGCCGGGTATGCTGAGGCCCGGCAGCGGAAACCGCTTGGTCAGCCGGCCGGAGCGGTCGGCGCGCAGGAAGCCGAACGGCACGCCCTCCTCGCCCTTGCGCCGCAGGGTGACGAGGCGGTGCGCCACCTGCTCGAAGCTGGCGCCCAGATGCTCGCTCATCAGCTCGATGTCGTAGCGTCGCTCCTCGGCCATGGCGAGGAAGCCGCGATAGGGCATCATGATCGCGCCGGCGACATAGGAAGACAGCGCGCGGCGGGCGAGCGCCCTTGCCTCGTCCGAGGTCAGGTCGAGGGTCGCGGCCGTGCCCTCGACGACGTCGCCCGCCGCGTGCGAGGCGTAGCGGCGCAGCATCTGGAAGATGCGGGTCGATTGCGGCGCGATCTCCTCGAAGGCGAGCGCCGAGGGGTCCGGCGCCTCATCCTGCCGGGGCTCGCGCGCCGCGCGGATGCGGCAGGCGACGCCGAAGCGCCGCTCCAGCGCCTGCGCGATCGCCTCCTCCTCCAGCCTGCCCTTTCCCGCGAGCTCCGCGCGCAGCGCCGCGGCCGCGTCCTCCAGCGCCGGGAAATGGTTGCCGTTGGAAAGGATCGCCTCGTCCAGCTCGCTGATCGGCGACACGCGCTTCTGCCGCGCCGCCGCGTGGTCGAAATAGTCGACGAGGCTCTTCATCGACGGCACCAGCTCGCGCGCCTCGGCGTTGATGGTGGTGATGAAGCGCCGGCGCTCCTCCTCGGTCAGGTCGGCGATGCCCTCCAGGATCTCGGCGCCCGACTTGATGCCGGCGATGCGGTTGAGGATGGGGTGGAGAAGCTGCGACAACAGCGGGTCGGACTTCAGCCGGTGCTGGAGCACGTCGATCTCGACCGTCGCGTCGGCATAGGCGCGATAGAGGCGGGCCAGCGCCGCCCCGGCCTCGGGAAAGCGCGCGACGAGGTCGCGCACCGAATCGGCCTCCATCTCGATACCGCCCATCACCGGGTCGCTCATCAGCTCGCCGATGGCGCCGATGGTGCGCGCCTCGCTGTCGCCCGACAGGTGCTCGAGGTCGATGCCGAGCCGCTCGCCGATGCGCAGGAGCAGCGTGCCGCCGATGGCGCGCTTGTTGTTCTCGATGAGGTTCAGATAGCTCGCCGAGATGCCGAGCGCCTGCGCCAGCGCCACCTGCGACAGGCCGGCGGCGATGCGCTTGCGCCTGATGCGGGCGCCGATCGGGGTTCGCACCCGGCTCATCGCGGCTCCGGCGTCATTGTAAATTGTTTACTGACACAACTTTACACATGGCTTGATTTTTACAAAAAACACCTTTTATGTCAATTGGATATTGCAGTTGTGACTTTTTGTGCCAGTCTGCCTTATGCGGCGCCGGGAGGGCGTGTCGCGTGGAGGAGACGATATGACCAGATTCAGACTCAACAGGCGTAATGTGCTCAAGGGAGCCGGTGCGGGACTTGTCGCGCTCAGCACGCCGACGATCTTCACCAGGGGCGCCTGGGCGCAGGAATTCTGCAACGATCCGAGCAAGGGCAAGATCATCTTCGGCTTCAACGTGCCGCAGACCGGCTCCTACGCCGAGGAAGGGCTCGACGAGCTGAAGGGCTACGAGCTCGCCGTCAAGCACATCAACGGCGAGGGCGACGGCGGCATGCTCAAGACGCTGAAGCCGCTGGCGCTCAAGGGCAACGGCGTGCTCGGCCGCAAGGTCGAATACGTCACCGGCGACACCCAGACCAACACCGACGCCGCCCGCGACGGCGCCCGCCGCATGATCGAGCGCGACGGCGCCATCATGGTCACCGGCTCGGTGACGTCGGGCGAGGCGATCGCCCAGCAGGCGCTGTGCCAGGAGATGGGCGTCATCTACATGGCCGGCCTGACCCACTCCAACGACACCACCGGCAAGGACAAGCGCCGCTACGGCTTCCGCCATTTCTTCAACGCCTACCAGTCGGGCGTCGCCATCGCGCCGGTGCTGGCCAAGGAATACGGCACCGACCGCCGCGCCTACCACCTGACCGCCGACTACACCTGGGGCTGGACGCAGGAGGAGTCGATCAAGAACGCGACCGAGGCGCTGGGCTGGGAGACGGTGGCGACCGTGCGCACGCCGCTCGGCCTCGGCGACTACTCGCAGTACCTGACGCCGGTGCTGAACTCGGGCGCCGACGTGCTCATCCTCAACCACTACGGCCACGACATGGTCAACTCGCTGCCGCAGGCGGTGCAGTTCGGCCTGCGCGACCGCCAGGCCAACGGCAAGAACTTCGAGATCGTCGTGCCGATGTTCTCCGAGCTGATGGCCGTGGGCGCCGGCGAGGCGGTGAAGGGCATCATCGGCACCTCCAACTGGCAGTGGTCGCTGGAGGACGAGGGCACCAAGGCCTTCACCAAGTCCTATGGCGAGGCCTATGGCGTGCCGCCCTCGCAGGCCGCCCACACCGGCTACGTCCAGACCCTTCTCTACGCCGACGCCGTGGAGCGCGCGGGCACCTTCTATCCGCCCGAGGTCATCAAGGCGCTGGAGGGCTTCGAGTTCGACGGCGCCGGCAACGGCCCGACGCTCTACCGTGACACCGACCACCAGTGCTTCAAGGAAGTGCTGGTCGTGCGCGGCAACGAGAACCCGACCAACCGCTTCGACGTGCTCAACGTGATCGGCGCGACCTCGCGCGAGGAGGTCACCTACGATCCGTCGATCTTCGGCGGCGAGCTCGGACCCTACGAGCCCAACAAGTGCTGATGTGACGCAGCCTCCCGGCGGCCCCGGCGCCGCCGGGAGGCGACGCATTTCCGGCGCCACGGCGTCCACCCGCATCAGAGGAAGCATGAGATGAATGCGTTCTTGGCCCAGTTGCTCAACGGGCTGGATAAAGGCGGCGCCTACGCGCTGATAGCCCTTGGGCTGACACTGGTCTTCGGCACGCTCGGCGTCGTGAACTTCGCGCATGGCGCGCTGTTCATGCTCGGCTGTTTCTGCGCCGTGACCTTCCGCTATCTCATCACCATCGAGACCGTCACCATCGACCCCGAGAAGCTGTCGCCCTGGGGCACGCCGCTCGAGGTGCGCACGCCGCTGGTGCAGAACTGGTTCGGCGACTTCGGCGCGGTGCTGGTCGACTATTCGGTGCCGATCTCGCTGCTGCTGGCCGTGCCGGCCATGCTGGCCATCGGCATCGCCATCGAGCGCGGCCTGATCAAGCATTTCTACAAGCGCAGCCACGCCGAGCAGATCCTGGTCACCTTCGGCCTCGCCATCGTGCTGCAGGAGATCGTCAAGAGCTTCTTCGGCGCCAATCCGGTGCCGCAGCCCATTCCGACCGACCTGCGCGGCGCCGCCGACATCGGCGCGTGGCTGGGCATGGAGGTCCACACCCTGACCTATCCGTGGTGGCGCCTGGTCTATCTCGCCTTCTCGCTTCTGGTCATCGGCGGCGTCTTCGCCTTCCTGCAGTTCACCACCTTCGGCATGGTCGTGCGCGCCGGCATGGCCGACCGCGAGACCGTCGGCCTGATGGGCATCGACATCGACCGCCGCTTCACCATCGTCTTCGGCCTGGCCGCCGTGGTCGCGGGCGTGGCCGGCGTCATGTACACGCCGCTGCTGCCGCCCAACTACCACCTGGGCATGGACTTCCTGGTGCTGAGCTTCGTGGTGGTCGTCGTCGGCGGCATGGGCTCGCTGCCCGGCGCCGTGGTCGCCGGCTTCCTGCTCGGCATCCTGCAGTCCTTTGCGTCGATGACGGAGGTGAAGTCGCTCATCCCCGGCATCGACCAGGTCATCATCTACCTCGTTGCAGTCGTCATCCTGCTCGTGCGTCCGCGCGGCCTGATGGGACGGCGCGGTGTCATGGAGAGCTGATCCGCCATGCTGTCACTTTCGCGCAAGGACCTCGTCTCGCTGGTGGTCTTCGCCGCCGTGGTGCTGACGATGCCGATCTGGCTGTCGCCCTTCGGCGCCGCCTATCCCGGCCTCATGCAGAAGTTCGCGATCTACGCGATCTTCGCCATCGGCTTCAACATCCTGTTCGGCCTGACCGGCTACCTGTCGTTCGGCCACGCCGCCTTCCTCGGCGTCGGCTCCTACACCACGGTGTGGTCGTTCAAGCTGCTCACCATGGACATCCTGCCGGCGATGGTGTTCGCCGTCATCGTGGCGGGGGTGTTCGCGCTCGTCATCGGCTATTTCAGCCTGCGCCGCACCGGCATCTACTTCTCGATCCTGACGCTGGCCTTCGCGCAGATGAGCTACAGCCTCGCCTATTCGGTGCTCACCCCGATCACCAACGGCGAGACCGGCCTGCTGCTGGCGCGCGGCGATCCGCGCTACGTCGACCAGATCTTCGGCGCGCAGATGAACCTCGCCGGCCTGCCGCAGCCGACGCTGATCGGCAACGCGCTCGGCGGCTATGGCGGCTTCTACCTGTGCGCGGTGCTGCTGATCCTGTGCTTCTACGTGTCGCAGAAGATCTTCGCCTCGCCCTTCGGCCTGGCGCTGCGCGGCATCAAGTCGAACCAGACGCGCATGAACTACACCGGCTTCAACACCAAGCCCTACACGCTCGCCGCCTTCGTCATCTCCGGCATGTTCGCCGGGCTCGCCGGGGCGCTCTTGTCGATCACCGACCCGCTGGCCGGCGCCGAGCGCATGAAGTGGACCGAATCCGGCAACGTCGTGCTCATGACCATCCTCGGCGGCGTCGGCACCCTGTTCGGGCCGGTCGTCGGCGCCTGGCTCATCAAGTACTTCGAGAACATCTTCTCCGCCATCAACACGAACATGCTCAACTCCTTCCTCTCGTTCCTGCCCGACGGCGTGCAGTCCTTCTTCGTCACGGTGCTGTCGAAGTTCGTCGGCGAGGGCTGGCACCTGACGCTGGGCCTGCTGTTCGTGCTGATCGTCGTCTTCCTGCCCGGCGGCATCGTCGAGGGCGTCCAGCGCCTCGTCGCCCGCTTCCGCGGCGGCGGGCAGCGCGGCAAGGCGACCTCGCCGCAACCGGCCGAATAGGACATCGCGCCATGAACCAGCCCGTCCCCAACATCGTCCTTCACGCCGCCGACGTGCACAAGAATTTCGGCGGCCTGCGGGCCCTGTCCGACATCGACCTGCAGGTCGAGGAAGGAAAGACGCACGCCATCATCGGTCCCAACGGCGCCGGCAAGTCGACGCTGCTCAACGTCATCATCGGCCGCATCCCGCCGACCAGCGGCACCGTCGTCTTCGACGGCACCGTGCTCACCGGCAAGGCCCCTTACGAGATCAACCAGCTCGGCATCTCGCGCGTGTTCCAGACGCCGGAGATCTTCGCCGACCTGTCGGTGCTCCAGAACGTGATGACGCCGGCCTTCGCCCGCCGCGACGGCGCCTTCAGGATCAACATGCTGCGCTCGGTCGACTCCGAGGCCGAGGTCCGCGACGAGGCCGAGAGCATCCTGAGCGACATCGGCCTGATCGGCCGGCGCCAGGACCATGCCGGCTCGCTGTCGCGCGGCGACAAGCGGCGGCTGGAGCTGGCCATGTGCCTGATCCAGCGGCCGCGGCTGCTGCTGCTCGACGAGCCGACCGCGGGCATGAGCCGCCACGACACCAACACCACGATCGAGCTGCTCAAGAAGATCAAGTCCGGCGGCATGACCAAGGTCATCATCGAGCACGACATGCACGTCGTGTTCTCGCTGGCCGACAAGATCTCCGTGCTGGCGCAGGGGCGCATCATCGCCTCGGGCCTGCCGCAGCAGATCAAGGAAGACCCGCGTGTGCAGGAAGCCTATCTCGGTGGGAGTGTGGAATGAACGCCATCACAGCAAATCGCGAAGCAGCAGCCACCCCGATCATCGGCGACGATCCGGCCAAGACGTTCTTCTCGGTCCGCGACGTCCACGCCTATTACGGTGAGAGCTACATCGTCCAGGGCGTCAGCCTCGACGTGCGCAAGGGCGAGATCCTGGCGCTGCTCGGCCGCAACGGCGCCGGCAAGACCTCGACGCTGCGCACCATCGCGCGCATGGACAATCCCGAGCTGCGCGGCGGCGAGATCTGGCTCGAGGGCGCGCCGCTCCACACCCAGAAGTCGTGGCAGGCCTCGCGCGCCGGCATCCAGCTCGTGCCCGAGGACCGGCGCATCATCCCCGGCATGAGCGTCGAGGAGAACCTCGTCCTGGCGCAGGTCGCGCCGGGGCACGGCATGTCGGTGGACGAGCTCTACGAGCATTTCCCGCGCCTGGCCGAGCGGCGCAAGCAGGAGGCGGTGACGCTGTCGGGCGGCGAGCAGCAGATGCTGGCGGTGGCCCGGGCGCTGGCGCGCGAGGTCAAGCTGCTCCTGCTCGACGAGCCCTACGAGGGCCTCGCGCCCGTCATCGTCCAGGAGATCGAGCGCATCGTCTACTCGATCAAGGAGCGCGGCATCACGACGATTATCGTGGAGCAGAATGCCGTTGCGGCATTGCGTCTTTCCGACCGGGCCGTCATCATGGATACGGGGCAGATCGTGTTCACCGGCACGGCGAAGGAGCTGCTCGACAACCCGCAATTGAGGAACGAATACCTCGCAATATGATCGCGCGTGCCTGCGGGAGGCGCCGCGAAGGAGGAAGTGAAGTAATGTCAGACACTCGTGTTCACCGTGTTCAGGAAAGCTGGCGTTCGGACACGCAAATCGACCTCGAGACCTACCGCGCCTGGTATGCGCGCTCGGTTTCGGACCCGGACGGCTTCTGGGGGGAGCACGGCAGGCGGCTCGACTGGTTCAAGCCCTACACGAAGGTGAAGAACGCTTCCTTCGACGGCGACGTCTCGATCAGATGGTTCGAGGACGGCGAGCTGAACGTCTCGCACAACTGCATCGACCGCCACCTCGACACACGCGGCGACCAGGTCGCCATCATCTGGGAGGGCGACGATCCCTCCCAGGACCGGCACATCACCTATCGCGAGCTGCACGGCCATGTCTGCCGCTTCGCCAACGTGCTGAAGAAGCACGGGGTCGGGAAGGGCGACCGGGTCACGATCTACATGCCGATGATCCCGGAAGCCGCCTATGCGATGCTGGCCTGCACCCGCATCGGCGCGGTTCATTCGGTGGTGTTCGGGGGCTTCTCGCCCGATTCGCTCGCCGGCCGCATCGTCGATGCCGAATCCACCTTCGTCATCACCGCCGACGAGGGCGTGCGCGGCGGCCGCTCGATCCCGCTCAAGGACAACACCGACAAGGCGATCGACATCGCCGCGCGCCACCACGTCATGGTCAGGAAGGTGCTGGTCGTGCGCCGCACCGGCGGCAAGATCGGCTGGGCGCCGGGTCGCGACTTCTGGATGGAGGAGGAGGCGGCGGGCGTCTCCGCCGACTGCCCGGCCGAGCCGATGAAGGCGGAGGACCCGCTGTTCATCCTCTACACCTCCGGCTCCACCGGCAAGCCCAAGGGCGTGCTGCACACCACCGGCGGCTATCTCGTCCATGTGGCGATGACGCACCAGTACGTGTTCGACTACCGCGACGGCGAGATCTACTGGTGCACGGCCGACGTCGGCTGGGTGACCGGCCACAGCTACATCCTGTACGGCCCGCTGGCCAACGGCGCGACCACGCTGATGTTCGAGGGCGTGCCGAACTATCCGACGCCGTCGCGCTTCTGGGAGGTGATCGACAAGCACAGGGTCTCGATCTTCTACACCGCGCCGACGGCGATCCGCGCGCTGATGGGCGCGGGCGACGAGTGGGTGGGGAAGGCCTCGCGCGCCTCGCTGCGCATCCTGGGCTCGGTCGGCGAGCCGATCAACCCGGAAGCCTGGGAGTGGTACTTCAACGTGGTCGGCGACGCCCGCTGCCCGATCGTCGACACCTGGTGGCAGACCGAGAACGGCGGCATCCTGATCACGCCGCTCGCCGGCGCGTGGGACCTCAAGCCCGGCTCGGCGACGCTGCCCTTCTTCGGCGTGGTGCCGCAGATCGTCGACAACGAGGGCAACGTCGTCGAGGGTGAGGGCTCGGGCAATCTGTGCATCGCCGAGCCGTGGCCGGGCATGATGCGCACGGTCTACGGCGACCACGAGCGCTTCATCCAGACCTATTTCTCGACCTATCCGGGCCGCTACTTCACCGGCGACGGCTGCCGCCGCGACGCCGACGGCTACTACTGGATCACCGGCCGGGTGGACGACGTCATCAACGTGTCGGGCCACCGCATGGGCACGGCCGAGGTGGAGTCGGCGCTGGTCGCGCACGAGAAGGTGTCGGAGGCGGCCGTGGTCGGCTACCCGCACGACCTCAAGGGCCAGGGCATCTACTGCTACGTCACGCTGATGGCAGGCGAGGAGGGCTCGGAGGCGCTGCGCAAGGAGCTGGTGGCGCATGTGCGCAAGGAGATCGGCCCGATCGCCGCGCCCGACCTGATCCAGTTCGCGCCGGGCCTGCCCAAGACGCGCTCGGGCAAGATCATGCGCCGCATCCTGCGCAAGATCGCCGAGGACGATTTCGGCGCGCTCGGCGACACCTCCACCCTCGCCGATCCCACCGTGGTCGAGGACCTGATCGAGAACCGGCAGAACAGAAGGGCCTGAGAAGGCGCGGCCCCGCGGGAAGCCGAGGCGCGATCCCGGAAGGAGGCGGCGACAAGCCTCCGGGGGCGGGCGAACAGGGGGGAGCCGGAGGCGGCCGCTGCCCGACGGGCGGCGGCCGTCGTCGTTTGCCCGGCAGGGGGGGCGGTCGTCGTCGTTTGTTCGACGGATGATGACCGTCGTCGTTGGAAGGAGGCGGGCCCCCGTTGCAGGCGGGCGCCGCCCGCGTTCCCGCCTCGCCCCGGCCGGCCCGGGGAAGGAGACCGGCGCTACAGCGCCAGCCGCCGCCTTGCCGCCTCGTATTCCGCTGCCAGCCGCTCGACCCGCTCGGCCGCGCCGACGATGTCCGTCACCGCGCCGATGCCCTGTCCGCAACCCCAGATGTCCTTCCACGCCTTGCCCTTGTCGCCGCCGAAATCCATCTTCGACGGGTCGGACACCGGCAGGTTCTCGGGGTCCATGCCCGTGGCGAGGATCGAGCCCTTGAGGTAGTTGCCGTGGACGCCGGTGAACAGGTTGGAGTAGACGATGTCGGCGGCCTTCGAATCGACGATCATCCGCTTGTAGGCGTCGGACGCGCGCGCCTCGGTGGTGGCGATGAAGGGCGAGCCGATATAGGCGAGGTCGGCGCCCATGGCCTGCGCGGCGAGCACAGCCCCGCCGGTGGCGATGGCGCCCGAAAGCAGGAGCGGCCCGTCGAACCATTGGCGGATCTCCTGGGTGAGCGCGAAGGGCGACAGCGTGCCGGCGTGGCCGCCCGCGCCGGCCGCCACCGCGATCAGCCCGTCGGCGCCCTTCTCGATGGCCTTGCGGGCGTGGCGGTCGTGGATGATGTCGTGCAGCACGATGCCGCCATAGGAATGGACCGCCTCGTTGACCTCGGGCACCGCGCCGAGCGAGGTGATGACGATCGGCACCTTGTATTTGACGCACAGCGCCAGATCCTGCTCCAGCCGTCCGTTCGACTTGTGCACGATCTGGTTGACGGCGAAGGGCGCGGCCTTGCGCGCCGGGTTGGCGGCATCGTGGGCGGAAAGCGTCTCGGTGATCTCGGCCAGCCACTCGTCGAGCTGCGACTGCGGCCTTGCGTTGAGCGCCGGGAAGGAGCCGACGATGCCGGCCTTGCACTGGGCCAGCACCAGCGGCGGATGCGAGATGATGAACAGCGGCGAGCCCACCACCGGAATGCGAAGCCTGTCTTTCAAGATGTCCGGCAGCGCCATCTGTGCGTTTCCCCTGATTGACGTTTACGAAAACGTCACCTTCTAGACCATCGGGCCGAAAAGAAAAGAGGAATACGGCCTTGGGAAGAATGGGGAGGGGAAGAACTGGGGGAAGAATCGGGCGCGGGCCCGGGGAGGCGCGGCACTGGGCGGGGGCGGCCCGAAAGAGAGCGGGATTGGGCAGGAAGCGGAGCGGGAAAAGGCCGGCGTGAAAAAGGCCGGGCTTGACGAGGGCCGGGCTTCAGGCGCGCGCGGGCCGGAAAGGGATGCCCGTCCGAAATCATGAATGGATTGCGATGCCGCCCACGGACGCGATTGATTGCGCGGGCCGGTGCGGCTAACCATGGTGCGACGGCATATGGTGCGGCGGAGCCGATGGATTCGATCGAGAAAGCGATAAGGAGCGCCTTCGCCAAAGGCGATCCGGGCGACCGCGCCTTCCGCGAGAAGGTCTATCGTTCTGCTTTCGGCGCGCTCGACCGCGCGCTCCAGGCCAGCCCGAACATGACGGAGGCGATCGCCGCGCGCCGGCGCGAGACGCTGCTCGCCGCCATCACCGCCATCGAGACCGAGTTCGTGCCGGCGCGCCCGGCCGAGGCCGCAACGCGCCAGCCGGCGTCGCCGCCGCCGCGACAGGCCGACCCGGCCGTCGCGCCGGAAATGGCGGCGTCCGACGAGGTGGCCGCGCCCGAAGTCGCCCCCGAGATGGCCGCCCCGGCCCGCGGACGGCGCGAGGAGCCGACCTTCGCCCCCAGCCTCGACGGCGAGAGGCGGCCCGCCGCCGCCGGCCGGCCGGGAAAGGCCGGCAGCGGGGCGGACGGGGGCATCGAGGCTCCCCCTCGCGAAGGTCGCCGCCGGCGGCCGCGCCGGCGCTTCGGCCTTGCCGGCCTGCTCGTCCTGCTGCTCCTGGTCGCCGGCGCCGCGGCCGCGCTGTGGTGGCTCGCCGGGTCCGGCGGGCCGGGCCTCGTCCGGCCGCAGCCGCCGCAGGCGGGCGGGGATGCCGCGCCGCGCATTCCCGGCGCCGCCGACGCGCTGGAGGGCTGGATCGACATCTTCACCCCGGCCGACCCGACCACGGTCGCCGCTCCCGGCGATTCGCAGGCGGAGGTGATGGAGGACGACGGCGAGCGGTTCATCCGCATCCGCTCCGGCGCGTCCGGCTCGCCGGTGCTGTTCGACATCGGCCAGGGCATTCTGGAGCAGGCGGCCGGCAGGCGCGCCGTCTTCAACGTCGTGGCGCGGGCGCCGGACGGGCAGGGCACGCAGATATCGGTCGATTGCAGCCTCGGCGAACTGGGCGACTGCGGCCGCAAGCGCTATGCCGTCGGCGCCACCCGCGAGGAGTTCCTGTTCGAGATCGACCTGCCGGCCACGCGGCCGGGCTCGGGCGGCACCATCGCCGTCCATCCCGACATCGAGGGCGGCGGCAGGTCGGTCGACATCTACGCCATCCGCCTCCTGCCGGCGCAGTAGGGCGGTTGCGGGAAGAGGGCGGGGCGGCCGCCGTCAGTCAGTCGCGGCGGAAGACGAGGCGGCCGAGCCAGCCCGTCAGCACGGCGAGCGCCACCGCCGCCAGGCCGTAGAGGAAGCCGTGCTCCTGTGCGGCGCGATGCATCCGCTGCTCGAAGCCGGCCTTGAGGATGGCGAGCTGCGCCGAGCTTTCCTTGATGAAGGTGCCGTTCTTGAACAGGAAGGCGCGCGCGCGGTGCGTGCCCACCGGCACGTTGGGCGCAAGGTGCAGCGTGGCGCGGAACAGGCTCTGCGACAGGAACTGCACGCCGCCGATGCGCTCGCTGTAGAGGCCGGTCGCCTTCTTGCGCTCGCGCAGCGCGGCGGTGAACTCGGCGAGCGTGGCGGGGTCGCCCTCGCGGTTCTGCGGGATCAGCGCGATGTTGTCCGCGCCGAGCGCCATCTGGCGGTAGCTGTCGGGCGTGGCCATGTCCTGCCACACGCGCGTGGTGGCGACCGAATAGGACATCGGCACGTTGACGAAGGTCTCCGACCAGGTGTTGATCCACACTCCCAGCACCCGGCTCTTGCGGCGCACGACGACCGGCCGGGCCGGCCCTTCCAGCACCACGATCACGTCGTAGCGGCCCTGGCGCGCGAGCAGCGGATCGGCGAAGTCGAGCGCGCCGAAGATGGTCAGGTCCGCGCCGGCGAAGTCGGAGGTGATGAAGACGCGGTCGGTGGAAAGCCCGATCTGGATGGTTTCCGGGTTCGGGTTCTCCGGGGCCTGCGCCTGCGCGGCGGTCGCGGCCAGGAAGGCGGGCAGCGCAAGCAGGAAGGCGAGGCAGGGAAACGGCATCGCTCATATCCCCGACGGGGAGGTGAGCGAATAGATCGAGGCCGGCGGCACGAAGAGGTCGAAGGCCAGCCGCACCGCCACCGCCAGCACGAGCAGGGCCAGCAGCGCGCGAAGCTGCTCGCCGCGCAGCCGCTGGCCGGCCTTGGCCCCGTATTGCGCGCCCGCCACCCCGCCCACCATCAGCAGGAAGGCGAGCACGATGTCGACGGTCTGGTTGGTGGTCGAGTGCACGATGGTGGTGTAGGCGCCGGTGAAGACGATCTGGTAGAGCGAGGTGCCGACGACGACGTTGGTCGGCACCTTGAGCAGGTAGATCAGCGCCGGCACCATGATGAAGCCGCCGCCCACGCCCATGATCGAGGCGAGGAAGCCGATGATGGCGCCGAGCCCGAGCACCGGGATGACGCTGACGAACAGCTTCGACGTGCGGAACCGCATCTTGAGCGGCAGGCGGTGCACCCAGTTGTGCTGGCCCGGCCGGCGCAGCGACGGCGGCTGCCCGCCGGCGGTGCGGCGCATGGCGTTGACGCTTTCCACCAGCATCAGGCCGCCGACCGTGCCGAGCAGCGCCACGTAGAGCAGCGACACGAACAGGTCGAGCTGGCCGACGCTGCGCAGGAGCGAGAACACCCACACGCCGAGCGACGATCCGAAGACGCCGCCTATCAGCAGCACCGTGCCCAGCTTGAAGTCGATGGTGCCCTTCTTGAAATGCGCCAGCGCGCCCGAGGTGGACGAGGCCACCACCTGGTTGGCGCCGGTGGCGACGGCGATGGCCGGCGGGATGTTGTAGAAGATCAGCAGCGGCGTGATGAGGAAGCCGCCGCCGACGCCGAACATGCCCGAAAGAAAGCCGACCGCAGCCCCCATCGCCAGGAGCACGGCGATGTTGACCGACATCTCAGCGATCGGCAGATAGATGCCCACCGTCAGAACCCGACTGCTCGCGTCCGCTCCCGGCGGCGCCCGCACCATCGCAGGCGCGCCGGAACGGCAATTCGTTCTTGCGACGATGCGCCCGCGAAGTCAAACCGCGGGCGCATCGGGGCGATGCCGCCGGCTTTCGCGGCGCGCTTCCCGCGCCGCTCCTGCCTCAGCGCTTCTCGAGCAGCGCGCGCACCAGCGCCTCGTCGACCTCGCCGGTCGCCGCCATGCCGTTGTCCTTCTGGAAGGCGGCGATGGCGGTCTTGGTCTTCTGCCCCATCAGCCCGTCCTCCGTCCCGGCCTGGTAGCCGTTCCTGTTGAGGATCTGCTGGATGTTGCGAACGGCCGCGCGCATGTCGACGCCGGCCGTCGTGCCCTGGCTCTCGCCCCAGCTTTCCGGGATCTCGACCGTGTTGGCCTCGGCGTCGAGCTCCCTGGCCCGCCACAGCTCGGCCGCCGCGCGCGCGGTCTCCAGCTGCTCGGGCCGCAGCGCCTTGGCGATCTCGTCGCGCTTCTCGGCCGCGTCCTTGTCGCCGGCCTTGGCGACGAGGGCGAACCACTTGTAGGCCTCCAGCAGGTTCTGCTGCACGCCCACGCCCTTGGCCGACAGGATGCCGAGATTGAACTGGCTGTCGCGCACCCCGAGCTCGGCGGCGCGCAGGAACCAGCGCGCGGCCGCGTCGTTGTCGGTCTTGCCGTCCGCGCCCATGGCGTGCAGCACGGCAAGGTTGTGCATGGCGCTGGCGTTGCCGCGCTCGGCCGCCTGCTGGTACCAGTGCCTGGCCTTGGCGACGTCGCGGGCGACGCCGATGCCCTTTTCGTAGAAGCTGCCGAGGCGGTATTGCGCCGGCGCGAGCCCGTGCTCGGCCGCCCTCTCGTACCACCGGGCGGCGCTCGCCATGTCCCCGGCCACGCCGCGGCCTTCGGCATAGCGGTTGCCGATCTCGTAGAGCGCCTTGGGGTCGCCGGCGGCCGCGGCCTCGCGCAGCGCCACCGGCCCGGCATCGAGCGGGATCGCGGCGAGCGCCTCCTCGTCGGGCTCGGGCAGGGATTCGATCTCGGCCACCTCCCCGGCCGGCGCCGGCGAAGCGGCGGTCGCGGCCGTTTCGTCCGCTTCGGCCTGCGCCGCGGCCTCGCGGCTCGGGGCCGCCGCCGTGGTCTCGAGGTCGAGCCAGCCCTCGTCGCCCGCGTCCGCGCCCTGCGGCGGCACGGCGGCCGAAGGAGGCTGGATGCTGGAGGCGGAGGAAGCCTCGCCGGCCATGCGCACCTGCGGCGCCGGCGCCCGGGCGCGGGTCCCGGCAGGCTCGGCGTCCTCGGCCGGCAGCGCCGCGACGGCGGCCGGCTCGGGCTGCGGCGTCTGCGCCACCGGGCTGCCGGACAGGAAAAGGCGCGTGCCCTGGAGCGCGGCGAGCGCGATCAGGATGGCGGCGACGCCCATCAGCAGCGGCTTGCGGCGGCTCTTCAGGAACGAGCCCTTGCCGGGGGCCTTGTCTTCGTCCGCTCCGGCGGCCGGCTTGCGTTTCATCGTCTCGGCCTCCGCGGCTGCCGCCTGGGCGGCGCGGCGGGCGGCGGCGATGAAATCGGCCTTGGAGGCGTCGGGGCCGGCCCCGCGCAGGGGCTGGCCGCGCTCGTCGCGCACGCGCCGCATGATGGCGTTGAGATCGGGCCCGCCGGAGCCGGGCTCCAGCGGCTGGTTGGCGAAATTCGGATCGAGCGGCGCGTCGGGATCGACCGGCGGCGCGCTGCCGCCCAAGGCGGCCTTGCCCTGCGCGATCTTGTCCTGTGCCCTGGCGGCCTTGCCCTGCGGCTTCTCCTCTGCCGCGCGGCTCTTGCCGCCGCGCGTCAGCGCGCGCGCCAGCCCGCCGAGCAGCGAGGCACGGCCGGGAGCGGCCTGTGCCGTGGCCGAGGCGGGATTGGGCGCGTCGCCGCGCCCGGCCGCCGCCTCGACGGTGGCGAGCGCCGTGGCGGCAGGCGCGAGCGGCAGCGTCTCGTCGGCGGGTGCGAGCGAAGGCGTGCGCGCCGTTCCCAGCACCACGTCACGCGCGGGCGCCGGTATGGGCGCGGGCGCGGCGGCGGCCGTGGCGGCGCCGTTCTCGAGGGCGCCCAGCCGGTCGACGATCTTCAGGAGCGTGTCGTGGATCGCCTCGAAGGTCTTGGCGTTGCGGTCGTCGGAGCGGCGCGTCAGCGCCTCCAGCGACTTCAGGTCCTCGGCGAGGCCGGCGACCAGCTCGCCTTCGGCGGCACTGCCGGAGAAGCCGCGCACCGCCTCCTCGGCCGCGCGGCGCGCGGCCTCCAGCACGTCGGCCTTCGACGCGGCGATCGACTGCTCGATCCTGTCGAGGCGCGGCGCGATGTCCTCGCCCGCATCCGCCGAAGCGGCCGGGCGGGAGATGTGCCGGGCGAGGTCGGCGATCTGCGCCTCCAGGCTGCGGATCAGGCCGGTGTCGACGGCCGACGCGCCGGCCGAGGATTCGATGCGGCTCGAGATCGTCTCCAGCCGCCGTTCGAGGTCGCGCAGCGCGCCGCCGTCGTCCTGCGGCGCGGCGGCGGCCTGACGCTCGAAGCGCGCGGCAAGCTCGGCGAAGCGGGCGTCCATCGCGGCGATGAACGAGGCGTCGGCCCCGGCGGCCGGCCGGTCGGCGTCGATGCGCGCCGCGACCTCGTCGATCCGGCTCTCGAGGTCGTGGAACAGCGCCCGGCCCTGCGCCAGCGCGTCCTCGTGGCGCTGCTCCAGCAGGTTGGACATCGAGGCGATGCGGTTTTCCAGCCCGTGGAAGACGGCGTCGAGATTGGGCAGCGCCGGCGCGTGGTCGAGCCGGTCGGCGATGGCCCCGATCTGGCCGGCGAGCCGCTCGACGGCGCGCTCGGGCAGGTCGACGCGGTGGGCGAGGTCCTCGACGCGGCGCGACAGCGCGGCAAGCTGGTCGGAAAGGTCGCGGGTGGCGGTGTCCTGCGTCGCCTCGCCGACCTGGCGGGCGAGCGAGGAGATGCGCGCCTCCAGCCGCTCGAACGGCTCGGGATCGAAGGCGGCGCGGGGCAGGCTGGCCGAGGCGGCCACGGCGCGGGAAATCTCGTCCAGGCGCTCCTCGATGGCGTCGAGCACGGCCGCGCCCGGCTGCTGCTGCTGGCGCGAGAAGCGGTCGACGGCGGTTTGCAGCACCTTCATCTTGTCTTCGATCGAGCGCAGCGCGCCCGATGTCGGCAGCGCGCTGACCGCGCCGCCGATCTCCTCGATGCGGGCGGCGAGCGCCTTGAGCGCCGGGTCGGCGCCTGGGTGCGGCGCGGCCAGCCGGCCGGCCATGTCGCTGAAGCGGCGGTCGAACTCGCCCCAGCGGCGGTCGAAGGAGCGCACGGTCTCCTCGCGCGCGAGCTGGCCGAGCGCCTTCTTCATGTCCTCCATCTCCAGGCGCAGCAAATGCGCCTGGCGGCCGTCGCTCTCCTCGGAAAGCCGGTGCATCATCGACGACAGGCGCTCGAACTCGGCGCCGAGCTCGGCCGCATGGCCGGCCGGGGCCGGAGCGGGGGTCTTGAGCGCGCGCTCGATCTCGCCCTTGAGCGCGACGAATTCGCGGTGCAGCCCCGCGCTCATCTGGTGGCGCAGCTCCTCGCGCAGCGCCTGCATCTCGTCGGCGATGCCGGCATAGGACGGCTCGCGCAGGGTCGCGTGGCGCTCGCGCGCCGTGTCGCGGCGGAAGTCGTCGGCGGCGGGCCGGCGGGCGGGGCGCTCGTAGCCGTCCTCGCGCGGCGCGGGCGCCAGCCGGCCCTCCAGCCGGTCGAGGGTGGAATCGAGATCGTCGAGGGCGGTGCCCGCCCTGCGCCTGCGGCCTGCATTCATCGACTCGAGATAGGAGGATCGTCTGTCGCGCATGAAAAACGTCCGCTGCCGCCTTGCTGACCGGGACAATCCCGGCGCTCCTGCCTTTCGCCGCGGAGGCGATCCCCCGTGCCGCCGCCGGCTCGGGCGCTGCACGCTTTGCGGGCGATCTCCGCGGGTGGAGAACCGTGAGAACAACGGACAGGACAATCACGGGACACCGACCAGCGCACCTTTCCCCCAACGTGGTAAACAACCCGTTAACCAAGATTACCCATTTGGTTCACAACCCTGCCGGAACGGCATCCCCTGCGACAGCTTTCGCGCTTGCAGCATGGGGGATATCCGACTATATGCGCCTCACACACGCTGGCCGTCCCGTGGTCGGCCGGCTATGCTCAACTACCGTGATCGGCTGCCTTTCGCCCCAATGGCATCCAATCGGCGTTCCCGCGCTTGCCGGAACGCGAATGGGGAAACGTGACATGATGAATATGACGACGGCCGGCGCGAGCACGGCCAGCGCCGACGATGTTTCCGACGGCTACACGCGCATTGGCGATGTGGCGCGTCAGTTCGGCCTGACCCTGCGCGCGCTGCGCTTCTACGAAGACAAGGGCCTGCTTGCGCCGAAGCGCGAGGGCAGCACCCGCCTCTACTCGCGCAAGGACATCACCCGCCTGCGGCTGATCCTGCTCGGGCGCAAGGCCGGCTTCTCGCTGCGCGAGGTCAAGCAGATCATGGACCTCTACGACCCGGCCAGCGGCAACGTCCGTCAGTATCGCACGCTGATCGAGAAGTCTGAGCGCCAGCTCGCCAGGCTGGAGAAGCAGCGCGCGGCGATCGACGAGGCGATCGGCGAGCTGAGGGAGGCCATGGCCGGCTGGCGCGCGGCGCTGCCCTCGCGCCCGCAGAAGATGGCCGCGTCGGCCTGACCTCGCCGGCAGCGCGGCGGCGACGGAATGCAAGGGCGCGCCATCGGCGCGCCCTTCGCCGTTTCGGCCCCGCCATAGCCGGCCGGCGCGCACCGGCCCGCCTGCGGCCGGCCGCCGTTCCCGTCTTCCCGGAAAGGAGCGCATGAAGGCGCTGCTCGCGGCGATTTTGCGCCTGCGGCAGAAATTGACGTTTACGCAAACGTCAATTGTTGGTATGGTCCCTCCGACATCGCCTCCCCGGCCTGCGAAGCCGCCCGCCGGGGGCCTGCACGCATCTGGAGGATCCTTCATGACGACCTACAAGGCGCCCGTCGCGGACACGCTGTTCCTGCTCAACGAAGTGCTCGGCTACGAGCGCCACTCGAACCTGCCGGGCTTCGCGGATGCGGCGCCCGACGTGCTGGAGGCGATCCTCGGCGAGGCGGCGAAGCTGGCCGAGAACGTCGCCCATCCGCTGAACCGCGTCGGCGACCAGCAGGGCTGCGTGCGTCACGACGACGGCTCGGTGACGACGCCCAAGGGCTTCAAGGCGGCCTACGACCAGTATCGCGAGGGCGGCTGGATGTCGCTGGCGATCCCCGCCGAGTTCGGCGGCCAGGGCCTGCCCTACACCGTCCATTCGGCGGTCGGCGAGTATTTCTCCTCCGCCAACATGGCGCTGATGATGTATCCGGGCCTCACCCAGGGCGCCATCGCCGCCATCCTCGAGCACGGCTCGCAGGAGCAGAAGGAGGCCTTCGTGCCGAAGATGGCCGAGGGCGTGTGGACCGGCACCATGAACCTGACCGAGCCGCATTGCGGCACCGACCTCGGCCTGCTTCGCACCAAGGCCGTGCCCGCCGGCGACGGCAGCTACCGGATCTCCGGCCAGAAGATCTTCATCTCGGCCGGCGAGCACGACATGAGCGAGAACATCATCCATCTGGTGCTCGCCCGCATCGAGGGCGCGCCCGAGGGCGTCAAGGGCATCTCGCTGTTCATCGTGCCGAAATTCGTGCTCGACGCCGACGGCAATCCCGGCAGGAAGAACGGCGTGTCCTGCGGCTCCATCGAGGAGAAGATGGGCATCCACGGCAACGCCACCTGCGTCATGAACTACGACGACGCCGAAGGCTATCTCATCGGCGAGGAGAACGGCGGCCTCAAGGCCATGTTCGTGATGATGAACGAGGCGCGCCTCGGCGTCGGCCTGCAGGGCCTGTCGATCGGCGAGATCGCCTACCAGAACGCCGTCGCCTATGCGAGGGAGCGCATCCAGGGCCGCGCGCTCTCCGGCCCCAAGGCGCCCGACAGACAAGCCGACCCGATCATCGTCCACCCCGACATCCGCCGCAACCTGATGAACATGCGCGCCATCAACGAGGCCGGCCGCGCGCTGGTGCTGTGGACCGCGCTCAAGTCCGACGTGGCGCACCGCTCCGACGACGCCGCCGAGCGCCAGGCGGCCAGCGACCATCTCGGCCTGATGACGCCGGTCATCAAGGGCGTGCTGACCGACAAGGGCTTCGAGCATGCGGTGATGGCGCAGCAGGTGTTCGGCGGCCACGGCTACATCGAAGAGCACGGCATGAGCCAGTTCGTGCGCGACGCCCGCATCGCCATGATCTACGAGGGCGCCAACGGCATCCAGGCGCTCGACCTCGTCGGCCGCAAGCTGGCGCAGAACGGCGGTCGCGCCGTGCAGGCCTTCTTCAAGGAGGTCGGCGACTTCTGCGAGGAAAACCGCGCCGACGAGACCATGGCGCCCTTCACCAAGGCGCTGAAGAAGGGGCTGAACGACCTTCAGGCCGCGACCATGTGGCTGATGCAGAACGCGATGGGCAAGCCCGACAATGCCGGCGCGGCCTCGACCGACTATCTGCATCTGTTCGGCCTGGTGGCGCTGGGCTACATGTGGGGCCGCATGGCCAGGGTGGCGCAGGACAAGGTCGCCGCCGGTGCCGCGACGCCGCTGCACGAGGCCAAGCTCGTCACCGCGCGCTACTACTTCGAGCGCGTCATGCCGGAATCGGCGGCGCACCTGGCCCGCATCTCGGTCGGCTGTGACTCGATGATGGCCCTTGCCGAGGACGCCTTCTAGGGAGTATCCGGCCAGGACTGTTCAATCCTGAACGGCCTGACCGTTCAGGCGACAAGGGAGGCACAGCGTGTCGAAGCGTCCGGCGGAAATCCTCGATCTCCCCCGGCCCGCATGGGCCGGCGAGGAGGTGGCCATGCTCTACGACATGGCGCACCGCTTTCTCTCCGACGAGATCGCGCCGCGCTACGAGGCGTTCGAGAAGGCCGAGATCTTCGACCGCGAGAGCTGGAGGAAGGCGGGCGAGAACGGCCTTCTGTGCGCCTCGATCCCCGAGGAATATGGCGGGGCGGGCGGCACCTTCGCCCATGAGAGCGCCATCAACGAGGCCATCGGCCATGTCGGCGTCGACGGCTTCGGCATCGCGCTGCACAACGTCATCGTCGCGCCCTACATCCTCCACTACGGCTCGGAGGAGCAGAAGCGCAAATGGCTGCCCCGCCTCGCCACCGGCGAGCTGATCGGCGCCATCGCCATGACCGAGCCCGGCGCCGGCTCCGACCTCCAGGGCGTCAAAACGCGGGCGGTGAAGGACGGCAACCACTACCGCATCTCCGGCTCCAAGACCTTCATCACCAACGGCCAGCTCGCCAACCTCGTCATCGTCGTCGCCAAGACCGATCCCGACAAGGGCGCCAGGGGCACGTCGCTGATCGTGGTCGAGACCGACGAGGTCGAGGGCTTCGAGCGCGGCCGCAACCTCGACAAGATCGGGCTGAAGGCCAACGACACCTCGGAGCTGTTCTTCAACGACGTGCGCGTGCCGACCGCCAACCTGCTCGGCCCCGAGGAGGGGCAGGGCTTCATCCAGTTGATGCAGCAGCTTCCGCAGGAGCGGCTTTTGATCGGCACCCAGGCCATCGCCATGATCGAGCGGGCGCTGGCGGTGACCATAGACTACGTCAAGGAGCGCAAGGCCTTCGGCCAGCCGGTCCTCGCCTTCCAGAACACCCAGTTCAGGCTGGCGGAGCTGAAGACGGAAGCCACCATCGGCCGCGTCTTCTACAACGACTGCGTGGCGCGCCATATCGCCGGCGGCCTCGACCCCGCCACCGCCTCGATGGCCAAGTACTGGCTGACCGACCTTCAATGCAAGGTGGTGGACGAGTGCCTCCAGCTTCACGGCGGCTACGGCTACATGAACGAGTATCCCATCGCGCGCATGTATCGCGACGCCCGCGTCCAGCGCATCTATGGCGGCACCAACGAGATCATGAAGCTTCTGATCGCCAGAAGCCTTTGAGGGAGACGTATTCATGCCAGCCCACGGCGCGGAACTGATCTGGACGGCGCGCGACGACGAGGACTTCCTCGCCGGCCGCTATTCGCGGCGCCACGAAATCCGCTTCGACGGCGGCGCCTCGCTGGCCGGCTCGTCGTCGCCCTCGGTGGTGCGCCCGCCGTTGAGCGACCCCACGGCCGCCGACCCGGAGGAGATGTTCGTCGCCTCGATCGCCTCCTGCCACATGCTGTGGTTCCTCGACTATGCCCGCCGCGCCGGCGTCCTCGTGCGCGCCTATCGCGACGCGCCCTTCGGCGAGATGGCGAAGAACGCCGAAGGCAGGACCGCGGTGGTCGCCGTGACGCTGCGGCCGCATGTCGACTGCGACGCCGACCGTGCTAGGCTTGAGGAGCTGCACCACAAGGCGCATGAAGCCTGCTTCATCGCCAATTCCGTCACCAGCGACGTCCGCGTCGAGCCGGTGTTTGAAATCGCAAGGACCTAGATTCCAAGGGAAGGAACGAGATCATGGCTGAAGCCTATGTCTACGACGCCGTACGCACCCCGCGCGGGCGCGGCAAGAAGGACGGCTCGCTGCACGAAGTTCCGGCCGTGCGGCTGGCGGCGAAGGTGCTGGAGGCGGTGCGCGACCGCAACGGGCTCGACACCTCCCAGGTGGACGACATCGTCTTCGGCTGCGTCGATCCGGTCGGCGAGGCCGGCTCCGTGATCCCGCGCGCCGCCACCTTCGAGGCGGGCTACGCCACCGAGGCCCCCGGCATCCAGATCTCGCGCTTCTGCGCCTCCGGCCTCGACGCCATCAACCTGGGCGCGGCCAAGATCGCCGGCGGCCTCGACGACATCGTCATCGCCGGCGGCGTCGAATCGATGAGCCGCGTCGGCATGGGCATGTCCGGCGGCGCCTGGTTCATGGACCCCTCGGTCGGCCTGCCCGGCTATTTCGTGCCGCAGGGCGTCTCCGCCGACCTGATCGCCACCAAATACGGCTTCTCCCGCGACGACGTCGACGCCTATTCGGTCGAGAGCCAGAAGCGCGCCGCGCACGCCTGGGAGAAGGGGTATTTCAGGAACTCGGTGATCCCGATCAGGGACCAGAACGGGCTGACGATCCTCGACCATGACGAGCACATGCGGCCCTCGACCGACATGCAGTCGCTGGCCTCGCTCAACCCGTCCTTCGTCATGCCGGGCGAGATGGGCGGCTTCAACGCGGTGGCCATCCAGCGCCACCCGGAGGTGGAAGCCATCAACCACGTCCACCACGCCGGCAACTCGTCCGGCATCGTCGACGGCGCGGCCGCCGTGCTGCTCGGCTCGAAGAAGGCCGGCAAGACGATGGGGCTGAAGCCGCGCGCGCGCATCCGTGCCTTCACCAATATCGGCTCGGAGCCGGCGATCATGCTGACCGGCCCGGTCGACGTGACGGAGAAGCTGCTGAAGAAGGCGAAGATGAAGCTCTCCGATATCGACCTGTTCGAGCTGAACGAGGCGTTCGCCTCCGTCGTGCTGCGCTACATGCAGGCCTTCGACATCGACCACGACAAGATGAACGTCAACGGCGGCGCCATCGCCATGGGTCATCCGCTCGGCGCCACCGGCGCGATCATCCTCGGCACCGTGCTCGACGAGCTGGAGCGCCGCAACCTGAACACCGCCCTCGTCACGCTGTGCATCGGCGCGGGCATGGGCACCGCCACGATCATCGAGCGCGTCTGATCCGGGCCGGAGGAGTTGAGAAAAATGGCTGACTACAAGAACTTCAAGGTCGAAACCGATTCCGACGGCATCGCGCTGGTCACCTGGGACATGCCCGGCCGCTCGATGAACGTCTTCACCGAGGAGGTGATGCAGGAGCTCGACGGGATCGTCGACCGGGTCGCCGGCGACGCCGCCATCAAGGGCGCGGTCATCACCTCGGGCAAGGACACCTTCTCCGGCGGCGCGGACCTGACCATGCTCCAGCGCATGCTCGGCCTGTTCGCCACTGAGCGCGCAAAGGACGAGGACAAGGCGATCAAGCTCCTGTTCGACAATGTCGGGCGCATGACCGGCCTGTTCCGCAAGCTGGAAACCTGCGGCAAGCCGTTTGTGTCGGCCATCAACGGCACCTGCATGGGCGGCGCGTTCGAGCTGTCGCTCGCCTGCCACGGCCGCGTCGCCGCCGATAGCGACAAGGTCAAGATGGCGCTGCCCGAGGTCAAGGTCGGCATCTTCCCGGGCGCCGGCGGCACCCAGCGCGTGCCGCGGTTGGCCGACACGCAGTCGGCGCTCCAGATGCTCACCACCGGCCAGAACCTGACGCCGAAGAAGGCCAAGGCGATGAACCTCGTCCACGAGGTGGTCGAGCCGAAGAAGCTGGTCCAGGCCGCCAAGGCGATGATCAAAAATGGTCTGAAGCCGGTTCAACCCTGGGACGAGAAGGGCTTCAAGCTGCCCGGCGGCCCGGTCTACTCGGCTGCCGGCGCCAACCTCTTCCCGCCGGCCATCGCCATCCTGCGCCGCGAGACCTACGGCAACTACCCGGCGGCCGCCGCGATCCTGAAATGCGTCTATGAGGGCCTGCTGGTGCCGTTCGACACGGCCTTGCGCATCGAGCAGCGCTACTTCACCCAGGTCCTGCGCTCGACCGAGGCGCGGATGATGATCCGCTCGCTGTTCGTGTCGCTGCAGGAGCTGAACAAGGGCGCGCGCCGCCCCGAAGGCGTCAAGGAGACGAAGTTCAGGAAGATCGGCGTGCTCGGCGCCGGCTTCATGGGCGCCGGCATCGCCTATGTCACGGCCAGGGCCGGCATCCCGGTCGTGCTTCTCGACCGCGACATGCCCTCGGCCGAGAAGGGCAAGGCCCATTCGGCCAACCTGATGGACGGGGCGATCAAGAAGGGCCGCGCCACGGCGGAGGAGAAGGAGAAGCTTCTCTCCCTCATCACGCCGACCGACGACTACGCCCTTCTCGACGGCTGCGACCTCGTGGTCGAGGCTGTGTTCGAGGATTCGCAGATCAAGAAGGACGTGACGGAGAAGACCGAAGCCGTCATCAAGCCGTCGGCGATCTTCGCCTCCAACACCTCCACCATCCCGATCTCGTCGCTCGCCAAGGCATCGGCGCGGCCGAAGAACTTCGTCGGCATCCACTTCTTCTCGCCGGTGGACAAGATGATGCTGGTCGAGATCATCATGGGCAAGAAGACCGGCGACAAGGCGCTGGCCGTCGCCATCGACTATGTGCGGGCGATCAGGAAGACGCCGATCGTGGTCAACGACACGCGCGGCTTCTACGTCAACCGCTGCGTGCTGCGCTACATGTCGGAAGCCTTCAACATGCTGATCGAGGGCGTGCCGCCGGCGATGATCGAGAACGCGGCCAGGATGGCCGGCATGCCGGTCGGCCCGCTGGCGCTGACCGACGAGACGGCCATCGACCTCGCCCAGAAGATCATGAAGCAGACCATCCGCGACCTCGGCGAGAAGGCGGTCGACGCCGAGCAGTTCAAGCTCATCAACACCATGGTCGACACCCATGGCCGCTTCGGGCGCAAGAACGGCAAGGGCTTCTACGACTATCCCGAGAAGCCGGCCAAGAAGCATCTGTGGCCGGGCCTGAAGGACCTCTACAAGCAGCAGGATCCCGACAGGATCGACGTCGAGGAGCTGAAGCAGCGCTTCCTCGCCGTGATCGCGCTGGAGGCCGCGCGCGTGATGGAGGAGGGCATCGTCACCGACCCGCGCGAGGCCGACGTCGGCTCCATCCTCGCCTTCGGCTTCGCCCCCTATACCGGCGGGGCGCTCTCCTACATCGACGGCATGGGCGCGGCGGAGTTCGTAGCACTCGCCAAGCGTCTCCAGAAGAAGTACGGCGCGCAGTTCAAGGCGCCGAAGCTTCTCCTCGACATGGCCGGGAAGGGCGAGAGCTTCTACGAGCGCTTCGACCCCTATGCCGGCAGGGCGAAGGAAGCGGCGTAGGCCGCTTCCGCTCCTTCCGCGCCGCTGCCCGAGACGGCCTGAAACGGCATGTATGTCTGGCTCCGCCTTGCCCGGATGATGGCGACCGCGCGCTCGCGCGGCCCCTATCGTCTGGGCGAGGAAAGCAGGCTCTCCTTCCGCTGCCTGCCCTCCGACATCGACTCGAACCTGCACCTGAACAACGCCCGCTACATGATGCTGGCCGATGTCGGCCGCATCGACATCTTCACGCGCGCCGGACTGATCGCGATGGCGCGCAAGCGGCGCTGGGCGCCGATGATGGGCGGCCTTCAGGCCGTCTATGTCCGCGAGATCAGGCTGTGGAAGCGCTTCGACGTGGTTTCCACCCTCGAGACCTGGGAGGACACGCAGGTCATCGGCCGCCATCGCTTCGAGCTGGAGGACGGGCGCACGGCCGCCGTGGTGATGACCACGGCCGGCGTCTACGACTTCGCCGGCCGCCGCTTCGTGCCCATCGACGACATCGTCGCCCTGCTCGGCGTCTCGGTGCGGCCGCGCCCGCCGAGCGCGCAGGAGCGCGCCTTCATGGCCTCGCACGCCGGCCTGCGCCGGCTGGCCAAGGGCGAGGGCTGAGGCTTCCCCCCGCCCGTCAGCGCGCCACGGTGACGCTGCACGGCGCGCCGGCGACGACGGCCTGCGACACCGAGCCGAGCAGCAACCGGCCGATGAAGGGCGGGTTGCCGGTTCCCACCACGATGTGGCCGGCGCCCGCATCGGCGGCGAAGCGCAGGATGGCGGCGGCGACGTCGCGGTCCTCGACCAGCGCCCGGCGCGCCTCGCGCACGCCGTTCGCCCGCGCGTAGCGGATCGCGATGTCGAGGATCTCCCGCGCCTCGTCGTCGCCGAGCGCCTTGATCGGCGGGTAGCCGCTCGCCGGGCGCGTGTGGTTGACCAGCAGGAAGCAAAGCTCGCGGCCGAAGCCCTTCGCCAGCTCCACCGCCAGCTCGACGGCGCGCCGGGCATGGCCGCTGCCGTTGACGCAGCACAGGATCGCGCCGGCTCCATCGCCTGTCACTGTCCTTGCCCTCCCCGGATGCGTCGTCCCTGTGCCTGGGACAAGTGATAGGCGGCAGGGCCGGCGCCGGCAACCCGCTCTGGACAAGGGCAAGGCATGGGGGTATCAGGATAAAGGTATATTTTCCTGTCATCGGGAGGGCGACATGCTCTCGCACGAGAAGGTCTGGGCGGCGATCGACGCGCTGGCGGCGCGCCATTCCCTGTCCGCGTCCGGTCTGGCCCGCCGCGCCGGCCTCGATTCCACCGCCTTCAACAAGTCCAAGCGCCGCTCGGTGGACGGGCGGCCGCGCTGGCCCTCCACCGAGTCGCTGGCCAAGGTCATCGAGGCGACGGGCGAGTCGCTCGCCGAGCTGCTGGCGCTGATCGAGGACCGGCCGCCCGCCGTGCCGGCGAATGGCGGCCGCGTCTCCGTGCCGCTGATCGGCTTCGCGCAGGCCGGCGCTGGCGGCTTCTTCGACGATGGCGGCTTCCCGGTGGGGCAGGGCTGGGAGGAGGTCGAGCTGCCGACGGCCGGCGTGGGCGAGAACGCCTATGCGCTTCAGGTGCAGGGCGATTCCATGCTGCCGCTCTACCGCGACGGCGACATCCTCATCGTCGAGCCCGGCGCGCGCGTGCGCAGGGGCGACCGCGTGGTGGCCAGGACCGTCTCCGGCGAGGTGATGGCCAAGGTGCTGGCCGGCCGCAGCGCGCAGGCGGTCGAGCTCGTCTCGCTCAATCCCGCCCATCCCGACCGCACCATACCCGCCGCGGAGATCGTCTGGCTGGCGCGGATCGTGTGGGCGAGCCAGTAGGCATGGCGGGCCGCGGGCGTCGTCTCGGGCCGGCGGTGGCGCTGGCCGGGCTCGGCGCGCTGGTGCTCGCCGCGCCGGCGCTGCGCGAGCGGGTGGCGGGGCAGGGGGCCGCGGCCCCTTCCGTCGCCCCCGTGGCGGGCGAGTCCGAAGCCGCGACGCCGCCTTTGCGGCCGGCGCCGGGCGCGGCGCGGCCCGTCGCGCCGGAGGTCGTGGCGCCGCCGCCGGTGGCGCCGCAGGTGCTGGAGCGCGTCGAGGCCCGCGAGCCGCTGAGCCCGATCGGCCGCGCGCACGCGCCCTCCGAAGGGCCGCCGAAGGAGACGATCCTGCACCGGCCGCTGGTGGTCGCGGCGGGCGAGTTCGGTTCCGGGGGCTATCGCGTGGTGCTGGCCGGCGTGCGGCCGACCCCGGCCGGCGAGACCTGCGGCAGCGGCGATGCGTCGTGGCCCTGCGGCGTCCATGCCCGCACCGCCTTCCGCAACTGGCTGCGCGGCCGCGCGCTCGCCTGCGTGGTGCCGCCGGCGCCGCCGGCCGCGCCGGTGACGACGCCGTGCCGGCTGGGCGGGCAGGATGCCGGCGCATGGCTGGTCGGGCAGGGCTGGGCGCGCGCCGATCCGGCCGATCCCCGCTACGCGGCGCTGGAGGAGGAGGCGCGCAAGGCCGGGCGCGGCCTCCATGGCGCGGCGCCCGCGGCGCTCGCGCCCTTTTCCGTCACCGTGCCCGAGGCTGGCGCCGACCCGGCGGCGGACGGCGATCCGCCGCCGCCCGGCCCGGCAAGCGCCGACCCGTCAGGCGCCGACCCGTCAGGCGGCTAGCTCGCCTTTCAGCGCCTTGCCGATCAGCGCGCGCGTGTTGTCGATGCCGTAGAGCGCGGCGAAGGAGCCGAAGCGCGGGCCGCGTTCCTGGCCGATCAGCACCTGATAGATCATCTGGAAGAAGGCGACCGACACGCCCGGACCGCCCTCGGGGCTTTTCCTGGCGTGGTCCTGATAGCGCTCGATCCGCCGGGCAACGTCGAGCGCGGCGTTCTGGATCGCCTCGCCGTCCGCGCCGGCCGGAAGCGTGGCGAGCTTGTCCGACAGCGCCTGAAGCGCCTCCGTCTCCACCGCGTCGGGCGCGCGAAAGACCTTCGACGGCCTCACGAAGTCGTCGAAATAGCGGATCGCGAAGCCGACGAGGCGGTCGAGCTCGGGATGCGTCTGCGGCGACACGCCCGGCGCGTGGCGCGAGATGAAGCCCCACAGCACGGCCTTGTCGTGGGCGTTGGAGGCGCTGACGAGGTTGAGCAGCAGCGCGAACGACACCGGCATGTCCACCGCCGGCGGGTTGCCGGAATGGATGTGCCAGACCGGGTTGCCGAGCCGCTCCTTCCAGTCCTGCCTCGGATAGGCGGCGAGGAACTGGTAGTATTCGTCGACCGCGCGCGGGATGACGTCGAAATAGAGCTTCTTGGCCTGGCGCGGCCGCTGGAACATGTAGAGCGCCAGGCTCTCGGTCGGCGCGTAGGTCAGCCACTCGTCGATGGTCAGCCCGTTGCCCTTCGACTTCGAGATCTTCTCGCCCTTCTCGTCGAGGAACAGCTCGTAGACGAAGTGCTCGGGCGCGCGGCCGCCGAGGATGACGCAGATGCGGTCGTAGATCGCCGCGTTGGTCTGGTGGTCCTTGCCGAACATCTCGAAATCGACGCCGAGGGCTGCCCAGCGCATGCCGAAATCCGGCTTCCATTGCAGCTTGACCGCGCCGCCGGTGACCGGAAGCGTCACCTCCTCGCCGTCCTCGTCGTCGAAGGTGATGGTGCCGGCGTCAGGGTCGACGCGCTTCATCGGCACGTAGAGCACGCGGCCGGTCTTCGGCGAGATCGGCAGGAAGGGGCTGTAGGTCGCCTGCCGCTCGGGGCCGAGCGTGGGCAGCATCACCTTCATGATGTCGTCATAGCGCTTCACGGCGAGCCTGAGCGTGGCGTCGAAGCGGCCCGACTTGTAATAGTCGGTGGCGCTGGCGAACTCGTAGTCGAAGCCGAACGTGTCGAGGAAGCGCCGCAGCATGGCGTTGTTGTGATGGCCGAAGCTGTCGTACCTGCCGCCGAACGGGTCGGGCACCACGGTCAGCGGCATGTGCAGATAGGGTTCGAGGAAGGCGCGGTCGGGCACGTTGTCGGGGATCTTGCGCATCCCGTCCATGTCGTCGGAGAAGCACAGCAGCCTTGTCGGCACCTTGTCCTGCGTCAGCACGCGGAAGGCGGTGCGCACCATCGTCGTGCGCGCCACCTCGCCGAACGTGCCGATATGCGGCAGGCCGGAGGGGCCGTAGCCGCTCTCGAACAGGATCTCGGCCGGCCAGTCGCGCCCCTCGTAGCGTTTGACGATCTTGCGCGCCTCCTCGAACGGCCAGGCCTTGCTGTCCTGCGCCGCGGCGATGAGTTCGGGCGTGAGAGGGAGCGAGTTCGGTCGCGTCTGGGTCATGGTCGGCGTTCCATGGAGGTTCGCAGGGGGAGGCTCGCGGGCATGCGCGCGCGCCAAACCTCTAGGCGCGCTGCCGCGGTGCGTCAATCTCGGCCGGCCCGCACCCCGGCTTTTTCGTTGCGGCGGGCGGTGCGGCCTCCTAATTTGCGGCCGCAACACCAACTCACGGAGCCTGTCATGCCGAAGCCGACCCCGCAGGAAGCGCTGGTCTATCTCATGGTCATCCTGTCCGCCTCCGACCGCGACATGGGCGACGAGGAGCTGGCGCGCATCGGCGCCATCGTGCGCACGCTGCCTGCCTTCCGCGGCTTCGAGCAGGCGCGCACGCTCGCCGTGGCGCAGGACTGCCAGCGGCTGCTTCAGGAGGAGGCGGGCTTTTCCGGCGTGCTCGACCTGATCGCCGAGGCGCTGTCGCCCGAGCTGCGCGAGACCGCCTACGCGCTCGCCGTCGACATCGCCTCGGCCGACCTTTCCGTGAAGCTGGAGGAGGACCGCCTGCTCGAGCTGCTGCGCGAGCGCTTCGACCTCGACCGGGGAACAGGGCTGGCCATCGAGCGCGCCGCGCGCATCCGCCACCGGCCCATCGGATAGGCCTGCTCAGTAGAAGCCGACCGGGAAATATTTCAGGTAGAGCTCGGCGAACACGCCCTTGACGCCGATCTCGCGCAGCGCGTGGTCGAAGGCCTGCGCGAGCACGGCGTCGTCGCGCCCGACGGCGATCGCGAGGCCGTGGCCGAGGAACTCCGGCGCCAGATACGGGCCGCCGACGAAGCGGCAGCAGCCGCCGGCGCCCGAGCCGGCCAGCCAGAACGACAGCCGCATGCCGTCGCCGAACACGCCGTCGAGCTTGCCCTCGCGCAGGTCGCCGTAGAGCCAGTCGAGCCGCGAATAGGTGACCGGCCGCGCCGCCGGGAAATAGCGCCGCAGCATCGCCTCGTGCCTCGAGCCGGCGAGCACGCCGATGCGCCTGCCCGAAACGGCGGCGTGCATCGGCTCGGCCATGTCGCTCGCCTTGGGCGCCGCGAAACGGGCGGGAAAGCGCAGATAGGGTCGCGAGAAGGCGTAGAGCTCGCGCGTCGCCGCCGTGATCGCGGTTCCGGCGATCAGCGCCTCGCCCTGGCCCGCCGCGACGGCCGCGTCGAGCTCGTCCCACGGCAGGGCCTGGATCTGGCAGCGCGTCACGATGTCGAGCTCGCGGCACAGCGCCCGCGCCAGCTCGACATGGAAGCCGGCGAGCCTGCCCTCCTTGTCGAGGAAGTTGAAGGGCGGGAAGTCCACCGTCGTCAGGAAGCGCACCCGCGCCACGGCTGAAAGGTCGGGCCTGGGAAGCTGCTCCTTCTCGTCCCAGTAGCGCGGGATCGCGGGCTCGGCCGCGCGCGCCGGAGCGCCGGCCCAGGCGGCGCAGGCGGCAAGCAGGAGAAGACGGAGAAGGAGGGTGAGGCCGGGCATCGTGCGCATGCGGGGTGGAACGTGCCGCCATCTCTCCAGCGCGCCGCGGCTCCTGTCAACCGGCCGGGCCGCCGCACGCGGCCTCCCGCATGCCTCGGTGGAAGCCCGCGTCGCCGGCCGGCGCGCCGCCGTCATGCGCGATCCGTGCTGTCCCTCCGCCGCGAGCGATGATTTTCTGCCGCTTAATCTTATTGAAATAAATGAAAAAATGTATTCTCTTTCACATGGGGGAACCGGCGATGCTGAAAAACAATAATTCACCTGCATTTCATATGTGCATTTCTGCAATCCGGTTTTTCCGCGATCCTTGCCGCCGCCGCCACGACTTGCCGTTCTTCCCGCCCTCCACCGCCGGCTGACGCCGGGACATGGCGCTGCGCGAGGCACATGGCGATGCTTCCGGCATTCCGCCGCTGCATTTCCTGACATCGCACGACCTCCTGCGCGCCGCGCCCGAAGAGGCGCCGCCGGCGCGAAAGGAGGTGCGGCCCATCGCGTTCGATCCCGACGGGGACCGGCGCGCGGCGCTGGTGCGGGCGTGGCTGCCGATCCTGGCGCGGCTCGGCCTTCCGCGGCAGGAAGGCGAGAGCGCGGCCGCGCGCGCCGTGGCGCTCGGCACCGGCTTCGCGGAGGAGCTGATCGTCCGGGGGCAGGTCGGGGAGCGGGCGCTGTTCCGCGCCGTCGCCTGCGAGCTCGGCCTGCCCTTCGTCGAGACCGTCGACGACGGGGCGTTCCTCGCCGACGAGGAGCGGCGGCTGGCGTCTCTGCGCACGCGGCGGGGCCTGCGGCTTGCGCTGGTGCGCGATGCGCGCGGCGACACCGCCTATCTCGTCGCCGATCCCGCCCTCGACCTCGCCGCGCTGCGGGCGCGGCTCGAGCGGGCGCCGGACCTGCGCCGGAGCCTGCGCCTTGCGCCGCCCTCGGCGCTGCGGGCGGCGGTCGTCGCGCGCAGCCGCAGCCGGCTGCTGTTCGACGCCCAGCATGGGCTGTTCCTGCGCTCGCCGGAGTTTTCCGCGCGCACGGTCGTCAACGCCTGGCAGGGCGCGAGCGCGGCGGCGGCGGTCTTCGCCTTCCTGCTGCTGCTGTGGCTGGCGCCGCTGCCGACGATGATCGTCTTCCACTGCCTCGCCGCCATGGGCTTCACCGCCTGCGTGGCGCTGCGCCTTGCCGCCTATCGCAGCGCCGCGCCGCCGCGGCTGCGGCGCCTGCCGCCGGCCGATCCGTCCTCGCAGCCGGTCTATTCGGTGCTGGTGGCGCTCTACCGCGAGCGCGAGGTGCTGCCGCAGCTTCTGGCCGCCCTCGGCAAGCTGCAATGGCCGCGCACCCGGCTGGAGATCAAGCTGGTCTGCGAGGCCGACGACGGCGAGACGCTGGCGGCGCTGCGCGCGCTGCCGCTCGCCCCGTGCATGGAGGTGGTGCTGGTGCCGCCGGGCACGCCGCGCACCAAGCCCAAGGCGCTGGCCTATGCGCTGCCGCTGTGCAGCGGCGAGATCGTCACGCTGTTCGATGCCGAGGACCGGCCGCATCCGCTGCAACTGGTCGAGGCGTGGCAGCGCTTTTGCGCGGAGGGACCGGACGTGGCGTGCCTTCAGGCGCCGCTGGTCGTCACCAACGCCAGGGCGAGCGCGCTGTCGCTGATGTTTTCCTTCGAGTACGCGGCGCTGTTCCGCGGCCTGCTGCCGTGGCTGGCCCGCCACCGGCTGGTGCTGCCGCTCGGCGGCACCTCCAACCATTTCCGCCGCGCCGCGCTCGAGGAGGTGGGCGGCTGGGACGCCTACAACGTCACCGAGGATGCCGAGCTCGGCGTGCGGCTCGGCCGCTACGGCTACCGCACCGGCGTCATCACGCGGCCGACCTACGAGGACGCGCCCGAGACGCTCGCCGTGTGGCTGCCACAGCGCGTGCGCTGGTTCAAGGGCTGGATGCAGACCTGGCTCGTCCACATGCGCGAGCCGGTGGCGCTGTGGCGCGAACTCGGCCCGGCCTCGTTCCTGGCCATGCAGATCCTGTCGCTCGGCATGGTGGTCTCGGCGCTGGTGCATCCGGTGTTCGTCGCCTCCGTGCTCTACGCCATCGGCAAGGTGGCGTGGACCGGCGCGCTCGCCGGCGGCGAGACGGCGATCGCGGTCATCGGCCTCGCCAATATCGTCGGCGGCTACGTCGCCTTCATCCTGCTCGGCATGGCCACGCTGACGCCGGGCGAGAAGACGCGGCCGCTGCGGATCGTCGCCCTGACCCCGCTTCACTGGCTGCTGCTGTCGGTCGCCGCCTGGACGGCGCTGTGGGAGATCTACCGGCGGCCGCATCACTGGAGCAAGACGCCGCACGGCAGGCGCGCCGCGCGCGCGGCCGCCTGAGCGCGCTGCGCGATTGCCAAGCGGGCCGGCCGGGCCTATCTGATGGGACGACGATCCGCGTGCGAGACCACCGCGAAGGAAAGGCCGACGCCACCCATGTTCAAGGCCCTGCTGCGCCTTCTGTCGATGATCCTGCTCGCCGTCGCCGTCATCATGGCGGTGCTCGACGCCACGCGCTCCATCGCCGCCGGCAGCCTGGTGACGACGCCGCTCGGCGCGTCGTGGATGGCGCTGTCGCCCGACAGCCTCCACCGCTTCGAGGCGCTGGTGACGGCGAACCTGCCGGCGCTCGCATGGGACCCGGTGGCGCTGGGCCTGCTCGGCCTGCCGGGCTTCGCGGTGTTCGCCGCCCTGTCGCTGCTGGTCGCGCTCGCCGGCCGGCGGCGTCCGCGCCGCGAGCGCCGTTTCGCGGCATAGGGCAGTTCCGGGGGAAGCGCGAAGCGGTTTTCCGGCCGGAGCCGCCTCGACCATCGAGGCCGATGCCTCCGGCCGCCATCACGAGGCAGAAAGGAACGCAGCCATGTTTTTCCTGAACGACGTGCCCGCCAAGAAGCTCAGGCTGCCGACGCCGCAGGAGGCGCTGCCCGGCCGCGACGCGCCGATCCCGACGGCCACGCACCACTTCGTCTCCGGCCGGCCGCTGCACGGGCCCTATCCGCAGGGCATGGAGACGGCCTATTTCGGCATGGGCTGCTTCTGGGGCGTGGAGCGGCTCTACTGGCAGGTGCCGGGCGTGTGGGTAACGGCGGCGGGCTATCAGGGCGGGATCACGCCCAACCCGACCTATCGCGAGACCTGCACCGGCCTGACCGGCCACGCCGAGACCGTGCTGGTCGTGTTCGATCCCGCCTCGGTGTCCTACGGTGAGTTGCTGCGGCTGTTCTGGGAGAACCACGACCCCACGCAGGGCATGCGCCAGGGCAACGACGTCGGCACCACCTATCGCTCGGCCGTCTTCACCACCTCGGACGTGCAGCAGGCGCAGGCGCAAGCCTCGCGCGCCGCCTATCAGGCCGCGCTCGCGGGCGCCGGACGCGGCGCGGTGACGACGGAGATCGCCCCCGCCCCGGCCTTCTATTTCGCCGAGGAGGAACACCAGCAATATCTCGCCAGGAACCCGGGCGGCTATTGCGGGCTGAAGGGAACCGGCGTCTCCTGCGCCATTCCGGCCGCGGGGTAGGGGCCGCTCACATCAGCCGGGCGGAAAGCCAGCCGAGCGCGAAGGCGGCGGCGAGCGCCAGCGCGACCGCGAGCCCGCGCCGGCCGCCGAGCGCATGCAGGCCATGGCCGACGGGGCGGACCCGCGCCGCCGGCCCGCGCCTTGCCGGGGCGGCCATGCCGGCCATCTGCGGCAGGGCGGCAAGCCGCGCCGCGATGTCGTCCCATGCCGCATCGGCCGGGCGCGCGAGCCCCTTGTCCTCGTGCAGCCTTTGCAGCCGCCGGGCCAGCTCCAGCACGCAGTCGCGGAAGGCGGCGTCCACCTCCATGTCGCGCTCGGCGCGCTCGCGCTCGTGCTCGTCCATCAGGCCGAGCACGTAATCCTCGGCCCGCGCCATGCGGTCCCTGACGTTCATGCGGTCCCTGGCGCTCATCCCCGGCTTCCCCCTCACCAGTGCGGCGGCTTCGTCACCGGCGCTTCCGGCGTCGCCTGCTCCTCCAGCGCGAGGAAGCGCTCGGTCAGCGCGTCGAGCTTCTTCTGCAGGCGCTCGATCGTCTTCCATTGCTGCGCGAGCTGGTCGGACAGCTCGGCGAGCGTGCGCTCCTGCTCGGCATAGCGGATTTCGAGCGCGACGAGCCTGTCCTCCTCGGGCGCGCTCATATCGCGATTCCTTCGAGCGCGTCGCGCAGGCGGCCGTTGAGCGGCTTGGGCCGTCTTGTCGTGCGGTCGACATAGACATGGACGAAGAAGCCCTCGGCGGCGGCCGCCTGCTCGTCGTTGCGGAACAGGCCGACCTCGTAGCGCACCGACGACGAGCCGAGCTTCGCCACGCGGATGCCGGCCGTCACCATGTCGGGGAAGGCCATTTCCGCGAAATAGCGGCAGCCGGTCTCGACGACGACGCCGATCTGGTCGCCGCCATGGATGTCGAGCGCGCCGGCGCCGATCAGCCAGCCGTTCACGGCGGTGTCGAACAGCGAATAATGGACCACGTTGTTCATGTGGCCGTAGATGTCGTTGTCCATCCACCGAGTCTGGATCGTCCTGAACGCGCGGTAGTCGTCGCGCGAGGAAGGAGTCGGGCGCTGCGCCATCACCAGGCGGCCCGGTAGATCGCCAGCGCGTCGGCTTCGCCCACCTCGCGCGGATTGTTGACGAGGAGCCGCTGCTGCTTCATCGCGTCGGCCGCCATCTTCGCCAGCGCGCTTTCGGGGATGCCGACGTCGCGCAGGCGCGGCTGCAAGCCCACCCGCCGCGACAGCGCCGCCAGTTCCTCGATGAACGCCGCGCAGCGGCCCTGCACGCTCTCCTCGCCGGCCAGATGCGGGAAGGCGTCGGCGGCGATCTCGGCGTAGAGATGGGCGGCGTCGGGCGCGTTGAAGCGCAGCACGTGCGGCAGCACCAGCGCGTTCGACAGCCCGTGCGGGATGTGGAAGGTGCCGCCGATCGGATAGGCCAGCGCATGGACGGCCGCCACCGGCGCGTTGGCGAAGGCCTGCCCCGCCAGCATCGAGCCCAGCAGCATGGCCGAGCGGGCCGCGACGTTCCTTCCGTCGGCCACCGCCGTCTCGATGTTGGCGCCGATGAGCCGCAGCGCCTCCTTGGCCAGCATCCTGGACAGCGGGTTGTTGTTGGCGTTCTTCGAGGCGTAGGCCTCGATGGCGTGGACCATGGCGTCGATGCCGGTGGCGGCGGTGATCGCCGGCGGCAGGCCGAGCGTCAGCTCGGGATCGAGCACGGCGATGTCGGGCAGGATGATCGCGCTGGAGACGCCGCGCTTCTCCTCCTCGCCAACGGTGATGATGGAGACGGGCGTCACCTCCGAGCCGGTGCCGGCGGTGGTTGGAACCAGCGCCAGCGGCAGGCGCGGCCCCTTCGCCTGGCCCACGCCCCAGGCCTGGTCGAGGTCCTCGCCGGAGCCGAGCAGCAATGCCGCCAGCTTGGCGACGTCGAGCGAGGAGCCGCCGCCGAAGCCGACGACGCCGGTCGCCCTCGCCTGCCGGCCCGCCTCCACCGCCTTCATCAGCGTCGCCCGCGACGGATCGGCCTCGACCGCGCCGAACACCGTCGCGGCGATGCCTTCCGCTTCGAGCGAGGCGAGGGCCGCATCGCACAGGCCGAGCCGGCGCAGGCCGGGATCGGTGACGAACAGCACGGCGCGGCCGAGCCGCGGGCCGGTTATGGCGCCCAGGCGCCGCGCCGCCCCCGGCTCGAACAGGAGCGAGGGCGTCGTGTTGAAGAAAAAGGGTGCGACGGTCATGACGGAAAAGTGACAAGACCCGGACGGTTTGTCGAGTGCGGCGCGGCGTCCGCGAGGCCGCGTCCACAGAAGGCGCGTCAGCGCGCCAGTTTCCCGGCGATCAGCCCGGCAAGCCGGGCGGCGACCTCGTCCTTGTCCATCTCCGGCCAGTCCTCGACGCCGCCGGCCGAGACGATCTTCACCCGGTTCCTGTCGCCGCCCATCACGCCTGCGGCGTTGACGCCGCTGTCGTGCGACACGTCGTTGGCGACGATCAGGTCCGCGCCCTTCTTGGCGAGCTTGACGCGGGCGTTCGCCACCACGTCCTGCGTCTCGGCCGCGAAGCCGACGATCAGCCCCGGCCGCCGGGCGTGGTGGCCGATGGTGGCCAGGATGTCGGGGTTCTCGACCATCTGCAGGGCCGGCGGCCCCTTGCCCGGCTCCTTCTTGATCTTCTGGCCGGCCTCGCCGTCGGTGCGCCAGTCGGCGACGGCGGCGACGAAGATGCCGGCATCGGCGGGCAGCGCCGCTTCCACCGCCGCCAGCATCTGCCGTGCGGTCTCGACGCGGGTGACGGTCACACCGGCGGGGTCGGGGATCGTCACCGGGCCGGAAACGAGCCGCACGTCGGCGCCGAGCCTGGCCAGCGCGGCGGCGATGGCGTGGCCCTGCTTGCCCGACGAGCGGTTGGCGATGTAGCGCACCGGGTCGATCGGCTCGTGCGTCGGGCCGGAGGTGACGACGATCTTCCTGCCGGCAAGCGGCCTGGCTTCGCCGCCGAGCAGCGCCTCGACCGCGGCGACGATCTCCAGCGGCTCGGCCATGCGGCCGATGCCGGCCTCGCCCGCCTCCGCCATCTCGCCGCTGTTGGGGCCGACGAAGCGGATGCCGTCCCTTTCGAGCGTCTTGCGGTTGCGCCGCGTCGCCGCGTTCTCCCACATCGCCGGGTTCATGGCCGGGGCGGCGAGCACCGGCCGGTTGGTGGCGACGAGCACTGCGGAGGCGAGGTCGTCGGCCAGCCCGTGCGCCATCTTGGCCATCAGGTCGGCGGTGGCGGGAGCCACCACGATCAGGTCGGCCTCGCGCGACAGGCGGATATGGCCGACATCGTGCTCGTCGTGGCGGTCGAACAGGTCGGTGAAGACATGGGTCGCCGACAGCGCGCCGACGGCAAGCGGGGTGACGAACTGCTGCGCCGCCTTCGTCATGACGCAGCGCACCGAAGCGCCGCGCTCGCGCAGCCGTCGGATCAGGTCGAGGCACTTGTAGGCGGCGATGCCGCCGCCGATGATCAGCAGGATGCGCTTGTCCGAAAGAGTCATTCGCCGATCCGCCTCCCTGATCGCGCCACCATAGCCAAGACTCAGCCGATCCGCCACGCGATCCATACCAGCGTCGCGGCGATCGCCCACAGCGCCACGCGGCCCGAGCGCGTGCGCCGCGCCTCGGCGCGGCCGATCTTGTCGGCGGTGGCGTCGTCGAAGCGCAGGCCGTTCTCGGCCATGGCGTCGATCTCGCGCGACAGCCGCTCGGCGCGCTCGGCCAGCTCCGGCGCCTGGCGGGCGAGTGCCACGATGGCGGACACGCCCTCGCGCGCGTCGTCGAGCAGGCCGCGCGGGCCGAGATTGGCCCTGATCCAGTCGCCGACCACCGGCTCGGACGTCTTCCACATGTTGAAGGCGGGATCGAGCGTGCGCGCCACGCCCTCGACCACCACCATCGTCTTTTGCAGAAGCACCAGCTCCGGCCGCGTCGCCATGTCGAACAGCTCGGTGACCTCGAACAGCAGCGTCAGGAGCCGCGCCATCGAGATGGTCTCGGCCGGCTGGCCGTGGATCGGCTCGCCGATGGCGCGGATCGCCTGCGCGAAGGCGTCGATGTCGTGGGCGCGCGGCACGTAGCCGGCCTCGAAATGCACCTCGGCGACGCGGCGGTAGTCGCGCACGATGAAGCCGTAGAGGATTTCGGCGAGGAAGCGCCGCTCCTTGCGGCCGAGCCGGCCGGCGATGCCGAGATCGACGGCGACGATGGTGCCGTCGGCTTCCACGAACAGGTTGCCGGGGTGCATGTCGGCGTGGAAGAAGCCGTCGCGCAGCGTATGCCGCAGGAAGGACTGGATCAGCGTGGCGGCGAGCGCGTTCAGGTCGTGGCCGGCGGCGCGCAGGCCCTCGACGTCGCTCATCTTGATGCCGTCGACCCATTCCATGGTGACGACGTCGCGGCCGGTGCGCTCCCAGTCGACCCAGGGCACGCGGAAGCCGGGATCGTCCTTCGTGTTCTCGCCCAGCTCCGACAGCGCGGCCGCCTCCAGCCGCAGGTCCATCTCGATCTTCGTCGTCTGGGCGAGCGTCCTCGTCACCTCGACGGGCTTGAGCCGCCTCGTGGCGGGAATGAATCGCTCCTGCAACCGGGCGGCGAGGAAGTAGCTTTCGAGGTCGTTCATGAAGCGGCGGCGCACGCCGGGACGGATGACCTTGACCGCGACCCGTCCCTCGACCCCGTCGCGCATCACCGTCGCCGGATGCACCTGCGCGATCGAGGCGGCGGCGATGGGCTCGTCGAAGCGGGCATAGAGGTCGCCGACCGGGCGGCCGAGCGAACCCTCGATCTCCTCGACCGCCTCGATGGTCGGGAAGGTCGCCATGCGGTCCTGGAGATTGGCGAGGTCCATGGCGATCTCGGCGCCGACCACGTCGGGCCTTGTCGCGAGGAACTGGCCGAGCTTGACATAGGAAGGCCCCAGCCGGTCGACCGCGCGCGACAGGCGCTGGCTGCGCTGGCTGGTCTTCGTCGCCCGCTTTGCCAGAAGCCGCGCCAGCCGCCAGCCGGCGTGCGGCAGGCCGGAAAGCTGGTCGCCGGGCAGCGCGGCGAAGACGCCCTCGCGGGTCATGATCCAGCCGGCGCGGACCAGCCGGAACCAGGCGGCGACGGTGCTCATCGGGCGGAAGACCTCACAGCTTCCAGCCCGAATGGAGCGCGGCGATGCCGCCGGAATAGTTGCGCCACGTCACGCGCTCGAAGCCGGCGCGCTCGATCATGGCGGCGAAATTGCGCTGGTTGGGGAACTTGGCGATGGATTCGACCAGATAGCGGTAGGGCTCGCCGTCGCCGGCCACGACCTCGCCGATCTGCGGGATCGCCCTGAACGACCACGCCTCGTAGATCCTGTCGAGCAGCGGCATCTCCACCTCGGAGAATTCGAGGCAAAGGAAGCGCCCGCCGGGCTTCAGCACCCGGTACGCCTCCGAAAGGGCCGCGTCGATGCGCGGCACGTTGCGGATGCCGAAGGCGATGGTGTAGGCGTCGAAGCTGGCGTCGGCGAAGGGCAGTTCCTCGGCATTGGCCTCGACGAAATCGACGTGGCCGGCAAGCCCGCGGCCCACGGCCCGCTCCTCGCCCACCTTCAGCATCGAGCCGTTGATGTCGAGCACGGTGGCATGGGCGTTGCGGCGCGAGGCTTCGACGATGCGGAAGGCGATGTCGCCGGTGCCGCCGGCGACGTCGAGCACGCGCCAGTCCCCCCGTTTGGGTGGATTGAGCCAGGCGACCATGGCGTCCTTCCACAGCCGGTGCAGCCCGCCCGACATCAGGTCGTTCATCAGGTCGTAGCGCGAGGCGACCTTGTGGAACACCTCGTTGACGAGGCCCTGCTTCTCGCCCGCGCCGACGCGGCGAAAGCCGTAAGCCGTCTCCATGCCGCCCGCGGCGGTGGTGCGTTCATCCGACATCTGCATCATCCGTCCGAAAACCGGCGCGACCATAGACGATTGACGATGGCTGCGCCATCGCCGAAGCCGCGATGATCGGCCGCGCCGCCCGGGCGGCCGGATCGCGCGCGGGCGGGCCACAAAGCTGTGGTTTGCGGACGCGCCGAAGGTATCGTGACGGCCCGTCTGCCGCTAGGATCGCCGGCTGGTAAAGAACGGAGAGGCATATGCAGGGCGTGACCGTCGTCGACCATCCGCTTGTCCAGCACAAGCTCACCATCATGCGCGACAAGGGGACGTCGACGGCCAGCTTCCGCCGGCTCCTGCGCGAGATCTCGCTGCTGCTGTGCTACGAGGTCACGCGCGGGCTGGCGCTGACGACGCGCGTGATCGAGACGCCGCTGGCCACCATCGAGGCGCCGACGCTGGAGGGCAAGAAGCTGGTGTTCGCCTCGGTGCTGCGCGCCGGCAACGGCCTGCTCGACGGCATGCTCGACCTGGTGCCGGCCGCCCGCGTCGCCCATATCGGGCTTTATCGCGACCACGAGACGCTGCAGGCGGTCGAGTATTTCTTCAAGGCGCCGAGCGACCTGGAGGACCGCCTGGTCATCGTCGTCGACCCGATGCTGGCCACCGCCAATTCCGCCGTCGCCGCCGTCGACAAGCTCAAGGAGCGCGGCGCGACCAACCTGCGCTATGTCTGCCTGCTCGCCGCGCCGGAAGGAATCGCCCGCTTCACCGCCGCCCATCCCGACGTGCCGGTCGTCACCGCCGCCATAGACGAGAAGCTCAACGAGAAGGGCTACATCGTGCCCGGCCTCGGCGACGCCGGCGACCGCATGTACGGGACCAAGTAGGGGCATCGGACCGAAAAGTGTGAGCACTTTTCGGAACAATCCGATGCCGACAGAAAAACCCTTCAGTCGAGCGTGTTGCGGAAGCGCGCCAGCGCCAGCGCGCCGTAGGCGAGGATGAACAGGCAAAGCACGCTTGCCTCGAAGGCGATCTCGCCGAGGCCGGAGCCCTTCAGCATCACGCTGCGGATGACGCGCAGGAAATGGGTCAGCGGGAAGAACTCGCCGATCCACTGCGCCCATTGCGGCATGCCGCGGAACGGGAACATGAAGCCCGACAGCATGATCGAGGGCAGGAAGAAGAAGAAGGTGAGTTGCAGCGCCTGCATCTGGGTGCGCGCCATGGTCGAGATCAGGTAGCCGAGCAGCACCAGCGCCAGCACGAAGGCGAGCACGGCCGCGAGCAGCAGCGAGGCGCTGCCGGCGAAGGGGATGTCGAACAGGAGCTTGGCGGCGGCGAGCACCACCACCATCTGCACCGCGCCGACGGCGAGGCTGGGCAGCACCTTGCCCAGCATGATCTCCAGCGGGCTCGCCGGCATGGCGAGCAGGTTCTCCATGGTTCCGCGCTCGATCTCGCGGGTGAGCGCGATCGAGGTCATCATCACCATGGTCATCTGCAGGATGACGCCGAGCAGGCCCGGCACGATGTTGTACTGGGAGATGCCTTCGGGATTGTAGCGGCGGTGGACCACGATCTCGACCTCGCCGCCCGCCTCGCCCTGCATCGCGCGCTCGGGGCCGCGCGCGCCGACGAGCGCGCGGCTCGCCACCGTGCCGAGCGTCGACAGCGCGCCGCTCGACGCCGAGGGGTCGGTGGCGTCGGCCTCGACCAGCACGCGCGGCCGGTCGCCGCGCTCGATGCGGCGCGCGAGGTCGGACGGGACGGTGACGACGAACGCCACCGCGCCGGTCGCCAGCAGCTCCTCGGCCTGCGCCGCGCTCGCGACGACATGGCCGAAGCGGTAGTAGCCGGTCGTCTCCAGCGCCGAGACGAGCGCGCGCGTATACTGGTCCTGGCTGACGGCGACGAGCGCGGCCGGAAGCTGCTTCGGGTCGGGGTTGATCGCATAGCCGAACAGAAGGAGCTGGATGAGCGGCACGCCCAGCATCATGCCGAAGGTGATGCGGTCGCGCCGCATCTGGATGAACTCCTTGATCAGCAGCGCGCCGAGGCGGGCAAGCGAGAAGAAGCCGCTCATTGGATGTTGTCCCGCGCGTCGGCCATGAACTTGATGAACACGTCCTCCAGGCTGGTCTGGCCGGGCTCGACGCTGATGCCGGGCCGCGCGGCGAGCGGCGCGAGCGAGGCCGAAAGGAGCGCGGCGTCGGAGCCGACGACATGCAGCGTCGCGCCGAACGGCGCGGCCTGCTCGACGCCGGGCAGGCCGGAAACGTCCCGCGCCAGCAGGCCGAGGTCGGGCCCGCGCAGGACGAAGGTGGCCAGGCCCGCCTCGGCGATCACCTCGTCCACCGTGCCCGTCGCCAGCATGCGGCCATAGGCGATATAGCTGATGCGGTGGCAGCGCTCGGCCTCGTCCATGTAGTGGGTGGAGACGAGCACGGTCAGCCCGTCGGCGGCGAGCCGGTGGATCTCGTCCCAGAAGTCGCGCCGCGCCTTGGGGTCGACGCCCGCGGTGGGCTCGTCGAGCAAAAGCAGCTTCGGCTTGTGCATGACGCAGGCCGCCAGCGCCAGCCGCTGCTTCCAGCCGCCCGACAGCGTGCCGGCGAGCTGGCCGCGCCGCGAGGAAAGGCCGAGCTCGTCCAGCGTGCGCCCGACATGCGCCCCGACCGGCGAAAGCTGGTAGAGGCGGGCGACGAATTCGAGGTTTTCCGCAATCGTCAGATCCTCGTAGAACGAGAAACGCTGCGTCATGTAGCCGACCTCGCGGCGGATGCGGCGGCTGTCGCGCCTCAGGTCGAGGCCGAGCACCGTGCCCTCGCCCTCGTCGGGGGTGAGCAGGCCGCACATCATGCGGATGGTGGTGGTCTTGCCCGAGCCGTTGGGGCCGAGGAAGCCGACGATCTCGCCGCGCCCGACGCGCATCGACACGTGATCGACCACCGTGCGGTCGCCGAACCGCTTGACGAGGCCGGTCACGTCGATGGCGGTCATGGGGCGCTCGCTTCGCGAGCGAGTGAGTAGCGAATAGCGAGTAGCGAATAGGGAAAGAAAGCTTGTTTCACCGTTCCAGTCTCCGCTACCTACTATTCGCTATTCGCTATTCGCTATTCGCTATTCGCTATTCGCTATTCGCTATTCGCTATTCGCACATCCACGATCTGCCCGGGCTTGAGCGCGCCGTCGCCGTCGCCCTGCGGCCGGGCCTCGACCAGATGGACGAGCTTCTGCCGCGTCTCCAGCGAGTAGATCACCGGCGGCGTGAATTCGGGCTCGGGCGCGGCGTAGCTGACGCGGGCGGTCAGCCCTTCCGGGCAGCCGTCGCAGCGCACGGCAAGCAGCGAGCCGACACGAAGCGACGAGAATTGCTGCTCCGGCACGTAGAGCTTGAGCCGCACCCCGCCGTCGGGCAGCAGCGACAGCACCGGTGCCGTCGGCCCGGCCATCTCGCCCGCGTTGCGGATCACCGTGCTGACGCGGCCGTCGGCGGGCGCGACGAGCGTGCGCTTCCCGAGCCGCCACTTGGCCTGCGCCAGGGCGGCGCGGGCGCGCTCGGCCTGCTCCTCGGCGGCGCGGATCGTCTCGTGTCGCGCCGGCAGGCGCGCGACGGCGAGGTTGGCCTCCGCCTGGCCGACGGCGGCCTCGGCCAGCTCCAGCGCGGTCTGCGTCCTTTCGAGGTCGGCCTCGGCGGCGATGCCGCGCCGGGCAAGGTCCTGCGTGCGCTCCAGCACCCGCGTCGCCTCGGCCGCCTGCGCGGCTGCCGAGCGCAGCGTGGCTTCCAGCACGGCGATCTCCTCGGGCCGGCGACCCTGGCGCAGATCGGCGAGCTGCGCCTCGGCCTGGGCCAGCGCGGCGCGGGCCTCGGCGACGCCGAGACGGGCGTCGTCGTCCTCGAGCGTGGCCACCGCGGTCCCGCCCGCCACGTGGTCGCCCTCGCGCACCGTCACGCTGCGCAGTTGCGCCATCTCGATGGGGGCGAGCAGCACGTAGTCGCCCTCGACATAGCCGACGGCGAGCGGCGGCGGCTCGGCGCAGGCGGAGAACAGCGCGGCGGCGAAGGGCAGGGCGCACAGGAAGCTCATGGTTCCAGACTCACGGCTTTCGCTCCCGCCGCGCCGAGAGCGCGGCCATCACGTTGTCGAGCGCGGTCGTCACGATCAGGCGCGCCTGCGCCGGGCCGATCTCCCGCCAGCCCATGCGCCGCATCACCACCTCGCGCGCGATGCGGAAATAGACGATCTGGCCGATCACGGTGAAGACCATGATGCTGGTCGCCTCGCTGTCGGGGTCGTCGCCGGTGGCGGCCGCCCAGACATGGCAGAGCCGGCGGTGGACCGCCTCGATCAGCCCCTCATAGATGATGTCGAACGCCCGCGTCGGCTGCTGCACCTCGCGCAGGATGAACTGCACGAAATCCTGGACCTCGGGACCGGCGATCATGAAGCCGGCCATGCGCTCGGCGGCGAGGCGGAACTGCGCCTCCGCCGTCGCCGGATCGGCCGGAACCGGCAGCCGCTCCAGCACCGGGTCGGCGATGGTGCGGATGGTCGCCACGATATGCCCGGCGCAGGCGTCGCGCAGCTTCTCCTTGCCGCCGAAATGATAGGCGATGGAGCCGATATTGGCGTTGGCCCGCGCCGCGATCTCGCGGGTGGAGGTGGCGGCGAAGCCCTTCTCGCCGAACAGCTTCAGCCCGGCCTCGATCAGCGCCGCGCGCGTCCTGTCGCCGGAGGAGGGGGCATCCTGCCCGTTGCGTTTTCCCATAAGAGGAATTTATTCAATCGAATGATTAAAGTCAACTGCGTTCAGCCGCATGGCGTTCGTCGTGGCGTCAGAGGGCGGTGCCCGAAGGGCGGATGAGGGGCGGCGCAAGCGGCGCCGGGGATGCGCGTAAGGACGCGACACGCTTCGGCCCCGCGCGCGCCGCGACCCTGTTCGAGGTTGATGCTGCGCCGTCATCCGCTACAGTCGCGCCGAATCGCAAGCGGCGAGGAACAGCCATGACCATCCGCAATCTCGAATTCATGTCGCGACCGCGCTCGGTCGCCGTCATCGGCGCGTCCGACCGCGAGGGCTCGGTCGGCGGCGTGGTGCTCAGGAACATCCTTGCCGGCGGCTTCGAAGGGCCGGTCTATCCGATCAACCCGAAATACCGGAAGGTCCAGGGCCTTGCCTGCTACGCCTCGCCGGCCGACCTGCCCGAGGCGCCGGACCTTGCCGTCATCGTCACGCCGCCGCAGACGGTGCCGGGCGTCGTCGCCGAGGTCGGCGCGCGCGGCACCCGCGCGGCCGTCGTCATCACCGCCGGCATCAACGACAGGAACGGCCTGCGCCAGAAGATGCTCGACGCCGCGAGGCCGCATCTCCTGCGCATCCTCGGCCCCAACACGGTCGGCCTGATGATCCCGCCCCTGAAGCTCAACGCCGGCTTCGCCCACATGGCGGCGGCGGCCGGCGACATCGCGCTTCTGTCGCAGTCGGGCGCCATCGCCACCTCGCTGATCGACTGGGCGGCCGGGCGCGGCATCGGCTTCTCGCACATCGTCTCGCTCGGCGACATGGCCGACGTCGACGTCGCCGACTATATCGACATGCTGGCCGGCGACGGAAAGACCCGCGCCATCATGCTTTATCTCGAATCCATCCCGCATCCGCGCAAGTTCATGTCGGCGGCGCGCGCGGCCGCGCGCATCAAGCCCGTGATCGCCATCAAGCCCGGCCGCCACGAGCAGGCCGCCAAGGCCGCCGCCACCCACACCGGCGCGCTGTCGGGCGCCGACCGCGTGGTGGACGCGGCGCTGCGCCGCGCCGGCATCCTGCGCGTGGAGGGCCTTGCCGAGCTGTTCGACGCCGTCGAGATCGTGGCGCGCTTCCCGCCCCTGAACCGCGTGCGCGTCGGCATCGTCACCAATGGCGGCGGCGCGGGCGTGCTCGCCGTCGACCAGTTGATCGACATCGGCGGCGAGCTGGCCGAGCTTTCGCCCGGGACCATCGAGACGCTGAATGCCGGCCTGCCGCCGACCTGGTCGCACGCCAACCCGGTCGACATCATCGGCGACGCGCCGGCCGAGCGCTACGGCGCGGCGCTGAAGGCCGTCGCCGCCGATGACGGCGTCGACGCGGTGCTGGTGCTCAACTGCCCGACCGGGCTCGCCTCGCCGCTGGAGGCGGCCGAGGGCGTGGCCGCCGTGGTCGACAAGGGCCGCATCGACGGCAAGCCGGTGCTGGCCTGCTGGCTGGGCGAGCACACGGCCGAGCCGGCGCGAAAGGTGCTGCGCGCGGCCGGCATCGCCACCTTCGAGACCCCGGCGGAAGCCGCCAGCGCCATCGGCTATCTCGACGGCTGGAGCAAGGCGCAGGCCGCGCTCACCCAGGTGCCGGCCTCGGGCAGCGCCGACATCGCGGGCCGCATCGACGAGGTGCGCGCGATCTTCCGCGGCGCGGCGGCGGAGGGCCGCACCATCCTGACCGAGCCGGAGGCGAAGTTGGTGCTCGCCGCCTACGACGTGACCGTGCCGCAGATCATGAATGCCGGCTCGCCCGCCGAGGCCGAGGCCCATGCCGCCTATCTCCTCAAGGAGTGGGACGCGGTGGTGGTCAAGCTGCTCTCCAAGGCGATCTCGCACAAGTCCGACGTCGGCGGCGTGGTGCTCAACATCGAGACGGCGAAGGCCGCGCGCGAGGCGGCCGAGGCCATCGAGGCGCGCGTGCGCAAGGCCCGGCCCGACGCCGACATCGAGGGCTACGCCGTGCAGCCGATGGTGAAGATGAAGCACGCGCACGAGCTGATCCTCGGCGTCTCGCGCGACCCGATCTTCGGCCCGGTGGTGCTGTTCGGCGCCGGCGGCGTCTCGGTCGAGGTGGTGGACGACACGGCCATCGGCCTGCCGCCGCTCGACGACGTGCTCGGCGAGGAGCTGATCGCGCGCACGCGCATCGGCAAGCTGCTTGCCGGCTTCCGCGACCGCGCGCCCGCCGACAAGGCGGCGATCCTGCGCTCGCTCAACGCGGTGGCGCAGATGGTGGTGGATTTCCCCTGCATCGCCGGCATCGACGTCAACCCGCTCCTGACCGGCCCCGAGGGCGCGGTGGCGCTCGACGCGCGCATCGAGCTCGACCTGTCGCGCATCGAGGAGGAGGGGCCGAACCCGGACCTCGCCATCCGCCCCTATCCGGCCGGATGGGAGAAGACCTTCCGCTCCCGCAGGGACAGGGAGTATACGCTGCGGCCGATCCGCCCGGCCGACATCGCGCTCTATCCCGAGTTCCTCAAATGCGTGTCGCCGGCCGATATCCGCCTGCGCTTCCTCGGCTACCGCAAGGCGTTCCCGGACGAGATGCTGAAGCGGCTGACCCAGCTCGACTACGACCGCGAGATCGCCTTCGTCGCGCTCGACGGGGACGGCGCGCTTGCCGGCATCTCGCGCCTGTCGGCCGACCCCAACCACGAGGTCGCCGAGTTCGGCCTGCTGGTGCGCTCGGACCTTCAGGGCCAGGGGCTCGGCTGGGCGCTGATGTCGCACCTGATCGACTACGCCCGCGCCGACGGGCTGTCGCGCATCGAGGGCATCATGTTCGACGAGAACGACAGGATGATCGAGCTGGCGCGCGAGCTCGGCTTCGCCATCGTCGACCACCCCAACGATGCGACGCTGGAGCTCGCGGTGCTGACGCTGAAATAGGGCGTTTCAGGCGGCGGTGCAGGCCGCGCAGTGGCCGCGGATCTCGATCGTCGTCTTGTCGATCCTGAAGCCGTGGTCGGCCGACCACGCGCCGAGGCGCTCGCGCACCACGGCGTCGGAGAACTCATCCACCTGGCCGCAATCCTCGCAGATGGCGAAGGCGATCAGCCCGTGCGCGTGGCAGTGGGGGTGGGCGCAGGCGACGAAGGCGTTGAGCGTCTCGATGCGGTGGACGAGGCCGGCCGCGAGCAGCTTGTCGAGCGCCCGGTAGACCTGGAGCGGCGCGCGAAAGCCGTCGTCGCGCAGCCGGTCGAGGATGGTGTAGGCCGACAACGGCGCCTCGGCCTTCGCCAGCGTGGCAAGCACGAGCGCCTGGTTGCGGGTCAACTCGCTGCGGGTCGTGGTCATGGCGTGCGGCTCCCGGAATCGTCGCGGCCGAGGAGGGCAGGGTAGGCCGGCAGGCTGAGAAGGAAAAGGGCGAGCGCGGCCACCACGATGGACGGGCCGGACGGCGTGTCGAGGCTGAGCGAGCCGTAGAGGCCGCCGGCGACGGCGAGCGCGCCGAAAAGCGCGGCCAGCGCCGCCATCGCCTCCGGCGTGGCGGCGAAGCGGCGGGCCGTGGCGGCGGGGATGATCATCAGCGCGGTGATCAGCAGGATGCCGACGATCTTCATGGCGATGGCGACGACGAGCGCGATCATCAGCATGAAGACGAGGCGCGAGCGCGCCGGCGACAGCCCCTCGGCGGCGGCCAGCTCCTCGTCCACGGACGCCGCGAGCAGCGGCCGCCACAACAGCGCCAGCAGCGCCAGAACCAGCGCGCCGCCGCCCCAGATCAGCGCGATGTCGAGGCGCGAGACGGCGAGGATGTCGCCGAACAGGAAGCCCATCAGGTCGACGCGCACCCATGTCATGAAGGCGAGCGCGACGAGGCCGAGCGCGAGCGCGGCGTGGGACAGGATGCCGAGCAGCGCGTCGGCCGAAAGCCCGCCGCGGCGCTCGAGCGCCGTCAGCGCCAGCGACACGAGCGCCGCCGCCACGAACACGCCGACGGTCAAGTCGATCTCGAACAGCAAGCCGAGCGCGACGCCGAGCAGCGCCGAATGCGCCATGGTGTCGCCGAAATAGGCCATGCGCCGCCACACCACGAAGCAGCCGAGCGGCCCGGTCACCAGCGCCAGCCCGATGCCGGCGAGAAACGCGCGGGTGAGGAAATCATCGAGCATGGCCGGCCTTTCCATGGTCGTGCGCGTGAGGGTGCGGATGGCCGTGCTCCGCATCGTGCCCGTGATGGTGTCCGTCATGCGGGTGGCAATGGTCGGTGACGGTGCCGTCCTCATGCAGCACGCGGCCGTCGGCGAGGTGGGTGTGGTCGTGGCTGTGGCGGTAGACGGCGAGCGCGCCGGCCGCGTCCCGGCCGAACAGCCGCCGGTATTTCGGATCGGCGGCCACCGCCTGCGGCGTGCCGCGGCAGCAGACATGGCCGTTCAAGCAGATCACCGTGTCGGTGGCGGCCATGACGACGTGCAGGTCGTGCGAGATCAGCAGGATGCCGCAGCCGGTGCGGTCGCGGATGGTGCCGATCAGCTCGTAGAGCGCGGCCTCGCCGGTGAAGTCGACGCCCTGCACCGGCTCGTCGAGCACCAGAAGGTCGGGCCGGCGCAGCATGGCGCGCGCCAGCAGCGCCCGCTGGAACTCGCCGCCCGACAGCGACTGCACCTGCGCCCGCGCCAGATGGGGAATGCCGACCTCCTCCAGCGCCCGCGCCACCTCGGCCGCCGCGTGGGTGGCGGTCAGCGTCATCAGCCGCGACACGGTGAGCGGCAGCGTGCGGTCGATGGCGAGCTTCTGCGGCACGTAGCCGACCCTGAGCCCGGGACGGCACGCGATCCGGCCCTCGTCGGGCGCGACCACGCCGACGACGGCGCGCGCCGTCGTGCTCTTGCCGGAGCCGTTGGGGCCGATCAGCGTGACGATCTCGCCGCGCCGGATCTCGAAGCCGACGCCGCGCAGCAGCCAGCGCCCGCCGCGCCTGACGCCGAGGTCGTCGAGGCTGACGAGGGTTTCCCGCGCTACGCTCCCCGTCGCCTGCGACTGAACAACGGCCCGTGCCTGCCTGCCCGATGCCGCCGCGATGTCCCCGGCCTCGGCCGGCTGACGGACGGCCGCATCGCCTGCCTGCTGCTGGCGGTCGGAAAGATTCTGCATCGCGCATCCATCCTGGGGGTTGCCATCGGGATATGGCACACGTTATAGCATTTCACAATGTAATAACATTACATCGAAAAGGAAACGCCCCGCCGGCGCGCTTCACCGTCGTGCCGCGTCCGCGCCGTCGATCGGGCCGCCCCGTGAACGGCGGCCGGGCCGTCGCCGCCGGACGGGCTGATGAAGGAGAGGTTTTGCATGTCCGTCACGCTTCGTTCGCGTCTTTTCGCTTCGGCGGCCGCCTTCGCCGCCGTTCTTGCCGCGGCCCTGCCGGCCGCCGCGCTCGACGGCGTCGTCGCCTCGATCAAGCCGGTCCACTCGCTGGTGGCGGCGGTGATGGAGGGGGTGGGCACGCCGGCGCTGATCGTGCGCGGCGCGGGCTCGGAGCACGTGCATTCGCTGCGGCCGTCCGACGCCGAAGCGCTAGAGAAGGCGGGCGTCGTCTTCCGCGTCGGCGAGGGGATGGAGACGTTCCTCAACGGCCCGCTGAAGACGCTCGCCGCCGGGGCCAGGGTGGTCTCGCTGGAGGATGCGCCCGGCCTGGAGAAGCTGGCTTTCCGCGAGGGCGGCCCGTTCGAGGCGCATGCGCACGGCGACGGGCACGACCACGACGACGGCGATGCCCATGAAAGCGACGGGCACGGCCATGACCATGACCATGACCGCGACGCGCACGACCTGCACATCTGGCTCGACCCGCTCAACGCCAGGGCGATGGTGGCCGAGATCGCGCGGGTGCTTGCCGAGGCGGACCCGGGCAACGCCATGCGCTACCTCGCCAACGCGCAGGCCTATTCCGCCCGCATCGACGCGCTCGCCGCCGAGATCGGCGCGCTCGTCGAGCCGGTGCGGCGACGGCCGGCCGTCGTCTTCCACGACGCCTACCAGTATTTCGAGAAGCGGTTCGGCGTGAACGTGGTCGGCTCCATCACCGTCAGCCCCGAGGTGATGCCGGGCGCGCAGCGCCTGTCGGAAATCCGCGACAAGGTGCGGGAGCTCGACGCGGCCTGCGTCTTTTCCGAGCCGCAGTTCGAGCCGCGGCTGGTCGCGGTGGTGATCGAGGGCACCGACGCCCGCACCGGCGTGCTCGACCCGCTGGGGGCGGAAATCCCCGACGGCCCCGACCTCTACCTCACGCTGATGCGCAACCTTGCCGGCTCGCTCGCCGCCTGCCTGTCGGGGAAGGGATGAGCGCCGCCCGCGCTTCATCGTGTGGAAAGGACGATGCGCCAAATCCGCGATCGGTGCCAAATCGGCAACAGGACGCTTGTGTTTTCGGCGCAATGAGGCTATCAGGCCCACGTTTTCCGTGGCGCTTCGCGCGCCGTCCGGAACGCCGCTTTAGCTCAGTTGGTAGAGCACATCATTCGTAATGATGGGGTCGCGTGTTCGAGTCACGCAAGCGGCACCACTTCCCTTCAAGCGACGATGCCAGCCCTTCCGCAGGGTTGGCCGGGCCGCGTCCGGCGGATCGTCGGGCGCGTCATTCCTGGAAGTCGGGCAGCCGCTTGAAGGCCGCCTTCAGCGCGTCCGACCAGCCTTCCGAGACCTCGCGATAGTAGGGGTCGTCCTGGCGGATGCGCTTGCGGTAGCCGATGCGCCAGGTGTCGCGCTCGTAGAACAGCATGTCGAGCGGCAGGCCGACCGACAGGTTCGAGCGCACGGTGGAATCGAACGACACCATCAGCAGCTTCGCCGTCTCGGCGAAGGTCATGTCCGGCTCGTAGGCGCGCACCAGGATCGGCTTGCCGTACTTGGTCTCGCCGATCTGGAAGAACGGCGTGTCGTCCGACGTCTCGATGAAGTTGCCTTCGGGATAGATCAGGAACAGCCGCGGCTCGGTACCCCTGATCTGGCCGCCGAGGATGAAGGAGGCGCTGAAGGCGTCGGCGTTCTGGCCGGCCGGCGCGGACCCGGCGATCACCTCCTTGACGGTGTCGCCGACCAGCCGCGCGGTCTGGTACATCGACGGCGTCTGCAGGATCGAGGGCGCGCGGTCGGCCGGCGCCTTGGAGCGCTCGTCGAGCAGGCTGACCACGGCCTGCGTGGTGGCGAGGTTGCCGGCCGCCAGCATCACCAGCACGCGCTCGCCCGGCTCCTCCCACGTGTACATCTTGCGGAAGGTCGAGATCGAATCGATGCCGGCATTGGTGCGCGTGTCCGACATGAAGACGAGGCCGCGATCGATCTTGAGGCCGACGCAATAGGTCATGAATCAGGTGCCCGGAGGTTGACGTTTGCGAAGGCGATTACTGCTCGACTGTGATGTGGACTTCAAGCCGTTCCTGCGCATGGCCCAGCCTTATGCCGGAAACGGGCATGGCCTCGCGATAGTCGCGCCCCGTCGCCAGCCGCACATAGCGCCCGTCGGGCGCGATGCCGTTCGATACGTCGAAGGCGACCCAGCCCAGCCCCGACACCTGCGCCTCGGCCCAGGCGTGGGTGGCGACCTGGTCGACGGCGTCGTCGAGCTTGAGATAGCCGCTGACGTAGCGTGCCGGAAAGCCCATCAGCCGCGCGGCGGCGAGGAAGATGTGGGCGTGGTCCTGGCACACGCCTTCGCCCGCCGCGGCCGCGTCCTCGGCCGTGGTGCCGGCGTCCGTGGCGCCGACGCGGTAGGCCACCCGCTCGCGGATCGCGCGCGCCAGCGCGTGCAGCCGGTCGAGCTCGCCGCCGCCGCCGGCCTCGCGCGCCATCGCGGCGACCAGCGGGCCCGCCGTGGTCAGCGCCGTCGGCTGCTCGAACAGCCACAGCGGCGCGAAGCCTGAATGCGCGCCGGTGACGCCGGCCGTGTCGCGCACCTCGACCTCGCCATGCGCGACGATCTCGATGGTGTGCGGCTCGCCGCCGGTGCTGACCAGCCGCGTCTCGTTGCCGAAATGGTCGAGGAAGCGCGCCTCCTCCCTGGCGCCCTCGACATCGACCGACCACGACAGCACCGCCTGGGCGGGGCCGGCCTGCGGCGTCAGCCGCAGCCGTTGCAGCGCGTAGGCGAGCGGCGCGTCATAGGCATAGAGCGTGCGGTGGCGGATTTTCAGCCGCATCAGAAGAACCTGTAATCCTGGGCCACCTCGTCGCCCAGCCTGTTGTTGCAGCGGATGAAGTCGCCGAGGAACTCGTGCAGCCCGCCGTCGAAGATGGCGCCGATGGTGCCGGGCTTCAGCCGGGCGCGGATGTCCTCCAGCGTGTCGTGGCAGGCGTGGCGCTCGCCATATTCGTCGGCGAGGGAGGTCAGGCTCTCGCCGATGATGCGGTAGCAGAAGGCGAGCGAGCGCGGCATGCGCCGGTTGAGGATGAGGAAGTCGGCGATGCTGGTCGGCCTGTAGTCGGCCTCGTAGACCCAGCGGTAGGAGCGGTGGGCCGAGACCGAGCGCAGGATCGATTCCCACTGGTAGTTGTCGAGCGAGGAGCCGACCCACGACACCGACGGCAGCAGCACGTAGTATTTCACGTCGAGGATGCGCGCCGTGTTGTCGGCGCGCTCGACATAGCTGCCGATCTGGGCGAAGTCGAAGATCTCGTTGCGCAGCATCGTGCCGTAGAACGCGCCGCGGATCAGCGCCGTCTCGCGCTTGATCCGGTCGAGGATGGCGGGAAGCTCGCGCTGGTCGATGGGGTGGGCGAGCAGCCGCCGGAACGCCATCCACGCCTCGTTGATGCTCTCCCACGTCTCGCGCGTCAGCGCCGTGCGCACCATGCGCGCATTGGCACGCGCCGTCTCGATCGAGGACAGGACGCTCGACGGGTTGGAGGTGTCGCGCAGCAGGAAGTCGGCCACGGTGTCGGCGCCGTATTGCGAATGTCTGGCGTTGAAGGCGTCGGTCGCGCCGGCGCTGACGACGACGGAGGCCCATTCGTCGGCGGAGGAATCGGTGCGGGTGAGTGCCAGCCGCAGCCCGGCATCGACGATGCGCGCCATGTTCTCGGCCCGCTCTATGTAGCGGCTCATCCAGTAGAGGCCGTTCGCCGTGCGACCGAGAAGCATCAGCGGCTCCCGCCGGGTAGGGGAAGAAGCGAATAGCGAATAGCGAATAGCGAATAGGGAAAGTACGCCGGGGTCATTTTTTTCTTTCCAGACTCCGTATCATCGATCTCAGCATCTTGCCGATCTCTTCGGTGTCCCTGAGCATGACAGTGGCGGCGTTCTCCTTCATCAATCCGACCTGTTCGGCCAAGATGAGATGTGTTTCGAGTTCTTTCAGGGAACCCTGCGCCATGCGCAGGAAATGAATGAACGAGCCAGTATTTTCCCGTCCATGTCCCTCCGCGATGTTTGCCGCGACCGACGTGGAGGAGCGTCGGATTTGTGAGGTCATTCCATATGCCTCGCTTGGAGGAAACGGCTTCGTCACCGCATAGCAGGCGACCGCCAGTTTCATCGCAGCCTGCCAAACAAGCAAATCCCTGTACGAATTGATTGTCGTTTCCAGTTTGCTCTCCCCTGCCGGCCACCGCTCGCAATCCCTATTCGCTATTCGCTACTCCCTACTCGCTCTCAATCATCCAAAACCCACGTATCCTTGGTCCCCCCGCCCTGCGAGGAGTTGACCACCAGCGAGCCTTCCTTCAGCGCGACGCGGGTCAGCCCGCCCGGCACGATGCGGATGCGGTCGGAGACCAGCACGAAGGGCCGCAGATCCACGTGGCGGGGGGCGAGCCCCTTCCCGGTCAGGATCGGGCAGGTCGACAGCGCCAGCGTCGGCTGGGCGATGTAGTTGCCGGGCCGCGCCTTCAGCTTGGCGGCGAAGGCCTCGCGCTCCTTCCTCGACGCGGCGGGGCCGACCAGCATGCCGTAGCCGCCGGAGCCGTGCACCTCCTTGACCACCAGCTCGTCGAGATGCTCCAGCACGTATTTCAGGCTGTCGGGTTCGGAGCAGCGCCAGGTCGGGATGTTGCCCAGCAACGCCTTCCTGCCGGTATAGAACTCGACGATCTCGGGCATGTAGGAATAGATCGCCTTGTCGTCGGCGATGCCGGTCCCGGGCGCGTTGGCGATGGTGATGTTGCCGACCCGGTAGACGTCCATGATGCCGGGCACGCCCAGCGCCGATTCCGGGTTGAAGGTCAGCGGGTCGAGATAGGCGTCGTCGACGCGGCGGTAGAGCACGTCGATCTGCCGGTAGCCCTGCGTCGTGCGCATCGCGACATGGCCGTCCACGACGCGCAGGTCGTGGCCTTCCACCAGCTCGACGCCCATCTGGTCGGCGAGGAAGGCGTGCTCGAAATAGGCCGAGTTGTAGCTGCCCGGCGTCAGCACCGCGATGGTCGGGGCGCGGTCGAGATTGCGCGGGGCGACGGCGGCGAGCGACTGGCGCAGGAGCTGCGGATAGTTCTCGACCGGCCGCACCTTGATCGTCTGGAACAGCTCGGGAAAGAGCTGCATCATCGTCTCGCGGTTCTCCAGCATGTAGGAGACGCCCGAGGGCGTGCGCGCGTTGTCCTCCAGCACGAAGAAGTCGTTCTCGCCGGTGCGCACGATGTCGACGCCGATGATGTGGGTGTAGACGCCGGCCGGCGGCCGCACGCCGATCATCTCGGGCAGGAAGGCGTCGTTGGCGGCGATGAGCTGCTTGGGGATGCGGCCGGCGCGCAGGATCTCCTGCCGGTGGTAGATGTCGTCGAGGAAGGCGTTGAGCGCCTGCACGCGCTGCTCGATGCCTTGGGTGAGCCGGCGCCATTCCGCGCCCGAAAGGATGCGCGGCACGATGTCGAACGGGATCAGGCGCTCGGCCGCCTCGGCCTCGCCGTAGACGGCGAAGGTTATGCCGGTGCGGCGAAAGACGCGCTCGGCGTCCTGCATCTTCTCGGCCAGCCGCGCCGGATCCTGCGACTGGAGCCAGCCGTCGTAACCTGCATAGGGTTGTCTCGGCCCGCTGCCTTGCGGGCGCATCTCGTCGAAGGCGGCCAAGCGGGTACTCCCTCTTCCGGCCATAACAAAGACGGAACCGCGCGAAATCAAGAAAAATCGCGGCCGGACGGCCCGCCGGCGGGCGATCGGCCGAAATCGCCCGCCGGAGACGCCGCGGGAAAGGGTGTTGCGCGCATCCCTCCACCCGCCGGATTCCTGCATTTCCTTTGCGTAAACGCAAAGCGCGCGTCCTGCCTTGCGACACACTGCCTGTCCCCGACGCATTGAAGACGCCCGCTTGCACGACCGGCGGGCGGCGGATGGCGTCGGTTTTTTTGGGCGCGGATGTTTTCGCAAGGGGGACAGCGGTGACAGGCCAGGATATGTCGACGGCGCGGCCGGAGACCGGGAAGGAACAGGAGCATCCGTTGCCGGCGGCCCCGCCCGCGGGCGAGGTTCCGTTCGGGATCGAGGAGATATTCTTCTCCAGAACCGACCGGCGCGGCCGCATATTGTCCGGCAACGACGTCTTCCAGCGGGTGAGCCGGTATTCGTGGGACGAGATGACGGATCGGCCGCACAACATCATCCGTCACCCGGACATGCCCCGCGCCGTCTTCTACCTCCTGTGGGACAGGATAAGGGCGGGGCAGCCCGTCGGCGCCTATGTCAAGAACCGCGCCAAGGACGGCCGCCACTACTGGGTCTACGCCGTGGTCACGCCCGTCGAGGACGGCTACCTGTCCGTCAGGCTCAAGCCGGGCAGCGCACTGTTTCCGGCCGCCTCGCGCCTCTACGCATCGGTCAGGGCGCAGGAGCGCGAAAGCGACGCCAGGCCCGCCGACAGCGCCCTTGCCATGCTCGGCCGCCTGCACGACGGCGGCTTCCGCGACTACACGGCGTTCATGGCGGCGGCGCTGGCGGCCGAGATGAAGGCTCGCGACGCCGCGCTGGGGCGGCCGCGCTGGACGGTGCTCGACCATTTCGAGGCGCTCGCCGGCTCGGCCGGCGTCCTGCTGGCGACGACCGGCCGCATGCTCGACCTGACGTCGTCCTTTCGCTACACGCCGAGCAACCTGCGCATCCAGGCGGCCAGGATGGGCGACGAGGGCCGGGCGATCGCCGAGATCTCCACAAATTACGGCCGCATCTCGGAATCGATCGTGGCCAACCTCCAGCAGCTTCACGCGGCGGCCGCGGAAGTGGCGGCCTCGGTGAACGAGGGGCTGTTCCTGACCTGCACCGCCCGCTTCCAGGAGGAGACGGCCCGCTTCTTCGAGCGCGAGGCGGCCGCGAAGGGCGGGAGCAGCGCCGACGAGGCCATGCGGCTGCTGCGCCAGACGGAGGACTATCGCGCCTTCGCCGCGAAGAAGTTCGACCTCATCAAGACCCATATCGACCGCTTCTTCGACCTGACCGGCGACATGAAGCGCCTGGTCTCCGGCCTGGTCGCCGTGCGCGTCATGGGCAAGGTCGAGAGCGTCAACATGTATAACGGCATCTTCACCGAGCTGATCGGCGACCTGGAGAAGGGCCAGGAGGCCCTGTCGGCGGGGCTGGCGGAAATATGGGCCATCAACACCCGCATCAGCGACAATGTCGAGCAGCTGGAGGGCCGCCGCTGAGCGACCCTCCAGCAGCGGGGAACCGGGCTGCGAGGAACCGGGGTTCCGTCGCCGGCCCGCCGCCGGCCCGGCCGGGCGCGCCGCAGCCTGTCTCCTGATCCGGGTGCCGGGTGTCGCGTTGCTGTCCGGGCGCGCAATATTTCTGCACGGTAGCGTACATTATCGTGGTTAAATTCAAATTAACGATGGGTGGCCTATCCAATGTGCTATGATGACGCCCCCGTTCTTTTGGTCTTCGCCATGAGCCATTCTGCCGCCTCCGTGCCGACGGGCAACAGGCTGCTTGCCTCGCTTCCGCAGGAAGCGCGGCAGTTCATCGAGGAGCGCGCGGAACTCAGGCGGATGAAGGCCGGCGAGGTCGTGTTCGAGGAGGGGGCGACGGTGACGCATGCCGTCTTCCCGCATGAGGGCGTGGTGTCGCTGATCGCGCGGATGGCGAACGGCCGCAGCGTCGAGAAATCGCTGATCGGCTCGGAGGGCTTCCTCGGCTTTGCCGTCGTCATGGGCGGCAAGACCGTGTTCGGCCGCTCGGTGGTGCAGGTGGCCGGCAGCGCCTCCTGGGTGCCGATCGACCGCGTCGAGATCGCGCTGGTGCATTTCGCCTGCGTGCGCGACGCCATGCTGCGCTTCACCAAGGCGCATATCGCCCAGCTCATGGAGTCGCTCGCCTGCACCAGCCTGCACACGGCCGAGCAGCGGGTGGCGCGCTGGCTCCTCCAGGCCCACGACCGGGTCGCGGGCGACGAGTTCCACATCACGCAGGAGGCGGTGGCGACGCTGCTGGCGCTGCGCCGCGCCACCGTCAACGCCGTCTGCACCGACCTGATGAGCGCGGGGGCGATCTCCTACCATCGCGGCGCGGTGAGCGTGACCGACCGCGGCCGGCTGCTCGGCCGCGCCTGCGAGTGCTACGGGCGCATCCGCATGGCCGCCTCGACCTGAGGCGGGGCCTCGCGCCCGCGCCCGGCGGCGGGAGGGCCGGCGTCGCCGCCGGCCCCGCGCCCCTGTCCTGGGATCAGCCGTAGCGATAGGGCGCGCCGGCCGCGCGCATCGTCTCGGCGTATTTCTTGAGGATCTCGACCACGCGCGCGTTGCGCGGGCTCTGCGCGGCGATCTCGTCCCAGAACTTCACCGCCTCGTCCTCGACCGTCTTCCACTCCTCCTCCGGAATGGTGGTCAGCTCCAGCTTGCCGCCGGTGGTGCGGTAGTGGGCCTCGCCCCACCAGTACCAGTGCTGGCGATAGTAGTGCGAGGAATCGATGGTCAGCTTGTAGAGCGTCTGCAGATGCTCCGGCACCTGGTTCCACTTGTCGGTGTTGACGAAGTAGGAGCCGGCCCAGGCGCCGCTGATGTTGTTGGTGAGGTAGTATTTGGTGATGTCGGCCCAGCCGACCGTGTGCGTCTCGGTCGAGCCGCACCACGCCACGCCGTCGATCTCGCCGGTCTGGATCGCGACCTCGATGTCCTCCCACGGCAGCGTCACCGGCACCACGCCGAGCCGCTCGAGGAAGCGCCCGCCGGTGGGGAAGGTGAAGACGCGCAGGCCCTTGAGGTCGGCCAGCGAGCGGATCGGCTTGGTGGTGGCGAAGTTGCACGGGTCCCACGCGCCGGAGGACAGCCAGGTCACGCCCGGCACCTCCGAATAGGCCTCCTCCCAGATCTCCTTCAGCCCGTACCATTCCCACAGCACCGGCACGTCGAGGCTGTAGCGCGAGGCGAAGGGGAAATAGGCGCCGAACACGGCGACGTCGACCGGCGAGGCCGCCGAGTCGTCGTCCGACTGCGCGGCGTCGATGGTGCCGGTCTGCACGGCGCGGAACAGCTCGCCCTGCGGCACGAGCTGGTCGGAGGTGTAGAGGTCGATCACCATCTCGCCGTTCGCCGCCTTGTTGAAGGCGTCGATGGACGGCTTGATGACGTGCTCGGCGAGCGAGGCGCCGGCATAGGTCTGCAACCGCCAGCGGATCGGCGCCTGCGCCTTGACGTAGGGCGCGGCGAGCGTCGTGGCGCCGACGGCGCCGGCGCCTGCCATGCCGGCCTTCTTCAGGAAGTCGCGCTTGGTGACGATGGGTTTCTTGCTCATGCCGGTTCTCCCGTTTTTCGGTTGCTTTCGACTTTCGCGCCCGGTTCGCCGGGCCTTGTCCTGCGCCGCCGTCGCGGTCCTGCCGTGCTATCTCCCGGTGTAGAGGTTGGGCAGCCACAGCGCGATCTGCGGGAAGATCATGATGATGACGATCGACAGCACCATCAGGAAGAAGAACGGCCAGATCGAGCGGTAGATGTCGCCGAGCGAGATTTCCGGCGGCGCCATGGCGCGCATCAGGAACAGGTTGTAGCCGAAGGGCGGCGTGATGTAGGCGATCTGGCAGGTGATCGTATAGAGCACGCCGAACCAGATCGGGTCGAAGCCGAGGCTGCGGATCAGCGGGATGTAGAGCGGCGCGACGATGACCAGCATGGCCGTGTCGTCGAGGAAGATGCCGAGGACGACGAAGGAGGCCATCATCGCGATCAGGATCTCCCAGCGGTTGAGATCCCACGTGTGGAGCAGGAGCGCCTCGATGGCGCGCACGGCGCCCAGCCCGTCATAGACCGACGAGAAGCACAGCGCGCCGAGGATGATCCACAAGAACATGCACGATACGCTCAGCGTGTTGCGCGTCGAATCCTCCAGAACCCTGCGGTTGAGGCGCCCGGTGACGAGCGCGGCGAGCATGGCGAGCGCCGCGCCGACCACCGAGCTTTCGACCAGGCTGGTCACGCCGGCCATGAACAGGCCCATGATGGCGGCGAAGATGCCGAGCGGCAGGATGCCGGCCGAAAGCAGCCTGAGCTTTTCCGCGCGGGGAATGGCGTCCAGCTCCTCGCGGGGCAGGGCGGGGCCGAGCGCCGGGTTCAGCCGGCAGCGCACATAGATGTAGATCGTGAACAGCGCCGCCATCATCAGGCCCGGCACGATGCCGGCCAGCCACAGTTGCAGCACCGGCTGGCGCGCGATCATGGCGTAGAGCACCAGCACCACCGACGGCGGCAGAAGGATGCCGAGCGATGAGCCGCCCTGGATAACGCCGGTGACCATGACCTTGTCGTAGCCGCGCTTCAGGAGCTGCGGCAGCGCCACCGTGGCGCCGATGGCCATGCCCGCCACCGACAGGCCGTTCATGCACGAGATCAGGACCATCAGCCCCATGGTGCCCAGCGCCAGCCCGCCGCGCACGCCGCCGAACCAGACGTGGAACATGCGGTAGAGGTTGGACGCGATGCCCGATTCCGACAGGATGTAGCCCATGAACACGAAGAACGGCACGGTGATCAGCGGGAACCAGTTCAGCACCTGGATGGTGGCGTTGAACGGCATCTCGGCCGAGCCCTGGCCCCACAGCCACAGCGCCGCGGCCGCGCCGACGAAGCCGATGACGCCGAACACGCGCTGGCCCGTGGCCATCAGAAGCAGCATCGAAGCGAACATGAACAGCGTGATGAGTTCCGAGCTCATGCGATCGGCTTCCCGCGCGCCATGGCCACGTCCTTGCAGAAGGCGGAGACCGCCTGGAGCAGCATCAGGAAGATGCCGAAGGTCATGATCGCCTTGATCGGCCACATCGGCGGCGCCCAGGAGGTGTAGTTCTTCTGGTTGAAGCTCCAGGCGTATTCGGTCGACGAGAGGCCGCCGTAGAGCAGCACGCCGAGATAGAACAGCACGAACAGGATGGTGAAGGCGTCGGTGACGGCGCGGCGGCGCGCCGACAGCCTGCCGTAGAACAGGTCCATGCGCACATGCGCGTCGAGCTGGAACGAGTAGGCGCCGCCGAGCAGGTAGTAGGCCGCCAGCAGGAACTGCGACATCTCCATGACCCAGTTGACCGGCTGGCCGAGGAAGAGCCGCGAGCCGATCGCGTAGATCATGATCGCGCCCATGACGTAGAGCAGGTTCATGGCGAAGCGGCCGACCCAGCGGTTGAAGGTGTCGACGCCGTGCACGAACAGCCTTACTGCCTTGCCCAAGGGGCGGCCTCCTCTGCCTCGCCCCCGGCCTGCCGCCGGCACGCGGCGAGCGCCGTCTCCAGCCAGCCGGCGAGCCGTCCGGCCATGGCGCGCGCGTCGTGCCCGCTCGCGATCAGGTCGTTGCGGATTTCGATCATGACGTTGGCGAGGCCGCGCGGCAAGGCGTGCTCGCGCAGCGTGTGCGTCACCCCGTCCTGCGGCCCGTAGGGCTCGTTGCGGCGCACGACGAGGCTGGTCTGCGCTTGCGCCGCGGCGGCGAGCATGGCCTCGGCCAGGCGCGCGTCCTCGTCGTGCAGGATGCCGATCTCCACCTGTCGCGCCACGCCGCGATAGACGGGGGTGAAGGAATGGACGGTGACGATGGCGGGAAGCCCGGCGCGGCCGCCCGCGCGGGCCGCGTGCGCCTCGACCGCCCCGGCAAGCGCCGTGCGGAAGGGAAAGTAGTAGAGCTCGGCGCGCGTCCGCCGTGCCTCCCCCGACAGCCCCCGATTGCCCGGTATGCGGTAGATCTCGCTTTCCTCCGGCACCGCCGACGGCGCCTCCGGCGGCCGGTTGCAGTCGTAGAGCAGGCGCGAGACGCGGCTGGCCACCAGCGGCGCATCGAGCAGCCGCGCCATCTCGTCCGCCACCGCCAGCGCGCCGGGATCCCAGGCGATGTGGCTGGAGCGCGCGGCGGCGTCGAGGCCGAGGCCGCCATAGCTGTCGGGGATGTGGCTGGAAGCGTGTTCGCAGACGAGGAGGAAGGGGCCGCCCGCATGCGGATTGCGCAGCTCGACTGGCGTGTCCGCCGTGCTTTCTCCGCTCATCCGTTCGCCCTCGTCCGCCGTCTTTGCCGCAGCGTGATGGCGTCAATCATTTCAGACGCGGAGGCGCAGTCAAGCCGCCTGTGAAATTTTCTCTTCCGTCGCCGCGTCGATGATGCATTCTATTCATAGGCGCCGTGGCGCGCCGCAGGAGGGACGTCGGCGGGATGGAGGCGGAGCAGACCCTGACCGTGGCCGAGCGCATGCGCGCCGGCTTCGAGACGCTGACGCGGGCCGAAAGGCAGCTCGCCGACGCCATGCTGGCCAACTATCCGCTGCTCGGTCTCGATTCCATCACCGCGGTGGCCGCCGCCTCCGGCGTCTCCACGCCGACGGTGGTGCGCATGGCCAGGAAGCTCGGCTTCGCCGGCTTCCCGGAGATGCAGGCGGCGCTGCGCGGCGAGCTCGAGGCGACCATCTCCGGCCCCATCGCCAAGCACGACCGCGTGAAGGACCGCTGGGCCCGGGCCGCTCCCGACACCCACATCCTCAACCGCTTCGCCGGCCAGGTGGAGGAGAACCTGCGCCGCACGCTGCGCCAGCTTTCGCCCGCCACCTTCGACGCCGTGGCGGCGCTGCTTTCCGACCGTGGCCGCGGCGTCCACATCGTCGGCGGGCGCATCACGCGCACGCTTGCCGACTATTTCTTCACCCACATGCAGATGATCCGCGCCGGCGTGACGCTGATCTGCGCGAACGCCGGCTCCTGGCCGCATTATCTGCTCGACATGCGGCCGGGCGACGTGCTCGTGGTCTTCGACGTGCGTCGCTACCAGCAGGAGATGCTGAGGCTCGCCGGGATGGCGCGCGACAGGGGCGCGGTGGTGGTGCTGTTCACCGACCAGTGGGGCTCGCCCGTCGCCCGCCATGCCGAGCATGCCTTCCACGTCCGCATCGAGGCGCCCTCGGCGTGGGATTCGTCGGTGGTGACGCTGTTCGTGGTCGAGGCGCTGATCGCGGCCGTGCAGGACGCCGACTGGCAGGAGACACGCAGCCGCATGAAGCTGCTCGACGAGTTGTTCGACCGCACCCGCCTGTTCCGCAAGTTCGTCTGAAGCGCGGCGCCCGAAGCGCCGCGCCGGCATTCATGCGCGCGGGCCTTCGGCCGTGGCAGGGGAATGCCGGCGGTTCCTGCTCTCGTCGCGATGGCCCGGATTTGATGGGAGAGCCCACTTGCCTGGGACGCGCACAATCGCTATGTGTTCGCCCGCGCCGGAAGGCCGACCACGCCCCGCGGAGAGGTGGCAGAGTGGTTGAATGCACCGCACTCGAAATGCGGCATGCTCGCAAGGGCATCGGGGGTTCGAATCCCTCCCTCTCCGCCAGTTCGGAACGGACTCTTCCTCAATTCCGCTAAGCATCTGATCCGCTTTAGCAAATCGCTTCCCGCGGCTCCTATCGAGGGAGTTCCGAAGTGGATTCGATTCATGCCGTATCGCCGGATGTATCGCGCAAGGTATCGCTGGACGTATCGTCCGCGCCCGCGCTCAAAAACCCTCCCGGAAGCGGCCGGGCAGGGCCCGCGCGACATGCTGCGGCGAGTTCGCCGGGGAAGTATCTCGTCCGCTCAGGATCCGTTTATCTTTTCCAGATCAGGATGCCCGAAGACATCGGCGGCAGGCCTGCCCGCATCGTGAGGATCGGGCTGGGGGCGCTCACGGCAAGGCAGGCGAAGCTTCAGGCGGAGATGCTGGCGGCACTAGCCCGCAACCGCTTCGAACAGATCAGGATGGCACGCATGCATGATTCCCATGAAAGCCGCGCGCAGGAGGCAGCTTTCGGCGGTGACTCGCCAGAGATCACGGCTGCGGAGGTGAAGGGCTATCTGAAGGCCCTGCATGCGATCCTGTCGCAGCCCGCTCCGCCTACCCCGCCGCACCAGAAGCCTGCCTTCGACGGAATGAAGGGCCTCGTCCTGCTGAACCGGGAGCTGGAAAAAGGCGCGGGAGCCAATCCGCTGATTGCGAAGAACGCGGAGGTCCTAAAAAGAGAGTCGATCGCGAGCATCAGCCAGACCCTCGGGATGCTTGGCGAGATCGACGTCAAGCCGGCGGAAGACGACACCAGCGTTCACGCTTCCGGGAACCACGCCTCCTGCAATTCCGGCGAAACGGCAGGACAGGCACCGGGAGCGGCTGCATCCCATGGGCAGGACATGCCGCCGGTCGCTCCCGAGCTGCATCCGCTTCCATCAAGCGATGATGGCGGGCCTAAAATGCCTCGCCGAGACGATAGCGACGAACAGCCTGAACTGGCCCTCTCGATCGACACGGATTCCGGGTCCCGCTTTTTCGTGGTGCCTGCGTCGTCCGAGCCTGCCGGAAAAGATTCCGAGATCAGGATCTACCGGGACGAGAACGGAAAGCTCATCCCGGCGCACCGTCTCGACCGCCGCAAGGTGGCGCGCAAATCGTCAAACCTTCCGAGGCTGAGCGAAGTCGCGGACGAGTATTTCGACGCCCGGGCGATCAAGGTCGGTGCCGATAACAAGGACCTGAAGACCGCGCGCACCCGGCTGAACATCTTCATCGAACTGATCGGGGATCATCCTGTCGACACCTATTCCGGGGCCGATCTGCAGGCCTACATCGCCCTGATGACCCACTGGCCTGCACAGAAAAGGCACCGGCCTGAACACATGTCGCCTTGGGAAATCCTCGCATCGAATGCCGACCTGAGATTCCAGCCGCTGAAGCGTTCTCCTTTTGAGGATGGTTATGTGTCCATCGCCAAGACGGTAATCGGGTCGAAGACGAAAGACTACCAGTACGAGAACCCCCTGGCTGGCACCACGCTGCAATATCCCGCCACTGCCGCTCCGGCGACCTCAGCCGAACCGCTCAGCCGCGAGCAACTGAACAAGGTCTTCCGTGCCGGGACAGCCGGAGGCCTTCTCGACGAAGCCATGTTGCCGCTGTTGGGCAACCTCACCGGCAGGCGCCTGGGGTTGCTGACGCACCTGAAGGGCAATGACATCCGTGAAAAATATCCCGGCGTGTGGGTTGCGCAGACTTCAGGCATCGTCCTCACCGAAGAAGGGATCTGGAAGCGGGTGCCGATCAAGACCGATCAGAGCATGACGTTTTTCGTCCTGCACGACCTCCTGCGGGAGATCGGCTTCATCGAATGGGCGCAGGCCCGCGGGGACGCCTTCCTGTTTCCGACGCTGACTAGTCTGAAGGATCCGAGCAAGCAGGCCAGCACCTATATGCAGCGGCTCTTCCGCCGGGCGGGCATTCCGGGAAACCGGCGCGAGGTATTCCACTCGCTGCGCGGGGGGCAGATCGATCTGATGCGCGACAACAAGGTGGATCCTCGGGATCGCAGGCTGCAGGCCGGCCACAAGATCGGAGAGGAGCATGACCTTTATGGGTTCAAGGCCATCAGCGAAAAGCGCGCACGCGAGATCGCCTATGCGCCTCTGGAAGAGGAGGTCGACTACTCCGTATTCCATGGATTGGATTTCGAGAAGCTCTCGAAGGCGAGGCGCACCCGCGGCAGGAGACCGAAGCGCTAGCTTGGCCTAACATGGGCAAACTTTGCCTCTAGCGGCTCATGGACAGATATTCATCGATGAACGGCCGCTTTGCGCCCCCATTTCAGTCGTTCAGGCAAACTTTGCCTGCGCCTAAAAGCGGACGTTACGGCTCGACATAGAAACGACCGCTTCGCGCCCCCATCACGGACGTAGAAGTGGGCTTAGAAATTTGCCGATAGCGGACGCGATGGCACCACCTGTCATAGAGTGCCCGCCCACTTCCACCAGTCAAATCATTGGCTGGCCGAAGAGAGCTTGTCAAAACCTGTAAACGATCCAGGAGCACCACCTTGCGCGCTGCGATCTATCGAAAATCTAAGTGATATCGAACTGAACCGGAGCGCACGACCTTGAACCTGTTGCGGGTGTATTCGCCTAGCGGGTTTTGAAGCGGCATAACGCGCCATCGCGTCGGATCAAAGACATAAGGAACATACAATATGCGGTAGCGACGCCTGCCTTCGCTCATGGCGCTACCGGCAACCTTGATCTCGTTTGCCGTCAGTTCGAACTCGCCACCAGCGTCCTGTGCCGATTTGACTTCGTACAACTCGTTTCGAGCCGTCACAACGCGGAAGTCATATCCTAAACTGTTGCTGCCTTCACTCCCACCAGAGAATTCCCGGCGATTGGTCGAAACCCAGCACTCGTCGTCCATCTCCTGAGGATGGCGGCGCCTGAGATATTCGCGCGCGAGAAACTCGCTTGCCAAGCCCATCGCTACGCGGATCGCTTCGGGCGCCTGGTCGGTTCGTCCCGGCCCGCCGGGACCGCCGCCTTGCCTCCGAGTGGAATCGGTTGGCTTTGCCTGCAACGCCAGTCGAGGCGGACGGCTGCGCTGATACCAATCGTCCGTCTTTGAAAGTTCCGCGGCTGCCAGTTGTGAGAACTGAGCCGCAAATCCCGATCAGTCGCCGGTGTCGAACAGCTTGTCGTCGATCCAGACCGATCGGGACCTCACCTCGTCTTGGCGTTTCCGTTCGCTCGCCTCCCGTTCCTCAAAGTTCAGATCGTCGACTTCCAGCCCAAGGGTCTTGAGGTCGAGCGATTTGGACATACGCTCGACATCACCACTATCATGGCGCATAAAAGCTGGCATGACCCAATTCTCTACGGCTCTCCTGGTCTTTCAGAGCGTGGTTTTCCTGATCTGGATGTTGCTGGCGTTCCGCTGGCTCTTTGCCTTGCGTGCCGATGCGGTCGCCGCAAGCGGCACCGCGCTGCCTGGCCCCGGTTGGGCAGTCCGTGCCTTTCGCAGCGGGTTGGTGGACAAGCGTTATGCAAGGGACAGGCTTTGGCTTGGCATTCTGGCCCTTGTCCTTTTGAGCTCGTCTCTCGTTTCATTCCTGCAGTAGAATGCGCCGCCAACGCGGGTGCGATCACGCGCCATAGGAGACACCAATGTCAGCCGGATGGGTCAATCTGATCGTGCTCGTCGCAATCGTGTTGATCGTCGCAGGTTTCGTGGCGATCCGCGTCTTTGTGGCAACGCGCCCGCCCGGCCGCAAGAAACCTGGATTGGCAAAACCATCCAGTGAGCACTACCGGCAAGTCAATCCCAAGACCGGCGGCTTGTTCCCATAGGTCGAGAGAAAGCTGCCGGCGTCGATCTCCCCGTTGAACCGGCGTTGACCGCCTGTCGTCCCGGCCGATCCATCGCACGCCCGCAAGCGGCTTCGCATCGTCGCCCTTGTTCTGTCCTTGTTTGACGCGAATATTCGTCGTGGGCGATCGGGAGGCCGGGCATGCGATTCGAAGCGGGAGCAGTGTGTTGATTTCCGCCGAGAACTGACCCGGGATTGGGCGGTTTTTCCATTGAGAAGTGACCCATGTTTGAACCCACCCCTGCTGGTTGATCGCAGGGGATTTTGGAGTGATAGACATGGCGTTACTGA